>Ga0209922_100146_pt1 | contig 208563 bp, 195 predicted proteins | sample ThiBiot_500_biof_FD_183946 | JGI IMG/M metagenome (GOLD analysis project Ga0209922, IMG submission 183946) | Wastewater bioreactor microbial communities from Cape Town, South Africa - Thiocy_expt_500_biof (SPAdes) | ecosystem: Engineered > Bioreactor > Thiocyanate-remediating >... | reverse complement strand
CAGGCGGCCGAGAGGCCGCAAACAAGGCCTCCGTGGCCTGAATCCGAACGAAAGATCAGTCGAATTCTTCAACATGTGGGAAGCGCCAACTCAAATTTTGTTCGAGAGTCTGTTTTGGACATGATCCTTAGACGAGGCTTCCCCAACGCCTCAGGCCATACGAATAAAGAGCTTTACGATTATGTAATCTTGGCAACAGCGCCAAATTCTGATTTAAGGAGTCGATGGTTAATTTATAAAGGGCTCTGGAAGCAAGATAACCAATTTTGCTCTTGAGACCGCCAGGGATAAGAAAAGCGCTGAGTAGTCCGTGCAATCGCGGTCGGGATAACGACGTACCTGCACCGCAATGTGCATCGAATCGGTTGGAAGGTATCGAACACTCCGCACACCGTGGTGAGGCGCTGTTCACGCCATCTCCACCAACCGGCCATCGCCACTCAGGAACGCAGTGCGCACGACGGCCCCCGCATATAGCGTCGCGACAGCGCGCCGGTAGCGCGTGAGCTGTTCGAGGTAAGCGGGGTCCTGCCCCGGCCGCGCGGTGCTCTTGTAGTCCAGCACCCACCACGCTTCGGGTTCGGCGGCGCTGGCGCGGCGGCGCACCAGGCGGTCGATGCGCAGGCGCTCGCCCCGGTGGATCAGCTCCACCTCGTTGAAGGCTTCGAGCACCTCGGCCTCGGACCAGGCCCAGGCGGCTTCGCCGCCGAGGATGCGGCGGGCCATGGCCTCGGCCTGCGCGCTCTGCTCGGCGTTCAAGGCGTAGCGTTGCCGCGCGTGCGCCACGCGCTCGCTGCGCCAGCCCCCTGCAAGCTCACCCGCATGCTCCAGCAGCCAGTGCATGGCCTGGCCGATGCGCGAGGCGTCGCTGTCGGGGGTTGCTTCTGTTTGAATAGCTGATAACGCTTTTCCAGCGGGCGTCAGAGGCTGATTTTCCTTATGAACTGTCTCACCCCTTCCCGCCCCTGCGGGAGCGGGGGGCAGGGTCAGGATCGTGAAGGTCTGCAGCGCGGGCCGCGCCGTGACCGCAGCCTCGGGGGCTCCGAGCGCCTGCGCCAGCGGCTCGATGCGCTGCCACCACGTCCCGCTGCTCGTCTGGTGGGGCACGACGCCCGAGAGCACGAGGCGCGCGCGCGCGCGGGTCATAGCGACGTACAGGGCGTTGAGTTCTTCACGCGCCTGGGCGGCGGCTTCCTCCTGCGCCAGCGCCTGAACGCTCGCGGGCGGTGCGCTGCCCTTGGCCAGAAAGACCAGCCGGCGGGGCGCGGGCACATCGCCCGGCCAGTCGATCAGCACCTCGGGCGTGGCACGGGCCTTCAGGCCGCTGGCGCTGTCGAGCAGCAGCACCTCGTCGGCCTCCAGCCCCTTGGCGCCGTGCACGGTGAGCAGGCGCACGGCCTCGGGCGCGGCGTGGCGCGGCAGCGGCAAGGGCAGGCGGCGCATCGCGTGCAGCCACTGATAGGCGGTGAGAAAGCGCCCGCCCTGCACATCGAGCGCAGCCGAGAGCAGCGCGCGCAGCTGGCGCAGCACGTGCGCGCGCTCGGGCGGCGGCGCGGCGGCGGCAAAGCGTGCGAGCACGTCGCCCCGGTGGTAGATGGCCTGCAGCGCGTCGTGCGGCGGCAGGCTCAGCAGCCAGGCGCGGTATTGAGCCAGATCGGCCGCTAGCGCTTGTCCATCCTGCGTCTGCAACTCTGTGTTTGGGAGCACATCCAGCCACGCCGGGCGCGGCTCGCCCGCGGCGCGCACGGCCAGCGCGATGCGCGCGAGGTCTTCATCGTTGCAGCCAAAGAGCGGTGACTTGAGCGCGCGCGCCAGCATCAGGTCGTGCCCCGGCGAGACCAGGGCATCGACGAGCGCCAGCACGTCGAGCACCGCGGGCTGCTCGGTCAGCAGGCTCTTGTCGGGCTGCTCGCAGGCGACGCCGAGCGCGCGCAGCTCGGCCTGCAGCACGGTGAGCGGCTCGCGCTTGCGCGCCAGCACCATGATCTCCTCGGGTGCGAGGCCCGCGGCGATGCGCGCGGCCACCCAGCGCGCGGCCTGGCGGCATTCGAGCGTGCGCAGGGTTTCCTCGACCTCCAGGCGCGGCGTCGCCAGGCTGTCGCGCCACGCGAGCTCCGGCGTCTCGCCCCGGGCCGCCCGGGGCGGGCGCGGGGTCAAGGGCAGCGCCTGCGCGCCGCCGTCGTCCGTGGATTCGGTGGTGTGCACGCGAAAGCCGCTGAATTCGTCCCCCTGCTGCGCCTGCTGCATCACCGTGTTGACGACCTCCAGCACGCCGGGTGCGTTGCGCCGCGTGTGGTCGGTGGCCAGGCAGGCACCGCCGAGCGCCTGCACGACGAAGTCGCGCGCGGCGGCGAACACCTTGGGGTCGGCGCGGCGAAAGCGATAGATGCTCTGCTTGGGATCGCCGACGATGAAGACGCTGGGCGCCGCCTGCCCGCCGCCCGCGCCCGCATAGCCCGAGAGCCAGGCGTGCAGCGCCTGCCACTGCAGCGGGTTGGTGTCCTGAAATTCGTCGATGAGCAGGTGGCGCGTGCGCGCATCGAGCCGCTCCTGCACCCAGGCGGACAGCTCGTGATCGGCCAGCAGGCGCATGGCTGCGCGCTCCACGTCGTTCATGTCCACCCAGCCGCGCTCGCGCTTGAGCGTGGCGAAGCACTCGACCAGCACGCGCGTGAGGCGGGTCATGCGCTGCTGGTGCAGGCGCGCCTGCTGCTGCTCCCGGGCCGCGAGCACGGCCAGCAGCTCCTGCTGCGCCGCGCGCACCAGATCGATGCCCGGCAGGTTCTTGCCGAAGGCGCGCGGCTCGCCCTTTTGCGTGAGCAGCGCCTCCTGCACCGCGTCGAAGTCGACGCCGTCCACGGCGGCGAGCAGCTTTTTGCCGCACTCAGCGAAGGTTCTGGCAGCGGGAAGGAGCGCCTGGGCCGCTTCACGAAGCAACGCCTGGCCCGCGGCGCGCACCAGCAGCCAGTCGCTCGGCTGCGCCACGCCCGCCATGCGCGGGAACACCGCATCGAAATCGGGCACCGCGTCCTGCACTGGCGCGGCTTCGTCGGCCAGCGCGAACTCGGTGCGCCGCGTCAGCGCGATCCGCAGCGCCTCGTGCGCCTGCGTGCGGCCCAGCGTGGTCACCAGCGCAGCATAGTCATCGCGCAGCGCCTCATGCCCGGCCACTTCGCGCAGAAAGGGGCGCCAGACGTCGGCGACGGCCTGCGCCTCGTCTTCCAGCAGCTCGTAGCCCGCGGGCAGGCCCAGGTCGGCGAGCACCGACAGCGGCGCCGTCTGCAAAAGCGCGGCAAACCAGCCGTGGAAGGTGCGGATCTGCACCGGGCGGCCGTGGGCCAGCAGTGCTTCATACAATTTTTGTAGCTGCTCGCGCTTTTCCAGAGCCAATTCTGGCGCCATTCCTCTAGAAACCAACTCAGCCCGCAGGCGCTCGTGCCACGCGGCTTCGGTTTCGGCCAACTGGCCTGTTTCCGGGTCCGCGGGGCGGGGCCGGGCAAACTCCTGCAGCCACTGGCGCAGGCGCTCGCGCATCTCGCCCGCGGCCTTCTTCGTGAAGGTGATCGCCAGGATCTCGTGCGGCGCGCAGCCGTCGAGCAGCGCCCGCAGCATGCGCGAGACCAGCATCCAGGTCTTGCCCGCGCCGGCGCAGGCTTCCACCACCACGCTGTGGCGCGGGTCGCAGGCCACGGCATAGAACGCCTCGCGCGTGCAGGGCACGCCATCGAGCCGATAGGCAGCCGATTCACTCATGCCAGAAATCCTTGCGGCACAGTCCGCGCACCTCGCACCAGTCGCAGACGCTGCCCTCGCCCAGCGCAGGCAGGGGCTCACCCGCCGCGATGCGCGCCATGTCGCGGGCCATGCCGGCCTCGAGCAGCTCGGCCAGCCGCGCCAGCTCGGGCAGTTCGTGCAAACCGGGTTCTTCGCCCTCGGCCAGGTTGAGGTAGGCCGCGCGCGGCGCCTGCGCGCCCGAGAGCAGGGCATAAAACGGCAGCTGCGTCTCTTCGCTGCCGGCCCTGACGCGATTCTTGGTCTTCTGCAGCGACTCGGTCTTGTAGTCGATCAGCAGCGCGCCGCCGCCCGGCAGATGGTCGATGCGGTCGATTTTTCCGCTCAGCTGCAGCGCGCCACGGTGCGTCTTGAGGGACTTCTCGCCCGCCGCAAACACCGCGCCGCCCGCCTCGTGGCGCTCCAGCCAGAGCAGGTAGGCGTCGCGCAGCTGCGGCCAGGCAACGGCAAAGGGCAGGAATTCGCCCTCTTCGTTCGCCAGGTGCAGCTTCCGGGTGGCCTGCTGCACCGCCGCGTCCATCAACACCAGGCGATCGGCCTGCGGTGCCTCGCTCAGACGTTGGTGAAACTCGCACAGCACCTCATGCACCCAGATGCCCCAGTCGCGCTTGTCCACGTCCACATCCAGCTCGCCCTCGTCACGCAGACCGAGCTGGCGCAATGCAAAGAAGCGGTAGGGACAGGCGCGCAACTGCTCGTAGCTGCTGGCCGACAGCGGCTGCATCGGCAGGCGCGCACCCACGGGCTGGGGGCGCGGGGTGGGCGCGGGCGCGATGTCGCGCAGCACGCGATCGTCGTGGCCCGCATGCAGGCGCACACCCGGTCTCAGGCGCAGCGCCTGCACCAGCGGCGAGGGCATCACCGGCTCGCCGCTGTCGTCGGCATGGCGGGTGAGCACGTCCAGCTCGGGGGCGGACAGCGCCAGCGCCCAGGCCTCGGCCTGCGCGCGCTGCGCGTCTTCGCGCGTGGGCAGCCCCAGTGCCTGGCGCTGCGCCGCCGTCCACGGCCCCGGCGGCTCTGGGGCCGCGGGCAGATGCCGCTCATCGGCACCCGGCAGCACCACCGCGGCGAACGAGCGCCCGAGCAGCTGCGCCATGGGCAGCACCACGACCTGCGCGTCACCCCCATGAGGCGGCTGGTAGCTGGCGTGCTCCAGCACCTCGCTCACCCAATCGAGCACGCCCGCCAGGGTCATGCGCCGCGATGCGCCGGGCCAGGCCTGCCACTGCGCCAGCGCCTCGTCGGCCAGGCCCAGCGCCTCGATCACGGCGCTGCCCGCGGCGTCCGCCGCCAGCACCGGCCAGAGCCCGCAGCGCTGCAGCAGTGCACGCAGATCCGCCAGCCAGCGCGCCAGCGCGCGGCCCGCCGCCATTGGCTCGCGCAGCGCCTGCACCTGCTCGACCAGCGGATCGTGCGGAACCAGCGCCAGCGCGTCGCGCCAGTGGCGCACCGCCTCCTGGCGCAGCCGTTGCTCCAGCGCGCGGTGATCGTGCTGCGCCAGCGCGGGCGCGAGCTTGATGAAGTCCAGCACCGCATCGCTCGTCGCCCGGGGCGCGCAGGCGCGCAGCAGCGCCACCACGCCGGCCGCGGCATGCGTGGTCGAGAGCTTCCAGCCGGTCTCGTCGCGCAGTCCGGTCTCGGCGCGCACCCCGGCGCACCCGAGCAGGGCGTTGACGCGGCGCACCAGCAGCCGGTCGCCGGCCACGACGGCCACGGGCGCGCGCCCCGCCTGCAGGTGCCGCAGCACGCACGCCGCAGCGCGCTCGGCTTCATCCTCGGCATCCGTTGCCTGGTGCAGCGCCACGGCACCGCCGCCCGCCGGCGCCTCGTGCGCCAACGTCACGACCTTGTCGGCCCAGTACGCAGCCAGCGCCTGCACCAGGGGCTCGCGCTGCAGCCCGGGCACGATCACCAGCAGATCGAACTGCCTGCCCAGCGCCTCGTCGAACAGCACATCCGTGGCGTAGGCCGAGCTGGCCGCCCACACCGCCGCCACCCGGGCCAGCAGGCTTTCGAGCGCGAACGGGCCGTCCGGCACCGCGGGCAGCGCCGCATGCGCCTGCGCCAGCCAGAGCGCGCGCTGGCGTGGCGGCTGCGCCGCGGCCAGGGGCGCGAGCTGGCGCGTGAGCTCCAGCAGGCGCCCGGCCAGGGGCTGGGCCTCGGCACCCAGCCCGGCCTGCTCCAGCAGGAGCTGCGCGGTCAGGAGATCGTGCGCATGGTCGAAGCACAAGTCCTGCGACTGCGGCGCGAACACGCCCAAGTCCGCGGCCCAGTTGCGCGTGGTCTGCAGGCGCGGCATGAAGGCGGCGGCGCCGGCCGCGCAACGCGCCAGCCACGCATCGCGCGCCGTGCCCAGCAGGTTGGCGTAGGGCAGCAGCACCACGGTGCGCGCCAGATGCGCGCCGCGGCGCGCCGCGTGTTCGCACACCGCGTCGAACCAGCCGGCGCAGGGCAAGGCGCCAACAACCATGGCGTCACGAGGCAAACGTGTTTCTGTCACAATCAATTGGAATTTACCTCTTGTCTACCGCCATACAGGACATGCCATGGCCAGCGAACTGATCAAACACGTTTCCGACGCGAGCTTCGAAGCGGACGTCCTCAAGTCTTCCTCCCCCGTGCTGGTGGACTACTGGGCCGAATGGTGCGGCCCCTGCAAGATGATCGCCCCCGTGCTCGATGAAGTCGCGGGCGACTACCAGGGCAGGCTGCAGATCGCCAAGGTCAACGTGGACGATAACCGCGAAGTGCCCGCGAAGTTCGGCATCCGCGGCATTCCCACGCTGATGATCTTCAAGAACGGCGAGCTGGCCGCGACCAAGGTCGGCGCGATGAGCAAGGCGCAACTGACGGCCTTCATCGACCAAAACCTGGGTTGATCCACACCCCCCGTGCGGTGGCGTTCGCACGCCGCCGCATCAACGGCCACTCATTCAATTGCCCGGCCAGCGCGCTTTTCCTGTCATAATCCCCTTGATCGCCACCGCGCCGCATCCCCTGCGCGGCTGGTTTGCAGATCACAGGCTCGCCAGAGCATCCCGACCAACGGATGCCCGCACGGCAGACAGCCACCCTCCCTCCTTAGCCAGACATTGCCACTCCCTGACCGGAGTCCTTACATGCACCTGAACGAATTGAAGGCCCTGCACGTCTCCGAAGTGCTCAAGCAGGCCGAAGAGCTCGGCGTCGAAAACGGCGGCCGCATGCGCAAGCAGGAGCTGATGTTCGCCATCATCAAGAAGCGCGCGAAAACCGGCGAGCAGGTCTTCGCCGACGGCGTGCTCGAAATCCTGCCCGACGGCTTCGGCTTCCTGCGCAGCCCCGACACCAGCTACACCGCCTCTACAGACGACATCTACATCAGCCCCAGCCAGGTGCGCCGCTTCAACCTGCACACCGGCGACATGATCGAGGGCGAGGTGCGCATCCCCAAGGACGGCGAGCGCTACTTTGCCCTCACCAAGCTCGACAAGGTCAACGGCGACCTGCCCGAGAAGAACAAGCACAAGGTGATGTTCGAGAACCTCACGCCGCTGTTCCCCAAGGAGCAGATGAAGCTGGAGCGCGACATCAAGGGTGAGGAAAACATCACCGGCCGCATCATCGACATCATCGCCCCCATCGGCCGCGGGCAGCGCGCGCTGATCGTCGCGCCGCCCAAGAGCGGCAAGACGGTGATGATGCAGAGCATCGCCCACGCCATCACCGCCAACTACCCCGACGTGACGCTGATGGTGCTGCTCGTCGATGAGCGCCCCGAGGAAGTGACCGAGATGCAGCGCTCGGTGCGCGGCGAGATCATCGCCTCGACCTTCGATGAACCGGCCACGCGCCACGTGCACGTCGCCGAGATGGTGATCGAGCGCGCCAAGCGCCTGGTCGAGCTCGGCAAGGACGTGGTCATCCTGCTCGACTCCCTCACGCGCCTGGCGCGCGCCTACAACAACGTCGTGCCGTCTTCCGGCAAGGTGCTCACCGGCGGCGTCGACTCCAACGCACTGCAGCGCCCCAAGCGCTTCTTCGGCGCGGCGCGCAACATCGAGGAAGGCGGCTCGCTCACCATCATCGCCACCGCGCTCGTCGATACCGGCAGCCGCATGGACGAGGTGATCTTCGAAGAGTTCAAGGGCACGGGCAACAGCGAGCTGCACCTGAACCGGCGCCTGTACGAGAAGCGCGTGTTCCCCGCGATCGAACTCAACAAGAGCGGCACGCGCCGCGAAGAGCTGCTGCTGGCACCCGAGATCCTGCAGAAGACCCGCATCCTGCGCCAGTTCATGTACAACATGGACGAGATCGAATCGATGGAGCTCATGATCAAGAAAATGCGCGAGACCAAGAGCAACGTCGATTTCTTCGAAGCCATGCGCCGGGGCGGCTGATTCGGCCGGTTTCGATCGTTTCTATATAATGCGCGGTTTCACGGAAAGTACGCCAGATGTGCTGGCGCGGCTCCCGGCTTACCACTCCAACAGGATTTCATCATGCGTGAAGGCATTCATCCCCCCGATTACCGCGAAGTGCTGTTCCTGGACCTCTCCAACGGGTTCAAGTTCGTCACCCGTTCGTGCGTGAACACGAAGGAAACCGACACCTTCGAGGGCAAGGAATATCCGCTGTACAAGCTCGACACGTCGAGCGAATCGCACCCCTTCTACACCGGGACGCAAAAGTCCGTGGACAACATGGGTGGGCGCGTCGAAAAATTCCGCAACCGCTTTGCCCGCGGCGCCGCCAAGTAAGCTCCGACACCCGCAAAGCGCGTTCCGTGGGCTCCTTGCCCCGACGCACCCAGGCAGCCCGGCACGCCGCGCTGCCTTTTTCATTGTTGGATTTCCCGGCATGACACGCCCCAGCCCAGCCATCGTTGCCCAAGCGGCCGTGCGGCCCCTGCCGCGCTGGGCACTGTGGCTGCTGTGCCTGGCCTACGCCGTGCCGGGCTTCGTCGGCCGAGACCCATGGCGCGGCGACGACATGCAGGCCTTTGCCTTCATGCGCGAAATCGCGATCGGCCAGACCCATTGGCTGACCCCCATGCTGGCGGGCCAGCCACCGGACACCAATGGCCTCTTGCCCCTGTGGCTCGGCGCCGGCTCGATACGCCTGAGCAACGGCTGGCTGCCCGTGGAACTGGCTACCCGGCTGCCGTTCATGCTTCTGCTGGTGCTGATCCTCATCAGCACCTGGCGCGCCGTCTATCACCTTGCACTGAGCCCGCAGGCCCAGCCCGTGGCCTTCGCCTTCGGCGGCGAGGCGCAGCCACGCGACTACGCCCGCGCCATCGCCGACGGCGCCCTGCTGGCGCTGATCGCCACGCTGGGGCTGGCCCAGTTTTCACACGAAACCACCAGCCATCTCACGCAACTGGCCGGAACGGCGCTGCTGCTCTACGCCGGGGCCGCGCTCCCCGTTCGCATGACCAGCCGGCCCGTGCTCGCGGCGGGAACCGGCCTGCTGTGCCTGGCACTGAGCGGCGCGCCCGGCATGGCCATGCTGCTCGGGCTCGGCAGCGCCGCGCTCGCCGCGGGCCATGCACGGGCCGCGTCATCACCCGCGCCCGCCCGGCGGGCCGCGGTGATGCTGATGATCCTGACTTTGACCACGGCCCTGCTGGTCGAGTGGCTGGGCCTGCGGCACTGGCGCATCACCCTGCCAGGCGACGCTCGCGAATGGGGCAGCCTGCTGCGCCTGCTCGTCTGGTTCATCTGGCCCACCTGGCTGCTGGCCTTGTGGACGCTGTGGCGCTGGCGTCACCAGCTCGCGGGCGGCGCCAGCCACATCGCGCTGCCACTGTGGTTCGCGCTGGTCGCGCTGGCCGCCACCTTTGGTACCCAGCCAGCGGATCGGGCCCTGTTCCAGGGCCTGCCCGCCTTCGCGGCGCTGGCCGCGTTCGCACTGCCCACGCTCACACGCAGCTTTGCTGCGGTCATCGACTGGTTCACGCTGCTCTTCTTCAGTCTGTCAGCCATCGTGATCTGGGTCATCTGGCTGGCCGTCCAGACCGGCGTTCCAGCCCAGCCGGCAGCCAACGTGGCCCGACTCGCACCCGGGTTTGAAAGCCATTTCGCCCCCCTGCCTTTCGCCGTTGCGATGCTGGCCACGCTGGCGTGGTGCGCGCTGGTGCGCTGGCGCACCGCACGCCAGCGCCCGGCGATCTGGAAAAGCCTGGTGCTGCCCGCAGGAGGCGCGGCACTCGGGTGGGTCCTCCTGATGACCCTGTGGCTGCCGCTGCTCGACTACGGGCGCAGCTATGCGCCGCAGGTGGCGTTGCTGCGCCAGGCCCTGCAAGAGCCGCACGACGGCCAGCCGCTGCGCGGCGGCGACTGTGTCGTCGGCTTCGGCCTGGATCAACCTCTGATGGCCGCCCTGACCTATCAAGGAGGCCTGGACATGCGCCTGCCGAACGAGGGGACGCACTGCCGCTGGGCCATTGCCGATCCGGATGCCGACGCCAATGCGCTCGAGGCGCTCTCATCCGACGCCTGGGAGCAGATGGCCATGGTCACACGTCCCACCGACCGGCGCGACCAGCTCACGGTGCTGCGCCGCCGAACCCGCTGAACCATGCGTGGACGCCGCAGCATCGCCCGCCACGCGGCCACGGTGCTCGTGGGACAACTGGCGGTCATGGCTTTTGGCGTGACGGACACCATCGTCACCGGTCGCTATTCCGAAACCTCGCTCGCGGCGCTCTCCATCGGCTCCGCCGTGTTCGTGAGCGTCTATGTCGCGGTGATGGGCGTCTTCCAGGCGCTGCTGCCCCTGTGGGCGGAACACCACGGCGCCCATCGCCCCACGGCCATCGGCGCAAGCGTGCGCCAGTCGCTCTACCTCTGGCTGATGGCGAGCGCGCTGGGCATGGCCATCCTGCTCACGCCCGACGCCATCCTGCGAGCCACCGACGTCCCGCAGAACCTGCGCGGCGAGGTCAGCCGCTACCTCGCCATTCTCGCGTTCGGCCTGCCTCCGGCCCTGCTGTTCCGCATCTACAGCACGCTCAGCCAGGCGCTCGACAGGCCGCAATTCGTCACCTGGCTGCAGATGAGCTCGCTGCTCATCAAGGCGCCTCTGTCGCTGTGGTTCACCTTTGGCGGCGCCGGCCTCGCCCCACAGGGCGCGCCGGGCTGCGCGTGGGCTACGCTGGTCGTCAACTACGCCCTGCTCGGCGTGGCCATCCTGATGCTGCGCCAGCAGGCGGTGTTTCGCCCCCTCCTGCTGTGGCGGCCGCTGGAACGCCCCGACTGGGCCGAGCACAGAAGCTTTCTGCGGCTGGGCGTCCCCGCGGCCCTCTCCATCCTGGTGGAAGTCACTTCATTCACGCTGATGGCCCTTTTCATAGCGCGCCAGGGCGCGTTGCCCGCAGCCGCGCACCAGATCGCAGCCAACCTGGCCGCCGTGCTCTACATGGTGCCGCTGTCGCTCGCCATCGCCGTGAGCGCCCACGTGAGCTTCAGCCGTGGCGGCGGCGACGAACACCACGCGGCGCAGATCGCCCTGCGAGGCCTGCTGACCGCGGCCGCGCTGGGCTGCGCCCTCGCCGCCCTGTTGTGGATCACCAAAGGGCCACTGGCGGACCTGTACACGACCAGCCATGAAGTCGCGCGGCTTGCCAGCCAGTTGCTGTCATGGGTGTGCGCCTACCACGTGGCGGACGCCGTGCAGACGCTGTGCATCTTCGTGCTGCGCAGCTACCGCATGACTTTCATCCCCTTCCTGGCCTACGGCCTGCTGCTGTGGGGGGTGGGCCTGGGCGGTGGCTACGCGCTGGCGTACGGACCGTGGTCACGGTCGCAGCCATGGTGGGGCTCGCCCCTGCCTTTCTGGGGCGCGAGCACCGCCGCCCTGGCCCTGACCGCCTTGGCGTTCACCACGCTTCTGGCGGTCGTTCTGCGTTCAAGCACCGCGCAAACCCGGTAGGAAAGGGGTCCGAACCCCATGCGAGTGCCGCAGGGGATCGAACGCCTTCGTCAGAGACAGTTTTTTACAACTTATTTCTGAGTTACTATCGCTATTAAATGAATTATTTAATTGACATTATGAATCGCTCAGAAACATCAAAAAACGTAGCAAACTTGCCCCGTATAACCGACGCTAGCGCCCTCTCCAACTCGGATGGAGTCGCACCGGACACATGACGGTACTGCGTTTCCATGCCCTTCCCCGCGCTCTGGCGGACCCCTCCCACTTGAATCCCCCTATGTCCGCGAAACCCCGTTTTTCGTCGTATACGGCGCGCGCGTGCGCATTGCTTGCCCTGGGAGCACTGTCGCTTCAGGTTCTGGGCCAGGAAACGATGCCCCTTGTCCACGGAACCTCACAGGCAGGCAGGGCGAGCGGCGGCCCATCGGTGCTGTCGCATTGGAACCCACGCCTGCTCGACCTGGGGCTGGGCGGCCCGTTGCGCCTGCACGGCACGCAGGCCGAGGCCAGTGTCGGCGTTGGCATACGCCGCGACGAGCAGGTCGAGTCGGCGCGGCTGCACCTGCGGTTCACGCTCTCGCCCGCGCTCCTGCCCGCCATTTCGCACCTCAAGGTATCGTTCAACGATCAAGTGATCCAGACCATCGTCCTCCCCAAGGAGCGTCTGGGCCAGCCTCAGGCGGTCGATCTGGACATAGCCCCGGCGTACTTCGCCGACTACAACCGGCTGCAGTTCGAATTCATCGGGCATTACACGCTGGAGTGCGAAGACCTGAACCACACCAGCCTGTGGGCCGAGATCAGCGCCGAGAGCACGCTCGACCTCGGGTTGCGGCGCCTGCCGCTGCGCAGCGACCTGGCGCTTTTGCCGACACCGTTTTTCGATCCGCGCGACAACCGGCAGGTGAATGTGCCCGTGGTCTACGGCGCCACCCCGAGCCTGGGCGAACTCAAGGCCGCAGGCTCGGTGGCCAGCTGGCTGGGCGTGCTGGCCGCCTACCGCGGCAATCGCTTCCAGGTGTTTGAAAACAGCCTGCCGCCGGGCTCGGCCATTGTCATCGCCAGCAACGCCCACCGTCCCGATTTCCTGCGCGAGCTGGCGCCGGTACAGGAGCCAACCCTGTCGATGATGGCGCACCCCGATCTGCCCGGCGCGCAACTGCTGCTGGTGCTGGGCAAGGACGACGCCCAGGTCCAGCAGGCCGCCGAAGCATTGGCATTGAACACCGCCGCGCTATCGGGTCAAACGGTACACGTGACCGATCTCAAGCGTGCGCCGCCACGCAAGGCCTACGATGCACCGCGCTGGATCTCCAGCGAGCGCGCGGTGCCGCTCGGCACGCTGGTCGATCGCCCGTCGCAGCTGCAATTGCACGGCACGCAGCTGCGCGACACGGTGCGCATCAACGCCCGCATGGCGCCGGACCTGTTTACCTGGAACGCCAAGGGCATACCGCTGCATCTTCAGTACCGCTACACGCCCACGCCATTTTCGGATCGCGGCGCGCTCAATGTCGCGCTCAACGGCCAGTTCCTCAAGTCCTATCCGCTTCATGCCAGCGGCGACAGCCAAGGGAAGGTGAACGCGCTGCTTCCGCTCGTGGGCGATGCGCCGGGACAGACCCGCTCGAACATGACGATCCCCGCCTTCATGGTGGGCGGCGACAACCAGATGGAGTTCACCTTCCAGATCCCGCCGGCGGACCTCGGCCGGTGTACCGCCACGCAGCCGGTGCAGCTGCGCGCGGCGCTGGATCCGGAATCGAGCATCGACCTGACCGGGCTCGATCACTACATCGCCATGCCCAACCTCGCGGCATTCGCCAACAGCGGCTACCCGTTCACCACGTACGCCGATCTGGCACAAACCGCGATCGTGCTCCCCGACCCACCCACGACAGCGGCCGTGCAGACTTATCTCACCGCGGTCGCACGCATGGCGTCGTCCACCGGCTACGCGGGCACGCGCTTCATCCTGCTGTCACCCGGGCAGATCGACCAGGCCAGGAATCGCGACATCCTCGTCATCGCCCATGGCAGCGACAGCGGGTTGCTGCACCAATGGAAGGCCGACATGCCTGCGGTGCTCGCCGCCGGCAAACGCTCGGTGCAGCCGCTGGAGCGCGCGCTGAACCAGTTCTCGGAGCTGTTCCGCATGCCCGAAGGCGCGCCCACCCAGCCGGGCGAAGGCGCCACCGTCCTGCAGGGAGACGGGCCGCTGGCGGCCATCGTGGGGCTGCAGTCGCCGCTGGCTTCAGGGCGCAGCGTCATCGCGCTCACCGCCACCGATCCGGATGCCATGCGCCTGATCAGCCGCAGCCTCAACGATGGTGCGAAGGTCGAGCAGGTGCACGGTGACCTGAGCCTGCTCAGGGGCAACACGATCGAGAGTTACCGCATCAACCCCGTCTACTACATCGGCGACCTGCCCTGGTACAAGCGCCTGTGGTTTCAACTGCACAGCCATCCGCTGCTGCTCGCACTGCTGGGGGTCCTTGCGGGCCTGGTATTGACACTCCTGGTGTACGGCGCCCTGCGAGCCCTGGCACGGCAACGCCTGGAAGGCCGCGATGCCTGAGGCGGGGGTCGGTGACGCCGCGCGGCGCAACCTGCTCCAAGGCGCCTTGCTGCTGATCGGCGGAGCACTCCCCGCCTGGACGCAGGCGCGGCAGGAAAGGCCGGGCGCCTCGGCGTGGTCGGCGTGGGACAACTTCGCTCGCCAGTTCATGCAGGCCGACGGCCGTATCGTGGCCAACAGCGAAGGCCAGACACATTCCGAGGCGCAGAGCTATGCCTTGATGTTCGCGCTGATCGCCAATGACCGCGCCCGCTTCGAACTCGTCCTGCGCTGGACCGAAGACAACCTGTGCGCAGGCGATCTGACCGCGCGGCTGCCCGCCTGGCTCTGGGGCAGGCAAGCCACCGGCCAATGGGGCGTGGTCGATCCCAATGCGGCATCGGATGCGGACCTGTGGATCGCCTACGCCCTTGCGCAGGCTGGCCGGTTGTGGGACGTCCGCCGTTACCGCGCGCTCGCCACAGTGCTTGCCGAACGCATCGTGAACGAGGAAACGGCCGTGCTGCCCGGTCTCGGTCTGACTCTTCTGCCCGGTCCCCGGGGATTCATCAAGGAGGCCGACAAGCGTTGGCGTCTCAATCCCAGCTACATGCCACTGCAGGTGCTGCATGGCCTGGCGCAGGCCACCGCGGAACCTGCCTGGAAGAGCCTGAGCGCCAGCGCCCGGCGCGTCATCATCGAGTCGGCGCCACGCGGCTTCGCTCCCGACTGGGTGCAGTACCTGGCAGACCAGGGTTTCGAGCCGGACCATGATGGAGAACGCCCGGCCGAAGGCTCGTACAACGCGATCCGCGTCTACCTGTGGGCAGGCATGCTGGGCGCCGAGGACGCGGCTCGTGCGCCGCTGCTGCGCGCGCTCTCGCCGATGGTGCGCTGCGTCTCGGAACTGGGCTACCCGCCCGAAGCCGTCGATAGCGTCACGGGTGCCGTGCGGGGCACTGCCGAAGCGGGTTTTTCCGCCGCGCTATTGCCGCTGCTGCAAGCCAGCGGCGCACGAGAGGCCCTGCAGGAGCAGCAACGGCGCCTGCAGACGCAGCCGCCCGGCAAGGACGCGTATTACCAGCAATGCCTGCTGCTTTTCGGCGAAGGATGGATGCAGGGCGCCTACCGGTTCGAGGCCGATGGCCGACTTTCCGTGAAATGGAGAGGCGCCGCATGAGGTGCAGGAGAAGCTGGGCGCCGCTCGTGGTGACGCTGGGCCTGCTGGCGGGTACTGCCGCGCTGGCGCAGACGGAAAGCCTCTCCGACGTCCAGCGCGACCTGCTGCGCAACACCCGCAGCTGGATCGAGCGCGGGCGTCTCGACCTGGCGCGCCAGACCGTGGAAAAACTGCTGACCATCAGCCCGGACATGCCACAGGCACTGGCCGAACTCGGCAACCTGGCGCTGCAGGAACACCAGCCGCAGGAGGCTCAGCGCCTGCTCGATCGATTGCGCCAAATCGATCCACAGGCACAGGCCACGCGCGATTTGCAGACGCTGGTCAGGGTCCATGGGCAAGGCCAGGAGCAACTGGCACGCATGCGCCTGCTGGCGCGTGCCGGGCGCCAGCAGGAGGCCGCCAAGGTCGCGCGCGAGCTCTTTCCCGACGGCCCTCCTGAAACCGGCGTGCTCGGCCTCGAGTACTACCGCATCGTCGCGGCGGCGGATGCCCACGGCGGGACCGGGACCGGCAGCGCGTTGCAAGACCTCGCCACACGCACCGATGATCCCAACTACCGCCTGATCGAGCTTGAAGCGCGGCAGGCGCAAAACGCACCGGCGCCGGCGCTCGCTCTGGCGCTGCAGCAGCTTGCGCAGGTGCCCGGCGTGGATCAGCAGCGCCTGCGTGACCTGTGGCGCCGGGTACTCGAGCGTGTGCCAACCAACACGACGGGGCTGGCCCACCTTCAAGCCTATCTGCAACGCTACCCCGGCGATACCGATATTGCGCAGCTGCTCGCCACCCGGCGCACGGCCCTGGCACGCGCCGAACGCTGGGCGCATGACCCGGCACGGCTGGCCCTGGTGGCCGCGCAGAAGGCGCTGGATACCAACGATCTGCCGCGCGCCAAAGACCGGCTTCAAGCCGCGCTCGCGCTGCGACCCCAGGATGCCGATGCGCTGGGCCTGCTCGGACTGGTACGCCTGCGAGAGGCGAACTACGACGAGGCGCGACAGTTATTCGCCAACGCCGCGAGCAGCACGAAACTGCAGAAGTGGCGTGATCTGGAATTGACCGCGCAGTTGTGGGGCCTGATACAAAAGGCCGGCAAGGAGCGTGATGCGGGCCGGCTCGCCGTCGCGGCCGATCTCGCCACGCAGGCGCTGCACATGCAGCCGAACAACCCCGAGGCACTCGTCACTCTCGCGCAGATCCGTGTCCTGCAAGGGCGGGACGTACAGGCCCAGCCGCTCTTTGAGCAGGCACTGGCCGCACAGCCGGGGCACCCCGGCGCGTTGCGCGGCCTGGTCGCCCTGGCTCTGCGCGCCCACCGCCATGACGCGGCACTCACGCTGCTGGCCGCGCCCACCGCCGACGACGGCGAACGCGCGCTGCGTACCGAGCTGCGCGCCAGCGTGCTTGCCGCACAGGCCGATGAGCAACTGGTCGGTGCCCACCTGGGGCCTGCCCTGCGCCTGCTGGAAGACGCCGTCGCCCTTTCCCCTGAAGACCCCTGGCTGCGCCACCGCCTGGCACGCGTGTATCTGCAACTGCACCAGCCCAGGGAAGCGCTGAACGTCATGGACGAAGGCGTGGCACTTGTCGGCTCGGACGCCGACATGCGTTTCGCGCGCGCGCTGATCCGCAGCGCCGCGAACGACGATGCGGGCGCCCTGCGAGACCTGCAGCGCATCGCCTCCGCGCAGCGCAGCGAGGGCATGCGCTCGCTGCTGCAGTCCGCGTCGGTGCGTGCCAGCGTGGCCGAGGCCACGGGCGCCGCCGCAGACGCGCAACGACTGCTGACGCGCGCCGAACACGAAGCGGGTGACGACGCACAACTGCTGTGGATCGTCGCCAACGCCTGGTTCGCACGGGCCGAGCCAACGCACGGCGTCGCTGTATTCGACCGCCTGGCCGCGCGCAAGGGCGGCCAGGCGCAACTGCCCGCGCAGGCGAGACTCGACCATGCCGCGCTCCTCTCACGCGCGCGCATGGACGAGCGTCTGGGCCAAATGCTGCCCGTGCTGCAGGCAGCGTCCGATTGGGACGCGGCTCAGGCACGGCGCCTGGCGCAGCTGAACGCCGAGTACCTGCAGCGCCTCATCAAGGCCCGCATGGCCGCCGGCGACCGGGCCGAAGCCCGGGAACTGGCGCAGGCTCCGTTGTGGGGCACGCAGCACCTTGCGCCGGGTGAAGCCGACCTGGCACGGGGGCGCTTGCGGATGGCGGCCGAAGACTGGAGCGGCGCGGAACAGGCGCTGAATACCGCACTCGTCCTCCAGCCGGACCACAGCGAGGTGCATCTGGCGCTGGGCAACACCCTGTCGCGCCTGGGCCGGCGCGACGAGGCCTACACACAGGCGCTGTGGCTGGGCACCCATGTGCCAACGAGCGAACGCGACGACCAGCTTGCGCTCCTGCGACTGCTGCAGCGCATCCCCGCGACGGAGGCCGCGCGCACCCTGACGACGCGCCTGCTGCAGGCATATCCGAACGACACGCAGGTGCTGCTGCATGCGGCCCGACTCGAGCGCTCGGAGGACCGCTACGCGCAGGCTCTGGCCTATTTTCGCCAGGCACAGGAGCAAGACGGCAACGCGCAGGAAACGAAAGCCGACATTGCCAGGGGCATCGAGGCCATCCAGGCGCGCCGTCGCTCCTGGATCGAGACTGGCTTGGTGCGCATCTCCAAGTCCTCGACCGAAGGCATCTCCTCGCTGCACGGCTACGAGCTGCCGATGGTGGCGTGGATTCCCAGGGGCTACGACGGCAACTACTTTCTGCATGTGGACCGTGTGCAGCTCGACGCCGGCGCCCTGCCGTCGGCGCAGGCAGACGCGCTGCAATACGGGCAGGTTGCCGCCTGGCCCGCGAGCGACTATCCGGGCGCTCCGGGTACGCCACGCGGGCAGGGAACCAACCTGGGATTCGGCTATCGCGGCGCTGGCCTCGAGTGGGACATCGGCGCCATCGGCCTGGGCATGCCCGTGACCAATCTGGTCGGCGGCGTGTCGCATGGCGAGTGGCGCGAGGATGGAAACTACCGCGTGGAATTCTCGCGCCGCCCCCTCACGGGCAGCCTGCTGTCCTACGCTGGCGCGCGTGATCCGATCAGCGGCCAGATCTGGGGCGGCGTCGTCGCCACCGGCGTGTCCGGGCGCATCGGACGCCCGTTCGGCCTCTACAACGCTTCACTGTCCGCAGGCTATGCCCTGCTGCAGGGCAAGAACGTGGAAAACAACACCCGGTTGCAGCTGCGCGCCGCCATCGACCGCGACGTCTGGCACGGCACCCACGGCAGCGTCAACGTCGGCCTCACCCTGTCGCTGTGGCACTATGCAAAGGACCTTTCCGAATACAGCTGGGGCCACGGCGGCTATTACAGCCCGCGCCACTATGCTTCGGTCGGCCTGCCCATCGAATGGGGTGGACGCCATGGGAAATTCACCTGGCTGCTGCGCGGCGCGCTCTCGTTTTCACGCAGCTCCAGCGGGGCAAGCGACTATTTTCCCGGCAACGCGGCGCTGCAGGCGCAGGCGCAGAGCCTCGGAAACGGCCCCGTCCATGCCGCCAGCGCCAGCTCGGGATTCGGTCGCTCGTTGCGCGGTGTCATCGAATATCAGGCCGCGCCCAACCTGACCCTGGGCGCGCAGCTCTCGCTCGACCGATCCGCCTACTACGCGCCCACCACCGCACTCGTGTATCTGCGCTGGCTTCTCGGCCCGGCGCAACCACCGCAGACCGACCGGCCACGCCCGGTGCAACCGTATTCGGACTTCTGACATGGCCGCATCGTCTTCCCTTGTCACCTTTGTGCGCAGTCAGTTGCAGTCCCTCGGGGACGACCTGCGCCGACACCCCAGGCGTCCGGCACGGCCCGCCACACTGGGCATTCGCCATCTGCCCGAGGATATTGGCCAATTGCCCATCGGCTCGCCCGCACTGTTGCTGGCGCAGGACGAGGCAAGCGCCAGGCAATGGGCGCCCATGATCATCATGGAACTGCTGGCCTGTGGCCCGGTCCTGCTGCTGGCGGCCCGCGCGCAGGACGTCGACGCGCTCTGGGAACACATCCCGCTGCGCCAGGCCTACGACGCCGGGCGACTGCGCGTGGCACTTTTTCCACCGCCCGCCCAGGCACGGTTGCGCCGCGACGGTCTGATGCACTGGACCGAAGAACTGCGCCGCTCGGGTCTGACGGCAGGGGCCAGCCTGTGCCTGCTGGACGCACGCGCGCTGCTGTCCGGGGCTTCCATGACCGAATTGCGGCGTCTTGGAGCGCAACTGCACCGATTTGCATCCCGCCGGTCATGGCCTGTCGTGCTGCTGCTGCCACTGGTGCAAGCCATGGATGACGCCCCATACACGGGAGGCGCGCGGTTGGCGGCCACGGCGCGCTCGGGCACGCTGGGCATCAGCCACATCGCCACTCTGGCAAAGGAACCGAACGGGTCGGTGCTGACATTGCACAGCTGGGACGGCGCGCAGGGCGCGGTGTTTCACATGCGCTACGCCCTGCAGGAGGATGCTGGTGGGCTGGCATACGCCGGCAGCTGTTCCCAGGGCGAAGAGCCGACGCTGATTCAGGCACCGGACATGGACCTCGTCTACGCGACACAGGCCTGCCTTCCGCCATCGTTCGAGCCGCCGGCGAACTGGACCATCGTGTCGACGTGGGATGAACTGGAACAGACTGCGCGCCATGCAGTGGGGGCGACGGCACTGCTCGACGCGGGAGAGCCGCAGCAGTTCGATGCGCTGGGCGCGCTGGTGCACCGCCTGCGCAGCAGCTGCCCGTCCAGCCTGAAAATCATCGTGCGCGAAACAACAGGCAAGCTGCGCGCCCACAGCGAGCAGGCCTTGCTGCACCTGGGTGCCACCACCGTGGCCTACCGCGAGCTCGGGTTTGCACGTCTGATGCGCCTCGTCGAGGCAAGCCGTCAGATCGTGCATGCACAGCCGCCCGCGCAGGATCTGGAGCGCACCCTCGAAGCCTTCCGACCCGCACCCATGCGCGGCTACCTGGCCCCGGTGGCTTTCGAGCGTGCCGTGCGCACGGTGTACGAACGCCGGGGCGCGGTCCAGCTCGCACACACGCTGGTGCATCTGCAATTGCTGCCACGCGTGGCGCATCTGGATGCACTGCGATCATGCCGGGTGCTGCGCGATGGCGATCTGGTCAGTGCCGACGCCTCCGGCATCTGGGTTTTCCTTTTTGCCTGCAGTGCGCCGGACGTGCCGCAGACCCTGAGCCACATGTTCACGCTGGCGCTGGAACAACTCTTTTCGGCGCAGGTCATCGACAGCACCGAGTCCGGCATCGCGGCCGTTCTGCAGAGACTGCGCGCACAGGCGCCGGGCCTTCCCGACTACGGCGGCGGGCTGACCACGGCAATCGCGTCGACCGCAGTGCCACGGCCGGCCACACCCGAGCCGCCGCCAACGACCGCTCCTGTCCTGAAAACGGCGCGTGCCGAGGATCAGGAACTCCCCGGCGCGCCACGTGTGCACGCGCGCCCCATTGCACGCCGTGGCGCGGCGGCAAGCTTGCAGGTGACCCCATGAGCTGGATCGACTGGGTACTGAGCGTGAGTCTCGGCATTGTTTGCGGTGCCCTGGCATGGCACTTCGGGCTTTCGGCGGCGTTGCGGCGCTCGCCCCGCTATCTGCAGCCTTATCGCGCTCCGCACAGTGCCGCGCGCAAGGAGGACTGACATGCGGTGCCTGGCCTTTGTTTCTCCGCTGGGCGGCGTCGGACGAACGACTCTGGCCGCGCATTGCGCCACCCTGCTGGCCGCATCGGGCACGCCGGTGCTGGCCTTCGACTTGAGCCCCCAGAACACGCTTGGCCTGCACCTGGGGCTGTCCGCACCACCCGAACAAGGCTGGCAGGCCGCGGTACGTGACGGCGGCTGGCTGGGCGAGGCGGCACTGGAAAACTCTGCCGGCGTGCGCCTGCTGCCGCATGGCACCCTTGCCCACCGGACCTCCCAACCACAAGGGTGGCTCGCCGAACAACTGGCCCTCCTGGACCTGCCGACCGATGGCGTGGCCGTGCTCGATACACCGACATTGCCTGCCCCGATGGCGCAGCAAGCTCTCCTGTGCGCCGACCTGGTCGTGCTGGTGCTGGATGTCTCGCCTCGCGCGGTGCATGTCCACGCCACGTGGCAAAGCTGGATCGGTCGGCTGCAGCCGACACAGCGCTGGGCCGTGGCGCTCAACGGAGTCGATCCGCGCAGCGCCATACGCCGCGGCACGCTGGCACGGTTGCGTGCCCAGTGGGGCGAACGCCTGCTGCCCTATGCGCTGCATCAGGACGAGCATGTGCCGCAGGCGCAGGAGCGCGCGCTGTGCGTGCACCAAAGCATGCCGCAGGCGCAGGCAGCGCATGACCTGCAGGGCATCGCCGCATGGGTGAGCGAGGCACTGGGCCCGGCCCCCACCGGCAGACAAGGGGCACTCTGATGCTGCACGCGGCACTGATCTGGCTGGCCGAGGCATGGCAGGTGCGCGAGCCTGCGCGATGGTCATCCTGGCTGTGGAGCGCCTTCGTCAAGCCTGCGCCGGGAACGCACGCGCGCGCCATGAAATCCGAACACGTACCCGATCCGGTGGCCGGGCTTGCACATATGCTGGGCGTGGCCCGTGCGGCGCCGTGGTGGCACTGGCCCTGGCGCGCGCTGGTCTTGCCCATGGCGCAACGACCGCGCGGCTGGCCCGTGCTGGCACTGCTCGGGCGCGGCGCGAGCACGTTGTGGTCATTGGCTGGCGCGCTGCTGTGGGCCGTGCTGTGGCCGCTGCGCATGCTGATGCGCGCGCTTGACCGTCTGGCGGAGCGGCTGGACGCACCAGCCATCGGCGCACGCGTCGATCACGCGCTGGCTCCCCTGCTGCACCTGCCGGGCATGCGCTGGTGCATCCTGGCAGGCGGCCTGCTGGCGGCGCTGGTGGTCATGACGACCCCCTTCAACTGGCTGGGCCAGTTCGCGTTCCTGCTGCTGGCGTGGATGCTGTCGATGATCCTGCGCCGCCTGCCAGGGCGCTTTCCTGCGCTGGCGCTGGCCACCATCAGCCTCACGGCCATGGGCCGTTACGCCTGGTGGCGCATGACGACCACGTTGGAATTCGATACGTGGACCCAGGCGCTGCTCGGCTACGGCCTGCTGGCGGCCGAGGCCTACACCTGGCTGATTGTCGTCCTCGGATTCATCCAGACCGCATGGCCGCTCAAACGCCAACCTGCGCCGCTGCAAGGCGATCCCTCGCACTGGCCGACCGTGGACATTTTCATTCCAACATACAACGAACCGCTGTCGGTGGTGCGTCCCACCGTGCTGGCCGCGCTGGCCATGGACTGGCCGCACGAGCGCCTGAACGTGTACATCCTGGACGACGGGCGGCGCGATGAATTCCGCGCCTTCGCCAAGGAGGTGGGCGTGCACTACATCACCCGTCCCGACAACCGCCACGCCAAGGCCGGCAACCTGAACCATGCGCTGCAACAGACCGACGGTGAACTGGTCGCCATCTTCGACTGCGACCACGTGCCCACGCGCGCCTTCCTCAAAACCTCGGTCGGCTGGTTCCAGCGCGACCCACGCTGCGCGATGCTGCAGACGCCGCACCACTTTTTCTCGCCCGACCCGTTCGAGCGCAATCTCGGAACCTTCCGGCGCATTCCGAATGAAGGAGCGCTCTTCTACGGCCTGGTGCAGGATGGCAACGACTTCTGGAACGCAACCTTCTTCTGCGGCTCATGCGCCATCATTCGCCGCGCACCCCTGATGGAAATCGGCGGGATTGCCGTCGAGACCGTGACCGAGGACGCGCACACCGCGCTCAAGCTCCACCGGCGCGGCTACACCACGGCCTACATCAACGAAGCGCAGGCCGCCGGCCTGGCAACGGAAAGCCTGTCCGCGCACGTCAGCCAGCGCATGCGCTGGGCCCGTGGCATGGCACAGATCTTCCGCACCGACAACCCCTTCCTCGGCCGCGGTCTGACGCTGTGGCAACGCATCTGCTATGGCAACGCGATGCTGCATTTCTTCTTCGGACTGCCACGGCTGGTGTTCCTCACCGCACCGATGGCCTATCTGTTCTTCCACATCTACATCATCCACGCGCACGCCGCGCTGCTGGCCCTCTACGTTCTGCCCTACATCCTGCAGTCAAGCATCGCCAACGCGCACTTGCAGGGCAAGTTCCGCCACACGTTCTGGGCCGAGGTATACGAAACCGTCCTGGCCTGGTACATCGCGCTGCCGACAACGCTGGCGATGATCAATCCCAAGGTCGGCAAGTTCAACGTCACCGCCAAGGGCGGTCTCATCGAGCGCTCCTACTTCGACTGGTCCACCGCATTGCCCTACACGGCGCTCGTGATCCTGAATCTGGCAGCACTCGCTTTCGGCGCCGTGCGACTGTTCTGGTGGAACACCGACGAAACTGCAACGGTATTGCTGAACCTGGTGTGGACCGGCTACAGCGTGCTGATGCTGGGTGCGGCCATGGGCGTGGCGGCCGAGTCACGCCAGGTACGGCGCATGCACCGCGTCGCCGTACGCCTGCCGGCCGTCCTGTATCTGCAGGACGGGCGCGCATTGCACGCCACATGCACCGACTATTCGATGACCGGCCTGGGACTGGAGCTCGCAGCGGACCAGGACTGGCAAGAACTGCCTGTGGGCGAGCCAGTGCACGTGGGCCTGTGGTGGGATGAGCACGAATGCGCGCTCCCCGCCACCGTCATGCTCGACCACGGTCGGGGTTCCATCGGTGTGCAGTTCGGCGAACTCACGCGCAACGAGCAGATCGCCCTGGTGCAGTGCACGTTCGCCCGCCCCGACTCCTGGACGCACTGGAACGACGGCCAGGAAGAAGACCGTCCCTTGCTCGGACTGCAGGAAATCACGCGGCTCGGCCTGAGGGGCTATCGCACGCTGGGCTCCGCACTGTGGCTCGCCATTCGCGTTCGTCTTCCCGCCTTCAAACTTTCTCAAGCGGTTGCCAAGCCATGAGCCATTGGAGTTTTTATTTCCTTGCCAAACTGGGCCTGTTCCATGCGGGCCGGCTGGATTTTCACTGGCAGTTGAATCTGCTGCTGGCGCTCGCGCTGCTGTGGCCACTCGCTCCCGGAAGAATGAAGACATGGCGGGTCTGGCTGGCATGGCCCCTGGCGCTGGCTCTGTTGTATTACGACTCCTACCTTCCACCCATTGGACGCGTGCTGGCCCAGATCCCGGCGCTGACGAACTTTCGGCTGGATTACCTCGGTGAGTTGCTGGGCCGAACCATCGAGGGCAGAACCGTGCTTGGCGCGCTCGCGGCGTTTGCCATCTACCTGCTGCTGGCACGGCGCATCCGTTTCGCGACGGTGGCGTTCGTCGGCATCCTGAGCGTGCCACTGTCGAACACACTGCTCTTGTCTCCGGTGTCCGCCGGCAGCACCACCACCCAGGCGAGTTCCGCACCTGGAACGGCAGGCGCAACCACCCCCACGGCCACGCAGGATCCCGACTCGCAACTGCAAGCGTTCTACGCTTCGGAGGCGCGGCGCACGCTGCACCTGTCGTCCAACGGCGCCACACCGCCATTTGACATCATCGTCCTGCAAGTCTGCTCGCTTTCGTGGGACGATCTGGACCTGGTCGGCATGCGCGACAACCCTCTGTTCAAGCGCTTCGACGCGGTTTTTTCCCGGTTCAACAGCGCCGCCAGCTACAGCGGACCCGCCGCGCTGCGCCTGGCACGGGGCGCCTGCGGACAGGTTTCGCATCACGACCTGTATGAAGGGGCCGATCCGGCCTGCTACCTGTTCCCGAGCCTGGAACGGCTCGGCTACCACACCCACGGCCTGCTGAACCATGATGGTGCGTTCGATGACTTCGCCAAGACACTGGAGACGCGCGCAGGCCTGGCAGGCACGCTTGAATTGCCTTCGGGCGTGCCCGTCACGATGCACAGCTTCGACGGCTCGCCGATCTATGCCGACGGGCCCCTGCTGAGCCGCTGGTGGCACCAGCGGCTGGCGCAGGGAGCCCAGCCGGCGGCGCTGTACTACAACACCATCACGCTGCACGATGGCAATCGCATCGACGGTGTCGCCTCTCGCTCCAGCCTGGATACCTACAAACCGCGCCTGACCAGGCTGCTGGCCGATTTCGACCAATTCATCACCGAACTTGAAACCACCGACCGACCGGTCGTCCTGCTCATGATTCCCGAGCACGGCGCGGGGCTGCGCGGAGACCGGTTCCAGATCTCCGGCATGCGTGAAATCCCGAACCCGCGCATCACGCAGGTTCCGGCGGCGCTCAAGATCATCGGTCTGCCCAAGGGCCAGCACGCGGATACCGTGGTCGTCGATCGGCCGGTGAGCTATTTCGACATCAACGCCCTGGTGCTTGACATGCTGCAGCGCAGCCCCTTCGCAGCGGGCAGCCCGTCACTCGCCGACCGACTCAAGAATCTGCAAACCACCACCTTCGTGGCGGAAAACGACGACGTGGTGATGATGCGCGAGCCCGACGGCAAATACCTGATGCGCACCGGCAAGAGTGCATGGGTCGATTACACGCCGTGACGAGCAGGCGAGCGGCCGACCTGAAAACCGGGGACAGCGTCCCCGCAGATGCCGGTGCAGATCCAGACCGGTGAGGCCCTCTGGACAATGCGTGCGACCGATTACAATCACGGGCTTCGCGGAGAGATGGATGAGCGGTTTAAGTCGCACGCCTGGAAAGCGTGTGTGGGTTAATAGCCCACCGGGGGTTCGAATCCCCCTCTCTCCGCCAGCAATTTTCGGGGCGCAGCGCACCAGCGCAGCGCGGCCGATTCAAGGCAACCATCAATCACGCCGCACAGCCTGACCCCCCAGTGACCGCGATCCCGTCAGGCTGGCAGCTGCAGGACATCCACCTGCGCCGCGGCGCGGGCGACGTCTTCCGCGGGCTGAACCTGCAGCTGGACGAGCCACGCATCGCTCTCATAGGGCACAACGGCGCAGGGAAATCCAGCCTTCTGCGGCTGCTGATCGGCCTTGAAGAACCCTCGCAGGGACAGGTACTGTGGGCCGGTCAAAGGGCCCACCACGCACAGACTCCCACCACGGGCCAGCGCCTTGCCGGCCTGATGTTCCAGAATCCGGATGACCAGATCATCTTCCCGACGGTGCAGGAAGAATTGCAGCTGTCGTGGCAGAGCGCCCATGGTGGCGACCGCAAGGCGGCGCAGGCGGGCGTGCTGGAATTCCTGCAGCAGCGCGGCCTGCGTGCATGGGCATCTCGCGCCGTCGGCTCGCTCAGCCAGGGGGAGCGCCAATGGGTATGCTGGCTCGCCATGCTGCTGGCGGCGCCCAGGGTGCTGCTGCTTGACGAGCCTTACGCCAGTCTCGACCTGCCCGGGCAGCTGCGCCTTGCCGCCGATATCAAGCTGTCCCGGCAACAAGTGGTCATCGCGACGCACGTCCTGTGGCCCGTGCTCGACTTTCCCCGGGTGATCTGGCTGGAGCACGGCCGCGTGCGCGCCGACGGTCCAGGGCGCGAAGTCTGCCCCGCCTATGACGTCGATGCGCGCGCCGCCTTTCACGCGGCACGAGGCGAATGAGCATGGGCAGCCTGTACAGCGAGCACCCGACCTGGCTGCACGGCTGGAGCGCCGGGCGCAAGCTGTTGTTGCTGTCTTTCCTCGGCATGGCGCTGTTCGCATTGCGCGCTCCGTGGCAGCTCGCTCTCGCGTGCATGGGTTGCGCGCTGGTCCATGCAACGCTGGGACCCGCCACCCAGGCTGCGCGGCGGCTTCTCGTGTCGGTATTGGCCGCCGCCACGCTGGTGGCGATCTTTCATGTGTGGATGGGAACCTGGGAATCCGGACTGGCGAGCGCGCTGCGCCTGGCCAGCGCCTGCTTCATCGGCATCGCCTTCACCGTGACCACGCGCACGAGCGACATCATCGACGTACTGGAGTGGTTGCTGCGTCCGCTGACCGTGCTGGGTGTCAAACCCGGTCGGCTGTCGCTGCAGCTGGCGCTGATGCAGCGCTTCACCGAACACTTCTTCGTCCAGTGGCAGAAGCTGGACGAGGCCTACCGGGTACGCACCGGTCGCACGGGCGGTCTGCGCCTCATTGCGCCGTTGACAGTGCAGATGCTCAGGACGATGCGTCGAACGGGCGACGCACTCTACGCACGCCTCGGCGAAGATTGACCAACTTCCCCCGGGCGCTCAAGCGCCCTCCTTCAAGTAACGCTTGAACGTCTTGCGGAATTTTTCGACCTTGGGGGCGACCACCACCGTGCAATAACCCTGGCGCGGATTGCTGCGGTAGTATTTTTGGTGGTACTGCTCCGCAGGCCAGAAGTGGGTCAGCGGCTGGACCTCGGTAACCACCGGTGCCGGAAAGCGGCCTTCAGCGTTGAGCTGCTGCACCATGGCTCGCGCCAGATCGCCATGAGCCGCTTCGCCGTAGTACACGCCACTGCGGTACTGTGTGCCCACGTCATTGCCCTGACGGTCGAGCTGCGTCGGGTCATGCGTGGCGAAAAAGATCTCCAGCACCTCACGCACACTGATCACGCCGGCATCGAAGCGCAGTTGCACCACTTCAACGCAACCCGTGCCGCCCGTGCAAACTTCCTCGTAGCTCGGAGCACGCGACAGGTGTCCGTTCGCGTACCCGCTTTGCAGCGCCGTGACGCCACGCACCTGCTCGAACACGGCCTCGGTGCACCAGAAGCATCCGCCGCCCAGCGTGATCGTCTCTTGTCCTGTCATGATGACCTCCATCCACAAGCATGCCGGCCCCTCGCCCTGGAGCGCAATGACTCGCAAGAGCACGCCGCAACTGCATAAAATAGCAGGTTTGCCACACTGTCGTGGCTGGCCTTCGGAGTACCTCATGAACCTGCCCCTGAATACGCTCGCGGACACCAGTGACCGCCTTGAACAGGCGCGCTTCAACATGATCGAGCAGCAGGTTCGTCCGTGGGATGTCTCCGATGAACAGGTGCTGGAGCTGATGGAGCGCCTGCACCGCGAAGATTTCGTACCGCCGCAGCATCGTGACCTGGCGTTCACCGACATGGAAATCCCCCTGAACGACGACCCCCTGGAGGCGGTCCGCCTGGGACAGATCATGCTGGCGCCCCGGGTGGAAGCGCGCATGCTGCAAGACCTGAAAATCAAGCCCGCCGACCGCGTGCTGGAGATCGGCTCCGGTTCGGGTTTCATGGCCGCAATGCTCGCGGGCCTCGCGAGCGAAGTCATCACGCTGGAGATCGAGGCACGGCTGGCCGAAACGGCGCGCACCAATCTCGCCAAGGCCGGCATTGCGAACGCGAAGGTGCTGCATGCCGACGGATCCCATGAGATCACCGGCGGGCCATTCGACATCATCGTGCTCAGCGGCTCGGTCGCTCAGGTACCGCCTGCGCTGCTGAAATTGCTTCCCGACGGTGGACGGCTTGGTGCCATCGTCGGCTTCAAGCCCGTGATGCGCGCGACCATCATGCAGCGTACCGCAACAGGCTTTGCTTCATCCGAGCCATGGGACGTGGTGACCGCGCGGCTGCGCAATTTTCCGGAACCCTCGCAGTTCAAATTCTGAACACGTCCGCATTGCCGTGATATCTCAAATCCGCCCAGCCGACCTGGAGAGCTGGCTGCAGCAGCATCAAGGCGCCCGGCCCATCGTGCTCGACGTGCGTGAGCCCTGGGAGATCGAAACCGCCCATGTGAAGGTCAGTGGTTTCGAACTGGTGAGCATTCCGATGGCAGCGATTCCCGCGCGTCTGGCCGAACTGCAAAAAGACCGCCCCATCGCCTGCCTGTGTCACCTTGGCGGACGCAGCATGCAGGTGGCGATGTTTCTGGAGCATCACGGCTTCGAGGACGTGACAAACCTCGCCGGAGGCATCCACGCATGGTCACTTGAACGTGACCCAGCCGTGCCCATGTACTGAAAGCCCGCACCCGTTCGCGTCCCTTGCCGGTCCTTGGCAGCAGGACATGAAGCCGATGCGACCTCCACCGCCGACTGCCGCGCGCCTCGGAGTCAAGGCATCATCTTCCAGGGGTCCGCATGTGACCACAAAAAAACCCAGCCGGTAGGGCTGGGTGTTTTACTTTTCCACCAATGCAAATTGCCGGGGGATGGGCCTGGCGGAGACGAATGTTTGCGTTATACCTTGCTACGCTTTTTGTAGTCCTGCGACTTCGTGACGCGGTAGACGGCACGCTTGATCGAGGACGCCGAGACACCGTATTTCTTGCCCAGCCCTCCATAGCCGGAACCACCTCGAAGATACTCGGCCACCGCTGCCGCTTCGTCTTTCGGTGACATTGCACGCTCACGGCCAGGCATACGGCCGCGCTCTCTTGCGGCGAGCTGACCCGCAATAGAGCGTTCACGAATCATTGAGCGCTCAAGCTGGGCGACGGCTCCCAAAATCTGGATGACAAACACGCCCATGCTGTTGCTCGTGTCCAACGGCTCGGTGACGCTTTTGATGTTCGCCCCAACACTCTCAAGCTGACGCAGGATCGCCAGCAGATCAAAGAGGCTGCGGGCGATGCGGTCAATCTTGTAGACCACCAGCACATCACCATGGCGCAGGCTTGCAAGGCAACGGGCCAGCTCTACACGGCCAGCCCGAGATGCACCGCTCGCCTTCTCCTGAAAAATCACCTTGCAGCCCTGTTTCACAAGGGCATCGAGTTGCAGCGCAGTGTCTTGCTCCTGCGTAGAAACCCGGGCATAACCAACGAATCGCATAAATCCTCCTTAAAGGAAGATCAATCGGCAAGAAGCACGGGGCACGGGGCACGCGAACCGTCACCATGGGGTTTATCACCCCATGCCCCGACCCCACCGCTACGAGACAAGCTCTCCGCTCTCGGGGCCCACCGTCTCCAAAAAGTGAATGAGCTGAACGGCCTGCCACAATGGAGAGATGAGCCTGATCACAGAAGCGCTACAAGCGGCCTCGGTGCATCCGTGGTGGACTGCACTCGCCATGGTCATCCTCTGGCTGGTGGTCTTCTGGCTGCTGCGCAGATCGCCCTCACGGCGCACCAGATCAAGGCGCACCGAACGCGATTGGAGAGAGACGGTATACAACCCGAAGCAATACCGGCGTCCGCGCGAAGACCGATCACCGCCGCGATAAGTACACCGCCAGCAGCACAGCAATCTCAACCACGATAGCCGCAGCCATTGCAATGCGCCACGCGCGACGCACACGAAGCCGCCGCCGTAGCCCGACCTCAGCCGCCGACATGCGAAACGGAGCACGCTCGACGTAACCCGTGCGCTTGCGCCAAAAATCTCTGTACCAATCACGGTCATCTGCTGGCATTCGATCAGTCTACCCCGCCACCTCGAGCCAGCGAAGCCACAGGCCGGGAGGGATCGGCAGCGGGCAAACCTGAATCAGGCTTGTAGGGATCGAAGCGACGACGCGACATATCCGCCCACTCAGCGCAGGCCGCATCATTGACCCTTGTCCCCTGCTGAGTCATGCAGTAGCAATCGGCCTCACCCACGCATATTTGCCCGACGATGCGAGGCATAGTCACAACCTGCCGCAGAGCGTCATAAATCGGGGCCGAGCGCGGCTCATAAGAGACCACAGGGACGAATTCAGAGACATCGTAGGGCTTGCCACCAGCCGACCCGCCACCGGACGCGATGGGCTTGTCCTTCAACTTGGAAGGCAAGGCACCGGGAACAGATGACGATGCGGGTTTGCTTTCGGCAGCGGGCGCACCCTTGGACGCTATGCGATTCATGAGCGTGGGCACCAGCACGGCGGCAGCAACAAGGGCAAGGCCGACCACGTAGAGCAGCGGAGGAATGGAGGTCTTCGGCTTCGTGTGAAGCTCGGAAGACAGATAAAGATTGAAGGCGCTTTTGTCGTACTTGAACGGCGATTTTTTCAGAGCCTTTGAGTACATCAGCGACTGCGAACAGTGATCCCACTCGTAGACGATGGATGCACCCATTCCGCCGATGCGGCGCACGTGCAGATGACGCCCGACAAGAGCGCGCACGTTGCGATCCAGCAGCATCGGATGCTGCGTAATCAGGATGAAATCGACGCCCTTATGGCGGTGCGTTTCAAGCGCGCTGATGTAGTCGGGCACCTTCGAGCCATTGGCACGCGGAGGCCAGCAACGTTGCACTTCGTCATAGGCGATCACATCGCCCGGCTGGCACCACTGTTGCCAGTCAGCAAGACCGCCGCCAGCGTCCGGCCCGATCAATTCATGATCGAGCAAGAGCCGCGGAATGTTCGTCAGGATGCGGCGCGGAGTCTCGACAGGTTGACCGTTCTGGTCGGTGCTCTTGACCACCGAGCCGACCAGATCGCGCAGGAGCTTGCTGATAGCGTAAAGCGTTTTCCCGGCCCCCGGCGTGCCGGTGATCAGCGTGATCATGGGTTAGCCGAGAGGATGCGACTGGCCTTGGTGATGTTCCAGATCAGCACCCGCGTGAGGATCGCGCCGAAGATGATGGAGAGGGCCTGACCGATGCCTGCAAGGCCAGCAAGTTGAAGGATGCCAGCAGGCAGGCCACCCCACGCCGATTGCGCCGAGCCGATGACCTGATTGATCATCAAATCCATGCCCGCGTAAGTAACCAGAGACAGACCCAAAGCAATCATCACGCGCGCGATGATCGGCTGTACCAACGACATCAACAGAGCGGCGAAAGGCATGATCAACCCTCGGGACGTGGTGCGACGATGAACACGGCAGAGATGGCCGCCAACAACAAAATAATCGGCCTCATGAGGTTGGAAATCCAACTGCACGGCTGGGCCATGTCCAGCGCTGTGAACGTGGTCCCCGCTATCGTCAGGGTGAGATTGGCCGGACAGCTTCCACCGCCGAAGGTCGGCCCCTGCTGCATCGTGATCTGCCGGGTTTCAGACGGGATCGCTTCGGCTGGTGGAGCTTCGCCGGGATTCATGCAGCCGAGAGAGCCGGGATACTTGTCGCAGTCGGTGTAGAAATCAGGCACCGGGCGCGGCGAGTTGTCCGGCGCTGGCGTCGGATCAGGTACCGGAGAAGGATCATTGGTCACCGTCGTGACCTGCGTCACATCGACCCGCCATGGATCGCTCACGGTTGGAGACGGCTGCACCCGGTACCATGGTTGCGTGTACTGCTGCGGGCTGCTGTTCGGAATAGGAACCGGATCACCATCGGGGTACATCAACGGATCGGGCGAAGGCATCAACTCGGGCGCCGGGTTCACGTCCGGCCCCACAAGAGGATCGCCGACCGGTTGCGTGATCGGATTGATCACCGGCTTAGGATCGACCGGAATCGGCATATCCAAGTAAGGCATGAGCGCCGGATTGATCGGCGTTGTGGGCAAAGCTCCCAGCTCGTCAATCGACGCATGACGCGGCCCCACCGCTGGCATGCCCTCAGTCTCAACGATCGGATTGTTCCCGGTGCAGTAATAACGTAGCGTATTGCCGACGCGCGACATGATCTTTACGGCAGGGCGCGACTTGCAGTAACCAGACTCCCAAAACGCAACGCACGTACACATGGAATCCTGCCCGGAGAGAGTCTGCAGAGGCTGGTTATAGGGATCATTGAAACCATAGTTTCCGGTGGCTGCGTCAGCATCAAACGCAACGCGAAGCGTGCGCCCATCCTCAATGCGCGTCTGGTCATAGTCAATTGCACCGCCCGCCGTGGCAGGCTGCGCGGGAACCTGAATCACGCCCTCTGGACTAACTTCCAGACCGTTGCCCGAACGACTGAGCCAGTCCATGACATAGGGGATCGCAGCGGCCAAAAGCTGCGCGCCCATGAGCCACGGATTGAGCTTAGAAACCGCGAAGGCCGCAGCATTTCCAGCAATGCGAAACGCGACAGGAATAGTCACCGACCGAGCGCCGACGCTCATAGTCGCCTCAGTCATGACATAGCCGCCAGCGACGCGCGTCGTGTACTGCGCCCCCTGCCGAACTATCTGCGGCGTGCCATCAATCGTTTGAAATGAGGAAGGCGGCACCACTTGACCATAGAAGGCGAAGGCAGGAAAACCGACCACCGTGAGCGCGAACAACGCCAAGACGCGAACGAGCCTACGCACAGCGCACCGCCCGATAAATCCACCGGGCAAGAAGGCCCATCACGCGAGCGACGGCGAGGCCCGCAAGGCCACCGAGCACGCCCCAATAAAACGAGGCAGCGGCGAGCGCCTGAGAGATGTAAACGGTTTCGTCAGGAATCACGGCAGACCTCACTTGAAGGCGATGAAAAGAATCAGGCAAAGGCCCGCTGCAAACATGTATTCGACAGGGCTTGCGATCATGGTTAATCCCTCGACGTGTCGCCGGAAAAAAGATTGAGCAGCTGCTTTACGCCCCACACGGCGACGAAGACCACGAGGAACGCATAAAACAGCGCGGTCATGTCGCTGATACGGCCCGGATCAACCTGGACGCCGGACACTTCCGCCGATGTCTGGATCACGAAGCCTGCGGAGCACGTGGGGTCAGAAACGACCGCCCCGGCACTGTCAAATTGAACGCACTGCATGATGGTGTTTTTGCCCAAGGGCCGAAGCCCTTGGAGCTTTCAACGACCAACCGGGATCAGAGCCAGCCCAGCTTAGAGCCAAGCTTTTTCAGGCCCCAAAACGCCACGAACGCGACGATGATCGCAGTCACGGCGGTAACCATGTCGGTTCCGGCAGCCGTGATGGCGGCGGTCACTTCCGTGGGAAGCGCGGCGTGAGCCGAGCCAGAAACAGCCAAGACGTAGGCCGGGATAGCGGCCAGACGAAGGGCAACAGACTTCTTCATAGTTCTCTCCATGAGACGCTGCGAAATTGCAGCCGTGAGCGCACACCGCGAACGCTCAAGGCTGAAATCTCAGGTAAGACCGACCCTCTCAAGCACCGCATGGCCGACCGTCGAGCGCGGAATAAGGCCCGTCTGCATATCGCGGCGGTAGGTCTCCCACGAGGTACAGCCACAGGCCCCCGGCACCCCGCAGGACGGCCCAAGGTGATTCAAGAATTTCCCCTGTTGCTCGCACCACAAGGCCACACGCGCGCCGCGTGAGTTCCCCAACTCCGAACTGGTCACGGGCCCAAGTGGGCAGGTTTCGCCAGGAGCGAATTGCTCGCGCTTGTTCATTGAGACCCCCAATGCCGTACAGGCGCATCCCCTTGGGGAAGGCATGGAACGGCGAGAACTTGGAAACGTATTTCATGAGGTAGCCGACGCCTGAGCGAGACACTTGCGTGTTCGTCATCCCATGCGGCCACCATCCCTGCTTGTCCCACTTGGGCATGCTCAGACGCTTGGGCAGGTAAACGATCAGGTGGTAATGCACCGCGCCACGCTTTTGAAGCTCGGCCACCCACACGTAGCGGAGCTTTCCGCCGTGCTGACGGGCAAGCCACTTGCGGCAACGATGAATCGCATCGCGAATGTGATCGGCAGACCACTCAACGCCCGGGCGATAGGTCAACGTGACGAACCATGCGCGTGCGCCGTACCAGCCCGAGAATTTCTCTGCGTGGCCCTGACCAGCACACCAGATGGACGAACGCATGCGACCGAAACGACGCGCGAAAACATCTTCTGGATGTTGAGAAATCTGACCGCCGAGAGTGCGCGGGCACTTTGTTTTAGAAGGGACAAGCCCCGCGCCGACGCCGCCCGCCAGCGCCGCCGCTACGCGGCTGTCGCTGGCGTGCGTCATCGTCGCGACCGTCATTGCGCCACCCCAACCGAAGAACGAGCGAGGACGGCCCGGGCATGCGCTGAAAAATCAGCAGCTGCCGCCTGTTGCCGCGATGCATGCCAGAAATAACCCAGCTCACGAGCACGGGCCGCGCTTGCATAGGCACGGGCACAACTGCGCTGGTAGGAAATGAGCAGGTGACGCTCCCGCGCTGTCATAGCCCCCACCCCCCGAGCGGCTCACCCTTGGCCGAGTAGGAGACGTCAAACGATTCAACGAATCCCTTCGTGAAAACCGCGCGAAGCTGGACACTGTCGGCGGACTCATGCAGCGCGAGCAGCAGAACCAAGGCCTTGGCAACCTCAGCCTGCGCGATGCGTTGATCGACCTCGAACCGGGCCGAGTCGGTCAGGCCGCCAGTCATTTGGCGGCCTGCGCAGGAATGAGCCGGGGATTGATCGACATGCGACCGTTGCGGTCGATGTAGACGGCGGCGGGACTCAGCGTGTAGTCGCCACGGGCCAGAGGTTTGCTGATGAAACCGTCCGCATCCTTGGGGAGAACAAACTCGAATTTTTCGGGGATTTCGGCCACCGCCCCGGCGTCGTCCACCGTGTAGGCGTAGGCGGTCTGAATGTGCATCTCGTAGGGCTTGCCGGATTCCTTGCCGGTGCCCTTGAGGATGTTCAGCTTGTCGCTCAGGACTCGAATCTTGATCATGGGTGCTCTCTTTCAGGCTGGTTTAAGATTCCCTATCTGGGAACGTACCCAAAACGGGTTCGCGAACCATACACCAATGGACCCGAAAAGGGAACATCATGAACGTGAAAAGCCTAATCGAACAAGCTTCGACCGTCGTGGGAAGCCAACGAAAACTAGGCGCGCTTCTCGAAATGAATCACGCGCACTTAACAGAAATGAAGCAGGGGAAGCGCCCGGCAAACTGGCGCATACGGGGGAAGCTGCGCGCCATCCTCGGCGAGTCGCCGGAGCACGCATTCATGGCCGCGATGGCCGAAGACCTCGAACAGTCGGAGAACGAGGACGAAAAAAAAGCCGCAAGCGGCTTCAAAGCTATGCTTGCGGCATTTCCAGATCAAGACTGGCGGAGACGAAGGGATTCGAACCCTTGATGAGGCTCAACACCCCATACTCCCTTAGCAGGGGAGCACCTTCGGCCACTCGGTCACGTCTCCAGGAACTGCGCATTATGCCTGAAATTCCAAGCGCTCCGCCCTGTGGAAGGAGCGCCGCGGGCTACTGATCCAATCCGAACGCGCGGTGCAATGCCCGCACGGCCAGTTCAACATATTTCTCGTCGATCACGACCGAGGTCTTGATTTCGCTGGTCGAAATCATCTTGATGTTGATGCCTTCCTCGCTGAGCGTGCGAAACATCGTGCTCGCCACACCGACCTGGCTGCGCATGCCGATGCCGACGATGCTGACCTTGGCGATTTTGGCGTCGGTCACCAGTTCGTCGGTGCCCAATTCGGGCAAGACCTTTTCGCGCAGCAGCGTCGCGGCGCGATCGAGGTCCCCGCGCGGCACGGTGAAGCTGAAGTCGGTCTTGCCGTCCTTGCTCAGGTTCTGGATGATCACGTCCACGTCGATCCTGGCGTCGGCCACGGCGCCAAGGATGCGGTAGGCGACGCCCGGCTGATCGGGCACGCCCAGAATAGAAATCTTGGCCTCGTCGCGCGAGAACGCGATGCCGGAGACGATCGCTTTTTCCATTTGCTCATCTTCCTCAAGGGTGATCAAGGTGCCGGACCTGGCTTCCACGTCGATGTCGATGTCCCACGGCGTGAAACTCGAGAGCACGCGCAGCGGCACCTTGTACTTGCCCGCGAATTCCACGGAACGGATCTGCAGCACCTTGCTGCCCAGGCTTGCCATTTCCAGCATCTCTTCGAAGCTCAGCGTGTTCAGGCGCCTGGCTTCGGGCACGACGCGCGGATCGGTGGTGTAGACGCCGTCGACATCGGTATAGATCAGGCACTCGTGCGCCTTGATGGCCGCGGCAATGGCCACGGCCGAGGTATCGGAGCCGCCACGTCCGAGCGTGGTGATGTTGTGGCCCGCGTCGATGCCCTGAAACCCCGTGACGATGACGACCTTGCCGGCATCGAGCTCAGCCTTGATGTGCTTGTCGTCGATCGACTCGATACGGGCCTTGGTGTAGCTGCTGTCGGTGCGCACCGGCACCTGCCAACCCGCAAAGCTCACCGCCGCCAGGCCTTCCCCCTGCAACGCGATCGCCAGCAGGGCGGATGAGGCCTGCTCGCCCGTGGCAGCAAGCTGATCGAGCTCGCGGTGGTAGGCATCGCTCGCCTTGCCGGGCCAGATTTCCTTGGCAAGGCCCAGCAAACGGTTGGTTTCGCCACTCATGGCGCTGGGCACCACCACCACCTGATGGCCAGCGTGCACCCATTTGGCGACGCGACGCGCCACATTGCGTATGCGCTCGGTGGAGCCCATCGAGGTACCACCGTATTTATGAACGTACAAGGCCATGAAAGTGTGCGTCAGTCGGCACTGATCACGCGATGTGGCAGCGCCTGCAGTGAAATCAGAAAAGCTTTTGATTGTACCAATCCAGGTTCGCACCATTGCGGCGCACGAAACCCTGTCCCACCTTGATGTCGATATGGTGGCCGCGCGTGGTGCAAGCGCCGATCTGCGAGAGCAAGGCCTGCAACTGGGCGCTGCTGGGCGTCGTGCCGTGGTGCAATTGCAGCCAGTGGCGCAGCACATTGGCTTGCCGCGCCGGGCTCAGGCCCTGCAGCGCCGCGAGAGCCGGCGGAACGCCCACGGCCTGCAGATCGGCGTGGGCCAGGTCGCGCAGCAGTTCGGCCGCTTGCGCCGCATGGCGACTGGAGCGCGCAAAGGTGTCGCGGAACCCGGGGAAGACCCGCTGGAGCACGGGAAGCAGCTGCTGGCGTATGCGGTTGCGCGTGTAGCGCTCGTCCTGGTTGCTCGGGTCCTCCACCCACGAAACCCCTTGCGCGCACAGCCACGCACGCACCTCGCTGCCCGCCACCCTCAGAAGGGGGCGATGCCAGGTGATGCCGCCGCGCTGCCAGCACGCGGGCATGGCCGCCAGCCCCGCCACGCCAGAGCCGCGCGAGAGCGCCAGCAGGAGCGTTTCCACCTGATCGTCCGCATGGTGCGCCAACGCAATGTTTTTAATAGCTGGTTGCGCTTGACCAGCAAGCGCCATGTCATGAAAAGCCTCATAACGCGCATGCCTGGCAGCGGCTTCCGGGCTCTCTCCCGATGCGTGGCGCGCGTCAACGTGCCGGACGGCGAGCGGCACCGCCAGCGCGGCGCACAACGACTCGCACCGGCGCACGAAATCGTCCGCCGCCGCCTGCAGGCCATGGTGCACATGAAAGGCATGGACCTGCCCGGGCCAGCGGCGCGCGCAGGCCAGCAGCAAGGCGGTGGAGTCGGCGCCCCCGCTCAAGCCGATGGCAAGCGGCAAATCCGGTGTGAAGTCGGCGATCGCCGCCTCAAACGACTGTGTCATCGGGCACCTGGCACCGCGGCACCGGCGTGGGGAGCACAACACGCCATGAGGTCATGAGGCGCGATCGCGGCATACGCTCACGCGCAGCCGCTCAGCGGCTGTCGGCCTTGGTGTCCGAGAAGCGCCCGTAGCCACGCAGACGTTCGTAGCGGTGCTCAAGCAGTTCCTTGACCTTGAGGTCCGCCAGCTGGCGGTAGGCATCGCCGAGCGCGCGCTTGAGATAGGCGGCCATCTGCTTGGGGTCGCGATGCGCACCGCCCACGGGCTCGTTGACGATCTTGTCGATCACACCCAGGGCCTTCAGGCGATGCGCCGTCACGCCCATGGCTTCGGCCGCGTCCTGGGCCTTGTCGCTCGTCTTCCAGAGAATGGAGGCGCAGCCCTCGGGGCTGATGACCGAGTAGACCGAGTACTGCAGCATGATGAGCTGATCGGCCACCGAAATGGCCAGCGCGCCGCCCGAGCCGCCTTCGCCGATGATGGTCGTGATGATGGGCACCTCCAGGCGCGCCATCTCGTAGATGTTGCGCCCGATCGCCTCGGACTGGCCGCGCTCCTCCGCATCGATGCCGGGGAACGCGCCGGGCGTATCGACGAAGGTGAACACCGGCAGCTTGAATTTTTCCGCCGTCTTCATCAGGCGCAGCGCCTTGCGGTAACCCTCGGGGCGCGTCATGCCGAAGTTGCGCGCCGTGCGCTCCTTGGTACCGCGGCCCTTCTGGTGTCCGATCACCATGCAGGCATTGCCGTTGAAACGCGCCAGGCCACCGATGATGCTCTGGTCATCGGCGAAGTGGCGATCGCCATGCATCTCGGTGAAGTCGGTGAAAATTTCCGCGACATAGTCGAGCGTGTACGGGCGATCGGGATGGCGCGCGATCTTGGTGATCTGCCAGGGCGTGAGGCTGCTATAGATGTCCTTGGTCAGTTGCAGGCTCTTCTTGGTGAGCTGCCCGATCTCTTCGGAAATGTCGACCGCGCTCTCGCTGTCCACGTAGCGCAGTTCCTCGATTTTGGATTCAAGCTCCGCAATCGGCTGCTCGAAATCCAGGAAGGTTTTTTTTGCCAAGTTGTTCTCTCCTCGGGCGGCTGGCACAGGCCATGCCCGCCGCTTGCCGGATGTTCAGGCCGGCAGCGGATCCAATGACCGCCAAATATACCAACTCGCCACGCTGCACCAGGGTGCCCAGGCCTGCGCCACCTCGCGGATTTCGCTGCGGCTCACGGCTTCACCCGAAAAATAATGCTGGCTGATGCCGCGTGCCAGCCCCACGTCATCCAGCGGCAGCACATTGGGCCGGGCCAGGTGGAAGATGAGCAGCATCTCGGCCGTCCAGCGGCCGATGCCGCGTATCGCCATCAGCTCCTGCGCGATGGCCTCGTCGTCCATCGACGGCCACGCGTCCACATGCAATTGCCCGCCGTCGAAGTGCAGCGCCAGATCAACGAGGTATTCCACCTTGCGCGCCGACAGGCCTGCACCGCGCATGTCGTCCACCTTCAGGCGCAGCACGCCCTGGGGCGTGATCTCGCCCGCCAGCGCGGCAAAGCGCTCCCAGATGCGCTGCGCCGCCGCCACCGACACCTGCTGGCCGAGGATGGAGCGCGCCAGCGTGGCGAACGGATCGGGCTTGGGCCGCAGGACATCGTCCGCGCGCCGTGGAATCAGGCGGCGCAGCACCCTGTCCTTCTTCATCAGATAACTGCAGGCCTCGGACCAGTAGTCGGGTTGCTCTGCCACAGGGTCAACCACTCTCTTATTCATAGCGTTCAGCGCTTGAACGGCAAGCCTTACAATGGAATTTAATCATCAAATGACCTCCCAGGTCGTGCCTTGAGGGCCATCCTTGAGCGCGATGCCCCGCGCCAGCAGCTGCTCACGAATGCGGTCGGCTTCAGCCCAGTTCCTGGCGGCCTTGGCGGCCGCGCGCGCAGCGATCTGCTCGGAAATCGCCACCTCATCGAGCCGACTGCCCGCCTGCAAATAGGCCAGAGGGTCTGCCTGCAGCAGACCAAGATGGCCGCCCAGGGCTTTGAGCAAGCCGGCCGCGGCGGCGCTGCGACTGCGGTTGACCTCACTCGCAAGATCGAACAGGACAGCCACGGCCTCGGGCGTGCCGAAGTCCTCGTCCATCGCCGCCTTGAACCGCGCCGCATGCGGCTCACGCCAATCCACCTCGGCGGGCGCCGGCGCAACTTCTGCCAGCGCGGTGTACAGGCGCTTGAGCGCGGCGCGCGCATCGTCCAGATGCGCATCGCTGTAGTTGAGCGGGCTGCGGTAGTGGCTGCGCACGACGAAGAAGCGCACCGTCTCGGCGTCGTAGACCTTGAGCACGTCGCGGATGGTGAAGAAGTTGCCCAGGCTCTTGGACATCTTCTCGTTGTCCACGTTGATGAAGCCGTTGTGCATCCAGACCTGCGCAAAGGGCTGGCCGGTCGCACCCTCGCTCTGCGCAATTTCATTCTCGTGGTGCGGGAAGGCCAGATCCGCGCCGCCACCATGGATGTCGAAACTCTCCCCCAGCAGCGCGCAGCCCATTGCCGAGCATTCGATATGCCAACCCGGACGCCCGGCGCCCCAGGGGCTTTGCCACTTCACCTCGTCCGGTTCCTCGGGCTTGGCGGATTTCCACAGCACGAAATCGAGCGGGTCGCGCTTGCCGTCCTGCACCGCCACGCGCTCGCCCGCGTTGAGTTCATCGAGCGACTTGCCCGAAAGCCTGCCGTAGCCCGGAAACCGGCGCACGGCGTAGTTCACATCGCCGCCTTCCGCCGCCTGGTAGGCCAGACCCTTGTTGGCCAGCGTACCGATCATCGCAAGCATCTGCGGCACGTAATCGGTGGCGCGCGGCTCATGCGTGGGGCGCTCGATGCCGAGCGCATCCGCATCCTCATGCAGGGCGGCGATCATCCGGTCGGTCAGGTCGCGGATGCTCTCGCCGTTGTCCACCGCCCGGCGAATGATCTTGTCATCGATGTCGGTGATGTTGCGCACATAAGTGACGCGGTAGCCGCTCGCGCGCAGCCAGCGCTGGACCACGTCGAAGGCGATCATCGAGCGCGCGTGGCCAAGATGGCACAGGTCGTACACCGTCATGCCACACACGTACATGCGCACGTGACCGCTCTCGATCGGGACAAAAGGCTGCACCGCACGCGCCAGCGTGCTGTAGATACGCAAACTCATGGAACGTTCACGAGGCTCCGCCAGTGCAGCCCGCCGCCTGCGGCACGCTCGCTGCTTCGGGAACACCCCCTCGGATAGAATCGCCGCAGTATAAATCGCTGGTGCACCGCCGCCTTGCGCGCCGTCCTCCCATGCCTGCCTCCCGCTTCTCGCTGATCCGCTTCCTGCAACTGGCCGCGGCCGCTGCGTTGCTCACTGCATCGGCGGTGCATGCGGACGGCTACGACGACATCACCGCGCTGCTCAAGGACGGCAAGGCCTCGCAGGCCCTGGTGCAGGTGGAGCAGCGCCTGGCCATCACACCCAAGGATCCGCAACTGCGCTTTCTGCGCGGTGTGGCCCAGAGCGAAGGCAAGCAGACCCAGGCGGCCATCGAGACCTTCACCGGGCTCACGCGCGATTACCCCGAGCTGCCCGAGCCCTACAACAACCTCGCCGTGCTGTACGCGCAAGGGAACCAGCTCGACAAGGCGCGCACGGCCCTCGAAATGGCCATCCGCACCAACCCCGGCTACGCCACGGCGCACGAGAACCTGGGCGATATCTACGCCAGGCTGGCCGCCCAGGCCTACGACAAGGCGCTGCAGCTCGATCCCGGGCACGGCGAGGCGATCAAGCCCAAGCTGGCCCTGATCCGCGAACTGTTCTCCGCGCGCACCGGCGCAGCCGCATCGGCAACGACCGCGGCTGCCCCGATTGCGGCGGCGCCGGCCGCGCCGGATGCCGCCACCAAGTAAGGCGGCGTGCCGGATATCCGAAAGCGGCCCACGCACGGGTTCGGCACACTACCCCTACCGGACGCGCCATGGCATGCCCTGGCGCATTTTCATTAAAGGAATCATTGGATGATGAACCGACGCATGGCCTCATGGGCCCTTTTCACGGCCACGGCAGGCGCGCTGGCTCTGCCGCTGCACGCGGCAGAGCAGGCCACCCCCAAGGTCCAGCTCAAGACCAGCCTGGGCACCATCGTGGTGCAGCTCGATCCGGCCAAGGCCCCCAAGACGGTGGAGAACTTCCTGCAGTACGTCAAGGACAAGCACTACGACGGCACGATCTTTCACCGCGTGATCAACGGCTTCATGATCCAGGGCGGCGGCTTCACGCCCGACATGGCGCAAAAGCCCACGCGGGCGCCCATCCCGCTCGAAGCCAAGAACGGCCTGAAGAACGATGAATACACCATCGCCATGGCCCGCACCGGCAATCCGGACTCGGCCACCGCGCAGTTCTTCATCAACGTCAAGAACAACGACGGCCTGAACGCCCCCAGCCCCGATGGCCATGGCTACGCCGTCTTCGGCAAGGTGGTGCAGGGCCAGGACGTGGTGGACAAGATCAAGGCGGTGGCCACGGGCAACCGTGGCCCCTATCAGAACGTCCCGACCACGCCCGTCATCATCGAATCTGCCACTCTCCTCCCTTAAGGAAACCCCATGAGCCACCCCCAAGTCCAATTGAACGTGACCCTCAATGTGGCCGACACGGCCACGCCCGGCGTGATCGTGCTGGAGCTCGACGACGAGAAGGCGCCGGCATCGACTGCCAACTTTCTCGCCTATGTGAACAAGGGCCACTATGACGGCACGGTCTTTCACCGCGTGATCAAGAACTTCATGATCCAGGGCGGCGGGTTCACCGCCGACATGCAGCAGAAACCCACCGATGCCCCGATCCAGAACGAAGCGGCCAACGGGCTGAAGAACGGCAAGTACACGATTGCCATGGCCCGCACGGGCGATCCGCACAGCGCCACGGCGCAGTTCTTCATCAACGTGGTGGACAACGACTTCCTGAACCACACGGCACCCACGGGCCAGGGCTGGGGCTACGCCGTCTTCGGCAAGGTGGTGCAGGGCCAGGACGTGGTCGATGAAATCCGCAAGGTGCGCACCACGCGCAAGGGCTACCACGACGACGTCCCGTTCGACGCGGTGGTGATCGACAAGGCCGTCGCGCTCTGAACATGACCGACGCGCCACCGCCCATTGCCGAGCTGGTGGCACCGGACGCATGGCGCGCGGTCGATTGCATTTCGGACCTGCATCTGGACGCCGCCCACCCGGCGACGCTGCGGGCGCTGCAGAGCTATCTGGAGACCACACGGGCCGATGCCGTGGTCATCCTCGGCGATCTGTTTGAAGTCTGGGTCGGTGACGATGCGCTGCGCGAGCCCGGCAGCTTCGAGGGCCGGGTCTGCGCCCTGCTGCGCGATGCAGCCGAGCGCCGCCCGACATTTTTCATGCACGGCAATCGCGATTTCCTGGTGGCGGACGGCTTCGTCCGGGCCACCGGCATCACGCTGCTGGCGGACCCCACCGCGCTGGCGCTCGACGGCCTGCGCTGGCTGCTCAGCCACGGCGACGCGCTGTGCCTGGAGGATCTGCCCTACCAGCAGTTTCGCCGCATGGTCCGCGCCAGCGACTGGCAGGCGCAGTGGCTCGCCCAGCCGCTGGCGGCGCGGCGCACGCAGGCGCGCGGCATCCGCAGCGAAAGCGAATCGCGCAAACGGGCCGCGGTCACCTGTGCGGATGCGGACCGCGACGCGGCGCTCGCCTGGCTCCAGGCCGCCCACGCCCAGGCGCTCGTGCATGGCCACACGCACCGCCCGGCGGACCACCTGCTGGCGCCAGACCTGGTGCGCCATGTACTGACCGATTGGGATCTGGACGACGCAGCGCCGCGTGCCGAGGTGTTGCGCCTGTCCGCCCAGGGCGCGCAGCGGCTGGCGCCAGAGGCAGCGTAGTGCACCCCGCCGCCGCACGCCTGCTGCACCGGCTGGTGGCGCTGGTGGCGCCCGTGCACCCCATCAGGGACGCGCTGTGGCTGCCGACGGTGGCGCACTACCCGTTTCTCGCGGCGCTGCCCCTGCAGGATCAGGCCAAGCTGCGCGCGCTCGCCGCTCTCTTTCTGCGCCGCAAGGAGTTCACCGGCGCGCGTGGCCTCGCGATCACGGACGAGATGGCCGTGGCGATCGCCGCGCAGGCCTGCCTGCCGCTGCTGCACTGGGGGTCTCCACGCCAGGCGCTGTCGTGGTACGACGATTTCGTGGGCATCGTCGTGCACCCGACCGAGGCCCTCGCGCATCGCGAAACCATGGACGCCGCGGGTGTGGTGCACCACTACAACGAAGTGCTGCTGGGCGAAGCCATGGAGCATGGCCCGGTCATGCTCGTCTGGCCCGCCGTGCAGGGGGCCGGTCAGCGCGCCAGCAGCGTCGTGATCCACGAATTCATGCACAAGATCGACATGAAGGCGGGGCACGCCGACGGCTGCCCGCCGCTGCCGCCCGGGTTCATGGCAACGAAGACGGTGCGCGAGGGTCGGCGCCTGTGGCGGCGCACATGGAGCGCGGTCTACGCGCAATTTCGCGAGCAGGTGACGATGGCCGAACGCTTTGGCGGCGAGTGGCCGTGGCTCGATGCCTATGGCGCCAGCGCTCCCGGGGAATTCTTCGCCGTGGCCTGCGAGGCGTACTTCGTCGACCCCACGCGCTTCAAGCAGGAATTTCCCACACTCACGCCGCTGCTGGACGCGTTCTTTCACCCTGCGCCCTGAGTTCGCGCAGCCAGGCCAGGCCCTCGCGCGTTCCTGCACGTGGGCGATACTCGCAGCCCAGCCAGCCGTCCCAGCCGCTCGCAGCGGCCACTTCGTCGATCACGGCCAACAGGTAGCGAATGTCGAGCTCGCCCTCGTCGGGTTCGTGGCGCTCGGGCACGCCCGCGATCTGGAAATGGCCGACCCGGCCCGTGGGCAGGTAGTCGCGAATCTTCATCGCCACATCGCCCTCGACGACCTGGCAGTGGTAGAGGTCCATCTGCACCTTGAGATTGGGGCAGCCGAGTTCCTGCACGACGGCATGCGCCTCGTCCTGGCGCGTGAGGAAATAGCCCGGGAAGTCGCGCCGGTTGATCGGCTCGATCAGCACCTGCACACCGGCGGGCCGCGCCTGCTCGGCGGCCCAGTGCAGGTTGGCCAGGTAGCGGTCGCGCAAGGGAGGCCTTGGCGCCTGCGCGGGCGTCACGCCGGCCATGACGTGCACGCGCGTGCAATGCAGCTCGTGCGCATACGCCAGGGCCTGAAGAAAGCCGGAGCGAAACTCCGCCTCGCGCCCGGGCAGGCAGGCAATGCCGCGCTCACCCGCGCCCCAATCGCCCGGCGGGGCATTGAACAGCACCTGCGTCAGGCCTGCACCCTGCAGACGCCCGGCGATTTCGGCGGGCTCGAAGGCATAAGGGAACAGATACTCGACACCCTCGAAACCGTCGGCCGCCGCCGCGGCGAAGCGCTCAAGAAACGCATGCTCGCCATAGAGCATGGACAGGTTGGCCGCAAAGCGGAGCATGCGCTTACCGGCCGCCCTGCGGCCTGGCCTTGGCCACACGCGCGCGCACCTTGGATAGGACGGCCTTCAGACGCTGCTCGTTCTTCAAGCCCACACGCACCATGATCTTCTGCCCCGCCGAGAGCGCCTGCAGCCGCGGATCCGCGTACTCGTAGCGCACCCAGGGCCGCAACGAGGGCACCTGTCCCGCCACCTGCACCAGGTGCACGGCCACGGGCCCTTGCGGCTCGGGCGCGGCGAGCAGGTGATCGATCACGGCCACGAGCCGGTCGTTGAAATACTTGCCGGGAAAGCCCAGCTCCTCATAGGCCACCTGAAACAGCGGATACAGCTGTGTGTACAGGCGCGCCGCCGCCTCGACGGGAACGGCCTCGGCAAACGAGACGAAGGCGTCGTAGCGCACGGCGTTGGCCGCCGAGATCTGCTGCGCACCCCCCGCTTCGTCAACGGTGAAGCGTCCCTGCATGGGGTGCACGGGCCACAGCCGCGCGGGCGCCTGCTCGCGCGCGAGGTTGTCCACCGTGGCCACGACACGGCGCACAAAACCATCGAGCTGCAGGAAGGCTTCGGCCCGCTGCGCACCCAGCAGCTCCTTGACCGCCTTGCCGACTGTCGCATCCGAATCGGCGAGCGCGGGCAGCGCAGGCTGGGGTGCCTCAGGCTCTTCGATCGGATTTTGCGGCGCACCGCTGTCCGCCGGTGCCGCGGCAGGTGGCGGCGCCTCGGGCTCGGCGGGCTGTTGCACCGGCGCCGTCTGCACCGCGGCCGCCGGTGCGGTCGCCGCCACGGGTTGCGGGGCATGGCGCGCCGTCCACCAGTACCAGCCGAAACCGGCAGCCGCCGCAATCAGAAGCGCCAGCAGCACGAGGCCCCAGCGGCTTCGGGTTCGTGGCGGGCGCAATTCAGTGGGGTCTCGCAATGGCATGGCAACTCCTGTAACGGGCACAAGCTTACTGCGTCCGTGGGCGATTCAAGCGTTTCAGACCGTGACGGGGCCGACCGCGGGCGCCATCCATCAGCCCCCGTGCGCGAGCCGGAAGGCCCTGGCCTTGCCAAAGTGACCGCAGCCGATGAAAGGCACGGGCGGACGCAGCGCCGACAGCGGCGAAGGATGGTTGGCGCAGAGCACCAGATGGCCGCGATCGGCAGGGATCAGCGCACGCTTGGCCTGCGCGTGGCTACCCCAGAGCATGAAGACGACCGGGCGATCGCCCTCGGCCACCTGGCGGATCACCGCGTCGGTGAGTTGCTCCCAGCCCTTGCCGGCGTGGCTCGCGGGCCGCCCTTCCTCGACGGTCAGCGAGGTGTTGAGCAGCAGCACGCCGTGGCGCGCCCACTTCACAAGCGAGCCGCCGGGCTCGGGAAAGTTCGGCCACGGCGTGCCCAGGTCGCGCTGCAGTTCCTTGAAGATGTTGCGCAGCGACGGCGGCAGCGCCACGCCCGGCGCCACGGAAAACGCCAGTCCCTCGGCCTGGCCGCGGCCATGGTAGGGGTCTTGCCCCAATATGACCACGCGCACGTCCTCGGGCGCCGTGAGCTCCAGCGCCCGCAGGGGCCGGGGCGGAAAGACGCTGGCGCCCGCCGCCAGCCGCTCGCGCAGAAAGGCCAGCAGGGCCTGCCCCGCGGCCTCGGCGAAAAACGTCCGCACCAACGGCACCCAGCCCGCAGCCACGGGCCAATCGAGCGGATCGGCGCCAGGCAGCTGGGTGGGTGATTTCTCGATCATCATGACGATGAATTATGGCAAAAACACGGTCAAATCTTGATGGAAAGCGCGCGAGAAGCTATGTTTTTTGAACTGTTCCATCGAAGATGCCATTGCGTCCTGCCTTCTTGGCGCCATACAGGCGTGCGTCGGCCTGCTCGACGAGCACGGCCGGCTCCGTGCCGATCTCGGGCATGCCGCAGGCCACGCCAATACTGATGGTGACCACGGCGGCCACGGGCGAGCTCTCGTGGGCAATGGCCTGTCCGTAAACCGCACCGCACAGCCGCTCGGCCACCACACGGGCGCCCGCCAGATCGCATTCAGGGAGCAGACAGACGAATTCCTCGCCACCATAACGCGCCACGACATCATGGGGCCGTGCCATGCAGCCGGACAGCGCGTCGGCCACCGACTGCAGGCAGGCGTCGCCTTTCTGGTGCCCATACAGGTCGTTGTAGGCCTTGAAATGATCGATGTCTATCATCAGAAGCGCCAATGGCGAGCGGCTGCGCGCGCAACGGCTCCACTCGTTGGCCAGCATCTCGTCGAAGCTGCGCCGGTTGGCGATGCCGGTCAGCCCATCGACATAGGCGAGCTTGCGCAACAGCTCGGCCTGCGCCTGATGCTCGGTGTGGTCCTCGAAGGTCACGAGCAGCGTGCCGCGCACGAGCAGACCCGACACATCCATCACGTGGTGCGAGCCATCGCGCGAGGTGATGCGATACGAGCTGGAGGCGATCCGGCCATCCACCGCCTGGGCCTTGGCCTGCCTCCAGCGCCGGGCCACCTCGGCGCGGTAGCCCGGGTCAGGGTAGGCCCGCAGCGCCCATTCGCGCAGCGTGGGCACCTCCTGCTCGGTGTAGCCCAGCTGCTCCAGAAACCGGTGGTTGCGGTAATACATCCGCAGATGTATATCAACCAGGCACAAGGCCACCGGCATGTCGCCGATGAGCTGCTTGAGCATGCGCTCGGTGGCCTGCAACCGCAGCGCCTGCTCCTTGGCCTCTGTGATGTCGTTGATGTAGCCATACCAGAGCGTGGCGCCGCTGGCCAGGCGCTGGGGCCGGGCATGGCCCGAGAGCCAGCGCTGGCCACGGCCGGGGATTTCGAACCGGTATTCGGCCGTCCACTCGGTCAGATCGCGCGCGGAGGCGCGGATGTCGTCCATGCCGCGCCGCCGGTCACTCGGGCGAATGCGCTCGAACACCGGCGCGGCATCACGACGCAGTTCCTCGGACGAAAAACCGTAAACCTCCGTCACCCGCGGGCTGGTGTAGGGAAAGTGGCTGTGCCCATCGGGGTCGAGCTGGTATTGGTAGAGCAGGCCAGGCACGTTCTCGGTCAGGTGCTGCAGCCTCTCATCCTGCTGATGGCGCTCCGACATGTCCAGAAAGGTGCCCAACACCCGCGTGGGCCGTCCGTCCGCATCGTGCGCGATGGCCCGGCCCCGGCAGAGAAACCACTTCCAGGCGCCATCGGCAGCGCACAGGCGAAGCACGCACTCGAATTGCGCCGCGCGGCCCTCGACGAACGGCTGCCACTGCTCCGGCAGCATCTGCCGGTCATCCGGGTGCACGAGTTCCTGCCACGACCGGTGCGTGCGCGTGAACGATTCCTGCGTATGGCCCAGCATGGCATACCAGCCCGGCGAGTGGGTCGTGACGCCGCTCGCCACGTCATGATCCCACAACCCGAGTTCGGTCGCGCTCAGCACCGCGTCCCAGCGCGCCTTGTCTTCCTCTTCCCGCGTCTCCAGGGCCTCTTGCCGCTGCTGCAGCTGTCGGCTCTTGCGCTGCTGCCAGGTCAGCGCCGCGGCGGCCGCAGCGCCGACGAGCAGCCAGCCGAGCACGGCGCGCCACAGGTGCGACCGCCACATCGCAAAAATGGCCGGCACATCGCGCCCCACGGCCACGATGAGCGGCTGGTCCATGTGCAGTTCAGCCGGTTGCACGGTGCGCAGCGCCACGAGCTGGATGCTCGCATCCGACGGACGCATGCTGCCCGTGAGCAGGCTGGCCGACGCACCGCTTCGGCGATGGGCCAGCCAGGGGCTGCCGGGGTAATCGAGACTCACCCCTTCGCGCGCACCTGGGTGGCCCACGGCAAGAAAGCGCAGGCCATCCCCATGCGAGACGCTGATGAACACGTCCGGTGCGTAGCGCAGCGACTGCAGCAGCGTGCGAAAGTTGTTGGCATCGATCGCCGCGGCGAGCACGCCGGCGAAACCGCCATCGCGGGTCACGACCTTGCGCGCCAGCACCATGACCCAACCGCCGAGCCCACCGCGAAACGGGGGCGAGACCACAAGCGTGTCGGATGATGATGCCTGCTCCGCGGCCTTGAAATAGGAGCGGCTGGCGGAATCGAGTCCGACGAGAGAAGGCTCGCTGCTTGCAATGATGGTGCCCCGGGCATCGAGCAGGCTCATGTACCGCACGGCCGTCATCGCGTCGGAATAGGCCTTCAGGCGCACGGTCAGCTGCGCCAGGCCGTCGGCCTCGCCGCGCAGGCGCGGCAGCTCGGCCGACAGGCCCTGCATCGCACGGTTAACCGCATCCAGCTGCGGCACGAGGTTGTCGGCCAGGGTGCTGGCCTGGTGGCTCAGCCGCTCGCGCTCGCGCTGGTGCAGATCACGGTGGGTCTGCCACACATCCGCCGCGAGCACCACGCCCAGCAGCAACCAGACCAACGCCAGCAGCCACCACGAGTGGCGTTCGTGCTCTGGCTCACGGGTCGCAGACAAGTGATGCTCGATACAGGTTCATGGCGAGATGCCATCACTGTAAACGATGATCAAATGAGAGAAAACCCGATTAACATCTGGAAATCAGAGGATCTTGGAGTACTGCGCGCGGCTTTCCTGCGCCTGCAGGTATTTGTCGAACACCATGGCAATGCCGCGCACGAAGAACCAGCCCATGGGGGTGACTTCGATCGAGTCAGCCGTGAGGTGCACCAGGCCGTCGTCGTGCATGGGGCGCAGGCGCGCCAGTTCGCTGGCGAAGGTGGCGCGAAAATCGATCAGGTGCGCCGCCTCCACGGACTCGAACTGCACGCTGCCCTGACACATGAGCGCGTTGATCACCGCGCGGCGCAGCACATCGTCGCGCGAGAGCGCCACGCCGCGCACGATGGGCAGGTGGCCGTGGTCGATCAAGTCCTGGTACTGCAGCAGATCCTTGGCGTTCTGGCTGTAGGTCGCGCCCACCTTGCCGATGGCGGAGATGCCGAGCGAAATCAGGTCGCAGTCGGGCTGCGTGCTGTAGCCTTGGAAGTTGCGGTGCAGCCGCCCCTGGCGCTTGGCCACGGCCAGCGAGTCGTCGGGCAGCGCGAAGTGATCCATGCCGATGTAGACGTAGCCCACGGCCTCGAACGCGGCGATGGAATGCGAGAGCATCATCACCTTGTTGTTGGCCACCGGGATGTCGTCCGTCTTGATGTGGCGCTGGGACTTCACGCGCGCAGGCAGGTGGGCGTAGGCGTAGAGCGCGATGCGGTCGGGACGCAGCTGCACCACCTGGGCGATGGTGCGGGCAAACGATTCAGGCGTCTGTTTGGGCAGGCCGTAGATCAGGTCCACGTTGATCGAATCAAAGCCGATCTCGCGCGCGGCGGCCACGAGCGCGAACACCTGCTCGGCCGGCTGCACGCGGTGCACGGCCTTCTGCACTTCGGGGTCGAAGTCCTGCACGCCGAAGCTCAGGCGGTTGAAGCCCAGCTCGCGGATGACCTGCAGCCGCTCGGCGCTGATGGTGCGCGGATCGATTTCGATCGAATACTCGCCCTTGGGGGCAAAGGCAAAGCGTTTGCGCAGCATGTCCATCAGGCCACTGAGCTCCTCATCGCTCAGGAACGTGGGCGTGCCGCCGCCGAAGTGCAGCTGGCTCACGCCCTGGCCGGGGCCGCCCAGGTGCCTGACGTGCAGATCGAGTTCGCGTTCGACATAGCCCAGGTAGGGCGCGGCGCGTTCGTGATGCTTGGTGATGATCTTGTTGCAGGCGCAGTAGTAGCACAGCGACTCGCAAAACGGCAGATGCACGTACAGCGACAGCGGTTGTGCCGCCAGGCTCGTGCCCATCTGGCGCTGGGCCAGGGCGTACAGGTAATCTTCTTCGCCGAAGGCTTCGACGAAGCGATCGGCCGTGGGGTAGGACGTGTAGCGGGGTCCGGGGACATCGAACCGCGAAATGAGCTCTGGAGTAATCGTGGGCATGGGCGGTCGTGTGCAGTCAATCGGCCTTCCGATTAGAACGCGGGACTGTCGCCGGATTGATCTGCCATGTCCTTGATCACGATCAAGAAATTCCCCCCGCCGCCTAGAATCGGCCATCCTCGGTTGTCACGAACCAAGCCATGCCCCATCGAGCCCTCCAGATCGCCTGTTCCCGCTGCAACCTGCGCGAGCTGTGCATGCCGGTGGACGTGACGGCGGCCGACATGGAGCGCCTCGACACCCTGGTAACGATACGTCGGCGCATCCGCCGCGGCACGCCGCTGTATTCGCGCGGCGACCGCTTCACCGCACTGTACGCGATCCGCTCGGGTTTCTTCAAGACGCGCGTGACGACCAACGACGGGCGCGAGCAGGTGACGGGCTTTCAGATGGCGGGCGAGATCATGGGGCTCGACGGCATCGTCTCGGACCTGCACACCTGCGACGCACTGGCGCTGGAAGACGCCGAGGTCTGCGAGATGCCGTACGAACGCATCGAAGACCTCTCGCGCGAAGTACCCGCGCTGCAGACCCACGTGCACAAGATCATGAGCCGCGAGATCGTGCGCGAGCATGGCGTGATGCTGCTGCTGGGCAGCATGCGCGCCGAGGAGCGCGTGGCATCCTTCTTGCTCAACCTGCTGCAGCGCCTGCACGCGCGCGGGTTTTCCGAGGCCGAGCTGGTGCTGCGCATGACGCGCGAGGAAATCGGCAGCTACCTCGGCCTGACGCTGGAGACCGTGAGCCGCACCTTTTCACGGTTTGCCGAGGAGCGGCTCATCGAAGTGCGGCACCGCCATGTGCGCATCCTCGATGGCAAGGGCCTGGAAGCGATCGTGGCCTCACCCAATGACCGATGATCATCCCGCTATCGTGGCAATAGCTGCCAGCGCTGGATGGATAAGGGGAGCGCCGGGATTCACCATGAATTTTCGTCGGGTCGGCGCTGTGCCTTGACGCTGCCGCGCACGCGCTTGGCCTGAAGCCGCCGCTCGCGCGAGGCGGCCGTGGGACGCGTCGCCTTGCGGGGCTTGGCGGGCCGCGCCGCCCTCTCGACGAGCTCAAGCAGCCGCGCCAGCGCATCGAGCCGGTTCGCCTGCTGGGTGCGGTAGCGCTGCGCCTTGATGATCACCTCGCCGCCCTCGGTGATGCGCGCATCGCGCAGCAGCAGCAGGCGCTGCTTGACTTCCTGCGGCAGCGAGGACGCGGCCACGTCGAAACGCAGGTGCACGGCGCTGGAGACCTTGTTGACGTTCTGCCCGCCCGCGCCCTGCGCGCGCACGGCCGTGATCCGTGCCTCGCGCTCCAGCGCCTGCGCCGTGGTTACCATCGATGCATCCTCTCCAATACCGCCACAAGGATTCCATGCCCCTGCTCTCGCGCCGACAGACGATCGGCCTGATCCTGCTCGTGCTCGCCTGGGGCATCAACTGGCCGGTGATGAAGGTGGCGCTGCGCGAAATGGGGCCGCTGTATTTTCGCGCGCTGACCATGGGGCTGGGCGCGCTGGCACTGGCCCTGTACTTTCGCACGCGCGGGCTGCGGCTGCTGCCGCATGGATGGGGCGAGTGGCGTGCCGTGGTGACGCTGGGCCTGCCCAACATCCTCGGCTGGCACGCGCTCTCGATCATCGGCGTGGCGCAGCTGCCGGCCGGGCGCGCGGCCACGCTGGGCTTCACGATGCCGGTGTGGACGGTGCTGCTCTCGGTGCTGTTCTACGGCGAAAAGCTCACCGCGCGACTGATGATCGGCGTCGTCGCGGTGCTGGCGGGCATCACGCTGCTGCTGTGGAACGAACTGGCGCAGATCGCCGGGCGCCCGGCCGGCATCGCCTGGATGCAGGGCGCGGCGTTGAGCTGGGCGCTGGGCACGATCTGGATGCGCCGCGCGCGCCTCACCCTGCCGGCCGAGACGCTGCTGGTGTGGATGATGGTGCTGGCGACCGCGGCGCTCGTTCCCCTGGCGATCTGGCTCGAACCGCCCCAGAGCTTCAGCTTCAGCGCGCCCGTCTGGGCCAGCCTGGTGTGGGGCGTGCTCATCAACTACGGCCTGGCGCAGGTGATCTGGTTCGCGCTGGTGCGCGTGCTGCCCGCCACCACCAGCGCCATGAGCGTGATGGCCGTGCCCATCGTCGGCATCCTGAGCGCGCCCTTCATCATCGGCGAATGGCCGCACTGGCAGGATCTGGCGGCGATGGCCTGTGTGGTGGTGGCCATCGGCGCCGTGCTACTTCGGCGGGGCTGAGCCCCAGGCCGTTTCCAGCGCCTGCAGAAAAGCCTGCGGTCGCTCATACGCCACCCAGTGCCCCGCGCCGGGGATCACGGCAAACCGGCGCAGATCGCACCCGGTGGCACGAAACACGGCCTCCAGCGACGCCACGCGCCCGGCATACAGCGCATCCATCTCGCCATAAATGACCGAGACCGGGCAGGCCACGGCCGCCAGCGCCCGCGCCAGTGCATCGGTGCTGGAGAGCCTGCGCCGCTGCAGGCGGTCGTGCGCCACGTTCCAGGCATGCAGTTGCAACGCCGTTTCATCCACGGCGGTGGTATCGGACAGCATGAGGACGGCCAGGTTGTGGCGGTGAACCGCGTCCTGAGCCTGCGGGTCCGGGAGATGACGCCATGCGCGCAGGGGCAGATGCTCGGCCGGTACCCCGAGGCCAGGCGCGCCCACGAGCACGAGGCACCGCGCCGTGCCCGGGTGCGCGGCCTCAAGCAGAGCTCCCGTGAGCGCACCGAACGAAAAGCCGACCAGATCACACGGTGCGCCAGCGAGCAACTCCTGCAACCCCGCGTGCAGGGGCTCGACCAGATCGTCGGCGTCGCGCGCGCCCGCGGGCAGATCCGAACCACCACAGCCGGGCAGATCAGGTGCCCAGACTTCGCGGCCAGATTCCACCAGCGGCGCAATGCAGCGCAGCCAATGCATCCAGCTGCCACTGCCTCCGTGCAGCAGCACCACGGGGGGCACGCCAGCCCGCGGCATGCCCCATTGCGTCCAGAGCATGGTGCCCGGGCCCCTGCCCAGGGCGGTACGCACACGCCGCGCCTGTGCAAGCAGCTCGTGCGCCGCCGTGGGCAGCGGCCGCTCTACCACGCGGCGATCGCGTCGATGGCCAGCGCGTACCCCGCCACGCCCAGACCGCAGATCACGGCACGGGCGGCAGGAGAAATCCAGGAGCGATGCCGAAAGGCTTCACGCGCAAAGACATTGCTGATGTGCAGCTCGATCAGCGGCACGCCCGTGCCCTTGATGGCATCGAGCAGCGCGACGCTGGTGTGCGTGTAGGCGCCGGCGTTGAGCACGACGCCCGCCAATTGCCCGGCCGCATGCTCACGTCCGGCTTCGTGGATCGCATCGACCAGGGCGCCTTCGTGGTTGCTCTGCTGAAACACCAGACGCAAGCCATGGCGCTCGCAGGCCCTCTCGCACAGCTGCTGCACGTCGGCAAGCGTCTGCGCGCCGTAGACCTGCGGCTCGCGCGTGCCGAGAAGGTTCAGATTGGGGCCGTTGAGAACGTGGACGGTACGAGGCATGGCTGCGCGATCAGGCGGGGTGATGACCGATTATGCGTGCCCCTCGCGTGACGCAGCCGGGTGCAGCTCAATCATCGTCCCAGTCACGGTGCCCGTGGCGTCCCCTGTGCTCCCAGTGTCCACGGCGCCAATACCGGCGCGGCGTGTAATACACCGGCGGCCCATAGACCACGGGCGGCGGCCCGTAATACACGGGCGGCGCCACCCGATAGACCGGCGCGGGCGCGTAATACACGGGGGGCGCCGAATAGACCGTGGGGCCGAAGTTGCTGGCCCCCACCACCACGCCCGGCACACCGATGCCGACCGACCAGGCCACGTCGCCACGCGCCTGTGCGGCGCCAGAACCGAGCATCAAAGCCATGGCCACGCCTGCCGAGGCCATCAAGGCCTTCCAGGAACGATGAATAGTCATTGCTTTCTCCTTCATGAACACAGCCGGAGCCGATCAACTGCCCCTACAACGCACGACATGACGTTCAGGATGTCATGCAAAGGTGTTTATCTTGTGTCCGAACGTAGTGGTGATGGCTTCAGAACGTAACGTCCATGCGCTGGCGCCACCTAGAATCGGCGCCATGAGCACGCCCGCAACCCCTACCACGCCACCGACCCATTTCCTGCGCCAGATCATCGAAGGCGACCTGGCCCAGGGCGCGCATGCCCGCAAGCGCTGGGCCGGCAGCCCAGGTGACGCGAACCACCAGGCTGCGGGGGCCCTGGATGCGGCACGCATCCGCACACGCTTTCCCCCCGAGCCCAACGGCTATCTGCACGTGGGTCATGCCAAGAGCATCTGCCTGAATTTCGGCCTGGCGCGCGACTACGGCGGCGTCTGCCATCTGCGCTTTGACGACACCAACCCCGAAAAGGAAGACATCGAGTACGTCAACGCCATCGTGGACGCGGTGCACTGGCTGGGTTTTGACTGGCGCGATCCGGACGGGCACGAAAACCTGTACTACGCGAGCAGCTACTTCGACTTCATGTACCGCGCGGCCGAATACCTGATCGAGCAGGGCTTGGCCTACGTGGACGAGCAGAGCGCCGAAGCCATGCGCGCGAACCGCGGGGACTTTGGCAAACCGGGCGTGAACAGCCCGTTTCGAGAACGTGCCCCGGCCGAGAACCTCGCGCGCTTTCGCGAGATGAAGGACGGCAGGCATGCCGACGGCGCGATGGTGCTGCGCGCGAAGATCGATATGCAGTCGCCCAACATCAACCTGCGCGACCCGGCGATCTACCGCATCAAGCGCGCCGAGCATCACGCCACCGGCAACCGCTGGTGCATCTACCCGATGTACACCTTCGCGCACCCGATCGAGGATGCGCTGGAATGCATCACGCACAGCATCTGCACGCTCGAATTCGAAGACCAGCGCCCGTTCTACGACTGGCTGCTCGACCAACTGGCCGAAGGCGGCCTGATCGCCACGCCGCGCCCGCACCAGTACGAGTTCGCGCGGCTGAACCTCACCTACGTGATCACCAGCAAGCGCAAGCTCAAGCACCTGGTGGACAGCGGCATCGTGAGCGGCTGGGACGACCCGCGCATGCCCACCATCGTCGGCCTGTGTCGGCGCGGTTACACGCCCACGGCGATCCGGGCGTTCTGCGAGCGCATCGGCGTGACCAAGGATTACAGCTGGATCGACTACGCCACGCTCGAAGGCTGCCTGCGCGAGGACCTGGAGCCCTTCGCGCACCGCGCGATGGCCGTGCTCGACCCCGTCAAGCTCGTGCTCACCAACTGGGACGAGGTGATGGGCGCGGGCCACCTGGAGCCCTGCCAGTTGCCCGCGCTGCCGCACGCCGAGCCCGGGCAGACCGTGCCGCAGCGCCAGTTTCTGCTCGGGCGCGAGGTGTGGATCGAACGCGAAGACTTCGCCGAGGTGCCGCCCAAGGGCTACAAGCGCCTGTTCGTCGGCAACAAGGTGCGCCTGAAGGGCGGCTACGTCATCGAATGCACCGGTGCCGCCCGCGACGCGAATGGCGTCATCACTGAAGTGCAGGCCCTCGTGATTGCCGACACCAAGAGCGGCACGCCGGGCGCGGACAGCGTGAAGGCCAAATCCGCGATCACCTGGGTGGGTGCGCACGACGGCGTGGCTGCCGAGGTGCGGCTGTACGACCGCCTCTTCACCGACCCGCAGCCCGATGCAGGCGGCAAGGACTACCTGGCGCTGCTCAACCCCGAGAGCCTGAAGACCGTCACCGCCTGGGTCGAGCCGACCCTTGCCAGGGCGCAGGCGGACGACAAGTTCCAGTTCGAGCGCCACGGCTACTTCGTTGCTGACCGAAAGGACCACGCGCCGGGGCGGCTGGTGTTCAACCGCATCACGGGCCTGAAGGACTCCTGGGGCAAGTAACGCCCTTGCCGATGCCCTCCCGCGGGCGACGAGAGGGAGCCCGACCTTGCGCTGGCTCAAGGCCGCGCGACATCGGCACCGGCCAGCCGCTGTCGAACGCGAGGCGCGGGTATATTGGCGCTCAACGGACTCTGCGCGGATTCATGAGCGAACCCCAGTCACCAGACGAAGACGGCACGGACAACAGCGCGCACTACCTGCGCACCGTGACCGAGATGGCTGAGCGGCGCAGGGTGATGGCGCAGGATGCGATTTTCAGCGAAGGAGGCGTCAAACTCGTTGAAAAAGGCACCCGCATCGACGCCAGGATGCATGACCGCCTGGTGCGGCACAAGCTGCGCGGCCCGGTGGACCAGCACCTGACGGTGGAAGATGCCGTCAACAGCGCCTACCTGCAGCAGCAGGCCGCGCATCTGCTGCGCGCCAGCCATTTGCCCAGGCTGCTGGCGCAGTCGCTCGGCGGCAGTGCGCGCCTTGTGGCGCCGCTGAAGGCCTTGTCGCTCACGCCACGCATCGCCTTCAAGCTCACCGTGATGCGCGAGCAGCTTCCCGATCTGTTCACGCACAGCCTGGAGGTGATGCTGACGGCGCAATACCTGGCGCTGGCGAGTGCCATCCCCGACGAGGATTGCAACCGGCTGGCCGCGGCGGCGCTGCTGCACGATCTGGGCGTGCTGCACATGGACCCGGTGTGGCGCGACGCGAGCCACAAGGTGACCGGCGCCGAGCGCCGCCATCTGGTGGCCCACCCGATCACGGCCATGCTGGTGGTGCGCGATGCGCAGGTCTACGGCCCCCGCGTGGAAGCGGCCATTCTGGAGCACCACGAGCGCATGGATGGCACGGGCTACCCGCGCGGGTGCGCCGGGGACGCGATTTCACCGCTCGGGCAGGTGCTGCTCATGGCCGAGGTGGTGGCGGCCTTCGCGCAAAAGTATTCCGACGAAGCGTTCCAGCAGCTTTCGCTGGTGCTGCGGCTCAACCACCGGAAATTCCCCAAGGCGCTGACTGCGCACGTGCTGGCACTGCTGAACACCACCGGCGCCAGCGGCAGCGCGCCGGCCACGCAGACACAGGAACAGCTTCAGGCCCTGGTGCACCGCCTGGCGCAGGCGTTCACCCAATGGGAACAGGCGAAAGCGCAGGACGGTCTGCCCCGAGAACCGGCGGCGCGCGCGGGGCCCATGACCTTTGTGCAGGAGCGCCTGCTGATCCTGGAGCGCGCACTGATCGAGGCGGGCATGCAGACCGGCGCCCTCCAGCACCTGCAAGGCGACGAGGTCGACCTGTCCGAGCTCTCCTTCGTGGTCCGCGAAGCGCTCTGGCAGCTGACCAGCATCGTCAACGGCTGCGAACGCCGCTGGCCGGCCGAACTGCGCGAGCGCACGGACCCGCAGGCTCTCGTGGTCGCACGCTGGTGTAACTGGGTGCGCAGCATCGAAACCTCCTGATACGATTTCGCATTCAAGCGTAGAACAAGGCGAACAACGCAGTTATGCGTCTGAAGGTGAAACCGTATGAGCCGCCCCACGGCGGATCAGAGCAGCAACGGCTCCTGCTGCATCGCCTCGATCTGCTCGCGCAGCATCGCCACCTGGCCGCGCCAGTAGTCGCTTGAGCCGAACCACGGGAAGTGGATCGGAAAGGTCGGATCGCTCCAGCGCCGCGCCAGCCACGCGCTGTAGTGGATCAGGCGCAGCGTGCGCAGCGGCTCGATCAGCGCGAGCTCGCGACGGTCGAAATCGCGCACCTGCTCGTAGCCGTCGAGCAGGGCGCTGAGCTGCAGCGTGCGCTGGCGCCGGTCGCCCGAGAGCAGCATCCACACGTCCTGCACCGCCGGGCCCATGCGCGCATCGTCCAGGTCGACGATGTGCGGGCCGCTGCCCACCCCATCCACCGGCGTCCACAGCACATTGCCCGGGTGGCAGTCGCCATGCACGCGGATGACTGCTGCATCTTTCAAGCCAAATCGGCCTGTAGCGTTTGACAGGTCTGCGTGGTCAGCTATCAACGCGAGAGCATCTTCGCACAGGCCGCGCCATTCGCCGCGCACCTCCGGGGCCACCGCGTCGTGTGCCAGCAGCCAGTCGCGCGAGGCGCCGCCGAAGGTGTCGGCGTCCAGCGTCGGGCGCTGGGCAAACGCGGTCTGGCTGCCCACGACGTGCAACCGCGCGAGGAAGCGGCCCAGCCATTCGAGCACCTCGAAGTCATCGAGTTCGGGCTGGCGCCCGCCGCGCCAGGGGCTCACCGAAAACGCGAATCCGGCGTGGTGGTGCAAGGTCTCATCCTGCAGCACCAGCGGCGCGACCACGGGCACCTCGGCCGCCGCCAGTTCGGCGGCAAAGGCGTGCTCCTCCAGGATCTGCGCCTCGCTCCAGCGCCCGGGGCGGTAGAACTTGGCGACCACGCGCGAGCCGTCCTCCAGCCCCACCTGATAGACCCGGTTCTCGTACGAACCCAGCGCCATCAGGCGGCCATCGCCCGGCAGGCCCACGGCGGCGAGCGCATCAAGCACCACGTCCGGCGTGAGCGCGGCGTAAGGGTGCTGCTGCGTGTCGATGTCTTGCGTCACCGCCTGCCCTGGTGTTCCAGCTCCTGCGCCAGCCCGTGCTCGCGCCAGACGCGCTCCTGCAGCGCCTCGGGCAGCTCCAGCGCCAGCGCCGTGTGTTCGCGCTGGTGATGGTGGTCGAGCACATGGCGCAGCGCATGGGCGGCATCGATCAGCCAGAGCGCGGCGTGCCGGCGCTCGGTTTCGGTCGCGGGCGGATTCGCCAGCACCTGCGCAAGGCGCTCGCCGTACTCGTCGGCCAGCAGGGCGATGCGCTCGTGCTCCTGGCCATACACCCGCGCGGACCAGCGCGCGCCCTCGGGCAGCTGCGGCAGCAGCTCCTGCTCTTCCACCTCGATGTGGCGCGCCAGATGGGTCCGCCATTGCCGCAGATGCTGCTCGGCCTGGGTGAAATCGCCGCCCACCACGTCGAGCAGGTGGGCATGCAATTGCGCCTCCAGACCCTCATGCTGGCGGGCGAAGTGGCGGGCGGAGTCGGCGGCGCATGGCATGGATCAAATGGTACTCCAGCACCCGTCGATCCATCGCCTCTTTCTTCCATTTTGATAGTGGAAATCGGCGGCCCTCAGACCGCGACGGTCAGGGTCACATCGATATTGTCGCGCGTGGCGTTCGAGTAGGGACAGACCTGGTGGGCCGCATCGACCAGCGACCGCGCCTGCGTGCGGTCCATGCCGGGCAGGTGCACGTGCAGGCGCACGGCGATGCCGTAGGCGTTGGGAATGCTGCCCAGATCCACCTCGGCGTCGATGGCCACGTCCTGCGGCAACGCGAGCTTCTGCCGCGCCGCGACGGCCTTGAGTGCACCGATGAAACAGGCCGAGTAGCCGACGGCGAAGAGCTGCTCCGGGTTGGTGCCGGCGCCTGCGCCGCCCGGCGACGAGAGCGCGACCTCCAGGCGGCCGTCATCGCTGCGCGCGGCGCCATCGCGCCCACCGGTGGTGTGGGCGCGCGCGGTGTAGAGAACTTTGTCCAGGGTGGTCATGGTGATTCCTTTCGGGAAGTGAAGGCCCCTGCCGCGGGGCGGTGAAAAAACGAGGGAGAAGCGCTCACTGCCCGATCTGGTCGCGCAAGGCACGAATCTGCCGTGCCAGCGCCTGCACCTGGGCCGGGCGCAGGTGGCTGCGCGCCAGGAGACACGCCGGAATGGGCTCGGCCCGCGCGCGCAGGGCCCGGCCGGCGCGCGTGAGGGCCACGCGCACGCAGCGCTCGTCCTGCGCGTCGCGCTCGCGCTGCAGCAGCCCCGCAGCCTCCAGCCGCTTGAGCAGCGGAGTGAGCGTGCCCGAGTCGAGACTCAGGCGCTCGCCCAGTTCGGAGACGGTCAGGCCGTCGCGCTCCCACAGCACCAGCATCACCAGGTACTGCGGATAGGTGAGCCCGATCGCATCGAGCAGCGGTTTGTAGAGCCGCGTCATGGCCAGCGAAGCCGAGTACAGCGCAAAGCAGAGCTGGCGATCGAGCCGCAGCGCCTCGGGGCTCGGGTCTGTCGGCAAACGGGATGTCGTCATGGCTTGTATTATTGCACGCAATTGAATTGCACACAATTTATATACATTGTTCCAGCCGCCGTTCAGAGCCCCATGAAAAAGGCGCCTTGCGGCGCCCTGCACAAGGGTGCTAATGTCCTTCAGTAGCTGTAAACGCCCCGCCCCGTCTTGCGCCCCAGCCGCCCGGCGGCCACGTATTCCTTGAGCAGCGGGCAGGCGCGGTACTTGCTGTCGCCGAATTCCTTGAAATAGACCTCCATCACCGCGAGGCACACATCCAGCCCCACCATGTCCGCGAGCGCCAGCGGCCCGATCGGCTGGTTGCAGCCGAGCTTCATGCCCGCGTCGATGTCCTCGGGCGTGGCCAGGCCCTCGGCCAGCACGAAGAAGGCCTCGTTGATCATGGGAACGAGAATGCGGTTGACAACGAAGCCCGGCGCATTCTTCACGGTGATCGGCGTCTTGCCCAGGCGCTCGGCCAAGGCCTTGACGGCGGCGTGCGTCGAATCGCTCGTCTGCAGCCCGCGGATGATCTCCACCAGCGCCATCATCGGCACCGGGTTGAAGAAGTGCATGCCGACGAAGCGATCGGCCCGGCCCGTGACCGCCGCTAATTGCGTGATCGAAATCGACGAGGTGTTGGTCGCGAGGATCACCTCGGGCGCGATCAGCGCATCGACCTGCTTGAGGATCTTGTTCTTGAGTTCATGGTTCTCGGTCGCCGCCTCGATCACGAGCTGCGCGGCCTTCAGGTCGTCGTAATTCGTCGAGCCCTTGATGCGGGCCAGCGCCGCGGCCTTGTCCGCCTCGGTGATCTTCTTTTTCTTGATCAGTCGGTCGAGACTGCCTGCGACGGTGGCAATGCCTTTTTGCACCGCCGCGTCCGAGACGTCGACCATCACGACGGCGATGCCAGAGACGGCGCAGGCCTGCGCGATGCCGTTGCCCATGGTGCCGGCGCCGATGATGCCTACGGTGGAAATGCTCATGCTGGGTTCCTCTGGTTGATTCACTGAAAAGCCACTTCGTCAAAGCTGCGCAGCTTGCGGCTGTGCAGCCGCGCCACGCCCCCCTGCTGCAGCAGCTCGATCGCCCGAATGCCGATGCGCAGGTGCTGGCCGACGCGTTCGCGGTAGAAATGATTGGCCATGCCCGGCAGCTTGATCTCGCCGTGCAGCGGTTTGTCGCTCACGCACAAGAGCGTGCCATAGGGCACGCGGAAGCGAAAGCCGTTGGCGGCGATGGTGGCACTCTCCATGTCCAGCGCCACCGCGCGGCTCTGGCTGAAACGCCGCTGCGGTGTGTTGCCCGGCAGCAGCTCCCAGTTGCGGTTGTCGGTGCTGGCCACCGTGCCCGTGCGCATGATGCGCTTGAGCTGGTCCTCGGGCATCTGCGCCACGTCAGCCACGGCCTGCTGCAGCGCGACCTGGATTTCGGCCAGCGCCGGAATCGGCACCCAGGGCGGCAACTCTTCGTCGAGCACATGGTCTTCACGCACATAGGCGTGCGCCAGCACGTAGTCGCCCAGTTGCTGGCTGTTCCTCAAGCCCGCGCAGTGGCCCAGCATCAGCCACGCGTGCGGGCGCAGCACGGCCACGTGATCGGTGATGGTCTTGGCGTTGGCCGGGCCCACGCCGATGTTGATCATGGTGATGCCCCCGTGTCCTTCGCTCACGAGGTGGTAGGCGGGCATCTGCGGCAGCCGCGCCGGGGCACTGCCCAGCTCGTCGCCCGCCTCGGCGCCCATGCCCATGCGGCGCGTGACGACGTTGCCAGGCTCGACGAAGGCGTGGTAGCGGCTGCCCGCGTTCTGCATTTCGGCATGCCCCAGGCGCACGAATTCGTCGATGTAGAACTGGTAGTTGGTGAACAGCACGAAATTCTGGAACCACTCGGGGCGCGTCCCCGTGTAGTGGCGCAGGCGCTGCAGGGAATAGTCCACGCGCGGCGCGGTGAACAGCGACAGCGGCTGTGCCTCGCCCGCGCGCGGCTGCCAGGTGCCGTTGGCGATGCCATCGTCCATGGCCGTCAGATCCGGCAGGTCGAAGAGGTCGCGCAGCAGCAGGCGGCGCTCGCGGTCGAGCGAGCCTTCGAGCGCATCGTCCGCATCGAGCGCGAAATACACCGGGACCGGCTGCGTGCTCGTGCCCACCTCCAGCTCCACGCCGTGGTTGTGCAGCAGCAATTCGAACTGCTCCAGGTAGTAGTGCGCGAACAGGTCGGGGCGGGTGAGCGTGGTTTCGTAGCGCCCCCGCCCCTGCACGAAGCCGAAGGCCAGATGCGTGGGCGCGCGCGCCAGGGTGCTGGTCTGCAGGCGCACGAAGGGGTAGCAGGCACGCACCGGCTGCGCGGGCGTGTCACCCGCGACGAAAGCCTGCATGGCCTGGCGCAGGTAGGCCGTCTGCTCGGCGTAGATGCGCTGAATCTGCGCCAGTGCCTGCGCAGCGTCGCGGTGGCGCGTGGGCGCGATGAAGTCGGGCATTTGAGACATGAGGCGTATTTTCGGTGTTGCCGCTGCCCGGTGGCGTACGAAATCCGCCTCATCCGGAATAAAAAAACCGGGCCAAGGCCCGGTTCCTTCATCAGGCAGGAAGAGCCTACTGCAGCAGCTTCACACCCGTCTTGGACTGAATTTCGTCAAAACTCACGTCGGGCGCCAGTTCCACGAGCCTGAGCCCCGCCGGCGTCACATGCATCACGCCCAGGTCGGTGATGATCTCGTGCACCACGCCCACGCCCGTGAGCGGCAGCGTGCATTGCGGCAGGATTTTCAGATCCGTCGTGCCGTCCTTCTTCTTCGCCACATGCTCCATGAGCACGATCACCTTGGGCACGCCGCCGACGAGATCCATCGCGCCGCCCATGCCCTTGACCATCTTGCCGGGAATCATCCAGTTGGCCAGATCGCCCTTTTCGCTCACCTGCATCGCGCCGAGGATGGCCAGGTTGATTTTGCCGCCGCGGATCATCGCGAAGCTGTCATGGCTGCCAAAGATGGCCGAGCCCGGCAGCGTCGTCACCGTCTGCTTGCCGGCGTTGATCAGGTCGGCGTCCACCTTGTCTTCCGTCGGGAAGGGACCAATGCCCAGCAGGCCGTTCTCGGACTGCAGCCAGACCTCCTTGTCACCGGTGTAATTGGCCACGAGCGTGGGGATGCCGATGCCCAGGTTCACGTAGAACCCGTCCTGCAACTCCTGGGCGGCGCGCGCCGCCATCTGTTCCTTGGTCCACGGCATGTCAGGCTCCTGCTTTCTCGGTGATGGTGCGTTTTTCGATCTGCTTGGTCGGGTGGGCGTTGAGCACGATGCGGTGCACGTAGATGCCCGGCAGATGGATGTCGTCGGGCGCGAGCTCGCCCGGCTGCACGATCTTCTCGACCTCGACGACGCAGATCTTGCCGGCCATGGCCACGGCCGGGTTGAAGTTGCGCGCCGTCAGGTGAAAGCGCAGGTTGCCCGTGGTGTCGGCCACGGCGGCGTGCACGAGCGAGATGTCGGGCACGAGCGAGCGCTCCATCAGGTAGGTGTGGCCGTCGAACTCGCGCGTTTCCTTGCCTTCGGCGACGATGGTGCCCACGCCCGTGCGGGTGAAGAAGGCCGGAATGCCGGCACCGCCCGCGCGCAGCTTCTCGGCCAGCGTGCCCTGCGGGGTGAACTCCAGCTCCAGCTCGCCGCCCAGGTACTGGCGCTCGAATTCCTTGTTCTCGCCCACGTAGGAGCTGATCATCTTCTTGATCTGGCGCGTGTTCAGCAGCTTGCCCAGGCCCACGCCGTCGATGCCGGCGTTGTTGGACACGGCGGTGAGGTTTTGCACACCCGAATCGCACAGTGCCTCGATCAGCGCTTCCGGGATCCCGCACAGGCCAAAGCCGCCGACGCCGATCAACTGGCCGTCGTGCACGATCCCTTTGAGGGCCTCGGCCGCGGAGGGATAAATCTTGTTCACGGATGTACTCCTGTCTTCGTATGAACGGTCTGACGATACTAGCCAGCCAATTTTGTTGCGTTGCACAATAAGTGTCAACACAGGGGGGATCGGGTTATCCCTGAGCCCGGCGATCGCCTTGACCGGGTCATGCCGTAGGGCGTGCACCGGCGGCCACCGCGCGAAAGGCCTGGCCAGGCTCCGCATCCTGCAAGTTGCCCGACCGCCCGCCGCGTGGGCGTGCCCAAATGGGGCGCACCGCAATGACACCACGTCCCAACAGCTATTATAATTATAGCTGCATGCGCTTGCTGGTCAAGGGTCAGGAGTCAAAATGGCTTGAAATCCTGCCCCGTTCGGCGGCAGCAAGACGTCCAGGCGGGGCAGCGCGGCGCGGGCGTTGCGCGTGGTGGCCAGGGCCAGCTCCTGCGCCCGCATGCCGCGCAGCCGCGCCAGCGCCTGCGCGATGCGCGGCAGCTCGGCCGGGCTGTTGCGGCTCTGCGGCCCGCCTTGCGCGCGCTCGGCGCGGTCGCGGTAGAGCCACTGCGGCGGGATGTCCGGCGCGTCGGTTTCCAGCACCAGTGCATCGAGCGGCAGCTCGGCCGCCAGCCGGCGCAGGTGCAGCGCGCGCTCGAAGGTCAGCGCACCGCCGAAACCCAGCTTGAAGCCCATCGCGATGAAGGCCTGCGCCTGCTGCAGGCTGCCGTTGAACGCATGCGCGATGCCGCCCGCCACCGGCCGCTCGCGCAGCGCCTTGAGCACGCGATCGCAGCTCTTCCTCACGTGCAACAGCACCGGCAGATCGAAGCGCCGCGCCAGCCGCAGCTGGGCGCGCAGCAGGCGTTCCTGGTGCGGGCCGTCGAGCCCCGCCACGAAATAATCCAGCCCGATCTCGCCCACGGCAACGAGCCGGGCATCACCCACGCGCTGCGCCAACGCCGCCTGCAGGGCCTCGATGTCGGCCTCGCCCGCCTCGGGCGTGCACAGCGGGTGGATGCCCAGCGCGTAACTGTCGCCCCAGGCGTGCGCAAGGGCCTGCACCGCGTCCCAGTTGAAGCGCGCCACGGCCGGGATCACGCAGTGCGCCACGCCGGCCGCGCGCGCCGCCGCGCGCATCGCCTCGCGGTCGGGCGCGAACTCGGCCGCGTCCAGATGGCAGTGGGTGTCGATCCAGACGTTCACACGCGCCCGAGCACCGGCACCAGCGCGCCATGCACGGCCCGCGCAGCGTCCGAGGCGAGAAAGCCGATCACCTCGGCCAGCGCCTCGGGCGCGACCCAGCGCGAGACATCGGCATCGGGCATGGCAGCACGATTCGGCGGCGTATCGATGATGGAGGGCAGCACCGCGTTGACGTTGATGCCGTCATCGCGCAGTTCGGCCGACATCGATTCCACGAGGCGCATCAGCGCGCTCTTGGACGCCGCGTATGCCCCCACCGCAGCCCCGCCCTTGAGGCCGCCGGCCGCGCCCACGGCCACGATGCGGCCCCGCCCCTGCGCGCGCATCGGCGGCACCACGGCGGCGGCCATGTGGATGAAGCTGCGCGCGTTCAGGTCCATCATGAAATCCCAGGCGCTCGCGGGCGTCTCGTGCACTGGCTCGCCCATGTGAAAGCCACCCGCCAGGTGGCACAGCATGTCGATGTGGTGCACGCGCGCCAGCGCATCAGCCACCGCCGCAGCCACCGCCGCGCGATCGAGCAGGTCGGCGGGCAGCAACACGGCATCGGGCAGGTGGCCGAACCGCGTGCGCAGCAGCTCAGCATCGCGGTCGAGCAGCACCAGGCGCGCGCCCTGGCGCGCAAACCAGGCGGCCACCGCCGCCCCCAGATGGCCGGCCGCGCCGGTGATGCAGACGGTCTGTCTATCGTTGCTCATGAAATCGCTCCTCATGCAATCGAAGTCATCATAAAAGCGCCGGGGCCACCCGTCCTCCGCTACGCTAGCGGTTTCGGCAACCCCCTTGAGGAGATCGCATGAGCACCGCCCTGACCGCCACCAATTACAAGGAACTGACCACCGCCATCTCGGCCAACGTGCGCCAGCTCAAGGAGAGCGTGCCCGACGTGATGACCAGCTTCAACGCGCTGGGCAAGGCCGCGCTCGCGCCTGGCGCGATCGACGCCAAGACCAAGGAGCTGATCGCGCTGGCCATCGGCGTGGCCGCGCGCTGCGACGGCTGCCTGGGCTACCACACGCAGGCGCTCGCGCGCCTGGGCGCCACGCGCGAGGAAGTGCACGAAATGCTGGGTGTGGCCGTCTACATGGGCGGCGGGCCCTCGCTGATGTACGCGGCCAATACCGTGGCCGCCTTCGACGAGGCGCTGGCCAAGAGCCAGGCCAGGTGACGCGGCGCGGCCCCGGCGCCGTCAGCCGCGGCGCACCTCGATGCTGTACAGCCCCCACGGGCACGGGGCGAAGCGCTCGTTGAGCGGCTTGTCCCTGAACGCGGCGAGGGTGTCGGCCTCGTACACCGCCCACTGCGGGCCCAGGCCCCCCAGTTCCAACGGCGAGCCATCCATGTCGAGCGCCACGATCATGCGCCACTGCAGAGCCTCGGCCAGCGCCACCGGCGCCGCGTAGCCATCGACCGCGCGCAAATCCAGCTGGATCCCGCTCCCGGCGTTCACGCCGGCGGCGGCCAGCACGTCCGCCAGCAGCGGGCCGCTCAGGACGTGCTTCTTCCCGTCGTATTCCACGGTCGGCGCTATGGTGCACGCCGGCAGGCGGCGCAGCGCCGGCGCATCGAACACCCAGGCGCGGCTGAACGCGATGCCGTGCTTGCCCATCATCTGGTCGCGCACGGGGTCGAGCGGCCCCCGATTGGTCCGCCCGACCGCACCGCTCACGGTCAGCAGGGCAGGCAGCGCCCGGGGAGATCGCCCTGGCGATGCCGCCCACGCCGCCGATGCCAGGCCGGCGGCAGCAGCCCCGACCAGCAAATCACGCTTGTTCATTGTCACGCTCCTTCACGATGACCCACATGTCCCGAGGACGAACCCGCCCTCGCACTCTAGCCGTTGGCACAGGCAGCCCGCCACCGCGCCAGACCACGAACAGGCCGCCACGACACCCTGCGCTACGCTAGTCGGCCCGCCACGAGCCGGCGCACGCTGTCGCACTGGCCGGCGAGCTGCTCGTCGTGCGTGACGACGACGAAGGCCGTGCCCTGCTCGCGCGCCAGTTTCAGCATCAGGGCAAACACGCCTTGCGCGGTGGCGCGGTCGAGGTTGCCCGTGGGCTCGTCGGCGAGCACGCAGGCGGGGTGCGTGACGAGGGCGCGCGCGATGGCCACGCGCTGGCGCTCGCCGCCCGAGAGTTCGGCGGGACGGTGCGCCAGGCGCTCGGCCAGGCCCACCTGCGCGAGCATGGCGGCGGCCTGCGCCATGCACTGCGGCCAGGGCAGCCGGCGGATGCGCAGCGGCATGGCGACGTTTTCCTGCGCGGTGAATTCCGTCAGCAGGTGGTGAAACTGGTAGATGAAACCCAGCGCGTCGTTGCGCAAACGCCCCTGGGCGGCGGGCGCGAGATGCGCCAGATCCTGGCCCTTGAGCGTCACGCATCCTTCGGTGGGCGCATCGAGCCCGCCCAGCAGGTGCAGCAGCGTGCTCTTGCCCGAGCCCGAGGCGCCGACGATGGCCAGCGTTTCACCCGCGCGCACCTGCAGATCCACGCCCGAGAGCACCTGCACGTCGAGCGGCCCCTCGGCATAACGCCTGGTCAGGCCCTGCGCCTGCAATACCACGTCACTCATAGCGCAGCGCCTCGGCGGGGTTGACGCGGCTGGCGCGCCAGCTCGGGTAGAGGGTGGCCGCGAGCGCCATCAGCAGCGAGATGATCGCGATCGGCACGATGTCGCCCTCCTGCGGGTCACTCGGCATGCGGCTGATGAGGTAGATGTCCTTGGGCAGGAAGGTCACGCCCAGCAGGTGTTCGATGGCGGGCACGATGACGTCGATGTTGAAGGCCACGAGCAGGCCCAGCAGCAGGCCCGCGAGCGTGCCGATCATGCCCACGGCCGCGCCCTGCACGACGAAGACGCCCATGATGCTGGCGGGGCTCGCGCCCAGGGTGCGCAGGATGGCGATGTCGGCACGCTTGTCCTGCACCGTCATCACCAACGTGCTGACCAGATTGAACGCCGCCACCGCGACGATGAGCGTGAGGATGATGAACATCATGCGTTTTTCCACCTGCACGGCGGCGAACCAGGTGCGGTTCTGCTGCGTCCAGTCGCGGATGAGCAGATTGCCCGAGAGCGTGTGCGCCAGCGTCTGCGTCACCCGCGGCGCCTCGTGCAGGTCCTTGAGCCGAACGCGCACACCCGTCGGCCCTTCGAGGCGAAACAGGCGCTCGGCGTCCTCATGGTGCAGCAGCACCAGCGCCGAGTCGTATTCGTAGTGGCCCGAGCGGAACATGCCCGAGACCGTCATCTGCTTGAGGCGCGGCACGATGCCCGCCGGAGTGATCTGCCCGCTGGGTGCGACCAGCGTGACCTTGTCGCCCACGCCCACGCCCAGCGAGCGTGCCAGGTCCACGCCCAGCACCACGTTGAAACTGCCGGGCGTGAGCGTGTCGATCGCGTGGCGGTTCTCGTCGGCGATCTCGGTCACCTGGCCCTCCTGCGCCGGGTCGATGCCGCGCACCATCACGCCCTTCATCTCGTCGCCGCGCGCCAGCAGCGCCTGCGCCGCCACGAAGGGCGCCGCGCCCACCACGTCGGGGTTGGCGCGCACCTCGGCCAGCGTGCGTGGCAAGTCGGGCAATGCCGCGCCGCCTGGGGCGAACACCTCGATGTGCGCGACGACGCTGAGCATGCGGTCGCGCACCTCTTTCTGAAAGCCGTTCATCACCGACAGCACGATGATGAGCGCGGCCACTCCCAGCGCGATGCCCAGCATGGACACGCCCGAGATGAAGGAGATGAAACCGTTGCGCCGCGTGGCGCGGCCCGCACGGGTGTAGCGCCAGCCCAGGGCCAGCTCGTAGGGAATCTGCATGGTGGCGGTTCAGTCGCCCTGATCGGGCGGGGGCGATTGTGGCATCCCGGACAATACCGACCATGCGCCATCTCCTGATTCCCATGGCCGCGAGCACGGCGCCCGGTTGCGAGCAGGCCCTGCAAGGCCTGCGGCTGCCGCAACTTGAACGCCTGCTCTCGCGCCTGAGCCTCACCCACACCGATACCGGCCAGGAGACCGACTACGCCCCGCCGCACGAGCGCGCGCTGGCGCGTGCTCTCGGCCTGCCCGAACGCGCCACACCCTGGGCGGCCTGGCGCCAGCGCCTGACCGGCAGCGGCTGCGCCTGGCTCACGCCCTGCGAGTGGCAGATCGGCGCCGACCACGTGACGCTGACGCACCCCGATCGGCTGGGCCTCACCGAGGCCGATTCGCGCGCGCTCATGGACATCGTCGCGCCCTGGCTGGCGCAGGACGGCCACACGCTCACCTGGCTCGCGCCGACGCGCTGGCTGGTGCAGGGGCCGCTGTTCGCCGAGCTGGAGTGCGCGCCTGTGGACCGCGTGATGGGCCGCGACGTGCGCATGTGGATGCCGCGCGGCCCGCGCAGCATGCTGGTGCAGCGCCTGAACAGCGAGCTGCAGATGCTGCTCTACACCCACCCCTGGAGCGAGGCGCGCGCCGCGCAGGGGATCGCGCCCGTCAACGCCTTCTGGGTGCACGGTGCGGGCGCGCTCGCCACCCTGCCCGCCGAAGCCGCCGAGCCCGAAATGCCCATGTCGCTGTACGACGCCGCGCTGCGCCAGGACTGGACCGCGTGGACCGCCGCGTGGCAGGCGCTGGATCGCGGCGCGGTGAGCGAGCTGCTGGCGCACGCGGCGCAAGGCGGCACGGCGCAGCTCACGCTCTGCGGCGAGCGCTCCGCCCTGCAGTTCAGCAACGCCCACCGTGGCTTCGGCGAGAAAATTGTGAGTCTTTTTCAGCGCAAACGTTTTTCTGATCTGCGCGAGCAGCTATGAAAATCGTGAATCGCGACGTGCCACCGCGCGTGGCCTGGGCGCTGGAGCAGGCGGGCGTGCACCCGCTGCTGGCGCGCCTGTATGCGGCGCGCGGCGTGCGCTCGGCCGACGAGCTCGATCCGGCGCTGACGCGGCTGCTGGCGCCCGCCACGCTCAAGGGCGCGGATGAAGCCGCCCGGCTGCTGGCCGACGCCATCGCCCGCAACGCGCGCATCTGCATCGTGGCCGACTACGACTGCGACGGCGCCACCGCCTGCGCCGTGGCGCTGCGCGGCCTGCGCCTGCTGGGCGCGCGCCAGGTGGATTACCTCGTGCCCGACCGCGTGGTCGACGGCTACGGCCTCACCGCCCCGATTGCCGAACGCGTGGCCGCGCGCGGCGCCAATCTGCTCGTGACCGTGGACAACGGCATCGCCAGCATCGAGGGCGTGCGCCGCGCACGCGCGCTGGGCCTGGCGGTGCTGGTGACCGACCACCACCTGCCCGCCGCCGAACTGCCCGAGGCCCAGGCCATCGTCAACCCCAACCAGCCGGGCTGCGGCTTCGAGAGCAAGGCCATCGCGGGCGTGGGCGTGATGTTCTACGTGCTGCTGGCGCTGCGCGCCGAACTGCGCGCTCGCGGCGCCTTTGACGCCGCGAGCCAGCCGCGCCTGGAGTCGCTGCTGCCGCTGGTGGCGCTGGGCACCGTGGCCGACGTGGTACGGCTCGACGCCAACAACCGGCGCCTGGTGGCGCAGGGCCTGAGGCGCGTGCGCGCCGGGCACATGCCCGCAGGCATGGCCGCGCTCTTTCAGGCGGCCGGACGCAGGGCGGCGCAGGCCACGACCTTCGACTTCGGCTTTGCGCTCGGCCCGCGCATCAACGCCGCCGGGCGCCTCGCGGACATGTCGCTCGGCATCGAACTGCTCACCACCGACGACGCGGGCCGGGCGCAGCAACTCGCGCGCGAACTCGACGCCATCAACCGCGAGCGCCGCGAGATCGAGGGGGGCATGCGCGAGCAGGCGCTGCAGGTGATCGACGAGCGCCTGGCGGCGCTGGACGAGCCCGCTTCGGCGCTGTGCGTGTTCGACGCGGGCTTTCACGAGGGCGTGGTCGGCATCGTCGCCTCGCGCCTGAAGGACAAATTCCATCGCCCAAGCTTCGTCTTCGCGCCCAGCACCGCGCCGGGGCACGAGCGCGAACTCAAGGGCTCGGGCCGCTCGGTGCCGGGCTTTCACCTGCGCGACGCGCTCGATCTCGTCGCCAAGCGCCAGCCCGGCGTGCTGCTGCGCTTCGGCGGCCACGCGATGGCGGCGGGCTGCACCATCGCGGCGGCGCACTTCGCCAGCTTCGAGCGCGCCTTCACCGAGGTGGCCGAGCAGGAGCTGGATGCGGCCATGCTCACGCGCCGCATCGAGACCGACGGGCCGCTGGCGCCCGAATACCTGCGCGCCGACCTGGCGGACCTGCTCGCGGGCGAGGTCTGGGGCCAGGGCTTCGCTGCGCCCACCTTCAGCGACGAGGTGCGCATCACCAGCCAGCGCCTCGTGGGCGAGGCCAGGAACCACCTGCAGCTCAAGCTCAAGCTCCAGGGGCGGGACGTGGACGCGATCTGGTTCTCGCGCACCGAGCCGCTGCCCGAGCGCCCGCTGCTGGCGTTTCGCCTGGACGTGAACGAATGGCGCGGCGAGCGGCGCGTGCAGTTGCTGGTGGAAGGTGCACAGACCTGAGCCTTTCCTCCCACAGACAATGGGCAGGCTCGCCCCACGCAAAAACATCAAGAGGCAAAATGCAGGCATGCCTTCTTCCGTACACGCCGACCTGCACTGCCACTCCACGATTTCCGACGGCACGCTCACGCCCGAGGACGTGGCGCGGCGCGCGCACGCCAACGGCGTCACGCTCTGGGCGCTGACCGACCACGACGAGGTGGCGGGCCAGCCGCGCGCCGCGCGCGCCGCCGCCGCCCTGGGCATGGACTACCTCACCGGGGTGGAAATCTCGGTGACGTTTGCCGACACCACGGTGCACATCGTCGGCCTGGGGTTCGATGCCGACAATGCAGCGCTGGTGCAGGGCCTGGCAGCCACGCGCGACGGGCGCGACGCGCGCGGGCGCGAGATGGCGGCGCAACTCGACGCCGTGGGCATCCACGGCGCCTACGAGGGCGCGATGCGCTACGCGGGCAACCCGGCGCTGCTGGCTCGCCCGCACTTCGCGCGCTACATCGTCGAGCAGGGTCTGTGCGCCGATGTGAGCGAGGTGTTTCGCAAATACCTCACCGAAGGCAAGCCCGGCTACGTGCCCCACCGCTGGGCGCGCCTGGGAGACGCCGTGCGCTGGATCACCGAGGCGGGCGGCCTGGCCGTCATCGCGCACCCGGCGCGCTACCGTTTCAGCCCCACCGAGGAATACGCGCTGTTCTCCGAGTTCAAGACGCATGGCGGGCGCGGCGTGGAGGTGGTCACCGGCAGCCACACCCGCACCGAATACGCCACCTACACCGACATGGCGCGCGAGTTCGATCTGCTCGCCTCCACCGGCAGCGACTTTCACAGCCCCGACGAATCGCACGCCGACCTGGGATCGCTGCCGCCCCTGCCGCAGGGGCTGACCCCCGTCTGGGAACCACTGGCCCACCGCATCCGGCACGCCCACTGAACCTCCCGCCATGGCCCAATACTTCGAAGTCCACCCTGACAACCCGCAGCCGCGTCTGCTCAAGCAGGCGAGCGCGCTCCTGGCCGGAGGCGGCATCCTGGCCGTGCCCACGGATTCGAGCTATGCCCTCGTGTGCCAGCTCGACGACAAGGCCGCGGCCGACCGGCTGCGCCGCATCCGTCAGGTCGATGAAAAACACCACCTCACGCTGCTGTGCCGCGACCTGTCCGAGCTGGCGACCTACGCGCACGTGGACAACCGCCAGTACCGCCTGCTCAAGCTCGCCACACCCGGCCCCTACACCTTCATCCTGGACGCCACCAAGGAAGTGCCGCGGCGCCTGAGCCATCCGCAGCGCAAGACCATCGGCCTGCGCGTGCCCACACGCAGCACCACGTTGATGCTGCTGCAACTGCACGGCGCGCCGCTGCTGTCCACCACGCTGATCGCGCCCGGCGAGACCGAGCCGATGAACGACCCGCAGGAGATCCGCGAGCGCTTTGAAAAGCTCATCGACGGCATCGTCGATTCGGGCGCCTGCCCGCTGCAGCCCACCACGGTGCTCGATCTCACGCCCATGGGCACGGGCGGCGACCCCATCGTGGTGCGCGAGGGGCGCGGCAGCCTGCAGGCACTGGGGCTTTGAACGCGCACCGCCGCTACAGCGGCAGCACGTGCGTGCGCTTGATCTCCTTGAGCACGAAGTTGGTGGAAATCTCGCGCACGCCGGGCAGCGCGCGAAGCGTGGTGCGCACGTAATCCGAAAACGCCTGCAGGTCGGGCGCGACGACTTCGAGCTGGTAGTCGAAGCGCCCCGAGAGGTTGTGGCAGGCGAGCACCTCGCGCGCGGCGGCGATCTCGCGCTCGAACGCGGCCATGGTCTGGGGCGTGTGGTCCTGCATCGTCAGATGCACGAAGCCCAGCACCCCGAGCCCCACGGTCTTGCGCTCGAGATGGGCGTGGTAGCCCTCGATCACGCCGCTGTCTTCCAGGCGCCGGATGCGCCGCCAGCACGGCGAGGTTGACAGCGAAACCGATTCCGCGAGCTCGCCCACGGTGGCGCGCCCGTCGCGCTGCAGCGCATCGAGCAGGGATCGGTCGGTGGCGTCGAGGTCAATCATGCTCATCACCATGAATTCAAAGGAAATTTTTACCCTTTTATCACGCTTGCATGCGGTATTGAGCGAAATTTTTCCGCACCAAACGCCAAACAATGGTGCGCATCACACATCCATTGCAGGAGCCTCCCATGGCCCAGAGCACCCCGCGCGGCGCCGGTTTTTCCACCCGCGCCATCCACCACGGCTACCACCCGGCCGACAACCAGGGCGCACTGGTGCCGCCGATTCACACTTCAGCCACCTGGGTGTTTCCGGACACGGCCTACGGCGCGCGCTGCTTTGCCGGCGAGGAGAAGGGCTACGTCTACACGCGCATCTCCAACCCCACGCTGGCGCTGCTCGAAGGGCGCCTGGCCAGCCTGGAGCAGGGTGCTGCGGCCGTGGTCTTCGGCTCGGGCATGGGGGCGATCACCGCCACGCTCTGGTCCATGCTCGCGCCCGGCGACGAAGTCCTCACCGACCAGACGCTCTACGGCTGCACCTTCGCCTTTCTGCACCATGGCATCGGGCACTTTGGCGTACAGGTGCGCCACGTAGACATGACCGACCCGGCGCAGGTGGCCGCCGCCATGAGCGACAAGACCCGCGTGGTCTACCTCGAATCGCCCGCCAACCCGAACATGCGCCTGGCGGACATCGCCGCCATCGCCGAACTCACCCACGCCCGGGGCGCGAAGCTGGTGGTGGACAACACCTATTGCTCGCCCTACCTGCAGCAGCCCCTGACGCTGGGCGCGGACGTGAGCGTGCACTCGATGACCAAGTACCTGAGCGGCCACGGCGACGTGACGGCGGGCGCCGCGATCTTTGCCGATGCCGAGCTGGCGCAGCGCGTGCGCCTGGTCGGCCTCAAGGACATGACGGGTGCCGTGATGTCCCCGCAGGACGCGCACCTCGTGATGCGCGGCCTGAAGACCCTGGCGCTGCGCATGGACCGCCACTGCGAGAACGCGCAGAAGGTGGCGCGCTTCATCGAGGCGCACCCGGCCACCGAGCGGGTTCATTACCCGGGCCTGGCGAGCTTTGCCCAGCACCCGCTCGCGCGCCGCCAGATGCGGCAGATGGGTGGCATGATGGCCTTCGAGCTGCACGGCGGCCTGCAGGCGGGCATCCGCTTCATGGATGCGCTCACGCTCGTCGCGCGCGCCGTGAGCCTGGGCGACGCCGAGACCCTGGCGCAGCACCCGGCGAGCATGACGCACTCCACCTACACGCCCGAGGAGCGTGCCGCGCACGGCATCTCCGAGGGGCTGGTGCGCCTGTCCGTCGGGCTGGAAGACGTGGAGGACATCCTCGCCGACATCGGGCAGGCGCTGGACTCGGTGCATGCGGCCCACATCGGCGCGGGCCCACGCCGGGCGGCGGTGACCGGGCGCGCGGCCACGATCTGAGACACTTGCGCCGCCCGGCGCGCACCGGGTGACTTGCCAAACGCAAGGGATTGCGGCACACCTTGGGCCATGACCCCGCGCACAGGACTGCCATGAACGCACCGCTCGCACCCTCCCTTCTCGCCGGCGCCGACGGCGCGCCGGACATCGACCCGCAGGAAACCACCGAGTGGCGCGATGCCTTCATGGCGCTGCTGGCCACGCAGGGGCCCGAGCGCGCGCGCTTCATCCTCGACACGCTGGTCGAGGCCGCGCACCAGCGCCGCGTGCCCTGGCGGCCGCAGCTGAACACCCCCTACGTCAACACCGTGAGCGCGCAGGCGCAGCCGCCCTTCCCCGGCGACTTGGCGGTGGAAGAGCGCCTGGGCTCGCTCATGCGCTGGAACGCGCTGGCCATGGTGGTGCGCGCCAACAAGGCCTACGGTGAACTGGGCGGACACATCGCCAGCTACGCCAGCGCCGCCGATCTGTTCGAGGTCGGCTTCAACCACTTTTTCCACGCCCGCGAAGGGCTTGCGCCCGGCCAGCACCGGGGCGACCTGGTGTTCTTTCAGCCGCACAGCGCGCCGGGGGTCTATGCGCGCGCCTTCCTCGAAGGGTTCCTGACGGAGCAGGACCTGCTGCACTTTCGCCAGGAGATCACCGCGCCCAGGGAAGGCGCGCGCGGCCTGTGCAGCTACCCGCACCCCTGGTCCATGCCGGATTTCTGGCAGTTCCCCACGGGCTCGATGGGGCTGGGGCCGATCAGCAGCATCTACCACGCGCGCTTCATGCACTACCTGACCGACCGGGGCCTGCTGGACTGCCTCGGCCGTAAGGTCTGGGGCGTGTTCGGCGACGGCGAGATGGACGAGCCCGAGAGCACCAGCGCGCTCACGCTCGCCGCGCGCGAGCGCCTCGACAACCTGGTCTGGGTGGTCAACTGCAACCTGCAGCGCCTGGACGGCCCGGTGCGCGGCAACGGGCGCATCGTCGACGAACTGGAGCGGCTGTTCACCGGCAGCGGCTGGAACGTGATCAAGCTGCTCTGGGGTAGCGACTGGGACGGCCTCTTTGCGCGCGACCTCACTGGCACGCTGGTGCGCACGCTGGGCGAGACGGTGGACGGCCAGATGCAGACCTTCGCGGCCAAGGACGGGCGCTTCAACCGCGACAACTTCTTCGGCCAGCACCCCGAGCTGGCGGCCCTGGCGCAGGGCATGACGGACGAGCAGATCGACCGTCTCAAGCGCGGCGGGCACGACCTGGTGAAGATCCACGCCGCCTACGCCCAGGCGGCCGCGCACCGGGGCGGGCCGACGGTGATCCTCGCGCTCACCAAGAAGGGCTACGGCATGGGCGCAGCGGGCCAGGGCCGGATGACCACGCACAGCCAGAAGAAGCTGGACGAGGCCGCGCTCATCGAATTTCGCAACCGCTTCAACCTGCCGCTGACCGACGAGGAGGCGGTGCAGCTCAAATTCCTCAAGCCGGACGAAAACAGCGCCGAAATGCGCTACCTGCGCGCGCACAGGGCGCAGCTGGGCGGCCACCTGCCCCGGCGCCAGACCGCCTGCGAGCCGCTCGCCGTGCCGCCGCTGGCGCACTACGCCAGCTTTGCCCTGAACGCCCAGGGCAAGGAGATGAGCACCACCATGGCCTTCGTGCGCATGCTCGGCGGCCTGCTCAAGGACGAGGCGCTGGGCCGGCGCGTCGTGCCCATCGTCGCCGACGAGGCGCGCACCTTCGGCATGGCCAATCTGTTCAAGCAGGTGGGCATCTACAGCGACGTGGGCCAGCGCTACGCGCCCGAGGACATCGGCTCCATCCTGTCCTACCGCGAAGCGCGCGACGGCCAGATCCTGGAGGAAGGCATCACCGAAGCCGGCGCGCTTGCGAGCTGGACCGCCGCGGCCACGAGCTACAGCGTGCACGGCCTGGCGATGCTGCCCTTCTACATCTACTACTCGATGTTCGGCTTTCAGCGCGTGGGCGACCTGATCTGGGCCGCGGCCGACCAGCGCGCGCGCGGCTTTCTGCTGGGCGCGACCTCGGGGCGCACGACGCTCGCGGGCGAGGGCCTGCAGCACCAGGACGGCACCAGCCACCTGGCGGCCAGCACCATCCCCAACTGCAGGGCGTATGACCCGGCGTTCGCCGGCGAGATGGCGGTGATCGTGGACGCGGGCATGCGCGCGATGCTGACCGGGCAGCAGGACGCCTTCTACTACGTCACGCTGATGAACGAGAACTATGCCCAGCCCGACCTGCCCGAGGCGGCACACGAAGGCGTGGTGCGTGGTTGCTATCTATTCAAGAGCTCACAGCGCATGATGGACGAGCGAAAAAGCCCGATTTCATTCAAGTTTCACGCGACGCTGCTGGCCTCGGGCGCGATCCTGCCCGAGGCGCTCAAGGCGGCCGAGCTGCTGGCGCAGGAGGGCATTGCGGCGAGCGTGGTCAGCGTCACGAGCTGGAGCGAACTGGCACGCGACGGGCGCGCCTGCCTGACCGGCGGCGCCACGCCCTGGGTGGCGCAGGTGCTGGCGCAGACGCAAGGACCCATCGTCGCCGCCAGCGACTACGTGAGCAGCGTGCCCGAGCTCATCCGCGCGCACCTGCCCGCGGGGCGCGGCTACCGCACGCTGGGCACCGACGGTTTCGGGCGCAGCGACACGCGTGCGGCGCTGCGTGCGCACTTCGAGGTGGACGCGGCTCACATGGCCGCGGCGGCGCGCCAGATGCTTGCAGCCTGAGGCCCGGCGCTGCCGTGGGCGGGCAGCGCACCCATCCCGCCCGCCACGGGCCGGTTTGGTCGTGCGCGCGGCGCCACACACTGTCACAAGGCTGTCACATTGAGCCCCGATAGTTCGTCCTGTCTTACACAACGTCTGTTCAAGGCCTTCCTCATGAAACCATTGACAAAGCACATCCTTTCATGCCTTGCCCTGTGCGCGGCGGTTGCCACACCGGCACTGGCGCAGCAGGTGGCCACGGGCGCCGGCGCCAGTTTTCCCGCGCCGCTGTATGCCAAATGGGCGGCCGACTACCACAAGGCCACGGGTGTGAAGATCAACTACCAGTCGGTCGGCTCGGGTGCGGGCCTGCGCCAGATCGACGCCAAGACGGTGGACTTCGGTGCCTCCGACGCGCCGTTGACCGACGAGGATCTGGCCAAGAAGGGCCTGGTGCAATTTCCCACCGTGGTGGGCGGCGTGATCCCGGTGGTGCACATCGCTGGCATCAAGCCGGGCGAGCTCAAGCTCTCCGGCGCCGTGCTGGCCGACATCTACCTGGGCAAGGTGGCCAAGTGGAACGATGCGGCCATCACCGCGCTGAACCCCGGCCTGAAGCTGCCCGACGCGCCCATCGCCCCGGTGCGCCGCGCCGACGGCTCGGGTACCACCAACGCCTTCACCAACTACCTGAGCCAGGTCAGCCCCGAATGGAAGGCCAAGGTGGGCGAGGGCACCGCGGTCAACTGGCCCAGCGGCGCCGGCGGCAAGGGCAACGAGGGCGTGGCCGCCTTCGTGGGGCGTCTGGCCAACTCGATCGGCTACGTGGAGTACGCCTACGTCAAGCAGAACAAGATGACCTACGTGCAGTTGCAGAACGCGGACGGCAAGTTCGTCACCCCTGGTGACACCAGCTTCAAGGCGGCCGCGGCCGGTGCCGACTGGGCCAAATCCTTTCACCAGGTGCTCAACAACAAGCCGGGCGCCGACGCCTGGCCCATCACCACCGCCACCTACATCCTGATGCACGCGAAGCAGGACAAGCCTGAGAACGCCCGCACCGTGCTCAAGTTCTTCGACTGGGTCTACACCCATGGCGACGCCGCGGCCGCCGAGCTGGACTACGTGCCGATGCCCGCGGCCGTGAAGACGCTGATCCGCGAGCGCGCCTTCGGCGCCATCCAGGACGGCGCGGGCAAGGCTATCGCCTACCAGTAAGTCACCGACAATACCGAACCGCGCCGTGTCCGGCGCCCCGGCAGGGGTGCCGGACACGCGCGCCAACGGGTATAACAGCATGTCCTTCACCGCCACCCTGGAACCTGCCGCGGCCGCCCCGGCGCGGCCGTCCGACGCCACCATGAGCCCACCTCCCCCCATTCGCAGGGCGCGCACCGGCATCGCCGACCGTTTGTTTGCCTGGGCCGCGCGGGGCGCGGCGCTGCTGACGCTGGGGTTGCTGGTGGCCATCATGGCGTCGCTGGTGGTCGGTGCCTGGCCGGCGATACGCGCCTTCGGCCCGGGCTTCGTGACCAGCGCGGTCTGGGATCCGGTGCGCCAGGAGTTCGGCGGCCTGGTGATGATCTACGGCACGGTGGTGACCTCGCTCATCGCGCTCTTGATCGCCGTGCCGGTGAGCTTCGGCATCGCGCTGTTCCTCACCGAGCTGTCACCCGCCTGGCTCAAGCGCCCGCTGGGCACCGCCATCGAGCTGCTGGCGGCCATTCCGTCGATTGTCTACGGCATGTGGGGGCTGCTGGTGTTCGCGCCCATCCTGTCGGCCTGGGTGCAGCGGCCGCTGCAAGGCTGGTTCGGCCAGGTGCCGGTGCTGGGTGCGCTGTTCTCGGGCCCGCCGGTGGGCATAGGCATCCTGTCGGCCGGCATCATCCTGGCGATCATGATCATTCCCTTCATCGCCTCGGTGATGCGCGACGTGTTCGAGGTCACGCCGGCACTGCTCAAGGAGTCCGCCTACGGCCTGGGCGCCACCACCTGGGAGGTGGTCTGGCGCGTGGTGCTGCCCTACACCAAGACGGGCGTGATCGGCGGCATCATGCTGGGTCTGGGCCGCGCCCTGGGCGAGACCATGGCCGTCACCTTCGTCATCGGCAACATGAACCAGCTGGGCTCTCTCAGCCTGTTCGAGGCCGCCAATTCCATCACCTCGGCCCTGGCCAACGAATTCGCCGAGGCCGGGCCCGGCCTGCACCAGGCCTCGCTGATCTACCTGGGGCTGGTGCTGTTCTTCATCACCTTCGTGGTGCTGGCCTGCTCCAAGCTGCTGCTGGCACGCCTGGCCAAGGGCGAGGGGACGAAATCATGAGCACTAGCGTCAAGTCCGGCGCCAGGCAGGCGATGTTTTCAAGGCGCAAGCGCACCAACGCCATCGCGCTCACGCTGTCGCTGGCGGCCATGGGCTTCGGCCTGTTCTGGCTGGCCTGGATCCTGTGGGAGACGCTGCGCCTGGGCCTGAGCGGCATCGCCCCGGCGACCTTCACGCAATCGACGCCGCCGCCCAACGACGCCGGAGGCCTGGCCAACGCCATCTTCGGCTCGCTGACCATGGTGGGCGTGGCCACGTTGGTCGGCACGCCCATCGGCATCCTGGCCGGCATCTATCTGGTCGAATACAACGCCCGCGGCTGGCTGGCCAGCGCCACGCGCTTCGTGAGCGACATCCTGCTGTCGGCGCCCTCCATCGTCATCGGGCTGTTCATCTTCGAGGTGATGGTGGTGCGCATGGGCAGCTTCTCGGGCTGGGCCGGGGCGATGGCGCTGGCGCTGATCGTGATCCCGGTGGTGATCCGCACCACCGAAAACATGCTCAAGCTGGTGCCGCCCGGCCTGCGCGAGGCCGCCTACGCTCTGGGCGCGCCCAAGTGGAAGGTGATCCTCGCGATCACGCTGCGCGCCGCGCGCGCCGGCGTCATCACCGGTGTGCTGCTGGCGGTGGCGCGCATCGCGGGCGAGACGGCGCCGCTTCTGTTCACCGCACTGTCCAACCAGTTCTGGTCGGCCGACCTGGCAAGCCCCATGGCCAGCCTGCCCGTCGTCATCTTCCAGTTCGCCATGAGCCCCTACGAGAACTGGCAGCACCTGGCGTGGGCCGGCGTGTTCCTCATCACCCTGGCGGTGCTGGGCCTGAACATCCTGGCGCGCGTGATGACCCGCAACAAATAAGAGCGTGAACACGCTCCGAGAGAAGAGAAAGACCCCGTCCATGTCCGTCGTCCTCGATGCGCCCCACCCCGCCGCCCCGCCGGCGGCGAGCCCACGCCCCAAGATCTCGGTGCGTGACCTGAATTTCTACTACGGCAAGTTCCATGCACTCAAGGCAGTGAACCTGGACATCCCGGAGAAGCAGGTCACCGCCTTCATCGGCCCCTCGGGCTGCGGCAAATCGACGCTGCTGCGCGTGTTCAACCGCATGTTCGAGCTGTATCCCGAGCAGCACGCCGAAGGCCAGGTGCTGATCGACGGCGAGGACCTGCTCACCGCCCGGCAGGATGTGGCGCTGATCCGCGCCAAGATCGGCATGGTGTTCCAGAAGCCGACGCCGTTTCCGATGTCGATCCGCGACAACATCGCCTTTGGCGTGAAGCTGTTCGAGCACCTGAGCCCGGCCGACATGGATGAGCGCGTCGAGTGGGCGCTGCGCAAGGCGGCGCTGTGGAACGAGGTCAAGGACAAGCTGGGCCAGAGTGGTGCCAGCCTCTCGGGCGGCCAGCAGCAGCGTCTGTGCATCGCGCGCGGCGTGGCCATCCGGCCCGAGGTGCTGCTGCTGGACGAACCCTGCTCGGCGCTGGATCCGATCTCCACCGCGAAAATCGAGGAGCTGATCGCCGAGCTCAAGAGCGAGTACACCGTGCTCATCGTCACGCACAACATGCAGCAGGCCGCGCGCTGCAGCGATCACACGGCCTACATGTATCTGGGCGAGCTGATGGAGTTCGGCACCACCGAACAAATGTTCTTCAAGCCGCGGCGCCAGGAGACCGAGGACTACATCACCGGGAGATTCGGATGACCGACAAGCATCTTTCAACGCAGTTCGACAGCGAGCTCAATCAGGTGACGGCCCGCGTCATGGAACTGGGCGGCCTCGTGGAGGCGCAGATCCGGCAGGCCGTGCAGGCGCTGTCGCACTTCAGCCTGGACGCCGCCGATCAGGTCGAGGCGCTGGAGCGGCGCGTGAACGCCATGGAAGTGGAAATCGACCACGAGCTCACCACCATCATCGCGCGGCGCCAGCCCACGGCGCGCGACCTGCGCCTGCTGATGGCGTTTTCCAAGGCGACCGCCAACCTCGAGCGCATGGGCGACGAAGCCGCGCGCATGGCGCGCATGGTGCGTTCCATCATCGACAGCGGCGCGGTGCGCACCCTGCCGTCGAGCGAGCTGCACATCGCCGCCGAACTCGCCTCCGGCCTGCTGCGCAAGGCGCTCGATGCCTTTGCACGGCTGGACACCAAGACGGCGCTCGCCATCCTCAAGGAGGACAACCTGATCGATCAGGAATTCGACGGCTTCGTGCGCAAGCTCATCACCTACATGATGGAAGACCCGCGCACCATCTCCGCCAGCCTCGACCTGCTGTTCCTGGCCAAGGCCATCGAGCGCATCGGCGACCATTCCAAGAACGTGGCCGAGCTCATCATCTACCTGGTCGAGGGCAAGGACGTGCGCCACACCACCATGCAAGAGATCGAGTCCGTCGTGCAATGAGCCAGCGCCCCCGCATCCTTGTCGTTGAAGACGAACCCGCCATCGCCGAGCTGATCGCGGTCAACCTGCGCCACGGCGGGTTCGAGCCGGTCTGCGCGGCCGATGGCGCCACCGCCCAGCACGCGCTCGATGCCGTGCTGCCCGACGTGATCCTGCTCGACTGGATGCTGCCCGACGTGAGCGGTCTGCGCCTGGCGCGCCAGTGGCGCGCCCACCCGCGCAGCAAGCACGTTCCCATCCTGATGCTCACCGCGCGCGGCGACGAGCCGGACAAGGTCGCTGGGCTGGACGCCGGCGCGGACGACTACATCACCAAGCCGTTTTCGACGCAGGAGCTGCTGGCGCGCATCCGCGCCGTCCTGCGCCGACGCGCGCCCGAACAGGCCGACGAGCCCCTGACCGACGGCGGCCTGACGCTGGAGCCCGCCACCCGCCGCGTCATCTGGCAGGGCACGCCGCTCAAGCTCGGGCCCACCGAATTCCGGCTGCTGCACTACCTGATGGCGCATGCCGAGCGCGTACACAGCCGCACCCAACTGCTGGACAAGGTCTGGGGCGACCACGTCTACATCGAAGAGCGCACGGTGGACGTGCATGTGAAGCGCCTGCGCGAAGCCCTCGGCGACGCGGGAGCGCTCATCGAGACCGTGCGCGGCGCAGGCTACCGGTTCACGGCGCACTCGTCTCAATAAAACAATAGCTGTTTACGCAATGCAGACAAGCGTTGCAGCCACTTTTACCTGAATATGCTCACGCGTCTGCTTCTCTTTGCCGCGCTGCAGCTGGTTGGCGGCGCGCTCAGTGGCTGGTGGGGCGGGCCATGGGCGGCGGCGGGCGGCGCCTGCGCAGCCGCCTGGCTGTGGTTTGCCTGGGATGCCGCCAGCGCCGCACGGCTGCTCGCCTGGCTGCGCGGCGGCGCCAGCGGGGCGAGCCCGCGCCTGCACGGCACGTGGGGCGAGGCGCTGGACCGCACCCATCGGCTGCAGCGCCAGCACGAACAGGCGCTGGCGGCAAGCGAGGCGCGCCTGCACACCTTCCTGTCGGCCATCCAGGCTTCGCCCAACGGCGTGCTGCTGCTCGACGAGCAGGGGCGCATCGAATGGTGCAACCAGCAGGCGGCGCAGCAGTTCGGCCTGGATGTGCAGCGCGATCAGATGCAGGTCATCGGCAATCTGGTGCGCGACCCGGCCTTCGGCGCCTACGTCGCGGCGCAGGATTTCACGCATGACCTGCTGCTGACACGGTCGACCGCCAACACAGCCGCGCCCACGCAGCTTGCGATACGCCTGCACCCCTACGGTGAAGGACGCATGCTGATGCTCTCGCGCGACGTCACGCAACTGCAACTGGCCGAGACCATGCGGCGCGACTTCGTTGCCAACGTTTCGCACGAGATCCGCACGCCGCTCACGGTGCTGGCGGGTTTCATCGAGACCCTGCAGACGCTCTCGCTGAACGACGCCGAACGCGCACGCTACCTCGCGCTCATGGCCCGGCAGTCGCAGCGGATGCAGGCGCTGGTGCAGGATCTGCTCACGCTGTCGCGCCTGGAAGGCAGTCCGGCTCCGGGCCTGGAGGAATGGACGCCCGTGCGCGCGCTGCTGGAGCGCTGCGCGCAGGAAGCGCACGAGCTTTCGCGCCGGGTGCTGCCCACGGGCAGTGCCGCGCACCAATGGCAGTTTCCCGATGATGGTGAGCTGCAATCCGCGGGCGAGATCGCAGGCAACGAAACCGAGCTCTACAGCGCCCTGTCCAACCTCGTGAGCAACGCGGTGCGCTACACCCCTGCCGCTGGCCTGATCCGCGTCACATGGCAGCCGCAGGCCGACGGCAGCGCGACCTTCTGCGTGCGCGACAGCGGCCCCGGCATCGCCGCGGAACACATTGCGCGCCTGACCGAACGCTTTTACCGTGTCGATCACGGGCGCTCGCGCGACAGCGGCGGCACCGGCCTGGGCCTGGCCATCGTCAAGCACGTCGTGCAACGCCACGGGGCGCAACTCACGATCACGAGCGCGCCTGGGCAAGGCTCTGCATTCTGCGTGCGGTTTCCGGCGGGGCGCTGGCGAGCATCACACGCGCACAGCCCCGCGGCACCAGAAAGCACGGCGCCGAGCCTCTGACGCGCGGACACCGGCCACTTGACCTCGGCCGGGTTGGAAGTACCCTGCACAACCCCTCTTCCCGGACACGGATCAGACCTGCCTCATGCCCGCCGAACCTCCTCGCGATCAGAATGAAGACCCGGCAGCCCGTGCAACGCCGCGCATCCCGACCGGCATCTGGGTGATCGGCTTCGTCAGCCTGCTGATGGACATTTCTTCCGAGATGATTCACAGCCTGCTGCCGCTGTTCATGGTCTCGGCGCTGGGTGCCAGTGCACTGGCGGTCGGCATCGTCGAAGGACTGGCCGAGTCGACCGCCCTGATCGTCAAGGTGTTCTCCGGCGTGCTCAGCGATTACCTGGGCAAACGCAAAGGCCTCGCGGTGTTCGGCTACGCCCTGGGCGCCATCACCAAGCCGCTGTTCGCCATCGCGCCGACGGTCGGTGTCGTTCTCTCGGCCCGCGTGATCGATCGCATCGGCAAGGGCATACGCGGTGCGCCACGCGACGCGCTGGTGGCGGACATCACGCCGCCGGCCCTGCGCGGTGCGGCCTTCGGGCTGCGCCAGTCGCTGGACACCGTCGGTGCATTTCTCGGCCCGCTGCTGGCCGCCGGGCTGATGTGGCTGTGGTCGGACAATTTCCGGGCCGTGTTCTGGGTAGCGGTGGTTCCCGGGCTGCTCGCCGTGGTCCTGCTGGCATGGGGCGTGCGCGAACCCGAGCGCCAGACGGGCAGCCGGCGCACCAACCCGATCAACCGAAAAAACCTCGGGCGCCTGAGCGGCGCGTATTGGTGGGTGGTCGGCGTCGGTGCGGTTTTCACGCTGGCCCGTTTCAGCGAGGCCTTTCTCGTTCTGCGCGCCCAGCAGACCGGCGTTGCGCTCGCCCTGGTTCCGCTGGTGATGGTGGCGATGAACCTGGTGTACGCCGCCTCGGCCTATCCCTTCGGGAAACTGTCGGACCGCATGAGCCACAAGGCACTGCTGGCCTGGGGGCTGCTCGTCCTGATCGCGGCCGATCTGGTCCTGGCCATCGGCGGTCACTGGAGCATTCTGCTTGCGGGCGTCGCACTGTGGGGCGTCCACATGGGCATGACGCAGGGTCTGCTCGCGACCATGGTGGCCAACCACGCCCCCGAGGATCTGCGGGGAACCGCCTTCGGCCTGTTCAACCTGGTGAGCGGGCTGGCCATGCTGGTTGCCAGCGTCGTCGCCGGCTTGCTGTGGGATCGGCTGGGAGCCGAATTCACGTTCTATGCGGGCGCCGTGTTCGGCGCCATCGCGCTCTTCGCCCTGGGCAAACGGTTTTGAGGCGGCGTCGAGCGACGCGAGCCGACCTTCTCATACGGTTTTGCCTTCAAGCGTAGAACAAGGCGGGAAGCTGCGGACAGTGCTGTAGCACGGCAAGACGAACCAACGCAGTGATACGTTTGAAGGCGAAACCGTATCAGTCCGGCGCGTGCCGCTGGCAGCCAGGCAGACCTTCATGCCCGGGCGCCACGGGGCTTTGCGTCGCTGACGACTGGTACAGACGCCACGCCGGACCTTCGAACACCTGGCGCCAGCCCGGCGGCGGGATCGCCTGATCGCTGGCCGCGTGACTCGGCGCCAGCAGCCAGTGGCCGGGCTCGCGGGCGGCCTGCTGCAGCACCGCGGGCGGGCGCAGGATGCGGTCCGCAAGCTCTGGCTCGAACCCGCCCGCATCAAGCAACTCGCGCCGCCAGGTATCACCCTCGCTGATGCGCAGCTGCGGCCAGTCCTGCACCACCACCAAAGGCGTTTGCGTGCGCGCCACGAACGGCAGATCCATCGGGTAGCCGCCGATCACCAGGATGGTGTCGCCCGGCCGCGCGCGGCAGGCCAGTTCGGCGGCAACGCCTTCTGCCAGCTTGGCGCGCTGCATGCCGGGAAAAGACAGCGTGAACCTCAGCGCCAGCGCCAGCGGCAGCAGTGCCAGCGCCGCGAACCAGCGACTGGCGTGTGGGCGCGCGCCCACGGTGCGCTGCCAGCCCAGGGCCGCGAGCAAAGCCATGGGCGGCAGGGCCGGGAGGATGTAGCCAATCAGCTTGGAGCGCGGAATGCTGAAAAACAGCACGATGGCGCCGAGCCAGATCCAGCACAGCGAAACCCAGCGCGTGCCGTCCTGCACAAGCGGCGCGCGCCGGCTGCGCGCCTGCACAAACGCCTCGAGCAGCGCAAATAGCGACCACGGCAGCAGCAGCAGCACCACGGCAGCCAGGTAAAACCACCACGGTTGCTCGTTGTTGAAGCCGCCGCCGACGTAGCGCGTGAACTGCTGCTCGCCAAACAGATAGCTCCAGAGGCCGGGGTAGCGCCGTGCCACAAGCACGAACCACGGCACGGCAATCAGCGCGAACAGCGCCACGCCGCTGACCCACGGCAGGCGCCAAGCCTTGCGCCATTGGTGTGTCCACGTGAGCCACAGCGCCAGCACCAGCCCGGGCAGCGCCAGCCCGATCAGGCCCTTGGTCAGCAGGCCCAGCGCGCAGGCCACGAAGCCGGCGAGCGCCCAGCCCGCATGCGGCCGCTCGCCGTGCGCGAAGGCAAGGGCGAAGCACCAGATGGCGCTGGCGATCCACGCGGCCACGCCGATGTCGTGGTTGGCGAACTGGCCCCCAATCAGCACGGACGCGCTGAGCGCAAGCATGAGCGCCGCGCGCCGTGCCAGCGCCACGCCAGCGAGCCGGCGGGCGGCGCCGTAGAGGCCGCCCACCAGCAGCAGCGCGAGCAGGATCTGCGGAATCCGCGCAGCCCACGGCGTGACCCCGAAAAGCGCCATGCTGGCGGCCTGCTCCCAGTGCGTGAGTGGGGGCTTGTGCAGAAACGGCAGGCCGTTCAGCCGGGGGACGAGCCAATCGCCGGACACGAGCATCCAGCGACTGATGTCGGAGTAGCGGGCTTCATCGGGAACCGAAAGCGGCCGCAGCGCCGCCAGCACCAGCAGCAGTGTCAACAATGCGGCAAGCAGCAGCCGGAACCGCCAGCGCCAAGGTCGGTGGCTTGGGAGGGCGCGCATCTCAGGCGAACTTGTGAGCCGCCTCGGGCGCCCAGGCCGGAGCGCCGAGCCGCGCAGGGTGCGAACGGCGGATGGGCTGGATTCGGCGCCAGGACCGAAGCCGCCATGTGCCATCGGGCTGCTGCTTCGGCGCGAGTGTTCAGTGCTCACCGCTGGCGGCCACAAAGCCATGGGCGATCCTCGGATGTGCCGCAGTTTTCTCCGTTCGCGGATCATGGGCTTGGGGCCGCAGGGTGGCGACGCGGCTCATGTTGCCGACGCCGGCCACGCGGGCGCCGACGTCCGGCGCGTCGCCAGTGAAAGACTGCAACCGGGTGGCGACAATGGCCCACGGCACTGTCATCGGGATGGTGGCAATGCCAAGCTTGAATCGAGTGATGGTCATTCTCCTGTCAACATGCGAAGATCCGCGCGAATGAAAGACTGGGGTTGGCAACTCAGCCCGCCCCGAGGGCACCCATGACACCACGGTGCGTCGGCGCGGCCAGCGCCACCGTCACGCGCAAGCCAGTGCCGTGCTCGGCATCCGCCGCATCCAGCGCCACCCGTGCGCCCAGCCGCGTGGCGATCGCGCGGACGATCGACAGGCCCAGGCCGGAGCCCACCTGGTCGCTGCCGGCGGCGCGGTAAAACGGATCGAAGACGCGCTCGCGCTCGGCCAGTGCGATACCGGGGCCGCTGTCGCTGACGCGGATCTCGACCGCGCTGGCGGTGGTTCGCACCGCCAGATCCACACGGCCACCTGCCGGGGTGTAGCGGATGGCGTTGTCGGCCAGGTTGCGCACGATGGTGAAGACATCGAGTTCGGCTGCAGCCACCTCGGCATCCTCGGCGCCGACCACGCCAATATCGATTTGCCGGGTCTCGGCCAGCGGCATCAGGTCTTCCAGCACGCGACGGAACACCGCCTGCACCGACACCGAAGCATCCGCCGGCGCGGGCACGGCCTGAGCCTGCGCCCGTGCCAACGCGAGCAACTGGTCGATCAGCTGGCGGGCGCGGTCGATCCCGCAGCGCAGCGCCACCAGGCGTTCGCGCCCCGCCTGCGGCAGCTCGACTTGGGCCAGGCGCTCGGCCTGCAACGACAGCGCGGCCAGCGGCGAGCGCAACTCGTGCGCGGCATCGGCCACGAAGCGCTGCTGCGCGCGCACCGACTGGCCCACCCGTTCGAGCAGGCGGTTGATCGCCGAGACGAAGGGCTGCACCTCGCTCGGAACTCCCGCCTCTGCGATCGGATGCAGATCGGACTCGCCGCGCTCGTTCACCTCCTGCGCCAGGCGCGTGACCGGACCGAACAGCGGGCGCACCAGCCGCGCCACCAGCAGCAGCAAAATGGCCATCAGCACCAGAAAAGGCAGCACCGCGCGCAAGGCGCCGTAGCGTGCCAGTTCACGGCGCAACCGCAAGTCCTGCACCACGGCAAAGCGCGTGCCTGATGCGGTGGTGCGCACCAGCACGCGAAAGGTCGCACCATCGATCGCCATCGTGCGCAAGCCGTCACCCAGCGCGGTGGGCAGCGCCAAGGGCAGGCCCCTGCCCGGCTGAGCCTCCCACGCGCCCGCACCGTCCAGCGTCTGGATGGTGACGCGCGTATCGTCTTCCTCGCCCTGCACATGCAGGTTCAGCGCCGCGCCCGGGGTGCGCTCCTGCACCCGCTCGACCAGTTGCGCCATGCGGTGCAGCACATCGTCCTGCAACTCGCGCGCCTCATCGTACGCCGCCATGAACGAAAACACGCCCGCCACCAGCGCCACGCCGGCAATGCTGAACAGCAGCGCACGCGACAGGCGCCGTTGCAGCGAGGGGTTCATGCGCCCTTGGCCACCATCCATCCCACACCCCGCACGTTGCGTATCACCTCGGCGCCCAGCTTGCGCCGCAGCGCATGAATCAGGTACTCTACCGCGTTGCTCTGCACTTCCTCGCCCCAGCCGTAGAGGCGATCTTCCAGTTCGCCGCGCGAGAGGATCGCGCCCGGGCGCAGCAACAGCGCCTGCAGCAGTGCAAATTCGCGCTGCGACAGCGGCACCGGCTGGCCCCCGGCCATCGTCGCCTCGCGTGTGGCCGGATCGAGCGTCACGATGCCGTTGCCCAGCACCGGCGCCGCCTGCCCGCCCTTGCGCCGCAGCACGGCGCGCATGCGCGCCAGCAGCTCGGCCATCTCGAAGGGCTTGAGCACGTAGTCGTCCGCGCCGCCGTCGAGCCCGCGCAGACGCGCATCGAGCGCGTCACGCGCGGTGATGATAATGAGCGGCACCGTGTCCTTGCGCGCGCGCAGGCTGGCCAGCACCTGCAGCCCGTCCTGGCCCGGCAGGCCCAGGTCCAGCAGCACCAGGTCGTAGCGCTGGACGGCCAGCGTATCGAGCGCGAGGTGGCCATCGCGCACCCAGTCGGCGGCGAAGGCGGCGTCCTTCAGCGCGTCGTGCACGGCTTCACCGATCATGGGGTCGTCTTCAACCAGGAGTACGCGCATGGGGAATCCACTCAGTTCGAGGATGGCAAGGCATCCAGGTGGGACATGTCATCGTCAATGCTGCAGTATTCATGATTTTTCCAGCAATGGCGGCGTGCTCTCCAGGGATTCGTGGCTCGGCAGGGCCAGCCGCATCAACGCCGGCAACACCACCAGCACCAGCGGCATCTGCACGATCAGGCCGGTGATGATGGCCACGGCCAGCGGTTGCTGCATGGCCGAGCCCTGGCCGATCGCCAGCGCCAGCGGCAGCAGCGCCAGGATGGCAGCGATGGTGGTCATGGCGATCGGGCGCAGCCGGTTGGCGCCGGCCGCCAGCAGCGCCTCGTGCAGTGCCATGCCCTCGTGCTCGCGCAGCAGGAAATATTCGGAGACGTAGAAGATCGCCACCTCGGTCACGATACCGACGATCATGGTCATGCCCATCATCGAGGTGATGTTGAGCTCGATGCCTGTGACCCACAGGCCGATGAAGACCGCGCCGACTGCCAGCAGCGGCATCAACAGCACCGCCGCCGCGATGCGAAAGCGCTCGTACAGAAACAGCAGCAGCGCGAACACCAGCGCCACCGCCGCAGCAAACACCACCATCAACCCCTGAAAGGCGATTTGCTGCTGCTGGTACAGGCCGCCCAGCGCGGTGTAGGCGCCCGCGCCCAGCAGGCCTGGCTGGCGCAGCACCTGCTTGACGTCGGCAATCGTCGAGCCCAGGTCGCGCCCGCTGATGCGCCCGGTCACCGCCACCATGCGCTTCAAGTTTTCGCTTTCGATCTGCGGCTGGCCCGACACTGCCGTCAACGTGGCCACGCGCTCCAGCGGGAACAGGTGGCCGTCAGGCGCGCGCAGCAGCAGCGTGCGCAAGGCGGTGTCGTTGTCGCGGGTGGATGCGGGCGTCCACACGCGCACGCCGATCATCCGGGGCGCTTGCTGCACCTGCGCCGCGACGTTGCCCGAGAGCGCGTCCGACAGCGCCTGCGCCACCCAGGCCGGGTCCACGCCTTCGAGCGCGGCGCGCTCGGGCTGCACCCGGATGTCGATCGCGTCTCCTGCGGGGTTGATGCCGTCGCGCACGTCCACCACGCCCGCCACCTTGCCAAGCGCATCGGCCACGCGCCGCGCCGAGGCGTACAGCACCTCGGGGTCGTCGGAAAAAATCTTCACCTGGATCGGCTGCGGCACGGCCGTGAGGTCGCCGATCACGTCCTCCATGAGCTGCATCATCTCGATGTCGACGCCCGGCACCTCGTGCTCGACGCGGGCGCGCATCTCGTCCATCACCTGGTCGATCGGCTCGCGCGGCCCGCTCTTGAGGCGGATGAAAAAGTCGCCCTGGTTGGCCTCGGTGAGGCCGCCGCCCATCTGCGTGCCGGTGCGCCGCGAGTAGGTGTGCACGTTGGGGTTGGCGCGCACGATGGCTTCGATCTGGCGCAGCAGCCGGTCGGTTTCCGTGAGCGACGTGCCGGGCGGCGTGCGGTAGTCGATGACAAAACCGCCCTCGTCCATCGCCGGCATGAAGCCCGAGCCCACCCGCCCGTAAGCCAGCCCACTGACCAGCACCAACGGAACCAGCCCCGCCAGCAGCCACCACGGGCGCGCCAGCACGCCCTGCAGCAGGCGCAGGTAAGCGCGGCGCAGGCGGGGAAAGAGCCAGCCCTTTTCCTCGTCCTGCGCGGCGTCGCGCGCGCCCAGCAGCTGGTCGCACAGCAGGGGCACGGCCAGCAGCGCGATCAGGAACGAGATCACCAGTGCGCTGGCCATGGTGATGGACAGCGCCTTGAAGAACGCGCCGGTCACGCCGGTGAGGAAGGCCAGCGGCACGAAGATGATGATGGTGGCCGCCGACGAGCCCGCCAGGGGCCGCATGAATTCGAGCGCGGCGGCCATCACGCGACCGCCGTCGAAGCGCTCGGCGCCGCCCTCGCGCACGCGGCGCACGATCTGCTCGACCATGACGATGGCGTCGTCGATGATGAGACCGACGGCCGCCGCCATGCCCCCCAGCGTCATGATGTTGAACCCCATGTGCAACACACCCAACAGCACCGAGGTGGCGGCCATCACGGTGGGCACCACCGCTACTGCGATCAAGGTGATCTTCCAGTTGCGCAGGAACACCAGCAGCGTGAGCGCAGCCAGTAGCACGCCGATCAGGATGGCGTCGCGCACGCCCGCTGCCGAAGCGGTGACCAGCTCGCTCTGGTCGTACCAGTTGGCCAGCGTGACGTCTTTTGGCAGGCTGACGTTCGCCGCCGCGAGCTGATCTCGGATGCCCTGCGCGATGGCCACGCTGTTGCTGCCTGGCTGCTGGTAGATGTTGAGCAGGACCGCGTCCTTGCCGTCGGCGGTGACGCGTATCCACTGCGGCGCAGCGGCGCGCGCTACCTCGGCCACGTCGCCCAGGTGCACCACGCCCTGCGGCGACGCAGCCACCACGATGCGGCGGATCTGCTCGGGCGTGACGGTGGCGCCGTGGGCCACCACGAGGTAGAGCTTGTAATGGTCTTCCAGCCGCCCGGCGGCGCTGATGGCATTGGCCGCCGTGACGGCGCGCGCCAGATCGGCCAGCGCCAGCCCCCGCGCGGCCAGACGCGCCGGATCAGCGGTAACGCGGTATTCCTCTTGTGCACCGCCCTGCACCTCGATGCGTGCCACCCCCGGCACGGAGGCCAGCAAGGGCCTGAGCTGGTACTGCGCCAGATCATGCAGCTGTGCCAGCGATTCGCTGGTCGAGGTCAGGCTGTAGGCGATGACCGGCAGCTTGGTCGGGTCCATGCGCCGCACGCTGGTGCGCGTGCCGGCCGGCAACGCGGGCAGCAGTTGCGCGACGGCGGCGTTGACCTGCAAGGCCACCTCCACCATGTTCGCGTTCCAGTCGAAATTGAGCGCCACCTCGGCGCTGCCACGGCTGGTGGTGGCATGCACGTCCTGTACGCCGGGGATGCGGCGCAGCGCCTCTTCCATCGGCCGGGTGACGAGCATGGCCATCTGGTCGGCCGGACGGTCGCCGGCATCCAGGCTCACCACCACGCGCGGGAATTCGGCCTTGGGAAACAGCGTGATCGGCAGGCGCAGCGCGGAAGCCACGCCCGCCAGCGCCAGCAGCGCCACCAGAAAAAGAATCGAGCGCCGGTGGCGCTGCATCCACAGCCCGAGGTTCATTGGCCAACCTCGCGCACAGCCATGCCGTCAGACAGCTGGTAGTTGCCCTGCACCACGAGCGCCTGCCCGCCTTGCAGCGCGCCGTCCACCCCCAGGTGCGCCCCGTCGTCCACCCGCACCTGCACCGGCACGCGCCGGGCATGACCCGCCTCTACCTGGTAGACGTGGGCGCCCTTGGCATCCTGCAGCACTGCCAAGCGCGGCACCACCCAGTGCTCGCCGCCCGTCAACGTGATGACGCCGCGCACCGGCTCACCCGGTATCAGGTCGGCGCCACCGCCGGGGGCCAACTCCACCGAGGTATCCACCAGCCGGCTTTGCGGGTTGATCGCGGCCTGCACGCGGCGCACGCGCCCGGTCAGGGGTGCACTGCTGGCGCCCGCAGGCGCGGCGAGCGACGTGACCGCCACGGCCGCGCCCACTGGCACCGCGCGCCGCAACGCGGGATCGAGGCCGAGCGTGACGCGCACGGGCACCGCAGCCCCGGTGTGGCCCAGTTGCAACACCACCGCGCCGGGTGCGACACGGTCGCCCTGTGCGGCCACCACTTTGACGACCACCCCGTCATGGGGCGCGCGCACCGGGCGTTCCCCCGTGTCGGCGCCCAGTTGGCGCTGTGCAGCCAGGGCCTGCTCGGCATCGGCCAGGGTCTTTTCGGCGGCGGCCAGTTGAGAGCGCGTGGCCAGGCGTTGCGCCAGCAGGACACGCGTGCGTTCGACTTCGCCACGCGCCAGCACCACGGCGTTGCGGGCCTGCTCGGCGACCAGGACGGCACCAGGGTCGGCGCGTGCGACAAACAGCACGTCGCCCCGGTGCACCGTTTGCCCCGCGCTGGCGTGCAGGCGCGTGATCTGCGCGGCATACGGCAGACTAAGGACGGTCTGGCTCTCCTGCGACAGCGTCACCGTGCCGTAAACCACGGTCTTGGGCGCGATCACGGCGCGCTGCGCCGGGGCGGTCTTGACCTGGGCGATGGGCCCGTCCTGCGCGGTGGGCTGGTCCTGCGCCAAAGTGGTGCTCGCAAGGCAGGCCAGCGCCAGGGTTGCGATGGCTAATCTCATTTCTTCTCCTGGGGTTGGATCGTCTCTGATGCGGTGCGTGGCGCGTGCGCTTCGGGCAGCACTTGGGGCAACTCGCCGCCCAGCAACGCCTGCAGGGCGATGCGCTGCTCGAACAGGGTGCGTTCCAGCGCCAGCGCGTCCATGCGCTTGGCCAGCAGGGCGGTTTGTAGGTCCACGACACTGACCAGCGTCATCTGGCGTGCGGCGTAGGCCTGCCCCGCCGCTTGCGCGGTGCTTGAGAGCGCCTGCACCGTGGCGCGCGTGCTGCCGAGCTGCGAATGCAGCAGCGCCTGGTCGTCCAGGATCTGCGCGATCTCGGCACGCGCGGCGTTGACGCGATTCTGGTATTCGTCATGCAAGCGCTGGCGCGTGGCGGTCTCGACGGCGATGTTGCCGCGATTGCCGTTGAAAACGGGCAGGCTCACGCCCAGCGAAAAGCCGCTGGTGTAAAGCCGCGAGGTGTCGCGCGCCCGCGTGAAGCCCATAGTGAGCGAGGGAAACTGCGCCAACACCGCCGCGCGCAAGCGCGCCTCCTGCGCCTCGTAGCCTGCGGAGAGCGCCAGCAGATCGGGGCGGCGAGCGGCCAGGTGCTGCAGCGCCGCGCGCACGGCGCCTTCATCGAGTTGCGTCGGCGGCTGCATCGGTGCCAGCGCAAGTTGCACGTCGGGCGCGAGCCCGAGCAGCGCATTGAGCGCCGCGCGCGCCTGGCGCATTTGGCGCGTCTGCTCATCGAGCTGGCGCTGCGCATCGGCCTGCGCCACCTCATAGGGGCTGATCGCGTCCAGCGTGAGATTGCCGGCAGCGAGCGCCTGCCGGGCAGCGGAGAGTCGCTCACCGGTCAGCGCCACGCCCTGCGCCAGCAACGTGCGCGATCGCTCCAGCATGGAAATGCCGACGAACAGCTTGCGTGCCTGTGCCACCACCTGCCATTCCTGCCACAGCAGCGCGAGATCGACCTTGCGCTCGTCGCTGCCGGCGGCATCGCGCCGCGCCGAAAGCGTGATGAGCGACCCGAAATCCAACGACAAACCGGCATTGAAGGCATTGGAAAAGCCAGCCTTGCCGGGCCGGTCGTGCGTCAGGCTGAACTGCGGGTCGGGCAGCAGCCCGGCGGCAAAGGCTTGGGCGCGCGCGATGCCGGCATCGGCGCGCGCCAGCTTCAGATCTGGGTTGCCCGCCACGGCCAGCATGGCTACCGTGGTCATGTCCAGCGGCTGGGCCGGATCGAATGCGTGTGAGGCGAGCCCCGGCAGATCGAGTGTTTGCGCCGCCAGGCCCAGCGAGCGCAGATCGTGCGCGGCCGTCGGCGTTTCGGCCAGCTGCAGCGGCTGGTAGCCGACGCAGCCCACCAAGGCGAGGGCCAGGGCCAGTACAGCCGCGTGAGAAGCAAAATTCAAGATGATGGACAGCATGATGGTTGCAGATTCAAACGGTGGCCACCGCGATCACCCATGGCAAGGTCAGATCGCCATGAAAAGCCGCCGCACCGGCGGGCCAGCAGCACGGTTTCGCCTTCCAGGAAGGTGCCAGCCCCACGGCCACGTAGCCGTAGGTCTGAATGAATCCAGCGATATCCACGCCCAGCCCTCCTGCACATCCGCCCCACGCGGATGCCTCCCATGATGCCCCGACTGAACCGCACTCAGGCCTTGCCCTGCATGCGGTCGAAAGTCTTGAGCAAATCGTCCAGCGCCGCCTTGCAATCGGTTTGCGTGGGCGCATCGGCGCGCACCGCCTTGAGCGCGCGGTCGATGGCCTTGTCCACGACGTGCCAGTCGTCTGCGGCACGCGGCTTGAGCCCGGCCTCGGCCGAATCCCAGGCCAGCTCCAGATCCTTGATGCGGGTCTTGGCACCCGCCAGATCGTTTTTGTCCACCAGCGCCGAGACATCGGCGGCGATGGCGCGAAAGACAGAAAGATTGCCAAGCGCGGACGCTACCCTGGCCGCTGGCGCGCCCGAAGGCGCCGCCGCTACGGGGGCATCGGCCGGTTTGGAACACCCGACCAGCGCGGCGGCTAGGGTCAGGGCTGCCAGAGCAGTGGCCGGGAAACAACGAAAGTTCAGTGATGGCATGACATGCTCCTGTGACAACGGGTGCGTTCAATGGGTGCCAGCGGCCAGCCGCCGCTCGTTCGACAAGGTGTATTGCTCCATACCCACCAGCAGCACGATCACCGTCAGGAACAGCGCGCTGGTCCACATCACGCCCATGCCTAGGCCGCCGTAGGTCTTGGCCTGCGTCAGCAGGTCGCCCAGCGCGGCGCCAAACGGGCGCGTCAGGATGTAGGCGATCCAGAAGGTCAGCACCGCATGGCCCCCGAGGCGAAACGCCAGCCAGGTTAGCGCGATCAGGCCGCCGAAGGCGATCGCGCCGCGCGTGAAGCCCAGGTGCAGCGCCTCGGTGGCCAGGTCACCTGCGGCGGTGCCCATGGCGAAGGTGCACAGGATGGCGGCCCAGTAGAACAGCTCGCGCCGCCGTGTCTTGATGTCGTGGATGGACAGCGTGCGCTCCACCCGCCACCAGACGGCAAAGATGAGCGCCAGCAGCACGGCGAAGGCCGGCGTGCTGGCATAGAGGCTGATGCCCAGGCCGTCGGTCATCAGATCGGTGATCTGGGTGCCCACCACGCTGACCAGCACCACGGTGAGCCAGTACTTCCAGGGCGTGTAGCGCGAGCTGCGCAGCTGCACGACCAGCGCCAGCAGCAGCAGCGCGCCCATGAGGGCGCCCGTGAAGCCCTGGCCCAGGCCGGCATCGACAGCCAGGTAGTCGGCGCCGGTCTCGCCCACGGTGGTGCACAGGATCTTGACGATCCAGAACGCCAGCGTGATCTGTGGCACCTTGACGAGCCAGTCGTCGGATGAAATCGCAGGCAGGCGGTTCATGGTGTTTCCCTTTCCGGGTCTTTGGACGGGATCCGACTGTGCGCGGCTTGACTTAGCCCAGCCATAGGAGCGCCAGCGAGCGCGGCCTCGCCGGGTTTTCGAGCGCCTGGGCCGCGTCTGAGACAATCGCGCCCCGTGAACGCCGACACTCTCCAGACCATCCTCATCTACGCGCTGCCCGTGCTTCTGTCGATCACGGTGCACGAATCCGCCCACGGCTACGCCGCGCGCCACTTCGGCGACCACACGGCCGAGAGGATGGGGCGCATCACGCTCAACCCGCTCAAGCACATCGACCCCATCGGCACCATCGCGATGCCGCTGTTTCTGTACTTCGCCACCTCGGGCGCCTTTCTTTTCGGCTATGCCAAGCCGGTGCCGGTCAACTTCGGCGCGCTGCGCAACCCCAAGCGCGACATGGTCTGGGTGGCGCTGGCCGGCCCCGCCTCCAACCTGGCGCAGGCGATCGGCTGGGCGCTGCTGCTCGTGCTCTACGCGGCGCTGGGCGTGACCGAGCCTTTCTTCGTCAAGATGGCGCAAGGCGGCATCCTCGCCAACCTCGTGATGTGGGCCTTCAACCTGTTTCCGCTGCCGCCGCTCGATGGCGGTCGCATCCTCGTGGGGCTGCTGCCCTGGCGCCAGGCGCAATGGGTGGCGCGCACGGAGCCCTACGGTTTTTTCATCGTCATGGCGCTCGTCGTGGCGGGGGTGGTGGGCACTTACTGGCTGATGCCGCTGATGCAGTTCGGCTACGCGCTGATCCAGTGGCTCATCACGCCGCTCGTGGCCCTGCTGCACTGATTTTTTCTTATGACCATCACGCGTTTTCTCACCGGCATCACGCCTTCGGGCACGCCGCACCTGGGCAATTTCGTCGGCTCCATCCGCCCTTCCGTGGCCGCCAGCCGCAACCCCGAGGTGCAAAGCTTTTATTTTCTGGCGGACTATCACGCGCTCATCAAGTGCCAGGAGCCGGCGCGCGTGAACCGCTCCACGCTGGAGATCGCCGCGAGCTGGCTCGCCGCGGGGCTCGACCCCGAGCATGTCACCTTCTACCGCCAGTCGGACATTCCTGAAATCCCCGAACTCACCTGGCTGCTCACCTGCGTGACGGGCAAGGGGCTGCTCAACCGCGCCCACGCCTACAAGGCGGCGCAGGACAGGAACCGCGAGGCCGGACACGACACGGACGACGGCGTGAGCGCGGGCCTGTTCATGTACCCGGTGCTCATGGCCGCCGACATCCTGGTGTTCAACGCGCACAAAGTGCCCGTGGGACGCGACCAGGTGCAGCACATCGAGATGGCGCGCGACATCGCCGCGAGCTTCAACCACCTTTACGGCGAGCATTTCACGCTGCCCGAGGCGGCGATCGAGGAAAACGTCGCGACGCTCTCGGGCCTGGACGGCCGCAAGATGAGCAAGAGCTACGACAACACCATCCCCCTCTTTGCCACGCGCGCCGAACTCCGCAAGCTCATCGCCACCATCGTCACCGATTCGCGCGCGCCGGGCGAGCCCAAGGAGGTCGAGGGCTCGGCGCTCTTTCAGATCTACCAGGCCTTCGCCACGCCCGAGGAAACCACGGCCATGCGCCAGGCCTACGCGCAAGGCATTGCCTGGGGCGACGCCAAGCAGCTGCTTTTCGAGCGCGTGGACCGGGAACTCTCGCCCATGCGCGATCGCTACGACGACCTGATGGCCCACCCCGCGCAGGTCGAAACCGCGCTGCGCATGGGCGGCGAACGCGCCCGCGCCCTGGCGCGCCCTTTCCTGCAGGGCCTGCGCGAGGCCGTGGGTCTGCGCCCGCTCACGCCGACGTCGACCGCCACGCAAAAGGGCAAGGCCACCACCGCCGGCCTGCCGCACTTCAAGCAGTACCGCGAAAAAGACGGCAAGTTCTATTTCAAGTTCGTCGCGGGCGACGGCACGCTGCTGCTGCAAAGCGCGGGGTTCGACGCGCCGCGCGACGCGGGCCAGCTGATCGCCCGCCTGCAGCGCGAGGGTGCGACCCTCGCGGCGCTGCCTGCTGCGGTGACAGCCGCGGACGGGGTGGCGCTTGGCAATATCGTGCAAGCGCTCAAGGCACTGGTCTCAGGCTGAGCAGTCGAATATTACATTTTCGATAGCTGCTTGCGCTTTGCTGTCAAACCTTTGATGCCAATTTGATCAAAACTCCAAGAGCGAGACCTGCGCATCGCGGCAGTGGATGACGAGCCACTACAGCCCGAGTTCCACGACCGGGCACCGGGCGTTGCCCACCTGCTCCTGCGTCGGCGTGCTCACGGACAAGACCGCCGCGGATGCGTCCACGGGCAAACGCGTGCTCCGGCGGCCCGCCGCTTCACCATGAGGCCAAGCGCCGCCCGCGGTCAGCGATCCATCCCGTGGTACTCGGGATTGGGCATCATGCTCACGCCCGTGGACATGCGGTTGGTCATGTTGTAGAAGCCCGTGGCCGTCACGATGTCCCAGATGTCTCGGTCGCTGAAACCCGCGTCGCGCAGCAGCTGGCGGTCGGCCTCCTGCACCTTGGCGGGCGTTTCGGTCAGCTTGGTGGCAAAGTCCAGCATCGCGCGCTCGCGCGGCGAGAGCTTGGCGCTGCGGTAGTTCATCACCAGCAGCTCGCCGAGCACCGGGTCTTTCGAGAGCTTGCGCACCGACTGGCCGTGCGAGACCAGGCAGTAGTAGCAATGGTTGATCGACGAGACCACCACCGCGATCATCTCGCGTTCCAGCCTGGACAGGCCCGAATCGCCCAGCATCACCTCGTTGTAGAAGTTGGCGAAGTTGCGCAGCTTCGTCTGATCGAAGCTGAGCGCCCGCAGCACGTTGGGCACGATGCCGAGCTTTTCCTGGCAGACCTCGAAATAGCGGCGCATGTCCTCGTCCAGCTCCGAGGTGTCGGGCGGCGGCAGGTCGAGGGCGGTGAGGTAGTCGGGTTGGTGCATCGCGGCTCCTTCGGGCGGGTGTGTTTGGATCAGCGCGCACCTTAACGGAGCAAATCACCCGCGACTGTCGCCCCCCCAGACATTTACCGGGGTTTTCACCCGGACACAGCCGGGCGAATTGACGCTAACGTAAGCCCACATGGACATTGCGGCAGCGCACACCAGCGTGCCGCCATGGCAGACAACGGCAATGGAGAAGAACTTGGGCCAGCCAACGACGACGCCACCCTCAGCAGAACCGGTATTGCGCTGCGAGAAGATCAGCCGCTGGTTCGGGGGCGTGCGCGCGCTCTCCGATGTGTCGCTCTCGGTGGCGCAGGGTGAAATTTACGGCCTGGTCGGCCCCAACGGCTCGGGCAAGACCACGCTGGTCAACTCCATCACCGGTTTCTACCCACCACAGGAAGGCAGCATCCACTTCGAGGGCCACCGGATCAACGGCGTGCGCCCGCACCGCATCGCGTCGCTGGGCATTGCGCGCACCTTCCAGAACGTGGCGCTGTTCAAGGGCATGAGCGTGCTGGACAACATCCTCATGGGGCGTCACACCTTCATGCACCCCAGCGCCCTGGCCTCGCTGTTCTACTGGTGGTGGGCCGAAAAGGAAGAGATGCTGCACCGCAACAAGGTCGAAGAAATCATCGACCTGCTGCAACTGGAGAGCGTGCGCGACGAGCCCGTGGAGGTGATTCCTCTGGGCATGCAAAAGCGCGTGGAACTCGCTCGCGCCCTGGCCGCCGAGCCACGCATGCTGATCCTGGACGAACCGATGGCGGGCATGAACCAGGAAGAGAAGGAATACATCGTGCGCTTCATCCTCGACGCCAAGGAAGCGCTGAACCTCACCATCCTGATCATCGAGCACCACATGGACGTGATCACCGCCATCTGCAACCGCGCGCTGGTGCTCAACAACGGGCGCATGATCGCGCAGGGACCGGTGCGCGAGGCCGTGAACCACCCGGATGTGATCGCCGCCTACATCGGAGGGGCCAACGATGCTGCGTGAAGACGCCAGCGGCATGCGCGCCGCCTCTCCCGCAAGCCGGGACCCGGGCAACGATCCGGGCGACCACCTGATCGCCGCGCTCGCGGCCAACGCCAGAGACCACGGCGCCGCGGTCGCGATGCGCGAGCGCGATCGCGGCATCTGGCAGGAAACCCGCTGGCAGGACTACCTGCGGCAGGTGCTTGAAACCGCGGCGGGCCTGGAGCAGCTGGGCGTGGCGCCGGGCGACAAGGTGCTTGTCGTCGGAGACAACCGCCCCGCGCTGTACTTCGGCATGCTGGGCGCGATCGCGCTGCGCGCGATTCCCTCGCCCGCCTACCCCGATTTCACGCCCGAGCAATTGCTCGGCCAGCTGCAGCGCGAAGACGTGCGCTTCGTGATCGCCGAGGACCAGGAGCAGGTGGACAAGCTCGTGGCGCTGCGCGATCACTATCAGGGCCTCGAATGGATCATCTACGACGATCCACGCGGCCTCGTCGGCCATGAGCCGCAAGGAACGATGGCCTTCACCGAGCTGGCCCGGCGCGGGCGCGAACGCCTGAAGGCCGAACCGACGCTCGCCAACGAATTGACCACCCGCCCGCGCGCGGACGACATCGCCATCCTGCTGCACTCTTCGGGCACCACCGGCGCGCCCAAGGGCATTCCGCTCAAGCACCGGCACGTGCTCTCCGCTGTGCGCAGTGCCGCGCAGGCCGGCTACTTCAGGACCGGCGAGACGCACATGGCCTACATGCCGATCGCCTGGGTCGGAGACTTCATCTTCACGATCGCGGCCGCGCTGGCGCTGCGGTTCTCGGTCAACATCCCCGAGAAGCAGGAAACCGTGCAGCGCGACCTGCGCGAGATCGCGCCCACGGTCTATTTCACCTCGCCGCGCGCCTGGTCCACCATGCTCACGCGCGTGCAGGTCGGCATCGCCGAGTCCACGCCGCTCAAGCGCTGGCTCTACGAACGCTTCATGCCGCTGGCGATCGAGATCGAGCGCGCGCGCCTGAAGGGGCGCGAACCCAGCGGCGGCCAGCGCTTCATGCGGGCGCTGGGCGAGCTGGTGGTCTACGGTCCGATCAAGGACCAGCTGGGGCTCTCGCGCGCCACGCATGCCTATACCGCAGGCGAGGCCATCGGCGAGGAAATCTTCCTCTTCTTTCGCGCACTCGGCCTGCCGCTGCGCCAGTTCTACGGCCAGACGGAAAACTCGGCGCTGTGCGCCGCGCAGGAGGCCGGCACGGTCAAGCTGCACACGGTGGGCAAACCGTTTCCGGGCATCGACCTCAAGATCAGCGACAGCGGCGAGATCCTCGTGCGCGGCGGCAACGTGTTCGACGGCTATTTCGACGACGACGCGGCCACGGCCGAGTCGCTGCAGGAGGGCTGGCTGCACACGGGCGACGCGGGCTACCTGGAAGACGACGGCCAGCTCGTCGTGCTCGGGCGCGTCTCCGAAGTGGTCTACACCAACGCCCGCCAGCGCTTCATCCCGACCTTCATCGAGAACCAGCTCAAGTTCAGCCCCTACATCAAGGACGTGTGCGTGCTGGGCGACGGCCGCGACTACCTGGCCGCCATGGTGGCCATCGACTGGGACGCCGTGGGCCACTGGGCACAGGAGCACGGCGTGGCCTACACCTCGTTCGCCGAACTGTCGCAACAGACGGGCGTATACGACCTGATGGCGCAGCTCTTTGCCTCGGTCAACGCCAAACTGCCCGAGGGCACGCGCATCCGGCGCTTCGTGAACCTGCACAAGGAGTTCGATCCGGACGACGGCGAAGTCACACGCACGCGCAAGCTGCGCCGCGGCGTGATCGCCGAGCACTACGCCGACATCATCGAGGCGATCTACGCGGGCAAGGACGAGGTCGAATCGATCGCGCAGATCACCTACGAAACCGGAGAATCGGGCGTGCTCAAGCGCCATCTCAAGATCCGCGACGTGCCCGCCAAGGTGAACGCATGAGCTACTTTTTCGAACTGCTGATCAACGGCGCGCTCACCGGGCTGATGTACGCCATGGTGGCGCTGGGCATCGTGCTGATCTACAAATCCTCGGGTGTGCTCAATTTCGCGCAGGGGGCGCTGGTGATGATGGGCGGCTACGCCGTCTGGCTCTTCACTTCCTGGGGACTGTCGATCTGGCTCGCGGCCGTGGCCGCGCTCGCCGCGATGTTCGTGCTCGGCCTCGTCATCGAGCGGCTGCTGCTGCGCACCATGGTGGGCCAGCCCATCATCATGATCGTGATGCTGACGCTGGGCCTGGACGTGTTCCTGCGCGGTTTCGGCCCGGGGCTGCTCGGCACCGAGCCCAAGCAGCTCGATATCGGCCTGGGCCTGGCGCCGCTCATCCTGGGCGACATCCTGGCCAACCGCACCTACGTGGTGGGCGGCATCATCGCGCTCGTGCTGATCGGCCTGGCGCTGCTGTTCTTTCGCACCCGCCTGGGCACCAAGCTGCGCGCGGTGTCGGACGACCACGTCTCCAGCTGGTCCGTGGGCATATCGGTCGAACACGCGGTGGCGATTTCCTGGGGGCTGGCGGGCATCTGCGCCGTCGCGGCCGGTACCCTGTGGGGCGCAGCACAGGGCGTGGACTGGTCGCTCACCGCGCTGCTGTTCCCAGCCGTGGCGGTGGTGATCCTGGGCGGCATCGACAGCATCGTCGGCGCGCTGCTGGGCGGCCTCATCGTCGGCATCCTGGGCAGCGTGATCCCGGGCTATGTCGATTCGCTGGTGGGCGGCAGCACGCGCGACGTCGTCACCTCGGTGGTGATCCTGCTCACCATCCTGATCCGGCCCTACGGCATGTTCGGCCGCGAAGACATCGAAAGGATCTGAACCCATGTTCTACCGCCTCTCCGGTGTCCATCACACCAGGTACAGCCAGACGCGCCAGCTCTGGCCCATCCCCGCCGACCGCTGGCAGGTGGGCCTGCTGCTGGCGCTGGCGCTGGCGGCGCCGCTGTACATGTCGCACCTGTACCTGTCCAGCTACATGCTGCCCTGGCTCATCTTCAGCGCCGCCACGCTCTCGCTCACGCTGCTCATGGGTCTGGCGGGGCAGCTGCACTTCGGCTTTGCAGCCGTCATGGCCATTGGCGCCTACACCAGCATCCACCTGACACGCGCAGGCGTGCCGCTGGAGATCGCGCTGCTGGGCGCCGGGCTCATGTCGGCCGTCATCGGCTGCCTATTCGGCGCTGCCGCGCTGCGCGTCAAGGGCCTGTACCTGGTGATGGCGACACTGGCGATGCAGTTCCTCGTCGACTGGGTCATCGTCAACGTCACCGCCATCTCGGGCGGCTCGGTGGCGACGCTGCAGACGCCCAAGGTGAGCTTTCTCTTCATCCCGCTGGAAAGCCTGAACGCACGCTACTACCTGGCGCTGGCGTGGACGGTGGTGGTCACGCTGCTCATCCTCAACATCAAGCGCACCAGCTTCGGGCGTGCGCTGGTGGCGGTGCGCGACAAGGACTTCGCCGCGGCCGTCATCGGCGTGAACATCTTCAAGTACAAGCTGCTGGCGTTCTTCACCAGTTCGTTCCTCGGCGGCGTCACCGGCGCCATCCTCGCGTTCTGCTTCTACAAGGCGGTCACGCCCTCGCAGTTCAACTTCGACGTCACCATCCAGCTCGTCGCGATGGCGCTGGTGGGGGGCCTGGGCAGCGTGATCGGCGGGTTTCTGGGCGCGGGCTTCGTGCTGCTCGTGCCCATCATCCTGCTGAACCTGATCTCCGGCATGGTGAGCGGCGGCTGGCTCGACATTTCCACCTCGCTGATGGCGCACATTCCGCTGATGCTCTACGGCGCGATGATCATCGGCTTCCTCTTGTTCGAGCCGCTGGGTCTGGCCAAAATCTACGACAACGCACGCAAGTACCTGCTGGTCTGGCCCTTCCGCCACACGCAAAGCTGATACACCGGGTTCATTCACGTCAACCACGCAAAGGAGACTTCACGATGAAACACACCGATCTGGCGCTTTCGCGCCGCGCGATGCTCGGGGCGGCCGCGGCCGCCAGCCTGGGCGCCACCCTGCCCGCCTGGGCACAGGAAAAGGCCGCGGTCCAGTTCGCCACGCTGCTGGACTTCACGCGCGTCTACACCTTCCTGACCGACGAATACAGCCAGGGCCAGCAGGACTACATCAAGCTCGCCAATCTGGAAGGCGGCATCGACGGTCATCCGATCAAGATGATCATCAAGGACCACGCCAGCTACCCCGAACGCGGCATCGCCGCCTACAACGAGGCCAAGGCCGCGGGCGCGGTGTTCTTCGACTTTCTGAGCACGCCGGTGGCCAACGCCCTGATGCCGCGCTGCGACGAAGACCATCTGCCGATGATCGCCTTCGCGCACGGACGCGCCGACGCGGCCGATGGCGAGGCCTTCCCCTACGTCTTCCCGTCGGCGGCCATCTACCGCTCGCAGGCGGCGCTGCTGCTCAAGTACATCGATGAGCACGAGGGCGGGCTCAAGGGCAAGAAGATCGCCTTCGTGCACATCGACTCGCCCTTCGGCAAGGAGCCGATCGAGCTGCTCAACCGCGTGGCCAAGACCAAGGGCTTCGAGGTCAAGCTCTACCCCTATCCCGTGCCGGGCACGGAACAGGCCGCCACTTGGAGCGAGGTGCGCAAGAACCGTCCGGACAAGGTCATCATCTGGGGCGCGGGCCCGGGCCAGGCGGTGTCGATCCGCGGCGCGGTCACGAACGGCATCTCGCCCAAGGACATCCATTCCGTGCTCTGGCTCTCCGAGAGCGACATGTCGGCCTTCAAGGGCAGCGAGGTGGTGGGCGTCAAGCGCGTCACGCTGGTGCACACCGGCACCGACCACCCCATCCTCAAGCGCATCGTCGAGAAGGTGGTGAACGCGGGCAACGGCAGCGGCGACAAGAAGCGCGTGGGCTGGAGCGGCTACAACATCGGCGTGGCCAGCATGGCGATCGCGGTGCAGGCCGCGCGCCAGGCGGTGCAGAAGGCGGGCGCGCCGCTCACGGGCGAAAAGCTCAAGGCAGGCTTCGAGATGCTCAAGGACTTCAACGCCGAGGGCCTGATGCCGCCTATCACCATCACCGCCAAGGACCATCAGGGCGGCGGCATGGGCATCATCTCCGAATGGAACGGCAAGCAGTGGACGCCCAAGAGCGACTGGGCCAACGCCTACCAGGACGTGGTCTGGGATCTCATCAAGGAAGACGAAGCCAAGGCCAAGGAAAAGAAATGAGCCTCTTGACCCTGAACAATGTCGAGGTCGCCTACGACCGGGTGTTCCTTGCCATCAAAGGGGTCTCGCTCGACGTCGAGGAGGGCTCGGTGGTGGCCCTGCTCGGCGCCAATGGCGCGGGCAAATCGACCACGCTGAAAACCATCAGCGGGCTGCTCGCACCCGAACGCGGCGAGGTGCGCCGCGGCGAAGTGCACTTCATGGGCCAGGACATCCTGCACCTGTCCCCGCCCGAGCGGGTGCACCTGGGCCTGGTGCACGTGATGGAGGGGCGGCGCATCTTCGAGCACCTCACGCCCGACGAAAACCTGCTCGCCGCCTACCGCGGCCACGGCGCGAAGAAAAGCTTCGACGAACTGCGCGATCAGGCCTACACCTACTTCCCGCGCCTGAAGGAGCGCATCCGCAGCAAGGCGGGCTATCTTTCAGGTGGCGAACAGCAGATGCTGGCGATCGCGCGCGCGCTGGTGACCGAACCCAAACTCATCATGCTCGACGAGCCGTCGCTGGGCCTGGCGCCCGTGCTGGTCAAGGAAATCTTCGCCATCATCCGCGAGATCAATCGCACGCAAGGCCTGAGCGTGCTGCTGGTGGAGCAGAACGCCACCGCCGCGCTGAACGTGGCCGACCACGCCTACCTGATCGAGAACGGCAACATCGTGATGAACGGCGAAGCCGCCGTGCTCAAGCAGAACCCCGACATCCAGGAGTTCTACCTGGGCGGCGGCGAGCGCGTGGACTACCACAACGTCAAGCACTACCGCCGCCGCAAGCGCTGGCTGGCTTGAGTCATACGGTTTTGCATTCAAGCGCAGAACAAGGCGGGAAGCCGAAGACGGTGCTGTAGCACGGCAAGGCGAACCAACGCAATTATACGCTTGAAGGCGAAGCCGTATCAATCCATCACGATGCAGTCGCGCAGGCCCGCGCCGCTGGCGAGGTGGTCGAAACCCTCGTTCACCTGATCGAGCGTGAACGCCTCGCCCAGCAGCTTGTCCACCGGCAGCTTGCCCGCCCGGTACAGATCGATGTAGCGCGGGATATCGACCGCGGGCACGCCCGAGCCGAGGTAACTGCCGCGAATCTCGCGCTCCTCGCCGACGAGCTGCGAGATCGGCAGCGCGAACGTGGTCTTGGGGTGCGGCAGGCCCGAGGTGATCGTCATCCCACCACGGCGCGTGAGCTTGTAGGCCGACTCGAACGCCGCGAGCACGCCCGCGGTGTCATAGCCGAAGTCCACTGCGCCACCCGCGGCTTCGAGCAATTCGGCATCGGATTTGATGGTCCTGGGGTCGATCACGTGCGTGGCGCCCAGCGATTGCGCGAGTTCACGCTTGCGCGCATCGGGCTCCACCGCCACCACGCGCCGCGCCCCGGCCGCAAGCGCCGCGAGCAGCGCGCTCAGGCCCACGCCGCCCAGGCCGACGATGGCGATCGTGTCCCCCGCCTTGATGCGCGCGCGGTTGATGACCGCACCCGCGCCCGTGAGCACGGCGCAGCCGAACAGCGCTGCCTCGCGGTGCGACAGCGGCACGGGCACCCGCACGCACGAGCGCGTGGAGACGACGGCGTACTCGGCAAAGCACGAGACGCCCAGGTGATGGTTGAGCATCTCAGCGCCCGCGTGCAACCGCCTGCCGCCGCCCAACAGCGAGCCCTGGGTATTGGCCTTGGCCCCGGGCTCGCACAGCGCCGGGCGCCCCGACATGCAGGGGGTGCAGCTGCCACAACTCGGTACGAACACCGTGACCACATGGTCGCCCACCGCGAGGTCGGCCACGCCCGGCCCGACCTCGACCACCTCGCCCGAGGATTCGTGCCCCATCGCCAGCGGCATCACGCGCGGCCGGTCACCATTGATCACCGACAGATCGGAGTGGCACAAACCGGCCACCCTGATTTTCACGAGCACTTCGCCCGGCCCTGGCGCATCGAGCTCGACCTCCTGCACATGCACGGGTTGGCTCTGGGCATAGGGCGCGGGCAGGCCCATTTGCCGCAGCACGGCGCAACGCATCTTCATTGACAGTCTCCTGGTGGCAGTTGGGTGTCGCGGTCGTTCACGCACACGGCTGCGAAAACCACGGCGACGCACTACAGTTGGGGAAAATGCTCGAAACCTTCCGCAGGCCGCGCTGGCCTCACGGGCCATCCGCCTCGCGCGATGGCGCAGCCTGCAGAGGACTCCGAACACGCCCCCCAAGTATGCGCGCCTGCGCAAATCCAGGCAGACACACATCGGACACTTCATATGCACAGGAGATATTTGATGGACACACGCACTTCCCCCCTCAGCCAACTGCTGGACCCCAGCCTTCTGATCACCGACGGCCTGATCAACGGCCGCTGGATCAAGGGCAGGCAGCGCTTTGACGTGAGCGACCCGGCCACGGGCCTGAAGCTCGCCGACGTGGCCGACCTGGGCGCGAAGGAGACAAAAGCCGCGATCGACGCCGCCAACGCCGCCTGGGGGCCTTGGCGCGCCAAGACCGCCAAGGAGCGCTTTGCCGTGCTCATGCAGTGGTACGAGCTGCTCATGGCCAACAAGGAAGATCTGGCGCGCTTGATGACGGCCGAGCAGGGCAAGCCCCTGGCCGAGGCGCGTGGCGAGGTCGCCTATGGCGCCAGCTTCGTGCAGTGGTTTGCCGAAGAGGCCAAGCGGGTGAACGGCCAGACGCTGGCAAGCTACGACGGCAACAAGCGCTACGTCGTGCTCAAGCAGCCGATAGGCGTGTGCGCGGCCATCACGCCGTGGAACTTCCCGCTGGCCATGATCACGCGCAAGGTGGCTCCGGCGCTCGCGGCCGGCTGCACTGTCGTCATCAAGCCCGCCGAGCTCACGCCGCTCACTGCACTGGCCACGGCCGAGCTGGCGCAGCGCGCGGGCTTTCCGGCGGGCGTGATCAACGTGGTCACGGGCATGGATGCCCCGGCCATCGGGCAGGCGCTGTGTGCGAGCGACATCGTGCGCCATCTCTCGTTCACCGGCTCCACCGAGGTGGGGCGCATCCTGATGGCGCAGTGCGCGCCCACGGTGAAGAAGCTGTCGCTGGAGCTGGGCGGCAACGCGCCCTTCATCGTGTTCGACGACGCCGATCTCGATTCCGCCGTGGAAGGCGCGCTGGCGAGCAAGTACCGCAACGCGGGCCAGACCTGCGTCTGCGCCAACCGCCTGTACGTGCAGGACGGCGTCTACGAGGCCTTCGTCAAGAAGCTCGCCGCCCGGGTCAAGACCATGAAGGTGGGCAATGGCTTTGATGACGGCGTGAGCGTGGGCCCGCTGATCGAACCGGCGGCACTCGCCAAGGTGGACAAGCACGTCAAGGATGCGGTGAAAAAAGGCGGGCGCGTGCTCACGGGCGGCGGCCGGCTCAAGGGTCAGTTCTACGAGCCCACGGTGATCGCCGATGCGTCGAGCAAGATGCTTGTCGCGCGCGAGGAAACCTTCGGTCCGGTGGCGCCGGTGTTTCGTTTCAAGACCGAGCAAGAGGCAATCGACGCCGCCAATGCCACTGAATACGGGCTCGCGAGCTACTTCTACGCGCGCGACATCGGTCGCATCACGCGCGTGAGTGAAGCGCTGGAATACGGCATGGTGGGCATCAACACCGGCCTGATCTCGACCGAGCACGTCCCCTTCGGCGGCGTGAAGCAATCGGGCCTGGGGCGGGAGGGCTCGTCGCACGGCATCGAGGAATACCTGGAGATGAAGTACCTGTGCGTGGCGGATGTGAGCAAGTAGGCACTTCCTGCCGCAACGCCGGGGGACGCGGCCACGCACGATGCGGCCACCGCGCTCAGTGCCTGCGCACCCCCAGCCACAGCACCGCACTCACCACGATCAGGGCGCCCAGCACCTGCATCGGCGCAATCGCCTGCCCCAGAATGAACCACGCCAGCACCAGGGCAAACACAGGCTCCACGTTCATGATCGCGGTATTGCCCACCACGCCCAGCCGTGGCAGGACGGTCAGCAGAATCGTGATGCCGGTGCCGTAGAGCAGGGTCAACAGCGCCAGGCCCCACCAGCCGGCGGGGGTGCCCGGCCAGTGAAACCCGCCACGTGCCCCCACGACCACCAGCGCCACCACGCCCGCGACAGCCATGCTCACGCAGGTGCGAAGACGCCCGTCCACATCGCCCGCGCCATGCTGGGTCAACACCAGCGCGAGGCTGAAAATCAGTGACGCCGCGAGCGCGAACGCCACGCCCACCCCCATGCGCTGCCACTGTCCGCTCATCCCCAGGCCGGAACTCGCCCCCAGAACATCCAGCGCCAGCGCCAGCCCCACCAGCAGCACCATCATGGCCACGAGCAAGCGCCGCTGCAGCCGCTGGCGCAGCAGCACGCGCGCCCACAGCGCCGTGCACAGCGGGTAGGTATTGAACGCCAGCAGGGCCAGGGCCACCGGCAAACGCGCCACGGCCGAGTACAGCCAGATGCTCTGCACCCCGATCAGCAGGCCGATCGCCAGCAGGGCGCGCCACTGGCGGGCATTGAGTGTGAGCGGCACGCGCTGCGCCAACAGGATCAGCGCGGTCGCCACGCCGGTTGCGCCACTGCGCACGGCGACGGCGGTCATCACGTCCGCGCCGCTGTCAAAGGCCAGGCGCGCGGCCACATGGTTCGCCGCCATCACCAGGGCAACCACAACCAGGGTGGCGAACCCCAAGCGGGTCAGCGCGCGTGCGTGAGTGCTCATGCCTGTCCTGCTCCGCAACCGCGTCCGCGGTCAAGCGGGATACAGGCCATGCACTCGCGCATGCAAACGGGCCAGGCCCAGCAGCGCATCGGTGAACGGCGTGGGCACGCCCACGAGCTGGCCGAGTTCGCACACCGAGGCCACCAGCGCATCGAGCTCCACGGCCTTGCCGGCCAGCACATCCTGAAGCATGGAGGGCTTGAAATCGCCCAGTTGGCGCGTGACCCGGTGGCGGTCCTCGGGCAGCTCGGCGATCGGTACGCCGATGCGCGCGCCGATCTCCCGCGCCTCGAGCATCACGCGCGTGACGAAGTCGCGCACGAGCTCGTCATCGAGCACCTGCATGGACGTGGCCCCGGTGAACGCGCAGATGGGGTTGAGCGTCATGTTGCCCCAGAGCTTGTACCAGATGTCTTTCTGGATCTGCGGCGAGAGCGTGGCTTCGAACCCCGCGCGCTGCAAGAGCGCATGCAGCGCACGCACGCGCTCGGTGGCCTCGCCCGAAGGCTCGCCCACGATGAGACCGTTCCCGAAGCGGTGGCGGATCACGCCCGGTTCGTCGATGGAGCAGCTCGCATGCACCACGCAGCCGACGACGTGATGTGCAGCAATGACCCGCGCGATGCGGCCCTGCGGATCGACGGACGACAGCGCCGTGCCCGCCAGCCGGCCGCCAAAACCCTGCAGGAACCACCAGGGCACACCGTTCATGGCCGTGAGCACCGTGGTGTGCGGTGCCAGCAGGGGAGCCATGCGCTCGGCCACTCCGGCCATCGCGGGCGCCTTGACGGCGACGATCACCAGATCCTGCGCGCCCAGCTTCGCCGGATCGTCACTCGCCCTGACCGGATACGCCGCCTCGCGCATCGCGGCGCCATCCGCCGAGCGGCGAACCAGCAGGCCGTTGGCTTGCAGCGCAGCCAGCGTGCGGCCGCGCGCCACGGCGCTGACCTGCACGCCTTCCAGGGCCGCGAGGCCCGCCCCCATCCAGCCACCGATGGCGCCCACGCCATAAATGCAGATTTTCCTGAACACGTCCCGCCCTCGCCCTTCACGCGCCGCAGCACTTCTTGTATTTCTTGCCGCTGCCACAGGGGCAGGGATCGTTGCGCCCTGTCTTGCCGCTCACGGCCGGCGCCACGCGCGGGCCCAGGCTGCGCGCAATCGCATACAGGTCATAGACCGCCCAGATGGCTTCGCCGAAGGCCTCCAGGCGCGCATCGCTCACCGTGGGCGCGCCCGATTCGTCGAAAAGATTGACGGTGGGCGTGGCGCGATCGTCCTTGAGCAGTTCGCCGATGGTTTGCACCGCGGCACGCATGTCCGCCGCGATCTCCTTGTCGCGCGGCAGCGCCCAATCGTCCGCCCAGTAGTCCACCGCATCCAGGAAACCCGCGGCCCAGGCTTGCGCGAACTGCGGTGGCTCCTGCTCGGTCAGGATCTGCTCGCGCTCGGCACCCGTCAAGGTCGCGAGATAGCCCCTCCAGTCGATGACGCCGGGCTCCAGCGTCCGCTCGTCATCCAGGGCCTCCACCGGTGCCTGCAGCGCGGCGCGCAGCTGCTGCTCGCGCTCGAGCCAGTACATGAGAAATTGCGTACGCCCGGCCGCCGTGGCAAAAATGTCGTCGGCGTCCCTGCCGAAAAGCATTTCCAGCCACTCGTCCTGCGGCACCTCGCGGCGGGTGCACAGCAGCGCGGTCATCACCCCTTCGCAGTATTCCCACTCGGGCACGTCCGATTCAAGGTGGCGCTGCAGCGCCTCGAGCAGATCTTCCAGCGCCGCCAGCGTGGCCCCACCGGGGCTGAGGGCAGCTTCTTCAACCGCTTCTTCAGCCTCGTGCCGCTCGCTGCTGTCCTCGTGCGTCATGCGTTCATCCTTCAAGCAAGAGCGCATGGTAAGGCAGACGGGCCTGCTTCAGTCCTCGAACGGCATGCCCACGCGATCCATCACATCGACACAGTGCCGGACTTCGCCCGGCCCGGACGACGCATACGTCAGCGCCTTGCCACTTTCGTACTGCGCGACGATATCCGCCACATTTTTCAACCCGGAGGCGGGCGTCGCGACCAGCGACAGGTCCCGACTCGGTCGCATGCGGCATCATCTCATGGCTCCCCGCGCAGGGGCGGTGCCGCATTCGCGCGCTGGCTCCACACCCTGAAACGCTGCGTGGCAAAGTGCCATCCAATGATGCGGGAGGGGCGATGCCGTATTTCCACGCATGCGCCAGCGCGCCTCCACTGTCCCTATCTGAAACGAGGAAGCCGACATGCTCATGCACGTGGAACCGTCACACAACGACAAGGAACAGGCAGGTGCCGGCGTGCCCGCTTCCGAGCGCATCCGCTACCGCCTCATGTGCGCGGGGCAGCGTTTTCATGCCAATGACAACATCGCTGATTACATCGAGGAAGGCGAACTCGACGAATTGCGCGACGAAGTGCAGGCCAGGATGCAGGAGGTGCTGCGTTCGCTCGTGATCGACACCGACCACGACCACAATACCGCCGAGACCGCGCGGCGCATGGCCAAGCTCTACATCGACGAGGTCTTCGGCGGACGCTACGAGACCGAGCCGCAGGTGACGGCATTCCCCAACGTCTCGCAGCTCAACCAGCTCATGGTGGTGGGGCCGCTGACCGTGCGCAGCGCCTGCTCGCACCACCTGTGCCCCATCGAGGGCCAGGTGTGGATCGGCGTGCTGCCCAACCCGGCGTCGGATCTCATCGGCCTGTCCAAGTACGCGCGCATCTGCGACTGGATCATGCGCCGCCCGCAGATTCAGGAGGAGGCCATCACCATGCTGGCCGACGAGCTGGAGCGGCGCATCAAGCCCGACGGCCTGGCCGTGGTGATGCAGGCGAGCCACGCCTGCATGCACTGGAGAGGCGTGAAGGACGACGGCGCGCGCATGACCAACTCCATCATGCGCGGCGCGTTCCTGAGCAACGAAGCACTGCGCCGCGAGTTCCTGGGCTTGGTGGGCAAGTAGGAAGTCTCATACGGGTTTGCCTTCGGTCGGATCACGAGGCGGGAAGCCGAAGACAGTGCTGTCGCACGGCGAGGCGAACCAACAAAGTGAGGCGGCCGAAGGCAAACCCGTATCAAGTGTCCTTGCTGATCGTGATGTCGGGAAATGCCGCCAGCTCGTTGCCCGCCTGCGCTGCCACGCTCGCACCGAGTTGGCGCGCCATGGCCTTGTAGATCTGCGCCACGTCGCCATCGGGTTCGGCAAACACCGTGGGGCGGCCCGAATCGGTCTGCTCGCGGATCTTGAGCGCCAGCGGCAGCGCGCCGAGGTAGGCCATCTCGTAGTTTTCGGCCAGATGCTTGCCGCCGTCTTCGCCGAAGATGTGCTCCACGTGCCCGCAGTTGCTGCAGATGTGCACGGCCATGTTCTCGACGATGCCGAGAATGGGCACGCCGACCTTCTGGAACATGGTGATGCCCTTCTTGGCATCGAGCAGCGCGATGTCCTGAGGCGTGGTGACGATCACCGCGCCCGTGAGCGGCACCTTCTGCGCCAGCGTGAGCTGGATATCGCCGGTGCCGGGCGGCATGTCGACGATGAGGTAGTCCAGATCCGACCAGCGGGTCTGCATGATGAGCTGCTCCAGCGCATTGCTCGCCATCGGTCCGCGCCAGGCCATGGCCTGCTCGTCGCGCACGAGAAAGCCGATGGAATTGATCTGCAGCCCCATGGAGCGCTTGGGCTCCATGAGCTTGCCGTCGCGCGTCTCCGGCTTGCCCGAGGTGCCGGTCATCATCGGCTGGCTCGGACCGTAGATGTCGGCGTCCAGCAGGCCCACCTGCGCGCCTTCGGCCGCCAGCGCCAGCGCCAGATTGACGGCCGTGGTGCTCTTGCCAACGCCGCCCTTGCCCGAGGCGACGGCGATGACATTCTTCACGCCCGGAATCAGCCGCGCGCCGCGCCCGGCCACCTGCGACATGACCTTGGTCGTGATCAGCACCGCGGCGTTGTCCACGCCCGGCAGCGTCCTGGCCGCGGCGATGAGTTCGTTCTGCAAGCCGGGAATCAGGCTCCTGGCGGGGTAGCCCATCTCCACCTCGAAGGAAATGTTGCCGCCCGCCACCTGCAGGTTGCGCAGGGATCGCGGCGTTGCCAGCGGCTTGCCCGATACCGGGTCTTTCACGCTGGCAAGCGCCGCCAGCAGGTCCTGCTCGTTCATGGCCATGCACGGGTCTCCATCAAGGTGCTCGGAATCAGCCGCTAGTCTAGTCAGAGCGGCGAGCCAATTGGGAAAGTGAGGTAATTCCAAGCCAAATTGGCCTAATTTCCTTACCTATCATGCGTTAGCAGCTACTGTTTCTGCATTGTCCATACCGCTTCCACACCGTGAGGGACAATACCGCCCTCCCGCAGGATCGCGCTAGCGCGCCCTGCCTGCCCGACTGCCCGCCGTGCCGCACCCTACTCCCATACGCCCCGAGGACATCCCGCGCTTTGACGCGGTGATCGACGCACGCTCGCCAGCCGAGTTCGCCGAAGACCACATCCCCGGCGCGATCAACTGCCCGGTGCTCGACGACGCCGAGCGTGCCGCCGTGGGCACGCTCTACGTGCAACAGGGTGCCTTCGAGGCGCGGCGCGTGGGCGGCGCCATGGTGGCCGCGCATCTGGCCGGGCACCTGCGCGGCGCGTTTGCCGAGCAGCCCGCCGCCTGGCGCCCGCTCGTGTACTGCTGGCGCGGCGGCATGAGGAGCGGCGCCATGGTGCAGTGGATGCGCCTGGTGGGCTGGAAGGCCGAGCAGCTCGCCGGCGGCTACAAGGCGTTCCGCCGGCACGTGATGGACGGCATCGCCTCCTTCGTGCCGCGCATGCACCTTCGCGCCATCGTGGGCGCCACGGGCAGCGCCAAGACGCGCATCCTGCATGCGCTCGCCGCTCAGGGCGCGCAGGTGCTCGATCTTGAAGGTCTGGCCCGGCACAAGGGCTCGCTGCTCGGAAACCTTCCCGGCGTGGAACAACCCTCGCAAAAGCACTTCGAGACGCAGATCTGGTCGGCCCTTCAAGGTATGGACGTTGCCAGGCCCATCTACGTCGAAGGTGAGAGCGCGCGCATCGGCCGCCTGTCCGTGCCGCCGCTCTTGGTACAGCAACTGCGCGCGGCGCCCTGCCTGGAGATCGATGCCACGCCCGAAGTGCGCCTCGCCTACCTGCTGCGCGACTACGCCTACCTCGGCGACGAGCCCGAGGCGCTGGCCGAGCGCCTGGCCGTGCTCACTGAGATGCACGGGCGCGAAACCGTGCAGCGCTGGCAAGCCTGGGCGCGGGCACAGACGCTGGCGCCACTGTTCGATGAACTGATGCGCCAGCACTACGATCCGCACTACGGGCGCTCGCAGGCGCGCAATTTCAGGCAGTGGCAGACACGCACGGTCATCGCGGCGCAGAGCCTGGGCGACGACGCGATCCCGGCCCTCGCGGGCACGATCCTGGGCCTGCCGCAAGGTGGCCTCTAAAATGCCCACGTTCAGCCGCTGGATATCACCATGACCCGCTGTCGCCACCTCCTCGCCGCCACGCTCTCCTGCCTGGGCCTGACGCTGTGCGCACCGCCCGCGGGGGCCCAGGTACAGCAGCCGCCTGCCGCGTCCGGCGGGGCGGGCCGCAGCTTTCCGGCCAATGCACTGCGCGGCTCGGTGAGCTTCATCGACGGCAACAAGGTGCTGCTCAACGACGAAGCGGTGCGCAGCGCACCGGGGCTGCGCGTCTTCGACGCGAAAAACCATCTGGTCATGCGCCATACCCTGCGCGGCAAGACCTACACCGCGCATTACGTGATGGAGCACTCCACCCGCATGCTGCAGACCGTCTGGCTGATCAGCGAGGCGGAAGCGGCCAGGCCACGCGCCGCACCCGGCATGGTGGTGCGCAACTTCCAGTTCGAATCGCAGCTGCCCGAGTCCGGCTCGAAGCGCTGAGCCGCACCGGCCCGGCGCACCCGCGGCAAAGCCTGCGCTGCCGCATTCGCATTTCTCCAGAGAGACCCCCATGAGCAAGAAAGTCTTCATCAAAACCTTCGGCTGTCAGATGAACGAGTACGACTCGGGCAAGATGCTCGACGTGCTGGCCGACAGCCAGGGCTATGAGGCCACCGACGACCCCGAAGATGCCGATCTGGTGCTCTTCAACACCTGCTCGGTGCGCGAGAAGGCACAGGAGAAGGTGTTCTCCGACCTCGGGCGCGTGAAGCACCTCAAGGAAAAGGGCACCTTGATCGGCGTGGCCGGTTGCGTCGCCAGCCAGGAGGGCGAGGAGATCATCAGGCGCGCGCCCTTCGTCGATCTGGTCTTCGGCCCGCAGACGCTGCACCGCCTGCCGCAGATGCTGGATGCGCGCCTGAAGGACAACCGTCCGCAAGTGGACATCAGCTTCCCCGAAATCGAAAAATTCGACCACCTGCCACCCGCACGCACCGAGGGCTGCACCGCCTTCGTCTCCATCATGGAAGGCTGTTCCAAATACTGCAGCTACTGTGTCGTGCCCTACACGCGCGGCGAAGAGATGAGCCGCCCGTTCGAGAGCGTGCTGGTGGAGATCGCGCAGCTCGCCGACCAGGGCGTGAAGGAAGTGACGCTGCTGGGCCAGAACGTCAACGCCTACCGCGGCACCATGGGCGAGAGCGGCGAGATCGCCGACTTCGCGCTGCTGCTCGAATACGTCGCCGAAATCCCCGGCATCGAGCGCATCCGCTACACCACCAGCCACCCCAACGACTTCACGCCGCGCCTGGTCGAAGCCTACGCACGCATTCCCAAGCTGGTGAGCCACGTGCACCTGCCGGTGCAGCACGGCAGCGACAAGATACTCTCGTACATGAAGCGCGGCTACACCGCCGCGCAGTACAAGAAGACCATCGCCCAATTGCGCGCGGTGCGCCCCGATATGGCCATCGGCAGCGACTTCATCATCGGCTTTCCGCGCGAGACGGAAGAAGACCACGCCAAACTGCTCGCGCTCATCGAAGAGGTGGGCTTCGACAATTCCTTCAGCTTCATCTTCAGCCCGCGGCCGGGCACGCCCGCCGCCAGCCTGCGCGACGAAACGCCGCAGGAGGTCAAACAGCGGCGCCTGCTGGAGGTGCAGGCCCTGATCGACCGCCAGATGCACGCCATCAGCGAGCAGCGCGTGGGCACGGTGCAGCGCGTTCTCGTCGAAGGCCCGAGCAAGCGCGACGCGCACGAGCTCATGGGGCGCACCGAGTGCAACCGCGTGGTGAACTTCGCGGCCGACGCCTCGCTGATCGGCCAGATGATCGACGTGCGCATCACCGAGGCGCGGCACTTCACGCTGCGCGGCGAGGTGGCCGCGGTGGAGGCAACGACTTACTCATGAGTCAGTAATTCAGAGAACAGGGGGCCGGATCTCTGGGAGCCTCTCGAACCCATCGCTGTATGAAGCGAAACGGCCGCACGCTGGCCCACAACGTATTGGAAGAGGTGCGCATGCTGGCACCTCAACGGTGCAACACATGCGCGAAAGCGAGTCTCCGCCGCATCGGTTGCCGCCTTCCGCGGCCTGAACTGCACCCCGGCCTGCAAGTGCCGTGCTGCGGCCAGCGGACAAGAACTCCCGACGAACTGGTATGAAGCCATGCCAAGCGTACGGTGGTCACTCGCAGCTCATTGCGCAACGGGGGAAAGCCGTAGCAGCGCGTGGACGTGCAACTGCAGTCGGTGACTAACGGCCCTGCTCTTTCAGGTCATTCTTCTGTAGCCTATGTCTCTGGCCCGTGAGTGGTTCCGAGACAAATGGTTTTTTTACTTTCAATACGTTACATTAAAAGCCTGCTCTGGCGATCCGCCTTCAAGAGCGAAGGGAATTTCCATGTTATTCAAGAAATTGGCTGCTGTAGCGTTGTTCATGTGCACTGGCTTGGTATACGCCTTCGCGCCACAGACTGGCACATGGGTTGTCACCTCTGAAGTGGACGGGAAACCGGGTCGCGGCTTCGGCATAGATGTGCAAAACACCACGCTCGTGATGCAGATGTATGCGTACGAAAGCAACGGCCAACCGACCTTTTACCTGGCGGTCGGAGACGTCGTTGACAACAAGGTGACCGCACCTTTGACCCAGTACACCGGCGGCCGTTACTTCGGTAGCGGTGCCCAATCAGGTACGGCGGCTGGAAGTCCTGGCAACGTGAGCATTCGTTTCACGTCTGGGACGACTGGATTCATCACTTTCCCCAATGAAGGCGAGGTTGCCATTTCGCGCTTCAACTTCGCCTATCCGTTCGCGCCGTCCAGCCTCAAGGGCATTTGGAGCTTCACTTCAATGGGGTCGCTGGGCCTGTTGTCCGATGCCGTTAATCTGACCGTTACCGGCCCATCGACCAGCACGGGTAACGGCATCGTAGCGTCCGCCGACGGCTTGTTCGGTTGCGAGCACCAAGTGAGCGGTAGCCTGGCTGGAACCGTCGTGTGCGTCAAACTTAACGCGCAAGGCCAACTACAACGCGGATATTGGTTTACTTACAGCGTCAATGAGGGCGAGGGGCGGCAACTGACTGCCAGCGGCTATTTGACCAATCAAATCGTTTCCATCCGTCGTTTGACGACGCCATCGGGCGTCGGTACGGGCATCGTGTTTAAGAACACGGAGCAACCTGCGCCCGACCTGACGGCACTGGAACAGCAGTTGAGTCAACTGGCAGCGCAGGGCGTGCTGGAGTAATAAATTAGCGCTGCCGCCCCCGCATGACATCTTGCTCTGGGGGGTGTGCAAAAGCCTGGGAGACGTGGCGCACCTGAATCCATAGCTGCTGCATGCGTATCGCTGGCACCGGCCCACGCCAGCCCTGCTGCTGCACAACGTGGTGAACCTACACAGCTAGAAGCAGGTGTGGATGGCGCCGCTGACGGCGCCATCGTCTTCCACCACCGCCATCCAGCGCCACTTGTCGAAGGTGGTGCAGGGGTGCGAGATGCCCAGCTCCACGCGGTCGCCCACGGCGGGCGCTGCGCCCGAGCCGTCAAAGCACAGATAGGCGTGCTGATCGTTGAGCGCGCTCACGCGCCATGAGGCGGGCGCGGCCTGCGCCAGCCGCTCGCCCGCTCGCGCCCAGCGCACGGGTCTGGGCAGGTCGATATCGAACGACAGGTCGCGCCGCCCGGCATTGAGCAGCGCCAGACCAGTCTCGGGCACGGACTGCACCAGCGCCCACACGGTGAGTGCGGGCTGCAGCGTATCGGCCAGCCCCTCGCGTTCGGTGACGAGCCCCACGAAGCGCTGGTAATTGCCATGGTCGTGCGTGAGATAGCAGCCCGAGCGCAGCACCCCCTGCACCGGCCGCGAGAGCCCCTGCAGCGTGAGCAGCGGCAGCACCAGATCGAACACCGCCGAGCCCCCGGCTGACAGCAGGATGCGCGGTTCATCCTCGGCCCAGAGCGCGGCCTCGTCGCACGCGTGCGCCAGCCGCGCGCAGCGCCGCACGAGGTCGGTCACCGCCGCCGCGTCGTGCGCGCTGTCGCAGGTGGCCACCAGCCCCTCGTAGCATTCGATGCCGCACAGCCGCACCGCGGGACTGGCCGCGATCGCCCTCGCCAGTTGCAGCGCCTGTTCATGCGTGCGGCAGCCGGTGCGCTGACCCGCCACGCCCAGCTCCAGCAGCACATCGAACACCCGGCCCTTGCCGTGGCGCGCCACCCAGGCCTCGATGAGTTCGATCTGGCGCGGCGAATCGACAAGAAACCAAACGCGCAGATCGACATGCGCGGCCAGCAGCGCATCCAGTCCTGCCAGGTCGTCGGCCTGCAGCACCTGATTGGCGATCAGGATGTGCCGCGCCCCGGCGGCGACACCCAGCTGTGCCTGCCAGACATTGGCGAAGGTCAGACCCCAGGCACCCGCGGCGAGCTGCATGGCCAGCAGTTCGGGCGACATCGTCGTCTTGCCGTGCGGCGCGAGCCACACGCCGCGCTCGCCCACGTAGCGCTGCATCCACGCGAGGTTGTGCTCGAGCGCGCCGCGCCTGAGCACCGCGAGCGGCAGCGGCAGGTCGCCCGCCAGCACGTTCCAGCCCCGCGCGCCGATTTCGCTGACGAGACATGGTGCCGCCGTGAGCGGATAGCCCTTGAGCGATGCCTCCAGCCGGAAATCATCGGCCATGATCGACCTTTCAATTCAATAGCTGCCAGCGCTTATGCAGCAAGCGTTTGAAGCCTAAAACAGTCAGAAAGGCATGCCGGGCATGCCCTTCATCCCCTTCATGCCGCCAAACTTTTTCATCATCTTCATCAGGCCGCCGCCCTTCATCTTCTTCATCATGGTGCGCATCTGGTCGAACTCATTGAGCAGGCGATTGACCTCATGCACCTGCACCCCGGCGCCCGCCGCGATGCGCTTCTTGCGCGTGGCCTTGATGATGTCGGGCCGCCGCCGCTCGGCGGGCGTCATGCTGCAGATGATGCCTTCCTTGCGGCGGATGTCGCGCTCGGCCTTGTCCATGTCCATCTCGCCCGCCTTGGCGGCGAGCTGCGCCGGCAGCTTGTCCATCAGGCTGGAGAGCCCGCCCATCTGCTTCATTTGCTGCAACTGGCCAAGGAAGTCGTTCAGGTCGAAACCATCGCCGCTCTTGACCTTGGCGGCAAGCTTTTGCGCCGCCTCCAGGTCCACACCCTGCGCCACCTGCTCGACCAGCGCGACGATGTCGCCCATGCCCAGAATGCGCCCGGCGTGGCGCTCGGCATCGAACACCTCCAGGCCATCAATTTTCTCCGACACCCCGGCAAACTTGATCGGTGCGCCGGTAATCGCGCGCACCGACAGCGCCGCGCCGCCGCGCGAATCGCCATCGAGCTTCGTCAAGACGATGCCAGTGAGCGGCAGCGCCTCCTTGAACGCCTTGGCGGTGTTGATCGCGTCCTGCCCCTGCATGGCATCGACGACGAACAGCGTCTCCACCGGGTTCAGTACCGCGTGCAGCTCCTTGATCTCCTGCATCAGCACCTCATCGATGGCGAGGCGCCCGGCGGTATCGACCAGCAGCACGTCGAAGAAATGCTTTTTCGCGTAGTCCAGCGCCGCCAGCGCAATCTCGCGCGGCTTCTGCTCGGGGCTGGACGGAAACCACTCGGCGCCCGCCTGCGCGGTGACGGTCTTGAGCTGCTCGATCGCCGCGGGCCGGTACACGTCGCCCGAGACGGTGAGCACCTTCTTCTTGCGTTTGTCGATCAGGTGCTTGGCGAGTTTTGCCGTGGTGGTGGTCTTGCCCGCGCCCTGCAGGCCGGCCATCAGGATGACGACGGGCGGCTGCGCGGCCAGGTTGATGTCGGCCACGCCGCCCCCCATGGTCGCGGCCAGCTCCTTGTTGACGATGCCCACCAGCGCCTGGCCGGGCTTCAAGCTGCCCAGCACCTCCTGGCCCAGCGCCTTTTCCTTCACTCGGGCGATGAAGTCGCGCACCACGGGCAGCGCCACGTCGGCCTCGAGCAGCGCCATGCGCACCTCGCGCAGCATGTCCTGCACGTTCGATTCGGTGATGCGCGCCTGCCCGCGCATCTGCTTGACCAGGCGCGAGAGCTTGTCGGTGAGTGCGGAAGCCATGAGAGAAAGCTGCTCCTGCGAGGCGTCGGCGCTCGCGTGAAGGTACTTCGGGCAAGAACTGCCAGAGGCCCGAAGGGCAACGGCGTTGCCCTAAACTGTGGGGTCATGATTCTACCGACCGCATCTTCGCCGGGATGGCTGCTGGCAGGCGCGGCGGCGCTCGCCTACATGGTGCCGGTCCTCATGGGACCGCGCGCGTCCGGACTTGGCCAGCGCCTGGCCATGACGCCCGGCTGGCTGCTGCACGCAGGCGCGCTGGCCGTCGGCCTGCTGAGCGCCAGCCCGCACTTCGGTTTTGCCCCGGCGCTGTCGATGACGCTGTGGCTGGTGCTGGCCACCTACGCCGTCGAGCACCAGCTGCTGCCGCAGATGCAGTCGCGCGGCGCGGTCATCGTCATGGCGGTGCTGGCCGCGCTCGTCGTCCTGGCCGCCGCGGCATTCCCCGGGCTGCCTCTGGAAGAGCGCTCCTCGCCCTGGCTGGCGCTGCACCTCACGCTGGGCATCGCCAGCTACGGCCTGTTCGCCGCGGCCGTGGTGCACGCCTGGCTCATGGGGCGGGCGGAGCAGCGCATCCGCCAGGCCGCCGAACTGCAGGGACGCATGCCGCTGCTCGCGCTCGAACGCCTGACGTTTCGCTTCATCACCGCCGGCTTCATCCTGCTCACCGCCACGCTGGCCGAAGGCTGGCTGTTCGGCGAGCAGCTCTACGGCCACGCGCCCAGGTGGGACCACAAAAACGTGTTTTCCGTGCTCGCCTGGGCAACGATCGCCATCCTGCTGATCGGCCGCAGCCGCTTTGGCTGGCGCGGGCGCAAGGCGGTGCGCGTGCTCTACGTGGGCGCAGGGCTGCTGCTGCTGGCCTATGTCGGCTCGCGCTTCGTGCTTGAAGTCATCCTGGGGCGAACGGCATGAGCAAATACCTGCTGATCCTGGCCATCATCGCCGTGATCTACGCCGCGGCGCGCGGGCGGCGCAAGACGCCCACGCAAGCCGCGCGGGGCAAACCCGCCATCAGCCCGCCCCAGAACATGGTGGCCTGCGCGCGCTGCGGCGTGCACTTGCCCGAAAGCGATGCGCTGCACGAAGGCAAGCACCACTACTGCTGCGCGGCGCATCGCGATCAGGGCCCGGCTTGAACAGCGCGCAGCACCTGCCACCGTCCAACCAGAACGCCGCGCGGCTGTGGCGCGGCTTTCTCTCCGCCCGCGTCCTGGTGGCGGTGGTTCTGCTGGCGCTGCACCTGGCCGGCCTCGCGCTGGGGCAACCCATCACGGTCGCGCTGCTGGCCACCTCGGGCGCGTATCTGGCCGCGGCCGTCGCGCTGCGCTGGCTGCCGCGACAGACGGAGCGCCTGCAGCACAGCGGCTGGCACTGGCGCGCCTCCATCGGCATCGACCTGCTCGCCTTCACGGGTCTGCAACTGCTGCAAGCGCAGGACTCGATGAGCTACACCCCGCTGTACGGCTTCTCGGTACTGATGGCGGGCGTACTCGGCAGCCGCATGGTGGCCTTCGGCACGGCTGCCGCTGCCACGCTGGCGCTGTTGCTGCTGGCCTGGTGGGGCGGACTGCGCGCAGGGTCCGACGCCACCGGCCCCTACCTTGGCGCGGCGCTGACGGGCACGGCTTACTTCATCGTCGCCTGGCTGGCCCACGAGCTGGCCACGCGCCTGCTGCACGAGCAGCAGCACGCCGAGCAAAGCCGCATCGCCGCGCGCACCCAGGAAGCGATCAGCCACATGGTGATGGAACACGTGAGCGACGGCGTGCTGGTGCTGGATGAGCGCGGGCAGGTGCGCCTGGCCAACCCCGTGGCGCAAGCGCTGATCGGGCGCGCCCCCGAGGCATCGGTACCCTTCGCGCTCACGCCCGATGCACGCTGGCGGCCGCTGCTGCAACTGGCGCACCAGACGTTTTCCGAAGCGCAGGCGCGGGCGGCGGACGTCACCATCCTGCACGAAGGACAAAGCCCCATGGGCCTGCGCGTGCGCACCTGGCTCACGACAGCAAGCCACCGCGCGCCGCGCGACGAGCATGAGCTGCTGTGCGTGATGTTCCTGCAGGATCTGCGGGAGATGGAAGCGCGCCTGCGCATTGAAAAAATGGCGGCCATGGGACGCATGTCCGCCGCGGTGGCGCACGAAATCCGCAACCCGCTCGCGGCCATCGCACAGGCCAACCAGCTCCTGTCGGAAGAATTGCACGAACCGACGCAACGGCGCCTGTCGGAGATGGTGCGCCAGAACGCCGAACGGCTGGCTCACATCACGGAAGACGTGCTCGACATTGCCCGGGTGCAGCACCAGATGGGTCACGCGGGCTCCTCGGTCTTCGCGCTCGACGACGCCGTGGGGCGCATCGCGAACGACTGGCGGGCGGCCCACCCCGAGCGCGCGATCGAGCTCAATTTGTTTGCCCAGCAGACCCAGGTTGCCTTCGACATGGAACATCTGCGCCGCGTGCTCGTGAATCTGCTGGACAATGCGCAGCGCTACGCGAGCCGCGATGCGGATGCATTGCAGATCCACACGCAGGGAACGATGGGCCGACCGGCGCTGGTCCAGATCTGGAGCGACGGGACGCCGCTGGACAAATCGGTGCAGCAGCACCTGTTCGAGCCCTTCTTTTCGTCCGAAAGCCGCTCCAGCGGCCTGGGCCTGTACATCTGCCGCGAGCTGTGCCAGCGCCACGGCGCCACGCTGCACTATTCACGGCGCACACTGGAGTTGCCGCGCGGACACGTCGAAGGCAACGCCTTCACCGTCACTTTCCGTCCATCGAGCAGGCCGCCGGACGCCGCCTCGCTGCTGGATACCATCGTGGTATGAACGCCAACGCCCAAACCCGCGTGCTCGTCGTCGATGACGAACCCGACCTGCGCACGCTGTGCGAACTCACGCTGCTGCGCGAAGGCTACCGCGTACAGACCGCGGGAAGCCTGCACGAAGCGCGGGCCCAATTGGCGGAGGGCGGCTTTGACGTCGTGATCACCGACATGCGCCTGCCCGACGGCCTCGGACTGGAGCTGCTGCGCGTGCTGCATGAAGGGCAGCGCAGCGAGCGCTGCATCGTCATGACGGCCTACGGCTCGGCGGAAAACGCGGTGGAGGCGCTGCGCGCCGGTGCCTTCGACTACCTGACCAAGCCGGTGGACCTCAAACAGTTTCGCAGCGTCGTGGCCTCGGCGGCGCAACAGGTGCCCGGGGCCTCGCTGCTGCAGCTCGCGCGGCGCAAACCGCAGGACGAGGCCTCCACGCAGGACCCGGCGGCGCTGGCGCAACTGGTGGGCGTCTCCAGTGCCATGCGCGAGCTCAAGGCCAGCATCGCCAAGGTGGCGCGCAGCATGGCGCCCGTGCTGGTGCGCGGCGAATCCGGCACGGGCAAGGAACTCGTGGCACGCGCGCTGCATGCCAGCAGCCCGCGCGCAGGCGGCCCGCTCATCGCCGTCAACTGCGGCGCCATTCCGGAAGCCCTGCTCGAGGCAGAGTTCTTCGGCGCCCGCAAGGGCTCCTATACCGGCTCCATGCAGGACCGCCCAGGCTACTTTCAGGCGGCGCGCGGCGGCACGCTGTTCCTCGACGAAATCGGCGAGCTGCCCGTGTCGATGCAGCCCAAACTGCTGCGCGCCATCCAGGAGCGCACCGTCCGCCCCATCGGCGCCACCCAGGAAGAGCCCGTCGACGTTCGCATCGTGAGCGCAACCCACCGCGATCTTGCGGCCGACGTGCACAGCGGACGCTTTCGCCAGGACCTGTACTACCGGCTCAATGTCATCGAGCTCTTCATCGCCCCGCTGCGCGAACGCTTGGACGACCTGCCCGTGCTCTGCGACGCACTGCTCGAGCGTCTGGCGCGTGAATCGGGCATCAGCGCCCCGGCGCTGGACGCCCAGGCCTTGGGGCATCTGGCGCGGTACCCCCTCGCCGGCAACGTGCGCGAGCTGGAAAACCTGCTGCATCGGGCGCTGGCTCTGACCGATGGAGGACCGCTGCAGATTCCCGCGTTCACCCCAGGCACCCAGGCCGGCGCGACGTCACTCGCCGCCCCCCGGCCCGCCACCATCGAAGAGCCGTCGGCACTACCCACGGGCGCAGCGCACCCGTTACTGGCCTGGCTCGATGCCCGTGAACGCGAAATCCTCGCGCGCACGATGGGCGAATGCGCGCACGATCAGGCCTCGGTGGCGCAGCGCCTGGGTCTGAGCGCGAGGCAGTTGCATTACCGCCTCAAGCGCCTCGGACTGACCGATGCAGATGACGCGCCAGAAGATGAAGCGCAAGGCTGAAGAGACGCAGTGGCGTGGCGGCTGGCTGCGCTGGGCCCATGCCTGCCCGTCTCCCAACTGCGAGGCGCGCCCCGCGCTCGCATGCATCGACCTGATCGTCGTGCACTCCATCAGCCTGCCACCCGGCGAATATGGCGGCGACGCGGTCGCGGCCCTGTTTCTCAATCGGCTCGACTGGGACGCGCATCCCTACTACGCGCAGATCCGCGGACTGCGCGTCTCCAGCCACTTCTTCATCACGCGCGCGGGCAAGGTCTGGCAGTTCGTCGACATCCATCAGCGTGCCTGGCATGCGGGCGTCTCCAGCTACCGTGGCCGCGCGCGATGCAACGACGATTCGGTCGGCATCGAGCTCGAAGGGCTGGAAGGCCAGCCGTTTGAAGCGGCGCAATACGCCACGCTCCAGCGCCTGTGCGATGCGCTGCGCCGCGTCTTGCCCATACGCTACGTGGCCGGGCATGAGCACATCGCCCCCGGTCGCAAGGCAGACCCCGGCGCGGCCTTCGACTGGATGCGCCTTTCTGGCCACCTCGCAGGCTCGGGCCTCATGCTGCCGCCACTCACGCAGCACACACGCTGAAGCCGGTCGAGCCAGGCATGAAGGCACGTCTTCATGCGCGGTCCGCACGTTCATCGCCCGCACGCGGCACTCCTGCGCACGCAAATCGCTGTATCCAAGCAACAAAAGACGGTGCTGCCGTCGCATGCTGCTTTTCATTCTGCAGCACTGCTCTCATAATCCGAGCTAGACAAGCCCATGCACTATCGGATCGCTCCAATGCACCACACGCCCATGCTTAACCGGTGGTGCCGTGCTCCCTTCTCGGTCAGGAAAAGGGATCTGGTTTGACGCCCCACGCCATGGCCACATCACACCCAACGCCAACGGATTTCAAGACGCCCTCCACACCCGCCATGCCCGCGCATGGACGGCACGGGGGGCGTTCCCTTATTCGGGGCAAGAGGCCGTACGCCTCGTTGCCACGGATCGCTGCATGCGCCATGCAAGCAGGCAGTGTTCTTTGCTAATCGACTCAAGGAGAACATGATGGCAACTGCGAAGAAGCCCGCCGCCAAGAAAGCGGCCCCAGCGAAGAAGGCCGCCCCTGCAAAGAAGGCGGCAGTGAAGAAGGCCGCGGCCCCGGCGAAGAAGGCCGCTCCCGCCAAGAAGGTTGCCGTGAAGAAGGCCGCCCCGGCGAAGAAGGCTGCGGCAAAAAAGGCCGCTCCGGCAAAGAAGGTCGCCGTGAAGAAGGCCGCCCCGGCAAAGAAGGCTGCGGCGAAAAAGGCCCCGGCCAAGAAGGTTGCCGTGAAGAAGGCCGCCCCGGCAAAGAAGGCTGCGGCAAAGAAGGCCGCTCCGGCAAAGAAGGTCGCCGTGAAGAAGGCCGCCCCGGCAAAGAAGGCTGCGGCGAAAAAGGCCCCGGCAAAGAAGGCCGCCCCCGCCAAGACGGCCCTCAACCCGCAGGCGGCCTGGCCGTTCCCGACGCAGAACAAGCCCTGATCAAGCGGGGGGCGTCCTGCAACCCTCGGAAGTCGGCCGACTTCCGGGGGTTTGTCATTCACTGCACGGCAAAATCAACCGTGTAATTCTGTGGCCCGCGGTGCGCGATCTTGAGCGCGCCCATGCGGCTGCCCAGTTCGGCGCAGCGCACGAGCGGCCATCCACGCTCCAGTCCATAGAGCAGCGCTCCCCGCCAGGCATCGCCACAGCCCGTGGGGTCGAGCAGCTGCGCGGGCGCCACGGGCGGCACCACCTGGCACTCGCCTTGCTCCCACACCTCACTGCCCTGCGCGCCCAGCGTCACCATGAAGCCCTTGACCTGGCGCGAGATTTCCGCCTTGCTCAGGCCCGTGCGCTCGCACAGCATCTTCCCTTCGTAATCGTTGACCGCCACCCAGCTGGCCTGCGCGATGAAGCGCCTGAGTGCCTCGCCGTCGAACATCGGCAGGCCCTGGCCCGGGTCGAACACGAAGGGAATGCCCGCCTGCACCATCTGCTCGGCGTGCTCGATCATGGCCTCACGCCCATCGGGCGCGACGATGCCCACGCGCACCTGCGGATCGGCCACGATCCGGTTGTGATGCGCCATCATCATGGCACCCGGATGAAACGCCGTGATCTGATTGTTGTCGCGGTCGGTCATGATCATGGCCTGCGCCGTGTAGACATCGGCAAGCTGCTGCACGCTGGCCGTTGAAATGCCCAGATCGGCAAAACGCTGCATGTAGCTCGCGCCATCGCTGCCGAGCACGGCCATGGGGCGCGGGTCCCCGCCCAGGAGCTTGAGGGCATAGGCAATGTTGCCCGCGCAGCCACCGAAATCCCGGCGCAGCGTGGGCACCAGAAACGACACATTCAGGATGTGCAGCTGCTGCGGCAGGATCTGCTCGGAAAACCGACCTTCGAAGGTCATGATCATGTCAAATGCCAGCGATCCACAAATCAGCGCCGCCATACGTCTGTCTCCATCGTCCAGTCATCAAGGATAAAACGCGAGCAGACGGTAGCCGCTCACTTGTTCTGCGCCCGCAAGCACGCGCACACGCACGCTGGTGCTCCAGTCTCCTCGCGCCGCCAGCTGCGCTGGCGCGCCCAGATCGGCCGCGGTGAGAACCCGGCGCAACACCGGTTGCTCTCGCGCATCCATCAGGGTCAGCTCGAACGCGGGCGTCGCCACCGCCATCGGCGCGACGTTCTTGATGCTCAACTGCAAGGCATAGGCGGGGTCGCCGGTACGCTCGCGCACGAATGAAGACGCATCGATCATCACGTCAGCAATGCGCCGCGGCGCCGCCAGAGTGCACCCCAGGGGCTCGCACAGGCGCGCCAGCCACGGTTGTGCCTGCGGATACAGCGCGGCAAGTGAATCGCGCTCACGCACGGCCACCTGCAAGCCGAGCGCGGCCACGAGCACCAGGGACATCACGATCAACACCAGGCGCACGAGCGGCCGGCGCCAGAACGCGCCACGTCGTGCGGCACGCACGAAGTCGAAATCATCCGTCTCGTCATCGACTGCCGCATGAGAGGCAGACACGGCAGACCAGGATATGAGCGCATCCGCGGGCTCCCGCAGCGCCAGGGGCTCGGGCTCGGGCTCGGGCTCAGGCTCAGGTCCCGGGGTCGGCCCGATCGCCACCTCGGGCAATGGGTTGGGCTGCATGAGGTGCTCGAACTCGGGCTCAGGCGCCGAGTGATCGGCCGCCGCGCCCTCCGCAAGCGGCCACAGGACAGGCTCACGTCTGTCCTGACCATCCAGCCGTTCCGACACACGGCTGGCGAACTGGCGCGTCGGCATCGCTGCCGGCACGCCGACGAGATCATGCACGTGCTCCCGCCAAACCTGTGCAGGCTCGGCCGCCTCGCGCTCGTCGCCCTCTTCCAGCACATGCGGTAACTGCTCGGGAGGCGGAAGCGCCTCGGGAGGCTCACGCGAAGCTGGCGCCGAGGTCTCGTTCGGCCGGGTCAGCTCGGACGGCAAGGACAACAGGGGTGGCGGCGGTTGAATCCATGCCTCGTCATCGACCAGGCATTCGAACGCATCAAAAATCTGCTTGCACTGACCGCAACGCACCCAGCCCTCAGCCAGACGCAGTTGATCGGCAACGACCTTGAACGAAGTCTGGCAATGGGGGCAGCGTGTGATCTGACTCATCGGCGATCGATTGTAGGGAGCGCCATGGCCCGTCCGGCGCCGCTCAGCGCCGAGCCGTCATCAGTATCCAGCCATCCTCGCCGTCGGCCACCTCGAGCCGCGTCCATGGCGCATAGGCCTGCTGCAACTCCTCGGCCTGGCGCTCCAGGATCCCGGCCAGAACCAAGGTCCCGCCTTCGGCCACGCGCGCGCACAGCAAGGGAGCCAGCACCTTGAGGGGCGTTGCCAGAATGTTGGCCAGCACGGTCTGGTACTGGCCATCGGCCAGCTCGGGCAGCCCCGCGCGCAACTGCACGGCATTGGCCTCGGCGTTGGCCCGCGTGGCCTCGACGGCCGCGGGATCGATGTCGACCGCAGCCACCTCGCCCGCGCCGAACTTGGCCGCACCGATGGCAAGAATGCCCGAGCCACAGCCGTAGTCGAGTACCCGCCCCGAGGACACCTGCGCCGCATGATCGGCGATCCAGCGCAGACACATGCGCGTGGTCGGGTGCGTGCCGGTGCCGAACGCCATGCCCGGGTCGAGCCGGATGCATTGCCGCGCCTCGGCAGGCGGCTGGTGCCAGCTTGGCACGATCCAGAAGTCGGGCGTGATCTGCACGGGGCTGAACTGCGACTGCGTGAGACGCACCCAATCCTGCTCGGCCACCGCCACCACGCCGATGATGGCGCAATCGGCAAAAAAGTCCTGCAAGGGCAGCAGCCGCGCGGCTTCCGCAGCCTGGCTCTCATCGGTGAACAGCGCGCTGATGCGGCTGCGCCGCCAGCCCTGCTGCGCGACGGGCATGCCAGGCTCGCCGAACAGCGGGCGCTCGTGCTGCGTCAGCGCCTCGGCATCCTCCACCGAGACACTGAGCGCATCGAGCGCCTCCAGTGCCTCGCTCAGCGGCTCGACGCGATCCTCGGGGCAGACCAGGCGCAACTCGAACAGGCTCACGGCAGCCTACGCGGACTCTCAGCGCTTGCGCGCCGCGAGCCACTCCTCCAGGTAGTGAATGTTGGTGCCACCGGCGACATAGCGCGCATCGACCATCAACTCGCTGTGCAGCGGGACGTTGGTGGAAATGCCTTCCACCACGGTCTCGCGCAGCGCCGTGCGCATGCGCGCCAGCGCCTGCTCTCGCGTGTCGCCGTGCACGATGATCTTGCCGATCATGGAGTCGTAGTTCGGCGGCACGTAGTAGTTGGTGTAGATGTGGGTATCGACGCGCACCCCGGGGCCACCGGGCGCATGCCACTTGGTGATGCGCCCCGGCGACGGGGTGAACTTGTACGGGTCCTCGGCATTGAGTCGGCACTCGATGGAGTGGCCCCGCACCTGCACCTGCCTTTGCGTGAAATCGAGCTTTTCGCCCGCCGCCACCATGATCTGCCAGCGCACGATGTCCACGCCCGTGATCCATTCGGTCACCGGGTGCTCGACTTGCACGCGCGTGTTCATCTCGATGAAATAGAACTCGCCGTTTTCATAGAGGAATTCGAAGGTTCCCGCGCCGCGGTAGCCGATCTTCTTGCAGGCACTGACGCAGCGCTCGCCGATTTTCTCGATCAGCTTGCGCGGAATGCCCAGCGCCGGTGCTTCCTCGATCACCTTCTGATGGCGCCGCTGCATGGAGCAGTCGCGCTCGGCCAGATACACCGCGTTCTTGTATTTGTCGGCAAGGATCTGGATTTCGATGTGGCGCGGGTTCTGCAGGAATTTCTCCATGTAGACCGCCGGATTGCCGAAGGCCGCCTCGGCCTCGGCCTTGGTCAGCTGCACGGCATTCACCAGCGCCGCCTCGGTGTGCACCTCGCGCATGCCGCGACCGCCGCCACCGCCCGCGGCCTTGATGATGACGGGATAGCCTATGCTTTTGGCGATCTTGCGCCACTGCGCCGGGTCGTCCGGCAACTCGCCATCCGACCCCGGCACGCAGGGCACACCCGCCTTGATCATCGCGCGCTTGGCCGAGACCTTGTCGCCCATGGTACGGATGGACTCCGGCGTCGGGCCGATGAACTGAAAGCCGCTTTGCTCCACGCGCTCGGCAAAGTCGGCGTTCTCCGACAGGAAACCGTAGCCGGGGTGAATCGCCTCGGCATCCGTGACCTCGGCGGCCGAGATGATCGCTGGCATGTTCAGGTAGGACTGCGCCGACGCCGCCGGGCCGATGCATACAGCCTCGTCCGCGAGCTTGACGTACTTGGCATCGCGGTCGGCCTCGGAATAGACCATGACGGCCTTGACGCCGAGCTCGGCGCAGGCGCGCTGGATGCGCAGGGCGATTTCGCCGCGATTGGCGACCAGGATTTTTTTAAACATGGGCTCCCTCGCGGCTCATCGCCCGCGCGCTGGCGCGCGCCAGTGCCATTTGCTTCGCCTTGCCTGCGGCAAGAACCCCCCGGTTGGCGACCAGAATTTTCTTGAACATGATGTCCTTACGATTTTATGGATCGGAACCCCCGGCTCGGGCGGGAGCCGAGAACATCATTCAATGACGAACAAGGGTTGACCGTATTCGACCGCCTGGCCGTTCTCCGCCATCACCCGGGTAACCGTACCGGCGGTTTCCGCTTCGATTTCGTTGAGGATCTTCATCGCCTCGATGATGCACAGCACATCGCCCTGCTTGACCTGGCTGCCCACATCGACGAACGGTGCACCGCCCGGACTGGAGGCGCGGTAGAAGGTGCCGACCATGGGCGACTTGACGGTATTGCCCTCCGCCACCTCAACGGCAGGCGCGGCGGCAGCCATGGCGGGGGCCGCCACCGCCACGGGCGGTGCCACTGCGGGTTGCGCCAGCACAGGAGCGGCCGTGCCGCCCTTGACGATGCGAACCTTGCCTTCGGCCTCGGTGATCTCGAGTTCAGACACATTCGACTCGGACACCAGATCGATCAGGGTCTTGAGTTTTCGCAGATCCATAAAGATTCCAAAAGAGGCTATGAAGCGCTAATTTACTGCAATTGACATGCAATTGCCAAAATCAGGCGTATTGAATGCAGGGTACGAGGCCTGGGCGATCAGACGGACGCCCGCCATTGCTGCAGATCGGTTTCAGAAAGTTCGCCGATTTTACGCTCAGCGATGGTGCCGTTCGCGTGAAAAAGAACGGAGAAGGGCAAAGCACCGTTGGGATTGCCCAAGTCACGCACCAGACCCATGCCTGCGGCACCGCCCAAAACCACGGGAAACGCCAGCGGAGTGCGCTGCAGGAAGCCGCGCACGCTCGCCACCTGGTCGATCGCCAGGCCCAGCACCTGCCAGCCATCGGCCTTGTGCGACCCGTAAAAGGCATTGAGCCGCGGCAGCTCCTGCACGCACGGCGGGCACCAGGTGGCCCAGAAATTCAGCAGCAACGGACGACCGCGAAACGCCGCCATCTGCACCGCCTTGCCTTCGGGAGTCTCGAACGCGCTGGCCCACCAGTGATCGATCGCCTGTGCGTCGGCACTTTTCGGACTGAACCGCCACCAGGCGAGCCCCGCGCCCGCCACGGCTGCGGCGGCAGCCACGCCCAGCATCAAGGCACGGCGGCGCGATGCCACGGCCGCGGCATCGGCCGCGGGAGCACGGTCAGAAGTGGTCATGGTGCAAGGGTAGCAGACGCCGAGCCCCCCAGCAGCAACTGCACGGCGGCGATGTCGCCGCGCGGCGCACGCCCCCTCGGATCCGCACGCAGGGCACCCCGAAGGTCGTCCAGGTCGTACACCAGCAGTTGCACCGTGACATCTTCATCCAGTTCCGCCGAGTGCACATGCACAGCCAGCACGTCCACGGGTTCGCCCCGCAGGCCGACGGTTCTGCCGGGTTCGTAGCGCACCCGCTGGTTGATGAGCTCGATTTCCGCCGACTTGGGGTCGTCGCAGAACAACGCGATCACCACATCGCTGCGCCGTGTCGCCGTACCCCACCAGGCGGCGCCGCCGAGGTAGGGGCGAAACGCCTGCATGCGCCGCATCCATTCGAGCGCCAGCACGCGCAGCAGGTGCAGCTCGCGCGGCTGGGTGTCGGCATGAAAGATCGCGATGTGCTCACGCACCGCGTCCTCCATCTGCAGGTTGTCCGGCAGCGGCGTGCGTGCAGGCAGGCCGAGCTCGCGCAGCGCGCGGCGCTTGGCGCCGCCCCAATCCATGCCTTCATCCACCGCGAGGCGGGCCGCGTTCTGCAGAATCTCGCTGGTTTGAGTGTTGGCCATGACTCCGATTCCATCCGTGCGCCCAAGCATATCGCCTGCGTTCTCGGTGTAAACACCAACGTCGTTGTGAGCTCCTTTATTCATAGCTTCTACCGCTTACCAGACAAGCGCTATAACGCCTTTTGATTCAAATTCAGACAACCCGGCCTGCCTCGTAGAATCCCCTGATGCATATCCACATCCTTGGCATCTGCGGCACCTTCATGGGCGGGCTCGCCGCGCTGGCACGCGAGGCCGGGCACCGCGTGACGGGCTGCGACGCGGGCGTGTATCCGCCCATGAGCGATCAATTGCGCGCGCTGGGCATCGAGCTGATCGAGGGCTATGGCGCCGACCAGCTCGCGCTCAGACCCGACCTGTTCGTGATCGGCAACGTGGTCAGCCGCGTGCACGGGGCGGACGGCATGCCGAAATTTCCGTTGATGGAGGCGATTCTCGACGCCGGCCTGCCCTACACCAGCGGGCCGCAGTGGCTGATGGAGCACGTGCTGCAGGGCCGCCACGTGCTGGCCGTGGCGGGCACGCACGGCAAGACGACGACCACCTCGATGCTGGCGTGGATACTCGAATCAGTCGGGCTGCAACCCGGCTTTCTGGTCGGCGGCGTGCCGCTGAACTTCGGCATCTCGGCGCGGCTGGGCCAGCGGATGCCAGGGCAGGCGCGCCCGCTGTTCGTGATCGAGGCGGACGAATACGACACCGCCTTCTTCGACAAACGCAGCAAGTTCGTGCACTACCGCCCGCGCACGGCGGTGCTGAACAACCTGGAGTTCGACCACGCGGACATCTTCGACGACCTGGCCGCCATCGAGCGGCAATTCCACCACCTCGTGCGCACCGTGCCCGCCACCGGCCGCGTGGTGGTGAACCGCCGCGCCGAGAGCCTGGGGCGCGTGCTGGCGCAAGGCGCGTGGAGCGAGGTCAAGGGCTTTGGCACGGCGGAGAGCGACTTTGCCGCCCGTGGCGAGCCGCACGACTTCGACGTGCTGCACCATGGCCAGGCGGTGGGGCGCGTGCGCTGGGATCTGACGGGCGAACACAACCAGATGAACGCGCTGGCCGCCATCGCCGCCGCCGAGCACGTGGGCGTGGCGCCCGCGCAGGCGGCCGAGGCGCTGGCGGGCTTTCAGAACGTGCGCCGGCGCATGGAACTGCGCGGCACGGCCGGTGGCATCACGGTGTACGACGATTTCGCGCACCACCCCACGGCCATCCGCACCACGCTGGACGGCCTGCGCCGGCGCGTGGGGCCGAGCGCGCGCATCCTCGCGGTCTTCGAGCCACGCAGCAACACCATGAAGCTGGGCACGATGAAGGCGCAACTGCCCTGGGCGCTGGAGACGGCCGATCTGGCGTTCTGCCACACGCACGGCCTGGATTGGGACGCGGCCGAGGCACTCGCCCCCATGGGCCCGCGCGCCGTCTGCAGCGCCGACCTGGCTGCGCTGGTGACGCGCATCAGCGCAGTGGCGCGGCCGGGCGACCACATCGTGTGCATGAGCAACGGCAGCTTTGGCGGCATTCACGCGATGCTGCTGCAGGCGCTTGCGCGCAATCACGATCCCGCTGCCTGATCACATTCCACCCGAACCACACCGCCGAACTTCACCATGCCGATTTACCGTTGCAATCAATGCGGCTTCGTCTCCGAGGAAGCGAGCGTCGCCATCGGCTCGACCATGCCCTGTGCCCGCTGCGGCACCGCATCGACCGTATTCGGCACCGTGTTCTACGTGGAAAAGCTGCTGGAGCGCTACTTTGCCACCCTGCGCGAGCTCAAGGCCATGCAACAGGACGAAGCGGATGCAACGCCCGAAACGCCATCACAGACCAGCGCAGCCAGCGGGCCTGGCGCCCTGCAGGACACCAACCTGCACAACACACAGTTGCTTGCCACGGCCGAGCAGCACGCACCGCTGCAGCAATGGTTCGCCAAGCACCAGATCGAGGCGCAGTTCGACTACGCGCTGGCCGACACCAGCGGCTTTTTCGACGATGCCGCGAAGATGATCGGCGCCAACCACGCGCTGTTCGGCGATCTGCTCGAACGCGTGCGCTGGGCCTACCGCAAGAGCCACAGCTGGGTGAACCTGGAACTGGGCCAACTCTCGCAAAAAGAAGCCCAGGCCATCAATGCCCTGTGCCGCCAGCTCTACAGCCACACCTTCTTTGCGCGCTACCACTACCAGAAGCCCGAAAAAATCGTGCGTCTGACCCTGCAGAGCGCACCCGCCGTGCGCCAGTTCTTCGACGGCGGCTGGCTCGAGTGGTACGCCTTCATGACGCTGGCCGAGCACCTGCAGGGCAAGCGCCGGGATTTTTCGTGCGCACGTGGCGTAAAAGTGATCTTCCCCAACGAAGACCTGCACGAACTGGATGTCGTGTGCCTGCCTGCGGGCCAGATGCCCATCTGCATCGAATGCAAGTCAGGCGAGTTCCGCCGCGACATCGACAAGTACCTGCGCCTGCGCAAGCGCCTGGGGCTGGACAAGAGCCACTTCATCCTTTGCGCGGCCGACCTGACCGATGAGCAGGCTGCAGGGCTGTCGGCAATGTATGAGCTGAGTTTCGTGAATCTGCAGGGGCTGGTGACGCATCTGCAGCGGCTGGTTTCCTGACCAGAGCCCGCCACCGGCTCTTCATTTAAAGAGACGTCCCCTCCAACACACACACCCGCTTCGGGGAGCAAGCCTGCCAGACTCAGGGTTTGTACGATTGTCTAAATATTTGGACGATTGTCTAATTCCCGCATGTCTACCGCCTCGGCCCAGCCCCTGCACCTGCCCGACCCCTCCGCGCGCCCGGACCGCAAGGCGGCCATCCTGCTGGCGGCCGAGAAGCTGTTCGCGCAGTACGGCTACCACGCGGTGTCGATCCGCCAGATCGCGGCCGAGGCCGACGTGCCGCCCGCGCTGATCGGCTACTACTACGGCGCCAAGCAGGAGCTGTTTCACGCCATCTTCACGCACTGGCTGCCCACCATCGCCGAGCGCCTGGCGCTGCTGCACGCGGCACTGCACGGGCCGCAGCCGCCCACGGTGCACGACGTGGTGCAGGCCTTCGTCGAACCGGTGCTGCAGCTGCGCGCCAGCACCGAGGGCGAGTACTACGCCATGCTGGTGGCGCGCGAGCTGGTCTACCGCACGCCCGACACCGACCGCGTGCTGGCCGAGATGTTCGACCCGATGGCGCATGCCTTCATCGACGCGCTGCACCAGCTGCGCCCCGCGTGGCCGCGCGCGCGCGCCGCCTGGGCCTACCAGTTCGCCATGGGCGCGCTGCTGCACCACCTGGTGGACTACCGCGTGCAGCGCCTCTCGCAGGGCGAGAACCTGCCCAACGACGCGGCCGCCGCGCCGCTGCTCATCGATTTCATCACCGCCGGCATCCATGCCACCCTGCCACCCCACTGACCCTATGGAGACCCCATCATGATGAACCGCCGCCTGATCGCTACCGCCGCCCTGCTGGCCACCGCCGCCGCCTGGACGCTGCCCGCGCACGCCCAGCAGACCATCCGCCTGACGGCCGCCGCCGGGCACCCGCCGGTGTTTCTCTGGGTCAAGCTGGTCGATGAGTTCTTCATGCCCGAGGTGGACAAGCGCCTGGCCGCCGCGGGCAACAAGTACAAGATCGAATGGACCAAGGCCTGGGGCGGCACGCTGATCAAGCTGGGCGCCGAGTCCAAGGGCATAGGCGACGGCGTGGCCGACCTGGGCTTCGTCAGCACCATCTTCGAGGCCGCGCGCTTTCCGAGCCAGAACGTGAGCTACTACGCGCCGTTCGGCACCGACGACATCCGCACCGTCACGACGGTGGTCAACGGCATGCAGGACCGTATTCCGGCCATGGGACAGGCCTGGAGCAAGAACAACCTGACCTACCTGGGCGGCGCGGCGCTGGATGCCTATCACATCTGGACCAATTTCCCGATCCACTCGGTCGACGACCTCAAGGGCAAGAAAATCACCGCGCCCGGCCCGGCCGCCAACTGGATCAAGGACACGGGCGCCGTGGCCGTGGCGGGTAACCTGAACACCTACTACGAGGACATCAAGTCGGGCGTGTCCAACGGCGTCATCACCTTTGCCACCGGCGCCTGGGGCGCCAAGGTGCACGAGGTGGCGCCCTACATCACCAAGGTCAACTTCGGCGCGCAGTACGCCGGTGGCCTGGCGATCAACAAGAAGCGCTTCGACAAGCTGCCTCCCGAGGTGCAGAAGGTGATGCGCGAGGTGGGCACCGAATACAGCGAGCGCTTCGCCGCCGCGCAGACGGCCGCGGCCTCCGGCCTGCTCAAGAAGATGGAAGAAGCCGGCGCCAAGATCAGCGAGCTGCCCGCCGCCGAGCGCACGCGCTGGGCCGACACGCTGCCGCCGATCGCCAAGGTCTGGGCCGCCGACCTGCAGGCCAAGGGCCTGCCGGGCGACGAGGTGCTCAACGGCTTCATGGACGGCCTGAAGAAGGCCGGTGCGCACCCGGCGCGCGACTGGGCCGCCAGGTAAGCCACGCACGATGACCACGCCCGCACCTTCCGTGGCGCCCGGGGCCGCGCCCCCGGACTCCTACGGCCTGCCGCTGCCCGGCGGCTTCCAGCGCCTGACGCGGCTGCTCAACGCCATCGGCACGCTGTGGATCGTGGCGCTGATGCTGCTCATCAACTCCGACGTGCTGGGGCGTGAACTGCTCGACACGCCGGTGCGCGGCGTGACCGAGCTGGTGTCGCTGTCCATCGTCGGCATCGTTTTCCTGCAACTGGCCGACACGCTCGCCAGCGGCCGCATGACGCGCGCCGACGTGCTGCTGGACCGCCTGAAGCGCACTACGCCCGCGCTGGCGGCGCTGCTGCAGGCGTTGTTCCATCTGGTGGGCGCGCTGCTCATGGGCGTGATCCTCTGGGCCGCGTGGGCGCCGCTGGTGGAATCCATCCGCATCCAGGAATACGTGGGCGCTTTGGGCGACTTCACCGCGCCGGTCTGGCCGGTGCGCCTCATCATGCTGATCGGCATGGTGACCACGCTCGTCACCTTCGCGCTGCTGGCGTGGCTGGACCTGCGGCGCGCGCGGGCGCTGCGAGGAGCACGCACATGAGCCCCATCCTCGTCGCCGGCCTGTCGCTGCTGGCCATGCTGGGCCTGATCTGGGCCGGCATGCACGTGGCCATCGTGCTCGCGGTGGTGTCCTACTTCGGCGTGTGGCTGATCCGCGGAGACCCCGGCATCGCCGCCGACCTGCTCGCCCAGGCCAGCCAGGACGCCATCGCCAGCCACATCTTCGGCGTGGTGCCGCTGTTCGTGCTCACCGGCTTTCTGGTCGCCATCGCCGACGTCGGCAAGGACGCGTTCGAGGTCGCCAACCAGGTGCTGCGCCGCCTGCGCGGCGGGCTGGGCATCGCCACGGTGGCGTCCAACGCGGTGTTCGCGGCCATCACCGGCATCTCGATCGCCTCGGCGGCGGTGTTCACGCGCGTGGCCGTGCCCGAGATGCTGCGTTTCGGCTACCACCCGCGCTTCGCCGTCGGCGTGGTGGCGGGCTCGTCGGTGCTGGGCATGCTGATCCCGCCCAGCCTGCTCATGATCCTCTACGGCTTTCTCGCCAACCAGTCGGTGGGCGATTTGTTCACCGCCGGTATCGTGCCCGGGCTGGTGCTGGCGCTGGCCTATTCCATCGGCATCGTGCTCATGGCCACGCTGTGGCCGCGCACGGTCTACGAAAGCGGCGAGCCGCTGCCGGTGCAGGACGAAGCGCTGATGCCGCTCACCCTGCTTGCGGGCAAGCTGCTGCCCAGCGTGCTCCTGATCGCCTCGGTGCTGGGCGGGCTGTACGCGGGCTTCTTCACCGCAACCGAGGCCGGCGCAACCGGCGCGGCGGTGGCGCTCGCCATTGCGTTCGCGCGGCGCAAGCTCAACTTCAAATCGCTGTGGAGCGTGCTGGTGGAAACCGGGCACGTGACGGTGGCGGTGAGCTTTCTCATCATCTGCGCCACCATCTACACGCGCATGCTGGCGATGTCGGGCATGCCGCAGTTCCTGGTGGAATGGATGACGCAGCTGGGCCTGGGGCCGACGGGCTTTTTGATCATCTACGTTGTCTTCTGCATCCTGCTGGGCACCATCATCGACTCTTCGTCCATCCTGCTCATCATGCTGCCGCTGATGCTGCCGATCGCCGAGCAGCTCGGGCTGAACCTGATCTGGTTCGGCGTGGTCACCGTGGTGGCGGTGGAGATCGGGCTCCTTACGCCGCCATTCGGCCTGTCGGTCTTCGTCATCAAGAGCACGCTGCAGGACCAGCGCATCACGCTGGGCGACATCTTCCGCGGCACCGCGCCCTTCACCGTGATGATGGTGGCGGTGCTGCTGCTGCTCATCCTCGTACCGCAACTGAGCCTGATGCTGCTCAAATCCCCCGGAGGCTGACCGAATGTCCCCCGCCAACCCCCTGGACGGCTTCACCGTCGACCGCGCGCAGATCCGCACCATAGGCCGCGAGCTGCAGCGCCCCGAATGCATCCTCGCCGAGCGGGGCGGCACGCTGTGGTCGGCCGATGCGCGCGGCGGCGTAATGCGCATCGCGCCCGACGGCACGCAGCGCTTCATTGGCCAGCGCGCCGATGCCCGCTTCGAGCACGCCGCGGCCGCCAGCAGCGCCGAGCTGGAGCACAAATTCACCACCGGCACGCTGCCCAACGGCCTGGCCTTTGCGGCCAATGGCGACCTGCTGATCAGCAACTTCGGTACCGACTGCCTGGAAGTGATGACGCGCCAGGGCGACAGCCGCGTGCTGTTCGACCGCATAGCCGGCCAGCCCATCGGCAAGGTCAACTTCGTGCTGCGCGACTCGAAAGACCGCATCTGGATCACCGTCTCCACCCGCGTCAACCCGTGGACGCAGGCCGCCGCCTCGCGCGTGCGCGACGGCTACATCGCCGTGGTCGAACGCGGCGTGCTGCGCGTGGTCGCCGAGGGCTTTTACTTCACCAACGAAATCCGCCTCGACGCCGCCGAAGAATGGCTCTACATCGTCGAAACCACCGGCCCGCACATCAGCCGCATGCGCCTGCACGAAGGCGCGCACGGCGTGGAACTGAAAGAGCGCGAGGTCTTCGGCCCCGAGCACCTGGGCGGCTTTCCCGACGGCATCGCGTTCGACGCCCACGGCAACCTCTGGTGCACGCTGGTGATGGTCGACCAACTGATCGCGCTCACGCCCCAGGGCGACAAGCGCGTGCTGCTCGACGACGGCGACCCGGCCGCGTCGCAGAACCTGCTCGCCCACATGGCCGCGGGCACCGTCACCAGCGAGCACATGCTGGCCGCGCGCGGCACCCTCGCGCCGTGGATGGCCAGCATCACCTTCGGCGGCGCCGACCTGCGCACGGTCTACATCGGCAGCCTGATGGGCACCACGATTCCCCACTTTCGCAGTCCGGTCGCCGGGCTGCCCATGGTTCACTGGCACTGAAGGAGAGCTGACATGCCCCGCAAATTCATCGACCTGTCGATCTACCTGGAAAACGACGTCATCTCCGACCCGCCGGCCTTCGCGCCCAGGATCCAGTACTTCAACCACCAGAACTCGTTCGAGCAGATGGCGCCCTTCTTTCCGGGCCTCAAGCAATCCGACCTGCCCGACGGCGAGGTCTGGGCGGTGGAGATGGTGCAGCTGTCGACGCACAACGGCACGCACCTGGACGCGCCCTACCACTTCCACAGCACCATGGACAAGGCGCTGGGCGAGAAAAAGCGCGCCTGGACCATAGACGAGGTGCCGCTGGAATGGTGCTTCCAGCCCGGCGTGAAGCTGGACTTTCGCCACTTCGCCGACGGCTACGTCGTCACCGCCGCCGACGTCGAGGCGGAGCTCCAACGCATCGGCCACACGCTGCAACCGCTGGAGATCGTCGTCGTCAACACCCGCGCGGGCAGCCGCTACGGCCATGACGACTTCGTCAGCGCCGGTTGCGGCATGGGCTACGAAGCGACGATGTACCTGCTGGAACGCGGCGTGCGCCTGACCGGCACCGACGCCTGGAGCTGGGACGCACCCTTCGTCTACACCGCGCAAAAGTACGCCGAAAGCCACGACGCCGGCCTGATCTGGGAAGGCCACAAGGCCGGGCGCGACATCGGCTACTGCCACCTGGAAAAGCTGCACAACCTGGAGGCGCTGCCCGCCAAGGGCTTTTATATCTCGTGCTTCCCGCACAAGATCCGCGGCGCCTCGGCCGGCTGGACACGCGCGGTGGCCATCTTCGACGACGCACTGCAAGTGTCCTGAATTTCAAGCCGAATTCGGTTCAAACCCTTATCCATCAAGCGCAAGCAGCTATCAACCAAAGAGCTTCAATGACCCGACTGGACGCCACCCACGACCCGTCTCGCCGCAGCTGGCTGGCCTCGGCCAACGTCGCCACCTGCGACTTTCCGGTGCAGAACCTGCCCTACGCCGTGCTGCGCCCGCGCGCCAGCCACGGGCCCTTTCGCGGCGCGGTGGCCATCGGCGACCAGGCGCTGGACCTGGCCGCGCTGGCCGCCACCGGCCTCGTGACCGGCAGCGCCGCCGACGCGCTGGCGCTGGCCGCCGAGCCCACGCTCAACGCCTTCATGGGCGCGGGCCCTGCCGCCTGGCAGCCGCTGCGCCGCGCGCTGTTCGCACTGCTGGCGCAGGGCGCGCACGCGCAGGACACGGTGCGCGCCTGCCTGCTGCCGTTGGCCGACGTGCAATACGCCGTGCCCGCGCGCATCGGCGACTACACCGACTTCTACACCTCGCTCGACCATGCGCGCAACTGCATGCGCATCATGTACCCCGACGCCGACGTCACGCCCAACTTCCGCTGGCTGCCGCAGGCCTACCACGGCCGCGTCTCCACCATAGGCGTGAGCGGCCAGCGCTTTCACCGCCCGCACGGCCAGTTCGTGCCGCGCGGCGCCAGCGCGCCGGTGTTCGCGCCCTGCGCCGCCATGGACTACGAGTGCGAACTGGGCGTCTGGGTCGGCCCCGGCAACGCGGCGGGCGAGCCCATCGGGCTTGCCGACGCCGAGCAGCACCTGTTCGGCATCTGCCTGCTCAACGACTGGTCGGCGCGCGACATCCAGGTGTGGGAAATGCAGCCGCTCGGGCCGTTTCACGCAAAGAACTTCGCCACCACCGTCTCGCCCTGGATCGTGACCATGGACGCGCTCGCGCCCTACCGCCGACCCTGGTCGCGCGCGGCCGACGACGTGCAACCGCTGCCTTATCTCGACGCGCCCGCCAACCGCGCGCAGGGCGCGATCGACATCCAGCTCGAAGTGCTGCTGCACAGCGCGCAGGCGCAGGAAGCGGGCCGCGCCCCCGCGCGCCTGTCGGGCACCAGCTTTCGCCACCAGTACTGGACGGCGGCGCAGATGCTCGCGCACCACGCGGCCGGCGGCTGCAGCCTGCAGCCGGCCGACCTGATCGGCACCGGCACCATCTCCGGCCCCACCGATGGCGAAGCCGGCGCGCTGATCGAGCTGGCGCGCGGCGGGCAGCGGCCCGTGGATATCGGCGGCGGCGAGCAGCGCGGGTTTCTAGCCGATGGCGACACCGTCATCCTGCGCGGCTGGTGCGAGCAGCCAGGCGCGGCGCGGATCGGATTCGGGGAGTGCCGGGGGACGGTACTGCCAGCGATGGCACCGGCAGGCGCGCGTTGAGGGCGTCGCCCTGATGCTCCGAAACCTCGAGCCGTGGCGACGGGGCGGCCATGAACGGCGGGATGGCTGAGTCGCATGCACAGCGGTGAGCGGATCCGGAGAGCCGTTCGCGGATTGCGCGGCTGCGATATATTGATTTCCGTCACACACCATCCAAGAGGACCGCATGTCGATCAAATCCACTCTGAAATCCACCATGGTGGCACTGGCGCTCGTGACCGGTGGGTCGGTTTTCGCACAGGGCACACCGATCGACGCGGCGGCGTTCGACGCGCTCGTCGCGCAGGGCCCCGTCGCAGACGCTGCGACCATTGCATCGAGCACCTGGGCCAGCAAGATCAAGCAGGCCGGCACGCTGCGCCTGGGCGCCACGCAAACATCCAATCTCTTCTCGCTGCTCAACGAGAAAGACGGCAGGATGCGCGGCTTCGATGCAGGTCTGGCCCAGCTCGTCGCACGCTACATCCTGGGCGACGGGGCCAAGGTCAAGTTCACGCAGGTGACCTCATCCACGCGCGAGCAGGTACTCATCAACGACCAGGTGGACATGGTGCTCGCCACCTACTCCATCACCCCGGCCCGCGCCGAGAAAATCTCGTTTGCCGGCCCTTACTACACCTCGCAGGCCGGGGTGCTGGTCAAGGCGAGCAACCGGGCGATTCAGTCGTACAGCGACCTGGCCGGCAAGAAGGTCGCGACGCAGGCGGGCTCCACGGGGCCCGCGATCCTGGCGCAGTACGCACCCAAGGCGGCCGTGCAGGAGTTCCAGACGCACCAGGAAGCGCTCGACGCGCTGCGCCAGGGCCGCGTGGACGCCTACGTGACCGACTACACCCTGCTGCTCAACGCCCTGAGCCTCGGCACCGGCGACACCCGGCTGGCGGGTGCGCCCTTTGGCGCGGAGGACCCCTACGGCGTCGGACTGCCCAAGGGCTCGGACGGCGTGGCCTTCGTCAACGCCTTCCTGAAAAAGGTCGAGGCCGACGGCACCTGGGCCAAGCTCTGGATCATCTCCATCGGACAGCGCACCGGCAGCACCTCTGTTCCGACACCGCCCGCCCTCCCCTGACCGATGGGCGACATCGCCAGGCTTCTGGCCGACTACGGGCCTGCCTTCGGGCAGGCCCTTTTGCTGACCTGGAAGCTCACGGTCCTGTCCTTCGTGCCCGGCTTCCTGCTGGGCGTGGTCGTGACGGTGCTGCGGCTGCTGCCGCTGCCGCCACTGCGCCTGGCTCTGACCGCCTACGTCGAGATCTTCCGCAACATTCCCAGCGTGGCGCTGCTGATCTTCATCGTGTTCGCGCTGCCCGATCTCGACGTCGTGATCGACTATGAGCCCAGCGTGATCCTGACCCTGGCGCTCGTCTGCTCGGCGTTCACGGCGGACTACCTGCGCTCGGGCATCAACACCATCCCCGGCGGCCACATCGAGGCCGCGCTCAGCCTGGGTATGCGGCCGAGGCACATCATTTCCACGGTCATCTTGCCGCAGGCGCTGCGCGCGGTGGTGCAGCCGATGACCTCGCTGCTCATTGCGCTGATGCTGTCGACCTCGCTGGCGTCGCAGGTGCCGTTTCCGGGCCGCGAGCTCACCGCGCTCGTGTCCAAGATCGCCACCGACTCCGCCGCCGGCATGGCCGCGTTCGCGGTGGCCGCCGCGATGTACGTGGCGACCGGACTGCTCATCGCCTGGGCGGGCTCCGCCCTGGAAAAGAAAGCGCGGATCCTGCGATGAGCCGCCCTCTGCAAGACATTCTGTTCGGTGCGCCGAGCCCCCGGGCCCGGACCGTCACGCGGGGGGTGAGCGCGATCGCGGCGGCCGTGCTGCTCCTGCTGGCCGCGGGTGTCGCGCTGCGGTTCCAGTCCGCGGGGCAGCTCGACGCCCGCTTCTGGGCGTTCTTCGCCTGGCCGACCACCTGGACCTTCCTGGCCCAGGGCCTGCTCGGCACGGTGGCGTCGGCGGCGATGGCCGCCGCGATCGCGCTCACCCTCGGGCTGGTGCTGGTGCTGGGGCGCCTGGCGCGGCTGCGGCTCGTGCGCTGGCCAAGCAGCGCGGCGATCGAGTTCCTGCGCGGCACGCCGACGCTGCTGCTCATCTATGTGTGTTTTCTGGTGCTGCCGTCGGTCGGAATCAAGCTGAGCACGTACTGGATGCTGACCTTGCCCATCAGCCTCTCCACCGCCGCCGTGGTGGCCGAGGTCTACCGCGCGGGCGTCCTCGCCGTGCCCCGCGGCCAGACCGATGCCGCACGCAGCCTGGGGCTGACCGAAGCCCAGGTGTTCTTCCTCGTCGTCTTCCCCCAGGCCCTGCGCTACATCGTCCCGGCACTGGTCGCGCAACTGGTCATCGTGGTCAAGGACACCACCTTCGGCTACGTCGTCACCTACGGCGAGCTGATGCAGAACGCCAAGGTGCTCATCGCCAACTACCACGCGCTGGTGCCCGTGTACCTCGTCGTGGCGCTGCTTTACTGCCTCGTGAACTACGCGATATCCAGGGCGAGCCAGCGGCTCGGCGGGCCGATGCATTGATGCACAGGCCGCCGCAGGATGTAAACCAGAGCCCATGTCGTAAGCAAAGAAAAGCGAATGTGTGCAGGCGCGGGTGCCTGCGCCCGGACTTGTGCGCGCAGCGCCTCTGAAGCACAGGCACGGGGGCAGGCCCTTCGCGGAAACATGGGGAAACCATGATCCATGGTCGCACGTGGTCTAGTCGATCCAGAGCGACCTGCTTCCTGGGAACAAGCGCGGCGACGCAGTTCGGCCACCGCTCAAGTCATTGCCGGTGCACCAGCCAATTGACCACGGCCCCATGGCACCGACCGAACGCCGCTCCGAAGCCGCAGCGCCCCTTCCGAAAAAGGGAGCTGCAGGCATTTTTTTGAACTGGAGATATGCATGTACCGTTGCACCTGCAGCATCGTGCCCAGAGATGTGTTGGAGCGTCTTGCCGGGGATGAAAGGTTCGGCGCCGAGCTGCGCAAGGCGGCTTCCGACTCCGCGCGCGTCAGCGATGTCCTGCGTCGCATGCGCAATGAATCACGCGCATTGCTCATGCACGACATGGCCATGGGCACCCGTCCAAAGCCCCGGATTTCCGAACCCAAGGTGCAGGTATACAACTGCAGAAACACCACTGCCCTGCCCGGCAGGCTGGTGACCAGCCCCCGCCGCTCGGCCGACAGGACGATCAAGCGCGCCTTCGAGGACACGACATCGGTCGCAACGTTCTATCGGGAAGTCTTCGGCCGCAACTCCCTCGACAACGCAGGCATATCGCTCATCTCATCCGTCCACTATGGCGTGAAGTACAACAACGCGATGTGGAACGGCAGCCAGATGGTCTACGGCGACGGGGATGGCAACCTGTTCCTGGATTTCACTCTTGGCAACGATGTGGTCGGACACGAACTGACACACGGTGTCACCCAGTACACCCTGGACCTGGAATACAGCGGCGACGCGGGTGGCCTGAACGAGAGCCTGTCGGACTGCTTCGGTTCGATGTTCCGCCAGTGGCAGGCCGGACAGACCGTGGACCAGGCCGACTGGCTGATCGGTGCGGACATCCTGGGCCCCGCCGCCAGGGAGCGCGGCTACACCTGCCTGCGCAGCATGGTCAATCCCGCCGACAGGAAGGCCCTCGCCCGTCAGCCCACCCGGTACTCGGACCTCACCCCCGACATGGATCCCCACTACAGCAGCGGCCCGCCCAATCTGGCCTTCTGCACGGCCTGCGTGGTTCTGGGGGGCAAGAGCTGGGAAAGCGTCGGGCAGGTGTGGTATCGCGCGATGACGGCACTGGGCGCCCGCCCCAGTCTCGACATGCCGGACTTTGCAGAGAAGACACGGCAGACGGCTGAACAGATGTACCCTTCGCAACCGGCGGTGCTCGCCGCCGTTGACAAGGGCTGGAGGACCGTGGGACTGTGACCCTTGCCACGATCACCTGCCCCAGGGCGAACAACCCGTTTTCAGGCCATGAACCAGGACTCTTCGATCGCGGTGGAACGCCTCGGTGGCTTTGCCGGGTTCGGCGGGCCGGGGGCCCGCATCCGCAGCTGCGGCACGCTGCAATGGTCGCAGCTGAGTTCGGACGAGTGTCAGGCCCTGGCGCAGCAATTCACGGAGGTCACTTCCGTCGAGGCGGCCAGCAGGCCGACGGCGGATGGATTTCAATACCGCATCACCGCGACGGTGGATGGCGCGCTGCGCACCATCGTGCTGCCCGAGCAGTCCGTGCCAGCAGCGTTGCGCGATTGCGTTCGCGACGAACTGCTGTAGCGAGCCCCGTTCCCCAAGCGCGCTTCGGGCCTGTCAGCGACGCGGTCTACAGATCCAGACCACCCACACCGCCGCATGGTCCGTGGGTCACGGTTTGCGTGGAAATCGACAGCGAGCGGCCCAACGTCAAGACAACAGTGCCATTTGTGGTTCATTCGACAGGCATGGCACGCGCCTCGGCCGCCGGCTTGGTTCTGGCGAGTCCGTCCACGCCTGGAATGCTTTTCCGAACGGCCACGAACAGGACCTCTGCGTCTTCGCCTCCGCATGCGTGACACGCATGCGCGCGATCGCTTGGAAAGCGGATCCAGTCGCCCGCCTTGAGTTCCACGAGGCCATCGTTCGGGCCGGCCATCACTGTGCCGGACAGCACCAGCAGGCTCTCGGCGCTGCCGGGCTCATGCGCTTCTGACACGTGCCCCTCGGCATTCACGGTTGCGGTGGAAACATAGATCATCTCGGCGCCGTAGAACGTGGCCAGTGGACGCAATTGCATCCCTTCGAGCGGGCGCCAAGTGGCATCTTCGACGCGGCGAACGTCCACACCCGAGGTGGCCCGTTCACTGACCAGATCGGTGAGCGGGACATCCAGCGCGTCACACAGGCGCTGCAGCGTATCCAGGGTCGGGTTGGATTGCCCGAGTTCGATGGACAGCAAGGTTGCCTTGGAAACGCCTGCCAGCCGAGCCACCTGCGATGCCGACATCCGGCGCTGGGACGATAGCGCTCGACGTTGCGAGCCACGATGGTGTTGATGTCAAGCATGGAGTCAGGTGCGATTGCCGAGCGGCACGACCGGCCGTCGATCTTGCGACGAGCCCTCAAGGCCCTTGCCAAGAACCACGGGGGGCGGTTGGTATATTCGACAATAGGTCGTTTTAATGGCCGAACCGCATGACCCTCTTGGAGACAACATGTGCATTCGTCTTGGAACCTGGATCGATGCCCACGCGCAAGGGCCAGCGGGCAGCGCCTGGCTGGCCGCCACATGGACTGACGCGCTTCGCACCGGCGCCGAAGCCGCCGAACCTCCCGGGTTGGCACGATGACCACAGTGGATCAGGCCAATGGTCAAGCGCCGCTGGCGGCCTTGGCCCAGCAACTCGAACACACCCTCAAGCTGCGCGTGCCCCCCATCGGCATGCGGCTGTTCGAGTCGGCCGATGTGCTGGGCACCATCCCCCGGCTGCGCCGGCCGCAGGCGGTGCACACCACCGACCAGATCGTGGCCCAGGCCACGCGCCTGGGGTGGACGGTGGGCATCACCGCCGACGACCTGGTGGGCCCGCAATGCCAGGCGGTGATCGGCTTGGGCGGCCAGGATGAGGACTGGTATTCGGGCCGGCAAATGGCCGGCGTGTGGTTTGCTACCGTCGAAGACTCCAAGCGCCACCAGGCGGCGATGACGGTGGTGCCCAAGGGCCAATACAAGGCCCTGGTGGTGGCGCCACTGGCCAAGTGGGCGGGCTTTGGCGAGGGGCTGGACCAGCCCGACATCGCGCTGTTCTACGCCACGCCCGGCGCCATGATTTATTTCATCAACGGCCTGCAATGGTCGGGCTACCAGAAGTTCGACTGGAGCGTGGTGGGCGAGTCGTCGTGCGCCGACTCCTGGGGCCGGGCGCTCAAGACGCGCGAGCCCAGCCTGTCAATCCCCTGCTTTGCCGAGCGTCGCTACGGCGGCGTACTGGACGACGAAATGCTGATGGCGCTGGCGCCGGCCGACATCGCCAAGGCGCTGACCGGCATGGCGGCGCTGGCCAAGAACGGCCTGCGCTACCCATTTGCCCAGTACGGCATCCAGCAGGACGTGCGCGCCGGCATGGGGGTGAGTTACTCGCAGACCAAGGGGGCCGCCTGATCGGCCTTCGCTTCTGGCGCAAGGATTCCGGAGGTGGCACGGTGCATCACGCCGGACTGGGGCTTGCGCTGGCCTTGGCGATCGCTGCTTTCAAATTGACGCAGCAGTACCGCCATCTACATAGCGGTGCCGAACATTGCTCCCACGCCTGCGGTCACCGCCATGGCAAAGGTGCCCCAGAACGCTACGCGCAGTGCGCTTTTAAAAAGCGGCGTGCCGCCAACGGCTGCGGCGGCAGCGCCAAGCAGGGCCAGGAAGACAATCGCCGTCGCCACGATCCAATAGAGCAGGCTCTGCTCCGGTGCCAACAGGACCACTGCCAGCGGCATGGCCGCACCCACGGCGAAGCTCCCGGCAGACGCCATGGCAGCTTGCAGCGGGCGAGCGCTTAACGTTTCCGAGATGCCCAATTCATCGCGCGCGTGCGCGCCCAGCGCATCATGGGTCATCAATTGCGTGGCGACCTGATCCGCGAGTCGATGATCCAGGCCACGCCGGACGTAGATGGCCGTTAGTTCCTGGTGCTCTGCTTCCGGACTGGTTTTCAGTTCATCATGTTCCCGCGCCAAATCCGCTTTCTCCGTATCGGCTTGTGAATAGACCGACACGAACTCACCAGCAGCCATGGACATGGCACCGGCGACCAGCCCCGCGATGGCCGTGGTCATGATGCTGGCATGGCTTGCATGGGCCGCAGCCACGCCGGCAACCAGGCTGGCTGTGGAAATGATGCCGTCATTCGCTCCCAGAACAGCGGCGCGCAGCCATCCGATGTGTTCAGTACGGTGGCTCTCAGGGTGGGCGCGGTGGTGAAATTTTGTCATTGGAGATTCGAGTCCATGTGAAGCAGCCTGGGGCCAACAGTTCAGGGGCGATGACCGGGAAGCATGCGAACCAGTGTGTTGTCGCGCATGACGCAATGGTGCCACCGGTACGGGTGACTGCAAACAAGTGGGGCGACCTACCTGCGCGCTCGCTGCACAGCAGTCATTTATGCTGTTGAAAATGAAGCGACGGCCACGGATCTACCATTCCGACAGCCCGAAGTCTTTGTCGTGCCTGGCCTTCGCGCCGCAGCGGTCGCAGATGACCTCTGCCCCGAAGGGCGTCGCCACGGTCTCATGAATTCTCATATTTCGTTCCTTTTGCCTTCGCAGCGCCTTGCATAGGAGGGGGACGTTTGAGCCCCCGCTAATGAAAATTCCGTCCCCTGCTCGTCACCTCGGCCAGGCGCCCGAGCAGCGGCGTCAGGTCCGCCAGCCGTGCGGCGATCACGTTGCCCACGTCGCCCTCGCGCTGCCAGCGCCCCTGCACGGCCAGCAGCTTGGCGTGCAGCAGCGCCGCGCGCTGGCGTTCGCGCACCTGCCGGTACACGATCACCTGCACCACGCCGGTCTCATCTTCCAGTGAAACGAAGATCACGCCCTCGGCGGTCTGGGGCTGCTGGCGCAGCGTGACGAGGCCGCAGCAGCGCACCGGGCTGCCATCGGGCAGGTCGCGCAGTTCCTGCGCGTTGTGCAGACGCCGCTGGCGCAGCAGGGGCCGCAGCAGCGCCAGCGGATGGCGTCGCAGCGTGAGGCCGGTGCTTGCGTAGTCGAAGACGATCTCCTCGCCCTCGGGCGCGGCGGGCAATTCGAGAAACGTCTCGCGGACTGGCGCATCGCGCAGCAGCCGGGGCGTGGCCTTGACCGCCGACGCGGCCCAGACCTGCTGGCGCCGGTGGCCGCACACGCTGGCGAGCGCATCCGCGCCGGCCAGGCGCCGCATATCCTGCTCATCGAGCCGCGCGCGCCGCGCCAGATCCTCGGCGTCCGCAAAGGGCCCTTGTCCCCGCGCCGCCACGATGCGCGCGGCCACGGCCCGCGCCAGGCCCGAGATCATGCGCAGGCCCAGGCGCACGGCGGGAAGTGCTGCCATCCCTTGCAGCGTGCAGTCCCAGTCGCTCGCGAGCACGTCGGCCGGGAGCACCTGCACGCCATGGCGGCGCGCGTCCTGCACGAGCTGACTCGGGGTGTAAAAACCCAGCGGCTGGCTGTTGAGCATGGCCGCGAGGAACTCGGCCGGGTGATGGCGCTTGATCCAGCACGAGGCATAGACCAGCAGCGCGAAGCTGGCCGCGTGGCTTTCTGGGAAGCCGTATTCAGAAAACCCCCGTATCTGCTCGAATATGGCTTCGGCAAACGCACTCTCGTAGCCGCGCGCCGTCATGCCGTCCACCAGCTTGGTGTAGTACTGCTCCAGATCGCCGTGGCGCTTCCACGCGGCCATCGAGCGGCGCAACTGGTCCGCCTCGCCGGGCGTGAAGCCCGCCGCGAGCACCGCGATCTGCATCACCTGTTCCTGGAAAATCGGCACCCCCAGCGTGCGGCCCAGCGCCTCGCGCAGCGCCTCGCTCGGATAGCTCACCGGCTCCCTGCCCTGGCGCCGGTTGAGATAGGGGTGAAGCATCCCGCCCTGGATCGGGCCGGGGCGGATGATGGCCACCTCGATCACCAGGTCGTAGTAGCAGCGCGGGCGCAGGCGCGGCAGCATGCTCATCTGCGCGCGGCTCTCGATCTGGAACACGCCGATGGTGTCCGCCCGCCCGATCATCTCGTAGGTGGCGGCATCCTCGGGCGGGATGTCCTGCAGCGCGAAGGGCCGGCCCAGGCGAGCGCCGATGAAGACGAGGGCCTTGCGCAGGGCGGTCAGCATGCCCAGGGCGAGCACGTCCACCTTCAGCAGGCCCATGGCGTCCAGGTCGTCCTTGTCCCACTCGATCACGGTGCGATCGGGCATGGCCGCGTTCTCGATCGGCACCATGCGCGACAGCGGCTCGCGCGTGAGCACGAAGCCGCCCACGTGCTGGCTCAGGTGCCGAGGAAATCCCAGCAACTGGCCGGTGAGCCGCACCAGCTGGCGCACCTTCAGGCTCTGCGGCGCGAGCCCCGCCTCGGCAAGCCGCTCGGGCGTGATCTCCCGGCCATCGCGCCAGCGATGCCCGCGGGCGAGCGCGGCGAGCGTCTCGGGCTCGAACCCCAGCGCCTTGCCCACGTCGCGCAGCGCGCTCTTGAAGCGATAGGTGATGACCACGGCGGTGAGCGCCGCGCGCTCGCGCCCGTACTTGCGGTACAGGTGCTGGATGACTTCCTCGCGCCGTTCGTGCTCGAAGTCCACGTCGATGTCGGGCGGCTCATTGCGCTCCTTGCTGATGAAGCGCTCGAAGAGCGTCGCCATGCGCGCCGGATCGACCTCAGTCACGCCCGTGCAGTAGCAGACCACCGAGTTGGCTGCGCTGCCGCGCCCCTGACACAGGATGCCCCGCGAGCGGGCGAAGGCGACGATGTCCGCGACCGTGAGGAAATAGGGCTCGTAGTTCAGCTCGGCGATCAGGGCCAATTCATGCTCGATCTGCAAGCGCACCTTCGCCGGGATGCCGCCCGGCCAGCGCCGCGCAGCGCCTTCGTATGTGATGTGGCGCAGATGGCTGGCCGGGGTCTCTCCAGCCGGCACGACTTCCTCCGGGTACTGGTAGCGCAGCTCATCCAGATGGAAGCTGCAGCGCGCCGCCACGTGCAAGGTCTCGGCCAGCAGTTCGGACGGGCAAGCCTGCGCCAGACGCAGGCGCGAGCGCAGGTGCCGCTCCGCGTTCGGCTGCAACGCGAGGCCGCACCGCGTGAGGGGCTGGCCCAGGCGCGTGGCGGTGAGCACGTCCTGCAGCGTCTCGCGCGAGCGCAGGTGCATGTACACGTCACCACACGCCACCAGCGGAATGGCGCTGAGCGCGCTCACCTCGCGCAGCCGGTGCAGCCACATCTCGTCGTCCAGCTGGCGCAGCAGCTGCGCGGCCAGCCAGCAGCGGCCCATGAAGCGATCGAGCAGCCAGCGCGCGATGGCAAGCAACTGCGCCGGGGTGGCGGGCCGCCGCGGCGCGGCCAGCACCACGCAATCGCGCAGGGCCTGCGGATCGACGTCGGCTGCGCGCAGGCGGTAGCTGCCCTTGATCGGCGAGGCCCGCCGCAGCCCGGTGATGAACTCGCACAGATCGCCGTAGCCCGTACGGTTGCACGCGATCACGATCAGCGTGAACGGTGCCAGCGGCTCGTCGGCTTCCACCTCGAACTGACTGCCGATGAGCAGCTTCAGTCCCTGCGCCTTGGCCGCGACATGCGCGCGCACCACGCCGGCCATCGAGCACTCATCGGTGAGGGCCAGTGCCGCGTAGCCGAGTTGGCTCGCACGTTCGACCAGTTCCTCGGGGTGGCTGGCGCCGCGCAGGAATGAGAAATTGCTCAGGCACTGCAGTTCGACGTACTCGGGCAGGGTGGGCGATGCGTGGGCCATGGCGTGTCCTCACGCAAAGAGGCCGTGCAGGTACCAGGCGGTGGCGTCGCCAGCCAGGCGCTCGTGGCAGATCCAGAGCACGCCCGCGCGCTCGCTCAGCGCCACCCAGTAGTCGCGCTCGACGTGGTGGCTGCACGCATCGTCCTCGCCACGGTGCCACCATCCGCCTTCGACGCGGTGCGGACCGATGAGCAGCATCAGCGGCCCCTGGAAGATGGGGCGGTGTTCGCGCAGCGCCAGCCTGAGCGGCTCGGGCAGGATGAAGGTGGGCTGTGGCGTATCGGTGGACGCCACGCGCGACCGGGGCAGCGCCAGGGATGCAGGTTGCCAGTCTTGCGCCCATTCGATGCGATGATCCTCGTGCAGCACCGGCCGCCGCACACGATCGGCCCCCAGGCGTGCGGCAATGCGTTCAAGTACCCGCGTCAGGGGTTCGCTGCCGACTTCCTTGTCTGGCACCAGCGAGGCACTGCGCTCCTGAAGCGGCATCACGTCGAGCGCCTCCAGAATGAGGTCGCCCACGGGAGCCGCCAGCGTCACTTGTGCCAGGTGCTCGGCCAGCAGGCGCTGCAGGTGCTCGACGTGGCGCATCGGCTCTGCCGTGCGGATCGTCAGCGCGCCGCCTTCACCGACGTCGCGCGGGCGCATGGCGTCGTGCGCCCAGTGCAGCGTGAACGCCGTGATACCCGCATGGCGCGCCGCCAGCCAGCCGCACAGTTGCACCAGCAGGCGGCGGGCGCCGAACAGCAGCGCGGGCGCGGTCTCCACACGGCTCATCAGCTCCAGCCGCGCGCGGAAGACCTCGGGCAGCTCGACCCAGCCATGCGCCTCGGGGCGCAGGCCATAGGCCTGGTCGAGGACCTGAAGCAGCGCCTGGCCAAAGCGCCGGGTGAGGCCGCCGCGCGGCAGGCGCCGCACCTCGCCCAGCGTGCGGCAGCCCAGTTGCGCCAGCGTGAGCTGGTGCGGCCGGGCGGCCGAGAGTACCTGCAGCGCCAGCGCGTCCAGCACCCCAGGCAGGGGCAGGCGAATGGCACCCGGTACCCCGGCGCGCGCGCAGGCCAGCGCCGCCAGGCTGTTGGGGGCCCAGGCGAGCGCCACCGCGCCGAGGGTGCGAGCCTCGCTCAAAATGCGCTCGTGCAGCGCCCGCCGCCCGCCGAACAGGCGCACGCTGGCCGCCACCTCCAGGATGACGGCTTCATCGGCGATGGCGACGCGGGGGGTGAATTGCAGAGCCCAGGTCGCCAGCCCATGCAGCGCGTCACTGGACGGCGGTGTCCCGTCGGGGGCGCAGGGCAGGAGCAGGGCGGCCCACAGCATGGGCGGGGACCTCGCGAGAAAACAACCGGCTGGGGTGCAGCAGCCGGGGGGTGAGCAGGCCAGCCAGGCCCGTGGGCACCGACGCCAGGGTGAGGGTCCGGTCCAGCGTGGGGCCGCGGCGTTTGAGGATGTGCAGCCGCAGCGCCCAATCCGGATCGGGGCTGGCGTGCACGCGCAGCGGCGCCGCCGAGGATTGCTCTCGCGCGGCTTGCGGGCGGCACAGGAACACCAGCGCCTCGCAGGCCTGCGCGCACACCTGCAGGCGCCGGATCTGCTCGGCCCGCGCCTGCTCCAGCCAGGCGATGATGGCGCCGCAGGCGTTGGCCTTGATGAGCTGTTCGATCGCCCACAGGCGTTCGGCCAGTGTTCTCGCCTCGATCCAGACGAAGCCGCGCTCGTCCAATCCCGCCGGCTGCAGCCCAGGCAGGTAGGGCTCGCGCGGCGGCGCCACGGCGATGATGGAGCCGCCACGCGCGGCGACCTGGCGCAAGGCCGGGCCCAGCAGCCGCCATTCGGCGGTGGCGGGCTGCGGTGTCAGGACCTCGGTGATCGCCCGAGTGGGCCAGCCGCCGCCGGGCAGTTCGCGGTCGAGCTGCGCCCAGCCCGTGGGCACCACGGCCGAAGGCTGGCGGCCGATCTCGGCGCCGCGCCAGACGCCCGCGACGGCGATCTCTGGCCGACTCCTTCCAAGGCGGGAAGACGGTGCGGCTGGATCGGGAGCCAGACCGGGACGAGGCAGGGGTGTGGGAGCTGGCATGATGAATACTGCGTATTTATACAGTATTTTGCGGAATCAGTGCTTCGAGGACAGGCGTGGCGTTTGCCCGAGTCGCTCAAAGTCTCAGCTGGAAGCGCCAGGAACGCCAACGTCTGATCGCCTGGCGAGGTGGCCTGTCATCCTCGACAGGAACGGCGTAGCCCCTTACCTCTCACGGGCAGGGCGCCTCATGCACCGAAATGCGGTTTGTTGAAGAGAGAGCGACGTGGGTACTGCTGTGATCGGTTTCCAGAGTTTGGGATTTCTGAGAGGCTGGAATGCAGCGGTTGCGGCTGTTCACAGCGACGGGCCTGCTGACAGCCCACGGTCGCAAAGCAGTCCATAGGCCAAGTCACACGCCTTCATTGAGGACATGGCACGAAAGTGTCCATGACAGTCGAGGCGACTCCCCCAACCTGGGGAGTGCAACAGACATTGGACATTGCAATCAATCCAATATTCTTTAGAATGAATGTTCGATGCCAAATATCACCAAAACCCAGCTCTATGAACACGTTGCCCGCATCGGCAAGGCGTTGGCGAGCCCAAAGCGGCTGGAGTTGATCGAGCTGCTGGCTCAAGGCGAGAAAACCGTTGACCTGTTGGCCATGCAGACCGGCATGGACATGCGCCTTGCCAGTGCCCACCTGCGCACCCTGCGAGAGGCGCGTTTGGTCGAGACCAGGCGCGAGGGCAAATTCATCCACTACCGCCTCAGCGATCGCGATGTGGCACGCCTGTGGATGAACGTGCGCGAAGTCGCCGAGGAACACCTTGTGGAGTTGCGCCTGGCGCTCGATCAGATGGCCACCAGCCCCGATGTGCTGAGCCCGGAAAGCCGTGACTCGCTGCTGGCCAAGGCCAGCAGGGGCGATATCGTCGTCATTGACGTTCGTCCAGATGCGGAATATGCCGCAGGGCATCTGCCGCATGCCCGGTCCATGCCTCTGAGCGAACTCAGGAAGCACCTGGCCGAACTGCCTCCCGGCAAGCAGATCGTGGCGTACTGCCGTGGCCCGTTTTGCCTGATGTCGGACGAGGCGGTCAGTCTGCTGCGCCGACGCGGCTTCACCGCGCACAAGATCGCCGACGGCGTTACCGAGTGGCAAGCCAGTGGTCTGCCGATTGAGCATTGATGTTCCAACCAGCGTTATCAGAAAGCAACTCCATGATGAAATCGCTCGTCTTCGGATTGATCGCCACCGCCTTCGCGTTCTCTGCCACTGCAGCCAACATATCGATGGCAGTGCCAGGAGCCCAGAACGCCGCCGGTCAGAAGGTACTGACTTTCATCGCCAAGGACCCGCCCGGCCAACGCTGCAACGGCAACCTGCAGGTGGCGGCCGAGATCGCCAACACCTATCGTGTGCCCATCCAGTTGCTGCCCGCGAGTCTGGCGCCCGGTATGCCGGCCCCGGCGGTTTTCTACGGCAACCAGCTTATCGTTGCTGATGGCAAAGACTTCAACGGTGTTGCAAGCTACCAGATCGTTGCCGACGTATTGGAGATGGAAGGCGTACCCCAGCAAGCCAAGTCGGGTCTGCTGTTCCAGGAAGTCGTGCGCAAGGACTTCGATGCCCTCAAGGCCACCATCAAGAACGGAGGAAAGCAAGGCCAACCCCCTGACCGGAAATGACTGCCATGAACACCTTGTTCATCCTCAACGACGCCCCCTATGGCACCGAACGCAGCTACAACGGTCTGCGCCTGGCCCGGGCGCTCGGCAAGATGCCCGGCCAGACGGTGCGCGTGTTCCTGATGGGCGACGCCGTGGCCTGCGCAAAAAGCGGCCAGAAGGTACCTGCTGGCTATTACAACGCCGGCGACATGGTGCGCACGGTGGGCAACGAAGTGGCACTGTGTGGCACCTGCATGGATGCGCGCGGCATCACTGACGAGGAAGTCGTTCAGAACAGCCGACGCAGCACACTGAAGGAGCTGACGCAGTGGACCGCCAAAGCCGACAAAGTGCTGGTGTTCTGAGTGCCACCACATGAAGGGGCGCGAAAGCGGCATGCCGGACGAGGTGCTATGGGCCTCGTTCTTCAATGCCGGGGCGATTCTTGACCATCTGCTGCCACCCGATCGGGAGCGGCTGGATGCGGTCGAATTCGGATGTGGCTATGGCACGTTCACGCTGCCGATGGCAAAGCGAACCCGAGGCCGGGTGACGGCGCTGGACATCGAGCCGGCGATGGTGGCCCGCGTGCAGGAACAGGTGCGCAAGGCCGGTCTTGACCATGTCCGCATCGAACTGCGGGATTTCGTCGAACAGGGCACCGGCCTGGGTGATGCCACGCAAGACCACGCCATGATCTTCAACCTGCTGCATATTGAGGAGCCGACGGCTTTGCTGCGCGAGGCTTGGCGGGTGCTTCGACCGGACGGTACGCTGTCGGTGATTCACTGGCGCAGCGACATTGACACCCCCCGCGGCCCACCGCTGGGCATCCGGCCCCATCCAAAGCAATGTGCGGCATGGGTGGCAGACGCCGGTTTCGTGGGTGTGCATGCCGTGGCTCTCGGTGACAGTGCACCTTTTCATTTTGGAATGACCGGTTTGCGGACCGAGTGCGCATGAACTGCTGATCTGCATCGAGTGGCACGGCGCAAGGTCTCGGCCCTACTCCACCGTCACGCTCTTGGCCAGATTGCGCGGCTTGTCCACGTCGGTGCCGCGCGCGCAGGCGGTGTGGTAGGCCAGCAGTTGCAGCGGCACCACGTGCAGCAGGGGGCTGAGCCGGCCATAGTGCTCGGGCATGCGGATCATGTGCATGCCTTCGCTGCTTTCGATGCGCGCGTCAGCGTCGGCCAACACGTAGAGCACGCCGCCCCGCACGCACCACCGAAATGCGTCTTTGCAGGAAACGACTTCCAGCTCGCGAGGCGCACTTGCAGCTTAGCTTCGATAAGTGCCCAAACACCCCTACCACTCGGCCTCTGCACCGCCCCCTCGCATCCTTCATGCACGAATGAAGAGTTGGCCCTTCAATGGCAAATTGTGTACAAATAAAATGTGCACCTCTCAATTTCCTAGGGTAAATACTATTTATTTCGCTGTTTTCATGTTTGACAATTTATCAATTGCACACAATGAGACTGTTTCATGACCGATCCAACCCGTACCCTCGCACTGACCGAAGGCTTCTTCACCGTCAAGGACGAACTCCCCATCGAGCGCCTTGCCGCAGTCGAGGGCATTAAACCCAAAGGCGTCGTTGAAGTACGCCGCGCCATGGTGGGCAAGGACATCCTCATGCTCCACGTGTTCCGTGAAAAAGGGCTGATCGATCCGGTGCACAAACACATGGATCACGAAACCGTGGCCTACCTGATACGCGGCAAGCTGCGTCTGGTGATTGGCGGCAAAGAGTTCATCGCAGGGCCTGGCACCTCTTGGATCCACCCCGTGGGCGTGGAGCATTTCAGCGAGGCGCTGGAGGACTGCGAGCAGTTGGAGATCAAGTCACCGCCCACCAAGACCTGGGTCAGCGAGTAAGCCCCCCCTAACGGAACGCCACATGAACACAAGCGTGCAGTTCGTCACCGCAGTATCGCGATTTCTGGCTCGACTTGGAGGAGCGCTGATCCTCATCTGCGCCTTCCTGGTGTCGCTGGACGTCGTGTTCCGTAACGTCTTCAAGCTGGCCATCTTTGAAAGTTACGAGTTGACCGGTTACGGCATCGCACTGGCCACCGCGTTCGGCCTGTCCTGGGCGCTCGTCACCAAGGCGCACATCCGCATCGAGGTCATCTACAACCTGCTGGGCGTCAAGCCTCGCGCCTACCTGGACATATGCGCTCTGGCTGCGTTGTCGGTTGTCGCGACTGTGCTCGTCTACTACGGCGCGCTCGTCGCGTTGGACAACTGGGAACTGGGCGCGAGTTCCAATTCCACCCTGCATGTGCCGCTCGCCATCCCTCAAGGGCTATGGCTACTGGGCCTGTTTTGGTTTGCAGTGTGCGCCAGCGTGCTTCTGGTCGTGGCGGTGAGCGCAGTGGCACACAACCAGCACCAGCAGGTACAAGAAATGTTCGGTATCGCGACCGTATCGGAAGAGGTTGAAGCGTCCATGGAAGGGACCGGGGTACAAGTCACGCGCGCCACGTCCCCGGCCGGCTCTGTATCCGTTGCGAACGCCGGAGCCTGACATGTTGCTTGTTTCCACGATCCTGTTGCTGCTGTTCATCGCCAGCAGCCTCTACGTCGGCGCCGCCATTGGCGTGCTGGGGGCCACACTTTCGAATCTCTATTCATCCCTGCCGCTTGTGCGCGGTGTGGGAGAAATGGCCTGGGGGACCTCCAACGATTTCACGCTGGTCGCAGTCCCCATGTTCATTCTGATGGGAGAAATGCTGCTGCGCTCTGGTCTTGCGGAAAACATGTTCGATGCGCTGGACAAGTGGGTAGGCCACATTCCTGGCGGGCTCATGCACACCAATATCGCCGCCTCGACGCTGTTTGCAGCCACCTCCGGCTCAAGCGTGGCCACGGCCGCCACAATAGGTACGGTGTCGCTTCCGAACATGCACAAGCACGGCTACCGCCCCGCCTTGTTCCTGGGATCGATTGCGGCTGGCGGCACGCTGGGGATCCTGATTCCGCCGAGCATCAACATGGTGCTGTACGGCGCCCTATCCGAAACATCGGTTTCGGACTTGTACCTGGCAGGCTTCATTCCGGGACTGTTGATGGCGCTGCTGTTTTCCACGCTGATTTTCGTAGTTTGCATCGTCAACCGCGAACTCGCTCCGCGCAAGCCGCGCGCACCCTGGGGTGAACGGTTGCGCGCGTTGTGGTCGCTCGGCCCTCCGCTGTACCTGTTCATGCTGGTGGTGGGATCCATCTACCTGGGATGGGCCACACCGACGGAAGCGTCCGCGCTCGGCGTGGTCGGGACTTTCCTCTATGTCGTCACCACGGGCAAGTTCAGCTGGGACCGACTGTGGGCAGCGCTGGAAGGCACGGTGCGCACCACCGCCATGGTCATGCTGATCGTGATCAGCGCGTATTTCCTGAACTTCGTGATGTCCACGATCGGCCTGACCGACATTGCCGTCAAGGCCGTGGGCACCCTGACCTGGGGCCCGACCTACGTCATGTTGGCCATCGTCGCCGTCTATCTGCTGCTGGGCTGTTTCGTGGAAACGCTCACGCTGATGGTCGCCACCACGCCCATCATCGTTCCCATCGTCGTCGCTTTGGGCTACGACCCGGTCTGGTTCGGCGTGGTCTTCGTGATCCTGATCGAATTGGCCTTGATCACCCCGCCCATCGGCATGAACCTGTTCGTCGTGCAATCGGTGCGCACCAGCGGCGGGTTCCGCGACGTCGCGCTCGGCTCGCTGCCGTTTGCCGCCGTGATGCTGGGCGTCATCTTCCTGCTGCTGGCATTCCCCGAACTCGCCACCTGGCTACCCAAGACCTACAACGCCCTCAAGTAATCGTAACCCATGCTGCTGGCCCAGGCTGGCGCTCTCGTGCTTTCAGACTTTCCCAAACCATCCAGAGGAGACAGCCATGACCACCTTCCCGATCCGTGCCCTGCTCGCTGCCAGCTGCATCGCATTCAGCGGCATTGCGCTGGCCCAAGAAATGCCAAAAGTCACATTGAACGTGGTTGGCAATCTCGGCATTACGACCCAATCAAAAGAACTAGAGGCCCCCATGTGGACACAGGCCATCCCAACGGCCTCGGGCGGCGCAATCACAGTCACGTTCAAGCCCTGGAATGAAATGGGGCTCAAGGGCGGGGAGGTGATCAAACTGCTGCGCCAGGGACTTTTCGATGTAGGCACCACCGTACTGGGCTTTTTAGCAGGCGAAGCGGCCATCAACGATTCCCTGGACCTGGCTGGTGCTTCCACCTCTCTCGAGATGGTGCAGGACGCCATGAACGCCTTTCGCCCTTATCTCGACGATTACTACGCCAAGAACCAGCAAGTGAAGGTTCTGGGTGTGATGAGCTATGGAGATCAGGTCTTTTTCTGCCGCGACAAGTTCAACGGCTTGGCCGATCTCAAGGGACGCAAGGTGCGTGTCTCCGGCTCCTCACAAGGGGATTTCGTTGCGTACTTTGGCGGGTCGGGCATCAATATGCCGTTTGGCGACGTGCAACAAGCCTTGCAAAACGGCGTGCTCGACTGCGCTATCACCGGCATTCTGGGCGGCTACAAGGCCAAGTGGTACGAGGGCGCGCACTACCTCTATCGCCTGCCCATCAATTTCGCAGCGAGTTTTGCCGCGGCGAACATGAAGTCCTGGAACAAGCTCAGCCCCGCCGAACAGAAACTCATCGAGGATCAGTACCGCAAGCTGGAGAAGGACATCTACGCCCAAAACGTGCGCGAGAACGAAATCGGGATCGCCTGCAACACGGGTAAAGGCAACTGCTCCGAAGGTCCCGCCGCCTCCATGGTACTGGTTGACGTCAAGCCGGCGGATCTGGAACTGCGCCGCAAGGCTTTGCTGGAACGCGTTCTTCCACGTTGGGCCGCACGTTGCGGCGAAACCTGTGTGAAAAATTGGAACGACAGCGTCGGCAAGGTCACCGATCTCAAGGCCGTTGCCAGCAAATAAATACATGACCACCAAGGAGGCTTCCATGTCCACGTGGACCAGTGCCCAGGAGTACGAACTCACTGAAGAAAATCTGCGCCTGTTGCTCGACAACAAGATCGCGGCGATTCGCATTCGCGACTTTGCTTCGCCCGAGGAATGCGCCCGTTTCGCCACAGCTGCGAAAAGAGGGAACATGCAGTACTACAACGTAAGCGACCGGATTGGCTTCATCGGACTGGCGCAATACCAGTACCGGTGGACCAAAACCAAGGACGAGTTTCTGGACGATGCCGTCAAGGCGCAAGCGGACGTGCGGGCCGTTTTCAACGAGTCCTTTGACGCGCTTTCGCGCCTGATGGAGCGCCTGCGCGCCGTATGGCCCCAGCCGGTGGCCCTGGCCAGCGAGGGCGGGCGGCAGTATTTCGCCGGCATCATCCGATCCACCAGCGACAAGATCGACCTGCACGTGGACTGGGCACCCGTCAATTCCCCGGACTACGTCATCGGCACCATCGACGCGCAACTGGGCTGGAACTTCTTTGCGGAAGAACTCGAGTCTGGCGGGCACACCACGGTTTACAACAGCCCGTGGAACCCGGAAATCGTGCCGGGCGAAATCCCTCAGAGCTATGGCCTGGACCGGACGCTCATCGAAGGCGCACCCCACTTCGCCTACCGCCCCACCGCCGGCGACGTGGTGATCTTCAACACCCGCAACCCGCACGAAATCGGACCAGGTACCGCCAAACCTGGCGGCAGCCGCGTGTCGATCGGCTCGTTCGTCGGGCGCATGCCCGACAACCGACTCGTGCTGTGGGCTTGAAGGAGCAGCCGCCCGTGATCGTGGAAATGCGCTCTTACGTGTTGCACCCCGGCGCTCTGCCCGAGTTCATGCGTCTGATGGGCAGCGAAGGCATCGACATCGAACGCCATGCCCTGGGCAACCTGTTGGGCTTCTACAGCACCGAAATCGGCTGCATCAACAAAGTCATCCATCTGTGGCGCTACGCGTCCTTCGAAGACCGCCAGCAGCGCCGCGCCCAACTGGCGGCGTCGCCCGAATGGACGGCCTTCGTGCCCAAGGTGCTGCCACTGATTCAGGAAATGCGCAACGAATTGCTCAATCCGGCGCCCTTTTCACCATAGTGAACAGCACCTGCCGACGGCCCACCTTTTGTGAATGCAATGAGAAAGATGACGACCCAAAAAACGAATGCCCCCCTCGCCGGGCTCGTGGTACTGGACCTGACGCACATGCTGTCGGGCCCCTACGGCACCATGACGCTGTCGGACCTGGGAGCGCGCACGATCAAGGTGGAACCCCCAGGCAAGGGCGAGGGCACACGCCAGTTGCTGGCGAGCACGCCGGCGTACTCACGCGATGGCATGGGTGCGTACTTCCTGACCCTCAACCGCGGCAAGGAAAGTGTTGCGCTCGACCTCAAGAGCCAAGAAGGATTGCAAGTCTTCTATGACCTGGTGCGCCATGCCGATATCGTGTTCGATAACTTCAGCGTAGGCGTCACGCAACGCCTGTGCATCGATCACGAAACGCTTTCGAAAATCAACCCCCGCATCATCACCTGCACCGTCACCGGGTTTGGCGAGACCGGTCCGGACAATAGGCGCCCTGCCTTCGACCAGGTCGTGCAGGCCATGGGGGGCGGCATGTCGATCACGGGCGATGGCGCAGGCCTGCCCACTCGTTCGGGCATTCCGATCGGCGACCTGGGTGGTGGCATCTTTGGCGCCATGGGCGTGCTCGCAGCGGTCATATCCCGCGAACGCACAGGTGAAGGCCAGCACGTGGACGTCTCCATGCTCGACGTACAAATCTCGCTGCTGAACTACATGGCCACCATGCACCTGATGTCGGGTGATGTACCGCAGCGCATTGGAAATAGCCATTTCGTACACGTGCCCTACAACGTCTATCCCACTCAGGACGGCTACGTCGTGGTGGCCTGCATCGGCGACGGGTTCTTTGCCAGGTTTCTCGAAATGCTGCCGCTGCCGGAGCTGCAAAACCCGGAGTACGAAAAGCAACCCGCACGCCTGCGCGACAAGGAAAAGATCGACGCGGCGATAGGCGTCGCATTTCGGAACAAGACCACGGCCCATTGGCTGGAGCAACTGCGCAGTCACCGCATTCCCTGCGGCCCTGTCAATAACTTCGCGCAGGCTCTTTCCGATCCGCAAGTGCTTGCACGCGACATGGTCAAGAAAGTGCGCTTGGTCGGTGGTGATGAAATTTCCACCACGGGGGTGCCCATGAAATTTTCTTCCACCAATGCACAGTACCTTACTGCGCCGCCGCGCGTGGGTGAAGACTCGCAGGCGGTACTGCGCGAACTGCTGGGCTACAGCGACGCCAAGATCGGCCAGCTTGCAGGCAGCGGCGCCCTCGGGGTATGGGCATGATCACGGCGTCCGAGCAGGTGCGCATCACCGACGTGGGCCCACGCGACGGTTTGCAAAGCCAGAAGACCCTGGTACCCACAGCAGGCAAACTGGCCCTCATTGAGGCACTCTGGTCGGCGGGCGTGCCTGCCATCGAAGCGACGAGCTTCGTGTCGCCTCAGGCCGTTCCTCAAATGGCCGACGCGGATGAGTTGATGCCCGCTATCACAGTGCCAGCGGGACGCAGTCTCTCAGCGTTGGTACCCAACCAGCGCGGCCTTGAGCGTGCAGTACGAGCCGGCTGCCGTGAAGTCGCCGTCGTCCTGTCGGCGACCGAAACCATGAATCAGCGGAATATCCGTATGGGACTTGCTGAGGCCATCGCCACGGCGCGCGACACCTTGCGGGACGCCCAGGCCCAAGGCCTGGCGACACGCGCCTACATCGCCGTGGCTTTTGCCTGTCCTTTCGAAGGCCATACGCCTACGGAGCGGGTCCACGCCTTAAGCACCGCCATGGCCGAAGCGGGAGCAGGTGAAATCGTGGTGGCCGACACCATCGGCGCGGCTGCGCCTTCCGACGTGCAGCGCGTGCTGCAGACCTTGCTCCAGTCGCTTCCCGCGCAGTCGTTGGGCCTGCACCTGCACAACACACGCGGCATGGCCCTGGCCAATGCCTGGCAGGGGCTGCAGATGGGCGTGCGCCGCTTTGACGCCAGCATTGGCGGGCTGGGGGGATGCCCATTTGCGCCAGGCGCCGCAGGCAATCTCGCGACCGAGGATCTGGCCCTTTTATGCGCGCAGGCTGGTCTGGAGACACAGATCCGCATGGATGCACTGGTGCGGGCCATCGATGTGGCCGAAACCCTGGTGGGATACCCCTTGGGGGGATGCAGCCTGCGCTGGATTCGTCAAAACAAGGAAATGAGCATATGACCGATTCACTGGGCTGGCGCCAAAAGTTCGCTGTTCTGATTCCCTCCACCAACACCTCGGTACAACCCGAGTTCGACGCCATGCGTCCGGTGGGCGTCACCAACCATATCAGCCGCATCCGCATTCCCAACATCCCGCTGCAGTCCAATGAAGACTTCAGTCGTTTGATCGAGCTCATCGCGGCGGCGCAAAACGAAGCCGTCGACGCGGTGATGTCCTGCGAACCCACCCGCCTGGTGCTGGGCATTTCGGCTGAAACCTTTTGGGACGGTCTGAAGGCCAGCGTTCGCCTCAAGGCAGAACTCGGAGCGCGCACCCAGCTCCCGGTTTCCATGGGTTCGGAGGCTTGCGGCCGCGCGTTCAAGCGTCTGGGCATGAAGACCATCGCCGTGGTTACGCCCTACCACCCCGTGGGCGATGAAAACGTGGTTCGTTTTTTTGAGGAGGCGGGTTTTCGCGTCAAGCGCATCAAGGGACTCAAGTGCGCAAGTCCGGTGAAGATTGCCCACGTCAGCGAGCTGGAGCTGGCCCACGCCCTGCGCGAAATCGATGGCGACGACATCGACGGCATCATCCAGGTCGGCACCAATCTCGCCATGGCACGCTTGGCAGCTCAAGCAGAACTCTGGCTTGACAAACCGGTGGTGGCCATCAACACGGCCATCTACTGGGACGCATTGCGCTCGTCGGGCATCGAGGACAAGATGGCGGGCTTCGGCTCCCTTCTCGAAAAATACTGACACCCCAACCCCACACCCCATGAACGCCCCCGACCTCGGTTTGTCCAACGCCAAGTTAACAGCGCCACACCGCATCTATGCGGTGATCAAGGAACGGATCATCGATGGCACCTACCATCCAGGCCAGCGCCTGACCGAGCAGAGTTTTGCCGACGAATTCGAGTCCTCGCGTACACCCGTTCGGGAATCCATCCGCCTGCTGGCGTCCGAAGGTTACGTGGTCTTCCGGCCGAACAGCGGTACGGTAGTGCGCTCCTGGAGCGTGGCGGAGCTGCTCGAAATCTTCCGCCTCCGTGCGCGCTTGGAAGCCGACATTTGCGGCGACGCGGCGCTGCGTATCAACGAGGACCAGATCAAGCGCTTGTGCATGCTTCAGAACGCCATAGAGCTCGAAGGCACCGACAACAGCGAAGCCAACACGACGCGAGTGAGCCGCTTGAACAGGGAGTTCCATGACCTCATCGCCGTGGCGAGCCAGCAAGAGCGCATGGTATCGGTACTGGCCAAGGCCATCGAGGTGCCGGTGGTGCACCGCACCTTCCGCAGTTACAGTCCCCAGCAAATGCAGCGAAGCTTTTCCCAGCACCGCGAATTGATCGACGCGTTCAAGGCCCACGACCACGATTGGGCCGTGGCCGTCATGCGATGCCACATTCACGCGGCCAAAAATGCTGTTCTACATTCCATGACACCAGCCGTTGCCGGGCCATTGCCATGAACAGGGACGACCTGACTGACAACTATGCCGCTCAAGGCGCATTTGGAGCCAGCCTGGGCACGGGGACTCGCCACGCCTTGCTGATGGTCGACTTTGCCCAAGCCTATTTCGTGGAGGAGTCCCCACTCTACGCCGAGGCACCTCAAGCGCTTGAATGCGCCAGCCTCCTCCTGAATTGGGCGCGCCGCCATGCCGTAACCATCGTGCACACGCGTGTGGAGTACGACGCACAAGGCATCAATGGTGGCCACTTTTTTCGCAAGGTGCCTGCATTGAGGGTGTTCTGCGCCGGGAATCCGCTCGGCGACTTTGCCCCCGCAGTACGGCCGTTGCCCAATGAACTTGTCGTGACCAAGCAATATGCCAGCGCGTTTTTCGGCACTTCACTGGCGAGTACCTTGCGCACCCTGGGGGTGGATTGCGTGTTGATTGCCGGGATGAGCACCAGCGGATGCGTACGCGCCACAGCGCTCGACACGATTCAAAATGGCTTCATTCCCATTGTGGTGGCCGACGCTTGCGGTGACAGGCATGCCGCACCACACGACGCCAGTCTTTTTGATTTACAGGCGAAATACGCCGATGTCATGACATTTGCGCAAATGCAGGCGGCATTGGATGCTCACGGACTTGCAGCGCGAACTCCGACCCTGGCGTAACTAGTCAATCCAAGAGCCCCCCGCAGAGCGCGCCGCCCTACTCCACCGTCACGCTCTTGGCCAGGTTGCGCGGCTTGTCCACGTCCGTGCCGCGCGCGCAGGCGGTGTGGTAGGCCAGCAGTTGCAGCGGCACCACGTGCAGGATGGGGCTGAGCTGGCCGTAGTGCTCGGGCATGCGGATGACGTGGATGCCGTCGCTGGTCTCGATGTGCGTGTCCGCATCGGCCAGCACGTAGAGCACGCCGCCGCGCGCGCGCACTTCCTGCAGGTTGCTCTTGAGTTTTTCCAGCAGCGCGTCGTGCGGCGCCACAGCCACCACCGGCATGCTGCTGGTCACGAGCGCGAGCGGCCCGTGCTTGAGCTCGCCCGCGGGGTAGGCCTCGGCATGGATGTAGCTGATTTCCTTCAACTTCAGCGCGCCTTCGAGCGCGATCGGGTAGTGCAGGCCGCGGCCCAGGAAGAGTGCGTTTTCCTTGCGCGCAAATTCCTCCGCCCAGCCGATGATCTGCGGCTCCAGCGCCAGCACCGCCTGCAGCGCCACGGGCAGGTGGCGCATGGCGGTGAGGTGCGCGGCCTCCTGCTCGCTCGTCAGCCGTCCCCTGGCTTGCGCCAGCGCCAGCGTCAGCAGAAACAGGCCGGCGAGCTGCGTGGTGAAGGCCTTGGTGCTGGCCACGCCGATCTCCACCCCGGCGCGCGTCACGTAGGCCAGTTCGCACTCGCGCACCATGGCGCTCGTGGCCACGTTGCAGACGGTGAGCGTATGCATCATGCCCAGGCTTTGCGCATGGCGCAGCGCGGCCAGCGTGTCGGCGGTTTCGCCGCTCTGGCTGATGGCGACGACCAGCGTGCGCGCATCGGGCACGCTGGTGCGGTAGCGGTACTCGCTCGCCACTTCCACCTGCGTGGGGATGCCCGCAATCTCTTCGAGCCAGTAGCGCGCGGTGCAGCCGCTGTAATAGCTCGTGCCGCAGGCGAGGATGAGCACGCGGTCGATGTCCTGGAACACGCGCCAGGCGGCGGTGTGCGCGCCGTCGAACAGCTCGGGCACGACGGCTTCGATGCCGTCCAGCGTGTCGGCGATGGCGCGCGGCTGCTCGAAGATTTCCTTTTGCATGTAGTGGCGATAGGGCCCCAACTCGGCCGCGCCGCTGTGCGCCTGCACGGTGCGCACCGGGCGCTGCTCGGGCGCCAGCGGCCGGCCCGCGCGGTCGGCAATCCAGTACCGGCCGAGCTGCAGATCGACCAGGTCGCCCTCCTCCAGGTAGACGATCTGGTCGGTGACGCCCGCGAGCGCCATCGCGTCGCTGGCCAGAAAATGCTCCCCCTGCCCAACGCCCAGCACCAGGGGCGAGCCCGCGCGTGCACCGACCACGCGGTGCGGCTCGTCCTTGTGGATCACCGCGATCGCGTAGGCGCCGCGCAGCTCCTGCGTGGCCGCGCGCACGGCGGCGAACAGGTCGCCGTCGTAGAGGCTGTCGATCAGGTGGGCGATGACCTCGGTATCGGTCTGGCTCGCAAAGACATAGCCACGCGATTGCAGGCGCACGCGCAGCGTTTCGTAGTTCTCGATGATGCCGTTGTGCACCAGGGCGACATGGCCCGCCTGCGTGAGATCCGCGGGCGCCGCGCCCGGGCCGTAACTGGCGTGCGGGTGCGCATTGGAGACGGCCGGCGCGCCGTGCGTGGCCCAGCGCGTGTGCGCGATGCCGGTGGCGCCCTGCAGGCGCTCGTGCTCGACCTGCGCCATCAGCTCGGCCACGCGCGCGGTGCTGCGGGCGCGGCGCAGGCCACCCGCGCCGGTGCCGCCCAGACTGGCCTCATGCACCGCGACGCCGCACGAGTCATAGCCACGGTATTCCAGGCGCTGCAGGCCCTGCACCAGGATGGGAACGATGTTGCGCGTGGAGACCGCGCCGACGATGCCGCACATGGGAAGGCTCCTGAACGAGATGGGCCGATGCTAGGGGCGAAGAAGGTACATCGGTATTCGAATTTGAATAAAAATTGAAATTTGATTTCATCAATGACAAAAGATAAAATTTAAATTCATATTTTCTACTTATATGAAATTTAATATGAATCTGGACGCGATCGACCTGCGACTGCTCGACCTGCTGCAGCACGACGCCGCGCAAAGCAACCTGGCGCTGGCCGAGCGCGTGGGCATCTCGCCCGCCACCTGTCTGCGGCGCGTGCGCCGGCTGCACGAGAGCGGCCTGATCGAGCGCCAGGTGGCCCTGCTCTCGCACGATGCGCTCGCGGCCGTGCAGGGGCACGGGCTCGCAACCATCATCGAAGTCTCGCTCGACCAGCAGGGCGCCGAGCATCTGGCCGCGTTCGAAGCCCGCGCCGTGGCAGAAGACGCCGTGCAGCAGTGCTGGCGTGTCTCACCCGGCCCGGACTTCGTGCTCGTCGTGCAGGTGCGGGACATGCCGCACTACCTGCAGCTCGCCGAGCGCCTGTTCACACAGGATGCCAACGTGCGCAACGTCAAGACGTATTTTGCGATTCATCGCGCCAAATTCGATACGAAACTGCCTCTAGAGCCTGCCAGCAAAGCGCAACCAGCTATGAATTGAGGAATACCGAACCCGCCCTGCGCGGACAGCCCTTGACCTGCGCTGCGTTCGCCTTCATCTTCGGGCATTGAACCGCCGTGAACGCAGCGGCATGGAGCTTCCATGGAATTCAAGGACTACTACAAGACATTGGGCGTGGCGAAGGACGCCAGCGCCGGCGACATCAAGAAGGCCTACCGGCGCCTGGCGCGCAAGTACCACCCCGACGTCAGCAAGGAGGCCGACGCGAGTGCGCGCATGGCCGAGGTGAACGAGGCCAACGCCGTGCTCTCCGATCCCGAAAAGCGCGCCGCCTACGACGCGCTGGGCAGCGGCGGCGCGCAGGCGGGCGGGCAGGACTTCCGCCCGCCGCCCCACTGGGATGCGGGCTACGAATTCTCCGGCGCGCCCGAGGGCCAGGGCATGGACGAGGCGCAGTTCAGCGAATTCTTCGAGCAGCTGTTCGGCCGCGCGGCGCGGGCCAGGCACACGGCGGGCTCGGCCCGCGGACAGGGCGGCGCGGGCACGGCGCAGCGCGGCGCCGACCACCACGCGCGCATCGAGCTCGATCTGCGCGACGCCTACCTCGGCGGCGAGCGGCTGCTTTCGCTGCGCGGCGCGCGCCTGGATGCGCAGGGCCATCTCGTGCATGAAGAGCGTCAGGTGCAGGTCAACATACCGAAGGGCGTGCGCGAAGGCCAGCTCATCCGCCTGAGCGGCCAGGGCGGGCCGGGACTGGGCGGCGCGGCGGCGGGCGACCTGTTCCTGGAGGTTCAACTCAAACCCGACCCACGCTGGCGCACGCAGGACCGCGACGTCTACCTGAGCGTGCCCGTCGCGCCGTGGGAGGCGGAGCTGGGCGGCCCCATCGAGGTGCAGACGCCCGCCGGCACCACCGTGCAGGTCACGGTGCCGCCGCGCTTCAAGCCCGGGCGCAAGCTGCGCCTGAAGGAGCGCGGCATCCCGGCGGCGACGCCGGGCGACCTCTACCTGGAGCTGCACGTGGCGCTGCCGCCCGCCAGCACCGAAGCGCAGCAGCAGGCCTACCGCGCACTCGCCCAGGCCTTCCCCGGATTTGCCCCGCGCGCGGCGCAAGGAGTCTGACATGCCCTCTCGCAGCAATGAACTTCACGACACCCTGGTCGAACTGCTGGGCGATGGGGCCTGCCTGAGCGTGCAGGACCTGGCGCACGCCTGCCGCATGCAGACGGCCTGGGTGACCGAACGCCTGGCCACGGGCGTCTTGCAGGGCGAACTGCAGCACGGCCAGTGGCGCTGCAGTGGCGCCAGCCTGGTGCGCGCGCGGCGGCTGGCGCAACTGGAAACCACCTTCGACGCCGACCCGGAACTGGCGGCGCTGGCGACCGACCTGATCGAAGAGGTCGCCGATCTGCGCCAGCAGATCGCGGCACTGCACGCGCGCCTCGGCTTGCCCGAGTGATGGGCGTCGGGGCGTGACCAGCTCCTGCATGCGATCACCCAGGCCGCTTTCGGCAAGGCCGCCGCGGATGTCTCAGGCCGCAGGCCAGTCCAGCGTCACGGTGCAGCCCACGCCGGGCCGCGCCGACAGCGTGACCGTGGCGCCGTGGCGCTCGGCTATCAATTTGCACAGCGCGAGACCCGCGCCCACGCCTTCGAACTCGTCGTCGCGGTGCAGGCGCTGGAAGACGCCGAACAGGCCTCGCGCATGTTCGGGGGCGAAGCCGACGCCGTTGTCCGCGATGCCCAGCCGCACACGGCCGCCTGGCGCCGCGGCGCCCGACACCTCGATGCACGACGGCGCCTCGCGCCCGTGAGAGAACTTGACCGCATTGGCGAGCAGCTCCCTCACCGCCTGCGCAAACAGCACCGCGTCGGCGCGCACCGGGGGAAGGTCGCCGTGCACGTGCCATCGCACCGACTGCGCGCCGCTCAGGGCATCACGCTCCTGCCGCACGATGGCGTCCACGTCCACGACCGCCAGACGCAAGGGCGCGCAGCCGGCGCGGCTGATCGCCTGCAGGCCGTCGAGCATGGCGGCCATGCGGCGAGCCGACCGCTGCATCGTGGCGGCAAAGCCCAGCGCCTCGCGCACCTGCGCAGGCGGGTCGGGCTGCTGCTGCAGCACCTCGCGCAACAGTGTCGCGTAAGACGTCACATGCCGCAGCGGCGCACGCAGATCGTGCGAGACCGCCCGCAAGAATTCCTCCTGCGCTGCGGACAGTTCTTGCACACGCCTGAGCGCCGCGTCGCGCTCGGCCTGCAGGCGCCGCAGATCCTCGGTCACGGGGTTTTCTTCGCCGGGCGGTGCCACCCGGTCTTGCTCACCTGCCGCCCACGGCCCAGCGTGAGCACACCGGGCGGCGCATCCTCGGTGACGACCGAGCCCGCCCCCACCACGCCGCCCGCGCCGATGGTGACGGGCGCCACCAGCACGCAGTTGCTGCCCACGTGCACATCGTGCTCGATCACCGTGCGGTGCTTGTTCACGCCGTCGTAGTTGGCCGTGATCGAGCCCGCGCCATAGTTCACGCGCTCGCCCACCGTGGCGTCGCCCAGGTAGGCGAGGTGGTTGGCCTTGGCGCCGTCGGCCAGCCTGGAATTCTTCACTTCGACGAAGTTGCCGACGTGCACGTCGCGCCCGAGCTCGGCGCCGGGGCGCAGGCGCGCGAACGGCCCGACGCGCGCGCCCTCGCCCACCTGCACGCCCCTGGCTTCGCCGTCGATGTGCGTGTACGGCTGGATCACCGCGCCCGCCGCGATCACCGCATTGGCAATGCAGCAGTAGGCGCCGATGCGCGCCCCTTCGCCGATCTCGACCGCGCCCGTGAAGATGCAACCGACATCGATCTCCACGTCCTGCCCGCAGCTGAGCATGCCACGCGCACCGCTGCGTTCATCGTCACGCAAATCAAAGCGCGCCGGGTCCATCAGGCGCACGCCCTGCTCCATCAGGGCCTGCGCCTGATGCAACTGACAGGCCCTCTCCAGGCTGGCGAGCTGCGCCGGGCTGTTCACACCCGCCACCTGCAGCGCGTCGTCGATGCAGTGCGCCACCACCGGCACGCCGTCGGCCACGGCCATCGCCACCACGTCGGTCAGGTAGTACTCGTGCTGCGCGTTGTCGTTGGCCAGGCGCGCCACCCAGCCGCGCAGCAGCCGCGCGGGCACGGCCATGATGCCGCCGTAGACCTCCTCGATGGCGCGCTCGGCGGCGCTCGCGTCCTTGTGCTCGACGATGCGCTCCACCCCTGCGTCGGCGGCACGCACGATGCGCCCGTAGCCGCCGGGGTCGGCAAGGCGCACCGTCAGCAGCGCCAGACGCTCGCCCCCGCACGCCTGCACCAGCGCCCGCAGTGTTTCGGCACGCGTGAGCGGCACGTCGCCCGAGAGCACGAGCACCAGAGCGTCATCGGCCAGCAGCGGCAGCGCCTGCCGCACCGCGTGACCGGTGCCGAGTTGCGGCTGCTGCAAGGCAAACTTCAGGTCAAATTGGCCTGTAGCGCTTACCCATCCTGCGCAAGCGGCTTCAACTTCAGGAGCACCATGCCCCGTGATCACCACCACGCGCCGTGCCGAGAGGCTCGCCGCCTGATCGAGCACATGGTGCAGCAGCGGCCGACCGGCCAGGCGCTGCAGCACCTTGGGAATCCGGCTCTTCATCCGCGTGCCCTTGCCCGCGGCCATGACGATCACGTCGAGCATCGCGGCCGTCATGCCAGCGTCACCCGCGCGAACTTGCGCTTGCCGACCTGCACCACGTAGGTGCCCGCCGTCAGCTTGAGCCCTCTGTCGCTGACCACGGCGCCATCGACGCGCACGCCACCGCCGTCGATCAGGCGATTGGCCTCGCTGGTCGATGGCGCCAGGCCCGCCTGCTTGAGCACGATGCCCATGCCCAGCGGCGCGCCCGAGAGCCGCACCTCGGCCATCTCGTCGGGCACTCCGCCCTTGCTGCGGTTCTGGAAATCCTGCTCGGCCGCATCCGCCGCTGCCGCGCTGTGAAAGCGCGTGGTGATCTCCCTGGCGAGCAGCACCTTCGCATCCTTGGGGTTGCGCCCGGCGGCCACCTCGGCCTTGAGCGCGGCGATGTCTTCCAGGCTCCTGAACGACAGCAGCGTGTACCAGTCCCACATCAGCTCATCGCTGATCGACAGCACCTTGGCGAACATGGTGTTCGCATCCTCGGTGATGCCGATGTAGTTGTTCTTGCTCTTGGACATCTTGTCCACGCCGTCCAGCCCGACCAGCAGCGGCATGGTCAGGATGCACTGCGGCTCCTGGCCGTATTCCTGCTGCAGGTGCCGACCCACGAGCAGGTTGAACTTCTGGTCCGTGCCGCCCAGCTCCAGGTCGCTCTTGAGCGCCACCGAGTCGTAACCCTGCATCAGCGGATAGAGAAACTCGTGCACGCTGATCGACTGCCCGGCCTTGAAGCGCTTGTTGAAGTCGTCGCGCTCCATCATGCGCGCCACGGTGTATTTGGCCGCCAGCTCAATCATGCCGCGCGCGCCCAGCGGATCGCTCCACTCGCTGTTGTAGCGGATCTCGGTCCGGCTCTCGTCCAGCACCAGCTTGGCCTGGGCGAAGTAGGTTTCGGCGTTGGCGCGGATCTGCTCGGCCGTGAGCGGCGGGCGCGTGGCGTTGCGCCCGGAAGGGTCGCCAATGAGGGTCGTGAAATCGCCGATGAGGAAGATGACCTGGTGCCCCAGATCCTGCAACTGGCGCATCTTGTTGAGCACCACCGTGTGGCCGATGTGAATGTCGGGCGCGGTCGGATCAAGCCCCAGCTTGATGCGCAGCGGCTGCCCCGTGGCTTCGGCGCGGGCGAGCTTTTGCGTCCAATCCTCGATCGGCAGTAACTCATGCGTGCCCCGCAGCGACACCTGCAGCGCATGACGCACGGCGTCGGTGACCGGATATCTTGTAACAACGGGCTGATTCATAAGGGTTTTCAACCATGCGCGAAAGTCCCTCGGGACTATACTTGCGCGGTTTTTTGACTGTGGCGCATTCTAGTGGTCAACCGCACCTGCGGCCTCGGCTGCCGCGCCACTCACGTTGACCAGCGCCACGCTGCAGCGCTTTCCCGCTGAAAGCACCTGCGCGGACGCCCATTGCTTGGGGCAGAGATTGACCTACGGATTGAACACTGCCGGTGCGGCATTCCTGACTTCACTGGAACAATCCATCCGCAAACATCCCAAACGCGTGGCCGCCGCCGTCGCGGCCGTGCTGCTCACCGGTGGCGGTGGCGCCTACGCCGTCGCCTCCTTCGGACCCGACCCGGCAGACCTACCGATGGTCACGATCACCGAGAACGTGCCCTCGCTCGCCGCCGACATCGAGCTGGCCAGCCTGGACGACATCCACGGTTTTTCGCTCTACCGCTCCGACGTCACGCGCAGCAACGATACGCCCGAAGCCCTGCTGCAGCGCCTGGGCATCGCCGATCCGGGCGCTTCGGACTTCCTGCGCAAAGATGGGCTGTCGCAGCGCAACCTGCTGGGGCGCACCGGCCGCGTGCTCTCGGCCGAGGCCAGCAACGACCACCTGCTCACGCGCCTGACCGCCCGCTGGGCGCCGGATGACAGCGGCAGCTTCAAGCGCCTCGTGATCGAACGCCAGGCGGATGGCGGCTTTGCCTCGCGCATGGAAACTGCGGCGCTCACCGTCGGTTCGCGCCTGGGCAGCGGCACCATCACCAGTTCGCTGTTTGCCGCCACCGACGCGGCCAACATTCCAGACTCCGTGGCCGTGCAACTGGCCGAGGTCTTCTCGGGCAACATCGATTTCCGCCGTGCACTGCGCAAGGGCGACCACTTCAGCGTGGTCTACGAAACGCTGGAGGCCGATGGCGAGCCGATGCGCACCGGCCGCATGCTCAGCGCCGATTTCCACAACAACGGCAAGGATTTCAATGCCGTCTGGTTCCAGGGCAGCCCGACGGCCAAGGGCGCTTACTACACGCTCGACGGCCAGAGCCTGAACCGCGCCTACCTCACGTCACCCGTGGCCTTCACGCGCGTCACCAGCGGGTTCAAGATGCGTTTTCACCCCATCCTCAAGACCTGGCGCGCGCACCTGGGCACCGACTTCGCCGCCCCCACGGGCACGCCGGTGCGCACCATAGGCGATGGCACGGTCGATTTCGCCGGCGTGCAAAACGGCTACGGCAACGTGATCTACGTCAAGCACGCCAACCACCACGAAACCGTCTACGCCCACCTGAGTCGCATCGACGTGCACAAGGGCCAGTCCGTCTCGCAGGGGCAGACCATAGGCGCCGTGGGCCAGACCGGCTGGGCCACCGGGCCGCACCTGCACTTCGAGTTCAGGGTCAACGACAAGCAGGTCGACCCCATGACGACGGCCCTGCACAGCGAAGCGGCCGCACCCGTTGCCGCGGCGCAGCGCCCGGCCTTCGACCGCCTGGCAGCGCAGATGCGCATCGAGCTGGCCGCGGCCGCGCAAACCCTCTCCGTCGCCCAGGCCAACTGAAGCGCCGCGCCGCACGCCCATGAACACCCGCCCGGCGCGCTGGTTCATCGGGCTGATGTCGGGCACCTCGCTCGACGGCATCGATGGCGTGCTGGTGGATCTGTCCGGAAGCAATTGCCATGTCGCCGGCCACGCGGCAGCGCCATTCACTCCTGAATTGAGAGCAAGCCTGCTGGCCTTGAACGTCAGCGGCCCCGACGAACTGCACCGTGCCCGGCTTGCCGCCAACGCCCTGGCGCAAGGCTACGCGGCCGTGGTGCGGCGGCTCCTGGCCGAGTCGGCGCTCACCGCGAGCCAGGTGTGCGCCATCGGCGCCCACGGCCAGACCGTTCGCCACCGGCCACAGGAATTCGACGGCACGGGCTACACCATCCAGCTGAACAACCCGGCGCTGCTGGCCGAGCTCACCGGCATCACGGTGGTGGCCGATCTGCGCGGCCGCGACGTCGCCGCCGGTGGGCAGGGCGCGCCGCTGGTGCCGGCATTTCACCGCAAGATCTTCGGCCAGCCGGGCCGCGACCGCGCGGTGCTCAATCTCGGCGGCATCGCCAACCTCACGCTGCTGCGCCGCGACGGCAGCACCTCGGGCTGGGATTGCGGGCCAGCGAACACGCTGATGGACCAGTGGTACCAGAAGCATACCGGCCAGCCCTATGACGACGATGGCCGCTGGGCCGCCAGCGGCCATCCCTTGCCAGGCCTGCTGCAGGCGCTGCTGGGCGAGCCGTATTTCGCCCTGCCCCCGCCCAAAAGCACCGGGCGCGATCTGTTCAACCCCGCCTGGCTGCAGAAGCAGCTGGCGCATGCGGCCGGCGCGGCACCCGCCGACGTACAGGCCACGCTTGCCGAGTTGACGGCGCAAGTTTGCGCGCAGGACCTGCGACGGACGGCCCCCACCACCCGCGAGCTCATCGTCTGCGGCGGCGGCGCGCGCAACGGCCACCTGATGCGGCGCCTGCAGGCGCTGCTGCCAGGCTGCGCGGTGGCGTCCTCGGCACATCACGGCCTGCCCCCGCAGCAGGTCGAGGCGGCCGCCTTTGCCTGGCTCGCGCAGCAGTGCATCGATGGCCAGCCGGGCAATCTGCCCGCGGCCACCGGAGCGCGCGGCCCGCGCATTCTGGGTGCCATCCATCAGGCGTAGAGCTCGCCACGGCGGCAGCGCCGCCCTTCAGGCTCACCGCGCGGACCACCGCGCCATGGCTCACGATTCGATATCGATTTCAAGCGCGACGGGCGCCTCATCGGGTGCCAGCTGCGCAAAGATGAAGGTGGCGGCCAGGGTCAGCAGCCCCATGCTCACGAACGTGGCCTGAAACGCATGCAGCGTCTGCGTGCTGCCGGCGCCGAACGCATCGGAATAGGCCCCCAGCGCAGCGCCCGCGGCCGCCACGCCCATGCCCATGGCCAGCATCTGAACCATCGACAGCAGGCTGTTGCCGCTGCTCGCCATGGTCTGGCCCAGGTCCTTGAGCGTCACCGTGTTCATGGCGGTGAACTGCAGGGAATTGACCAGGCCGAACACGGCCAGCTGCGCGATGCGCAGCAGCAGCGGCTGCTCCGGGGTCATCAACGCGAGGCTGGCCATCATCAGGCCGACGGCGAAGGTGTTGACCACGAGCACGCGGCGATAGCCGAAATGCATGATGAGCGGCGTCGCGGCGCGCTTGACGGCGATGCCGGCGATGGCCACCGGCAGCATCATCATCCCGGCGTACAGCGGTGAATAACCCAGCCCCACCTGCAGCATCAGCGGCACGAGAAAGGGCATGCTGCCGCTGCCCAGGCGCGCGAACAGATTGCCCAGCAGGCCGATGCGCATGGAGTCGATGCTGAACAGCCTGGGCGAAAACAGCGGCTGCGCTGCCCGGGCCGCATGCAGCCAGTAGGCGGCCAGAGCGGCGAGGCCGAACACCATCAGCACGACCACGCCGGCCTGGCGCAGGCCCAGCCCCGACAGGCCATCGAGCCCCAGCGACAGCGCCACCATGCCGAAGGCCAGCAGGGCATAGCCGATCGCGTCGAAGCGCCCCGACGGGATCGGCCGGCCGCGCGGCATGTAGCGCAGCGTCGCCACCAGCCCCAGCAGTCCCACGGGCACATTGATCAGGAAGATCCAGTGCCACGACGCTACCTGCACCAGCCAGCCGCCCAGCGTCGGGCCGATGAGCGGCCCCACGAGCCCCGGGATCGCGACGAAGCTGATCGCCTCCAGGAACTCCTCGCGCGGGAAGGTGCGCAGGATCACGAGCCGCCCGACCGGCAGCAGCAGCGCCCCGCCGAAGCCCTGCAGCACGCGCGAGGCCACGAGCAGATCCAGCGTGGGCGAGAGCGCGCACAGCACCGACCCCAGCACGAACACGACGATGGCACTGAAAAACGCGCGCCGCATGCCGATGCGGTCGGCAATCCAGCCCGAGGCGGGAATCAGCATGGCCATGGCGACCGAGTACGCCACCACCACCGACTGCATGCGCAGCGGGCTCTCCTGCAGATCCGCAGCCATGGCGGGCAGCGCCGTGTTGACGATGGTCGCATCCAGCGTCTGCATGAAAAAGCCCACGGCCACGAGCCACAACAGCCGGGAGCGCGACTGGGGAAACCGGTGCTTCATGGTGGAGAGAACGCTTGCAGGAGGAGCCGCATCGAAAAAGCCGCCTGGCGGCGGCTCGACATCGCGGATGCGCGGGCGCAGACCGGATTCAGCTCAGCACCCGCACCCCGCCTCGGCGTTGGGGTTGCGCACCACGAACTGCATGCCCTGGGAGCCCTGCAGGCAATCGATCTCCGAGCCCTGCAGATACGGATAGCTCATGGGATCGACGACGAGCGCCGCGCCATCCTGCGCCAGCGTCACGTCTCCGTCACGCACCACGTCGTCCAGCGAAAACTGGTACTGGAAACCCTCGCAGCCACAGCCGTCCACGTGTGCGCGCAGTCTCAACTGCATGTTGCCCTTCTCGGCAACCAGGTGCTTGACGCGCGCGGCGGCGTCGTCGCTCAATCGTATCGATGGATTTGCCATGGAGTCCGTCCCAAAATCGTCAAAAGCCCGAGAAAGGCCCCGCATCGTAAGACAAGACCGGAAATCGTGCTCGGTCAGTCCGCGGAGGACGCCAGCTTGAGTTGCGGCACGCCTTCCAGCAGCATCTCGCTGGGGAACATCTGGCCTGCGATCACCGCGCCCTGGTGCATCTCGAGCATCTTGTAGTGCACGTCGCCCGTGACACGACCGCGCGGCTGCAGTTCCAGCAGCTCCCCCGCGTGCACCGGACCCTGCACCATTCCATTGACGATCACATGCGCCGCATGCACCGCGCCCTGCACCACGGCGGAGTCGGAAATCACGACGATGCTGCGCTCGCCGCCCGCCCGCACGTCGCCTCGAACCTCGCCATCGATGCGCAGACCGTCGCTGAAACTCACGTTGCCGTGCACGCTCGTGCCCTTGGCGATCAGGCTCTTGATCAGCGGTTGCTTCTTGCGGGAAAACATCGACAGCCTCCGGAAGGGTCAGGGCACCAGCGCGCCGGATCAGGCCGCTCAGTCCAGTGTCAGCGACTGGATGGCGCGCACCGACGCGCCCTGCAGCAGGCGCACCGTGACGGCTTTTACCACAACCCGCGCGGGCACCTGCACCACGTCTTCGATGCGCCGGTACTGCTGCAGCCGCAGCTCACGCACCACGGCGGGCGGATCGGAAGTCCAGGGCCTGCCGTCGCGCAGCCCCGCCAGCACCAGTTCCAGCCTCCCCTTGAACTCGGGTGCGTTGCGCATCGGCTGAATCACCAGCACCTGCCAGCGCAACTGCACGCCATCGCCGATGAGCTCGGCCTGCAGCCCGCGGATGTCCGGCGCGGCGCTCCCGGCGGACGAGGCGGGGATGAGTTTTTCGAAAAACGCCAGGTCGTCGCGTAGGCTGCGGTTGTCCGCCTCGAGCTCACGCATGCGCCCGGCCAGCGCATCGGCTGCGGCTCGCTCCGTGGCGCGCAGGCTCTCGGCGGCCGCGGCCGCCTGCTGCAGCCCGCGCATCTGCTCATGAAGTCGTTGGGATTCGGCGCGCAGGTCCCTGAGCTCCTGCCGCGCGCCGGCATCGAGACCGGCAAGGCTCTTGCCGAACTCGAAGGCCCACAGCGCCACCGCGGCGCTGAGCCCGAGCACCAGGGCCGCCAGCAGCCAGCGCAACGGCCAGGGCAGGGTGCGGCGCACCGACAGACGCGGCCCGGTCAGGAAGAATCGGCGGCGCAGACGGCGCAGACGCATCAGCGCAACCTTGAGCCCACCCGCCGCGGCAGACGGCGCCCCGGTGGATCGGCATACGCCAGAGACGCAAAAACCGCCCCGAAGGCGGTTTTTGGTGCTTGAGCGCGCCACGCGCGTGCAAGGCGGGGCTGAAAGCAGCCGTCGGGCACGCCCCCCGCATGCCAGCGCAGGTGCACGACAGGCGGGCAGGCGTGCGGCGGCATGGCTGCGGCGGCCCGCGGCGACTCAGCGCTTGGAGAACTGCTTGGCGCGGCGTGCGGAGTGCAGACCGACCTTCTTGCGTTCCACTTCACGGGCGTCGCGCGTGACGAAGCCGGCGGCGCTCAGTTGCGGCTTGAGCGTGGCGTCATAGTCGATCAGCGCACGGGTGATGCCATGGCGCGTGGCGCCGGCCTGACCGGACTCGCCGCCGCCATTGACGTTCACCTGGATGTCGAAGGTCGCGACGTGGTCGGTGAGCACCAGCGGCTGCCTGGCGATCATGATCGAGGTCTCGCGGCCGAAGTACTGCTGAATGTCCTTGCCATTCACCGTGATCTTGCCGCTGCCTTTTTTGAGAAACACGCGGGCGACGCTGGATTTGCGACGGCCGGTGCCATTGTTCCATTCACCAATCATTGTCCGGCTCCTCAAATTTCCAGCACTTTGGGCTGCTGCGCGGTGTGCGGATGCTCGGTGCCGCCGTAGACCTTGAGCTTCTTGATCATGGCGTAGCCCAGGGGCCCCTTGGGCAGCATGCCCTTGACGGCCTTCTCCAGCGCGCGGCCGGGGTGCTTGGCTTGCATGTCACGGAAGTTGGTCGCACGGATGCCGCCGGGGTAGCCCGAGTGGCGGTAGTACATCTTGTCGATGGACTTGGTGCCGGTGACCTTGAGGTGCGATGCGTTGATGACGATGATGTAATCGCCCGTATCGACGTGAGGCGTGTAGATGGCTTTGTGCTTGCCGCGCAGACGGTGGGCCACTTCGCTGGCAACCCGACCGAGCACCTTGTCGGTGGCGTCAATCACAAACCACTCGTGCACGACCTCAGCGGGTTTTGCGCTGAAAGTAGTCATGAGTTTCTCTCTTGAAAGAGGGTTTGAAGGCCCTTTTCCACGGTCGGTGCTCCTCTTGGGACGGGAGCCTCTTAGGTGGGTATGAAACTTCGCCGCGGGGCCATGAATTCGCTGCGAAGCCGGGCATTATAACGAATGCGGCGTCTGTGCCCTTTCACTGGCGCGCCAGCACCGGCGCGAGCGCCTTGCCGGTGTGCGTACCCAGGCGCACCAGGTCCTCGGGCGTGCCCTTGGCCACGATGCGCCCACCGCCCGCGCCGCCTTCGGGACCCAGGTCGATGACCCAGTCGGCCTCGGCGATCACGTCCAGGTCGTGCTCGATCACCAGCACGCTGTGGCCGCCATCGACCAGGCGGTGCAGCACCTGGATGAGCTTGTGCACGTCCGCCATGTGCAGGCCCACCGTGGGCTCATCGAGCACGTAGAGCGTGTGCGGGGTTTTCTGGCCGCGGCGGGTGACGTCGTCGCGCACCTTGGTCAGTTCCGTCACGAGCTTGATGCGCTGCGCCTCGCCGCCCGAAAGCGTGGGCGAGGGTTGGCCCAGCGTCAGATACCCCAGACCCACGTCCTGCAACAGCTTTAGCGGATGGGCGATGGCCGGCATGCTGGCGAAGAACTCCACGGCCTCGTCCACCTCCATGCGCAGCACCTCGCCGATGCTCTTGCCGCGCCAGGTGACGGCGAGCGTCTCGGGGTTGAAGCGCGCGCCGTGGCAGACCTCGCAAGGCAGCTTCACGTCGGGCAGGAAGCTCATTTCGATGGTGCGCATGCCCTGGCCTTCGCATGAGGGGCAGCGGCCCGCGCCGGTGTTGAAGCTGAAGCGCCCGGCGGCATAGCCGCGCGCCTTGGCCTCCAGCGTTTCGGCGAAGAGCTTGCGAATCAGGTCCCAGAAGCCGATATAGGTGGCGGGGCAGGAACGCGGCGTCTTGCCGATCGGCGTCTGATCGACTTCGAGCACGCGATCGATCGCCTCGAAGCCCGAGAGACCGGTGCAGCCGACGAGCGGCGGCGCCTTGCCCGCGTCCATCGCGTCGCGCCCCGCCCTGGTCTGGCGCTGGCCGACCCAGGCCGCGACGTTGGTCAGCAGCACATCGCGCGCGAGCGTGGATTTGCCCGAGCCCGAGACGCCGGTGATCGCCACGAGGCGGGCGAGCGGCACGCGCGCGGTGAGGTGCTGCAAGTTGTGCAATTGGGCGCCGTGGACGGTGAGCCAGTGCAGTGTCGTGTCTTCTTCCGTTTCAGTAGCTGTTTGCGCTTTATTTATAAGGTTTTCAGATTGTTTTATATCTGAAATCGTTTTATGTAGTGCGCTAACAGCTCTGTTTTCAAGAGCATCGATCAAACGGCGTGCCTGCAACGGGTGGCGCATCGCGTGCAGCAGATAGCGGCCGGTTTGCGAATCGGGTGCGGCTTCGAGGTCGGCCACGCTGCCCTCGGCGATCAGGCGCCCGCCGCGCTTGCCGGCACCGGGGCCGATGTCGATCACATGCTCGGCGCGGCGGATGGTATCTTCATCGTGCTCGACGACGACCAGCGTGTTGCCCTTGCTGGAAAGCTTGTGCAGGGCATCCAGCAGAATCTGGTTGTCGCGCGCGTGCAGGCCTATCGTCGGTTCATCGAGCACATAGCACACGCCCTGCAGGTTGCTGCCCAGTTGCGCCGCAAGACGAATGCGCTGCGCCTCGCCGCCCGACAGGCTGGGCGCACCGCGGTCCAGCGTCAGATACGACAGCCCCACCTCTTCGAGGAAGGCCAGCCGGCTCTCGATCTCGGGCAGCAGGTCGCGCGCGATGTCGGCCTCGCGGCCGCTGAGCCGCAGGCCCTGCACCCATGCGCGCACGTCGGCCACCGAGAGCTGCGCCACGTCGGTGATCGGCCGCCCATCGAACAGCACCGCGCGCGCCACCGGGTTCAGCCGCGTGCCGCCGCAGGTGGGACAGGGAATGTCTTCGAGGTCTTCGAGCTCGGGCTCGCCGAAGGTCTTCTCGCGCCCCAGCTCGCGGTCGGCGTGCAGGGATTCGTCGATCACCTTGCGCTGCGCGCGCGTGAGCTGCACGCCCGTGCCCATGCAGTCCGGGCACCAGCCGTGCTTGCTGTTGTAGCTGAACAGGCGCGGATCGGGCTCGGCATACGAGGTGGCGCAGACCGGGCAGGCGCGCTGGGTGGAGAACACCTGCACGCGGCCGATCTGCGCGGTGGAGGCGCCCGAGCGCAGCGCATCTTCCAGACCATCGAGCTCGCCCAGCACCTGCACCACGCCCTTGCCCAGCGCCAGCGCCTTTTCGAGCTGCTCGCGCAGCAGCGCTTCGCCGGCGGGCGAAACATGAAGGCTGAACACCGGCAGCTCGATGTGGTGCTCCTTGAAGCGGTCGATGCGCGGAAAGCCCGTGGTCGGCAGGAATTCGCCATCCACACGCAGATGCGTGTAGCCGCGCGGGCGCGCCCAGTCCGCGAGTTCGGTGTAGACCCCCTTGCGGCCCACCACCAGCGGCGCGAGCAGCCCGATGTGCTGGCCGCGGTACTCGCGCAGGATGTGCGCCGCGATGCTGTCCATGCTCTGCGGCTGCACGGCGGCGCCGTCGTGGATGCAGTGCTGCACGCCGAGCTTGACGTAGAGCAGGCGCAGGAAGTGCCAAAGCTCGGTGGTGGTGCCCACGGTGCTCTTGCGCCCGCCGCGCGACAGGCGCTGCTCGATCGCGACCGTGGGCGGAATGCCGTAGACCGCGTCCACCTCGGGCCGGCCCGCCGGCTGCACGATGGAACGCGCATAGGCGTTGAGCGATTCGAGGTAGCGCCGCTGGCCTTCGTTGAACAGGATGTCGAAGGCCAGCGTGGACTTGCCCGAGCCCGAGACGCCGGTGATCACATTGAACTTGCCGCGCGGGATGTTGACCGAGAGGTGCTGCAGGTTGTGCTCGCGGGCGTTGATGATCTCGATCGAGGTGGAGCGCTGGGTGTTGAGCCGATAACCCGGGCGCGGCTCCTGCACGCTGAACGCCGGGCGCTCGGCGCCCAATGCCTGCTCGTACTCGCGCAGCGCCTGCGCGGTGTGCGACGTGGGGTGCTGGCGCAGGTCCTCGGGCGGGCCAAAGGCCACGAGCTGCCCGCCGCCCTCGCCGCCTTCGGGGCCGAGGTCGATCACCCAGTCGCTCGCGCGGATCACGTCCAGGTTGTGCTCGATGACGATCAGCGAATGCCCGGCGTCGAGCAGCTTGCGCAACGCGCGCATGAGCTTGGCGATGTCGTCGAAGTGCAGGCCGGTGGTCGGCTCGTCGAACAGAAAGAGCTGGCCCCTGCGCGCCAGCGCCTGGTGCGACTTGGCCCGCCCGCGCGCCGCCTCGGCGAGAAAGCCCGCGAGCTTGAGGCGTTGCGCCTCGCCGCCCGAGAGCGTGGGCACGGGCTGGCCGAGCTTGACGTACTCCAGCCCCACGTCGACGATGGGCGCGAGCGCGTGCACCACGTCGGCATCCCGCGCAAAAAGCTGCGCCGCCTCGCTCACCGTCAGTTCCAGCACGTCGGCTACGTTCAGCAGCCGCCCGCCGCGCTCGACGCGCACCTCCAGCACCTCGGGGCGGTAGCGCTGGCCATTGCAGTCGGGGCAGCGCAGATAGACGTCGGAGAGGAACTGCATCTCCACATGCTCGAAGCCCGAGCCGCCGCAGGTCGGGCAGCGCCCGTCGCCGCTGTTGAAGCTGAACTTGGCGGCGCCGTAGCCGCGCTCGCAGGAAAGCGGCGCGGCGGCGAAGATCTGGCGGATGCTGTCCCACGCGCCCACGTAGCTCGCGGGGTTGGAGCGCGCCGTCTTGCCGATGGGCGACTGATCGACGAAGACCGCATCGCTCAGGTGATCGGCGCCGAGCAGTCGGTCGTGCGCGCCGGGGGCCTCGGTGGTCTTGCCGAAGTGGCGCATCAGCGCGGGCGCGAGGATGTCCTGGATCAGTGTGGACTTGCCCGAGCCGGAAACGCCCGTCACCGTCACCAGCCGCTGCAGCGGGAATTCAACGGTGATGCCCTTGAGGTTGTGCTCGCGCGCACCTTCGAGGATGAGGCGCGGCGTGGCATCGACCACCGCGCGCTTGAAGCCCATGGCGATGGACTTGCGCCCGCCGAGGTACTGGCCGGTGAGCGTGTCCGCGCCGCGCAGCGCATCGACGGGACCGTCGAACACGATGCGCCCGCCGCGTTCGCCCGGCCCCGGCCCCATGTCGATCACGCGATCGGCCGCGAGCATCACCGCCGGGTCGTGCTCGACGACGACCAGTGTGTTGCCCGCATCCACGAGGCGGCGCATGGCCTGCGTGATGCGTTCCATGTCGCGCGGGTGCAGGCCGATGCTGGGCTCGTCCAGCACGAAGAGCGTGTTCACCAGCGAGGTGCCGAGCGCCGTCGTGAGGTTGATGCGCTGCACCTCGCCGCCGCTGAGCGTGCGGCTTTGCCGATCCAGCGTAAGGTAGCCGATGCCCACGTCGCAAAGGTATTTGAGCCGCGTGGCGATCTCGTCGTGCAGCATGGCCAGCGCCTGCGTTTCAGCCGCGCCCGGCTGCGGTGTATCGCCCTGCGGGCGCGCGTCCGCATCGCCCTTCATCCGATCAAAGAACTGCCGCAGGCGATCGAGCGGCAGCAGCATCAGATCGTGCAGGCACAGCCCCGGCAGCGCTTCAAGCTGCGCGCGGCTCCACGCCACGCCCTGCGGCATGAACCGCTTCTGCGGCGCCAGCACCGCATCCGCATCCGCCTTGCTGCCGATGCGCCAGAGCAGGCTCTCGGTCTTGAGGCGCGCACCCGCGCACACCGGGCAGGGCGTGTAGCTGCGGTACTTGGAGAGCAGCACGCGGATGTGCATCTTGTACGCCTTCGTCTCCAGGTAGGCGAAGAAGCGGCGGATGCCGTACCACTGCCGGTTCCAGTTGCCCTCGCGGTAGTCGGGCGTGCCGTCGATCACCCAGCGCTGCTGCGCCTCGGTGAGCTTGTTCCACGGCGTGTCGCGCGGGATGCCTGCGGCCTCGCCGTAGCGCATCAGGTCGTCCTGGATTTCCTTCCACGCAGGCGTCTGGATCGCCTTGATCGCCCCCGCGCGCAGCGTGCGCCTGTCGTCGGGAATCACCAGCCCCCAATCGACGCCGATCACGCGGCCAAAGCCGCGGCAGGTCTCGCACGCGCCCGCGGGTGAGTTGAACGAGAACATCGACGAGACCGGCTCGGCGTAGCGGATGTCGCTCTCGGGGCAGTGCAGGCCGGTGGAAAAGCGCCACAGATCAGGTTCACCTTCGTCCTCGCGCAGCGCATACACCGCCATGCGCCCACCGCCGCGCAAGAGCGCCGTCTCGATCGCCTCGACCACGCGCGCGCGTTCGGCGCGGCTCATGCGAAAGCGGTCGGCGACCACGTCGAGCTGCTTGCGGCCCTCCACCTCGCGCTCGGCCTGCACCTTGGTGAAGCCGCTGGCCGACAGCCATTGCTGCATCTGCTCGGCCGTGGTGCCGCCTGGCAGCTCGGCGGCGAAGGTCAGCACGATGCGCGGATCGCCCGCCTGCGCGCAGCGCGCCTGCAGCTCGGCGTGGATGCTGTCCGCGCTGTCGTGGCGCACCGGCAGCGCGGTCTGGCGGTCAAAGAGCCGCCCGGCGCGCGCGAACAGGAGCTTGAGGTGATCGTTCAGCTCCGTCATCGTGCCCACGGTCGATCGGCTGGAGCGCACCGGGTTGGTCTGGTCGATCGCGATCGCGGGCGGCACGCCCTCGACCTTGTCCACCGCCGGCTTGTCCATGCGGTCCAGGAACTGGCGCGCGTAGGGGCTGAAGGTCTCTACGTAGCGCCGCTGCCCCTCGGCGTAGAGCGTGTCGAACACCAGGCTGGACTTGCCCGAGCCACTCGGGCCGGTGACCACCGTCAGCGTGCCGGTCTGGATGTCCAGATCGAGGTTCTTCAGGTTGTGCTGGCGGGCTCCGCGTATGCGGATGCTTCCCTCGTTCATGTGGCGGCCTTCACGGAAGTGGGGCCAAAATTCTAGGCGGCGAGGCCCATGTCGCAAGGATGCAGGGTTATAGGCAGCGTTTTACTTCATTTGAAATAAAATCCTTTTTTATTTTCATATGATGCTTTCTTTACCCAAACCCTGTACCATGTGCTCATTCATGGTTTGGCAAGGAGCACGCGATGACCGCCACCCAAGCTGTCCAAGCCATCGATCCCCAGGCGGTTCTGACTAAGGCAGCCCTGCGCGCGGCAGACCTGCTGGCCCTGCAGAACACCGACCTGGCGAAGGTGATCGGAGTCAGCAACGCAACGGTCAGCCGCTACAGGAACGGCAGCGCGGAAATCTCGCCCGCCACCAAGACCGGCGAACTCGCGCTGCTGCTGGTGCGCCTCTTCCGCTCGCTCGATCCGCTGATCGGCTCAGACACAGAAATGCGCAGGCAATGGATGCACTCGCGCAACAAGGCCCTCGGGGGCATCCCCGCCGAGCTGGTCCTCAGGCCCGACGGCCTGGTGCGCACCCTCGCCTATCTGGACGGGATGCGCGCCGCAGCATGACGCAGGCGCAGTGGCAGCCCGGGTGGCTCGCAGACTCGGCCACCCACCTGGTGGAGCCCGCCGTCTGGCGCGGCGTCGAAACGCAGTACACCAGTTCCAGTTTGCAGCTCGTTGATTCCCACGCCGAGCACGATGCACTCGAGGCGCTGCTGGAAGCGAGCAAACCGCCACCGCCCAGCCTGGCCCAGGAACGGCATTTCCTGCTTTTCACGCCGTTCCGTTACACGCCGGTGCACCCCAGCCGCTTCCGGGCGTCCGGGCATCTGGGCATCTGGTACGGGGCGCGCGAGCTGGAGGCGGCCTGCGCCGAAGTGGCCTACTGGCGCATGCGCTTCATTCTCGATAGCGCGGGCCTCACCCGACGCAGGATCACAACCCGCCACACCTTCTTCATGGCCAGCGTGGAAGGCTCGTGCATCGACCTGACCGCTCCCCCGTGGAGCACTTTCGAGGACGCCTGGAAAAACCCCCGGGACTACGCGCAGACCCATCGCCTGGCCGAAGCCGCCGAGGTTGCGGGCATCCAGGTCATCCGGTACGCATCGGTCCGGGCACCGGGTTGCACCTGCTTTGCCGTTTTCACGCCCGAAGCCTTGAGCGAACCGGCTGGAGGCCTCGATCGGTCACGGCAAAGGTGGACCTGCACGGCCACCCATGATCGCGTCCTGATGGCGGAAGACGGCGGCCCCGGTCGATTCGAGTGGGATTGCTGAACAAAACGCACCGGGCCTTGTTTGGCGAGAAAAGCATGGGTAGCGTTTAGGGCCAATGTAATCATCCGGGATGCGATAGCTATCGGATGATTGCGAGACCGTACACTGTGACGCAGACTGCTGCCGGTGGTCAGACCAATCAAAAAACACAGTCAAGAGGAGCGCAACCCCATGGAAAGTTTTATCGCACGCCTCCACAAACACTCTGAGCATGTCAAGAACGTGGGCAGCTACTGCACGACGGAAGAAACGACCAAGCAGGCGCTCATCCTGCCGCTGTTGGACATTCTGGGCTTTTCACCATTTGATCCAACCCGGGTGAAGGCGGAATACAGTGCTGATTTTCCCGGTGCGAAAATCAGCGAACGGGTGGACTACGCACTCTTTTGCCATGGCGTACCCGTGATGTTCATCGAAGCCAAGGCGCGTGGTGAGAACCTGTCCAACCACAGTCCCCAGCTTTCGCGCTACTTCAACGCCTCGCCGGAAGTGACAATCGGCGCTGTGACCAACGGCCGGGAATGGCGCTTTTTCACCGACCTGGTCAACAAGAATGTGATGGACACAGCCCCGTTTTTGACGGTGGATTTCGAGGACATGGATGTCGATTTGCTTCCACGCCTGAACCGCTTTCGGCACGATGAGTTCAAGCCGGAAGCGCTGCGCACCCTGGCGGAGGAGACGGTGTATCTCAACGCCTTCACCAAAGTGATCAGCCAAAGCCTGCGCGAACCCGATGCGGAGTTTGTGAAATATGTGGCTGGGCGGGCCGATGTTCAGCGCCAGTTCAATGCCCGGTTCCTGGAAGGTATTGCCCCTATCGTCAAGCAAGCGGTAGAGCGGGCGGTGAGCAACATGGTGGTGTCGGGTCTATCCGCCCGGGAGACACCTGCACTAACGTCGCCTGCACCAGATGGCGAGCTGCAAAAGCAACCCGAGGACAATGGCGAAGCCAGAACCGACGTCATCGACCCGACCAATCCCCGGATCGTGACGACATACGCGGAGCGGAGACTGTTCGAGATCGTTCAGGAAATCTTGGGTGACGCGGCCGAGATTTCAACCAAGGACACGGAAAGCTATTACTCGGTGCTGTATCAGAACAAGGTCAACCGGTGGCTATTGCGCTTTCACTCCGACAAGCGCCAGCCGTGTATTTCAGTGTGCGTGCCCCTGACAGACGAGCGCAAGCACGAAATCGCCCGCGCGGGCCTGCAGCTGGGCACTGGAGACACCATTTTGCTGGGTCAACCGGAACACTTGGCGCGTATTTCTGGCATCGTTTTTGATGCTCTGGCGTATTGCCAGGACGATGCCAATTTCAAGCGTTCCAGCCATGATTGATGGTCAGAAAGCTTAGTACGGTGGGTTCAGTCATGCAGCGCACCGGCCCAAAACGCGGCAACGCCAACCCCCATGCAAGCGCCTCCGACACAGCGGCATGCCCACAGTGCGGCGCGATCTAAAGCAAAGTTCAAGAGGCAATAGGAAACCCCACGGCACGGCGATCCGCGCGCGTAGCCCCACCCGAGCGGACGCGCAAGGCGCGGATTACCTGGGCGCTGGTTGCCGTCGCCGCGCTATTGACTTTCCCCCCGGCCTGGGCGATCAACAAGTGCACGGGCGCGGATGGCAAAGTGGTGTTTCAGGACTTGCCCTGCGCGGGCCGGGGCGAGAAGATCGAAGTGCGACCAGCTAGCGGATATGCCGATGAGCAGAATGCGCAGGACGCCAAGGCCGTGGTGCAGAAGCTTCAGGCGGACAACCAGATGGCGGAGGCGATTCGCACGCACGAACCGCTGGTGGGCATGACGCGCGCGCAATTGCGGGAGGCCATGGGCATGCCCACGAAGGTGAACGCCAACAACTATGGCGGCGTGCAAGACGAACAGGTGATTTACGAGCGGCCGAACGAGACCTGGTACGTGTACACGCGCGCAGGCGTGGTGACATCGATCCAGCACCGCCCGGGACCATCTACTGGCGCGCGCACGCGCGGCCCCGAACGCCGCTGCCCGACACAGCATGAGATCAAGGATGCGATCACGTCGGCGAGCAGCATCGCGCTGAGCGTAGAGGAAAAAGAGGCGCGCTGGCGTGTGATCCGCGAGATGCAGGTGTGCGGGAGACAGTAGCGGCAATAGCGCCCTGCGGCTCGCCTTCTAAAACACTTTTCCACCATTCCCCGCGCGCGCAGCACAGTGCTTGCATCACTGGTGCCGACGAAGCGGGGCATGCGATCCTTTCTTGAAAACCATCCGGCGCTGGCGCGCGTGGTGCGCCCGAGGCGCCTGACGCCAGAGCAGGCGGCGCTGTTGGGCGAGCCGCGCGCTGATCGTGGCTGCGACGACACTTGCAGTGAGCCTGGGGCATCATGATGGGCTGGCTGGGGAAATCGCTGACCATCAAGCGCTGACAGCTATCGAATGTGATTCATATCAGCGAAGGCCGCTGTGCGGCCTCCTCCCACGCGGGGCCGTCGAACCACGCATCCCCCTCCAGATGCGCGCGCAGCATCGGCAGGCTGTCCAGCCCCCAGAACAGCTTGCCGCCCACCTCGAACATCGGCACGCCGAACACGCCGCGCGCCGCCGCTTCGTCGGTGTTGGCGCGCAGCAGCGCCTTGGCGTGCGCGGCGGGGTCGCCCTCGGGGCGCCATTGCTCGGCCAGCGCCTGCGTCAGCGCGTCGAGCCGCGCCGGGTCCAGCGGATCGTGCCCGCCCAGCCACGCATGGCGCAGCACCGTGCCCGCGACGTAGCGGTTGATGAATCCCTCTTCGCTGCAGGTGAGCGCCAGACGCAGCAGCGGCAGGCTGTTGAACGGGAACTGGGGTGGCATGTCCAGCCCGCAGCCGAGCGAGGCCCCGAGCCATTGCACATGCCTCGCCGTCCAGGCCCGCTTGGGCGCGATCGCCGCTGGACCCACGTTGCCCATCCGCTGCAAGAGCGCGCCGAGCAGCACCGGCCGGTAGCGCACGCGCACGCTCAGGCCCTGCAGCGCCTTGGGCAGTTGCTCGAAGGCCAGCCACGAATAGGGCGAGACGAAATCCAGATAAAAGGTGATGTCGTGCACGGCGTGGACTTTCAAGTAAAAAGTGGGTCTGGCGCTTATCCAGAAAGCGCCACCAGCTATGGTTTAAGTAGTCTGCGGTTTGGGCGCCTGCACGACGTCTTCCACCGGCGCGCCGGTCAGGCGTGGCAGATCCTGCGGCTTGAGCCGGAACACCGCGTGCGGATGCCCGGCCGCCGCCCAGATTTCGTCAAAGCGCAGCAGTTCGCGGTCGATCAGGGTGACGGGCGGTTGGGTGAATCCCACGGGCGAGACGCCGCCGATGGTGAAGCCGGTCGCGGCCTTGACGAAATCGGCATCGGCGCGGCCGATCGCGCCCACCAGCGCGCCCACCTTCTTCTCGTCCACACGCCGATCGCCCGAGGTAACGACGAGCACGGCCGCGCCGTCGCTCTTGCGCCGGAAGATGATGCTCTTGGCGATCTGCCCGACGACGATGCCCAGCGCGTCGGCCGCCTGCTGCGCGGTGCGCGCGGCATCGTCGAGCATCTGCGGCACATGCGGATGGCCCGCGGCCGCCAGGGCGGCGGCCACGCGCAGCGTACTTTCGGAAAACGCCGTGGAATCGGTGTCGGACATGATCGGTGAAGCTCCGGAAATCAGGCGGCGCGCGCCACGCGGCCGACGAAGGCCAGGCTCGCGCCCATGGCCATCAGCACGCCGCCGAGGACGCGATTCTGCACACGCTGGGTGCGCTCGGACGAGAGCCAGCGGCGCAAGCTGGAGGCCAGCGCGGCATACCCGTGCATCACCACCAGATCCACGGAAATGGTGGTCGCCAGCAAAATCAGCAACTGCAGCCACAGCGGCCGGTCGGTCCGCAGGAACTGCGGCAGGACGGCCACCATGAACACGATGCCCTTGGGGTTGGTCGCGTTGGTGAACAGCCCGCGCATGAAGCGCTGGCGCGCGCTCAGCCGCGCCACTTGCGCTGTCTTCGCGGGCGATGCGGCATCCTGCGCAGGCAGCACGGGCGCCTGCCACTGCTTGAAGCCCAGCCACAGCAGGTAGGCCGCACCCAGCATCTTCACGACCATGAAGGCGGTGCCGGACGCCAGCAGCAGCGCCCCGATGCCCGCGCCCGCCACCAGCAGGATGATCGCCAGGCCCGCTTGCAGCCCCAAGATGGTCGCGCTGGCCTGGCGCACGCCATAGGCCAGGCCATGGCTCATCGACAGCACGGCGCCCGAGCCGGGCGACAGCGCAATCGCCCACGAGGCGACGAAATACGCCAGCCAGATGTGCCAGTCCATGTCAGCCCGCCCGCTTGTTCAGGATGGCCACCGCCACGCGCGATTGCGGCTTCTTGCCCAGCACGCCGCTGATGGCGGCGCCCGCATCAACGAGCTTGTCCAGGTCGATCCCCGTCTCTATGCCCAGGCCGTTCATCAGGTAGACCACGTCTTCGGTCGCGACGTTGCCCGTCGCGCCCTTGGCGTAGGGGCAGCCGCCCAGGCCCGAAACGGACGACTGGAAGTTCCACACGCCCAGCTCCATCGCCGCCAGCGTGTTGGAAAGCGCCTGCCCGTAGGTGTCGTGAAAATGCCCCGAGACGTGGTCGACGTCGTAATGCTTGAGCGCCGCCTCGATGGCGCGCTGCACCTTGCGCGGCGTGCCCACGCCTATGGTGTCGGCCACGTCCACGCGCTCGACGCCTATACCCTTCATCAGCCCCGCGAGGTACTCCACGCGCGCGGGCGCGACCTCGCCCTCGTAGGGGCAGCCCACGGTGCAGCTCATCGCGCCGCGCACCGCGATGCCCGCCGCGCGCGCGGCCTGCACCACCGGCGCGAAGCGCTCGATGCTCTCGGCGATGCTGCAGTTGATGTTCCTCTGGCTGAAGGCCTCGCTCGCCGCGCCGAAGACGACGATCTCGTCGGGCTGGTCCAGCAGCGCGGCCTCGAAGCCCTTCATGTTGGGCACGAGCACCGAATAGCGCACACCCGGCTCGCGCCGCATGCCGCTCATCACCGCATGGTTGTCGGCCATCTGCGGCACCCACTTGGGACTGACGTAGCTCGTGACCTCGATTTCCTTCAGGCCCGCCGCGTGCAGGCGCGCGACGAGCTCGATCTTCGCCTCGCTCGCCACGGGCTGCTTTTCGTTCTGCAGGCCGTCGCGCGGGCCGACGTCGATGATCCGCACTCGGGAGGGGTATTGCATCGCAGTTCTCCAAAAAACCTCAAGCCGTCGCCAGCTTAAGCAGTTCCTCGCCCTCGGCCACCTGGTCACCGGGCGCGTAGAGCAGCTCGGCCACGGTGCCGTCGCGCGGCGCGGCGATGGTGTGCTCCATTTTCATCGCCTCCATCACCGCCAGCGCCTGGCCCTTGCTCACTTTATCGCCCGCCTTCACGGCGAACGAGACCACCTTGCCCGGCATGGGCGCGGTGAGGCGCCCGCCCTCTTCCTGCGACGCGCCGGCCTGCGCCAGTTGGTCGATCATGGTGATGCGCGTGGCGCCCTGCGGGGCGAACACGTCGAGCAGCCCGCCACGCGCGTAGACCGCCATCGTCTCACGCCGGCCGGCAAAGCGCAGGTCGATGCGCTCGCCCGCCACGCGCTCGAACACCAGCGCGCCGCTCACGGCCTGTTCGCCCTCGCCCACAGTCAATTGCAGCGCGCCATCGTGCGCGTAATGCAGCGTCGCCGTCTGCGCCGCGCCGCCGAAGTCCAGCGCAAAGCGGCGCACCACCGTGCCATGCGAATGCCAGCCATCGCGGCGGCTGAAGGGATCGGCCGTCTCGCGCGCGCGCTCGGCCAGCAGCGTGTGCGCCACCGCGGCGGCGGCGGCCAGCGGCAGGCCCACGGGCTCTTGCTGGAACAGCGCCGCGCGCTCGCGCTCGATCAGCGCGGTATCGAGCTCGGCTTTGGCAAACGCATGGCTCGCCACGGCACGGCGCAGAAACTGCACGTTGGTGGCGAGGCCGACGATGTGCGTCGCCGCCAGCGCCTCTTTCAAGCGCGCCAAGGCCTGCTCGCGCGTGGCGCCGTGCACGATCAGCTTGGCGATCATGCTGTCGTAGAACGGGCTGATCGCGTCGCCCTCGCGCACGCCATCGTCGAAGCGCACGTGAATGCCCGCGCCCTGCAGCGCCGCGCGCTCGAAGCCCACGTGCAGCGGCTTGCGGTAGACCGCGAGCTGGCCGGTAGCGGGCAGGAAGTCGTTGTCCGGCGTTTCCGCGCAGATGCGCGCCTCGATCGCGTGGCCGGTGATGTGCAAATCCTCCTGCCGGCACGGCAGCGGCTCGCCCGCGGCCACACGCAACTGCCACTCGACCAGATCCTGCCCGGTGATCGCCTCGGTCACCGGATGCTCCACCTGCAGGCGCGTGTTCATCTCCATGAAGAAGAACTGCATCTGCTCGGGGTGCGCGTAGCCGCCCGGCTGCTCGACGATGAACTCCACCGTGCCCGCGCCGACGTAATTCACCGCGCGCGCCGCCGCCACGGCCGCTTCGCCCATCTTGCGGCGCATCTCGGGCGTGAGCCCGGGCGCGGGCGATTCTTCCAGCACCTTCTGATGGCGCCGCTGCGTGGAGCAGTCGCGCTCGAAGAGGTAGACCACATTCCCGTGCGTGTCGCCGAAGATCTGGATCTCGATATGGCGCGGGCGCTGCACGAGTTTTTCGACCAGCACCGCATCGTTGGCGAAGCTGTTCATCGCCTCGCGCTGGCACGACACCAGCGCCGCGGCGAAGTCTTCGCTCTTGTAGACCTCGCGCATGCCCTTGCCGCCGCCGCCCGCGCTGGCCTTGATGAGCACCGGGTAGCCGATCCGGTCGGCCTCGCGCTGCAGCAGCGCCGGGTCCTGGTCCTCGCCCTGGTAGCCCGGCACCAGCGGCACGCCCGCCTTGGCCATGAGGCGCTTGGATTCGGCCTTCAGGCCCATCGCCTGGATGCTTGACGGTAGCGGGCCGATGAAGACCAGCCCCGCATCCGCGCAGGCCTGTGCGAAGTGCGTGTTCTCGCTCAGAAAACCGTAACCGGGGTGGATCGCCTGCGCGCCCGTGGCCTTGGCCGCGTCGATGATGGCCTGCCAGCGCAGGTAGCTGTCTGCTGGAGCGCTGCCACCAATGTGCACCGCCTCGTCGCACGCCGCCACATGCTTGGCGCGCGCGTCGGCGTCGGAATACACCGCGACGGTCTTCACGCCCATGCGGCGCGCGGTTGCCGCCACCCGGCAGGCGATTTCGCCGCGATTTGCAATCAGTATCTTTTCAAACATCACGCCCTCCGCGACTCATCGCCTGCCGCACGCTGCGCGTGCCATGCAATTTGGTGAAACGTCTGCTGCGCAGCCGTTTTCGCCGCGGTTTGCAATCAGGATTTTTTCGAACATTCAAGCCACCTTCACAGAACCCGAAAACACCGACGACACGCGCCGCAGCACGGCGCGCAGGAATTTGAACAGCACCACGAGCAGCAGCGCGGACACCACCAGCGCCGCCGCCAGCGCCGCACCGAACCACACCGGATGCGAGAGCGCCAGCCACAGCGCGGCGACGACGATGCCGTCCTCGAAAAACGACAACCCCCAGTTGGAAAACGGTTCGGGCGAGACGTTGACCGCCGCGCGCGTGGTCATCTTGGTGGCCAGCGCGGTGGCCGAGAGCGAGCCACCGAGCAGCCCCGCCACCACCGCCATCGTGGCGTCGTTCATGCCGAACACGCTGGCCGCCAGCAGGGCGCCCGCAGGCACGCGGATGAAGGCGTGCACGCCGTCCCACAGACTGTCGAACCACGGCACCTTGTCCGCAAAGAATTCCACGAACAGCATCGCGCCGCTGGCCATCAGCACCGCCGGATGCTGCAACACCGCCAGCCCCGGCGGCAGCACCACCCAGCCCGCCACGCCGGCCAGTCCCACGAGAAAGACCACGGCGTACAGCCGCAGGCCGCTGGCCCAGCCGAGCGCCGCCGCGAGTGCGAGCAGGCCGGGCATATCGAGCCGCGCCACGCCCTGCTGCACCTGCGCGGCGCCGCCCGCCAGCGCTTGCGCGGTACCGGCATCCACATGCAGGACCACACTGTGGAGCCACTGCACGATCTGGAGCCAGAGCGCGTCCATCGCTGCTTACTCTTTCAGCGCGCCAGCCAAGTCGGCTTGCGCTTTTGCAGGAAGGACTGCACGCCCTCCTTGCCGTCGCTGCTGGCGCGGATGTCGGCGATGCCCCGCACGGTCTCGGCAATCAGCACAGCGTCGATCTCGCGCTCGGCCACATCCTGCACCAGGCGCTTGGCCACTTTCAGCGCGTTGGGGCTGGCACTGCACAGCGCATGCACCCAGCCATCGACCGTCGCGTCCAGCTGATCGGCCACCACCACCTCGTGCACGAAGCCGATGCGCAGCGCCTCGGCCGCGGTGAAGCGCTCGGCCGTCAGGAAGTAGCGGTGCGCGGCGCGCGGGCCCATGGCGCGGATCACGTAGGGGCTGATGGTGGCGGGCACCAGGCCGAGCTTGACCTCGCTCAGGCAGTAGTGCGCGCTGTCCACGCTGACGGCCAGGTCGCACGCGGCCACCAGCCCCATGCCACCGGCATAGACGTCGCCCTGCACGCGCGCGATGGTCGGCTTGGGGCACTCATACATCACGCGCAGCATCTCGGCGAGCTTGCCCGCGTCCTCGACGTTCTCCGCGTGCGAATAGTCCGCCATGCGGCGCATCCAGTTGAGGTTGGCGCCGGCGCAGAAGGCTGGCCCCTCGGCGGCCAACACCACCGCGCGCACGTCCTCGCGCGCACCGACGTCGGTGAAGGCGGCGGTGAGTTCGGCGATCACCTCGTCGCTGAAGGCGTTGCGCACCTCGGGCTGGGTCAACGTGATGCGCGCAACCGCGCCTTGTCGGGTGATGGAAAGGTTCTGGCTCATGGCAAATGCGGGTTCCGCAGGAAATAGACGAGATCAAGCTCCGGGCACGGCCGACCGAGCGCGGTGAGCGCCGCCGTGATCTGCCCACGGTGGTGCGTGCCGTGGTTGAAGACATGCGCCAGCGTGGCGGCAAAGGGCAGCGATGCCGGGGCGCCGCGCATGGTGGTGTAGGACAGCACGCCGTCCCAACGCGCCGCCGGCCAACCGGCGATCAGCGACTCCCAGCGGGCCGCACCCTCGCGCAGGCGGGTGGCCAGGCGCGCACGATCGCTCTCTGCCTCGGCGTCCAGCGCCACGCGCGGCGAACTGCCTTCGGAAAAGCGCACGAACCACAACAGGTGCTCACCCACCAGCAGGTGGTTGAGCGTGCCGTGGATGCTGCCAAAGAACAGCCCGAGATCGCGCCGGTAGTCCGCCTCGGACAAATCGGCCACGGCACGGAGCAGGCGCTCGGTGGCCCACACGTTGTAGCGCGCGAGCTGGCGAAAGTGAGCGGTGGCGTCCATGGTGTGCTTCGTGCGGCGACGTGCGTCCTACATGCGGAACACACCGAATCTGGTGTCCTCGATCGGCGCATTGCGTGAGGCCGCGAGCCCCAGCGCCAGCACACGGCGCGTGTCGGCGGGATCGATCACGCCGTCGTCCCACAGGCGGGCGCTGGCGTAGTAGGGGTGGCCCTGGGCCTCGTACTGCGCGCGGATCGGTGCCTTGAAGGCTTCTTCTTCCTCGACGCTCCAGCTACCGCCCTTGTGCTCGATGCCGTCGCGCTTGACGGTGGCGAGCACGCTCGCGGCCTGCTCGCCACCCATCACGGAAATGCGCGCATTCGGCCACATCCAGAGGAAGCGCGGCGAATACGCACGACCGCACATGCCGTAGTTGCCGGCGCCGAAACTGCCGCCGATGATGAGGGTGAACTTGGGCACCGCCGCCGTGGCCACGGCCGTGACCAGCTTGGCGCCGTGACGCGCGATGCCCTCGTTCTCGTATTTGCGCCCGACCATGAAGCCGGTGATGTTCTGCAGAAAGACCAGCGGCACCTTGCGCTGGCAGCACAGCTCGATGAAGTGCGCGCCCTTTTGCGCGCTCTCGCTGAACAGAATGCCATTGTTGGCGACGATGCCCACCTGCATGCCCTCGATGCGCGCGAAGCCGCACACCAGCGTGCTGCCGAAGCGCGCCTTGAATTCATCGAAGGCGCTGGCATCGACGATGCGCGCGATGATCTCGCGCACGTCGAAGGGCTTGCGCGTGTCGCTCGGGATCACGCCGTAGAGTTCTTGCGCTGCGTATTTGGGAGCTACTGGCGCAATATCGGCGGGCGATTGCGCCTTGTTTTGATTCAAATTGGCAACGATCTGCCGCGCCAGCGCCAGCGCATGCGTGTCGTTCTGCGCCAGATGGTCGGCCACACCCGACAGGCGCGTGTGCACGTCGCCGCCGCCCAGATCCTCGCTGCTCACCACCTCGCCGGTCGCGGCCTTCACCAGCGGCGGGCCGCCGAGGAAGATCGTGCCCTGGTTCTTCACGATGATGGATTCATCGCTCATCGCCGGCACGTAGGCGCCGCCCGCGGTGCAGCTGCCCATGACCACGGCGATCTGCGCGATGCCCTGCGCGCTCAGGTTCGCCTGGTTGTAGAAGATGCGGCCGAAGTGCTCGCGGTCCGGGAACACCTCGTCCTGGTTCGGCAGGTTGGCGCCACCCGAATCGACCAGATAGATGCACGGCAGGTGGTTCTGCGCCGCGATCTCCTGCGCGCGCAGGTGTTTCTTGACCGTCACGGGGTAGTAGGTGCCGCCCTTCACCGTCGCGTCATTGCAGACGATCATGCAATCAACGCCCGCCACGCGGCCGATGCCCGCAATCAGCCCGGCGCACGGCGCGGCGTTGGCGTACATGTTCAGCGCAGCAAGCGGTGCAATCTCCAGAAACGGCGTACCCGGATCGAGCAAGGTCTGCACCCGCTCGCGCGGCAGCAGCTTGCCGCGCGCCACGTGCCGCGAGCGCGAAGCCTCGCTGCCGCCCAGGGCGATCTTCTCCAGATGCGCCCGCAGGTCATCGACCAGCGCGCGCATGGCCGCCGCATTGGCCTGGAACTCGGCCGACCGGGGATTGAGACGGGATTCAAGCATCATGCGATCTTTCCAATGCATACAACGATCGGGCGACTCTCCATCCGGAGAGCCGCCCGCAGGCCCGGCACAGAACCGGCGATCCATCCGGCAATCATTGTGGCCGCGTTGAAAGCATACGTCCCGCCCGTGCGCAGATGGGGACAGCAAGGTTGCAATAATTGCCACTTCCGCGCCGCCAGCCATGTACACCCCCGCCCTGCCCACCCCGCCCGCCCGCCGCGCCACCGGCGTGCGCGGCGCCATGGCCGCCACGCCCATGGCTTTTGTGCAGGCCGTCGTGTGCGCCTACGAGGCACGTGGCATGGACCCGGCCGCAGTGCTGCAGCAGGCACAAATTGCGCCAGATCAACTGCGGTGCGACAAGGCTCGCATCACCGCCTGGCAGATGGAGGTGCTGTGCGGCGGCGCGATGCGCGAACTGGGCGACGAGGCGCTGGGCTGGTTCGATCGGCGCCTGCCCTGGGGCAGCTACGGCATGCTCGCGCACGCCTGCATCACCGCGCCGCACCTGGGGTTGGCGCTGGCGCGCTGGTGCCGCCACCACGGTCTGCTGACCGAGACCATCACCCTCACGCTGGGCCAAATCGGCGACACGGCCTGCATCACCATCACCGAACACCGCCCGATCGGCGACGACGGCCGCCTGCGCGAGTTCTGCCTCGTCTCCGTGCTGCGCAACATCCACGGCCTCGCCTGCTGGCTCATCGACTCGCGCCTGCCGCTGGTTCGCGCCGATTTCCCCTTCGAAGCGCCCGCTCACGCCGACGTCTACGCGCGGCTCTTTCCGGGTACCGTGCATTTTGGCGCCGTGGCCGCATCGATCCAGTTTGACGCGCGCTACCTCGCCCTGCCGCTGGCGCGCGACGAAACCGACCTGCGCCAGATGCTGCGCCGCGCGCTGCCCCTGACCGTGCTGCCCTACCGGCGCGACCGCCTGTTCGCCGCGCGCGTGCGCCAACTGCTGGCCAGCGACCCGTCCATGCTGCGCGGCGCGACGCTGCTGGCCGAGCACCTGCACCTGTCGGAGCGCACGCTGCACCGGCAACTGCAACAGGAAGGCGCGTCGCTGCAACAACTGAAGAACGAAGTGCGCCTGAGCCAGGCCACGCGGCTGCTGCGCCATGGCGAGCGCCCGATCAAGCAGGTGGCGCTGGCTGTCGGCTTCATCAACGAGAAAAGCTTTATCCGCGCCTTTCGCGGCTGGACGGGCCTGGCGCCCGCGCAGTGGCGCGCGCAGTCACGCGCGCCCGGGTAGATGGGTGCCATCCACGTAATACCAGCGCCCATCCTCCCGGACGAAGCGGCTGCGCTCGTGCAGGCGCGAAGCCCGGCCGCCCGGCGAGCGCATGCGGGCGACGAATTCCACCTCGGCTTCGACAGCGCTCACCATGCGATGGTGCTTCACGTCCAGTCCCAGCCACCTGCAGCCGGCCTCGAATTCAACCGAAGACGGCCGCGCGCTCGCATGCCATGTGGCGAGCAGGTAAGGCTGGTTCTCGCGCACGAAGGCGGTGTAGCGCGAGCGCATGAGGCTTTCGGCGTCGGGTGCCGGGGTGTCGTCCCAATGGTCGATGTAGCGCCCGCAGCACTCGGCATACGCCAGCGGCCTGCCGTGCGCATCCGGCCGACCGCATGGGCAAGCGCTCAAGCCAGTGCCCGCTGGATGAGGATTTTCTGCACGTCGCTCGTGCCCTCGTAGATCTGGCACACGCGCACATCGCGGTAGATGCGCTCCAGCGGGAAGTCGCTCACGTAGCCGTAGCCGCCCAGCGTCTGGATGGCCGCGCTGCACACGCGTTCGGCCATCTCGGTGGCGAAGAGCTTGGCCATGGCCGCTTCCTTCAGGCACGGGCGGCCCGCATCGCGCAGGCTGGCCGCGTGCCAGATGAGCTGGCGCGCCGCTTCCACCTGCGTGGCGCATTCGGCCAGGCGAAAGCCCACCGCCTGGTGGTTGAAGATGGGCTGACCGAAGCTCTCGCGCTCCTTGCTGTAGTTCAGCGCGAAGTCGAGCGCCGCGCGCGCCATGCCCACGCTTTGCGCGGCGATGCCGATGCGCCCGCCTTCCAGGGCGGAGAGTGCGATCTTGTAGCCCTCGCCCTCGGCGCCGATGAGGTTGCCCGCCGGGATGCGGCAGTTCTCGAACTGGATCTGCGCGGTGTCGCTGCTGTGCTGGCCCATCTTGTCTTCGAGGCGTGCCACGGTGTAGCCGGGGGCGCTCGTGGGCACGATGAAGGCGCTCATGCCGCGCTTGCCGGCGGCCGGGTCGGTCACCGCGATGACGATGGCCACCTGCCCGTTCTTGCCGCTGGTGATGAACTGCTTGACGCCGTTGATCACGTAGTCGCCGCCATCGAGCGTGGCAGTGGTGCGCATGGCCGAGGCGTCCGAACCGACCTGCGGCTCGGTCAGGCAGAAGGCGCCGAGCATCTCGCCGCGCGCCGCCGGAGCGAGCCACTGGCGCTTCTGTGCCTCGCTGCCGTAACGCATCAGGATGGCGTTGTAGGGGCAGTTGGTGACGCTGATCGCGGTGCTGGTGCCGCCATCGCCCGCCGCGATTTCTTCCAGCACCAGCGCGAGCGTCAGGTAGTCAAGCCCCGCGCCGCCGTATTCCTCGGGCACCACGACACCGTAGGCGCCGAGCTGCGCCAGCCCGTGGTGCACGTCGTGCGGGAAGTGGTGCTCCTTGTCCCAGCGCGCCGCGTGGGGCGTGATCTGCTCGCGCACGAACTCGCGCACGGCATCACGGATCATTTCCTGGTCTTGGGTCAACAGCATGGGATATCCAGACGAAGCATTCAAACAAACAAGCACGAGCGGATGCGCCACCCGCCCCCGAGCGGATTCTTTCACAGCCACACGGGCCAGACCATGGCACCTCACCGCCCCCATGAGTGGCCGCGAGGCGTCAAGTCGTGTTAGGGTTCGCGTACCGCCCTTTTCCATCCACGGATGCCAAACGACGTCGCCACGCAACTGCAAGCCCATCCGTTGTTTGCCCGGTGCACGACAGTGCAGCAGGCCCGGCTGCTGGCGGCAACCTCCGCATGCACTTTCGACGCGGGCGAGCGCCTGTTCGAGGCGGGTGCGCAAGCCGAGCATTACTACTGGATCACGCACGGCACGGCCAAGCTGTCCAGCACCCGTTCGCGCACCGTCGGCGCCACGCAAGGCCTGGGGCTGGAGGCCTTTGCCGAAGGCCCGGCCGAGCAGACGCGCTACCTCGCGAGCGCCCATGCGCTCACGCCCGTCTCGGCGCTGCGCGTCAAGCGTGGCACCCTGCGCGAACTGTTCGCCAGCAACCCATCTCTGAAATCACGCGCACTGATGCAGCTGGCCACCGCCCTGGGCGAGCTGCCCCCCGCTGCCACTGCCCCCCGCCGCCGAGACGCAACCCGCCCCGCGGCTGCCCCGCAAGGCGCTGACCGGCTGGATCGCCACCATGCTCCTGTCCCCGCTCGCCTGGTGGCTGGGGCTGGAGCAAGGCCTGACCCCGCAGGCGGCGGTCTACCTCGGCCTGTTCACGATGACGGTATTGATGTGGCTGTTCACGCTGGTCGATGAATACGTCCCGCCGCTGATCGCGGTCGTCGCCATGCTGTTCATCGAGCTCGTGCCCGCCCGCGTGGCACTGCACGGGTTCTATTCGCGCACCTTCATCCTGCTGCTGGGGGTGTATGCGCTCTCGGCCGTCGTGGTCGCATCGGGTCTCGCCTACCGGCTGATGCTCTGGACGCTGCTGCGCCTGCCCGATTCGCCCTTCTGGCACCGCTCGGCGCTCAGCCTGTTCGGCATGGTGCTGTCCATCGTCATGCCGTCATCGAACGCGCGCCTGGCGCTGATGCTGCCGCTGTACAAGGAGATGGACGCGAGCCTTGCCACGCCCGGCCACTCGCCCCAGGCCAGCGCGCTCGTGATCGCCACCTTCACCGGGGCCACGCTGTTCTCGCCCCTGCTGCTCACGGCCAAGACCTCCAATCTGGCGGCGTTCACGATGATGCCGGCGCAGGTCAGGCTCAATTTCCAGGGACTGGCCTGGCTGGTGGGCGCGGCCGTCGTGGCGCTGGGGTTCGTGCTGGTGCACTTCAGCGTGATGCGCCGCGCCTGGCAGCCCGGCCGGCAGGCGCCCCTGCCCGTTGATCGCATCGCGCGCCAGCTGGCGACCCTGGGCCCCCTGCGCGCGCCGGAATGGGCGGCGGCGCTGGCCTTCGTGCTTTTCGTCCTGGGTTCCGCCCTGCCCCAGTGGCACCAGTCGCAGCCGGCCTGGCTCGCCGGCCTGGTGCTCGTGAGTTTCATGGTGCTCGGCCTGCTGGACAAGGCCTCGTTTCAGAGCAAGATCGACTGGCCGACGATCTTCTTCCTGCTGTGCCTGGACGGCTTCACCGACGCCATCCGCTACCTCGACCTGGACAAGGCGATGCTCGCCGCGCTCATGCCTGGACTCACCTGGATCGACGGCAACCTCTTCTGGTTCACGCTGCTGGCCCTCGTCGTCACGATGGTGGCGCGGCTGGCGCTGCCCGTCACCGCGGGCATGGTGATGGCGGCCACGCTGCTGCTTCCCGTGGGCATGGCCCAGGGCATCCACCCGTGGATCGTGGTGTTCCTTGCCTCGCTGTTCTCATACTAAATTGCGTTCAAAGATATAGAAGTTATCCAATCGAACCCTGTCATTGAACGGGTTCTTTCGTGGGCTGATTCAAGCGCCATGAGGCCCTTTGTGAGAGCCCCCTCGACGGCATTGAGGT
>Ga0209922_100143_pt1 | contig 211496 bp, 202 predicted proteins | sample ThiBiot_500_biof_FD_183946 | JGI IMG/M metagenome (GOLD analysis project Ga0209922, IMG submission 183946) | Wastewater bioreactor microbial communities from Cape Town, South Africa - Thiocy_expt_500_biof (SPAdes) | ecosystem: Engineered > Bioreactor > Thiocyanate-remediating >... | reverse complement strand
AGCTGCCCAAGGTCGCCTTGGTGGCCTGCATGCGCAAGCTGCTGACCACGCTCAACGCCATGGTCCGCACCAATCAACCCTGGAACAACTCGCTTCACGGCGCTTGACTCGGAAGACGGTTACTCAGGCGTGCCGCAGCTGCTCGAGCATCGCACGCGCGCGGCTTTCGTGCGCCCCGATCTCGGCCAGCGTCTCCTGCAGGTCGGCCAACTGCTGCTCGAGCGTCCCGCGGTGCCGGGCGAGCACCGCGAGGAAGCGGGTCAGCTGGGCCTCCGTGTCGGACGGCGATTCGTACATGTCGACCAGGTCGCGCACTTCCGACAGCGACAGCCCGAGCCGCTTGCCGCGCAGCGTGAGCTTCAGCCGCGTACGGTCGCGCTGCGAATACACGCGGCGACGCCCGCCGGCGCCGGCGCGGTGCGGCGACAGCAGGCCCTGGTCTTCGTAGAAGCGGATCGTACGCGGCGTGACGTCGAACTCGCGCGCCAGCTCGCTGATCGAATAGGTCGGCATGGCCCGATCATCGGGCAACGTTGACGTGAACGTCAATTCGCTGCCGGCGCCGGAAACACGCCGAGCCGGGCGAGCTGCGCGTCGACCTGCGCCGCCCAGCCGCGGTTGGCGAGTGGACTGGCCGGGCTCGGGTGCAGGATCTGGTCGATGCGCGGCGTGCCGTCGTTCCCCAGCACGGCCTGCAGGCGCTTCATCGCGTAGCCGCCGATGCCGATGGCCCACTGCGGGTGCAGCGTGGCGATGGCGCGGCGCAGGTGCTCGTCGCAGGCTTCCTGCAGCGGGCGCAGCTCGGCCGCGGGCAGCTTGTCGGGAGTGCAGTTGCGCCCGCTCGCTTCGAGGAAGACCAGCGGGCAGTAGTTGAGCACGAAGCAGCGCTCGAAGAACGCCTCGGCGCTGCCGAAGCGCTCGGCCGCCCAGCCCCACAGCCGCCGCCCGCTGACCTCGGAGCGCCGGCACGCATAGCCCTCGATCGGCCGCTTCGGGTGCTCGTGCGCGGGCTTGCGCACTTCGGCCTGCACGCCCATCCAGTCGCGCACCGCGGCGACCTCGCCGAACGGCACGCCGGTCTGCATCATGCCGAACGGACCGGGGTTCATGCCCACGAAGACGACGTGCTTGCGCCCTGCGCCGAAGCGGCGCAGGTAGGTCTCGTGCGGGGCCCAGGCGTAGTCGAGCGGGTTGTAGACGTGCGTGATGGGGGGCGCGAAGCGCAGCGCCGACACGCGCTGCGACAGGTTGCGTGCGGCGGCGATCAGGGTCTGGACGGACATTCGGAGGCAGGAGGGGAGCGGAGAAAGAGAAAGGGGCGCGGATCGCGCCGCGCCCCGTGAGCCGCGAGTGGCGGCTGCCTTGCCTGCAGCGGTGACGACGGGGAACCATGCATCGCGGCGCTTCGCTGCGCGCATCGGCTGCGGCATCGCCTGCTGTCGGGCAGGTGGACGTCTGCACTCACGCGTGCAGCGGGTGTCCACGTCCGGAAGTCTGGACCGGCGCTGCCCACCGGTCAAGGGCAGCGCGCGCGACAGGCATTGCCCGCGACAGGCACCCCGTGCGACAGGACGTCGCGCACGAACGGGCGCCGCGCATCCGGCGCTGCCCGCCTGTCAGCGCCGCAATGCCGCCGACAGCCGCTCCACCCCGGGGTAGTCTTCGCGGTGGATCGCGATCTTGCGCGCGTGCTCGCTCCACGGCCGGCCGGCGCGCAGGGCGTCCACCACGCCGGCGGGGTCGCTGATCCAGCTGCCGCCGAACAGCGTGACGCCGCGCGCGAACAGCGGGTCGGGCAGGCAGCCGGCGCCCGGGCCGACCATCGCCAGCCGCTCGGCGCGCGTGCAGTGCGCCAGCATGCGGTCGGCGGTGCCGTTGAGCAGCACCGAGCTCGTGCACAGCACCTTGTTGCACGACGCCAGCTCGCTCGCGTCGAGCGTGACGCGGTAGCCCTCGTACTCGCCGGCGAGATCGCTGCGCAGCTCGATCACCGTCACGCGCGCGCCGGCGGCCATGCAGCGGCCGAGCAGCGGGCGGAACAGCCCCACCATGCCGACGTGGTCGCCGGCCTGCGGGTCGAGCTCGCCGATCGAGTCGGTGCTGGCCGGCGGCACGTAGCCGAGGCGGTCGAACACGCAGCGCGACAGGGCGTTGATGGTGGCGAAGCCGAGCGTGCGCCCGACCGTGCCGGCGCCGGCGTAGCGGCGCGCCAGCTCGAGCGCGTCGGTACCGGCCAGCGCCGCGCCGGCGTGGGTCGCAGCCAGCTGCGACCAGGTGTCGGCCAGCAGCACGAAGGCCAGCCCCAGCGTGCCGTCCTCGAGCTCGAGCGCGCAGAACTCGCCGGAGCGTTCTTCGAGGCATTCCGCGCGCGGCAGGTGCAGCGCGCGCACGCGCGGCAGCGGTGCGCCGGCGCCGTGGCGTTCGAGGAGAGTGATCAGTTCTTCGGCGATCATGGGTTCGAGGATTTCCTGTCTCGGCTACTCTACCCTACGTTGCGCGCTCGGTCGTGGTTGGGTGTGCGGCGGTTAGCGCGAGCAAAGGCGCGGGCCGCCCGATGCCGGCGCGCCGGCCCCGGGCGGCCCGTGCCTTTGCCGACACCGTGATGCCCTGCGCAGGTAACAGCCCCGGTGCCGATGCCGTGCCGGTCCGCGCGAGTGGCAGTTCCCTCGCTGCTGCGAGCACCGCACTCGTCCGCGCTGCGAACTCCTGCTCCCGCCTTCGGGCCGAACACAGCCCACGGTGCCTGAGCGGCAGTCGGCGGGCGGCCGGGCCCAGGGGGCCGCGGCCGCCCGCCGACTGCCGCGACCGCGCCACGCCCGGAAGGACCGGAGCGATCCGAAAGAGCGGCCTCGCCTCAATCGATCACGAGCTCGCGGCGCACGCAGCGCACGTCGACCTCGAACTCGAGGCCGGTCACCGGCGGGCGGCAGACGTGCCAGTCCAGGCCCAGCCGCGTGAGCCGGCGCGGCGCGAACTCGCTCGCCACCAGCGGGCCGATGTCGTGCTCGGTGTAGACCTGCACCGCGGTGATCGACGCCCAGGTGCCGCCCAGCGTCGCGGTGTGGCGGGCGAGGCCATCCAGCACGAAGGCGACCTTGCGTGCCAGCCCCTCGCGCGACGTGTCGCCGTGGGCCACGATGCCGTCCGGGTAGGGCGTGCCCTCGGGCCACTCGGCATAGCCGGCCACCACGAAGCTGCGCGGGCCCGGGGCGTCGGCGGCATGGTCGGAGGTGGTCAGGAAGCCGCTGTGCGCGGTACCCACCGGCACGGTGTAGCTGAACGCGTGGAACCCCGGCTGCGGCGGCGGATCGTAGACCGGGCAGACGTTGCTGCGCGCCACCGGATTGAGCTCGCCGCGCACCAGCCCCCAGCTCCTGAGCACGGCGACGTAGCCGGCGTTGAACTCGCCGAAGCCCTGCGGGGCGAACGGCTGCGGCGAGCGCAGCTCGGCCGCGCACAGCGCGGTGAGCGGCCGATGACGCTCGCGCAGGTGGGCGGCGATGGCCTCGAAGCCTTCGGCGAGCGGCAGGATGCGGGCGAAGCGCACGCGCACGATCTCGAAGCCGGGCAGCGCGATGACGCCCGCGGAGAACGGCACCCCGCCGGCCAGGAACGCGTAGTCTGCGGCGACGGAATTGTGTATGGTGGACAATTCGATTTCCTTCAGCGCAGTCCGGTCGGGCGACTATGCGCGACGCGGCGCGCTGGTGCAACCCCCGAACGCAGGATCGTCATGAGCGAGATCGCTTCCTCGATGCGTTACGTCGAACACGGTGCGGGCGGCCCGCCCGCCGTGCTGCGGCCGGCCCGCACCGGCGTGCCGCGCCCCGGGCCCGGCGAGGTGCTGATCGCCGTGGCCTTCGCCGGGGTGAACCGGCCCGACGTGGCGCAGCGCCAGGGGCGCTATCCGCCGCCGCCCGGGGCTTCGCCGGTGCTCGGCCTGGAAGTGTCGGGGCGCGTCGTGGCGCTGGGCGAGGGCGTCGGCGGGCTGCGCGTGGGCGACGCGGTGTGCGCGCTGGCCAACGGCGGCGGCTATGCCGAGTACGCCGCCGTGCCGGCCGGGCAGGTGCTGCCGGTGCCGCAGGGGCTCTCGCTGCTGCAGGCTGCCGCGCTGCCGGAGAACTTCTTCACCGTGTGGACCAACGTGTTCGAGCGCGGCCGCCTCGCGGCGGGCGAATCGTTCCTGGTGCACGGCGGCTCCTCGGGCATCGGCCTGACGGCGATCCAGCTCGCGCACGCGCGCGGCGCCACGGCCTACGCCACCGTCGGCGGTCCCGAGAAGGCCGAGGCCTGCAGGCGGCTCGGCGCCGCCGAGGCGATCGACTACCGGCGCGAGGACTTCGTCGAGCGCATCGCCGCGCTCACCGGGAAGCGCGGCGTGGATCTCATCCTCGACATGGTGGGGGGCGACTACATCGCGCGCAACTTCCGGGCGCTCGCCGTCGAAGGCAGGCTGGTGCAGATCGCCTTCCTCAACGGACCGAAGGCCGAGATCGACTGCACGCCGCTGATGGTCAAGCGGCTCACCTGGACCGGCTCGACGCTGCGTCCGCGCAGCGCCGCCGACAAGGCGGCCATCGCCGTGCAGCTGCGCGAGCAGGTCTGGCCGCTGCTGGCCTCGGGCAAGGTGCAGCCGGTGATCCACGAGGTGTTCGATCTCGACGACGCGGCGCGCGCGCACGAGCTGATGGAGTCCTCGCGCCACATCGGCAAGATCATGCTGCGCGTGGCCGGCGAGTAGGGCCCGGTACGGGCTCATCCCGGGACGCGCAGCAGGTTCGTTCACACGTTCTCTCAGGTCTGGATCAGCTTGCGCTGGCGGCCGATGCTCATCAGCAGGCCCAGGCCGATGCCCAGCGTGACCATGGCGGTGCCGCCGTAGGACATCAGGGGCAGCGGCACGCCCACCACCGGCAGGATCCCGGACACCATGCCGACGTTCACGAACGCATAGGTGAAGAAGACCAGGGTGATGGCGCCCGCCAGCAGCCGCGCGAAGAGGGTCGCTCCGTTGGCGGCGATCACCAGCCCGCGGCCGATCACCAGCAGGTAGATCGCCAGCAGGGTGGCGTTGCCGATGAGGCCGAACTCCTCGGAGAACACCGCGAAGATGAAATCGGTGGTGCGCTCGGGGATGAACTCCAGGTGGGCCTGGGTCCCCTCCATCCAGCCCTTGCCCCAGATGCCGCCCGAGCCCACGGCGATGGTCGACTGGATCACGTGGAAGCCCTTGCCGAGCGGATCGGACGACGGGTCGATCATCATCAGGATGCGCTGGCGCTGGTAGTCGTGCATGACCGACCACAGCACCGGCAGCGAGGCGAGGCCGGCCACGATGCCGCCGGCGATCACCTTCCAGCTCAGGCCGCCGAGGAAGATCACGTAGAGGCCGGCCGACGATACCAGCAGCGCGGTGCCCAGGTCGGGCTGGCGCGCGATGAGCCCCACCGGCACCGCCAGCAGCAGCCCGGCCACGACGAAATCGACCCAGCCGCGCGCGCCCTCGCGGCGCTGGAAGTACCAGGCCAGCATCAGGGGCATGGCGATCTTCATCAGTTCGGAGGGCTGGATGCGCGTCACGCCGAGGTCCAGCCAGCGCCGCGCGCCCTTGGCGACGTCGCCGAACAGGGCCACCGCCACCAGCAATGCCAGCCCGAGCGCGTAGGCCGGCACCGCGGAGCGCTGGATCCACTGCAGCGGCAGGCTCGCGGCGACCCACATGACGGCGAAGGCGATGAACAGGTTGCGCGCGTGGTCGCCCATGCGCCCGTCGAAGTCGAGCGCCGCCGAGTGCATGGTCATCAGGCTCATCGCGACCAGCAGCGTGAGCGCCGTCAGCAGGGTCGCGTCGAACACCAGGACGTGCGGGCGGATGCGAGCCAGCAGCGAGGGCTTGTCGTGGATCACGGTCTGGCAGGCTCCGTGGCGGCGGCCGGGTCGGGCTCCACGATGTCCTCGGGGATGTCGCGCAGCTCGGCCTCGTCGAGCAGCCTGGGCAGCAGGTCTTCCCTGACGTCCTTCGGCAGCTTGCCGAGCAGGTAGAAGTCGAACAGCTTGCGCGCGATCGGGGCGGCCGCCTGGGCCCCGAAGCCGCCGTTCTCGACGATCACCGCGACGGCGATCTTCGGCTCGTCCAGGGGCGCGAACGCCATGAACAGCGAGTGGTCGCGATGGCGCTCGGAGACGCGCCTGGCGTCGTAGCGCTCGCCCTGCTTGATGCCGATCACCTGTGCGGTACCGGTCTTGCCGGCGGCCACGTACTCGGTGTTGGCGAACGCCACGCGGCTGGTGCCGAAGCGATTGACGTCGGCCATGGCGTGCCTGACCAGGTCGAGGTGGTCGCGCCGCAGCGGGATGCGGTAGCTCTCGGTGGGCACCGTGCGCCGGCGCGCGTGGCTGAGCGGATCCTCGATCGTCTGCACCAGGTGCGGCTTCATGACGATGCCGTCGTTGGCCAGCGTGGCCGTGGCGTGCGCCAGCTGCAGGATGGTGAACGCGTTGTAGCCCTGGCCGATGCCGATCGAGGGCGTCTCGCCGGGCAGCCACTTCTGCTTGTAGCGCTTGAGCTTCCAGGCCGAGGACGGCAGGATGCCGGTGGCTTCGTGCTCGAGGTCGATGCCGGTGAGCTGGCCGAAGCCCCACGGCTTCATGAAGTCGTGGATCCTGTCCACGCCCATGTCGAAGGCCACCTTGTAGTAGTAGGTGTCGCTGGAGACGACGATCGACTTGCGCAGGTCGACGGTGCCGTGGCCGCCGGGCTTGGAATCGCGGAAGCGGTGGTTGCCGAGCTGGAAGTAGCCGGGGTCCGAGATCGTCTCCTGCGGCGTGCGGGTGCCGCTCTCGAGCGCGGCCAGCGCCATGAACGGCTTGTAGGTCGAGCCGGGCGGGTAGGTGCCGCGCAGCGGCCGGTTCAGCAGCGGCTTGTCGGGATCCTCGTTGAGCGCCTGCCAGGCCTGCGGGTCGATGCCGTCGATGAACAGGTTGGGATCGAAGCTCGGCTTCGACACGAAGGCCAGCACGTCGCCGGTCCCGGGCTCGATCGCCACCAGGGCGCCCCGGCGCTCGCCGAACAGCTCCTCGGCGAGCTTCTGCAGGCGCACGTCGATCGACAGCACCAGGTTGGAGCCCGGCACCGGCGGCGTGCGCGAGAGCGTGCGCACGACGCGTCCGCCCGCCGACACCTCGACCTCGTCGGCGCCGGCGCGGCCGTGCAGGGCCGTCTCGTACGACAGCTCGATGCCGATCTTGCCGATGTGCGTCGAGCCGGCGTAGTTCGACAGCCGCTCCTCTTCCTCCAGCCGGCGCTTGTCCTCGGGCGAGATGCGCCCGATGTGGCCGAGGACGTGCGCGGCCGTCTCGCCCAGCGGGTAGTTGCGGAACAGCCGGGCGCGGATCTCCACCCCGGGGAAGCGGAAGCGCTGCACCGCCAGCCGCGCCACCTCCTCGTCGCTGAGGCGCACCTTCAGCGGCACGCTGTCGGCGCTGCGCGAGTCTTCCAGCAGGCGGCGGAAGCGGCGCCGGTCGCGCGGGGTGATCTCGACGATGCGCGACAGCGCCTCGATGGTCGGCTCGAGCCCGGCGACGCGCTTGGGCAGGAGCTCGAGCGTGTAGGCCGAGACGTTCTCGGCCAGCAGCACGCCGTTGCGATCGAAGATCAGCCCGCGCGAGGGCGGCGCCGGCACCAGCGCGATGCGGTTCTCCTCGGCCTGGGCGTGGAAGTCGGCGTAGCGGTAGACCTGCAGGTAGACGAAGCGCGCGACCAGCACCCCGAAGCAGGAGATCACGAACACCATCGCCACCGCCAGGCGCAGCCTGAGCTGGCGCAGGTCCTTGCCGGTGTCGCGGACTTCGACCATGGCTACTCAGCGCCTGGGAGCCGGGGCGGCGGACGCGCCGGGGGCGGGTGCGCGCATGCTCAGATCGGCCGGTTCTCGTCGCGGTCGACGGCGCGCCGCTGCGGCGCGAGCAGCAGCCAGTCGGCCACCGGCCACAACAGGGTGCAGCTGAAGGCCTGCAGGAACCAGCTCCAGCCCGGGAAGGCGCCGCCCACGGCCATGCGCACCAGCATGGTGGCGAGCTGGGTGAGCACGAACAGCGGCAGCACGTGCAGCATCTGGCCCGGCATGCGGAACCACGGCACGCGCCGGTGCATGCTGATCGCACCGTACGACAGCAGCGTGTAGGCCAGGGCGTGCTCGCCGAGCAGCGCGGCGTCGTGCACGTCCATCAGCAGGCCGAACAGGAAGGCGATGCCGATGCCCACCATGCGGGGCTGGTGGATGTTCCAGAACACCAGCACCAGCGCGAGGAAGTCGGGCACGCCGGCCATGCGCCCCCAGGGCAGGACGTCGAGCAGGAACGCCGAGGCGAGGGTGAAGGTGATGAACGCCCGGTTGGCCGGCAACAGCAGGTAATGCGGCTGCATCTGCATGGCGTCAGTTCCGACGGCTGCGGCGGCCCGTCTCGGCCGCCGGATCGGGCGGCGGGGCCGCCGGCTGCGCCGGCGGCTCGGCCAGCAGGATCAGCAGCAGGCGCGTGCGCTCGGCGTGCCCGGCCGGCTCGACGTGCACCTGCACGAAGGCCGAGGAGCCGACCTCGACGTTGCGCACCGTGCCCACCGGCAGGCCGGCCGGGAACAGGCCGTCGAGCCCCGAGGTGACGATCAGGTCGCCTTCGCGCACGTCGGCGTTGGTGCGCAGGTAGCGCAGCTCGACGGTGCCGGGGAGCGAGCCGCCGTAGGCGACCGAGCGCTCGCCGGTGCGGCGGATCTCGACCGGGATGGTCGAGTTGCGGTCGGTGACCAGGGTGACCTCGCTCGACAGCGGGAACACCCGCGTGACCTGGCCGACCACGCCGCCGGCGTCGATGACCGGCTGCCCGGCGATCACCCCGTGCTGCTGCCCCTTGTCGAGCACGAGCTTGCGCGAGAACGCGTCGCGCGCGTCGTAGAGCACCTCGGCCACGGTCGAGCGCATCACCGTGCGCTCGCGCATCGCCAGCAGCTGGCGCAGCTGCCTGTTCTCGACCGCGAGCTGCTCGGTCTGCAGCAGCGCATTGGCGTTGGCGGTCTCGAGCCTGCGCAGCTCGATGTTCTCGGCGCGCAGCCGGCCTACCTCGCCCAGGTACTCGGCGCCCAGGTTGACGAGGTCGCGCGGCACCAGCAGGGTTCTTTGCACCGGATACAGCACGGTGGCGATTCCTTCGCGCAGCCTTCCCAGCACGTCGAGCCGTGAATCGACGCCCAGCAGCGCGATCGCGAACAGCGAGAAGAACAGCAGCCGGGCGTTGGCGGACGGGCCTTGTCTGAAGAACGGCGGTGGGCTGCGATCCACTCCGAAACGGCCTGGAGTCAGTCTACTCGCTGGTGAAGATCGTACCGAGTTTTTCCATGCGCTCGAGCGCCATGCCGCAGCCGCGCACCACGCAGGTGAGCGGGTCCTCGGCCACCAGCACCGGCAGGCCCGATTCCTCGATCAGCAGGCGGTCGAGGTCGCGCAGCAGCGCGCCGCCGCCGGTGAGCATGATGCCGCGCTCGGTGATGTCGGCGCCGAGCTCGGGCGGCGTCTGCTCGAGCCCGATCTTGACCGCCGAGACGATCTGGTTCAGCGGATCGGTGAGGGCCTCGAGGATCTCGTTGGACGTGATGGTGAAGCTGCGCGGGATGCCCTCGGAGAGGTTGCGGCCCTTGACTTCCATCTCGCGGATCTCGGAGCCGGGAAACGCCGAGCCGATGGTGTTCTTGATCGACTCGGCGGTGGGCTCGCCGATCAGCATGCCGTAGTTGCGCCGGATGTAGTTGATGATCGCTTCGTCGAACTTGTCGCCGCCCACGCGCACCGAGCCCTTGTAGACCATGCCGCCGAGCGAGATCACCCCGACCTCGGTGGTGCCGCCGCCGATGTCGACCACCATCGAGCCCGCGGCTTCCGACACCGGCAGCCCGGCGCCGATCGCGGCAGCCATCGGCTCCTCGATCAGGAACACCTGCGAGGCGCCGGCGCCCAGCGCCGATTCGCGGATGGCCCGCCGCTCGACCTGGGTGGAGCCGCACGGCACGCAGATGATGATGCGCGGGCTGGGCGAGAACAGCCGCGACTCGTGCACCAGCTTGATGAACTGCTTGAGCATCTGCTCGGTGACGGTGAAGTCGGCGATCACGCCGTCCTTCATCGGGCGGATGGCCTCGATGTTGCCGGGCACCCGGCCCAGCATCTGCTTGGCCTCGGAGCCCACTGCGGCGATGGTGCGCTTGCCGTTGGGACCGCCCTCCTGTCTGATCGCGACCACGGAGGGCTCGTTGAGCACGATGCCCTTGCCGCGCACGTAGATGAGGGTGTTGGCCGTGCCGAGGTCGATCGCCAGGTCGGTGGAGAAGTATTTGCGCAGGAAACCGAGCATTTCGCTTCCGTACAAGATCGAAGGTTTCGCTCGTACGCCGCGATCCGCCGCGCGCCGTCTCCGTGGCGAGGCGGAGTGCGACGGCTGACGTGCTGCAGCGCAAAAGACATCTGAAATTCGCGTTGAATGATACCGTATAATTCCTTGCAAACACGGTGGTTTTGAGTGTCTCCACCACCGGAATCCGCTCATGTCCCTCACCCTCGCCGACGTTCACCGCATCGCCACGCTCGCCCGCATCGGCCTGGCCGACGACGAGGCCGCGCGTACGCTGGCGCAGCTCGATGCCGTGTTCGGGCTGATCGAGCGCCTGCAATCGGTCGACACCGCCGGCGTGGAGCCCATGACGCACCCGGTCGAGCTGGCGCTGCGCCTGCGCGACGACGTCGCCGACGAGCCCGAGCGGCGCGACGCCTGCCAGGCCCTGGCGCCGAGCGTCGAGCGCGGCCTGTACCTGGTGCCGCGCGTGCTCGAGTGACGCTGCCGATGAGCCCGCTGCACGCGACGTCCCGCCTGCGCGTCGCCGCCCGACGACGAGCGCCCCGGCGATGAGCGCCCAGGAACGCTCGCTGCGCCGGCTGGCGGCGTGCCTCGAGCGCGGCGAGGTCTCGGCGCTCGAGCTGGCCCAGGACTGCCTGGCGCGCATCGCCGCCAGCGACCTCAACGCCTTCATCGACGTGCAGCCCGAGCTCACCCTGGCGCAGGCCCGGGAGGCCGACGCGCGGCGCGCGCGCGGCGAGGCCGGCACCCTGCTCGGCGTGCCGCTGGCGCACAAGGACATCTTCGTCACCCGAGGCTGGCGCTCCACCGCCGGCTCGCGCATGCTCGAGCACTACGTGAGCCCCTTCGACGCCACCGTCGTCGAGCGCCTGGCAGCGGCGGGCGCGGTGTGCCTGGGCAAGACCAACTGCGACGAGTTCGCCATGGGCGGCTCCAACGAGCACTCGTGGTTCGGGCCGACGCGCAATCCCTGGGACCGTGCCGCCATCCCGGGCGGCTCCTCGGGCGGCTCGGCGGCCGCCGTGGCGGCCGGGCTGGCGCCGGCCGCCACCGGCACCGACACCGGCGGCTCGATCCGCCAGCCGGCGGCGATGTGCGGCGTCACCGGCCTGAAGCCCACCTACGGCCGGGTGTCGCGCCACGGCATGATCGCCTTCGCCTCGAGCCTCGACCAGGGCGGCGTGATCGCCGCCAGCGCCGAGGACTGCGCCCTGGTGCTGGGTGCCATGGCCGGCTTCGACGCGCGCGATTCGACCAGCGTCGAGCGGCCCGGCGAAGATTTCACCCGCGAGATCGGCCGGCCGGTCGCCGGCCTGCGCATCGGCGTGCCGCGCGAGTTCCTCGGCGACGGGCTGGCCGCCGACGTGCGCGCCGCCGTCGAGGCGGCGCTGGCCGAGCTGCGCGCGCTCGGCGCGACCCTGGTCGACATCTCGCTGCCGCAGACCGAGCTGGCCATCCCGGCCTACTACGTCATCGCGCCGGCCGAGGCCTCGAGCAACCTCGCGCGCTTCGACGGGGTGCGCTACGGCCATCGCGCGGCGCACTACGCCGACCTGCGCGAGATGTACGACCGCAGCCGCGGCGAAGGCTTCGGCGCCGAGGTGAAGCGGCGCGTGCTGGTGGGCACCTACGTGCTGTCGGCGGGCTACTACGACGCCTACTACCTGCAGGCGCAGAAGCTGCGCCGCCTCATCGCCGACGATTTCCGGCGCGCCTTCGAGTCGGTCGATCTCGTTGCCGGCCCGGTCGCGCCGACCGTCGCCTGGGACATCGGCTCGATCGTCGACGATCCGGTCAGCAACTACCTGGCCGACGTCTACACCCTGCCGGCCTCGCTGGCCGGACTGCCCGGCATGTCGGTGCCGGCCGGCTTCGGCCGCGGCGGACGCCCGGTCGGGCTGCAGCTGATCGGGCGCTGGTTCGAGGAGGCGCGCCTGGTGGGCGTCGCGCACGCTTTCCAGCAGGCCACCGACTGGCACCTGCAGCGGCCGGCATGAACCCGAACCTGCAGCGGCCGGCATGAACGCAACCCTGCGCGCGGCGCTGCTCGCCTCGCTGCTGCCGGCGCTGGGCGCCTGCGGCCTGCTGCCTTCGGTGCCGCTGCCCGGGCGCCCGACGCCGATCGCAGACCGGCCGATCGACATCGAAGGGCGCTGCGCGCAGACCGAGGAGGACGGCTTTCGCGAGAACGCGCTGCTGTCGGTGCGCGACGGTCAGGTGCTGGCCCTGTCCTGGCAGCTGCAGGTGGGCCGCCGCGGCAGCTGCAGCTTCGAGCAGGCCGACTTCCGCCAGACGCAGCGCCGGCCGCACATCGTGCTGCTCGCGCGCGACGGCAGCGGTTGCCAGCTGATGATCTGGCAGGATCCGCGCCGCGTCACGCTGGCGCACGCCGGGTGCGCGAACCACTGCACGCCGGGCATCTACGAGCAGGCCTGGCCGGTGATGTTCGAACCCGGCAGCGGGCGCTGCGCACGTCCCTAGGGGTCTGTCGGAGCCTGACGCCATGCAGTGGGAAATCGTCATCGGGCTGGAGACCCACGCCCAGCTCGCCACGCGCTCCAAGATGTTCTCGGGCGCCTCGACCGCCTTCGGCGCGGCGCCCAACACGCAGGCCTGCGCGATCGACCTGGCGCTGCCGGGCGTGCTGCCGGTGGCCAACCGCGCCGCGGTCGAGCACGCGATCCGCTTCGGGCTGGCCGTGGGCGCCGCCATCGCGCCGCGCTCGGTGTTCGCGCGCAAGAACTACTTCTATCCCGACCTGCCCAAGGGCTACCAGATCAGCCAGTACGAGCTTCCGGTGGTGGCCGGCGGCGGGCTGGCGATCGCCTGGAAGGCCGACGAGCACGGCGCGCAGCAGGAGCGCTTCGTGCGCCTGGTACGCGCGCACCTCGAGGAAGACGCCGGCAAGTCGCTGCACGAGGACTTCCACGGCCTGTCGGGCATCGACCTCAACCGCGCCGGCACGCCGCTGCTCGAGATCGTCACCGAGCCCGACATGCGCTCGGCGAAGGAGGCGGTGGCGTACGCGCGCGCGCTGCACGGGCTGGTGGTGTGGCTGGGCATCTGCGACGGCAACATGCAGGAGGGGTCGTTCCGCTGCGACGCCAACGTGTCGGTGCGCCGGCCCGGCGAGCCGCTCGGCACGCGCTGCGAGATCAAGAACCTGAACTCGTTCCGCTTCCTCGAGCGGGCGATCGAGCACGAGGCGCGCCGCCAGATCGAGCTGATCGAGGACGGCGGCCGCGTGGTGCAGGAGACGCGCCTGTACGACCCCGATCGCGACGAGACGCGCTCGATGCGCAGCAAGGAAGACGCCCACGACTACCGCTACTTCCCCGACCCCGACCTGCCGCCGCTGGTCATCGGGCACGACTGGATCGAGCGCGTGCGCGCTGCCATGCCGGAGCTGCCGGCGGACATGCGGCGCCGCTTCGTCGACGACTACGGGCTCGGCAGCTACGACGCGACGACCCTCACCGCATCGCGCGAGACGGCCGCCTACTACGAGGCGGTGGTGGCCGCGCTGGGCGGCGCCGCGCCGGCCAAGGCCGCGGCGAACTGGGTGATGGTCGAGCTCGCCGGCGCGCTCAACCGCGACGACACGCCGATCGCCGGGGCCCCGGTGCGGCCGCCGCAGCTGGCGCAGCTGGTGCAGCGCATCCACGACGGCACCATCTCGGGCAAGATCGCCCGCGACGTGTTCGCCGCCCTGTGGGCCGAACCCTCGGCCGCAGACGATGCCGTCGACCACCTCATCGATGCGCGCGGCCTGCGCCAGATCAGCGACAGCGGCGAGCTCGAGCGCATCGTCGACGAGGTGCTCGCGGCCGATCCGAAATCGGTCGAGGAGTTCCGCGCCGGCAGGGAGAAGGCCTTCAACGCGCTGGTCGGCAAGGTGATGAAGGCCACGCGCGGCAAGGCCAACCCGCAGCAGGTCAACGAGCTGCTGCGGAGCAGGCTCGCGGGCTGAATTGCCCGTGTGAATTGTCCGTGACGCCGGCCGCGCCGGCTCAGAACGTGCGAATGAACCGTAGCGAGCGGCCCGAGGTCGCGCCGAGAAGCGCAGCCGTACTGGCGTACGGCGAGCATCGCAAGCGCGACCTCGGGTCGCGCAGCAGGTTCATTCGCACGTTCTCAGCGGGTCGCCGCGCGCGGTCCCGTCGCAGCCGCCTCGCCCAGCAGCGCGCGCAGCCGCACCGAGTCCTCGGCGAAGCGCTGCACGACGCTCACGCGCTCGGCGCTGCGACGTGCGACGAAGGCTTCCTCGGCGAGGATCGCGTTGGATAGATCGGAGATGCGCTGGCGCACGGCCAGCGGCGCCTTCGCGGGGTCTTCGCCGGCCTGGCTGCGGGCGGTCTGGTGCGACTGGCGCAAGGCGGCCAGCCGGCCGGCGGCGGCGGCGATGTCCTCGTCGATGTCGGCGAGCTGGCGCTGGCGCACGGCTTCGAGCGCACCGCTGTCCGGATAGGCCTGCAGCAGCGCCCGGTCGCGCGCCTGCGCCTCGCGCCGCTCGCGCACCTCGGCCTGGCGGGCCCGCTCGTCGGCTTCGCGCTGGCGGCGCTGCTCGGCGGAGAGCGGAGCAGGCAGCTCGCGGCGCGCCAGCCCGTCGTTGCGCAGCTCGCGCAGCGGCCGGTTGGCGCATTCGGCGATCGGGCGGTCGCTCACCATCGTATGCCCGCGCTCGTCCTGGCAACTGTACAGCGTGCCGCCGCGATGGCCCGCCGCGGTGTCCGCCGCCGCGGCGCCGCCCGCGGGCAGGCCGGCGCCGGCGAGCGCCAGGGCGATCGCCGCGCAGGCGCGAACCGGCGGCAGGGCACGTTTCATGCCCCGATGCTAGGAAACTGCCGCGACGACTCCAAAGCGCGCGCGATAGGCGGCAACGCGTTCGCGATGGGCGGCAAGCTCGACGGCCGCGTCGTCGCCCGAGGCGAGGAAGTCCAGCAGGTCGGAAAGACCGGCGATCGCCAGCACCGGGATGCCGTGCCGGCGCTCGACCTCCTGGCTCGCCGAGAGCTCGCCGATGCGCTCGGCGTCGCCGCTGCGCTCCTGGCGATCGAGCGCGATGAGCACCGCCGCCGGCTCGGCGCCGTGGGCGCGGATGAGCTCGATCGATTCGCTCACCGAGGTGCCGGCGCTGATGACGTCGTCGACGATCACCACCCGTCCGGCGAGCGGAGCGCCGATCAGCACGCCGCCTTCCCCGTGGTCCTTGGCCTCCTTGCGGTTGTAGGCGAAGGCGACGTTGCGCCCGCTCGCGGCCAGCGCCACCGCGGTGCTCGAGGCGAGCGTGATGCCCTTGTAGGCGGGTCCGAACAGCATGTCGAAGCGCACGCGTCCGGCGCGCTCGGCGGCCAGCAGCGTGTCGGCATAGAAGCGCGCCAGGCGTCCGAGCGAGGCGCCGTCGTGGAACAGGCCGGCGTTGAAGAAGTAGGGCGACAGGCGGCCGGCCTTGGTGCGGAACTCGCCGAAGCGCAGCACCCCTGCCTGCACCGAGAAGCGGATAAACTGCGTGCGCAGATCGTCTGCCAAGCTTGCCCCCATCACGAAGGAAATCGTCACCGGCAATGATACGTGCCGCCGCACCGGATCGTGCCGCCGCGGCCGAACCGTTTCCCATGCTCAGAATCGTCTCCCTCAATCTCAACGGCATCCGGTCCGCCGCATCGAAGGGCTTCTTCGACTGGATGGCGCAGCAGCGCGCCGACTTCGTGTGCGTGCAGGAGCTCAAGGCCCAGGAGGCCGACATGACGCCGGTCATGCTGGCGCCCCCGGGCTTGCACGGCTACTTCCACTATGCGCAGAAGAAGGGCTACAGCGGCGTCGGCATCTATGCCCGCGAGGAGCCGAGGGAGGTCGTCGTCGGGCTCGGCGTTCCGGAGATCGACTGCGAGGGTCGCTACGTCGAGCTGCTCTACGACGGGCTGTCCGTGGTGTCGCTCTACCTGCCCTCGGGGTCCAGCGGAGAGCACCGGCAGGCCGCCAAGTACGAGTTCATGGACCACTTCTTCAGGCACCTCGCCGATCTCGTCGCCAGGGGGCGGGAGATCGTGATCTGCGGCGACTGGAACATCGCGCACAGGGAGGCCGACCTGAAGAACTGGAAGGGCAACCTCAAGAATTCGGGCTTCCTGCCCGAGGAGCGTGCATGGCTCTCGCGGGTGTTCGACGAGCTGGGATGGGTGGACACCTACCGGCGGCTCGAGCCCGACGCGACCGATGCCGCCTACACGTGGTGGAGCAATCGTGGCCAGGCCTGGGCGAAGAACGTCGGATGGCGGATCGACTACCAGATCGCGACCACCGGCCTTGCCGGGACCGCTCGGTCCGCCTCGATCTACAAGGATCACCGCTTCAGCGATCACGCGCCGCTGACCATCGAGTACGCCGCCTCCCTGTGACGCCGGGCGCCCGCAAGGTCGCGCCGGGGGCGGGTGCGGAAGATGCGGCCGCGCCGCCGCGTCACACCGGGTAGCCGGCGAACTCCTTGACCGCCTTGAGCTCGGCGTGCGAAACGATGCGCGCGACGCCCATCGCCTGGTCGTTGATCCACGCATCCGAGATGCCCTGGTAATGCGTCATGTCGCGGCAGGCGAAGCGCACCAGGTAGTCGTACGGGCCGCTCACCAGGTGGCAGGCGATCACCTCGGGGCATTGCAGCGCGCGGCGCTCGAACTGCTGCAGGGTCGCGTGGCGCTGGTCGACGAGCACCACCTCGGTGTGCACCACGATCAGCTCGCCGTAGGCGCGCCGCCCGACGATCGCGCGGTAGCCCTCGATGTAGCGCTCGCGCTCGAGGCGGCGCACGCGATCGAGGCAGGCCCGCGCCGACAGCCCGACCTGCCGCGCCAGCGCCTGGCTGGTGAGGCGCCCGTCGTGCTGCAGCGCGCGCAGGATCTGCTGGTCGATCTCGTCGAGCTCCCTCATGCGGCCAGTTTAGCCGAGCCACGCGCCCTGTCGGAGCTGCGGTTGTCCAGGCGCAGGGTGAGGCAGTACACGGCGCCCCCGGCGCGATTGAAGGCTGCCAGCGGCACCACCCTGACCCGGTAGCCGCGCGATTCGAGCGCCCGGCGCAGCGCGGGCGAGCAGTGGCACAGCACCACGTCGCGGCCGATCGACACCGAGTTCACGCCGAGATGATGGGCGTCCTCGTCGCCGGCCTCGATCAGCGCGTCGCCCGCCAGCGCGCGCAGCACCTGCCGCGCGGCCGGCGTGAAGGCCGGCGGGTACCAGACGATCTCGCCGCCCGAGAGCAGGCACAGGCAGGTGTCGAGATGGTAGAAGCGCGGCGAGGCCAGCTCGAGCGACATCGTCTCGACGCCAAACACCCGGCGCAGGGTGTCGCGCGCCTCCAGGCTCGAGCGCTGGCCGTAGCCCAGCCACATCAGGCGCCGCGCCGGATCCCAGATCGCGTCGCCCGCGCCCTCGAAGTACACGTCGTGCGGCATGTCGTGGATGGCCTCGACGACGCCGCGCCGCTCGAGCGCCTCGAACAGGCGCCGCACGTGCGGCTCCTCGCCGCGGCGCTCGGCGTTGCGGAAGCGCGCCAGCACCGCCTTGCCGTCGAGCACCACCGCCGCGTTGGCGGTGAACACCATGTCGGGCAGGCCGGGCTGCGGCGGCATGGTCTCGATGCGCGCGCCCAGCGCCTGGTACACCCGGCGCAGCCGCCGCCAGCCGGCCTGCGCATCGGCGGCGAGCCGCGTCGCGTCGTGCGCCCAGGCTTCGGGCTCCATCCACGGATTGATGCGGTAGCTGACCTCGAAATGGTCCGGCGGGCACAGCAGCAGGTGCGCCGTGGGAGCGGCGGCGGGCGCGCCCGCATGCTCTCCGGCGCGCCCGCGGGCCTCGCCATGCACCCCGGTCCCGGCGCGCCCCCCGGCTCCGGCGTGCGTCCCGGTTCCGGCATGTACCGCCGGCGCACCCGTGCCGCGCCCCTCGCGCGCGGCGCGCGGCCGGAGCGGCGTGGACGCGTCGAGCACCTCGGCGAGGCGGTCGATCCCCCAGTCGAGATCGGTCTTCGTGATGGTGAGCGGCGGCGCGATGCGGATCACGGTGTCGTGGGTCTCCTTCGAGAGCACGCCGTGCCGCGCCAGCCGCTCGACGACCTGGCGCGCGTCCAGGCCCGAATCGTGCAGGTCCACGCCCGCCCACAGCCCGCGCCCGCGCACCTCGATGCGCCGTCCGGCGGCCAGCGCGTGCAGCCGCTCGAGCAGGTGCGCGCCGAGCACGGCGCTGCGTTCCGGCAACTGCTCGTCCTGCAGCACGCGCAGCGCTTCCAGGCCGACGGCCGCGGCCAGCGCGTTGCCGCCGAAGGTCGAGCCGTGGCTGCCCGGCTCGAACACGTCCATCACCGCATCGTCGGCCAGGAACGCCGACACCGGCACGATGCCGCCGCCGAGCGCCTTGCCCAGGACCAGCCCGTCGGGACGCACGCCTTCGTGCTCGAAGGCGAACATGCGCCCGGTGCGCCCGAGGCCCGACTGCACCTCGTCGAGGATCAGCAGCACGCGATGGCGCGTGCACCACCGGCGCAGCGCGCGCAGCCAGCCCGCCGGCGGCACCACGATGCCGGCCTCGCCCTGGATCGGCTCGACCAGCACCGCGCACACCCGCTCGTCGAGCGCGGCATCGAGCGAGGCCATGTCGCCGAAGCGGAAGTGCCGGAACGCCGGTGCGAAGGGTCCGAAGCCGTCGCGGTACTGCGGCTCCGAAGAGAAGCCGACGATGGTGGAGGTACGGCCGTGGAAGTTGCCTTCGGCCACCAGGATCACCGCGCGGTCCGCCTCGATGCCCTTGACACGATGGCCCCAGCGGCGCGCCGCCTTGATCGCCGTCTCCACCGCCTCGGCGCCGGTGTTCATCGGCAGCGCGCGCGCGAAGCCGCTCAGCCGGCACAGCTCGCCGAGGAAGGGGCCGAGCGTGTCGCCATAGAAGGCGCGCGAGGTGATGCACACCCGGTTCATCTGCGCGATCGCCGCTGCCACCAGCCGGGGATGGCGGTGGCCGTGGCTCACCGCCGAGTAGGCGCTCATGAAGTCGAGATAGCGCCGCCCCTCGACGTCGTGGATCCAGACGTCCTCGGCGCGCTCGACCACCACCGGGATCGGCTCGTAGTTGCGCGCGCACACGGCGCGTTCGCGCTCGATGCGCGAGATGGTTTCGCGGCCGGCGGTGCCGTGCGGCGCGGCGACGTCATTGGTGTTCATGTCCGGTCTCCCCGGTGGCCTGCGATCCCGCGATCGCCCTGCACCATGATGGCTGCGACCGGCAGCCGCGCGGGCGGGCTCGCAGCGCCGGCAGGCGCCGCTTTCGCGGAAAGGCAGGCGTGCGGCCGCCGAATCCGCGCCGTCGCCGGGCGATGCGCCGCGGGCGCTCGCGCGCATCGGAACGGACAGGCTACCTGCGGCCCGCGGCCGCCTGCGTGCGCAGCGCCTCGAGCGTATTGGGCACGTGTCCGTCCGGGCTCGAGGACGAATAGACGTAGGCGATCCGGCCGTCGGTCGAGATGACGTACGAGATGCGTCCCGCGTAGCCGAGGGAATGCGGCATGACCGCGTCGTACGCCTTCATGATGCGGCGGTCGGCATCGGAGGCCACTGCGAACTTGTTGCGGCACTCGGTGACCGAGAAGCGGTTCAGCGTATCGATGTCGTCGCCCGACATCCCGATCACGGTGGCGCCGAGCGCCGCATATGCGTCGTGCGCCTCGGCGAAGCGGTTGGCCTCGATGGTGCAGCCCTGCGTGAAGGCCTTCGGATAGAAGTACAGCACCACCGGCCCTTTCCTCAGGGCCTCGGCGAGCGAGAAGCGGAAGGGGTGGCCCCCGAGCGAGGCCGGCGCGGTGAAGTCGGGCGCGGCGTCGCCCGGCTTCAACTCGGCGTGCACGGCGAGGGGAGCGGCCGACGCCAGGGCGCCGGCGACCAGCAGCGAGGGAATGGACGGGTGCATTTCAATGGCTCCACTGTGCATGCGCGGGCCGCGACGTGCGGTGGGTTGCGCGAGCAAAGGCGCGGGCCGCCCGGGGCCGGCGCACCGGTGCTTGCCCCCCGCTGCGCGGGGGGTGCCCTGCGATGCTCCAGCACCGGCTGGCGCGGCGCAACTCGCTGCGCTCGCTACGCGAGCTGCGCTCGGACAAGGCGCCGCGAGAATGAAGCACGAAGCGCGCTGCGCGCGCCGCCGGTGCTGCTGCGCTTCTCGGCTGCGCACAGGCGCGCCGGCCCCGGGCGGCCCGCGCCTTTGCCGACACCGTGGTGCCCTGCACAGGTAACAGCCGCGGTGCCGACGTCGTGCCGGTCCGCGCGAGCGGCGGTTCCGTCGCTGCTGCGAGCACCGCACTCGTCCGCGCTGCGAACTCCTGCTCCCGCCTTCGGGCCGAACACAGCCCACGGTGCCTGAGCGGCAGTCGGCGGGCGGCCGGGCCCAGAAGCACCAAGGCCGAACGGAGAAGGAGGACGAACTCCACGCAAGCCTCCTGCAATGCCGGGACCGGCTCGATTCGAGCCGGGCGGCTTCCTGTGCAGTCTACCTCCGGTGTGCGATCACCTGCTCGGCGGGGACACGCAGTCCCCCGGGGCGCTCGCAGGGCAGGCAGCCCACGCCGGCAGCCGCGCCTGGCGCCGCCCTTCTTCGCACAGATCAAGGACACCGACCCTCGCGGCGGCGTCTAGTCGAGGGATTCCGCGCGCCCGACCGCAAGCCCGGCGGCCGGGGTACGCCGACAGGGAGGGAATCGTGCTGCAGATCATCATCCAGGGCCGCGGCGGCCAGGGCGCGCAGACCGCCGGCAACCTGCTGGCCACCGCGTTCTTCGCCCAGGGCCGCCAGGTGCAGAGCTTCGCGAGCTACGGGGGCGCGCGCCGCGGCACGCCGGTCAATTCGTTCATCCGCGTCGACGACCGGCCGATCCGCGTGCGCTGCGACATCGAGCAGGCCGACGCCATCCTGTGCTTCGACGCGAGCCTGCTCGAAGGCCGGCTGCTCGCCGCAGCGCGGCCCGACACCCTGATCGTGGTCAACTCGGCGCACGCGCCCGAGCATTTCGCGCAGGCGCTGCCCGGCTACCGCGTGCTGCCCGTCGACGGCATCGCGACCGCGCGCCGCCACGGCCTGGGGCGGGTGGTCAACTCGGTGCTGCTGGGAGCGTTCGCGCGCGCCGTCGACGCGCCCTCGCTCGAGGTGCTCGAGCGCACGCTGATGGCCGAGGCGCCGAAGCTGAAGAAGGAGAACGTCGCCGCCTGCGAGGAAGGCTACCGCCGGGTCGACGCCCTGCTGCAGAGGAGAGCGGCATGAACGCCGCCGCCCTGCCGCCGACCACCTGGACCACCGGCACCACCGAGGTCTTCAAGACCGGCACCTGGCGCGCCTCGCTGCCGCGGCACATCAGCGCGCCGTCGCCGTGCCATGCCGCCTGTCCGGTCGACGGCGACATCGCGCAGTGGATCGGGCGCGCGCGCGAGCGCGACTTCCGCGGCGCCTGGGAGATCCTCACCCGCAACAACCCGTTCCCGGCAGTGGCCGGGCGCGTCTGCCACCACCCCTGCGAGAGCGCCTGCAACCGCATGAGCCTCGACGAGCCGCTGGCGATCTGCAAGCTCGAGCGCCATATCGGCGACGTGGCGCTGGCCGAGGGCTGGTCGTATCCGGCGCCCGAGCGCGAGCTCGCCGAGCGCATCGCCGTCGTCGGCGGCGGCCCGGCGGGCCTGTCGGCCGCCTACCACCTGCGCCGGCGCGGCTATGCGGTCACCCTGTTCGAGGCGCGCCGCCAGCTGGGCGGGCTGATGCGCGACGGCATCCCGGCCTACCGGCTGCCGCGCGCGGTGCTCGACGGCGAGATCGGACGCATCCTCGAGCTCGGCGTGGAGGTGTGCTGCGAGGAGCCGATCGACTCGCCGGGCGCCTTCGAGCGCCTGCGCGAGGAATTCGACGCCATCCACCTCTCGATCGGCGCGCGCCTGCCCAAGCGCCTGCCGCAGCTCGACTACGGCGCGCCGTGGGTGGTCGACGGCGCGCACTGGCTGGCCCAAGCCAATGCGGGCGCCGCGCCGGCGCTCGGCCGGCGGCTGGTGGTGATCGGCGGCGGCAGCGCCGCGATCGACGTGGCGCGCAGCGCGCGCCGTGCCGGGCACGAGGTGACGCTGCTCGCGCTCGAGCCCGAGGCGCAGATGCCGGCGCAGCGCGACGAGGTGGAGGAAGCCCTCGAGGAGGGCGTGCGGCTGGTCGACGGCGCGATGCTCGAGCGGGCGGCCGTCGTCGATGGCGGCGTGGCGCTCGAATGCGTGCGGGTGAAGTTCATCCTCGGCGCCGAGCGCGGGCGCTTCAGCATCGAGCCCATCGAGGGCAGCGCCTTCCGGCTGCTGGCCGACGCGATCGTGCCCTCGATCGGGCAGGATCCCGACCTGTCGTGCCTGCCGCCGGAGTTCGAGAAGCAGGGTGCGCTGCTGCGCGTCGACCGCCGCCAGGCGACCGGCGTCGCGGGCGTCTATGCCGCGGGCGACGTCGCCAGCATGGCGCGCTTCGTCACCGAGGCGATCGGCATGGGCAAGCGCGCCGCGCTGCAGATCGACGCCTCGCTGCGCGCGATCGACGGCCGGCCCGGCCTGGCCGGGGCACGCCTGCAGGGGCTGGGCACACCGGTCGAGGCGGTGGTGCCGTTCGAGGCCATTGCCGGCTTCTACCATCCCGCGGCGGCGCGCGCCGGCGCGCCGCGCCTTGCCGTCGAGCAGCGCCTCGGCGGCGACGCCGAAGTGCAGTCCGGCTTCGATCTCGAGCAGGCGCTCGCCGAGGCGCAGCGCTGCTTTTCCTGCGGCACCTGCATCCGCTGCGACAACTGTTACCAGTACTGCCCGGACCTCGCCATCCGGCGCCTGGACGGCGGCTACGCGGTCAATGGCGACTACTGCAAGGGCTGCGGCATCTGCGTGCGCGAATGTCCGACCGGATCGATGGAAATGGTGGAGGAACTGCGATGAGCGAAGCCGTCGAGGAGACGATGCTGCTGACCGGCAACCACGCGGTTGCCTGGGCGGCGCGGCTGGCGCGCCCGAAAGTTGCGCCCGGCTATCCGATCACGCCGCAGACGCCGATCCTGGAAAAGCTCACCGAGTTCGCCGCCGAAGGCGCGTTCGATGCCGAGATCATCACCCCCGAGTCCGAGCATTCGGTGATGGCCGCCTGCATCGCCGCCTCGCTGGCCGGGGTGCGCGTGTTCACCGCCACCGCCTCGCAGGGCATGCTGCTGATGCACGAGCTGCTGCACTACGCGGCGGGCGCGCGTGCGCCGATCGTGATGGCCAACGTCAACCGCACCGTGGCTTCGCCGTGGGCGTTCTGGCCCGACCAGACCGACAGCCTGGCGCAGCGCGACACCGGCTGGATCCAGTTCTACAGCGAGAGCGCCCAGGAGTCGCTCGACACCGTGATCCAGGCGTTTCGCATCGCCGAGCGCGTGCTGGTGCCGGTGATGGTCAGCCACGACGCCTTCTACGTCTCGCACGCCCTCGAGCCGGTGCGAGTGCCGGCGCAGGCGCTGGTCGACGCCTTCCTGCCGCCGTTCGATCCCCCGCATCGCATCGATCCGGAGAACGTCGAGTCGTGGGGCAACGTGGTCAGCCAGGAGATGTTCAACCGGCACCGGCGCGACCTCGGCGAGGCGATGGCGCGGGTGCCGGCGGTGGCGCTCGAGGCCGATCGCGAGTGGAACCGGCTCACCGGCCGCGGCTGGGGCATCGTCGAGCGCTATCGCTGCGAGGACGCGCGCACCGTCATCGTGACCATGGGCAGCATGTGCGGCACGGCGCGCGACGCGGTCGACGCGATGCGCGAGGCCGGCCAGCCGGTCGGCCTGCTCAAGGTACGCCTGTACCGCCCGCTGCCGGTCGAGGCGCTGCGCGCGGCGCTCGCCGGGGTGCCCGAGGTGCTGGTGCTCGATCGCAACTACTCGCCCGGCCACGGCGGGGTGCTGCACCAGGAGCTGCGCGCGGCGCTCTACGGCATGGAGGGCGCGCCCAGGATCCGCGGCCTGCTCGCCGGCGTGGGCGGGGTCAACGTGTCGCCGCGGCGCATCGCCGAGTACGTGCGCGATGCCGCGGACATCGACGCCGGTGCCGATTCGGTCTGGATGAAGTGAACGCCATGGAAAAGCTCGATCTCGTCGAAGAACAGATGTTCTGCTCGGGCCATGCGGCCTGTCCGGGGTGCATCGAGGCGCTGTCGGTGCGCCACGTGCTCGCCGCGCTGGGGCCGGACACGGTGGCCGTGGTGCCGCCTTCGTGCATGGCGATCATCGCCGGGCCGCAGCCGTTCTCGTCGCTGCGCATCCCGGTGTACCAGCCCACGCTGGAGGCGAGCGCGGCCTCGGCCTCGGGGCTGCGCCGCGCGCTCGATGCGCAGGGCAAGCACGATACGCAGGTGGTGGTGTTCGCCGGCGACGGGGGCACCTACGACATCGGCTTCCAATGCTTGTCCTCGGCGGCCGAACGCAACGAGGACTTCATCTACGTGTGCCTCGACAATGAAGGCTACATGAACACCGGCGCGCAGAAGTCGTCCTCGACGCCGCGCTACGCCCGCACCGGCTCCACGCCGGCCGGCAAGACCACGCGCAAGAAGAACCTCACCGAGATCATGGCCGCGCATGGGGTGCCCTATGCCGCCACCGCCACCGCCGGCTACCTGCCCGACCTGGTTCGCAAGGTGCAGAAGGCGAAGTCGCTGCGCGGCACCCGCCTGCTCACCCTGCTCATCCCCTGCCTCGACGGCTGGGGCCTGCCCGACGACGGCGGGCTGCGCGCGGCGCGCTTCGCGGTCGAGAGCGGCGTGTTCCCGCTCTACGAGGTGAGCGACGGGCGCCGCTACACGCTCAACCACGCCACGCGCGTGCGTCCGGTGAGCGACTATCTGGGGCTGCAGCGCCGCTACCGCCACCTCGACGCCGCGCAGATCGAGGCGCTGCAGGCCGAAGTCGACGAAGGCTGGGAGCGGCTGCTGCGGCGGGTGGCAGCGAGCGAGGACGAGCTGACCGCGGCGTGCTGAAGCCCGCGGCCGCGCCGCTCGCCGGGCGGCGCGACGCCGACCGTTGCCGCCGCGTGCGCGGCCGCGCACCTCGCCGAACCGGTGCATGCCGGTGCTAAAGTGATGCATCCCGTGGCGGGCCGGGTGGAATCTTGATCGAAGAGATCCTCTTCGGGCGGCAGCCGATCCTCGATGCCAGCGGCGCGCTGGTGGCATTCGAGCTGCTGTTTCGCGGCGTCGGCGCCACGGCCTCGTTGCACGCCCCGATGGCCGCATTCGATGACTTGCAGGCCAGCAGCCACGTCATGGCGGGCGCGCTGGGCGACATCGGGCTCGCGGACAGCCTCGGTCCGCATACCGGCTACGTCAACGCCGATCACGAGCTGCTGATGAGCGACGTGGTCACCGCCCTGCCGGCCTCGCGCTTCGTGCTCGAGGTGCTCGAGACCACGGTGGTCGACGCGGCGCTGCGCGAGCGCGTCGCCGAGCTGCGCAGGCTCGGCTACCGCATCGCGCTGGACGACGTCGCCGACCGCAACGATCCGCGCCTCGCCGAGCTGCTGCCGCTGGCCGACATCGTGAAGGTCGACCTGCTGCAGTGCGACCGCGACGAATGGCGGGCCATTGCGCGGCTGATCGAGCCCAGCGGCAAGATGCTGCTCGCCGAGAAGGTCGAGACCGCGGAGCAGTTCCGCGCCGCGCGCGACGCCGGCTACCGGCTGTTCCAGGGCTTCTTCTTCGCCGAGCCGCAACTGATCCGATCCCGCACGCCGCCGCCTTCGACCGCGGCGATGCTGCGGCTGATCGCCCTGCTCGAGCGCGCACCCGACGTCGCTACGCTGGTCGAAGAGCTCAAGCGGCATCCGGAGCTGGCCACGCGCCTGCTGCGCCTGGCCAACTCGGCCGCCGCGGGCATGCGGCGCGAGGTCGACACCCTGGGCGCGGCGATCGCGCTGGTGGGCACGCGCCAGATCGGCCGCTGGGTGCAGCTGCTCCTCTATGCCGGCGGCCGCGATCGTCCGCCGCATGCCGACCCGCTGGCGCAGCAGGTGGGCATGCGTGCGCGCATGATGGAGCTGCTCGCCGTGCAGTGGTGCGGCGATCCCGAGCTGGGCGAGCGGGCGTTCATGACCGGCATGCTCTCGAAGATCGATGCGCTGGTGGGCATGCCGCTGCCGCGCGTGCTCGCCGGCCTGCCGCTGTCGCCGGCGGTGCGATCGGCGCTGCTCGAGCGCAGCGGCCCTCTCGGGCTGCTGCTGCGGGTGTGCGAAGCGCGCGAGCGCGGCGACCTGGCCGCGCTGCAGGCGCTGTGCCGGAGCATGGGCGGCATCGACCTGGCGAGCACTGCGCGCGCCGAGAGCAGCGCCGCGGCCTGGACCTTCTCGCTGACCGCCTGACGGACTCCCGGTCGTCCGGCGGATTCCTGGTACCTCCGGGCCGGGGTACTACCGCTGCCCGATCCGCCGCGTGATGCTGGTGAAGTCGGCCGCGACTTCGCGCAGCACCATGGCGGCGGGCCCTTCGAGGGAGTAGTCGAAGGTTTCGCTGTTGCCGAAGACCGACATCGCGGCCACGATCTGCCCGCGCGAGTTGAGCATCGGCGCGGCCACCGCCGCGACTCCCGGCAGCAGGTGCCCGGAGTGATTGGCGAGCGACGCTTTCCGGATCGCCTCGAGCTTGAGGTCGAGGTCGCGACGATCGAGGCGCTCCACGGGCGGCCGCCCCGCGGCATACTCGGCGCGTATCACCGGCGTGACGATGGCCCGCGGCATGTGGGCGGCGAAGATCAGCCCGGAGGCGGTTCGCAGCAGCGGGAGGGTCGCGCCGACCCGCATCGTGAGGGCGATGGCCTTGCTGCTCTCTTCGATCGAGATGATGACGGGGCCGTAGCTGCCCCACACGGCAAGCATCACCGATTCGTCCAGCCGGTCCCTCACCCGCTGCTGCAGATCCTGGGCCGCATCCAGGAAATTCGAGCGCCCGATCGCCACCAGCCCCAGCTCGATCGCGAACGGCCCGATCTCGTAGGCGAGCGTGGTCCTGTCCTGGCGCACCAGCCCCAGGCGCTGATAGCTGACGAGATATCGATGCGCCGCGCTGGCGGTCAGGCCGGCATGGGCCGCCAGGTCCTTCAGCGCCAGCGGCACGCTCATCTTCGCCAGCACCTTCAACAGACGGCCGCCCACCTCGATCGACTTGATACCGGTCTGCGCCAAAGCCGACTCCTGTGTCACAGCACGACGGAATTTCTCAATGGTGAACGCGTTGAATCGAAGTTTGCCCGTCGCGCACGGTTTGCCGGCATATTCTGCCGTGCCGCAGCCCACTGCATCACCCGATCCGCCATCGACGAGCGCAGCTCGACTCCACCGGCGGCTGGCAATCGACAAGTGGGCGCACAGCAACCGAACAGGAGGAGACCGGCATGAACGTCGTCTTGAGCCGAGCAGCGCGGATGGTGCGGGCGCTGGGCATGCTCGCGGCCCTCGCCCTGGGGAGCGGCCTTGCGCTTGCGCAGGAGCCGATCCGCATCGGCGTGTTCCAGCCCCTCACCGGACCCTTCACCAAGAACGGGGTGGAGCACTGGGAGGCGATGCAGATCGCGCGCGACATGATCAACGAGCGGGGCGGGATCAACGGGCGGAAGATCGAGTACGTGCTGGCCGACGTGCCCAGCCCCGCGGCCGCGATCAGCGAAACCGAACGCGTGATCACCAAGGAGAAGGTGAAGATCACCACCGGATCCGGGCTGTCGCCGCTCGCCATCGCGGTGAGCCAGGCAGCGGAGCGCCACGGGGCCTTTCACTGGGAGACGGTGGGCGCTGCGGAGGTGATCACCCGCAGGGGGTTCAAGTACACGTTCCAGGTGGGAGGGGCGTCGCGGCTCTATTCGCAGGCAGCGCTCGATTTCGCGCTCGACGAGCTTTCCCGGCGCCTGAAGATCGCGCCGAACGACCTGCGGATCGCCCTGCTGTGGGAGAACCGCGCCCTCGGAAAGTCGGTCGGTGACGGCATCCGCATCCATGCCGCCGACCGGGGCGTGAAGCTGGTGTACGACGAAGGGTATGACCAGTTCCTCACCGACATGACGCCGATCGTGCAGAAGCTGAAGGACGTGAATCCGGACGTGCTGATCACGATCGGTTACCCCAACGACGTCATCCTGTTCCAGCGCAAGGCGAAGGAGCTGAATTTCTACGTCAAGGCGCTCATCGGCGTCAGCGGGGGGTATTCGAATCCCGAGCTGCGGGACTCGATCGGGAATTCGGTCTATGGGCTCTTCGTCTCGGAGTTTCCGCCGCGCGTGAATCCCAAGGCGCTCAAGCCCGAAGCGCTCGAGGCGGCCAACGAGTTCTTCAGGCGCTACGAGGCGAAGATGAAGCGACCGCCCGCCGGCCACGCCTCTGCCAGCTTCTCCGCGCTGTGGGGCCTCTATACGGAGATCTTCCCCAAGGCGAAGACGTTCGAGCCGAGCGAGCTGAGGGAAATCGCGCTTTCACTCGATCTGCCGATGGGCAGCCTGCCCAACGGCAGCGGCATCAAGTTCACCAACCACGACTGGGCCCCGGACAAGAAGGACTTCGGGCAGAACCTGCGCGCGGCGATCGGCATCTGGCAGTGGCAGAAGGACGGGAACAACGAAGTCTTTCCCAAGGAGCTGGCCACGCACGAGCCGGTGCTCGTGCCCCTGCCGCCTTGGAGCCAGCGCTGACCCGCGGACGGCCGCTCGATGGATACGCTCGCTCAACTGGTCCTTTCGGGGATCCTGGTCGGCAGCATCTACGCCCTGATGAGCGTCGGGCTCACCCTCATCTTCGGCGTGCTCCGGATCGTGAATTTCGCTCACGGCGAGTTCCTGATGCTGGGCATGTACGGTGCATGGGCGATGAGCAGGTTCGCCGGGGTCAATCCCTATGTCGGATTGCTGCTGGTCGTGCCGGCCATGTTCCTGTTCGGCATGCTCGTCTACAAGCTCATCGTGACGCCCGGGCTCGACAAGCCCCACCTCGTCATCGTGTTCGCGACCATGGGTCTGTCGATCATGCTGCAGAACCTGGCGCTGATGATCATGTCCGCCGATCTCTTCGACGTGCCGCCGATGTTCGGCGGACGATCGCTGGGCATCGGGCCGCTCTACGTGAAGACGGAGCTCCTGATCGGCTTCTGCATCGCGCTGGGCGTCACCTTCGCGATGCGGTGGATCGTGAAGACGACGTATCTCGGAAAGGCGATCCGCGCGACGGTGCAGGACAGGGAGGCCGCCAGCCTGATGGGAATTCCCGTCCATCGCATCTTCCTGATCACGTTCGCCAGCGGCTCGGCCCTCGTCGGGCTCGCCGCCTGCGTGATGCTGCCGGTGTTCTCGGTCTTTCCCACGGTCGGGCTGAACTTCGTCCTGATCGCCTTCGTCATCGTCGTCCTGGGCGGCATGGGCAGCATCGAGGGCGCCCTGCTCGGAGGGATATGCATCGGAGTCGTGCAGTCGATGAGCAGCTACTACTTCGCGCCCGCGTACGGGCAGCTGTTCTTCTTCATTCTCTTCATGCTGGTCCTGGTCTTCCGCCCTGCCGGTCTCATGGGACAGAAGGGAACGGCCAACCTGGGCATGAATCCCTGAGTCGCTCCCATGTCCACCATCGTCAAGGCCCGATACTCCAGCCCCGGCGGCGCGTCCCTGGCCAGGATGCCGAAGTCCGGAACGCTCTCGTACTTCGAGATCGCATTGCTGGCCGCATGCGTGGGCGTCCTCGTGCTGGGCATTCCGGAAAGCTTCATGGACGTCGTCCTGCTGAGCTTCCTGTGGGGCGGGCTGGCGCTGGCGTGGAACATCGCCGGCGGATATGCGGGGATGATCTCGTTCGGGCACGCGGCGTTCTTCGGCGTCGGGGCATATACCTCGACCATCCTGAGCGTCGATGCGGGGCTGAGCCCGTGGATCGGGATGTGGCTCGGAGCGATCCTGGCGGCCCTCGTCGGCGGCGTGCTGTCGCTGGTCTGCGCGCGGCTGCGCGGCCCGTTCTTCATCCTCTCCACGCTCGCCACGGCGGAAGTCATCCGGATCTGCGCGCTGAACTGGGCTTCGCTCACGGGCGGTCCGGAAGGCCTCGCCATTCCGCCGGTTGCAAGCCTCGCGAGCATGGTCTTCGATTCCAAGCAGACATACGCCCTGCTGATGCTGGGCTACCTGGTCCTGATGTATGTCTTCACCAAGGTTCTCGAGGCGTCGCGATACGGGTTCTACATGTTCGCCGTCCGGGACGACGAGGACGCGGCCGGCGCGGCCGGAATCAACGCGCTCTTCGTGCGCACGGCGGCGATGGCGCTCAGCGCCTTCCTGACGGCGATCGGCGGCTCCCTCTTCGCCCAATATTTCCTGTATCTCGATCCGACGCACGTCTTCTCCCTGGAGCTTTCGTTCCAGTTCGCGCTCCTGCCTGCGTTGGGCGGGCTCGGAACGGCGATCGGGCCGGTGCTCGGGGCGTTCGCCATCACGCCGCTGTCCGAGCTGCTGCGCTCCTATCTCGGCGACTCGGTGGCCGGGCTGCACCTGGTGATCTACGGGGGAGTCGTCATCGTGGTGATGCTCTACTTCCCCGGCGGCATGGCGGCGGCGCTGAACCGCCTCGCGGCCCGGAAGGGAGGGAAAGGAAAGTGACTGCGCTGCTGAAGATGGAGGGCGTCGGCATTTCGTTCGGAGCCCTGCGTGCCGTTCACGACGTCACCTTCTCGGTCGAGCAGGGCGAGCTCGTCGGGCTGATCGGGCCGAACGGCGCGGGAAAGAGCACGCTGTACAACCTGATGGCCGGGGCGCTGCGGCCGGACTCGGGCCGCATCGTCTTCGACGGGCGGAACATCGCCGGCCTGAAGCCGCATCACGTGGCGCGCATCGGCATCGCACGGACCTTCCAGATTCCCAAGCCCTACCGCCAGATGTCGGTGGTGGAGAACGTGATGCTGAGCGCGATGCTGAACGAGCGCTCGGTGTCGAAATCGCGGGAGCGCGCGGCCGAAGTGCTGTTCGAGGTCGGGCTGGAAAGCTACGTCGATTCTCCCGTGAGCGTCCTCACGACAGGATTGCTCAAGAGGCTCGAGGTTGCCCGGGCGCTCGCCCTGCGGCCCCGCCTGGTCCTCTTCGACGAGATCATGGCCGGCCTGACGCCCAGCGAAGTCAAGGCGGTCACGGCTCTGGTCGCGAGCCTCCCGGGACGCGGCATCACCGTGATCTGGGTGGAGCACGTGCTGTACGCGATCATGAATACGGCGCGTCGCATCCTGGTGCTCAATCGCGGAGAGCTGATCGCGGACGGTCCGCCGCAGCAGGTCGTGCGGGACAGGAACGTCGTCTCGGCGTACCTCGGGGAAGAGGAGCCGGCCGATGCTCAGGGTTGAGAAGCTCAGCGCCTACTACGGCGCGACGCAGATCCTCCACGACATCGACATGTTCGTGGAGTCGGGCGAGATCGTCGGCCTGGTAGGCGCCAACGCGGCCGGCAAGAGCACGCTGATGTATTCGCTCTCGGGGCTGCGCACACGCTGCACCGGCAGCATCTCCATCGACGGCAGGCGGATCGACGCGCTGCAGGCGGACCAGCGCGTCCCGCTCGGCCTGGTGCTGGTTCCCGAACGGCGGCGCCTGTTCCCGTTCATGACCGTGCTCGAGAATCTCGAGATCGGCGCCTATTCCGCCGATGCGCGCGCGCATCGGCGCGAGACGCTCGAGCAGGTCTTCACCCTGCTTCCCCGGCTCGCCGAGCGGCGCGACCAGGAGGCCGGATCGTTGAGCGGGGGCGAGCAGCAGATGGTCGCGCTCGGCCGCGCACTCATGGCGAGGCCGAGGATTCTCCTGCTCGACGAACCCACGGAGGGGCTTGCGCCGATCTTCGTCAACCTCGTCTACGACCTCGTTCGTGCCTTGCGCGCACTCGAGCAGACGGTGCTGATCGTCGAGCAGAACGTGCAGCACGTGCTGCGAACGGCCGATCGCGCCTACGTTCTCGAGAACGGCCGCATCACGATGCACGGCACGGGCGAGGAACTGCTCGGGAACGAAAGGCTGAAGGTCGCGTATCTGGGGCTTTGACGGAGAGATCGATGATCTACGAAATGCGGACGTACCGCGTGAAGGTCCACGCCGGCCCGAGCTTCCTCGAGGTCTACGCGAGTAGGGGCATCCAGATCATCGGCCGCTACGCGAAGCTGGTCGGTTGCTGGGAAACGGAGTCCGGGAACCTGAACGAAATCGTCTTCATATGGGCATACGACGATTTCAATCACCGGATCGAGCAGCGCAACAAGCTGTGGCGCGATCCGGACTGGCTGGAATTCGTGCCCTCCATCCGCCAGCACATGGAGCACCAGAGGAGCGCGTTCCTGATGCCAGCGGCATTCTCGCCGCTGAAGTAGCGCGGCTTTCCATTTCCCCGGAACGGAGTCGAATCCATGGTCAACTACCCTGCATTCAAGGTCGCAGCCATGCACGTTGCGCCCGTATTCCTCGATTCGGCGGCCACCACCGAAAAGGCCTGCTCCCTCATCGAGGAGGCGGCGCGCAACGGGGCGCAGCTGGTCGCCTTCCCGGAGACGTACATCCCCGCCTATCCGGTCTGGTCGGGGCTGCGCTCCCCGGTCTACAACCACGACATGTTCAAGCGGCTCGCCGCCCAGGCGATACTCGTGCCGGGCCCCGAGGTCGCCCGTCTCTGCGATACGGCGCGCCGGTGCGGCGTATTCGTCTCCATGGGCATCAACGAGGGAACCCGCCAGAGCGTCGGGTGCATCTGGAACTCGAACGTCCTCATCGGCGACGACGGGTCCATCCTCAATCATCACCGGAAGCTCGTCCCGACGCACTACGAGAAGCTCACCTGGGCGAACGGAGACGGGGCCGGCCTGCGCGTCGTGGAAACCAGGCTGGGTCGCATCGGGATGCTGGTCTGCGGCGAGAACACCAATCCGCTGGCGCGCTTCACGCAGATGGCGCAGGGAGAGCAGGTGCACATCTCGACGTGGCCTCCGATCTATCCCTACAAGGATCCGGGGGACGGCGCCAACTATCCGCTCAACGAATCCATCTATGTACGGGTGCGTTCCTACTCCTTCGAGGCGAAGAACTTCAACATCGGGGTGGCGAGCTACATGGATGCGGCGATGCGCAGCGAACTCGTCAAGCTGCACCAGGATGCCGCGCGCCTGCTCGAGTGCAGCACGCGGGGCGTGACCATGATCACGGGCCCGAATGCCGAGATCATCGGAACGCCGCTGTGCGAAGAGGAAGGGATCCTCTACGCCGACCTCGATCTCGCCGATTGCGTCGAAGCCAAGCAGGTGCACGACATCCTCGGCTATTACAACCGCTTCGATGTCTTCAAGCTGACGGTCGACCGCTCGGCCAACCGCGCGATCACCTTCGAGGCCGGCGCCGTCGAGCGCGAGAGCCACCCGGCCGCGAGCGAGCCCAGGCCGGCGCAGGACGAGCGGCCCTCCGGCTCGACGCTGGTATTGACGAAATGATCACCGACATCCACTGCCACTACGTGCCCGAGGAGTTCCTCGGTTTCGTCACCGGACGCGAGGAGTTCGCCGTCGCCCTCGAGGACGGAGAGGGGGAGTCCGCCGAATTCGTCATTCGGGGCGCGAGGTTCGGCCTGTCGAAGACGTTCTTCGAGCTGCCCAGGCAGATGGCACGCATGGAGGCGCTCGGCATAGACCGGACGATCCTGTCTCTGGCGACGCCGTTCATCGACTATCGCCTGGAGCCGGGCCTGGCGGTGAAGGCGGCGCGCATCTTCAACGACGGGCTGGCGGCCGTCGTCACCCCGAACAAGAAGCGCCTCGGGGGCTGGGCGTTCCTGCCGATGCAGGATCCGGAGGCCGCCGCCGCGGAGCTGAAGCGCTGCGTTCGCGATTTCGGCTTCGTGGGCGGGCACGTCGCCTCGAACGTGAACGGCGTCTACCTCCACAATCCCGCCTTTCGCGCCATCTTCGAGGCGGCGGTGGAGCTGGACGTGCCGCTGTTCGTGCACCCCGCCGATCCTCTCGGCAAGGAGCGGATGCGGGATTTCGAGCTGGCCGTGGTAGCGGGGTACCTGTTCGACAACACGATCAACTTCCTCGGGCTGATCTGCTCCGGGTTCCTCGATCAATGGCCGCGCCTGAAGCTCGTCTGCGCGCACACCGGGGCGTTCGCGCTGGTGCTGCGCGGGCGGATGCAGCGGGAGGTCGACACCAACCCGCGGCTGTCCTCGATGCTGAAGGCCCCGGTCGGCGATTATCTCCAGCGCCTGTTCTACGACACCGTGTGCTTCGAGCCGATGATGCTGCGGTACGCGGCGACCGTCGTACCCGTGAGCCACCTGCTGATGGGGAGCGACGCGCCGTTCCCCCTGGGCGAGCCGGACCCCGTGAATTTCGTGCGCCGCAGCCTCGATACGCGGGAGGCCGAAGCGGTGCTGAAGCGGAACTTCGAGTTGCTCACCCTGGGCTAGCCATGCAGATCCATCGCATTCTCCTCGTCAGGGACACGGCCATCGCCGTCTCGAGAGGCCTGGCGGACCGGCCCGTGATGCGCGTGGCGGCCTGCGCCGTGATCCGCAACCCGCTGGCGGCGAGCCGGACGGACGACCTGGCGCCGCTCGTCGATCTCGGTGCGCAGCTGGGCGGCCTGCTCGCCGGCGAGGCGCTGGGCCTGCTGGCCAATCCGGTCGTCGCCTACGGGAAGGCGGCGATCGTGGGTGCGGACGGCGACATCGAGCATGGCGCGGCGCTGCTGCACCCGCGCATGGGCAAGCCCATCCGCGATGCGATCGGAGGCGGCCAGGCGCTGATTCCTTCCAACGTGAAGATCGGCGGGCCGGGGTGCGTCGTCGACGTTCCGCTCGGGCACAAGGACGACGCCTGGTCCTTCGACGAGATCGACACGATGTCCGTCATGGTTCCCGACGGGCCGCGTCGTGACGAGATCGTCGTGGCCGTCGTCGTGTCGGACGGCGGCAGGCCGAGGCCGCGGGTGCGCCCCGTGCGCATCGCGGCCTGACACCCCTGCTCGCGCCCCTCCCGGCTCCCCTCTCGCCCTCTCGGCTCTCTCGCGCCCCCTCGCGCTGCCGCGCCCGACTCCCTCGAGCCGGGCCGCCTCGTCATGCCGCGGTGGGCATGCCGAAGTCGGCGTCGTGACGGGTGTCGGCCGGCCACCGCTGCATCACGCTCTTCTGCCTGGTGTAGAAGCGGAACCCTTCCTCGCCGTAGACGTGCAGGTCGCCGAACAGGCTGTTCTTCCAGCCGCCGAAGCCGTGCCAGGCCATCGGAACGGGAATGGGGACGTTGACGCCGACCATGCCGACCTGGACCCGCCGGGCGAAATCGCGCGCGGCATTGCCGTCGCGGGTGAAGCAGGCGACGCCGTTGCCGAATTCGTGGTCGTTGACCAGATCGATCGCTTCGGAGAGGCTGCGAACCCGCACGCAGCCGAGGACCGGCCCGAAGATCTCCTCCCGGTAGATGCGCATCGACGGCTTCACGTGGTCGAACAGCGTCCCTCCCACGAAGAAGCCCGATTCGCATCCCGGGACCGTGACGCCGCGCCCGTCCACGACGGGCGTCGCGCCCTCCTCGATCCCCAGCCCGATGTAGCGATGGACGCGTTCGAGCGCGCTGCGCGAGACCAGCGGACCCATCTCGACGCCGGCATCCATGCCGTTTCCGATCCTCAGCGTCCGCGTCCGGTCTGCGAGCCCCGGCATGATGCGGTCCGCGACATCGCCCACGAGCACCGCCACGCTGATCGCCATGCAGCGCTCGCCTGCCGAGCCGTACGCGGCGCCGACCAGGGCGTTGACCGCCTGATCGATGTCCGCATCGGGCATGATGACCATGTGATTCTTGGCGCCGCCCAGGGCCTGGACGCGCACGCCCCGCCGGGCGCCCGCTTCGTAGACATGGCGGGCGATGGGCGTCGATCCGACGAAGCTGATCGCCGCCACGTCGGGATGGTGGAGCACGGCGTCGACGGCTGCCTTGTCGCCCTGGACGACGTTGAACACCCCGTCCGGCAGCCCCGCCTCGCGCAGCAGCTGCGCCATGTACACGCTCGCGGAGGGGTCCCGTTCGCTCGGCTTGAGGACGAACGCATTGCCGCAGGCGATCGCCACCGGGAACATCCAGCAGGGGACCATCACCGGGAAGTTGAACGGCGTGATGCCGGCGACGACGCCGAGCGGCTGGCGCATCGTCCAGTTGTCGATTCCGCCGCTCACCTGCTCGGTGTGGCTGCCCTTGAGGAGCTGCGGGGCTCCGCACACGAACTCGACGATCTCGATGCCGCGCGTCACTTCTCCCTGGGCGTCGGCGAACGTCTTGCCGTGCTCCGCCGTGATGATTCGGGCGAGCTCGTCGCGGTGGCGGTTCATGAGCTCGAGGAAACGATTCAGCACCCGTGCGCGCCGGATCGCAGGCGTATCGGCCCATGCCGGAAATGCCGCCCGGGCCGCTGCCACGGCCTGCTGCACCTCCGCCGGCGTGGCAAGCGAGAGGCAGCGCGCCGCTGCGCCGGTGGCCGGGTCGTGGATCGGTGCACGGGCGCCGCTGCCCGCGACCTCCTGCCCGCCGATGAAGTGGCCGACCGTCTCCGGAGCGGAACGGGTACCGGACGCTGCGCTGCTTTCCATGCCGACTGTCATGACGCTCTCCTGTGTGCCAGGGGAGTGTAGGAAGGAATACGGCGCCCTCATAGGTTTTGCAGTGACAATACTGTTCACCCCGGTGAACAATGGAGCGCTGGAATGGACCCTGCCGACGATCCGCTGCGCAGCGAGCTCGTGTGGTCGCGCGTGCGCGCCCTTGCCGCGGTGGCGACGCAAGGCAGCCTCACGGCCGCCGCCCGCCATCTCGGCGTGTCCAAGGCCGCGGTGAGCCAGCGCGTGAGCGAGCTGGAGCGCATCGTGGGGGCGCCTCTGCTGCAACGTACGACCCGTTCGGTCCGCCTCACGCACGTCGGGCAGCAGCTCGTCGACGAGACCAGCGAATGCTTCGCGCAGGTCGCCGCCAGCGTCGCGGCCGCTCGGGACCTGGCCGCCCAGCCGCGCGGAGTCGTGCGCGTGTCGGCACCCGTGGCGCTCGGCAGGCAGAGCGTCGCGCCGGCGCTGCAGCCCTTCCTTCGCGCCTATCCGGATATCCGCGTCGAGCTCGATCTGTCCGACCGGTTCGTCAACCTGGCCCAGGAGGGATTCGACCTCGCGCTGCGGCACACCAGCGCTCCCCCGGAGCGCCTGGTGGCGACCCTGCTCGCCCCGACGCGCACGCTGCTGGTCGCCACGGCCGCGTATCTGCGGCGGCGGGGAAATCCCGAGCACCCGTCGGCGCTTTCCGAGCACGATTGCCTCACCTATCTGCGGCCCGGGCCGACGGCGTGGTTCTTCGAGTCCGTTCCTGCCGCCGGCCGGTCCCAGCGCAAGCGCGAGCGCGTCACGGTCGGCGTGCGCGGACCGCTGCGCGCCAACAACTCCGAGGTGTTGCGCGACGCGGTCCTGTCCGACCTCGGGATCGCCCAGGTGCCCGATTTCAGCGCAGCTGCCGCGCTGCGTGCCGGCAGGCTGCGCGAAGTCCTGCCCGAGTGGCGTCCCGTCGGGTTCTTCGGCGACGCCGTCTATGCCATCCGGCCGTGGAGCCGCGGAACCCCGCGCGCCGTCCGGCTGCTCATCGAGCACCTGCGGCGCGAGTTCGCGGCGATCTCTCACCGCGAGTGGCCGGGCGCAAAGCGCTCGTAGGCCTGCCCGGCATCGCGGACGAGAGCAGCGCGGTCCAGTACCGGTCGTCCTGGAAGATGCGCCGCCCGTGGTCGTCGAGCCTGCCCATGTATTCCTGGAAGGCGCCCAGCTCCCGTTCCCCGAGCACGCTGAGCAGCTCCTGCTCGATGGAGCATCTGATCCCGTCGATCTGCGTGTAGACCTTCCTGCCCTGGGCGGTGAGCGCGATCACGCTGCGGCGGCCGTCCGAAGTATCGCTACGCCTTCGCACCAGCCCTTTCTCGACCAGGTGATCGACCGCGCGCGTGACCTTGTCCGCCTTGATGCTCATGCGCTTCGCGACCTCGGTCGGCGACGTCGGCTGGAGGCTCCCGATGGTGATCAGGGTGCGCCAGGACGAAACGGTGAGGCCGAACCGGACGCGGAACAGCCTCGCCACGGGTCTCGTGCTCAAGGCCGCCAGGCGGGAGAAACGGAAGGTGACGCGCTGTTCGAGCGGCATGCCCGTGCGATCCGCTCGCGGCGCCCGGGCGGGCTGCGCTGCCGGACGGCCCTGCTCGAGGTCGCGGCCGGTCCCGTCGCCCTTCCCGGCATTTCGTGCCGGGACGCCGGCGCCCGGCAGATGCCCCAATCTCGCGAGGAGGTCGACGAGCGTTCGCCGCTCGTTCGAATCCAGCGGCGACAGCAGTTGCTCCATCGCCTGCTCGAGGTCGCCCTCCGTGCGCCGCAGCAGTTCGGCGCCGTCTGCGGTCAGCACGATGACGTGGCCGTTCCTCCCGACGTTTCCGCCGGCCCGCTCGACCAGGCCATGGTCGGCGAGACGCCGGATCATGGCGCCCGCGGTCGCGCGGTCGGATCCGATCGCCCTTCCGATCGCTGCCTGGCTCAACCCGCCTCCTGCGGCCAACGCCGTCAGCACGTAGTACTGCGACGCGGTGAGTCCGAACCCGGAGAAGCGGCGGTTGAGCAGGCCGACGGCGGCCTGATGCGCCTGCTTCAGCAGGACATCCGCTCTGGCCGAGGGCCTGTTCACCCTACGATCGCCCCCGCGCCAGGCCCCGGCCCGTAGGGTGAACAGGCCCTAGTCGGCCTTGATCCCCTTGGCCTTGATCAGCGACTTCCATTTCTCGCTCTCGCTGGCGATGAGCCTGGCGAATGCCTCGGGGCCTTCGCCGGCGGCATCCGACCCCAGGGCGGCCATCCGCTTCCTGACGTCCTCATCGGCAAGGATCTTCGTGACCACCGAGCTCAGACGCGCAATGACATCGTGCGGCGTTCCTTTCGGGACGACCAGGCCGAACCATGCGCTGAAACTGAACCCGGGCACCGTCTCGGCGACCGCCGGAACATCCGGCATGAGGGAAGTGCGGCTCGAGGTCGAGACGCCCAGGACCTTGACCTTCCCGCTCGCCACGTGCTGGACGATCGGCGGCGCATCGACGAACATCATCGAGACCCGGTTCCCGACGAGATCCACGAGGGCGGGTGCACCGCCCTTGTACGGAACGTGCACCATCTCGATGCCGGTTGCCGACGCGAGCAGCTCGCCGCCGATGTGAGGCGGGCTGCCGGGGCCGAACGAAGCATAGGTCAGCGATCCGGGCTTGGCCTTCGCCAGCGCGATGAGCTCCCTGACGTTCGATGCGGGGAACTCCGCAGCGGTGACCAGGAAGAACGGCTGGTGGACCACCAGGGTGACGGGCTCGAAATCCGCGAGCGGGGAATACCTCAGGCCCTCGCGCAGGTGCGGGGTGACGGTCAGGACGCTGGTGTTCGCCATGAGCAGGGTATAGCCGTCCGCGGGCGACTTGGCCACATACTCGGCGGCGATGGTGCCCGTCGCTCCGGGCTTGTTCTCCACCACCACGCTCTGGCCGAGCGGGCCGGCCATCCGCTCGGCCAGGATGCGTGCGATGATGTCCGTTCCGCCCCCGGCCGCGTAGGGAACGATGATGCGCACCGGCCGATCCGGATAGGTTGCGGCGGCTGCGCCGACGGCCAGCACTGCCAGGGACATGGCCAGTGCGATTCGAACAAGCAATCCGTGAATCATCGACGCCTCCTCTGGAATGTCACGCGGTGGATCGGGTCGCACGGCTGCGCTCCGGACGGGCGTCGCAGGCGTCGTCGCTGTCGAGCAGCCGGTCGATCCGGCTCGTGCGGGGCAGGCCGAGCTCGGACCAGCGCTGCGCCACCCGGTGCAGCATGGCCGGATCCAGCGTCACTTCGCGGGGCTTGGTCTCCCACTCGAACGGGATGCACGCGTCGAGAATGACCTTGCTCATGATGTAGCGGTTCGAGCTGTCCAGGCTGGGGTCGAGAGCGGAGGCTCGTCCGCGATCGATCACCTGGATCGACCGCTTCGGCTCGAAGCGTACGGAGAGCGCCCACCAGACGCGGCCGAGGTCGTCCGCGGGGATGTCGTCGTCGACCAGGATGACCCCCTTGAGCCCGTAGTGCGCGATCGCGGTGAGCCCGACCTGGTTGGAGTGGCCGGGATACATCTGCTTGATGGAAACCACTGCCCAGAACCAGCCGCACGACTCGGGGAGCACGTAGACACCGGAGATGCCGGGAATCCGTCTCGTCTCGAGCTCGTGCCACAGCATAGCGGAACGGTTGATCGCCTGGATCATGTGGCAGTCGTTCACCGGCTTGCCGATGGTGCTGACCCAGAAGATGGGGTCGTCGCGATGGAGCACTCGTTCGATGGTGATGGTGGGCTCCATTCCGACGCCGTCCGCACCCTTCGCGCTCGAGTAATAGCCGGTGAACTCTCCGAGCGGACCTTCCTGCCTCAGGTCGTCCAGGTCGAGGTGCCCCTCGAGGATGACCTCGGCGGACGCTGGCAGCTTGAGCCCCGTGAGATCGGACTCGAACACCTCCACCGGGCGGCCCCTGAGCGCGCCGATGATGTCGTACTCGCTCACGCCCGATCCCACGTGGGTCGAGCTGACCAGGAAATGCAGGGGGTCGCAGCCGATGACGACCGCGACGGGCATCTTCTCGCCGCGCGCCTGGTACTTCCTGTAGATGATCTCGGCGTCCTTTCCGCGCGCGATCATCACCGTGACGGCATTCCTGCCCTGGAGCTGCATCCGGTAGGTTCCCAGGTTGATCCATCCCGAGTCCGGGTCCATGCACACCAGGTAATGGGCCGTGCCGAGGTAGCGGCCGCCGTCGTTCGGATAGAAGTGCGGCGACGGGAACTTCAGGAGATCCACCTTCGCGCCGACCGCCGCGTTGCGCAGCACCGGAGCCTCCTTCACGACCCGCGGCGCGATGCCGGCGCCGTCGGCAAGGCGGGTCTTCCACTTGCGCGCAAGCTCGCAGATCGTCGTCTCCGGGTCCTCCTCCAGGCACACGGCCATGCGCTGGCTGGTGGTGAACGCACTCGAGAGGACCGGGAGGTCCGAGTCGCGGACGTGCTCGAAGAGCAGGGCCGGCCCTCCGGCATCCTCGTTCAGCGTCGCGATGTGCGACAGCTCCAGATACCAGTCGACCCGGGCGTCTATCCGGTGCAGCAGGCCGTGCCGCTCGCAGGCGGCAATGAAGTCACGAAGATCGTTGATCAACGACATCTCTCCCGACGGACCGGATGGGAAGCCGACGCCCGGCGTGCTGCCGCTCGGCCTCGGGGAAGTCGAACGCGGCGAAGGGCAATGGCGGTTGATTGTATTCGCTATATTTTCCTTTAACAACAATATATCGCTCATGGCCTATGTAAATTCGAGCCGTTCGCCGAGAGGTATGTATGTCTACATACATAAAGCTCCGTGCCGCCGCTTTCGCAATGACCGCGACAGGCCTCGACCGATCGGCGAGGAGCCGGTTGCGGCCGGGCCGGTCGCGGCCGGGACGCCCGCCCTCGCGGGTAAACTGCGCTCCCAGTGAGCGCGCCCCGGTCCAGACCCGTCCTGCAGGTTTTCGGCAATCGCCGCATCGCCGCGATGCTGCTGCTCGGCTTCGCCAGCGGCCTGCCGCTGGCGCTGTCGGCAGGCACGCTGCAGGCCTGGCTCACCATCGAGGGGCTGGACATCCGCACCATCGGCTTCTTCGCGCTGGCGGGCCTGCCCTACACGTTCAAGTTCGCCTGGGCGCCGCTGGCCGACCGCTTCGAGCCGCCCCTGCTGGGACGCCGGCGCGGCTGGCTGCTGGTGACGCAGCTGGGGCTGGCCGCCCTGTGCTTCGTCATGGCGACGCTGCGCCCCGACGGCTCGGTGCTGGCGGTGGGCGCCTGCGCGGTGGCGATCGCGTTCCTGTCGGCCTCGCAGGACATCGTCTTCGATGCCTATCGCACCGACCTGCTGCGCGAGGAGGAGCGCGGCGCGGGCGCCGCCGTCTCGGTGCTCGGCTACCGCGTCGCCATGCTGGTGTCGGGCGGGCTGGCGCTGATCCTGGCCGACCAGTGGCTGGGCTGGCCCGGGATGTTCCGCGCCATGGGGGCGTTGTTCGTCGTGATGGCCGCGGTGACGCTGTGGGCACCCGCGGTGCCGCCGGTGGCAGCCCTGAAGAGCGACGTGCGCCGCGAGCTGGTCGGATTCGCCGCCATGCTGGCCGCCGGCGCGGGCAGCTTCTGGCTGCTGCGCCAGCTGCCGTGGCACTGGCTCGGCGAAGGGCGCTTCGTCTCGCTCGGCGTGGACACCGTGACGCTGCTGGCGGCCTGCGTGGCAGCCCTGCAGGCCGCGCGCCACGCCGGCTTCCCGTCGTTCCTCGCCCCGTGGGACGCGTTCTTCGGCCGCGAGCGCGCCGCCGCGCTGCTGGCGATGATCGTGCTGTACAAGCTCGGCGACGCCTTCGCGGGCAGCCTGTCGACGACCTTCCTGATCCGCGGCGCCGGCTTCACCGCCACCGAGGTCGGCGCGGTGAACAAGGTGCTCGGGCTGATCGCGACCATCGTCGGCGCGCTGGCGGGCGGCGCGTGGCTCGCCAGGCAGCCGCTGTACGGCTCGCTGATGCTGTTCGGCCTGCTGCAGGCGGTGTCGAACTTCGGCTACTGGCTGATCTCGGTGATGCCCAAGAGCTACCTGCTGATGGCTACCGCGATCGGCTTCGAGAACCTGTGCGGCGGCATGGGCACGGCCGCCTTCGTCGCCTTCCTGATGGCCCTGACCGACCGCCGCTATTCGGCGGCGCAGTATGCGCTGCTGTCGGCGCTGGCGGCGGTCGGGCGCGTGTACGTCGGGCCGGCCTCGGGCGTGATGGTCGAGGCGTTCGGCTGGCCGTCGTTCTTCGTCTTCACGGTGGGCGCGGCCCTGCCGGGGCTGGTGCTGCTGCGCTGGCTGCGCCCGCAGGTGATCGCGCTCGATGCGCCGCGCCAGGCCGGGGCCGGCGCCGGGAAACGATGATGCTGCGTCAGCTGCCATGAACCGACCGCGACCGACACCGGACGACTGGCGCTTCGAGCACCGTGCCGAGCCGCTGCTCACGCCGCAGCGCTTCCGCCACCGCATGGGCCGCTACGTGCTGGCCGCCGCGGCCCTGGTGTGGGTGTCACTCGCGGTGGGGATGCTCGGCTACCACTATCTCGAGTCCCTGCCCTGGATCGACGCCTTCCTCAACGCGGCCATGATCCTCGGCGGCATGGGCCCGGTCGATACGCTGAGGACGCCCGGCGGCAAGCTCTTCGCCGGCCTCTACGCGCTGTACGCGGGGGTGCTGTTCCTGGCCGTCGCCGGCCTGGTGTTCGGCCCGCTGATGCATCGCCTGCTGCATCGTTTCCACGTCGACACCGGGCCGGCGCCCAAGTAGCGCCGCCTGCACCGCGCATCGTTACACTCGGGTTTCCAGGAGATCGATCCATGAACGAAGTCTTCATCTGCGACGCCATCCGTACCCCCATCGGCCGCTACGGCGGCGCCCTTTCCGGCGTGCGCGCCGACGACCTCGCTGCGGTGCCGCTGCGTGCGCTGCTCGCGCGCAACTCAGGGCTCGACCCGGCGGCGATCGAGGAGGTGATCCTCGGCTGCGCCAACCAGGCCGGCGAGGACAACCGCAACGTGGCGCGCATGGCGCTGCTGCTGGCCGGATACCCGGTCGAGGTGCCCGGGGCGACCGTGAACCGGCTGTGCGGCTCCGGCATGGACGCGGCGGGTACGGTGGCGCGCGCCATCCGCTGCGGCGAGATCGAGCTGGGGATCGCCGGCGGCGTCGAGAGCATGACGCGCGCGCCCTTCGTGATGCCCAAGGCCGACAGCGCGTTCGCGCGCGCCAACGCGGTCTACGACAGCACCATCGGGTGGCGCTTCGTCAACGCGCTGATGAAGAAGCAGTACGGCATCGATTCGATGCCCGAGACTGCCGAGAATGTCGCCGCCGATTTCAAGGTGTCGCGCGAGGACCAGGACGCGATGGCACTGCGCAGCCAGCAGCGCGCGATCGCCGCGCAGAAGGGCGGCTTCTTCGCTGACGAGATCGTGCCGGTGACCATCCCTCAGAAGAAAGGTGATCCGCTGATCGTCGATCGCGACGAGCACCCGCGCGAGACCAGCCTCGAGGCGCTGGCCAGGCTCAAGCCCATCGTCAAGCCCGATGGCACCATCACCGCGGGAAACGCCTCGGGCGTGAACGACGGCGCGGCAGCGCTGATCCTCGCCAGCGAGGCCGCAGCCAAACGGCACGGCCTGACCCCGCGCGCGCGGCTGGTGGCCATGGCCACGGCCGGCGTGGCGCCGCGCATCATGGGCATGGGCCCGGCGCCGGCCACGAAGAAGCTGCTCGAGAAGAGCGGGCGGGCGATGCGCGACATCGACCTCATCGAGCTGAACGAAGCCTTCGCGGCGCAGGGCCTCGCGGTGCTGCGCGAGCTCGGCGTGCCCGACGACGCGCCGCACGTGAACCCGAACGGCGGCGCGATCGCCCTCGGCCATCCGCTGGGCATGTCGGGCGCCCGGCTGGTGCTGACCGCGGTCAACCAGCTGCAGCGGTCGGGCGGACGGCGAGCGGTGGCGACCATGTGCATCGGCGTGGGCCAGGGCATCGCCACGCTGATCGAGCGGGTGTAGCGGCCTGCCCGCGGCCTGCAGCGGGCAGGCCGGATGCCCGGAAAGTCCGTCGGCGACGGACTTTCCGGGTGCTTGCGCCCGGTCAAGCCGCCGCGCGCGGCACGGCTGCAACATCGGATCTGCGGCGGTGCGATTGACGCCTTGAAATGCCGGGCACCGGCGCTGATCTTGGGGGTTGCCGGCCGATCCGGCGGGGCTTGAAAAATCCCGGCCCCGCCCGGAAGTTCCTGCTCAGAACGTCCGGCAGGACATGTTTGAAAGGAGTCGAACCATGAGCCGTATTTCCGTCTACGATCCATTCGCCGAAGTGTTTCCCGAGCTGTTCCGCGGCTTCTTCCAGCCGACCCGGACGCAGGCCGGCGACGCGCTCGATATCCGCGTCGAGGTGAAGGAGGCCAACGGCGACTACACCGTCCAGGCCGAGATGCCGGGGGTCAAGAAGGACGACATCCACGTGCAGATCGACGGCAACCGCGTGTCGATCAGCGCCGAGGTCAAGCGGGAATCCGAGCAGAAGGAAGGCGAGCGCGTGCTGCGCAGCGAGCGCTACTACGGCTCGGTGGCGCGCACCTTCGCGCTGCCCGCCGAGCTCGACGAAGCGCGCGCCGGCGCGAAGTTCGAAAACGGCGTGCTGACGCTGACGTTGCCGCGCAGGGCGGCCACGGCGTCGAAACGCCTGACGATCAGCTGAGGTCTTCCGATCGATCCCGGGCGGCGCTCGTGAGAGGCGGGCGCCGCCCCGTCTTGCGATTTTTCCCGGATGGATAACGACATCGCACTCGCACCGACACCGGTCGGATCGTTCTCGCTCGACATCGGCGGGATGACCTGCGCGGCCTGCGCCAACCGGGTCGAGAAGAGCCTGCGCAAGGTCGAGGGAGTCACCGAGGCCGGCGTGAACCTCGCCACCGAGGTGGCGAGCGTGCAGGTGCGCCCGGGTGAGGTGCGGGTCAGCGAGCTGATCGCCGCCGTCGAGGCGGCCGGCTACGAGGCGCGGGTACATGCCGACGACGCCACGTCCGCCCAGGCGATGCCGGTGCGCGCCGACCGCGGCGGCCTGTGGGTGCTCGGCGCTGCGTTGCTGTCGCTGCCGCTGGCTGCGCCGATGCTGCTCGAGCCGTTCGGCATCCATGCCATGCTGCCCGGCTGGTGGCAGCTGCTGCTCGCCACGCCGGTGCAGTTCGTGTTCGGGGCGCGCTTCTATCGCGACGGCTGGAACGCGGCGCGCGCGCTCAGCGGCAACATGGACCTGCTGGTGGCCATCGGCACCTCGGCCGCCTTCGGGCTCAGCCTGTATTTCCTCCTCGCCATGGGTGATGCCCACGGCGCGCACTACTACTTCGAGGCCTCGGCGGTGGTCATCACGCTGGTGCTCCTCGGCAAGTGGCTCGAGTCGCGCGCCAAGCGGCGCACGCTGGACGCCATCCGCGCATTGCAGTCGCTGCGCCCCGAGACGGCGCGCGTGGCGGCGGGCGGGCGCGAGATCGAGCTGCCGATCGCCCAGGTGGCGGTGGGCGACGAGGTCATGGTGCGCCCGGGCGAACGCATCCCGGTCGACGGCACCATCCTCGAGGGCGCCACACACGTCGACGAATCGATGCTGACCGGCGAGAGCCGCCCGGTGGTACGCGGCGCCGGCGAGCGCGTGGTGGGCGGCTCGATCAACGCCGAGGGCCTGCTGCGCGTGCGCACCGAGGCGATCGGCACCGAGACGGTGCTGGCGCGCATCATCCGCCTGGTCGAGGATGCCCAGGCCGCCAAGGCGCCGATCCAGCGCCTGGTCGACCGGGTGAGCGCGGTCTTCGTACCGGTGGTGCTGCTGTGCGGCCTGCTGACCCTCGCCGCCTGGGGGCTGCTCGCGGGCGACTGGCCGCAGGCGGTGCTCAACGCGGTGTCGGTGCTGGTCATCGCCTGCCCCTGCGCGCTCGGGCTGGCGACGCCGACCGCCATCATGGCGGGCACGGGCGTGGCCGCGCGCCACGGCATCCTGATCAAGGATGCCCAGGCCCTCGAGCTGGCGCACGCCGTACGCGTGGTGGCTTTCGACAAGACCGGTACCCTCACTGTCGGGCAGCCTGGCCTGCTGGCCCTCGAAGCCGCTTCCGGCGTCGACCGCGCGGCGCTGCTGGCCCTGGTGGCCGCGGTTCAGCATGGCAGTGAGCACCCGCTTGCAAAGGCGGTCCAGCGGGCCTTCGAGGCCGAGCCGGCGTCCGGCGCCGCGGCGCCGCGGGTATCGGGCATCCATGCCGTGGCCGGACGTGGGGTGAGCGCTCTCCTGCACGAGGAGGGCAGCGATACCGAGGTCTTCATCGGCAGCCGGGCCTGGATGGCCGAGCGCGGGGTGGCGCTCGGCGCGCTGGCGGCGCTGGCCGATGCCCAGGAGGCCGAAGGACGCACGGTTTCGCTGGTCGCCGCGGCGGCCCCGTCGGCGGCGGCCGCGCCGCGGGTGCTGGGCCTGCTCGCCTTCGGCGACGCGATCAAGCCGGGCGCCGCCGAGGCGGTGGCCGCGCTGCACCGCCTGGGCGTGCGCACCGTGCTGCTGACGGGCGACAACGCCGGGGCCGCGGCGGCGGTCGCCGGCCGCATCGGCCTGGACGAGGTGCGCGCCCAGGTGCTGCCGGAGCAGAAGGCCGAGGCGATCCGCGCCCTGCGCGGCACGGAGGCGCCGGCCCGGGTGGTCGCCATGGTCGGCGACGGCGTGAACGATGCACCGGCGCTGGCAGCGGCCGACGTCGGCATCGCGATGGGCACCGGCACCGACGTCGCGATGCATACCGCGGGCATCACCCTGATGCGCGGTGATCCGGCGCTGGTGCCGGCGGCCATCGATGTCTCGCGCCGCACCTACGCCAAGATCCGCCAGAACCTGTTCTGGGCCTTCGTCTACAACGTGATTGGCATTCCGCTGGCGGCGCTCGGCTTCCTCAGCCCGGTGGTGGCCGGTGCCGCGATGGCGATGTCCAGCGTGAGCGTGGTGAGCAACGCGCTCACCCTGCGTCGCTGGCGCGGGCTCGATTCAACTCCGACAGACTCCCAGCCGGTTTCTTAAGAATCGCCTAAGGCAGCGCCGGCACCATCGGTTTCGTTGTTGACCGATTCGATAAGGGAGTGATTAGTGGAAGCCTTACCCGTACGATTCACCATCGAATTGCCTGTCGACCGCGCCGGGGCGCTGCTGCGCCGTGAGCTCGAACGCGAGGGTTTCGTGGTCGCCGGTGCCGTGCAGCCGGAGGGCGAGGCGGAAGACGGGCGGCCGGCATCGCTCGCCCTGTACGCTTACCACGGCCCCACCATGCAGGCCGCATCGCGTGCCGACCGGCGCGTAGGTCTGTACATGCTGTGCGCGGTCACCATCCGTCCGCAAGGCCAGGGCGGCAGCGAGATCCAGGGCGTGTCGCCGAACCAGCTGGCCGGCGTGTGGGGCGGGCGCCGTCTCGAGCAGCACGCGGTCGCCCAGCGCCAGCACTTCGAGCGCGCGCTCAGCCGCCTGGAGTTCGATTACGCACCGGGGGAAACCGCCTCGTCGATGCGCCGCCGCGCTGCGTGAACGAACGCCGAGGGGACCACCACGCCGTTCAGAACGTGTGAAGGAATCGTAGCGAGCGGCCCGAGGTCGCACCGAGAAGCGCAGCCGTACTTGGGTACGGCGAGCATCGCAGGCGCGAGATCGGGCCGCGCAGCAGATTCATTCATACGTTCCTAGCCGGGGCGTCCGTCGATGCGGGGCGCCGCAAGCATGGGTGCGTACTTCGCGAAGTAGACCGTGAAGGCGAGGCTCCAGGCGATCGCCGCGGCGATCGTCCACGGCAGGTAGGGCAGGGCGGTCGCAAGCATGGGCACGAGCCGCAGCACGACGGCTGCCTGCACCAGCACGTAGGCGGTCACCTCGACGCGGCCCGCCTTCAGCGGCCGCCCGGTATGGCCCAGCGCGGTGCGCGTGATCATGCCGATGATCAGCCCGCCGATGGCGCCGACGGTGAGCGCGTGCAGCCCCGCAGAGGGGGCCAGGATGCCCACGGCGCCCAGCGCCAGCAGCACCAGCCCGATCGGGATCCACGCATAGGAGAGGTGCAGGATCCACAGGATCGGCGTGCCGCGCGTGGCCCATGGGTTCCATCCGGCCAGGCGCATGGCCTGCAGCGCGGCGGCGATCAGGCACGCCGCTGCGGCCACCGCGGCGGTTGCCCCCACCAGCACCAGCAGCAGTGCCAGGACGGTGGCTGCGAGCGCGGCGATGTCCAGGGCCTGGCTGCGGAACTGGCGGATACCGCGCAGGGCGTTCGAGGTGAAGGTGGGGATGACGCGCCCGCCGATCACGCAGATCAGGGCGATGACCGTGAACACGAAGAAGCGCCCGGCGTCCAGCGGCGAGAATGCCACGCGACCGGTCGCCGCGAGGTGGAACAGCGTGTTGGCGAGCAGAAAGGCGGTGAGCACGATCAGCACGAAGAAGTTGCGCCGGCTGCGCGCCCGCACCAGCACGATGCCGATCGAGATCATCGGCAGCACGATGAAGGCGGCATCGAGGACCAGCGCCGCGGCGATCGGTCCGGTGTAGTTGAACACCCGGGCGGCCAGCCAGATCGCGCACAGGCCGGCGAGATGCCGGCCCGTGGGCGTGTCCATGCCGGTCCAGGCGCGTGCCGCGGTGAGCAGGAAACCGACGATGACCGCCAGCACGAAGCCGAAGGTCATCTCGTGGGCATGCCAGATCATGCCGGGGTAGGTGGCAGGGCCCGGAAGCGCGCCGGCGAACTGCGCGGTCCAGATCGGCACCGCCAGGGCCGCCAGCGCGGCCGCCAGCAGGTACAGGGGCCGGAAACCCAGCCGGAACAGCGCGAAGCGGCCGGCCGGCCGCGGCGCCGTCGCTTCGGGTTCGGCCAGCTGGACGAGCAGGGTGGGGGCGGAGGCAGGTTTCATGGCGAGACCGCTGTCAAGGTATATTTTAAGTATATCTTGATCACGAATCATTCCGGCATATGGCCGGCCGCCTGCCGCTCACCTCGGCGGGGCCGCGCCCGGCTCGGCCTCGGCGCGGCTGTGGAGCCGCGCCAGGAGGTGGATGAGCAGCTGCCGCTCCTCGGCCGACAGGACCTGGGTGAACTCGTCCTCGTGTTTGCGCATGAGCGCCTGCATGCGCTGCAGCGCCGCGTTGCCGCCCTCGGTGAGGCGCAGGCAGTAGCTGCGCCGGTCGTGGGGCGAGGGCTCACGCACGATGAGGCTGCGTCCTTCGAGCTGATCGACCACCTTGACGATGGTCGAGCGATCGACCTCCATGGCCTCGGCGAGCCGGCTCTGCGCCAGCCCCGGATTGGCGGCGATCACCTGCAGCATGCCCAGCAGGCCGGGGGTGATGTCCTCCTCGGCCGCCACGGTGCGCGAGAAGTGCCGGAAGATCGCCACCTGGGTGCGCCGCAGGTGATAGCCGAGCACCTGCGGCAGCAGGCCGTAGGAGAGCTCCTGCCCGTTCCTGGCGCCCGCCGCGGCGGGCGCGTCGGCCATCTCCCCGGGCGACCTCATCCGCTCCTCGCCTCGTTCCACAGGTCGTCGACCAGCCGGCGCGCCATGCCCTGCATCACCCGCCGGCGGTACTTCGGCGCGGTGACGGTGGTGCGCAGCAGGTTGGCCGTCTTGCGCAGGGCGAGCGAGAGGCTCGCGGCCGCTTCGTTGCCCCACGGCCGGCCGGCCAGCTCGGCGGTGGGAACCATCAGCGGCGCCGAATTGGTGCCGGTGATCGCCACCCTGAGCTCGCCGATGACGTCGCCGTCGCGGCGCAGCGCCGCGGCCACGCCGGCCAGCGGGAAGTCGACGGCATCGCGCACGCGCGCCTTGGCATAGCCGGCGCGCCGCCCGTTCGTCGGCGGCAGCACCACCGCGGCCAGCGCCTCGCCCGCGCCCAGGGTCAGGTGCTCGGCGCCGCTCTCGCGGTACAGCTCGGCCAGCTTGATGCGGCGCGCGCTGTCCGGGCCGGCCACCACTGCCTCGGCGTCGAGCACCATCAGCACCGGCGCGATGTCACCGTGATAGGTGGCGTAGCAGCGGTCGCTCTTGACCACCACGTGGCACTTGTCGCCCTTGTACTTCAGGCACCAGCCGTTGCCTTCGCGCCACCAGTCGCTCTGGTTGTAGAAGACGCAGCGGGTGTCCTGGCACAGGTTGCCGCCCAGCGTGGCCGCGGCGCGATGGGTGGGGCCGGCCACCGCCAGCGCCGCCTGGGCCACTGCCGGGTAGTCGTCGAGGACGTCGGGGTGGCGGGCCAGGTCGGCCAGCGTCACGCCTGTGCCCAGCCACAGGGCGCCTTCGATGCGCCGCACGGCGACCAGGTCGGTGACGGCGCTCAGGTCGATCAGGTCGCTCGGCTCGCCGAGGCCGCGGCGCAGGTTGACCAGCAGGTCGGTGCCGCCGCCCACGAAGCGCGCGCCGGGCAGCTCGGCCTTGAGCCGCACCGCCTCTTCCAGCGTCTCCGGGCGGTGGCAGCGGAATTCGGGCATCAGGTTCATGACTGCACTCCGTCGCGGGCGTCGAGCAGGTCGCCCACGCACTCGGGGCTCAGCGGCATGGTGTACGTGCGCACCCCGACCGCCTCGTGCACCGCGTCCATCACGGCCGGCAGGAAGCCGGCCAGCATGCCTTCGCTGGCCTCCTTGGCGCCGAACGGCCCGTTGGGATCGATGCTCTCGACGATGATCACCTCGATGTCCGGGCTCTCCACCATCGTGGGCACGCGGTAGTCGAGCAGGTTGCCGTGCATCATGCGGCCGTCGTCGAAGCGGGTCTGCTCCGAGAGCGCCTGGCCCATGCCCATCCACACCCCGCCCTGGACCTGCCCCTCGACCGCCAGCGGGTTGAGGGCGCGCCCGACGTCGACCGCCACCCAGACCTTCTCGGCAGTCACCTTGCCGGTGACTTCGTCGACCGAGCATTCGACCACCTGGGCGGCATAGCAGAAGCCCATGGTGGCGCCGATGGCGCTGGCCCGGATCTTCTTGTCGCCCATGAACTCGGTGGGGCTGGTGAAGGTGCCCTTGACCGTGATCGGACCGGTGTCGATCAGCGCCGCCTTGACCACTTCGCGAAACGGCAGCTCCCTGTCGGTGCCGGCGATGCGGTAGACCTCGCCTGCGCACTCCACGTCGTCGGCGCTGGCCTCCAGCTTGCGGGCCGCCGCCTCGATGAGGATGCGCCTGAGCTGGGTGGCGGCGTCGATGGCGGCGTTGCCGACCATGAAGGTGACGCGCGACGAATAGCTGCCGTTGTCCTTGGGGGTGAGCGCACTGTCGGCCGACACCACCCGCAGCCGGTTCCAGTCGACCCCCATGACCTCGGCCACCATCTGCGCGGCCATGGTGTTGGAGCCCTGGCCGATGTCGGCCGCGCCGGTCAGCACGGTGATGCCGCCGTCGAAGTCGAGCCTGAGGTTGACGGTGGCGTGCGGCTCGCCCGTCCAGTGCTTGGGCGTGGTGGTGCCGGAGACGAAGTGCGAGCAGGCCACCCCGAGCCCGCGGCCCTTGGGCATCTTGCCGCGCCGCTCGGCCCACCCCGAGGCCTTCATGACCTTCTCCAGGCATTCGGGCAGGCCGTAGCTCATCACCCGCTGCGCGTACGCCGTGATGTAGGGCACGGTGGGCAGCAGGTTGATCTGGCGCACGGCGAAGTGATCGAGGCCGAGCTCGTCGGCCATCTCGTTCATCAGCGCCTCGAACGCGGCGCGCGCATCGACGGTGCCGTGGCCGCGCTGCGCGCCGCACGGCGGGGTGTTGGTGTAGACCCGCCAGGCGTCGTGCTTGATGGCCGGGATCTCGTAGATGCCGTGCAGCAGCGACCCGGTGTAGAGGATGGTGATGATGCCGTAGCCGGCGTAGCCTCCGCCCTCCTGCGTCGCCTGCAGGTGGCAGGCGGTGAGCTTGCCCTCGCGCGTCATGCCGAGCTTGACCGTGACCCGGGTGTCGGGACGGCCGCGATGGGCGATGAAAGTCTCCTCGCGCGTCTGCAGCAGGCGCACCGTGCCGCCGGCCTTGCGCGCCAGCAGGGCGGCGATGATCTCGAAATGCAGGGCCTCGGTGCGCTGCCCGAAGCCGCCGCCCAGGAAGGGCTTGACCACGCGGATGTGCGCCTGCTCCATCTCCAGGCATTGCGCCACCTTCAGGAGCACGTAGTAGGGCACCTGGGTGGTGGTGTGCAGGGTCAGGTGGCCGCGCTCGGGGTCGTATTCGGCCAGGGTCGCATTGGGCTCCATCTGGGCATGGCAGACCTCGGCGAAGCGGTAGCTCTTCTCGCGCACCAGGTGGGCGGCGGCGAAGCCGGCCTCGGTGTCGCCGAACTCGGCGTGCACCTCGCGCAGCACGTTGTTGGGCTTCTCGATGTGGATCGGCTCGGCGCCCGGCTTCATCGCCTTGCGCGCGTCGAAGTAGGCCGGCAGCTTCTCGTACTCGACGCGGATCAGCTTGAGGGCGCGCGCCGCGGTGGCCTCGTCGACCGCCGCCACCGCCGCCACCGGGTCGCCGCGATAGCGCACCTTCCCGCGCGCCAGCGGGAACTCGTTCTCGGCGATGGGCAGCACGCCGAACGGCACCTTGCAGTCCTCGCCCGTGCACACCGCCACCACGCCCGGCAGCGCCTCGGCCGCCGAGGTGTCGATGGACAGGATGCGCGCGTGCGGCAGCGGCGAGCGCAGGATGCGGCCGCACAGCGCGCCGACGGCCGGCAGGTCGGCGGTGTACTTCGCCTTGCCGGTGACCTTGTCGACGCCGTCGATGAGCGGCGTGCGCACGCCCACCGTGCCGACGCGGACCTTCTCCAGCTGCGTGATGCTCATGGCGCCACCTTGCGCGCCGCGGCGGCGGTCTCGACCGATTCGATGATCTTGACGTAGCCGGTACAGCGGCACAGGTTGCCGCCCATGGCCTCCTTGATCTCCTCGCGGCTGGGGTCGGGATTGCGCCGCAGCAGCGCCTCGGCCGCGGTGATCATGCCGGGCGTGCAGAAGCCGCACTGGGTGCCGAGCTTCTCGTGGAAGGCCTGCTGCAGCGCGCTCATGCGCCCGCCGTGGGTCAGGCCTTCGACCGTCTCGACCCGCCGGCCCTCCATCTGCACCGCCAGGGTCGAGCAGGCCAGGCGCGGCTTGTCGTCGACCAGCACGGTGCAGGCGCCGCATTCGCCGCCGTCGCAGCCCTGCTTGGTGCCGGTCAGGCCGACCACCTCGCGCAGGTAGTCCAGCAGCAGCATGCCGTCGGGCACCACGTCCTCGCGTTCGCGGCCGTTGACGACCACGTTCAGGATCGATCGTGCCCGCCGCTTCGCGCTCGGGGCGGCGGCACGCTGCCCGCCGGCCTTTGCAGTCTGTTCCGCCAGTATCGATGTCATCGGCCGCCTCCTGCTGGTCTGCCGTCGGGTGCGGCGGCCGGCCTGACAGGGGCCGCCGCCTACATTGTTGCGTAGGTAAACATTCTGGTCGCGAGCGGTTGCTGCTGCCCTTGACGTGGATCAAGTCGATCCGGCGGCACGGCGGCGTGGGGGATAGGCTGGGCTGGGCAGCCCGAGGATCGCGTCAGTGTTTCGGCATGGCCCCGTGCCCGCCGTGCGCGGCGGCGCCCAGCGCGCGCACCGGCGCCTGCACGTCGACCGTCTCGCGCGTTCCGTCGGCCTTCTCGAGCACCAGCGTCAGCGGCACCGTTTCGCCGGCCTTCAGCGGCTTCTTCAGGTTCATCAGCATCAGGTGGTAGCCGCCCGGCTCCAGGGCGACCGCCTTGCCGGCCGGCAGGTCGAGGCCGCCGATGGCGCGCATGCGCATCACGTTGTTCTCCATCGCCATTTCGTGGATCTCGACCACGCCGGCGGCGGGCGAGCGCGCCTGCACCAGGCGTACGGCCTGGGCGGAGTCCAGTTTCATGAAGGCGCCGCTGGCGGTCTGCTGCGGCACCGTCGCGCGCACCCAGGGGTCGGTGACGGTGACCTGGGCGAAGGCGGCGCCGGCGAGGGCGGCGTACAGGATCGAGGCGCTCAGGAAGCGTTTCATCGTTGCGGTTCCATGTCGAGAAGAGTCATCTCCGGCGCGGGCGCCGGGGCGGTGTTTCCGGTCCGGCCGCGCGGGACGACGTGCGCGGCGTTCGGGCCGTCGATCCGCCCGCGGTCGCGGCGGGCGGCGGTGCAAGCGTGGGAGGCGCTATGCAGCGAGGGGCGGTGCGCGCGGATTGGCGGGCGACCAGCCGTCCGTGCGCTGGCGCGCCGCATGCGCGGTCGCGTGCGGGACGGTGAAGGGCGCGAGCGCGAGCACCGCGCCCGCGACGAAGGCCGAGGCGAGGCCGGGCTGCGCCGGTGGCCACGGGCACCAGGGACAATGCGCGCCCGTGGAGCCGGCCGGCCGCTGCGGCTGGCCCGGCAGGGTGTCGGCGAGGGAGGGAAGCGCGTGCCCGGCCGGACTCGCCGAGCAGGTCGCGCCGGCCAGCATCGCGGCTTCGGCGTCGCGCGCCAGTGCCCCGGCGATCGCCGGAGCGAGCGCCGGGACGAACGTCTCGAGCACGATCGCGAGGCAGGCGATCCATGCGGCGAGACGGCGGTGCTGCCACGGCATCATCGGACGATTATATCGGCGGCCCCGCGCGTCGATATCTACAGGGCCTGGCGCCCGAGCGGCTCGGCGATGCAGCGCGTGACCACCGGCGGCTCGGGACCGAGATGGAAGGCGAGGCGGCGCGCGCGCAGGGTGACGTCGGAGGCGGTGACGCGGTCGAAGCGGCGCAGGTGCTCGACCCACGACTCGTCGACGAAATACTCGAGGTAGCGCCCGGGATCGTTGGCGTCGCGAAACAGCTCCCACGACAGCGCCCCCTGGCGCAGGCGGCTGCGGCGGCTCTCCTGCATCACGCGCCGGAACTCCTCGGCGCGCGCCGGATCGATGCGGTACTCGATGGTCGTGAGCACCGGGCCGTCGTCCGGCCCGATCTGCGTGCCGGCCACCGGCGCCTTCCACGACTGCGACGGCGTGAGGTCTTCCTCGGGGCCGCCCTCGATCAGGTAGCGGCGGGTGAGCCAGGAAGCGGCGGTGCCGGCCAGTGCCGCCGCCAGGAAGCTGGTGCTCACATTGCTCACGGCGGCCACCTGGCCCCACACCGCGGCGCCCAGCCCGCTGCCGCCCATGAGCGCGACCTGGTAGGTCGACATGCCGCGCGCGCGCACCCAGTCGGGCAGCGCCAGCTGCGCGGCAATGGCGATCGAGTTGGCCACGGTCAGCCAGGCCGCGCCGCTGACCACCATCATCGGCACCGCCACGTAGAGGTTGGGCGCGTAGCCCACCGCGACCATCGCCACGGCTTGCACCCAGGAGCCCACGCGCACCAGGTCGTCGCGCGTCCAGCTCTGGCGCAGGTGCGGCAGCACGAAGGCCGAGAGGATCGCGCCGAAGCCGAGGGAGGCGAGCAGCAGCGTGAACGTCCCCGCCGAGCCGCCCGGCATGTCGCGCGCCACCAGGGGCAGCAGGGCGATCAGCGCCGTGGACTGGGCGAAGAAGATGGTCACGCGCAGCAGCACGGCGCGCATCCGGCTCGATTGCCGCACGTACTGCGCGCCGACGCGGATCGCCCCGAGGAAGCGCTCGCCGGGCAGCGCGCTCGGCTTCTGCCGGCTCTTCCAGCGCAGGATGAGGAAGCCGGCGATCACCGAGAGCACCGCGTTGAGCACGAACACGTACTCGGTGCCGATGCCGGCGATCAGCGCGCCGGCCACCACCGGCCCGATGATGCGCGAGGCGTTGGTGGCCACGCCGTTGAGCGCCAGCGCCGCCGGCAGCTGGGCGCGCGAGACCAGCTCGGGCACGATGGCCGAATAGACCGGCCAGCGCATCGCCAGCCCGATGCCGTTGAGGAAGGTGAGCAGCAGCAGCAGGGTGGGGTTGATCGCGTCGGAGATGATCGCCAGCGACAGGATCGACGCCGTGCCGGCCACCCAGAACTGCGTGGCCACGAAGTAGCGGCGGCGATCGAGGATGTCGGCCAGCGCGCCGCTGGGCAGCCCGAGCAGGAACACCGGCATGGTGGAGGCGGTCTGCACCAGCGCCACCATCACCGGCGAAGCGACGAGCGTGGTCATCAGCCAGGCGGCCGCCACGTCGTTCATCCACATGCAGGTGTTGGCGGCGATCCAGACCACCCACAGCATCCGGAACACCGGGTCCGCCAGCGGTGCCCAGGCAGCGGTCGACTCGGCCGCTGCCTCCTCGGGCGGCGTCTCGCCCATCAACTCACTGGTTTCCCTGTTTCACTGGACCAGGAACGGCCGGCCGGTGACCGGGGTGCTCGGCACGGCCATCTCCTGGCGGGCCATCACGCCGGCTTCCCAGCCGAGGCGGCCGGCCTCGACCGCGCGCGCGAAGGCGGCGGCCATGCGCACCGGATCGCGCGCCTGGGCCACTGCGGAATTGATCAGGACGGCGTCGAAGCCCAGCTCCATGGCGAGCGCTGCGTGCGAGGGTGCGCCGATGCCCGCGTCGACCACCAGCGGCACCTCGGGCAGGCGCTCGCGCAGCGTGCGCAGCGCCGAGGGGTTGAGCAGCCCCTGGCCCGAGCCGATCGGCGCGCCCCACGGCATCAGCACGCGGCAGCCCACGTCGAGCAGGCGCTGGCAGGCGATGAGGTCGTCGGTGCAGTAGGGGAAGACCTCGAAGCCGTCCTTCACCAGCTCCTCGGCGGCGGTCACCAGCTCCCACGACTCCGGCTGCAGCGTATGCTCGTCGCCGATCACCTCGAGCTTGATCCACGGCGTGCCGTACAGCTCGCGCGCCATCCTGGACAGCGTCACCGCCTCGCGCGCAGTGCGGCAGCCGGCGGTGTTGGGCAGCAGGCGCGCGCCGCTCGCGCGCACCATCTCCACGAAGCCGTTGTCCGACCCCGCGGCGAGCATGCGCTTGACGCCCACGGTGACCACCTGCGCGCCCGAGGCCGCGATCGCGTCGCGCAGCACCTGCGGCGACGGGTAGCGCGCCGAGCCGATCATGAAGCGGCTCTCGAGCTGCGTGCCGTATACGGTGAAGGGTCCTGCGGGCATGGTTCAACCTCCGACGATGGCCTGGAACGTGGTGATGGAATCGTTGGTGCGCAGCACCGTGGCCGCGCGCGCCGTACGCGGCACGAACTCGGCGTTGACGGCGGTGGCGACCGACTTGGGATCGATGCCGCGCTGCGCGAGCACGTCGGCCAGCGTGGTGCCGGCGCGCACCTGCAGCGCCTCGCCGTTCAGCGTCACGGTCACGGTCACGGCCGGCGGCGAAGTCAATGCACGGGCAGGCATGATGCGATCAGGTCCTCGACGAGGGCGGGCGCGAGCAGCCAGCCGTGGCGGAACAGGCCGTTGATGCGCGCGAGCCCGGGCTCGTGCTGCGTCAGCGGCTGGTTGTCGGGCAGCGCCGGGCGCAGGTTGGTCTCCAGGTGGACGATGCGCGCCTCGGCCAGCTCGGGAACCGCGCTGTGCGCGGCGGCCATCAGCTCGAGCGCGGTGCGCAGGCTCACCGGCGAGCGATCCTCGCTCTCGATCTCGCTCGCGCCCACCACCACCAGGTCGCCGGGGCGCGGCACGAGGTATACGCGATGCCGCGGATGCAGCAGCCGCAGCGGCCGCGCCAGCGGCACGCCCGGCGCGTGCAGCCAGATCACCTCGCCGCGCACCCCGCGTACCGGCAGCTCGGGGCGCGCGCCCAGCCCGCGCACGTCGATCGCCAGGTCGAAGCGGTGCCTGGCGCCGTCCATGGTCTCGATGCATCCCGGCGAGACGCTGCGCGCGCGCTGCCTCCAGTGCCAGTGCACGCCGGGCGCATCGTGCGCCAGCGCGGCCAGCAGCGGCGCGGGCAGCACCTGCGCCTCGCCCGGCAGCAGCCATGCGTGCATGCCGGGCGCCACGGCCGGCTCGAGCGCGGACAGCGCGGCGCGATCGAGCGGCTGCGGCGCGGGCATGCCCGCATGCAGGGCCGGCGCCTGCTCGAGGCGCGCGAGCACGCGCTGCGCCGCGCCCAGGTCACCGGGATGGGCCACCATCAGGCTGCCGCGCTGGCAGAACAGGGGCTCGGGCTCGTCGGCTGCGGCAGGGTCGGCCGCGCCGGAGATGGTCGAGGCGGAATCGGTCGAGGGGGAGTCGGTCGCGGCTGCAGCGGCGGCCGAAGCGCAGGTACCGCCCGCGGCGTCCGTTCGGCCGGCGAGCGCCGCGGTGATGCCGCGCCACGATTCGATCGAGCGCAGTCCCAGTACGGCGACCTCGATGCCGCCGCTCTCGAATTCGGCCAGCGGGCTGAGCATGCCGGCAGCCGTGAAGCCCGCGGCGCCGCGCCCGTCGTGCGCCGGCTGCGGGCCCGTGGCCGGATCGAATACCTCCACGCGGCAGCCGCGGTGCGCCAGCTGCCACGCCAGCAGCCGCCCGAGCACGCCGGCGCCGGCGATGCCGACGTGCACGGCCGATGCGCGCGGGCGCGCATCCTGTCGCGCCGTCGGCGCAGCATGCAGGGAATCGGGTGCGTTCATCGGGTCTCCGGCACGTACATCGCATGTGCTCCGGAGATCGCCGCGACGCCTGGAAGACCGCCGCAGGGCCCGATTCCGACACCGGCAAGGCCGGGCGGTGCGGGCCGGGGCGACGGATCGCTCTTCTTTCGCCGGTCCTAACCGGATCAAGTTCTCGGGTTCAGGCCTGGGCCCGTCTCAGCGTGCTGCGCACCCCGGAGCAGATCGCCAGTCTAAGCGCGGCGGCAGGGGGAGGCAAGCGAAGGGCCGCGCGAAGGGCCGCGCGAAGGACCGCTGCAGGGGCCGCCAGCGACGGGCCGCCGGCGAAGTGCAGCCGGCGCCGGCTCAGGGCGTGCGCGCCAGCTGCCGGTACACCTCCTCGGCCAGCGCCAGCAGCGTGGCGCGATCGGTCTGCGCCGACAGCGCATAGCCGAAGCGGCCGTCGACCCAGTAGAAGGCGGAGAGCCCGCCTTCGCGGTCGAAGCGGAAGGCCGTGTCTGCGGCCGTCGGGCCGGCGTCGGCCACGTAGAGCGTCAGCCGCGCGCCCCCGGCGTCCTGGTACATGAACTGCGCGCGTGCGCCCTCGGTGCCCGGCAGCAGCCGGCCGCCGACCAGCGACCAGCCGGCCGCCTCCAGCGAGGGCACGGTCAACGGCGCGCCGAGCCGCTTCGAGAGCCACTGCACCAGGTGCTCGTGCTGCGCGGCCGCGACCTCGACCGGATGACGCACCTCGGGTGCGTAGACGACGTGCGCGGCCAGCGCATCGCGCACGAAGGCCGGTGGCGCGGCCGCCACGCGCTGCACGGGCGGCGCGAAGCGCACGTGCGATACCCAGCCGAGCGACCAGGACAGCGCTGCCAGCGCCGCCGCGGCGAGCCACAGCTGCGCGCCGCCCGTGCGCCATGCGCGTGCCCCGTGCGCCGCTGCAGCGACCGGCCGTGCCGCGCCGTACGCCGCAGGATCGGCCGACCGTGCTGCGCCGCGCTCCCCCGCTGCGCCGTCGGGTGCAGGGCTGCCCGGGGCGGCGCTCCCCGAGGCGGCCTCGAGCAGGCGCGGCAGTATCGCGTCGTCGAGCATCGTGCGGCCGAGCTCGCGCAGCGCCTCGTCGTGGCGTCGCCAGGCGTGTGCCTCGGCGCGCAGCGCCGCGTCGGCCTCGAGCCGGCGCTCGAAGCGGCGCAGCCGCTCGCCTTCGAGGCGGCCGTCGACCCACGCGTGCAATTCGTCCCGATCGGATGCCATCGTGTCAGTGCTTCCCTCTCACTTCAGGACCCGCAGCCTGGGGCCGGAACGCGGCGCATGCCCGGCGGCGGGCTCGAGCAGCGCGTGCAGGCCCGCGCGGGCGCGCGACAGGCGTGACATCACCGTGCCGACCGGCACGCCGACCACGGTGGCCACCTGCTCGTAGGACAGGTCCTCGAAGGCCACCAGCAGCAGCACCTGCCGCTGCGCTTCGGGCAGGGCGCGCAGCGCGTTCGCCAGGTCGAGCGCCGCTTCCCATCCGGAGGTGGGATCGGCGCCCGCCTCGACGTCGCCCTCGGCAGCCTGCTCAAAGCGGTGCCGCGGCCGCCGTCCGTCGCTGACGAACAGGTTGTGCATGATGGTGAACAGCCAGGCGCGCAGGTCCGAGCCCGCTCGCCATTGCGCCAGCCGTGCGCAGGCGCGCTCGAGCGTGTCCTGCACCAGGTCGTCGGCGGCGGCCGCGTCGGCGCACAGGAAGCGCGCGTAGCGGCGCAGCCGCGGAATCAGTGCGATCAGCGCTTCATGGGCGGGCGACACGCCATGCACCGTCGAGGAAACCGTCGCCGGTGCGATCACCGGCCTTCTGGTCACGCACGAAATAGTAGAGCGGCTTGCCCTTGTAGGCCCACTGCCGGCGCCCGTCGTCGCGGGTCACGACCGACCAGTCGCCCGAGGCGCGCGCGTCGTCCGCCACGTAGAACGGCGGCCAGTTGGTCGCGCATTGCCCGTTGCACGCGCTGCGCCCGGCATCGGCCGGATCGCGCGCGAAGGTGTACAGCGTCATGCCGCGGGCACCGGTGAGCGTGCCGTCGGCTACCGTCGCCGGGCTGCCGCCGCCGTATATCGTCCCCATCCCGCTGCATGCCGCCAGCAGCACGGCCGCCGCCGCCGCCATCATCGACCTGATCATGATCGTTCTCCCGGTGGACAGGCCGGTCCCGCGCCGGCCATGCACGGTGAACGCGCCGGGGGGCGCCGGTATTCCATCGGCAGCGCGGCTCAGGCGAGCCCGGCCTCGGCGAGGCCTTCGCCCGGCGCCGTGGCCGGACTCGTGCGTCCGGCCGCGAGCACCCGCGCGATGCGCTCGGCCAGCGGCTCGGCGGCGAGCGCATCGAGCATGAACGGCAGCTTGCGCCGCCAGTTGGGCGCGGCATCGGGCGTGCCGGGAACGTTACTCTGCTCGACGAGGGCGAACCAGTCTTCGGGCTGCACCATCATCAGCCTGGCGGGCGTGGCGGCGAGGAAGGCGTGCACGGCATCCACCAGATCGGACGTGAGCGGGCCGCGGGCGATCCCCGCCGGGTCCGCGCCGGGCGCGAGCCTGCCGTCGCTCGCCAGCGCCTCGAGCAGGCGCACGCGGTCGTGCTCGCGCCCGGCGAGCTGCGCCCGGTACGCTCCCTCGTCGGGGAACAGGCCCGCCTGCCGGCGCGACTGCAGGTCGCGGCCGATCCACCACCCGGCGAGCGTGGGCAGGTCGTGCGTGCCCACCGATACCAGCGCGTCGCGTGGATAGTCCGCCGGCGCCCGGAAGGCGCCCGCCGCGTCGCGCTCGAAGTAGAGCAGGCGGTACGACAGCGCCCCGGCGCGCGCCAGCGCCTCGCGCACGGCATCGGGCACGGTGCCGAGATCCTCGCCGATCACCAGGCAGCGCTGGCGATGGCTCTCGAGCGTCACGACGGCGAGCAGCTCGTCCAGCGGATAGCGCACGTAGGCGCCGTCGCGCGCGTCGCCCCCGGGCGGCACCCAGAAGAGCCGCATCAGCTCCATCACGTGGTCGATGCGCAGCGCGCCCGCCTCGCGCATGCCGGCGCGCAGCGCCAGCGCGAACGGTTCATGGCCGTGCGCGCGCAGGACCTCGGGAACGGGTGGCGGCAGCCCCCAGTCCTGGCCGCGCAGGTTGAAGTCGTCGGGCGGCGCGCCGACGCTCGCCGAGGCGGCCAGGCAGGCGCGGAACGACCAGCCGTCGGAGCCGGCGCGATCGGCCGCCACCGCCAGGTCGAGGTACAGCCCGATCGCCATGCCGTGCCCGCGGCAGCGCGCGGCGCCGCGCGCGAGCTGGTCCCAGGCCAGCCACTGGAGATACTCGTAGTACTCGATGTGCTCGAGCGCCTGCACGGCGTAGCTCGCCACCGCGGCGCCGTCCGGATCGTGGAATTCCGCCGGCCACGCCGGCCAGCCGTCGATCGAGGGATTTTCGGCGTGGAAGCGGGCCTGCAGCGCCTCGAACAGCGCATGGCGGCGCAGCGCGGCGCCGGCCTCGGTCTGGAAGGCACGGAACGCCGCCGCGCGCGGGGTGGCGCCGGCCAGGTGCAGGCGGCGGAAATGGTCGTAGAGCTGGCGCAGCACCTCGTGCTTGGCCGCCGATACGCCGCGGAAGTCGACCAGCTCGGAATCGCGCAGCGCCTGCAGCCGGGCGGTGAAGCCGGCCGAGCGCACGCGCGCGCGCACCGCCTCGGCCTCGGCCAGGTCGTCGAGCGATTCCACGTCGATGGACAGTGGATCGAGCCACAGGCGCGAGGAGGGCGCGTAGGGGCTGGCGCGCTCCGGGTCGTGGGTGAAGCGCGCGTGCAGCGGGTTCAGGCCGACGGCGGCGGCGCCGTGCGCGGCCGCGATGTCGACCAGGGCGAGCAGGTCGCCGAAGTCGCCCACGCCCCAGTTGCGCGGCGAGCGCAGGCCGTAGAGCTGCACGCTCCAGCCCCACAGCCGCGCGCCTTCCTCGAACGCCGCGGGCTGCCAGCAGCGCGGCGGCGCGGCGATGATCAGCACCTCGGCCTCGATGCCTCCGGCGCGTAGCGCCAGGCGGTGGTAGCCGGCGGCGAGCGGCGCCTCCAGGGCGAGTGAACGCGCCTCGTACGGCTCGCCGTCGACCTCCGTGCATTCGAGCAGCTCGAGCGTGTCGAGCTCGGCCTCGCCGCTGCGTGCCTCGCCCGTCTCGCTGGCCAGATGCCATGCCAGCCGCTCGCGCGGGCCCGGCCGCGGCAGGCGCAGGCGCAGGGCGAAGCCGGGCGCCGGTGCGGCGAGCGCGAGCACCGGTTCGGCAAGCCGCCGCCAGTGACGCGCGTGCGCCTGGTCCAGTCCGCGCGCGAGTTCTTCGTTGCTCGCGGCGGCCACTCCCATGTCGTGCAGCAGCGCGCGCAGGCTGGCGTCGGGGACTTCGTGACGCGTGCCCCAGATGTCGTGGAATGCGGCCTCGATGCCGAATGCGCCGGCCAGCCATTCGAGCCGCTGCCGCGACGACGCTTCGTTCATCGCCTTCCCCTGCGCATGCGCCGGCCGGCGCGCTTCACGCCGGGCCGCCGTCGCCGCCGCCTTCTCGGTGGGGCCACCAGCGATCGAGCAGCTGCGCGGCCCGTTCGCGGCCGCCGAGCCCGAAGGCGAGGGCCAGGGCGAACACCACGCCGGCCAGCACCACCAGGAAGCTCTCGCGCACGATCGCCCCGCCGATGCCGACCTGGTCGAGGGCGATCAGGACGACGAAGACCAGCACGGCGATGCGCGCCAGGCGGCCCAGCAGCGCGGCATCGAGCATGCCGATGCTGTTGCAGTAGGCGAGCACCGCGCCGGCCACGAAACGCGCGAAGTAGGCGCCGAAGGCCATGATGAGCAGCGCCACGACGAGCCGCGGCACGAACAGCACCACCTGGCCCAGCACGTCGGTGATGTAGGTCAGGCCGAGCCCGTTGAAGGCGATGACCAGGGCGGCCAGCACCACCAGCCAGTAGGCCAGCTCGCCGAAGATGCCGACCGCCCCCGAGCGCACGCCGCCCTGCCCGAGGAAGGCGTCGATGCCGGCGCGCTCGGTCATCACGTTGAAGTTCACTGCGCGCAGCGCCCGGGTCACCGCGAAGCGGGCCGCCTTGGCGATCAGCCAGCCGGCGAACAGCACCAGCACCGCCAGCAGCAGGCGCGGCATGAATGCCCCGACCTGGGCCAGGAACGCCCGGATCGGCTCGAGCATCATGTCGACATTGTTCATGGCCATGTCCTCCTTCACCCGGTTCGGGCCCAGTCCAGGATGCCGTGCAGCGGAACCGCGACCCAGGCCGGCCGGTTCGCGATCTCGTAGCGCAGCTCGTACATTGCCTTCTCGAGCTCGAGCAGCGCCAGCAGCGGACGCGCCGCCTCCAGCGACGCGAACAGCCCGGCGCCCGCCGTGGCGCGCCCGTAGCCGGCCAGGAACGCCTCGCGCGTCCCGGCCAGCCATTGCGCGACGGGCGTCTCGAAGCGGCGCGCTTCCTCGCCGCCGTGCGCGGCCTTCTCCAGCGCGCTCCAGCGCACGTAGTCGAACGAGCGCAGCATGCCGGCCACGTCGCGCAGCGGCGTGTGCCGCGCGCGGCGCTGCTCGATGGGGCGCGACGGCTCGCCCTCGAAGTCGGTGATCAGGAAATCGTTGCCGGCGAGCAGGATCTGCCCGAGGTGCAGGTCGCCGTGGTGGCGGGTGCGCAGCAGGGGAGTACGGATGCGCGCGGCGACGTCGTCGATGCGCGCCAGGACGCGCTCGCGCTGCTCCAGCACCTGCACGGCGAGCGCCCGCGCGTTCTCCGGGCACTGCTCGATGCGCCGGGCGAGCAGATCGAGCGAGGCCGCCGCCTCCTCGCGCACGTGCGCGCACCATGCCTCGATGTCGCCCGCAGCGGCGGGTTCTGGCCCGAAGGCGTCGCCGCTGCCGGCGGCAAAGGCGCAATGCAGCTCGCCCACGCGCAGCCCGAGCGTGCCGATCAGCTGGAGGAAACCCTCGTGCGTCTCCTCCGGCCCCTCGGCCTCGATGCGCAGCGCCTCGAGGAAGCGCTCCACGTAGTCGAGCGCCCAGGTCCAGCCGTCACCCTGGTTGGCGACGTACTTCTGCAGCAGCGCCAGGGTGGTCGGCACGCCATCGGCATCGAGGTACTGCAGCGATCCGGCCATCGGCACGCAGTACGGGAAGCGCGCTACCTCGGTGAGGTAGCGCCCGACCTCGATCTCGGGGTTCACGCCGTGCTGCAGCCGCCGGTATGCCTTGAGGAACAGGCGCTCGCCCAGCACCGCGATGCCGTTGCTCGACGACTGCGCGCCGCGCTGCAGCGCCAGTGGGGCGTCGAGGCTGCCGGCGATTCCGCCGAACGCCGCGGTGGGCTCGAAGGCGAGGGTGCCCGCGCCGAACGGCACGCGCCGGCCCTGGCCGATGGCGGCCACCAGCATGGTGCAGAACGATTCGTCGGCCAGCGCATCGGCGAGCACGCCGACCTCGGCCTGGCGGCGCACCTTGGCCAGTACCGCGGCCCCGAGCGCGCGGACCGGCGCCTCCTCCATGTCGCCCCACACCAGGCTCAGCGGCAGGAAGTACGAGGCCGGGGGCGCGGCGTCGGAACCTTCGGGCGTTCCCATGGTCTCCACGATCGCCATGAGCCAGTCGTGCTCGCCCTCGGCCAGCACGTCGAACTCGCGCAGCCGCACCTGCGCGAGCCGCGTGTCCTTGCCGGCGAACCAGCGCTGGTGCGCGAGGTAGCCGGGCAGCACCTGGCGCTCGAGCTGCTCGCGGGTCTTCTCGGCCATGCGGATGCGCCACGGCACCACGCGGTCGCGAAATAGGCTGGCCCAGCCGTCGAACATCACCACCAGCGGCAGGTCCTCGCGCGGCAGGTGCTCCTCGTGCCAGGACGGTACCTCGACGTCGCGCGCCAGCCGGAACCAGTAGAAGCCGTGCGCCGGCAGCGTCAGCAGATAGGGCAGCGTGCCGATCGGCGGGAACGGCGTGCGGCCCATCATCTCCACCGGCACCCGGTCGCGGAAGCGCCCGAGCGCGAGCTCCACCGGCTGGGCCGAGCGCGACAGGTTGGCCACGCACAGGATCGTCTCCTCGGCGGCGCCGTTCGGTGCCTCGCCGCTGCCTTCGTACTCGCGCAGGTAGGCGAGGATCTTGCGGTTGCCGGGCGACAGGAAGGCCAGGCGGCCGCGGCCGAAGGCGCGGCTGGATGCGCGCACCGCCAGCACGCGGCGCATCCAGTTCAGCAGCGACGAGGGGTCGCGCGTCTGCGCCTCGACGTTGACCGCCTGGTAGCCGTAGATCGGATCCATGATCGGCGGCAGGTACAGGCGCTGCGGATCGGCGTGCGAGAAGCCGGCGTTGCGATCGGGGCTCCACTGCATCGGCGTGCGCACGCCGTCGCGATCGCCGAGGAAGATGTTGTCGCCCATGCCGATCTCGTCGCCGTAGTAGATGATCGGCGAGCCGGGCATCGACAGCAGCAGGCTGTTCATCAGCTTGATGCGGTCGCGGTCGTTGTCCATCAGCGGCGCGAGCCGGCGCCGGATGCCGAGGTTGATGCGGGCGCGCGCATCGACGGCATAGGCGCTGTACATGTAGTCGCGCTCGCGATGGGTGACCATCTCCAGCGTCAGCTCGTCGTGGTTGCGCAGGAAGATCGCCCACTGGCAGGTATCGGGGATCTCGGGCGTCTGCTGCATGATCTCGACGATCGGGTGCCGGTCTTCCTGCGCGATCGCCATATACATGCGCGGCATGAGCGGGAAGTGATAGGCCATGTGGCATTCGTCGCCGTCGCCGAAGTACTCGCGCACGTCCTCCGGCCACTGGTTGGCTTCGGCCAGCAGCAGCCGGCTGGCGTGCCGCTCGTCGAGCATCGCCCGGATGCGCTTGATCACCGCGTGCGTCTCGGGCAGGTTCTCGTTGCTGGTGCCTTCGCGCTCGCACAGGTAGGGGATGGCGTCGAGGCGAAAGCCGTCCACGCCGATGTCGAGCCAGAAGCGCATGGCGCGCACCACGGCCTTGAGCACGCGGGGGTGGGCGAAGTTCAGGTCGGGCTGGTGGCTGAAGAAGCGGTGCCAGTAGTACGCCCCGGCCACCGAGTCCCAGGCCCAGTTCGAGGTCTCGGTGTCGCGGAAGATGATGCGCGTGCCCGCGTAGCGGTTGGGGTCGTCGCTCCAGACGTAGAAGTCGCGCTTGGACGAGCCGTGCGGCGCGCGTCGCGCGGCCTGGAACCACGGGTGCTGGTCGGAGGTGTGGTTGACCACCAGCTCGGTGATCACGCGCAGGCCGCGCCGGTGCGCCTCGCGCACGAAGGTGCGGAAGTCGTTGCGCTTGCCGTATTGCGGATGCACGTTGCGGTAGTCGGCCACGTCGTAGCCGTCGTCGCGCAGCGGCGAGGGGTAGAAGGGCAGCAGCCACACCGTGTTGACGCCGAGGTCGCGGATGTAGTCCAGCTTCGAGGTGAGCCCGGGGAAGTCCCCGATGCCGTCGTCGTTGGAGTCGCGAAAGGCCTTGACGTGCAGCTGGTAGATGACCGCGTCCTTGTACCAGAGCGGATCGTCCGCGGCCATCCCGTGGTCGCTCACTCCTGCCTCCGTTCAGAGGAAGTAGTCGAAGTCCTGCTCGCGGCGCAGGCGCCGGCGTACGCGCAGCACGTGGGCCGGCATGCGCGCCGGATCGAGCCGCACGTAGTTGCGCGCGCCGTGCCACAGGTAGCGCGCGCCCGAGAGCAGGTCGTGCATCTGGTAGGGGAGGTCCTCCGCGATGCCGAGCCGCCGCAGGTCGAGCTCGATCCATCCTGCGTGGGCGTGCTCCGGATCGAGGTCCACCACCACCACGATGGTGTTGTCGGCCTCTTCGCAGCGCTTGGCGTAGCAGATCAGCTGCTCGTTGTCGGTGGCGAAGAAGCTCAGCCCGTCGTTGGACTGCAGGGCCGGGTTCTCGCGCCGGATGCGGTTGATCAGCGTCACCAGCGGGGCCAGGCTGTCGGGCCGCTCGATCGGCCAATGACGCAGCTGGTACTTCTCGGAGTCGAGGTATTCCTCGCTGCCGGGCTCGCGCGCGACGTGCTCCATCAGCTCGAAGGCCGGCCCGTAGATGCCGTAGTTGGCCGACAGGGTGGCCGCCAGCACCAGCCGCGCCGCGAACGCCGCCCGTCCGCCGTACTGCAGCGTCTCGGTGAGGATGTCGGGCGTGTTGGGCCATGCGTTGGGGCGCAGGTAGTCGCGCCCGGGGCCGTGCGCCAGCTCGGTGAAATAGTCGGTCAGCTCGTGCCGGGTGTTGCGCCACGCGAAGTAGGTGTAGGACTGCGAGAAGCCCAGCCTGGCCAGCTGGTGCATCACGGCAGGGCGGGTGAACGCCTCGGCCAGGAAGATCACGTCGGGGTGCGCGCGCCCGACGCGGTCGATGAGCCACTCCCAGAAACCGAACGGCTTGGTGTGCGGATTGTCGACGCGGAAGATCCGCACGCCCTGCCCGATCCAGAACTCGAACACGCTCTCCAGCTCGTTCCACAGGGCGCGCCAGTCGGGCGTCTCGAAGTCGAAGGGGTAGATGTCCTCGTACTTCTTGGGCGGGTTCTCGGCGTACTGCACCGTGCCGTCGGGGCGGCGGCGAAACCACTGCGGGTGGGCCGTCACGTAGGGATGGTCGGGGGCGCACTGCAGCGCGATGTCGAGCGCGATCTCCATGCCCAGCTCGTGCGCCCGCGCCACCAGACGGCGCAGGTCCTCGAGCGTGCCCAGCTCGGGGTGGACCGCCTTGTGGCCGCCCTCGTGCGACCCGATCGCCCACGGGCTGCCGACGTCGCCGGGCTGCGCCGGCACGCTGTTGTTGCGCCCCTTGCGCTGCAGCCGCCCGATCGGATGGACGGGCGGCAGGTAGACGACGTCGAAGCCGAGCCCGGCCACGTAGTCGAGCCGCGCCAGCGCGTCGGCGAGCGTGCCGTGGCGGCCCGCCACCGGCGCGGCCGAGCGCGGAAAGAGCTCGTACCACGAGGAGAAGCGCGCCCGCGGCCGATCGACCGTCAGCGGCAGCTCGACCGGCCAGACGGCCTCCAGGCGCCGGTCGGGATGGCGCGCCGCGATGGCGGCCGCCGCTTCGTCCAGGGCGATGGCGCGCAGGGCGGCCGGGTCGACGGCGCCCTCGAGCGCCGCCGCCCATGCGGCGAGACGGTCGCGATCGGCGAGGTCCGCGTCCGTGCCGGCCTCGCCGGCCCGTGCCGCCGCTTCCCGGATCAGCGCCGCGCCCGTCTGCGCGGCCAGGCGCAGGTCGGCGGCGTCCTGGCGGCGCGCGAACTCCCTGCGCCAGGTGGCGAAGGCGTCCACCCAGGCTGCCGCGCCGTAGCGGTAGCGCCCGGGCTCGGCGGCGATGATCCGGGCAAGCCAGCGGTCGTCGCCCGCCGGCGCCATCTCGACCTCCTGCCACTGCGCCGCGTGCTCGGGGCGCCAGCGCAGCATCGCGCGCAGCGCATCGTGGCCGTCGACCAGGCACACCGCCACGACCTCGAGCGGCTCGCCGGCCGTGCGCTTGACCGCGTAGCGGCCGCCGTCGATCGCCGGCGCGACCGCCGCGATCACCGCGCGCACGCGGCCGTCGGCGACCTCAACCATGGTCGGCCTCTTCATCGGCAGCCTCGGCCATCGGCGCAGCCTCGATCGTCGGCACGGCCTCGGTCGTCGGCTCGGCCTCGCGCAGGATCACCGCGCCCAGCGGCGGCAGCGTGAGCGTCACCGTGTAGGGTTGGCCATGGGAGGGCAGCGGCGCCGCCTCGACCCCCCCGAGGTTGCCCCAGCCGCTGCCGCCGTAGATCGTGGCGTCGCTGTTGAGCAGCTCCTCCCAGCGGCCCGGCCGGGGAACGCCGAGGGCGTAGTTGGTGCGCGGCACCGGCGTGAAGTTGCACGCCACCAGCAGCGGGCGCCCGCCCTCGCGCGGCTGGCGCAGGAACGCGACGACGCTGTGCCGCGCGTCGCTGCAGTCGATCCACTGGAAGCCTTCGGCGGAGAAGTCCTGCTGGTGCAGCGCAGGCTCGTCGCGATAGGCGCGGTTCAGGTCCGACACCCAGCGCCGCAGCCCGCCGTGCTCGGGCCGGGAGAGCACCCACCACTCGAGCTCGCCGTCGTGCGCCCATTCGCGGCGCTGGCCGAACTCGCCGCCCATGAAGAGCAGCTTCTTGCCCGGGTGCGTCCACATCCAGGCGTAGAGCAGGCGCAGGTTGGCGAACTGGCGCCAGGTGTCGCCGGGCATCCTGCCGATCAGCGAGCCCTTGCCGTGCACCACCTCGTCGTGCGACAGCGGCAGCACGAAGTTCTCGTTGAACGCGTACCACAGCGAGAAGGTGAGCTTGTCCTGGTGGTACTTGCGGTTGACCGGATCCTCGCCCATGTAGTCGAGCGAGTCGTGCATCCAGCCCATGTTCCACTTCATCCCGAAGCCGAGCCCGCCGAGCGAGGTCGGGCGCGACACCATCGGCCAGGCGGTGGATTCCTCGGCGATGGTCATCGCGTCGGGGTGGTCGCGGTACACCGCCTCGTTGAGCCGGCGCAGGAACGCCACCGCCTCGAGGCTCTCGCGCCCGCCGTAGCGGTTGGGGATCCACTCGCCCTCGCGGCGCGCGTAGTCGAGGTACAGCATGGAGGCCACCGCATCCACGCGCAGTCCGTCGACGTGGTAGCGCGCGAGCCAGAACAGCGCCGACGACAGCAGGAAGGCCGCGACCTCGTTGCGGCCGTAGTTGAAGATGCTCGAGCTCCACTCCGGGTGGAAGCCCTGCCGGGGATCGGCATGCTCGTACAGGTGCGTGCCGTCGAAGCGCGCCAGGCCGTGCGCATCGGTCGGGAAGTGCGAGGGCACCCAGTCCAGGATCACCCCGATGCCGTTGCGGTGCAGGTGGTCCACCAGGTACATGAAGTCCTGCGGCATGCCGTAGCGCGCCGTAGGCGCGAAGTAGCCGGTGGTCTGGTAGCCCCAAGAGCCGTAGAACGGATGCTCGGTGACCGGCAGCAGCTCGACGTGCGTGAAGCCGGTCTCCAGCACGTAGGGCACCAGCGCCTCGGCCAGCTCGCGCCAGGACAGGAAGTCACCGCCGCTGCCGCGCCGCCACGAGCCCGCGTGGACCTCGTAGATCGAGATCGGCGCATCGAGCGCGTTGCGCGCGCCGCGCCCGGCCATCCATTGCGCGTCGCCCCATTCGTAGTCCAGCGTCCATACGCGCGAGGCGGTACGCGGCGGCGTCTCGGCGAAGAAGGCACAGGGGTCGGCCTTGTCGAACGCCTCACCGCCGTCGCCCGGAACGATCCGGTACTTGTAGGCCTGGCCCGCGCGCGCCTGCGCCGCGCGCCCCTCCCAGATGCCCGAGCCGTCGGCACGCGGCGCGAGCGGGTCGGCGTGCGCGCTCCAGCCGTTCCAGTCGCCGATCACCGATACGGCGCGCGCATTGGGCGCCCACACCGCGAAGCGGGCGCCAGGCTGCGCGCGGTCGACCTGGCAGCCGAGCAGCTCGTGCAGGCGGCCGTGGGTGCCTTCGCGAAAGAGGTAGATGTCGTGATCGGTGAACACCGGCGTCATCGAGGCCGCCGCACGCGCCGGTCGCGCGGCGCGGCCTACCCCAGCAATGCGTTCATCGGCGTGTTGGCGGTGACCAGGTGGTGCCGCGCCTTGTCCTGCAGCGCCTGCGGCAGCGGCACGCTCTGGTTCGTCTCCAGGCTGGCCTGCACGGCGACGCAGTCGCAGGTGGCGACCATGGCGCCGCTTTCCTCGTCGAACATCTGGTGCAGGAAGCGGAAGTACTTCTGGCCCACCGCCAGGAAGCCGCTCTTGACCTGCACCAGCTCGCCGCCGCGCAGCTCCCTGAGGAACTGGTAGTTCTGGCGCACGATCGCCACGCGCAGCGCCTGCTGCTTCATGGTGGCCGGCGTGAGGCCGATCGCGTGCAGCAGCAGCCATGTGGCCTGGTCGAAGCGCGAGACGTACATGCGCGAGTTCATGTAGCTGGAGGAGTCGTACTCCGATGCCAGAACGGCGCCCTTGAACGTGTAGACCCAGTCGGACATGGTACGGCCTCGCTCATGCGGTCCCGCCGAGCGGGACGAGATGTTCCTGCGCCCAGGCGACGGCCCACCTGGCCGCCACCTCCTCGGGCACGTCGCCGGAGTTGGCATCGTGCCGCAGCAGCTCGCCGGCGCGTCGCGCGCCCAGCTCGGCCAGCAGCTGGTCGAAGCGCTCCCCGCCCCGGCAGAACGTGTCGCCGTAGGTGCCGTCGCCCAGCGCGATCACGCCGTAGGTGACGCCGTCGAGCTTCGGGCGCACGGTTTCCAGGCTCTCGACGAGATCCTGGGCGTTGTCGGGCACGTTGCCGAAGCCGTAGGTGGAGGTGCAGATGAGGAACACCCCGCCCCCTTCGAAGACGTCTGCGCCCAGCCCGTCCATCATGCGCACCTCGGCCTCGTGGCCGGCCGCGCGCAGCGCCTGCTGCGCTTCCTGCGCGACCATCTCGGCGGTGCCGGTCATCGTTCCGACGAGGAGGGTGATCCGGATCCCCATTCCTGCGCTCCTTGCCCCGGCATTGTCATGCGCGCCGGATCGGTCAGGCAATAATGCACCATTCTCCGGCACGAGGATCCGGGCCGCGCGTCCGGCCACGCACCCATGAGGCATATTGCGATCATCGGCAGCGGCCCGGCGGGCTGCTACTTGGCCGATCACCTGCTGCGGCTCGCGCCCGATGCGCACATCGACGTGCTCGAACGCCTGCCGGTGCCGTTCGGGCTGGTGCGCTACGGCGTGGCGCCCGACCACCAGGGCACCAAGGCGGTGGTGCGCGTGCTCGATCGCGTGCTCGGGCGCGAGCGCGTCGGCTTCTTCGGCAACCTGGAGATCGGGCGCGACGTGCGCCTCGACGAGCTGAGGTCGCTCTACGACGCGGTGGTGCTGGCCACTGGCGCGCCGCGCGATCGCCGCCTCGGCATCCCCGGCGAGGACCTGCCCGGCGTGGTGGGTTCGGGCGCATTCGTCGGCTGGTACAACGGACATCCCGATCACGCGCCGCCGCCGCTGCGCTCGGTGCGCTCGGCGGTGGTCGTCGGCAACGGCAACGTCGCCATCGACGTGGCGCGCATCCTCGCCAAGTCGCCCGCCGAGATGGCCGGCTCGGATCTCGCGCCGCAGGTGCTGGAGCTGCTCGCCGCCCAGCCGATCGAGACCATCCACGTCGTCGGCCGGCGCGGCCCGGCCGAGGCGAAGTTCACCCAGCACGAGCTGGCCGAGCTGGGCGCGCTCGCTCGCGCCCGCCCGCGGGTGGCCGACCCTTCGGCCATCGCCGGCGACACGCCGATCGTCGAGGTGCTGCGCGGATTCGCCGCCGACACCCGGGAGGCGCCGGTCACCATCGTCTTCCATTTCGGGCTCGTGCCGGCGGCCTTTCTCGGCAGCGATGGGCTCGAAGGCGTGCGCTTCGCGCGCGCCGACGGCAGCGCACAGGAGATCGCGGCGCAGCTCGCGGTGACGTGCATCGGCTACCAGAGCGTCGCCTGCTGCAGCGCCGCCCCCGTCGCCGGCGTGTTCCCCAACCGCGACGGCCGCATCGACGAAGGGCTCTACGTCACCGGCTGGGCCAAGCGCGGCCCTTCGGGCACCATCCCCACCAACCGCACCGAGGCGCAGCAGGTGGCGCAGAAGATCGCCGCCGAGGCGCTGGACCACGGCCGCCCGGGCGGCGAAGGGCTCGCCGCGCTGCTGGCCGCGCGCGGCGTGCGGCGCGTCGATCACGCCTCGTGGCGCAGGATCGACGCGGCCGAGCAGGCGGGCGCCGCGGGCGATCGCTGCCGGCGCAAGTTCGACACCGTCGCCGCGATGCTGGAAGCGATCGACCTGCCGCGCTGAAGCGGCCTTTTCCCCGTCACGGCCTTCCACCTGGTCGGCATCAGTCGATGTCGACCAGCACCTTGCCGACGTTCGACATCGATTCGGTGGCCTCGTGCGCGGCGACGATTTCGTCGAGCGGGAAGCGTCGGTACACCTGGTGGCGCAGCCGATCGGCCGACAGTGCATCGCCGATCCAGCGCGTCGCCTGCTCATGCGCCTCGAGCGGCATCGCATAGACCAGCACGAAGCGCACCGTGAGGTCTTTCGCCAGCATGGGCCAGAACGGTACGGCCGGTTCGGGCACCGCATCCGAGGCGTAGGTGGCGATCACGCCGCCCGGACGCAGCAATTCGATATCGGTGCGCAGGTTCGTCCCGAAGGCCACCTCGATCACGCGGTCCAGCGGCGCGTCGGTACCGCAGACCGCGCGCACCCGCGCGGCCACGTCCGCTTCGCGGTAGTTGATGATTTCATCGGCGCCTGCCTCGCGCGCACGCACCGCCTGCTCGTCGCGGCTCACGGTGGCGATGACGCGCGCGGCACCGCCGAGCTTCGCGATCTGCACCGCATAGAAGCCCACCGCCCCGGCGCCGCCCTGCACCAGCACCGTACGACCAGTTACCGGGCCGTCGGCAAACACGCAGCGATGCGCGGTCATCGCAGGAACGCCCATGCAGGCGCCGGCTTCGAAGCCGGCGCCGTCGGGCAGCGGCACCGCCTTGTGCGCCGGCACCGTCGTGTATTGGGCCGCGGTGCCGAATGGCCGGCCCAGATTGGCTTCGTAGACCCAGACCCGCTGACCGATCCGTGTCGTGTCGACGCCGTCGCCGACCGCGTCGATGACGCCGGCGCCGTCCTGGTGCGGGATCACGAGCGGGAACGGCATCTGCGCGACGCGCAGTCCGCCGCGGTTCTTGGTGTCCGACGGATTCACCGCCGAGACATGGATGCGTACGCGCACTTCGCCCGGCGCGGGTACGGGCACGTGCTGCTCGCCGACGCGCAGCACGTTTCGCGCGGCGCCCTTGCGTTCATAGAAGGCGGCCTTCATGGTCGGATGTCCTGGCGGCGTCACGGAGTCGATGATAGCGCCCGATTTCTCGAACGCGCTCTGCTCCGAGCGGTCAGTTGTTCCGACGTCGTGCGCGCACGCCGCGCGCCGGCAGAGACCAGTCGGGAGGCGTGGCGGCCCAGTCCTTGAGGAAGCCGATGAAGCGCTTCACCCGCTGCGGCAGGCTCTGGCGGCTCGAATAGATGATGAAGATCTCGAGCGGCTGGGCCACGTGGCTGGTCAGCACGGGCACGAGGCGTCCGGCAGCCAGGTCTTCGGAAACCATGTAGTAGGGGTGCACGGAGATGCCGTGGCCGAGCAGCGCGGCATGGCGCAGCGCTTCCCCGAGGTTCGAGAAGATCGTCCCGCGCACGCGGATCGGTATCTCGCCGTCGCCGCCGACGAAACGCCAGATGCCGGTGGGAGACTTGATCGAATGCACCAGGCAGTTGTGCCGTTCGAGATCCGCCAGCGTCCTCGGCGTGCCGTGCCCGGAAAGATACGAGGGTGCGGCGACCAGCACTTGCGGCGCCCGGGTCAAGGGCAGGGCGACGTAGCTGGAATCCTGCAGCGCAGGGGTGATGCGGATCGAGAGATCGAGACCCTGCTCGATCAGCTTCAGGTCTCCGTCGTCGAAGATCAGCGAGAACTGGATATCCGGGTGCAGCCCGACGAACCTGGCGATCAGCGGCACGAGGTGGTGCGCGCCGAACGCCGGGGGGCTGCCGATGCGGATCACCCCGCGCGGGGTGTTCAGGGACTCGCGCAGATCCGATTCCAGGATCTCATATCGATCGAGCAGCTGTCGTGCGCCGTTCAGCGCCATCAGGCCGGCCGCGGTCAGGCCGACCTGCTTGGTCGTGCGGTTGAGCAATCGCGCGCCGAGCGTGTTCTCCAGGAAGGCGATGTGCTTGGTCACGCCGGCGCGCGAGATGCCCAGGTGGCGTGCCGCCCCGGCGAAGCTTCCGCATCGCACGACTTCGCCGAATACCTGGAGACAACGCAGCCTGTCCATCATCGGTCCAATTATCGTTCACGGATCGGAAACAGTTGATTCGCGATCGAATTCTAGCGCCGATCGGGTCGTTTCCATAGACTCCTTGCATGACACAGGAATCCGGCGATATCCGGCGTCTCGCCGGCTTCCTCGATTCGAGGAGATCGTTCACGAATCAGATCCTTCTGTGGCAGGCACCGGGAGAGAGTCCGTAGTTCGCCATGATCGCGGTCGAGAATTTCGTTCACGACGCCTCGGCTTCGCGGGTCGTCTTCCAGCCCGGTGCGATCGGCCGGATGGCCGCTGAGCTCGCACGGATCGGCGTGCGGCGCCCGCTGCTCGTCGCCGGGCGCCGCACGGCCGCTTCTCCGGTCTATGCGGAAGCGAAGGCCGCTCTGCACGGAATGATCCGGGCGGAGTTCACCGGCGTGCCCGAGCATTCGTCCGTCGATGCGGTGCGGCGCCTGCGCGACCTGGCGGCGGATGACGGCGTCGACGGATTCGTCGCGGTCGGCGGCGGCAGCGCGTCCGATACGGCGAAGGCGGCCGCACTCTGGCTGGCCGAAGGCGGGGAGCTCGATGACCATGCGAGCCGCTTCCGGCCGCCCGATGCGCTGGTCGTTCCCGAGCTGCGCAGGCCGAAGCTCCCGATCGCGGCCGTTCCCTGCACGGCTTCGGGGGCGGAGGTGACGCCGAGCCTGGGCGTGCGCGCGCCGGACGGGCACAAGCTGCTGTTCTCCGATCCGAAGCTCGCGAGCCGGCTGATCGTCATCGACCCGGCGGCCAATCTCTCGGTGCCGGCTGCGCTGATGCTGTCCACCGGGATGAACGGCCTCGCCCATTGCCTGGAAGGCCTGTACTCGAAGGTGCATACGCCGGTGACGACGGCGCTCGCGCTGCATGGGATCCGGCTGTTCCTCGAATCGCTGCCGCAAGTGGCCCGCCGCCCCGATTCGGTGGACGCCCGCGGCACCCTGCTGGCCGCGGCCCATCTGTCGGGTCGGGTCCTGCTGAATGCGCGTACCTGCCTGCATCATGCCGTCTGCCATGCGATCGGCGCGGTGGCCGGCGTCGCCCATGGCGACGCCAACAGCGTGATGCTGCCGCACGCGATCCGCTTCAATGCGGCGTCGGCGCCGGCGGCGATGAAGCTGGCCGCGGAGGCCATGGGTTGCGGCGAGGAATCGCGAGCTCAGGAAGCGGTCGCCGACCGCCTCGCGCGGCTGCAGGCCGAGATCGGCGCACCGGCCCGCTTGCGCGACATCGGCGTGCCCGAGGCGCTGCTGGCGCCGATCGCCGCCAAAGCCATGAACGAGCGCGGCCTCTACTTCAATCCGCGCCAGGTGTCCGGCGCGCAAGAGGTCGAGGCCATGCTGGAGCAGGCATGGTGAGCGCGAGCTCGTGCGCCCGGAGATGACGACCCGATGAAGCTGCTCAGCTACCTCGGTGCGGATGCGGCGCTGCGCTGCGGAGCGCTGGTCGGGACGCGCGTGGTCGACCTGACCGACGCGTGCGCGGAGCTCGACGTGCCGCAGGCCGTGCTCGACGAGCTGCGCCGTCGCGGAGCGGCTCCCGCGCCGGGAGGCTCGATGCGCGCCCTGCAAGCCGGCCCTGCAGGTCTGGCGCGGCTCGCCGGGACGGTGCGCGAGGCGGTCGCGCGCGGCGCGCTCGATCGCTGCGCGGACGTTGCCGGCCTGCAGTTGCTGGCGCCGGTGCCGCGCCCGGGAAAGATCGTGGCGGTCGGGCGCAATTACGGCGCCCATGCCAGGGAGACGGGGAGCGAGCCGGCCGACGTGCCGCGGCTGATCGCGAAGCTGCCGTCCAGCGTGGTAGGTCCCGGCGCGCGGATCCGGCCGCCGGCGGCCGTGCGCAAGCTGGACTTCGAGATCGAGCTGGCGGTCGTGATCGGCGTCTTTGCCCGCGAGGTGCCGCGCGACCGCGCGCTGCAGGCGGTGGCGGGCTACACCATCCTGGACGATCTGAGCGCGCGCGAATTCCAGTTCGACACCACGCCGCCGCAGACGACCTTCGCCAAGAGCATGGACGGCTTCTGCCCGATGGGTCCGTGGCTCGTGACGAAGGACGAGATGGAGGATCCGCAGTGCCTGGAGCTGCGCTGCGAGGTCAATGGCGTGACGATGCAGCGAGCCGGCACGGCCGACATGCTGTTTCCGGTCGATCGGCTGATCGAGTACATCACGCGCCACATGACGCTGGAGCCGGGCGATGTCATCGCCACGGGCACGCCGGCCGGCAGCGGCGCGTTTCGCGATCCCCCCGCCTGGCTCGCGCCGGGCGACCGGATCCGCATGGAGATTTCCGGCCTCGGCGTGCTCGAGCACGAAATCGCCTGATTCCCCGAGTCGAATCCAAAGGAGGGCATATGAAGCGGACCATGTTGGGATGTATCGCAGCCGCGTCGATCGTGGCGGCACTCGGCGCCGGCGGCGCACTCGCCCAGGACTATCCGACGCGGCCGATCAAGTTCGTGGTCGGATACGCCGCGGGCGGTCCGACCGACGTGATCGCGCGCGTGGTCGCGCAGGACGTGACCGCGAGCCTGGGCCAGGCGGTCATCGTCGAGAACCGCGCCGGTGCGAACGGCAACATCGGCACCGAGACGGTCGCGCGATCGCCGGCCGACGGCTACACGCTGATCGTCAACACGCTTTCGCACAACGTGAACCCGCTGCTCAATCCCGACAAGGCCAGATACGATCCGGTCAAGGACTTCGCGCCGGTGAGCCTGGCGGTGATACTGCCCCAGGTGGTCGTGGTGGCCTACGACTCGCCGCTGAAGTCGATCGCCGACCTGGTTGCCAAGGCCAGGTCTTCGCCGGGCGCCGTGACCTACGGTTCGGCGGGCAACGGGGGATCGGCTCATCTGGCCGGCGCCCTGCTCGAACTGCGTTCGGGCACGCAGATGCTGCACGTGCCGTTCCGCGGGAATGCTCCGGCGCTCACCGAGGTCATGGCGGGCCGCGTGGACTTCATGTTCTACCCAATGATCGGCGTGGCCGACCTGGTCGCGCAGAAGCGCGTGAGGGTGCTGGCCGTCACCACGCAGCAACCTCATCCGGACTATCCGGGCGTGCCCACGATGGCCCAGTCCGGGTTCCCCGGTTTCGAGGACTACGTCGGACCGGTCGGCTTCCTGGCGCCGGCCGGTACGCCGCAGCCGGTGCTGGACAAGCTCAGCACCGCGATCCGCGCCTCGCTCTCGAAGCCCGCGACGCAGGAGCGCCTGCGCGCGCTCGGCGCCGTGGTCGTCGGTTCGACGCCCGCGGAATACCAGGCCTGGCTCAAGGGGGATGCCGAGCGGTGGGGAGAGTTGATCCGGACCGCGAAGGTCCGGTCCGATTGAACGGACTGCGCGAACCGGGGAATCGATGAGCAAGACAGACCTGTCCGGCGCGACACAGGCGGACGTCGCCGCCATCGCGTCCGCTGCCGAAGAGTGGGTGCACGGCCCGTATCGGGCGGCGACGCGGCGCACGCCCGAACGCTGCCGATTCGTCGCCGACGTCGGCGTTCCGATCAAGCCGCTCTATACCCCTGCGGACGTCTCGGAACGCGGCATCGACTACCTGGGGGAGATCGGCTTTCCCGGCGAGTATCCCTTCACGCGCGGCGATCGCCCCGGCATGTTCCGTACCGAGCCGTTCGTCGTCTCGGCGTACTCGGGCTTCGGGGAAGCGCAGCAGTGCAACCGGCGCTTCCGGACGCTGCTCGAATGGGGCGCCGAACAGATCCTGGTCGCGCTGGATCTTCCGACCCAGTGCGGCTACGACTCGGACGACGAGATGGCCACCGCGGAGGTCGGGCAGGTCGGCGTGGCGATCGACACGCTGGCCGACCTGGAAGTGCTCTTCGACGGTATCGAGATCGATCGCGTCAAGCGGGTGGGCACGCTGGGCAACTCGATCGGTCCGATCGTGCTGGCGATGTTCGCCGCGCTCGGCGAGCGGCGCGGGCTGGACTGGAGCCGCTATACCGTCAACCTGCAGAACGATCCGCTGAAGGAGTACATCGCCAGGGGCACGCAGATCCTGCCGGCGCCCGCGGCGGCGCGGCTCGCGTCCGACTGCGTGGCCTGGTGCGTCGAGCACGCGCCGCACTGGTCGCCGATGACGGTCTGCGTCAATCACATCAACGCGGGCGGCGCGGGCTCGAGCCGCGCCACCGCCATCGCGCTGGCCAACGCGATCCACTACATCGAGACGCTGCTGGCGCAGGGATATGCGATCGACCAGGTGGCGCCGCTGCTGCACATGTTTCCGGACGAGCGCCACGACTTCTTCGTATCGGTCGCCAATCTCCGGGCGTTGCGCCGGACCTGGGCGAAGCTGATGAAGGAGCGCTTCGGCGCGACCGCTGCCGAGGCGATGGCGCTGCGCACCACCGTCTACGGCCACGGCCAGGAAACGCTGCAGGAGCCGCTGAACAACATCGTGCGCATCGGCTTCGGCACGCTGGCGTACGTGCTGGGCGGAGCGTCGTACGTCTATATCGCCTCCTACGACGAGGCGGTCTCCACGCCGACCGAGGAGTCGGTGAAGGTGGCGCTGCGCACGCAGCAGATCCTGGCGCACGAGCACGGCTTCACCGACACCATCGATCCGCTCGGCGGCTCGTATTTCGTCGAGTCGCTGACCCACGATATCGAGCGCCAGATCCTGGATGCGCTGGGCGAGATCGACGGGGCCGGCGGCGCGCTCTCGGTCATCGACACGGGACTGGGACGCCGCTGGATGACCGAGGGTGCCGTGCGCCGGCAGCGTGCGCTCGACAGCGGCGACCGCCCATGGGTCACCGTGAACCTGTGGCCGCAGCAGCCCGACGTGCCCAATACCGCGTTTCGCGTCGATCCGGAAACGACCCGTCGCCAGACCGGGCGGCTCGCGCGCGTGAAGGCAACGCGCGATCCGGCCCGCGTCGCGGCCGCGCTGGCCGCGATCGACGAGGCCTGCCGCAGCGGCGCCAACATGGTGCCGCCGGCGATCGAGGCCGTGAAGGCCCATGCGACGGTGGGCGAGATCTGCGATAGATGGCGTCGCCACTTCGGAACGTTCGAGCCGTCGACGGATTTTTGAGGGGAGATGGCGCCGATGGCTGCGGCCGACGACAAGAGGGTGCGCGTGCTCGTCGCGAAGATCGGTCTCGACGGTCACGACGTCGGGGCGCGGGTGATCGCGCGCGGCCTGCTCGACGCCGGAATGGAGGTGATCTATACGGGCCTGCGGCGCACGCCCGGGCAGGTGGTGCGCGCCGCGCTCGAGGAGGACGTCGACGTCGTGGGCGTGAGCATCCTCTCGGGCGCCCATCTCGCGCTGCTGCCGAGCGTTCGCCGGATGCTCGACGAGGCCGGCGCGCCCGACATCGGCCTGATCGCCGGCGGCGTGATTCCGCAGGAGGACATTCCGGCGCTCGAGGCGGCCGGCGTGGAGCGGGTGTTCCTGTCGGGGACGACGGTGCAGGAGATCGTCGGGCATATCGCCCGGCGCTACGGGGAACGAGGATGACTGCCGGTGCTTCGCTGGGCGCGCTGACGTTGCAGGCCGCACGCCATTTCGCCGATCGCGTCTGCCTGCGCTATGGCGACCGGTCGTGGACGTTCGCGGAGTTCTCGGCGCAGGCGAGGTCGATCGCCGCCGGCCTGGCGCATCGCCTCGAGCCCGGCAGCCGCGTCGGCCTCTTCATGGCGAACCGGCCCGAATACCTGCTGCTGCAGCTCGCCATCGAGCTGGCCGGGCTGGTAAGGGTTCCGCTGAACATGCGCTTCACCGCCCACGAAGTCGCCACGATCGTCGAGGATTGCGACGCGCGCGCGGTGTTCTTCGACGGCTCGACCCGCGATCGCGCCTCGGCGCTCGCCGCCCGCCTGACGCGGATCTGGTGGTGCCGGGTCGACGGCGACGAAGCGCTGGGCGGCGATCCGTGGCATCGGGCCGCGCAGGCGGACGGCGCGCCGCGCGACGGCGTCGCGCTCGATGCGCTGTGCTCGATCAACTACACGTCGGGCACGTCGGGCAGGCCCAAGGGCGTCATGCTGACGCATCGCAACTGGCTCTCGGTATGCCGCAACATGCTGGCCGACCGGGACATGCGGCACGACGACGTCGTTGCCCATATCGGGCCGCTGACCCATGCCAGCGGCACCTATTTCGTGCCGTGGTTCCTGCGCGGCGCCTGCAACGTGATCGTCGAGGGCGCGGCGATCGAGGGCCTGCTCGAGACGATCGGACGCGAGCGCGTGAGCGTGTTCACCTGCGTGCCGACGGCGCTCACCCGCATCGTCAATCATCCGGATCTCGAACGCCACGACCTGTCCAGCCTGCGCGCCATCGGCTACGGCGCCGAGCCGATCCCATATAACACGCTGGAGAAGGCGCTCGAGCGGTTCGGACCGGTCCTGACGCAGAACTACGGCCTGACGGAAGCGATGATGACGGTCGCGACGCTGCGCCCTGCGGAGCACTTCGTGTCCGACGCGGCCACCGGCCGCAGGGTGCCGCGGGTCGGATCGATCGGGCGGCCGTACACCTTCGTCGAGGTCGTGCTGCGCGACGGCAACGGCGAGCGGGTGCCCGAGGGCGAGGTGGGCGAGATCACGATCCGTTCCGATCACGTGATGCAGGGGTACTGGAACCGGCCCGAGGAAACCGCGAAAGTGCTGCGCGACGGCTGGCTGTGGACCGGCGACCTCGCCCGCTGCGACGAGCAGGGATTCATCACGCTTGCCGGGCGCAGCAAGGACATGCTGATCTGCGGCGGGTTCAACATCTATCCGGCCGAGGTCGAGGCCGTGCTCACCAGCCATCCGCGCGTGCTCGAGGCGGCGGTGGTCGGGACGCCGGATCCCGATTGGGGCGAGATCGCGGTGGCGTTCGTCACCGCGCTGCCGGGCACGGCGCTTTCCGCCGAAGAATTGCGCAGTCACTGCAAACCCGTGCTCGGCATGAAGACGCCGCGTGCGTTCCGGCTCGTCGATGCGCTGCCGAAGAACGCCAACGGCAAGGTCGACAAGCCGAAGCTGAACGCTGCGGCGGCCCGCATGGAGGAATGCGGCGATGTCTGACCAGGACGTGGTCGTCGTCTCGGTGGCGAGGACGCCGTTCGGCCGATTCGAAGGAGCATTGAGCGGGATCGACGGGCCGGTGCTCGGCGCGCTGGCGATCGACGAAGCGGTGCGCCGCGCCGGGATGCTCCCCGACAGCGTCGGTGCGGTCTATGGCGGGGTGGGCATGATCGCATCGGGGGTGCTCACGCCGGTGCGCCAGGCGGTGCTGCGCTCCTGCCTGCCGGAATCGACCCCATCCGCGGCCATCGACCGCGCCTGCTGCTCGGGCATGACCGCCATCGGGATCGGCTTCAGGGAGCTGCTGCTCGACGAGTCGGAGGTCGTGGTCTGCGGCGGGTTCGACTCGCTCAGCCGTACGCCGCTGCTGTGGCCGAGGGACCGCGCCAGGCGCATCGGCAACGTCGCCGTCGAGGATCCGCTGCTGCTGCGAGGCGCGGTGGTCGATCGGCCGATCGCGGTCTATTCCGGCGAAGAGGCGCTGCGCCGCGGCGTCGATCGCGAGCAGCAGGACCGCTGGGCCGTCGAGAGCCACCGGCGCTATGCGCGGGCCGAGGCGGCCGGACGGTTCGCCTTCGAGCGGTTCGCGGTGCAGGCGCCCGGCGGCAAGGGTGCGCAGATCCGCGTGGACACCGACGAGTCGCCGCGCCCCGATACGACACTCGAGAAGCTCGCCCGGCTCGAACCGGTCTACGGCGGCAGGACGATCACTGCCGGCAATGCCCCGGGCCTGAACGACGGCGCGGCGTTCCTCGTGCTCTGCCGGCGCGGCTACGCGCGGGCGCACGGCCTCGAGCCGCTCGCACGCATCGTCGACCATGCGCAGGTATGCGGCGGTCCGACCTCGGGGACCTCGACGCCCGCCGCGGCCATCGCCCGCCTCGCGCAGCGCAACGGGCGCGAGGTGCGGCAGTGGGACGGCATCGAGATCAACGAGGCCTATGCCGCCACGCCGCTGGTGAGCACGCTGGTCCTGGCCGATGGAGACGAACAGGAGGCGGCACGCCTGCGCGAGCGCACCAACGTGCATGGCGGCGCGGTCGCGATCGGCCACCCTCTCGGCGCGAGCGGGGCGCGCATCGTGATGTCGCTGATCAACTGCCTGAGACGTCGCGGCGGCGGACGAGGCGTGGCCGCGATCTGCGGCGGTTTCGGCCAGGGCGACGGCGTGATGGTCGAGGTCGGGTAGCGGGAATGTCCGAGCGGCCGATCGACATCCGGCAGGTGGCTCGCACGCTCAGCGCGGTCGAGAACCGCCGGCCCCAGGCCGATGCGATCGTGCGCGAGGCCTACCGGCAGGCGCGCCCGGTCCCGGTGGTGGGAATCGCCGGCCCCCCGGGCGCGGGGAAGTCCACCCTGCTCGACCATCTGGCGCTCCACTGGGCGCAGGCGGGCGAGCAGGTGGCCGTCATTGCCGTCGATCCGTCCAGCCCGTATACCGGGGGCGCGATGCTCGGCGATCGGTTCCGCATGGACCGTGCCAGCGCCCATCCGCGCGTGTTCGTGCGCAGCCTGTCTTCGCGCGGCCAGGCGGGCGGCCTGAGCCGGGCCGCGCAGGACGTGGTCACGGTGATCGGAGCGCTCGGCTTCGACCGCGTGCTGGTCGAAACGGTGGGCAGCGGCCAGGCGGACCTCGACGTGGCCATGCTGGCGGACTGCGTCGTCGTCGTCTCGGTGCCGGGCCTCGGCGACCAGATCCAGGCGGCCAAGGCGGGCATCCTCGAGATCGGCGACGTCTATGCCGTGAACAAGCAGGACCTCCCCGGCGCCGACACGGTGGCCGGACACCTGGAGGCGAATCTCGATCTGGTCTATCCGGGCCGCGCGGGCGTGAACGAGCCGGGCCGCACCGGCCGGCGCTACGCGGCGGGCGGCGCCAATCCGTCGGTGCATCGGAGGCATGGGGCAGCGCACGGGCCGGAATCGTTCTGGCGGCCTCCCGTCATGCGAGTGAGCGCCCGCGAGGGCGCGGGCATCGACGCGCTGGCCGGCACGATCGACGCATTCCTCGAGTGGCAGCGTGAGGGCGGGTGCGAGGCGCAGCGCCGGGTCGAACGGCTTCGAAGCCACGTCGCGCGGCTGGCGGCCGGGCGCCTGCTCGCGCTCGCCTCGCACGAAGGATCCTCCGCCGAGCTGGGCCGTCTCGCGGAACGCGTCGCCTCGGGTGCGTCCACGCCGGACCAAGCCGCGGAGGTCCTTATCGATGTACTGTTCGAGAGCTGGCGCAGGCGGCGCGCGACTTGACGGACTTCAGGGCAGCCAGCCGGACGGGCCGGCCAGCGCGATCACGCCGAGCACCGCGAACAGCGCCGCCGCGACGCCGTGCACCAGCCGCACCGGCATGCGGGTGGCCATGCGGTCGCCGGCCAGCACCGCCGGCACGTTGGCGATCATCATGCCGAGGGTGGTGCCGGCCACCACCGGCAGGAAGGCGTCGAAGCGCGCTGCCAGGGCCACCGTGGCGATCTGCGTCTTGTCGCCCATCTCGGCGAGGAAGAAGGCCAGCAGCGTGGCGCCGAGCACTCCCAGCCCGGCGCCGCGCACCTGCACCGAGTCGAGCTTGTCGGGCACCAGCACCCAGGCGGCCATCGCGATGAACGACAGACCGAGCGCCCAGCGCAGGACCTCGGGTCCGAGCAGCGCGTTCAGCCAGCCGCCGACGGCGCTCGCCAGCGCGTGGTTGAAGAGCGTCGCGAGGAAGATTCCGGTGACGATGGGCAGCGGGCGCCGGTAGCGGGCGGCCAGCACGAGCGAGAGCAGCTGCGTCTTGTCGCCGATCTCGGCGAGCGCGACGATGCCGGTGGAGACGAGGAAGGCTTCCATGGGGCGATCGCGGGTCGGGCGGAGGGCGAGCCGATGGCAAGACACCGTCCGCCCGACCCCGGACGCGGTGCACCGCCAATGGTCTCGCCAGACGGCCGCGCGGCGGCGGCCCCATGCGCGCCATGCTTCGATGACGAAGCAAGCATGTTGACGCGCATCCCCCGCGAGCGGGGGCGGCTACTCCCCAAGGACGGGCGCAGTATAGCAGCGCTGCCCGGGGCGCGATCGGCGGGGGCGGCCTCGTCCCCTTGCCCTTACCATATCCGGCCGCCTCGACTCCCCCGCACATGCCCGAACCGCCCCTTCGACCCGAGCAGCGCGCCGGCGTCCTCGACGACCCGTCGCTGCGCGACGCCGGCGAGGTGGCGCGGGCGCTCGGCACCGACCTCGAGCGCGGGCTGGGCGCGCAGGAGGCGGCGCGCCGCCTCGCGCGCGACGGCCCGAACGAGCTGCGCGCAACGCCGCCGCCGCCCGCCTGGCGCCGCCTGCTCGCCCAGTTCCGGGACCCGCTCGTCTACCTGCTGCTGGCCGCGGTGGTCATCTCGCTCGCCGCCTGGGCGATCGAGGGCGCGGCCGGCTGGCCGGTGGACGCGCTCGTCATCGCCCTGATCGTCGCGGCCAACGGCATGCTCGGCTACATGCAGGAGGCCAGGGCGCAGAACGCGGTGGCGGCCCTGGCGCGCATGACGGCGGTCACCTCCGCGGTGGTGCGCGACGGCCGCCTGCAGCGCGTGCCCAGCGCCGCGCTGGTGCGCGGCGACCTGCTGGTGCTGGGCGAGGGCGACGCCGTGGGCGCGGACGCGCGCCTGGTGCAGGCTGCCTCGCTGCGCGTGCTGGAAGCCTCGCTCACCGGCGAGAGCGAGGCGGTGCTCAAGGACGCGGACACGCTGCCCGAACCGGCGGCGCTCGGCGATCGGCTCGACATGGTGTTCAAGGGCACGGCCGTGGCGCAGGGCACGGGCCGTGCCGTGGTGACCGCGACCGGCATGCGCACCGAGGTGGGCTCGATCGCCGGCATGCTCGAGTCGGCCGAAGAGGCGCCCAGCCCGCTGCAGAAGGAAGTGGCGCGCATCGGGCGTACCCTCGGCGTCGCGGTGCTGGTCATCGCCGCGGTGGTGATGGCGACCGTGTTCGTGATCTCCGGCGTGCGCACGGCCGGCGGCGCGGTCGAGATCCTGCTGTTCGGCGTGTCGCTGGCGGTGGCGGCGGTCCCCGAGGGGCTGCCGGCGATCCTCTCGGTGGTGCTCGCCCTCGGGGTACAGCGCATGGCCCGGCGCAACGCCATCGTCAAGGAGCTCTCCTCGGTGGAGACGCTCGGCTCGGCGTCGGTGATCGCCGCCGACAAGACCGGCACGCTGACCCGCTCGGAGATGACCATCGTGCGCCTGATCACCGCCTCGGGCACCGCGCGCCTGACCGGCGTGGGCTACGCGCCGCACGGGCGCCTCGAGTGCGAGGCCAGCGGGACGCCCGGCGAGGCGATGCTGGCCGAGGACATCGTGGTGCTCAGCGGCGGCAGCCTCGCCGGCAACGCCGCGCTGCACCAGGGTCCCGATGGCCGGTGGCAGATCCAGGGCGACCCGACCGAAGCGGCGTTCCTGGTGGCCGAGCGCAAGGCCGGCCTCGCCGAGCGGCGCCGGCGGCGCTTCGCGCGCGTCGGCGAGATCCCGTTCACCTCCGAGCGCAAGATGATGTCCACCATCGAGGTGGACCACGAGCACGGCGGGCAACTGGTGGTGATCGCCAAGGGCGCGCCGGACGTTCTCCTCGGGCGATGCAGCCGGATGCGCGCCGGCATGGAGGTCGTCGACCTGGACGAGCGGTCGCGCGCGCGCATCCTCGCCGAAGTCGACGGGCTCTCCGACGCGGCGCTGCGCACGCTCGCGGTGGCCTATCGCCCGCTCGAAGCGGGCGAGGACCCCGACGATGCGGCGCGGCTCGAGCGCGACCTGATCTACGCCGGCACGGTGGGCATCATCGACCCGCCGCGCGAGGAGGTCGGGCCGGCCATCGGCGAGGCGCGCCGCGCCGGCATCCGGGTGCTGATGATCACCGGCGACCACCCGCGCACGGCCGCGCGCATCGCTGCCGACCTCGGCATCGTCGAGGCCGGGGCCGGTGAGCACGCGGGAGCCGGCGTGCTCACCGGCCGCGAGCTCGAGCGGATGGACGATGCGGCGCTGGCCGAGGCGGTGCGCGCCACGTCGGTGTACGCGCGCGTGGAGCCGCGCCACAAGCTGCGCATCGTCGACGCGCTGCAGGCCGCCGGCCACGTCGTCGCCATGACCGGCGACGGCGTGAACGATGCACCGGCGCTCAAGGCCGCCGACATCGGCGTCGCGATGGGCATCACCGGCACCGAGGTCACGCGGGAAGCCGCCCGCATGATCCTCGCCGACGACAACTTCGCCACCATCGTCGCGGCCGTGCGCGAGGGGCGCGTCATCTTCGAGAACATCCGCAAGTTCCTGCGCTACCTGCTCTCGTCGAACATGGGCGAGGTGCTCACGGTGTTCCTCGGCGTGGTGCTGGCCGAGGCGATCGGCCTGGTCGGCCCGGGCGGAGCGGTGGTGCTGCCGCTGCTGGCGACGCAGATCCTGTGGGTCAACCTGATCACCGACTCCGGTCCCGCCCTGGCCATGGGCATCGACCCGCAGACCGACGACGTGATGGCGCGCAAGCCGCGCCCGTCGGACGAGCGCGTCATCGACGCGCGCATGTGGGCAGGCGTGCTCGAGGTCGGTGCGGTGATGGCCGCCGTGACCCTGCTGGCGCTCGACATGTACCTGCCGGGCGGGGCGATCGAGGGCAGCCGCGACGTGGCCAACGCGCGCACCGCCGCCTTCACCACGCTCGTGTTCGCGCAGCTGTTCAACTGCTTCAATGCCCGCTCGGAGTCGGCGAGCGCGTTTCGCCACCTGTTCGTCAATCGCTGGCTGTGGGGCGCGGTCGTCCTGTCGGTGCTGCTGCAGGTGGCCGTGGTGGAGCTCGGCTTCATGAACCTCGCCTTCGGCACGGTGCCGCTGGGCCTCGACCAGTGGCTGGCATGCGCGGCCCTGGCGAGCGTGGTGCTGTGGACGAGCGAGCTGCGCAAGCTGCTGGCGCGCCTGCGCTGAGCAGCGCCGATGGTATGCTCGGCGCGCGATTTCCCGAGCCGAGGCAGCTCCGAGCGATGGACGAGGTGATCCTGGTGGATGCCGCCGACAATGCAGTCGGCGCCGCGGAGAAGCATGCCGCGCACGCGGCGGGCCTGCTGCATCGCGCCTTCTCGGTGATCGTGCTCGACTCGGCCGGCCGCATGCTCCTGCAGCAGCGCGCGCGCCACAAGTACCACTCGGGCGGCCTGTGGTCGAACACCTGCTGCAGCCACCCGCGCCCGGGCGAAGGCACGGAGGCCGCGGCCCACCGCCGGCTCGTCGAGGAGATGGGGTTCGATTGCGCGCTCGAGCGCGTGCACGGCTTCGTCTACCGGGCCGAGGTCGGCAACGATCTCATCGAGCACGAGTACGACCACGTCTTCGTCGGCCGCTGCGATGCGCTGCCGCGCTGCGATCCCCTGGAGGTCGAGGCCTGGCGCTGGATCGATCCGCATTCGCTGATGCGTCTGGTGGCGCGGCGCCCGGACCTCTTCACCTACTGGTTCAGACGCTGCCTCGTCGAGAGGCCGCAGCTGCTCGCGCCCGGCACGGGCCCGGGCTGAGAAGGTGTGAACGAAACCGCCGACGCGGCCGTCGTCCGCGCGAAGATCCTCGCCGGCGTCTCGGCCGCGGCCTTCCTCGGGCCGTTCACCCAGACGGTCTACGTGCCGAGCCTGCTGGAGATCGGCGCCGACCTGGCCGCCGACACGCTGATGGTCAACCTGACCATCTCCATCTTCACGGCCATCCTGGCCGCCAGCAGCTTCGTCGTCGGCCCGCTCGCCGACCATCGCGGCCGGCGCGCGGTGCTGCTGCCCGGGCTGGGCGTCTACGTCGCCGGCTGCCTGCTGTGCCTGCTCGCTCCGTCGTACTGGGCGTTCCTGGCCGGGCGCGTGGTGCAGGCCTGCGGCATCAGCACCGGCTCGGTGGTCGCCGCGGCGGTCATCGGCGATCTCTACGCCGTGGACGAGCGGCCGCAGGCGATGAACCGCTACCAGCTGATGGTGTTCCTCGGGCCCGTGGCCGGGCCGGTCATCGGTGGGCTCATCGCGGCCCACCTGCACTGGCAGTGGGCCTTCGGCGTGCTGATGGCGGTCGGTCTCGCCGTCATGCTGTACAACGCAACCACCCTGCCCGAGACGCTCGCGCGCGCAGGCGCCGGCAACCCGCTCGCGCTCAGCCGCATCCGGGTGGTCGTGCGCAGTGCCTCGGCCCGCTCCATCCTGCTCCTCGGGTTCAGCCAGTTCTACGGCTACTACGTGTTCCTGGTGTTCCTGCCGCAACTGGCCGAGCGCTTCGCGCTGAGCACCTCCGGCAAGGGGCTCGCCTTCGTGCCGCTCACCGCGGGCATCCTCGCCGGCATCGAGGCGGTGAAGCGCTGGCTGCCTCGCCAGACGGGCACGCGCATCATGAGCGCAACCTCCTACGGCATCTGCGCCAGCGTCCTGGCGCTGTGGCTGGCGAGCACCGCCGGGGCGCTGTCGCTCGGCCTGCTGCTGCTGGCCACGCTGCTCTACGGCATGCTGCTCGGCGCCAGCCTGCCGGCCCAATCGACGGCCCTGGTGAACCTGTTCACCGCCGAACGCGCCACCGCCATGGGCATCTACAACTTCACCCGCTTCATGGGTGCGGCCGCCGGACCCCTGCTGGGAGCGATGATCGCCGGAGCCTTCGGCCTGAACGCAGTGCTCCTCTCGCTGGGCCTGCTGCTGCTGGCGGCGGCATGGGCGATCCAGCGCGGCATGACGGATCCGGGCGAGGCGGCGGCGGGACGGTAGGCCGCGGAAAGGCGGCGAGTCATGGCGGGGCGCCTCGCCGCCGCGGGACCGGTATCGCCGCGTAGCCGGCATCCGTCCGTCGCCTCGCCGCTGCCGCACGTCCCCCTTTCCGTGCCGGCCGTCCGGCACGAATGCTAGGCTGGGTGCGGCTCATATGAGCTTCTCATTCCTCTCATTCGAGACGATTCCGTGAGCGAGGAAATCCTCCTGGGCAGGCAGCCCATCGTCGATGCCAGGGGGTCGCTGGTCGCCTTCGAGCTGCTGTTCCGCAGCGTCGAGCGGCCTGCCCCCGAAGCGGCCCGCGGCGGGCTCGACGATCTGCAGGCGTCCTACCAGGTGATCGCGCGCTCGCTGGCCGATCTCGGTCTCACGGCAAGCCTCGGCCGCTTCAAGGGCTACGTGAACGCCGACCGCTCGCTGCTCATGAGCGAGGTGGTCGAGATCCTTCCCCCCGAACGCTTCGTCCTGGAGATCCTGGAGACCACCGCGATCGACCTGCCCCTGCGCGAGCGCATCGTGGAGCTGCGGGCGCGCGGCTACCGCATCGCGCTGGACGACGTCTGCGATGCCACCGACCCCCGGCTCGATTTCCTGGATCTGGTCGACATCGTGAAGATCGATCTGCGGTCGCCGGGCGTGCCGCAGTGGAAGGCGCTTGCCAGGCGGCTCGGATCCAAGGGCAAGGTCCTGCTGGCCGAGAAGGTGGAAACCGACGACGAATTCCGGGAAGCCACCGCCGCCGGCTTCGACCTCTTCCAGGGCTACTTCTTCGCCCGGCCGCAACTGCTGCGCTCGCGGCGCGTGCCGTCGTCGGCCCCGCAGATGCTGCGGCTGATCACGCTGCTCGAGCAGGACCCGGACATCGATGCCGTCGCCCGCGAGATGCGCCGCCACCCGGCCCTGGCCAAGCCGATGCTGCAGCAGGTCAATTCGAGCGCCACGGGCCTGCGCCGCCAGGTCGATTCGATCGGCACGGCCATCGCGCTGGTCGGCCTGCGCCAGGTGCGCCGCTGGGCCCAGCTGCTGCTGTACGCCGACGGCGAGGGCAAGGGCGGGCCGATGCATGCCGACCCGCTCGTGCAGCAGGTCGGCCTGCGCGCGCGGCTGATGGAGCTGCTCGCCGAGCGCTGGCATCCCGGGGAGCCCCGGCTGGGCGAGCAGGCGTTCCTCGTCGGCATGCTGTCCAAGATCGACGTGCTGTTCGGCTTGCCGCTGCCGGACCTGATCGGCAAGCTGCCGCTCGCGCCCGGCGTGCGCGACGCCCTGCTCGATCGCGCCGGCCCGCTCGGCCATTTGCTGAGCGTGTGCGAGGCGCGCGAGCGCGCCGACCTGCCGGCCCTGGAGGCGCTGTGCCGCGACATGGGCGACATCGACCTCGCACAGACCGCGCTCCTGGAGACCCAGGCCGCGGCCTGGACGATGGCGCAGACCGACACGCAGCCGGCGCAGGAATCGCCGCGGCAGGCGGTGCGCGCAGCGGCGTGACGGCACGCCCCTGCCCTCGGAGCGATGCGGAACTTGCGATCTTGCCGCATCGCCTGTGCTCAGTCACCCACATCGGAAACCCAGCGGCCTCGCCGCCTGCGCAGTGCAGCCAGGCGGTCGTGGCGCCGGTCGTCGGCGCCAGGTCGCGCTGACGCATCGGGCTGCTCGTCGGTGATCGCGATTCCCGTCAAGGTCTCGAGCAGATTTTCGAGCGCCACGATTCCCGGTACATGGCCGTCGGCGTCGACGACGAGGGCGATCGCCTCGTGCGCGTTCAGCATCGCCCGCGTGGCCTCGTGCACACGCAGCGACGCGAGCAGCCGCGGCAGCGGACGCGCGAACTGCGAGACCTCGACGCGGGGGGATCCGCCCGACGCCAGATGCAACAGCACCTCGCGCAGGGCGACATAGCCGACGACATTCGAACGGTCACCCCTGTAGATCGGGATCCTGCTGAACGCCTGCACCTCGCCGTTGGTGAGGAATTCCGAGGCTGGTGCAGTCTCGGGGAGCATGACCGTCATGTCGAGCGGCGTATGGATGTCCCGCACCGTCACATTGGCCATGTAGACGATGTGGCCGATCAGGTCGGACTCGTCGGAGCCGAGCACGCCCTCTTCGGGTGCCATCGCAATCATGGCCGCGAGCGCGCGCCGGGTCAGCGAGTCTTCGCTGCCGCTCAGCGCGGCGGTGACGGCCCGGAAGACGGGCAGGATGGGCGCCAGCAGGACGAGCAGCCCGCCCAGCACCAACCCCACCCCTTCGGAGAGCTGCGCGGCATGCGAAGCCGCATACGTCTTGGGGCCGATCTCGGACACGAAGAGCAGCAGCAGCGTCATCGTGACCGACACCCACGGCACGGTCGATTCGCCCCAGAGGCCGGCAGCCACCGCTCCCGCGAAGGTGGCGCCGACCATCACGGCGAACGTGTTGACGAAGAGAATCGCGCTGAGCGCGTCGGCCGGGTGTCGTCGCCGCAAGTCGAGAAGGGTGCGCGCGCCGCGGCTTCCGGCGGCCGCGCGCAGATGCAGGGCCGGCATCGGCGCGCTCAGGAAGGCCGCCTCGAGAATCGAGCAGGCGCCCGAGAGCACGGCCGCCAGCAGGATCCAGAACACGAGCCAGGGCATCAGCCGTCTCCCCTGACGGTCCCGACGCCGAAGGCGTGCGCTGCCGCAGCGGCGCATGCGGAGCCGCACTCGCTGCTGACCGATCTCGTGGAGGTTTCCCGCATGCCCATCCCTCCAGCACGTGGCGCTGGCCGGTAGGCATCATCAGCCGTCAGGCGGTTCGGGGAGGCATGCCATCTCCCATGACGGATGAAGTCAGTATAGCCCTCGGTCTCCTCCGAAAGGAACGGATCGCTATACTTGCTTCACATGGGAGATGGCATGCCTCCCCGAACCGCCTGACGGCTGATGATGCCTACCGATCGGCGCGATGCGCCCGAGGTCAGGCATGCACGAGCTCTCCGAACCGCCGGCGGTCCGCGCGCCGCAAAGCGCGAGGATCCCCCTACAGAGTCCTGCGTCGGCGCTGCGGTGCCCCGTCTGCCTGGGCGTCGAGCGGATCGGAGCGACGTATGCCGAGCGCAGCTTCGGACCCGGAACGTCGATGACGGCGATTGCCGAGTCGATTGCCGACGACCTCGGGTTTTGCGAACGCCACGGGCTCGGGCTCGGGCTCGGGCTCGGGCTCGGGCTCGACGCCGCGCGGTCGACCCGCATTGCGCACGCCTTCGCGGTGGCCATCGCACGGATCGAGCCGCTGCTGCACGAGTCGGTGGTCGATGAACGCTGCCGGCGGCTGTTCTTCTCGACCGGCCGGCGCTGCCCGGCGTGCGCGGCCGACGATTCCGCGGCGGGCCGCCTGCTTGCGCCGATCCGGCAAGGCTGGCTGCGCACGCCCGACGACGCCGGCGAGCTGGAGGCGTTGTGCCGGCATCACTTCCAGTCGCTGGCCTCCCGGCTTGCGCTCGAACCACGCGGCCGGGCGATCCAGCGCTACCTGGAGGCCGTCGAGGCCGCAGCGCAGGAACTGACGCGAAGCCCAGATGCGTGGATGGCGCGCGCGCTGGCGTTGATCGGGCAGGAGGCGCCAGACGAGGTCATTGCAGGCGCGCCGGATCCGGACGATGCGTCCAGGCGCATGCAGGATCTGCTGGCGGCCCCGGATGCCTGCCCGATCTGCCAAGCCATCGGGGGCGCCAGACGACATTGGCTGCAAGGACTGCGTTGGGCGGGTGAGCACGGGGCCACGGAATATCTGTGGCTGTTCGCGCCGTGCTGCGTCCGTCACGTGGCGGAAGCGAGACGACTCGGCAATGCCGGGCTCCTGGAAGGCGTCGCGGCGTTTGCGCTGGCAGGGATCGGCGAGCAGTTGCGGCAGCAGCTTGCGAGCATCGTCCATGAACTGGCGCTGTCGCAGCAGGCGAAGCCCGTGTGGCATCGGCCGCGCCGGCGCCGTCGCGACAAGCCGGCCGCCGCTGCTGTGCCAGCGCGTCGTCGCTTCGTCTTGTGCTGCCAGGGCTGCGAGGCCGAGGCAATCGCGCTCGAGCGGACCTGTGCCGAGCTTCTCGAATGCCTGCGCAAGCCGCGAGGCCGGGATCTCCTGGCGCGCGGACACGGGCTGTGCCTGCGCCATCTGGCCCATCTTCTGCCGATCGCCGCGCAGGACACGGTGCGCGTGTTTCTGAGGGACCTGCATCTGGCGCGGCTGCGCAGTCTTCAGACGGCACTGACGTCGGGCCACGGTGCTTCGGTGCCGTGGCGCGAAGCCGTCCACCGTTTCGGAGGCTGGCCCGAATGACCGGCGCACATCGCGGCCGGGGCGCTCACCACCAGCCGGGGGGAGCCGGCTCCGCCTGAACGCTCCGCCGATTCACTCGACCGTCACGCTCTTGGCCAGGTTCCTGGGTTTGTCCACGTCCGTGCCGCGCGCGAGCGCGGCATGGTAGGCGAGCAGCTGCAGCGGCACCACGTGCAGGATGGGCGACAGCGGGCCGGCGTGGTCGCCGAGGTTGATGATGTTCACGCCGTCGCTGGGCTCGATGTGGGTGTCCTGGTCGGCGAAGACGAACAGCTCGCCGCCGCGCGCGCGCACCTCCTGGAGGTTCGACTTCAGCTTCTCGATGAGCGCGTCGTTGGGCGCGACCACCACCACCGGCATCTCGCGGTCGACCAGCGCCAGCGGGCCGTGCTTGAGCTCGCCGGCGGCGTAGGCCTCGGCATGGATGTAGGTGATCTCCTTGAGCTTGAGCGCGCCTTCGAGGGCGATCGGGAAGTGCACGCCGCGCCCGAGGAAAAGCGCGTGCTGCTTGGGCGCGAAGCGGTTGGCCCAGTGGCGCACGGCCGGCTCGCATTCGAGCACGCGGCTCACGGCGGCCGGCAGGTGGCGCAGCTGCGCGAGCAGCTCCTTTTCGCGCGCCGGGGCGAGCCGGTCGCGCTGCTTGGCAAGCACCAGGGTGAGCACGAACAGCGAGGCCAGCTGGGTGGTGAACGCCTTGGTGGAGGCGACGCCGATCTCCGGGCCGGCGCGGGTGAGGAAGCGCAGCCGGCTCTGGCGCACCAGCGCCGACTCGGGTACGTTGCAGATGGACAGCGTGTCGCGCAGGCCGAGGCTCTTGGCGTGCTGCAGCGCCGCCAGCGTGTCGGCGGTCTCGCCCGACTGCGACACGGTGATGACCAGCGTGTCGGGCAGCGCGACCGGGTCGCGGTAGCGGTATTCGCTGGCGATCTCGACGGCGACCGGCAGGCCGGCGATCGATTCGATCCAGTACTTCGCCACGCAGCCGGCGTGGTAGCTGGTGCCGCAGGCCAGCACCAGGACCTGCCGGGTGCGCGCGAAGATCTCCTCGGCCTCGGCGCCGAACAGCCCGGCCGACAGCGACGACGCGTTGGCCACCATCTCGAGCGTGTTGGCGATGGCGCCCGGCTGCTCGAAGATCTCCTTCTGCATGAAGTGGTCGTACCTGCCCAGCTCGATGGCGTCGGCCGAGAGCTGACTCTCGACGATGGGGCGCTCGACCGGACGGCCGTCGCGGTCGACGATCGAGTAGCCGTCGAGGCGGATCTGCACCACGTCGCCTTCCTCGAGGTAGGTCACGTAGCGGGTCACCTGCAGCAGGGCGGAGGTATCGGAGGCGAGGAAGTTCTCGCCCTTGCCGGAGCCGGCGTTGCCGATGCCCAGCAGCAGCGGCGAGCCCTTGCGAGAGCCCACCACGGTGTTCGGCTCCTTCCTGCAGATGGCGGCGATGGCGTAGGCGCCCTCGAGCTCGCGTACCGCCTTCTGCACCGCGGCGAACAGGTCCAGGCCGGCGGCGAGATGGCTGTGCACGAGGTGCGCGATGACCTCGGTGTCGGTGTCGCTCGCGAACCGGTAGCCGCCCGCTTCCAGCCGCCGGCGCAGCGCGTCGTGGTTCTCGATGATGCCGTTGTGCACCACCGACACCTCGACGCCGTCGTTGCACGACACGTGCGGGTGCGCGTTGTTCTCGGTGACCCCGCCGTGGGTGGCCCAGCGCGTATGCGCGATGCCGGTCGGGGCGTCGGCATGCACCTCGCGCGTGCGCGCCTCGAGATCGGCCACGCGGCCGACCGCGCGTACGCGCTGCATGGCGCCGTTCATGATGGCGATGCCCGCCGAGTCGTAGCCGCGGTATTCGAGCTTGCGCAGCCCTTCGATGAGGATCGGCACGACGTTGCGCTGCGCGACCGCTCCGACGATTCCACACATGTTGCTGCTCCCTCGCTGCTGGGCGTTTCCGCTACCCCTGGCCGGGTTTCTTCTTCACCGGCCGTTGCCAGGATTCGATGGTGACCTGCCGGGCGCGCGACACGGTCAGGCGCTGCGCCGGCGCGTCGCGCGTGAGAGTGGTGCCGGCGCCCAGGGTGGCGCCGCGCCCGACGCGCACCGGTGCCACCAGCTGGCTGTCGCTGCCGATGAAGGCGTCGTCCTCGATCACCGTCTGGTACTTGTTGGCGCCGTCGTAGTTGCAGGTGATGGTGCCGGCGCCGATGTTGACGCGCTCGCCCACCACGGCGTCGCCGATGTAGGCCAGGTGGTTGGCCTTGGACGCGGCGGCCATGCGCGTGTTCTTCAGCTCCACGAAGTTGCCCACGTGCGTGTCCTCGCCCAGCACGGTGCCGGGGCGCAGCCGCGCATACGGGCCGATGCGCGCGCGCGCGCCGATCGAGGCGTCCTCGATGTGCGTGAACGGCAGGACCTGCGCGCCCGCGCCGATGCGCGCGTCGCGGATGACGCAGTTCGCCCCGATGCTCGCACCGTCTTCCAGCACCACCTTGCCTTCGAACACGCAGTTCACGTCGATCGTCACGTCTCGTGCACAGACCAGCTCGCCGCGCACGTCCAGGCGCGCCGGATCGGCGAGCTGCACGCCTTCGTCCATCAGGGCCTCGGCGAGGTTGCGCTGGAAGAGGCGCTCCAGTTCGGCGAGCTGCCGCTTGCTGTTCACCCCGAGCGTCTCCCATGCGTCGGCGGGCTGGGTCGACGCCACCGGCACGCCATCGTGCACCGCGGCGGCGACCACGTCGGTGAGGTAATACTCCTTCTGGGCGTTGTCGTTGGAGAGCGCCGCCAGCCAGCGGCGCAGCGCCGGCGTGGGCGCGACCAGGATGCCGGTGTTGATCTCGCGGATCGTCCGCACGGCCTCGCCGGCATCCTTCTCCTCGACGATGCGCACGATATGGCCGCCCTCGCGCACGATGCGTCCGTAGCCGCGGGGGTCGGCCAGCTCCACGGTGAGCAGCCCCAGGCGCTCGCTGCCGGCCGCCTCGACGAGGCGCGCCAGGGTGTCGCGGCGGGTGAGCGGCACGTCGCCGTAGAGCACGAGGGTGGGCACGTCGTCGTCCAGGTGTGGCAGCGCCTGCATCACCGCGTGGCCGGTGCCCAGCTGGGGTGCCTGGCGCGCGAAGCGCAGGTCGCCGCAGCCGGCCAGCGCCTGCGGCACCGCTTCGCCGCCGTGGCCGTAGACCACCACGATACGCCGCGGCGCGAGGCTGCGGGCACGGTCCACCACGTGGGCGATCAGCGATTTGCCCGCCAGCAGGTGCAGCACCTTGGGCAGCTCGGAACGCATCCGTTTGCCCATCCCGGCGGCGAGGATGACGACGTTCATCTTTTCCTTTGTTTTCAGCTACTTGCGTCTTGTTTGCAGGCCCTGCGCAAACAGCTTAGCACGCGTATGTGGCGGACCGTGGCGCCGTTCGTCGTCGTCGCCGGCCGGACGGCCGCCGCCGCCCGCCGGCCGCCGTCACCCGCCGGCCAGGTGGCGCGCTCCGAGCGCCAGCGCGATCGCCAGCACCAGCGCCAGCACGCCGATCCAGCGCCGCGTGCGCCGCTGCTCGGTGAGCAGCCGTTCGAGGAGAATGCGGGTGGAATCGGGCTGCGCCCGGGCCCGGTGCGCCAGCACCGTGTGCACCAGTCGCGGCAGCTCGGGCAGCATGCGCACCCAGTGGGTGGCTTCCCGCCGCAGGTGGGCCTGGAAGCCGGCCATGCCGAGCTGCTCCTGCATCCAGCGCTCGAGGATGGGCTTGGCGGTGATCCACAGGTCCAGCTCGGGGTCGAGCTGGCGCCCGAGCCCCTCGATGTTGAGCAGCGTCTTCTGCAGCAGCACCAGCTGCGGCTGGATCTCGACGTTGAAGCGGCGCGAGGCCTGGAACAGGCGCAGCAGCACCAGCCCGAGCGAGATCTCCTTGAGCGGCCGGTCGAAGAAGGGTTCGCAGCAGGCGCGCACTGCCCCTTCGAGCTCCTCGATGCGGGTGGTGGGGGGCACCCAGCCCGACTCCACGTGCAGCTCGGCCACGCGCCGGTAGTCGCGCCGGAAGAACGCGAGGAAGTTCTGCGCCAGGTAGTTCTTGTCGAATTCGGACAGGGTGCCGACGATGCCGAAGTCGAGCGCGATGTAGCGGTTGAAGTCGGGGCCGGGGCCGCCGACCAGGATGTTGCCCGGGTGCATGTCGGCATGGAAGAAGCCGTGCCGGAACACCTGGGTGAAGAAGATCTCGACGCCGTCGCGCGAGAGCTGCTTGAGGTCGATGCCGGCCTCGCGCATGCGCTCGATCTGGCTGATCGGGAAGCCGTGCATGCGCTCCATGGTGAGCACGCCGGTCGAGCACCAGTCCCAGTACATCTCGGGAATGCGCAGCAGGCGCGAGCCTTCGAAGTTGCGCCGCAGCTGGTTGGCGTTGGCCGCCTCGCGGATGAGATCGAGCTCATCGTGCAGGTACTTGTCGAACTCGTCGATGACGTCGAGCGGACGCAGCCGCCGTGCGTCGGCCGACACGCGCATCAGCAGCGCGCCCGCGGTGCGCAGCAGCTCGAGGTCGCGCTCGATGATCGGCGCCATGCTCGGGCGCAGCACCTTGACGGCCACCTCGCGGCCGTTCTTCAGGCGGGCCAGGTGGACCTGCGCGATCGATGCCGAGGCCACCGGCGTGCGCTCGAAATCGTCGAACAGCTCCTCGAGCGGACGCCCGAGCCCGCGCTCGATCTCGCGCACGGCGAGCTCTCCCGGGAAGGGCGGCACCTGGTCCTGCAGGCGCGCCAGCTCGTCGGCGATGTCGGCGGGCAGGAGGTCGCGGCGCGTCGAGAGCACCTGGCCGAACTTGACGAAGATCGGGCCCAGGCTCTCGAGCGCCTCGCGCAGCCGCTGCCCGCGCGGCGCATCGAGCCGCCGGCCGAAGCGCAGCACGCGCACCGCGGCGAAGGCCCAGCGCGAGCCGGTGGTCGCCGCCGCCCCCGAGGCGGCAAGCTCGTCGAGGCCGTAGCGCCAGGCGACGAAGAAGATGCGGATCAGACGGGTGGTACGCAAGGCACGCAGCTAGCGGGGGTGGCCCGGAGTCAACCTGCCATTCTAGAGCCTGTTCACGCTCCGATTGCGCGCCGTGTTCGGGATCATGCATGATCCGCACGGTCGCCCGGTCGCGGCGACGGTCATCGGAGCCCGTACATGTCCCGCCCCCTTCGTTGTGCCGCCCTTGTCTCGGCCGCTGCCGTCATCCAGTTCGCCGCGCCGGCCGCGGCCCAGCAGGTCGTCAAGCCGCCGATCGCGCAGTACTGGATGGACGTCGCGACGCACGGCATGGCGGGCATGCCCGAGTTGCCGGGGATGCCGTCGTTCATGGGCGGCGGCGGACCGGGCAGCGGCGGCAATCAGTACGGCAATGCGCGCGGCATGGCACCCGGCCGCTGGCTCGACCTGGCATTGCACACGCGCAACAAGCCGTCCGGCAGCGACGCATCGCACGCCATCCCGGCGGGCATGCAGATGGGCGCAAGCCTGCCACTGGTTCCGATGGGACCGGCGGCGGGCGGGCGCGAGCCGGACGAAGCCGCCGAGATGCCACGCGAGCGTCCGACGGGACGCCTGCTGATCTACTGGGGCTGCGGTGAGGCGGTGCGTGCGGGGCAGCCGCGCATCGTCGACCTGGCAAGCGGCGATCCCCGGGTTTTCGCCCGCGCCTTCGGCGGGCGCTATGTGCCGGATCGCGGCGCGCGCATCGCACCCGGCTATTCGCTCTGGCCCAACGAGAAACACCGCGAGCCGGTCCCTCGCGGGGCGTCGCTCGCGGGCGAGCACGCCATCGGCGGCGAGGGCGTGCCCGCGGGGATGAAGTTCGCGGTCGACCCGGCGCACGACTTCATGCCCGCGATCCAGCTCGCCTCCAGCGGCGCCCTCGCCGACAGCATCGCACTGCAGTGGCCTGCGGTGCCCCATGCGCGAGCGTACTACCTGCACGCGATGGGCAGCGTCGGCAACGACATGGTGCTGTGGAGCTCGGCCGAGACGCCCGACACCGGAACGGGTCTGTTCGACTACCTGCCGAATGTGACGATCGAGCGCTGGGTCGGCGAGAAGGTGCTGCTGCCGGCCTCGGCGACCCGCTGTGCAGTGCCCAAGGGCATCTTCGCGTCGGCGCGCGACGCGGGCGCGATGCTGCGGATGATCGCGTGGGGCGGCGAGCTGAACCTCGCACACCCGCCGCGCCCGGCCAATCCGCGCACGCCGTGGGAGCCCGAGTGGGCGGTCCGGGTGCGCGTCAAGACGACGACGATGGCCATGCTCGGCGTCGACCTGGGCGGTGCGGCGGCCGGCCAGCCGGTGCAAGGCGAATCGGCGCAGGGGGCGCAGAGCGGATCGTCGGGCGCACAACCCACGCTGCCGTCGATCCCGGGCGTGCCGGAGGCGGGCCGCGCGCTCGACGCGCTCAAGGGGATCTTCCGGCGTTGAGCCTGGGCGCTGCGAGGGGTCCGTCGCGGCATCCGGCGCACGGATGCCGCGGCAGGGCGCTCGCTCACCCGGCGGGCGAGGTCTCCTCGCCGGTGCCTGCCGGCCACTCGAACAGCGTGCGCGCGTGGCCCTTGCCCACCGTGACGTCGCGGCGCAAGGTCTTGCCGGCCAGCGTCGCCTCGACGCGGTAGCGTCCCGGCTCGAGTTTCGCGAGCACGAACGGACCGTCGGCGGTCGTATCCAGCACCACATTGCGTTCGGCGTCGCGTATCCGGACATGCACGTCGGCCGCGAAGTCGGCTTTCTTGCCGTCGCGCACCGCGAATTCGAGGGCCATCGGCCAGCGGCCGGCCTCGCGCTCCATGGCCGTCGCCTCGTCCTGGCCGACGCCGCCGGTCATGTACTCGACGCTGCCGCTCTTCTGCACCGTCGGCAGGCTGGCTGCCTGGGCGGCGGCAGGGCCGGCCATGGCCAAGCCCAGCGCCGCTGCGAGCGCGGCGCGGCGGAAGTTCGCGTTCATGGGATACCTCCAGGTTCTCGATGGGGCGGACGTCGCCTGCAGTGCTCCGCCCCGCGCACTGGCACCGGCTCAACCGATCTGCACCGGCACGAAGATCTTGTCGTGGCCGCGCTGGATCAGCAGCGCCATCGACTTGCCCGACTTCGCGAGCAGCGCGCGCAGCTGCGCGACGCTGTTCACCGGCGTTCCGTCGACGGCCAGCAGGACATCGCCGGAGTGGATGCCGGCCAGTGCCGCCGGCCCCTCGGCGTCCTCGATCACCAGGCCGTGGTCGATGCCGCCCTCGCGCCGTTCCTGCGGCTGCAGGGGGCGCACCGCCAGGCCGAGCCGCCCCTGGCTGGCGCTGCTCCCGCTGTCCGACCGGGCCACCGTCTCGCCGGCCTTGCCGAGCGTGGCGACCACGTCGCGCGATCGGCCGTCGTGCCACACCTGCAAGGTCACCTTGCGGCCCGGCTCGGCCAGGCCGATGCTGGCCGAGAGGTCGCCCGCCTCGACGATCGGATGCCCGTCGATGCGAGTGATCACGTCGCCGCTCTCCAGGCCGGCACGATCGGCGGCGCTGCCTTTCTCCACGCTCGATACCAGCGCGCCTTCGGGCTTGTCGAGCTTGAAGGAGTCGGCCAGCGCCTGGTTGACGTCCTGGACGGTCACGCCCAGCTTGGCGTGCTCGACCTTGCCGTGCGCCAGGATCTGGTCCCTGATGTGCACCGCCAGGTCGATCGGGATCGCGAACGAGAGCCCTTCGTAGCCGCCGGTGCGGCTGTAGATCTGGGAGTTGATGCCCACCACCTGGCCCTGGGTGTTGAACAGCGGTCCGCCGGAATTGCCGGGGTTCACGGCGACGTCGGTCTGGATGAACGGTACGTAGCCTTCGTCGGGCAGCGAGCGGCCCTTGGCGCTGACCACGCCGGCGGTCACCGAGTTCATGAAACCGAACGGCGATCCGATCGCCAGCACCCACTGCCCCACTTCGAGCGTCTTGTCGTTGCCCAGCGGCACGACGGGCAGGTTGTTGGCATCGATCTTGAGCACCGCCACGTCGGTGGCCGCGTCCGAGCCCAGCACCTTGGCGCGGAATTCGCGGCGATCGGTCAGCTTCACCATGACCTCTTTCGCGTCGCGCACCACGTGCGCGTTGGTGAGGATGATGCCGGAGGGATCGACGATGAAACCGGAGCCCTCGCCGCGCACGGGCACCTCTCGCTGCTGCAGCATGCCGTTGGGTCCCATGAAGCGGCGGAAGAACTGGTAGAACGGGTCGTTCTGCAGCTGCGGGTCGACCGGCCCCTCGTCGGCGGAGCCGACGAGCTCCTTGCTCACGCCGGTGACGCTGATATTGACCACCGCCGGACCGTAGCGGCTGGCGATCGAGGAGAAGTCGGGCAGCGCCATGGCGCCGGCCTGCGGGGCTGCCGGGGCCGTGGCCGCCGGGACCATCGGGGCCGCCGGCATCGGCGCGGCCTGTCCGGTATGCCACGACGACGCGGCGCCCAGCACCACGATGCCGGCAGCGGCCAGCGAGACGACGATCTGTTTCGCCTTGAAGGAACGTTGAGTATCCATGGCACGATTCCTGTTCGAGTTGTCTGCAACGCCAGGCAGTCTCCTACCGTCGTCTTAGGGCAGTCTTAGGGGCGTCCGCCGCGCCCGGCGACCGCGAAGGTGTAGGCTGCGCGGCACGGCCCCGCGCCCGGGCGCCGGCCCGCTTCGCACCGGAACCGCCATGCTTCCACCGCTCGTCCAGTGGCTGATCATCGTCAACGTCGCCGCCTTCCTGCTGCAGAACCTGCTCGGTGCGGCGCTCTACTCCTGGTTCGCGCTGTGGCCCGGCGACGTGACCGGCACTTTCCTCATGGCGCCGTGGACGCTGGTGAGCTACAGCTTCCTGCACGCAGGCCTCACGCACCTGCTGCTGAACATGTTCGCGCTGTGGATGTTCGGCGCCGACCTCGAGCGCGTCTGGGGCACCGCGCGCTTCGCGCTGTGCTACTTCCTCGGCGTGGTGGTGGGCGCGCTCGCGCAGATCGTCGTGGTGGCCTTCTTCGGCGCCGCCGACGCGCCGGTGATCGGGGCCTCGGCGGGCGTCTTCGCCCTGCTGGCCGGCTACGCGATCGTGTTTCCGCACCGCACCGTGATGCTGCTGATCCCGCCGATCCCGATGCCGGCGCGGGTCTTCGTGGTGGTCTACGCGGCCATCGAGCTGGCGCTCGGCGTGACCGGCACGGCGAGCGGCGTGGCGCACTTCGCGCACCTCGGCGGCCTGCTGGGCGGCTGGATCGCGTACCGCTTCGGGGGCATGCTGTCCGGACACTGGCGGAATCGTTGATAATCGTGCAGGCATTTCCGGAGGCGACGGTCATGTGCATCCGCAATCTGCTCGCGCCGGTCGTGGCGGCCGGCTTCCTGTGCACCGCCGCGGCGCATGCCGCCGAGGGATCGGTGCGCATCCTGCAACCCGCCGAGGGCGCGACGCTCGACTCGATGGCGCAGAACAGGCTGGTCTACGAGGTCGACCCCGGTCCGCAGGGAGACCACATCCACGTCTACGTCGACGACCGGGAGGTGGGCATCCTGCGCCAGCGCAAGGGCAACTACGCCCTCGAGACGCTCGCGCCGGGCCGGCACGAGCTGTGCGTCAAGGTGGTCAACAAGGCGCACACGCCGATCGGCCTCCAGAAGTGCGTGGCGGTCACGGTCGACTGATGAGTGCGGAGAACCTCGCCTACGCGCTGGTCCAGCTGGTGCACAACTTCGGCGCGGCCTCGGTCGTCGGCGGAGCGGTGTTCGCGCGCTGGCCGATGCCCCAGCCGCGCGAGGTGCAGCGTGCGCTGGCCTGGCTGGTGCTCGCGGCGTGGATCGCGCAGATCGCCAGCGGCGTGTCGTTCGCGGCGGTCAGCCGTCATTTCTACGGCGCGCTGCCCGACATCCACGCCGTGGCGCGCGCGGCCCTGGCGGTCAAGGTGGCCGCGGCCGTGCTCGGCCTGGCGACGGCGGCGTGGCTGGCCGGGCGCGGCGAGCGCGCCGGCGAGGCCGGCCGCGTGCTCGCCTGGCGCATGCTCGCGGCCTGCGGCGTGATCGCGCTGGCCGCCGCCGCGGTGCTGCGCTGGTTCTCCTGAAGAGCGTGCCGCACACCGCCCCTGCCGGCCTGCGGCGCGCGCTCGCCAACCTGGCCGAGATGTCGCCGGCCTGGTTCGCGATGGTCATGGCGACCGGCATCGTGTCGCTGGCGTCCGAGCAGTACGGCCTGCACTTCGTCGCCGGGGCGCTGTTCGTCCTCAACGTGGCGGCCTGGGGAGTGCTGTGGCTGCTGACCCTCGCGCGCCTGGTGTGCCACCGCCGGCGCTTCCTCGCCGACCTCTTCGATCACCCGCGCGGCCCGGGCTTCTTCACCACGGTGGCCGGCACCGCCGTGCTCGGCAGCCAGTTCATCCTGCTCGGCGGCGATCTGCGCATCGCCGTCGCGCTGTGGGCGGCGGCGATCGTGTTGTGGGTCGGCCTCACCTACACCGTGTTTGCGGCCTTCACCATCAAGGAGGACAAGCCGACGCTGGATCGCGGCATCACCGGCGGCTGGCTGCTGGCGGTGGTGGCGACCCAGTCGATCGCGGTGCTGAGCGCGCTCATCGCCGCGCGCACCGCCCAGCCGTGGCGGCTCGAGCTGAACTTCTTCGCGCTGTCGATGTGGCTGTGGGGCGGCATGCTCTACATCTGGATGATGTCGCTGATCTTCTACCGCTACACCTTCTTCCACTTCTCGCCCGGCGACCTCGCTCCGCCGTACTGGATCAACATGGGGGCGATGGCGATCTCCACGCTGGCGGGCTCGCTGCTGATCGTCAACGCGCCGCAGGCGCCGTTCCTCGATTCCCTGCTGCCCTTCCTCAAGGGCTTCACGGTGTTCTACTGGGCCACCGGCACCTGGTGGATCCCGATGCTCCTGGTGCTGGCGGTGTGGCGCTACGTCTACAAGCGCTTCCCGCTGGAGTTCGATCCGTTGTACTGGGGCGCGGTGTTCCCGCTCGGCATGTATGCCGCGAGCACGCACGAGATGACCGCCGCCATGCACTTCGACTTCCTCGGCTTCCTGCCGCCGGTGTTCCTCGGCGCTGCGCTGCTGGCCTGGACGGCCGCGTTCGCGGGCGTGCTCAGGCGGATCCCGCGCTACCTGCGCGCCGGCTGAGAGCTCGTCCGGCAGTCGTTCGGCAGTCGTCCGGGATTTCCCGGAGATGGCGGCCGAAAAGCCCGGAAGACCCCGTTCCGACGACCCTGTCGAGCTGATCGGGCCAGGTAGATCGAGTACCCTGTCGACCTCGAACAAAGGAGACTCCGATGCAGGCAAATCGACGTCGCGTCCTCGGCGGCGCAGCGGGCCTGACCGCCATCGGCGGGTTCCCGGCCATCGTGCGCGCGCAGGCCAAGATCGCTCTCAAGCTCAGCCACTACCTGCCGCCGACGCACGGCCTGCACACCGATTTCATGGAGCCGTGGGCACGCGAGCTCGAGGCCAAGACGCAAGGTGCGGTGTCGGTGCAGATCTCGCCCGGCACCTCGGCCCTCGGCCAGGTGCAGAACCAGCTCGACCAGTGCCGCAACGGCATCGTCGACATCGCCTTCGGCCTGTGCGGGATGCCGCGCGGGCGCATGACGCGCAGCACGATCGTCGAGATGCCGCTGCTGGTGAAGACGGCCGAGGGCGGCTCGCGCGCGCTGTGGAACCTGTATCCGAAGATGCTCGGCCCCGACTACCAGGGCGTCAAGCCGCTGCTGCTCATGACGCACAACGGGGGGCTGATCCACACCCGCGAGCGCAAGGTGGAAACGCCCGACGACCTGCACGGGCTGCGCATCCGTACGCCTTCGCCCACGGTGTCGATGATGCTCGAGTTCCTCGGCGCGAGCCCGGTCGGCATGCCGCCGGCCCAGGTGTACGAGAACCTGCAGCGCGGCGTGCTCGACGGCACCGCGTTCCCGTGGGACCCGGTGCGCGCGTTCAAGCTCGCCGAGGTCACGCGCTTCCATTGCGATGCGCGCATCTACACCGCGGCGTTCTGGTTCGCGATGAGCGAGCGCAAGTACAAGGCGCTGCCGGCCGACGTGCGCGGCGTCATCGACCAGATCTCCGGCCCGGCGCTGTTGTCCAAGGTGCAGGGCTGGTGGGACAAGTGGGACGACGCCGGCAAGCAGACCGCGGTGGCGCGCGGCAACACCATCATCGAGCTGAGCAGCGAGCAGCGCGCCCAGTGGGGCCGGCGGTTGGTGCCCCTGTTCAACAAGGCGATGATCGACTTCGAGAAGCAGGGCGTGGCCGACGCGCGCGACATCTACATCGCGATGCAGCGCGAAGTGGCCAAGGTCGAGCGGACCTGAGATCGTGGCCGGCGTTGCGGGGCAGGCCGGCTCGCCCGAATCGCTGCTGCACCGGTTGTGCCGATGGTGCGCGACGCTCGGCGTGGCGATCCTGCTGGTGTGCGCGGCTCTCACGGTGCTCGACATCGTGCGCCGGCTCCTGGTGGGCGAGTCCATCACCGGCCTGGTCGACCTGACCCAGCTGCTGGTCATGACCAGCGTGTTCCTGTGGATCCCCTACGCCTTCGAATGCCGGGCCAACATCGAGGTCGACCTGCTGTTCGATCGCCTGCCGGCGTTCGCGCGCCGCTGGCTCGACCGCCTCTGGCCGCTGGCCGGCGCGCTGTTCCTGGTCTTCGCGGTCTGGCACTCCGGGCGCGCGGCCATGCAGGTGCTCGAGTACGGCGACAGCTCGCCGACCCTGGGCGTGCCGATGATCTGGTACTGGGCGCCGGTGCTGTTCGGTACGGTGCTGGCGGCGATCGTGTGCACGGTACAGTTCGTGCGCGCGCTGCTCGACCCGCAGGCCGGCGCAGTGCAGCAGGGACCGGGCGGTTCCTGAGGCTCGCCGGCGCTGCCGCATCGTGACCGCAGCAACCCTGAAAGACTCCTGAGGGATCCATCGGAGGGTCGACGATGTCGTTGCCGCTGATCGGGGCGCTGGGCTTCGCCATCGTCATCCTGCTGTGCCTGCTGCGCCTGCCGGTGGCGATCGCCATGGGAGTGGTGGGTTTCGCCGGCCTCGGCCTGACCTCCGGGTTCGATACCTCCGGCTTCATGCTCGGGCGCGCCACCTTCGAAGCGGTGTTCCCCTATTCGCTGTCGATCGTGCCGCTGTTCATCGCCATGGGCGTGTTCGCCGGCCACGCCGGCCTGTCGCAATCGCTCTATGCGTTCGTTGCCGCGCTGGTGGGGCACCTGCGCGGCGGCCTGGCCATGGCCACCGTGGGCGGCTGCGCGATCTTCGGCGCGGTGAGCGGCTCGGGCATCGCGACCACCGCCACCATGGGCCGGGTGGCGCTGCCCGAGATGCGCCGGCACGGCTATGCCGACACCCTCGCCACCGCGTCGGTGGCCGCCGGCGGCACGCTGGGCGTGATGATCCCGCCCTCGATCCTGTTCGTCATCTACGGGCTGGCCACCGAGCAGTCGATCGGCAAGCTGTTCCTCGCCGGGGTGCTGCCGGGCATCCTCGGCATGTTCCTGTACTCGCTGGCGGTCGCCTGGTCGGTGCGCCGGCGTGCCGATGCCGGGCCGGCCGGCGAGCGCCGCAACTGGGCCGAGCGCCTCGCGGCGCTGCGCGCCGTTTGGCAGGTGGCGCTGCTGTTCGGCGTGGTGCTCGGCGGACTGTACCTGGGCTGGTTCTCGCCCACGGAAGCGGCCGCCGTGGGCGCTTTCGGCGCGATGCTGCTGGCGGCGCTGTCGGGACGGCTGACGCGGCGCGCGCTCGCCAACGGGGTGGCCGAGACCGCCCTCACCAGCGGCATGATCTTCATGATCCTGATCGGCGCGGGCATCTTCAATGCCTTCGTCGAGTCCACCGGCATGACCGATGCGATGATCGAGTTCGTGCGCGAGCTGGGGTGGAGCCGCTGGGCGGTGATGGCGGTGCTGATGATCACCTACGTGATCCTCGGCGCGCTGATGGACGAGCTGTCGATGATCCTGCTCACCGTGGGCCCGGTGTTCCAGCTCATCACCGCGCTCGGCTTCGATCCCATCTGGTTCGGCGTGATGCTGGTGACGGTGTGCGAGATCGGCATGATCCTGCCGCCGGTGGGCATCAACCTGTTCGTCATCCAGGCCATCGCCGGCGTGCCGCTGGCCACGGTGGTGCGCGGCATCGCGCCGTTCGCCGTGGTCGACGGCCTGCGCCTGGTGCTGCTGAGCGTGTTCCCGTGGCTGGCGCTGTGGCTGCCGTCGCGGATGATTTGAAGCTCTTCTGGCTCGGGCTGGCCGCGTTCGCCAGCGCGACGTCGATGCGCGTGTGCGATCCGATGCTGCCTCGCCTGGCGCAGGACTTCGACCTCTCGCTGGGCGCCGCCGCGGGGGTGATCACCCTCTACACGGTCGCCTACGGCCTGTTCCAGCTGGTCCACGGACCGATCGGCGATCACCATGGGAAGCCGCGCGTCGTGGCGCTCGCCTCGCTGGTGAGCGCGGCCGGCTCGCTCGCCTGCGCGCTCGCGCCCGGCTTCGCGGTGCTGCAGGCGGCGCGCTTCGTCACCGGCGCGAGCGCCGCCGCCATCGTCCCGCTGTCGATGGCCTTCATCGGGGATTCGGTCGCCTACCACGAGCGCCAGCGCGCGCTGGCGAAGTTCATCAATGCCACCATCCTCGGGCTGGTGCTCGGCCAGGCCATGGGCGGCCTGTTCGCCGACACCCTGGGCTGGCGCGCGGCATTCGCGCTGCTGGCGCTGCTCTTCGCGACTGCCGGCGTCGCCCTGGTGCGGACCGGGCGCTCCCAGCCGGCCGCGACGGTATCGGCCGCGACGGTATCGGCAGCAACGGCGCCGGCCGGCCGCGCCGCCGGGCCGGGTGCGGGCGGCGCCGTCGATGCGGCCGGCGCGATGGGCGCGATGGGCACCTCCGGCACCAGCAGCACCGTCGACGCGGCTGCTGCCGTCGGCGCGCTGGCCCGCTATCGCGCGGTGCTCGCCGCGCCGTGGGCGCGCATCGTGCTGGCCACGGTGCTGCTCGAAGGCGTGCTGGTGTTCGGCGCGCTAGCCTTCTTCCCGAGCTTCCTGCACCGTCGCTTCGGGCTTGCCCTGTGGGCGGCCGGCGCGACCGTCACCGCCTTCGGCGTCGGAGGCATCCTCTACACGGCGAGCGTGCGCGTGCTGATGCGCCGCCTCGGCGAGCGCGGCCTGTCGCTGGCCGGCGGCGCGCTGCTCGCGGCCGGGTTCCTGCTGATGGCCGCCGCCGGCTCACTCTACCTGGGAGTGCTGGCCTGCCTGCTGGCCGGGCTGGGCTACTACATGCTGCACAACACGCTGCAGACCAACGCCACCCAGATGGTGCCGGCGCAGCGCGGCACCGCCGTGTCCATGTTTGCGATGAGCCTGTTCCTCGGCCAGTCGGTGGGCGTTGCCGCGGCCGGCCTGGCGGTGCCGGCGGGCGGCTTCGAGCCGACCTTCGTCTTCTGTGGGATCGCGCTGGCGCTCCTGGGGGCGCTCTTCGCCGCCAGCTTCGGGCGGCGGCCGGCGGCGCATGCCGGCGACAGGCCCTGAAGGAAGAAGACGCGCCTCAGCGCTCGAACGCCGGGTCCGGGTCGAAGGCGATGTCGCCCTCGGGCATCGGCTCGCCGGTGGCCCGCAGGCCCGCGAAGTCGAAGTGCGTGCGGTCCATCAGGTGCGAGGGCGTGAGGCGACCGAGGGCGGCGTAGACGTTCTCCACGCGGCCCGGGAAGCGCTTCTCCCATTCGCGCATGAGCTGCTTGATCTCGCGCCGCTTGAGGTTCTCCTGCGAGCCGCACAGGTTGCACGGGATGATCGGGAAGCGGCGCCACTGCGCGTACGCGGCGAGGTCTTCCTCCTTCACGTAGGCCAGCGGCCGGATCACCACGTGGCGGCCGTCGTCGGAGACCAGCTTGGGCGGCATCGCCTTGAGCTTGCCGCCGAAGAACAGGTTCAGGAAGAAGGTCTCGAGGATGTCGTCGCGATGGTGGCCGAGCGCGATGCGGGTGGCGCCGAGCTCGTCGGCGACGCGGTACAGGATGCCGCGGCGCAGCCGCGAGCACAGCGAGCACATCGTGCGGCCTTCGGGGATCACCCGCCTGACCACCGAGTAGGTGTCCTGGTTCTCGATGTGGAACGGCGCGCCGAGCGATTCGAGGTAGCGCGGCAGCACGTCCGCGGGGAAGCCCGGCTGCTTCTGGTCCAGGTTCACCGCCACGATGTCGAACGCCACCGGCGCGCGTGCGCGCAGCGTGAGCAGCAGGTCGAGCAGCGCGTAGCTGTCCTTGCCGCCCGACAGGCACACCATCACGCGGTCGCCCGCGCCGATCATGCCGAAGTCGCCGATCGCCTCGCCGGCGAGCCGCAGCAGGCGCTTGTGCAGCTTGTTGCGCTCGTAGGCGAGCTTCTCGTCGCGGCGTGCGGCGGTGGGCTCGGCGGTGCTCATGGATGCCTCCAGACCTCGACGCGCACCGCGCGTGCGCGCGGCAGCGGCTGCGGCTTGGTCACCGCGACCTTGAGCGCGCGCAGGCCCGGCAGCCTGGCCAGCTCGTCGGCGAGATCGCCGCACAGCGTCTCGACCAGCCGGAAGCGGCGGTCGCGCACCATGCGCTCGACCGTCTCGACCACGCGCTCGTAGTTGACGGTCTCGGCCAGCACGTCGCGCCGCGGCGCCCGGGTGGTGTCGGGCACGTACAGCTCGACGTCGATGACGATCGGGCGCAAACGGGCCTGCTCGCGATCGTAGACGCCGAGGAAGCAGTCGATCTCGATGTCCTGCACGAGGATGCGATAGCAATCGTGGAAGCGGTCGTCCATGGCGGATCCGTTCGGGGGAAGAGGCTGCGGGCTCAGCGAGAGGCGAGACTCGCGCCGCCGTCGACGGCCAGCACGTGGCCGGTGACGTAGTCGTTGCCCGAGATCAGGAAGGCCACCGCGCGTGCGATGTCCTGCCCGGTGCCGAGGCGCCCGAGCGGGATCGCCTCCAGCTTGGCGCGGCGCTCGGCTTCGCCGAACACCACGTGTTCCGGCCAGTCGAGCGAGCCCGGCGCGACCGCGTTCACGCGCACCCGGGGCGCCAGCTCCAGCGCCAGCGCGCGGGTGAGCGCGACCATGCCGGCCTTGGCGGCGCTGTAGACCGAGAACTGCGGCAGCGGCCGCTCGGTGTGCACGTCGCAGACGTTGACGATGGCGCCGCCGTGCGCGCGCAGCCACGGCACGGCTGCCTGGCTGGTGAACAGGGCCGCCTTCAGGTTGCCGTCGACGAGCTCGGTCCATTGCCGCTCGTCGATCGAGCCGATCGGCGTGCGGTAGAAGGTCGAGGCGTTGTTGACCAGGGCGTCCAGGCGGCCCTTCCAGCGGGCGGCCGCCTCCACCACGCGGGCGCATTCGGCGGCCTGCGAGAGGTCGCCCGCCACGGCCAGCGCCGAGCCGGCGCGCGCCGCCTCGAGCGCCGACACCAGGCCGTCGGCCTCGGCGGCCGAGCGCCGGTAGTGCACCACCACGTCCGAGCCGAGCGCGTGCAGGTGGCGCGCGACCTCGGCGCCGATGCGGCGCGCGGCGCCGGTGACCAGCACGACGGGGTTCGATGGCTGCGCTTGCATGACGAGTGGCGGGGCGGGCGTCGGCAGTGTAAGCCATCCGGCCGGGGCTGGTACGATCTGCATACTTTCGCAGATGTCGCGTTCCATGCTCGCCTTTCTGCCTCCGACGCTGCGCGCCTTCGTCGCGCTGCTGCTGCTGGTGGTGAACACGCTGTTCTGGTGCACGCTGCTGTTCGCCTTCTCGCTGGTGAAGCTGGCGCTGCCGCTGCGGCCGGTGCGCGCGGTCATCGACCCGGTGCTCAACGCCATCGCCAGCGGCTGGATCGCGGGCAACAGCGCCTGGATGAAGCTGACCCAGCGCACCCGCTGGGATGTCGACGGGCTCGACGGGTTCACCTACGGCGGCTGGTACATGGTGAGCGCCAATCACCAGACCTGGGTCGACATCTTCGTGCTGCAGCACCTCTTCAACCGGCGCATCCCGCTGCTGAAGTTCTTCCTGAAGCAGGAGCTGATCTACGTGCCGGTGATGGGCCTGGCCTGGTGGGCGCTCGACTTCCCGTTCATGCGCCGGCATTCCGACCAGTACCTGCGCAGGCATCCGGAAAAGCGCCTGGAAGACCTCGAGACCACGCGCCGCGCGTGCGCGAAGTTCGCGCTGGTGCCCACCAGCGTGATGAACTTCGTCGAAGGCACGCGCTTCACCTCCGAGAAGCATGCCGCCCAGCGCTCGCCCTACCGCCACCTGCTCAAGCCGAAGGCGGGCGCGCTGGCGCTGGCGCTGATCGCCCTGGGCGACCGCTTCGACTCGCTGGTCGACGTCACCATCGTCTACCCGGACGGCGCGCCCAGTTTCTGGCAGTTCCTGCGCGGCGACGTGAAGCGGGTGGTCGTGCACGTGGCGCGAGAGCCGATCCCGGCGGAGTTCCTCACCGGTGACTACCTGGGTGACACCCGGCTGCGCAAGCGCGTGCAGCGCTGGCTGCACGACCTGTGGCAGCGCAAGGACGAGCGCATCTCGGCGCTGCTCGGCGAGGCGCCGGAGCCGGCGCGCGCCGCCTCTGCGTGCGGGGCCGCGAAGCCGGCCACGGTGCCCTCGGCGGCCTCGGCGGAAGGCAGCGATGGCTGAGGCGCTGCCGGCCCCGGACGAGCGCGCGGCCGAGACCTCGCGCGCGCTCGCGCAGCGCATCGGGGCGGCGATCGATGCGGCGGGCGGCTGGATCGGCTTCGACTGCTACATGGAGATGGCCCTCTACGAGCCGGGGCTGGGCTACTACGCTGCCGGAAGCCGCAAGCTGGGGGCCGCGGGCGACTTCGTCACCGCCCCCGAGCTCACGCCGCTGTTCGGCGAGTGCCTGGCGGCGCAGTGCGCGCAGTGGTTCGACCAGTGCGTGCCCGAGGTGCTCGAGTTCGGCGCCGGCTCGGGCGCGCTGGCCGCGCGCCTGCTCGCCGCGCTGGCCGCGGCGGGCGCGGCGCCGCGGCGCTACGCCATCCTCGAGCTGTCGGGCGAGCTGCGCGAGCGCCAGCGCCGCACGCTGGCCGAGCAGGTGCCGGCGCTGCTCGACCGCGTGGACTGGCTCGACGTGCTGCCGCAGCGCATCGAGGGCGTGGTGCTGGCCAACGAGGTGCTCGATGCCATGCCGGTGCGCCTGTTCGCCGCGCGTGGCGGCGAGGTGCTCGAGCGCGGCGTCGGGCGCGCGGGCGACGCCGCGCAGTTCGCCTTCGCCGACCGGCCGGCCGACGCCGCCTTCGCGCAGCGCGTGCGCGAGGCCCTGGAAGATGCCTGGGACGCGGCAGGCGAGGGGGAATACGTCTCGGAGATCGGCGAGCAGGCGCAGGCGTGGGTGGAGACCGTCGGCGCCCGCCTGGTGCGCGGGGCGATGCTGCTGATCGACTACGGCTTCCCGCGTGCCGAGTACTACCATCCGCAGCGCTCGATGGGCACGCTGCAGTGTCACTACCGGCATCGCGTGCACGGCGATCCGTTCGTGCTGCCCGGCCTGCAGGACATCACCGCGCACGTCGACTTCACCGCAGTGAACCGCGCGGCGCAGCGCGCCGGCCTGTCCACCCTGGGCTACACCTCGCAGGCGCGCCTGCTGCTCGACTGCGGCCTGCTCGACCGCTTCGCGGCACTGCCGCGCGAGGACACGGTGGCGTGGGCGCGCCAGGCGCAAGCGGTGCAGCAGCTGCTCTCGGAAGCGGAGATGGGCGAGCTGTTCAAGGCCATCGCGTTCGGACGCGGCATGCCCGACGATGCGCTCGGCTTCGCCACGCGCGACCGGCGCGGCACGCTCGGCTGAAGTGGGTTGCCTCTTCTTCCCGGCCTCGGCGCCGTCGCGGCTGGCCGCGGGCGGCTCGTGGCCGTCGCGTCGGGAACGCAGCCGATGCTGAAGTGGCTGCTGGTGGTCGTGCTCGCGCTGGCGGTGTTCTCCGGATTGATGCCGCTGCTGCGCCGGCTGGGGCTCGGCCGCCTGCCGGGTGACTTCGAATTCCGCGCGTTCGGGCGCGAGTGGGCTATCCCGCTCACCTCGACGGTGCTGCTGTCGCTGCTCGCGGCGTTGCTGGCGAAGTTGCTGTGAGAGCTGCCTGTGCCGCAGCCGCTCAGCCGCTGCGGGTATCGGCCAGCGCGGCGATCGCCGCGACGCGCGCCGCGTGCACCGCGTCGCGGATGGCGCCCGCCGAGCCCGCGTGCGCGCCGGCGATCGCGCCGGCATCGACCGAGCGCATCGCCCGGGCTGCCTCGCGCAGGCGATCGCCCTGCGGATAGGGGCGATCGGCGCGGCCGGCGCGCCCGCGCCAGTCGGCCTCGCATGCGGCGATGATCTCCTCGAGGCGGCGCGGCTTGCGCAGCACGTCGAGCCGCTCGAGCAGGCGGGCGAGGGTGGCGGGGCGCAGCTCGCAGGCGCGATGGATGCGACAGTGCTCGCGCGCCACCAGGCGTGCCAGCTCGCGGCATTCGCCCGGCACGCGCAGCCGTTCGCACACCGTCTCCAGCAGCGTCGCCGAGCGCGCCTCGTGCCCGAGGTGGCGCGGCCACTGCGGCGGCGGCGTGGTGCCCTTGCCGAGGTCGTGCATCAGCGCCGCGAAGCGCACGGCGAGCGAGGCGTCGTGGGCGGCGGCATGGTCGACGACCATCATCGTGTGCACGCCGGTGTCCACTTCCGGATGGTGCGCCGCCGGCTGCGGCACGCCCCACAGGCGGTCGAGCTCGGGCAGCACCCGCGCCAGCGCGCCGCACCCGCGCAGCACCGCGAACATGCGCGAGGGATGGCGCTCCATCAGGCCGCGCGCGAGCTCCTGCCAGACGCGCTCGGCCACCAGCGCGTCGGCTTCGCCGTGCTCGACCATGCGGCGCATCAGCGCGAGCGTCTCCGGGGCCACGCCGAAGCGCTCGAAGCGCGCGGCGAAGCGCGCCAGCCGCAGGATGCGCACCGGGTCCTCGGCGAACGCCGTCCCGACGTGGCGCAGCACGCCGGCGCGCAGGTCGGCCAGCCCGCCGTGCGGATCGATCAGCGTGCCGTCGGCGTCGCGCGCCATGGCGTTGATGGTGAGGTCGCGCCGGGCGAGATCGTCCTCGAGCGTGACGTCGGGCGCATAGTGGACCGTGAAGCCGCGGTAGCCGGGCGCGGTCTTGCGTTCGGTGCGCGCGAGCGCGTATTCCTCGTGGGTATCGGGATGCAGGAACACCGGGAAATCGCGCCCGACCGGCCGGAACCCGCGCCCGATCAGCATCTCCGGGGTCGCGCCGACCACCACCCAGTCGCGGTCCTTGACCGGCAGGCCGAGGAGCTCGTCGCGGACCGCGCCGCCGACCTGGTAGATCTTCATCTCGCGCGCCGCTGAACGCGGTGGACGCTCAGCGACGCGCGCGGGTGCGCTCTTCGGCGAAGCGCGCCGGCGCGCGCCGCAGGTAGCCCGGCGCGACCGCGCCGATCGGCGTCGGCACGATGTCCAGGGCTTCGGCGATCGGGCTGCCGGCGACGTTGTCGATGCTCATCGTATCGAAGTTGTCGCGCGACATGAGGGTGGGGCCCGGGGCGAATTCGAGCACAGCCGCCTGCAGGCGGCCGAGCGCGTCGGGCAGGCCGATGATGGGGCGCCGGTAGCCCGAGTAGCTGCCGGCCAGCGCCACCAGCTCGCGCAGCGTGTACACGTCGGGCCCGGCCAGCTCGTAGCACGTGCCCGTCGCCTGGGGCAGGTCGAGGGCGTTGACGAAGGCGCGCGCGACGTCGCCCACGAACACCGGTTGGAAACGGGCCTCGGCGCGGCCCAGCGCGATCACCGGCAGCCATGCCTGCAGCTGCGCGAACAGGTTGAGGAGGCGGTCGCCGGGGCCGAACACCACCGAGGGCCGGAAGATCGTCCAGTCGAGACCGGACTCGCGTACCACGCGTTCGCCGGCCGTCTTCGAGCGCAGGTACATCGACGGCAGCGACTGCTCGCCGCCTTCCTGCACGCCCAGCGCCGACATGTGCAGCAGCCTGCGCACGCCCGCCGCGGCGCAGGCCGATGCGATGCGAGCGGGCAGGCGCACGTGCGCCTCCTCGAACTCCGGCCCCCACGGCGAGCCCTTGCGCCCGTGCAGGATGCCGGCGAGGTTGACGACCGCATCGGCGCGGGCCACCAGTGCGGCCAGCGTCGCGTCGTCGCGCAGGTCGGCCTCGACCACGTCCACGGTGGGCAGCGGCAGCAGGTGGCGCGCGCGTTCGAAGCGCCGGGTCGGGACCACCACCTCGCGGTTCATCGCGGCCAACCGGCTCGCGATCTGGCTTCCGATGAAGCCGGTGCCGCCGACGAGCAGGATACGGGCATGGATCATGGCTACACGGCGCGGCAGCGTCGTCAGGGCAGATCGTCGTCGGGCGTGGCCGGCTGCGGCGCCACGCTGCCGAGCCGGGCCTTGAGCGACTGCGGCTCGCCCGAGAACAGGGCGGCGTAGACGTTGGCGTTGGCGAGCACCTTCTTCACGTAGTCGCGCGTCTCGGTGAACGGGATGATCTCGGCGAAGATCGCGCCCTCGACCCGCTGCGGAAGCGTGGCGCGCCAGTTGCGCGGGCGCCTGGGCCCGGCGTTGTAGGCCGCCGAGGCCAGCACCGGGGAGCCTTCGAGGTTGTCGAGCACGCTGCGCAGGTAGTAGGTGCCGAAGCGCAGGTTGGTCGGCAGGTCATGCAGCTGCTCGATGCGGAAGTCGCGCTCGCCGAGCTTGCGCGCGATCCAGCGCGCGGTGGCCGGCATGATCTGCATCAGCCCCTGGGCGCCGGCCCACGAGCGCGCATCCATGATGAAGCGCGATTCCTGGCGGATCAGCCCGTAGATCCACGCCGGATCGAGGCCGCGCTCGGCCGCCACCGGCTCGAGCTCGGCGAGGAAGGGCGACACGTAGCGCAGGCGGAAATCGTGCTCGCTCTGCGTGCGGTCGGCGGTGTTGACGCAGCGGTCGAGCACGTTGCGCCGGCAGGCCCACTCGGCGGCCGCGAGCAGCTGGCGGTCGTTCATGCCGCGCAGCTGGAAGTTCCATTCGCGGTTGCCCTCGACGCGCAGGCCGAGCTCATAGAAGCGCAGCGCGCGCGCGAAGCCGGGGTTGCGCGCGGGCTCGGCCAGCTCCTCGGCGGTGGGCGTGGCCGCGCGCTCGGGCACCGCGACGAGGCGTCCCAGATCCTCGGCGGCGAGCTGCCCATAGAAGCCGTACTGGCCGGCGATGCCCTGCAGCAGGGCGTCGGCGCGCGCCGGTTCGCCGGTGCTGCGCAGCGCGCGCGCCAGCCAGTAGGTCCACACGGGATCGCCCCGGCCGGTCTCGGACATGCGCTCGATGACCGTGCGCAGCGTCGGCCAGTCCTGGGCGCGCAGGGCCGCGCGGGCCAGCCACGCCCAGGTTTCGTCGCCGGCCGGCGCTTCGAGCGCCAGGCGGGTCCACTCGAGCGACTCGGGCGCCAGCCGCCGCATGCCGGCAGCGGCGATCTGCGACCACACGAACGCCTGGTCGGCGCGCGCCAGCGGGCTCGGATCGGTCTTCAGGCGCGCCGCCGCGGCTTCCGGATCGTTGCGCGCCAGGCGGCTGAAGGCGATCAGCGTGAGCTCGCGTCCGCTGTTGGCCGTGAGCGAGCGGGCGGGATTGGAAAGGGCGGCATTGACTGCCGCCGCGTCGAGCGAGAGCAGCTCGGCGACGCGGCGCGCCGCATCGGCCGAGTTGCCCTCCAGCGCCACCCGCAGGCGCGCGGACAGGTCGGCGCGCGACAGCGCGCCCGATTTCGCCTGGGCCTCGAGCAGCGCCGCGCAGCCCTCGCCGAAGCTGCGCACGGAAAAGAGCGTGGCGCGCGCCTCGGGCGGCGCCGGGCGGCCGCGCTGCACCTGGCCGAGCCATGCGTAGCAGTGCACGTCGTCGTCGTCGCGCAGCACCCACCTCGGGTACTGCTCGTCGAAGATGGTCCATGCCCCGCGCCGGCCGAGGCTGGCGAGCCAGTCGCGGCGCAGCAGGTCGGCCACGATGGTGCCCTCGTGCTGCTCGAGGAAGGCGCGGATGTCGCTGTCCGCACCGCCGGAATACGCGTCGGGGTTCGGCGCCTGCAGGCGCATGCGCAGCCGCCAGAAACCGAGGTACTCGGCGAGCGGGTGCTCGCGCGCCTGGGCGGCGGCGGCATCGAAGCGCGCCAGATCGTTCTTCACGAAGGCTTCGCGCGCCGCCAGCAGCGCTTCGTCGGCGGTCATCGCCGCGGGTGCGCGGGTGCTCGCGGCGCGCTTCTGCGCCTGTGCCGGCTTCGCGGCGCATGGCCCGATCAGCCCTACAATCGCAGCAACGGCGGCGGCGATCGCGATCCGGTGTCTCATCGACGGCAACTCGCAGCACTCGGTGCTGCGGCGATCGCCGCAGCAAGACCAGAGGAAAAACTTGCGTCCGAGCATACCACGCACCATCGAGGAAGAAGCCGGCCGCGGTGCTGCGCGCAACACTCTGCTGGCGCGCCGCCGCTCGATGGCGCCCGATGTCCGTTGCGCGGCCGACGAGGCGATCGCCGCGCGGCTCGACGAGGTGCTCGCGGCGCGTCCGTGGGGTGCCGGCGACGTGCTGGGCGTGTACTGGCCGGTGCGCGGCGAACCCGACCTGCGCGAGGCGATGGCGCGCTGGCACCGCGCCGGGCGCGCCATCGCGCTGCCGCGCGTGGTGGCTGCCGATCGGGCGCTGGAGTTCGGCCGCTGGGAGCCCGGCTGGCCGATGCGCGAGGCGCAGTTCGGCATCCCGGTGCCCGAACCGTTCGTCGTCCTGGTCCCCACGCTGCTCATCGTGCCCTGCGTGGGCTTCGACGCACATGGCCATCGGCTCGGCTACGGCGGCGGCTACTACGACCGCACGCTCGGCGAGCGCGCGATCCCGGCGATCGGCGTGGCCTACGACGCCTGCGAGATCGAGCGCTTCGAGCCCGGCGCACACGACCGGCGCCTGGCCATGATCGTCACGCAGACGCGGCAGGTGCCGCCGGGGTGAGGGCGGCGGCGCGGTTGCGGTTGGCGCACCACTCGGGCAGGCGATCGGCCGGCAGCGCGGGCGAAAGCTGCCAGCCCTGGGCAAGGTCGCACCCGAGCCCGCGCAGCAGGCCCATCGTGTCCTCGTCCTCGACGCCCTCGGCGATCGCGCGCAGCCCGAAGGCGTGGGAGAGGTCGATCAGCGCCTGCACGATGCGCCGCTCGCTGCTTCCGTGCAGCGCGCCCCGCACGAAGCTCTGGTCTATCTTCAGCTCGTCCAGGGGAAAGCGGCGCAGGTAGCCGAACGAGGAGTAGCCGGTGCCGAAGTCGTCGATCGACAGCCGGCAGCCGATCTCGCGCAACTGGTGCGCGATCCCGATCGCGGTGCGCTCGTTGCGCACCAGCGCGCTTTCGGTCAGCTCCAGCGTCAGCCGGCTGGCCGGCTGGCCCCAAATCTCGAGCGCGCGCGCCACCAGCATCGGAAACGACGAGTCCGAGAGCGTGATCGCCGACAGGTTGATGGCAACCGACATCTCGAGGCCGCCGGCGCGCCAGTCGGCGAGGTGGCGCAGCGCCGTGTTCAGCGCGAAGTGCGTGAGCGGGTCGACCAGGCCGCGCTCCTCGCATACCGAGGCGATGGTGGCCGGGTCGACCATGCGGCCGTCGGCGCGCCTCCAGCGGATGAGCGCTTCGCAGGCGCCGCAGCGGCCCGTGCGCAGATCGACCTGCGGCTGGAAATGCAGCTCGAGCTCGTTGGACTCGAGTGCGTGGCGCAGCTCGCGTTCGACGTCGTCGCGCCGCAGCGCCGACTCGCCGCCCTCGCGCAGGCACACGATCTCGACGTGGGCGTCGCGGTCGCGTGCGCGCGAGGCGGCATCGGAGGCTGCGGCCAGCAGCGTCATCGGCTCGCATGGCGATCCGGGCGCGGCCCATGCGCCCCCGATGCACGGGCGCAGCTGCACGCTGCGGAGCGCCTCGGGCGCGCCCGTCTCGAAGGGGCGCCGCAGAGCCTCGAGCAGCGCGTGGCCGGCCAGCTCGGCCAGCGCCTCGCTGGGCAGCCCGGACAGCAGCAGCCACAGCTCCTCGCGCGAGGCGAAGGCGTAGCGGTCTTCGGGGCGCAACAGTGCCTGCACGCGAGTGGCGATCTCGCGCAGCACGGCGGCATCCGAGGGATCCTGCGCCAGCGCCAGCAGCCGGTCGGAGCGGTGCAGGGCGATCACCAGCAGGACGGTGCGCGAGCCGTCGTCCTGGGCGAGGTGTCCGGCGAGGCCGTGCAGCAGCGCGGCAGGGGTCAGGCGGGCCGGTTCCACCGTATCAGGCGAGAGGCTCGGCTTCTGCTGCGAGCTGGCCGGCATAGTAGTCCCGCAGCTTCAGCCCGTAGGCGCCCGCGGCCAGCCCGCGCACGATGCGGATCGGCCGGTGCTCGCGGTCCTTGGGTCGCGTCAGCAGGTCGCGTTCGAAGGGCGTGCCCAGCGGCGTCTTCTCGGGCGTGGTCAGCACCAGCACGCGCGGCTCGAGCCGGCGCACGCGGTTGTGGGCGAGCACCACCGCGACTTCGCCAGTGGACAGCTCCACCAGGCTGCCGACCGGGAAGATGCCGATCGATTGCACGAACTGCTCGACCAGCGGCTCGTGAAACGAGGTGCCGGCCCACTCGTACAGGTTCATCAGCGCGTCCTGCGGCGCCGAGGCATTGGCGTAGGGGCGCGCGGTGACGAGCGCCGCGAAGCTGTCGGCGATCGCCGCCATGCGGCCGTAGATCCCGATCTCCTCGCCCTTGAGGCCCTTGGGGTAGCCGCTGCCGTCGAGGCGCTCGTGATGCTGGGCGATGCCCTGCATCACCGGCTCGGCCAGCGCCACGCTCTGGGTGAGCGCCTCCAGGCCGAGCCGAACGTGCTCCTTGACCACGTTGTGCTCGGAAGGGGTGAGCATGCCGGGCTTGTCCAGCAGCGCGCGCGGCAGCCTGGTCTTGCCCACGTCGGCGAGCATGCCGATCATGCCGAGGTGCGCCAGGTCGCGGCGCGGAAAACCGAGATGGCGGCCCAGTGCCACCAGGTACAGGCCGACCTTCACGCCGTGCTGGTAGGTGCCGTGGTCTTCCTCGCGCAGGCGCGCCACCCACATCAGGGCGTCGGGGTTGTCGATCATGCTGTCGACCATGTCGTCGACGGCGCGTCCCACCTCCTGCACGTTCGGCACGCGCCCGCTGCGCACGTCGGCCATCAGCGCATCGAGCACCTGGCTGCCGCGCCCGAAGGCTTCGCGCGCGCGCGGCAGCTCCTCCTCGACCGGCGCGCGGTCGGCATAGCGGCGCAGCTTCATCTCGGGCGGCAGCTGGCTGCGGATGGCGCTGTGCGAATCGGCCTGCAGCGCGCGCATCTCGTCGCGGGCGTTCGCATGGCCGGTCATGGAGCGCAGCCAGTCGAACGTGCGCCCGAACAGCGACGGCCGTGTCTGCGACGCCTCGCTGGCGACGGCGGTGGCCTTGATGAAGCGCCTGAAGCGTTCGCGCGTCTGGCTGCTGATCTTCACGTCCGAGCGGATGCGCACCGGGCGCGAGGGCGCCGCGTGCCGCGTGCGGCGCTCCTCGGGCGCGGCGGTCTCGAGGGGCAGCGGTGCGTCATCGGCCGGGGCGTCCGCATGCTCGAACGGCGTGCTGCCGAGCTCGGCCTTGCGGATCGCCTCGGCGACGTGCGCGCCCGACAGATCGAGGTCGACGTAGACGTAGCGGCAATAGCGGCGCAGCGTGTCGAGCTCGATCTGGCTGTCGACCAGGAAGCCCTGCAGCAGGAACGGCGTGTCGAGCCAGGGGCGGTCGAGCTCGGTGACGAACATGCCGCACTGCAGGCTCTCGGCCGGGATCTGGTAGCGCCTGGCGCTGGCGAGGCCCGGAATGTTCGGTATCGTGGCTGACATGGCTCGAAACTGCGGCGGCGGCGCCGGCTCGGGCCGCCCTCCATGGGGGTTCGCGGTCCATGTTAGCCACGGGCCGGGTGCTGCACCAAGGCCGGCGGCGCGGCCAGTCGGGCCGCCGGCAACAGCAACCGACGAACGGTGCGGGCCCCGCTATCGGCGGCCCGCGGCTCCGGCGCGCCGTGCGGGCGCGAGCGCCTCGAGGATGCGGCCGCTGTGGCCGGCCTGGTTCAGCGTGTAGAAATGCAGCCCCGGCGCGCCTTCGGCGAGCAGGCGCCGGCACAGGTCGGTGACCACCTCCGCGCCGAAGCTGCGGATCGATTCGATGTCGTCGCCGTAGCTCGCGAGCCGGTTGCGGATCCAGCGCGGGATCTCGGCGCCGCAGGCGTCGGAGAAGCGCGCCAGCTGCGCGAAATTGCCGATCGGCATGATGCCGGGCACGATGGGCGCGTCGATGCCGAGGCGGCGCGCGTCGTCGCGGAAGCGCAGGTAGGCGTCGGCGTTGTAGAAGTACTGCGTGATCGCCGAGCTCGCGCCGGCGCGCATCTTGGCCGCGAAGGCCCGCAGGTCGTCGTGCGGGCTGCGCGCCTGGGGGTGCATCTCGGGATACGCCGCGACCTCGATGTGGAACCAGTCGCCGGTCTCGGCGCGCACCCAGGCGACGAGATCGCTGGCGTAGCGGAAGTCGCCCGTGTCGACCATGCCGGAAGGCAGGTCGCCGCGCAGGGCGACGATGCGCCCGATGCCGTGAGCGCGGTAGGTGGCGAGCAGCTCGCGTACCGACTCGCGGGTGGCGCCCACGCACGACAGATGCGGCGCCACCGGCCTGCGCTCGGCGGCGATCTCGAGCACGGTCGCGAGCGTCTTCTCGCGCGTGGCCCCGCCGGCGCCGTAGGTGACGCTGTAGAAGGCCGGCGCGAAGGCGGCCAGCTCCTCGCGCACCGCGCGCAGCTTGTCCATGCCGGCGGGCGTGTTGGGCGGGAAGAATTCGAAGCTCAGGGTGACGTCGGGCGGAGAGGTCATTTGCGTGCGTACAGGAAGAATTCGCGGTTGCCGTCGCCGCCGCGGATCGGGCTGTCGAACCACTCGAGGACCTGCCAGCCGGCGAGCGCGGCGGCCCCTTCGATGTCGCGGCGCACCGTCTCGTAGCGCGTCGCGTCGCGCACCAGGCCGCGCCGGTCGACGCCGCCCGGGCCGAGCTCGAACTGCGGCTTGACCAGCGCCAGCAGCCGCGCGCCGGCGCGTGCGAGCGCGTATGCCGGGCGCAGCGCGTGCGCGAGCGAGATGAAGCTCAGGTCGGCCACCACCAGGTCGAAGCCGCCCGGCGGGCAGGCTGCGCCGAGCGCAGCGGCCTCGAGCGTGCGCACGTTCACGCCCTCGAAGGCGTGCACGCGAGGATCCGCGCGCAGGCGCTCATGCAGCTGTCCGTGGCCGACGTCGATGCCGGTGACGTGCGCCGCGCCGGCGGCGAGCAGACAGTCGGTGAAGCCGCCGGTGCTCTGGCCGAGGTCGAGGCAGGCCAGTGCGCGCACGTCGAGCCGCGTGTGCTCGAGCGCCCCGGCGAGCTTCAGGCCGCCGCGCGAGACGAAGCGCAGCTCGGCGTCGTCGCACAGCTGCAGCTCGCAGTCGTCGGGCAGGTCCTCGCCGACCTTCCTCGGCGCCGTCCAGCCCTGCGGCCCGAGCCAGCGCACCGCGCCGCGCGCGATCAGGCGCTGCGCCGCCGAGCGCGACGGCGCCAGGCCGTGGCGCACCAGGAGCTGGTCGGCGCGGGTCATGGCACGGCGCGGCGAGGGTCAGTAGCGGTAGCTGTCGGGCTTGTAGGGCCCCTCGACCGGCACTCCGATGTACGCGGCCTGCGCCGGCGTCAGCTCGGTGAGCATCGCGCCCAGCTTCTTCAGCTGCAGCCGCGCCACCTTCTCGTCGAGGTGCTTGGGCAGCACGTAGACCTTGCCGCGCTCGTAGAAGTCGCGGTGCGTCCACAGCTCGATCTGCGCGATGGTCTGGTTGGCGAACGACGAGCTCATCACGTACGAGGGGTGGCCGGTGCCGCAGCCGAGGTTCACCAGCCTGCCTTCGGCGAGCAGGATGATGCGCTTGCCGTCGGCGAACACTACGTGGTCGACCTGCGGCTTGATGTTCTCCCACCGGCAGCCCTTGAGCGAGGCGATGTCGATCTCGTTGTCGAAGTGGCCGATGTTGCAGACGATGGCCTGGTCCTTCATCGCCTGCATGTGGGCGTAGGTGATCACGTCCTTGTTGCCGGTGGCGGTGACGAAGATGTCGGCCTTGTCGGCGGCGTAGTCCATGGTGACCACGCGGTAGCCCTCCATCGCGGCCTGCAGCGCGCAGATCGGGTCGCACTCGGTGATCCAGACCTGCGCCGAGAGCGCGCGCAGCGCCTGCGCCGAGCCCTTGCCGACGTCGCCGTAGCCCGCCACCAGGGCGATCTTGCCGGCCACCATCACGTCGGTGGCGCGCTTGATGCCGTCGACCAGCGACTCGCGACAGCCGTAGAGGTTGTCGAACTTGCTCTTGGTGACCGAGTCGTTGACGTTGATGGCGCGAAATGCCAGCTCGCCGCGCGCCGACATCTGGTACAGGCGCTTGACGCCGGTGGTCGTCTCCTCGGTGACGCCGACGATCGCGTCGAGCTGGCGGCGGTACCAGCCGGGGTCCTTGGCGAGCTGGCGGCGGATCGAGGCGAACAGGGCGGTCTCCTCCTCGCTGCCCGGATGCTCGAGCACCGAGGGATCGGCGGCCGCCTTCGTGCCGAGGTGGATGAGGAGCGTCGCGTCGCCGCCATCGTCGAGGATCATGTTCGAGGGGGCGCCGTCGGGCCACTCGAAGATGCGGTGGGTGTAGTCCCAGTATTGGTCGAGCGTCTCGCCCTTGACCGCGAACACCGGCGTGCCGCCCGCGGCGATCGCGGCCGCGGCGTGGTCCTGCGTGGAGAAGATGTTGCACGAGGCCCAGCGCACCTGCGCGCCCAGGGCGGTGAGCGTCTCGATCAGCACTGCGGTCTGGATCGTCATGTGCAGCGAGCCGGAGATGCGCGCGCCGGCCAGCGGCCTGGCGGCGGCGTATTCCTCGCGGATCGCCATCAGGCCGGGCATCTCGGTCTCGGCGATGCGGATTTCCTTGCGGCCCCAGTCGGCCAGGCCGAGATCGGCCACATGGAAGTCGGGGGCGGCGGGCTTGGGTACGGCGGACATGGTCACTCCATGAAGGGGTGACCCGCTGCGCGAAAGCCGGGGCGCCGATGCCGCTGGCGCTCGTCGGCCGTGCAGGGGTCACGGATCAACGAGCGCGGTTGGTACACGGCCCCGAGCCTGGCGGTTCCGGACATGCCGGAACCCGTTGCAGCGCTCCTCGGGATGCAGCGGATTATAAGCCGGCCGGCTCGCGGGCGTAGTAGTCCCTCAGCCGCAACCCGAATGCGCCCGCCGGCAGCCCGCGGGCGATGTGCACGCGCGCGCCGTCGTAGACCTCGTCGGGGTCCTGCTGGCCGGTGCGGTCCTGCACCGGACGCAGCGGCCCCTTGTCGGCCCCGGTGAGCACGACCAGCTTCGGCTGCAGCCGCTGCGCGTCGCGCGAGCGCCCGACCACCGCCGCGACCTCGCCGCCGGCGAGCTCGACCAGCGTGCCGATCGGGTACACCCCGATGGCGAGCACGAAGCGCTCGACCAGGCCGCGGTCGAACAGCGATGCCGACCAGTCGTGCAGCGCGGCCAGGGCATCCTCGGTCGACAGCGGGTTGGCGTAGGGCCGCGCCGCGGTCAGCGCGCAGAAACTGTCGACGATGCCTGCCATCCGGCCGTGCAGGCCGATCGCCGGCCCCCTGGACGCCTCGGGGTAGCCCGAGCCGTCGAGGCGTTCGTGGTGCTGCGCGATGCCGTGCAGCACCGGCTCGGGCAGCTCGCCTGCGCGCGCCAGCACGTCCAGGCCGATCTTCACGTGCTGCTTCATCAGCGCGTAGTCCTGCGGCGCCAGCACGCCGGGATGCTCGACGAGCTCGCGCGGCAGCAAGGCCTTGCCGATGTCGGCGAGCAGGCCCGTGAGCACCAGCTCGGCGATCGATGCCCGGGCCATGCCCAGCGCGCGGCCGAACTCGGCCAGATGCAGTGCAACGGCCACCGCCGGGTTCGGCACCGGCGTGCTCTGGGCGTAGACCGCGCCCAGCCAGCGCATGGCGTCGGGCGCGAGCATCAGGGCGCCGGCGAACTCGTCGGCCGCCTCCACCACCGGTTCCAGGACCAGCGGCCGGCCCAGGCGCACCTGCCGCAACGCCCGGTCGGCGGCCGCCACCAGGCGGGCGTGCAGCGGTCGCGCCGCCGTGAGCGTGTCGCGCAGCGGCGCGGGGACGGGGACCTCGACCGCGCCGATGGCTGCGCCCCACACGGCGCGCAGCGCCGGCAGGCCGGGCGCCGCGTGCGTGCCCTCGGCCGCATCGGGCCCGGCCCGCCGGCCGTTCAGCCCGAGCCAGCCGCGCAGCCGCGCCGGCAGGGTCGTGTGCTCGTCCGCGGGCCGCTGCGGCGCGGCTTCGCGCAGCAGCCTGCGGATGCGCGCCTGCGCCAGCTCGCTCGGGTGCACGTCGTTGCGCGCGTGCTGGCGCGCGTTGGCCACTTCGTGGCGCAGGGCCTCGGCCCGCCGCCGCAGGCGATGGCGGGCGCGCTGCTTGCGCTGCGCCTCGTCTTCGTCGAGCGGGCCGGCAGCCCGCGTTTCGTCGCGCCCCGTGGGCTCGATGTCCTGGAGCTCCGGCGAGCGGTCGCTCGAGAGCACTGCCGCTGCGCGGATCGCCGCGAGCAGGTCGGCGCCGGAGCGGGCCGCATCGACCGTCACGTAGCGGCAGTGATGGCGGATCGCAGCGAGCTCGGCTTCGCTCGCCACCAGCAGGCCGCCGGCCGGCAGCGGCGTATCCGCCCAGGGGCGGTCGAGCTCGGCCACGTACATGCCGGGCAGCACCCGCTGGGTGTCGATGCGGTAGCGCCCGTCGGAGGCCGGGGCGACGGAAGGGTAGACGATCTCCTCGAGATCTGCCAGGAACGGCGTCGACATCGTGGATCCGGGGGCGCGTTCGCGAGCGTGGTGGTGGCGACAGGCCGTAGCGTAGCGATGCCGCAGGGAGTCGTCCACGTGCCTGCCGTGCGCGTGTGCGCAAGCGCGACACTCGCCGACGAAGGGTCGCGCACGGCATTCGGGCGGTGTCTCCGGGCGTTACACTGCGAGGATGTCCCGGCTGTCAGATCTACGCAAAAGCTACGAGCGGGGCGAGCTCGACGAAACGCATGCGTCGGCCGATCCGCTCGACCAGTTCCGCACCTGGTTCGAGCAGGCACTGCGCGCCGAGCTGCCCGAGCCCAACGCCATGACGGTGGCCACCGTGGGAGAAAACGGGCGACCCTCCACACGCGTCGTGCTGGTCAAGGATTTCGACGCCCGCGGCATCGTCTGGTACACCAATTACGAAAGCCGCAAGGGGCGCGAGCTGGCGCTGCATCCGGTAGCCGCCCTGCAGTTCCACTGGGTCGAGCTCGAGCGCGTGGTGCGCATCGAGGGCAGCGTGGCGCGCGTCGATGCGGCCGAGTCGGACCGCTATTTCGAGTCGCGCCCCCTGGCCTCGCGCATCGGGGCCTGGGCCTCGGAGCAGAGCCGCCCGCTGGCCTCGCGGGCAGCGCTGGTGGCCCGTGCGGCGGAATTCGGCCTGAAGTTCGGCCTGCATCCGCCGCGGCCGCCGCACTGGGGCGGCTTTCGCCTGAGCCCCGATTATTGGGAGTTCTGGCAGGGGCGGCCGTCGCGGCTGCACGACCGGCTGGCCTATCGGCGTACCCCCGACGGGGGCTGGTCGCGCCAGCGCCTGTCGCCCTAGGTTCAATGCAGCCTGGAGGCGATCAGCTGCAAGAGCGCCTGCGGGACCAGCGCGAACGGATCGTTGCGTTGCGCGAGCGCGATGGCCGCGGCGCGCAGCGCGGGCGTGCACGCGATCAGCGCCTCGAGGGTCCGCGCATCGTCGCCCTCCTCGGCTGCCCGCAGCGCTTCCGACAGGCAATCGACAGGCAGCTCGAGCCCGCCGGCTTCGCCGGCCTCGATGCGGCTGGCCAGGGCCACCAGCCCGAGCCGGGTGCTGATCGACAGGCGCGGCTCGGCAGCCAGCGCCTCGGTGAGCGCGGCCGTCAGGCCGGTGGCACTTGGCCGGCTGCTGCCGGCCAGGTGGGCCACGAAATGCAGGAGCGACGACATGGCGCCATTGGACCAGAGCCGGCGCGCGCCGGCTTGATCCGCGTCATGCCGCGCTGCGGATTCCGGCGTCGGCGGCCAGCGCAGCGGCCTTGTCGGTGCGCTCCCAGGAGAACTCGGGATCGTCGCGGCCGAAGTGGCCGTAGGCGGCGGTCTTGCGGTAGATCGGGCGCAGCAGGTCGAGCATCTGGACGATGCCCTTGGGGCGCAGGTCGAAGTGCTGCTGCACCAGCTGGGCCAGTTGCTCGTCGGAGATGCGGCCGGTGCCCTGCGTGGTGACCATGACCGAGGTCGGGCGCGCGATGCCGATGGCATAGGACAGCTGCACCAGGCAGCGGCTGGCCAAGCCGGCCGCCACGATGTTCTTGGCCACGTAGCGCGCCGCGTAGGCTGCCGAGCGGTCCACCTTGGACGGGTCCTTGCCCGAGAAGGCGCCGCCGCCGTGCGGTGCCGACCCGCCGTAGGTATCGACGATGATCTTGCGCCCGGTGAGTCCGCAGTCGCCCTGCGGGCCGCCGACCACGAAACGTCCGGTCGGGTTGACCAGATAGCGCACCTCGCCCTTCAGCAGCTCGGCCGGGATCACCGGCTTGATGATCTCCTCGATCACCGATTCGCGGATCAGCCCCTGGCTGATCTCGGGCGAGTGCTGGGTGGAGATCACCACCGTGTCGACCGCGCGCGGCTTGCCGTCGACGTAGCGCAGCGTGACCTGCGACTTCGCGTCGGGTCGCAGCCAGGCGAGCTTGCCGCTCTTGCGCAGCTGCGACTGGCGCTCGACCAGCCGGTGCGAGTAATAGATGGCCGCCGGCATGAGCTCGGGCGTCTCGTCGCAGGCATAGCCGAACATCAGGCCCTGGTCGCCGGCGCCCTGGTCGAGGTTGTCGTCGCCGGCGGAGTCGACGCCCTGCTTGATGTCGGGCGACTGCTTGTCGTAGGCGACCAGCACCGCGCAGCCGCGGTAGTCGATGCCGTAGTCGGTGTTGTCGTAGCCGATCTGCTTGAGCGTATCGCGCGCGACGTGGATGTAGTCGACGTTGGCCTGGGTGGTGATCTCGCCGGCCAGCACCACCAGGCCGGTGTTGCACAGGGTTTCCGCGGCGACGCGGGAGTGCCGGTCCTGCTCGAGGATGGCGTCGAGGATGGCGTCCGAGATCTGGTCGGCGACCTTGTCGGGGTGGCCTTCCGAAACCGATTCGGAGGTGAACAGAAATTCGCTGGCCAACGCTTCTCTCCTGTGAAGTCGGACGGCTGGGCCTGGTTCGCGCATCCGCTGCGCGAGGCCCGTCGGCGCTGCCGATTCCGGGAGAAGCGGCGACGCTTTAGCGGGATTGTTCGGGGCACACGTGCACCCCCGCCGCCCCGCAAGTTGTCCCATTAACTCGGCGGCACGCCGATTATAGATCGAGATCCGCGGCACGCGCGCCGGCGATCGCATAGACTCACGCCTCGCCCGCCCCGGGCAGACCGCGACCGACATGAGCGACCGATCGAGCCCCCCCGATGGCGAGCGCCGCGAGCGCGAAGACCTGCTGGTGACGGCCCTGCGCCGGCTCGGCAGGCTGCCCCTCGGCATGCTGCGCGGCGTCGGCGCGGCGCTCGGCCTGGCCGCCTACCTGCTCGCGCCCGGGTATCGGCGCAAGATTCGCGCCAACCTGCACCGGGCGGGCTACCCGTCGCGCCGCGAGGCCTGGCGGGCGGCCGCCGAGGCCGGCCGCATGGCCGGCGAGCTGCCCTTCATCTGGACGCGCGGGCCGGCGGCGATCGCGCGCTGGATCGCCTGCGACGACCTGGCCACGCTCGAGGCGGCCGAGGCGGGCGGGCACGGCGTGGTGTTCCTGACCCCGCACCTGGGCGCGTTCGAGGTGACGGCACGCTTCCTCGCCCAGCGGGCGCCGATCACCGTGCTGTTCAAGCCGCCCACCAAGCCGTGGCTGCGCCCGCTGCTGGAGTTCTCGCGCAACACCGGCGCGATGCGGGCGGTGCCGGCCACGCTGGGCGGGGTGCGCGCGATGCTGCGTGCGCTGCGCTCCGGCGAGGCGATCGGCCTGCTGCCCGACCAGGTGCCGGGCGACGGCGACGGCCGCTGGGTGCCGTTCTTCGGCGAACCTGCCTACACCATGACCCTGCCGCAGCGGCTGGCCCAGCATCCCGGCGTGCGGGTGGTGTTCACGGTGGGCGAGCGGCTGCCCGGCGGGCAGGGCTGGCGGGTGCACTTCGAGGCGATGGAGGAAGAGCCCACCCCGGAGGCGATCAACGCCCGCATGGAGGCGCTGATCCGCCGCTACCCGGCGCAATACCTGTGGAGCTACAACCGCTACAAGCGCCCGCGTGCCGCGGCGCAGGCCCCGCAATGAGCGGCGAGCCGCTGATTCGCGCGGCGCTGCTGCTGCTGCGCACGCTGGCGCGGCTGCCCTACCCGGTGCTGCGGCGCCTCGGCGAGGGCGCCGGCGCACTCGCCTGGCTGCTCGCCGTGCCGCGCCGGCGCATCACGCGCATCAACCTGCGCCTGTGCTTCCCGCAGTGGAGCGAGGCGCAGCGGCGCGCGGTCGAGCGCCGGCATTTCCGCTGTTTCGTGCGCAGCTTCTTCGAGCGCTTCATCTTCTGGTACGGCCCTCCCGAGCGCATCCGGCGCCTGTGCCGCATCGAGGGCATCGAGCACTTCCAGGCGCACCGCGGCCGCCCGCTGATCGTGCTCGCGCCGCACTTCGTCGGGATCGACGCCGGCGGCATCCGCTGCCTGCTCGAGTCGCCCGGGGCATCGATGTACGCCGCGCAGAAGAGCCGCGCGCTCACCGAGGCGATGACGCACGGCCGCCTGCGCTTCGACGCGCGGATGCTGCTGCGTACCGATGGCCTGCGCCCGGCGGTCAGGGCCATCCGCGAGGGGCTGCCCTTCTATTTCCTGCCCGACATGGACCTCGGCGCGCGCGACGCGCTGTTCGTGCCGTTCTTCGGCGTGCCGGCCGCCACTGTGACCTCGATGGCGCGCTTGGCGCGCATGACGGCGGCCGCGGTCGTGCCCTGCGTCACGCGCATGACCGACGACGGCTACGTGGCGCGCTTCTATCCGGCCTGGGAGGGTTTTCCCGGCGACGATCTGGAGGCGGCCACGCGCCGGATGAACGCGTTCATCGAGGCGCGCGTGCTCGAGATGCCGGCGCAATACCTGTGGAGCCACCGCCGCTTCAAGACCCGCCCGCCCGGCGAGCCGAGTCCGTATCGGCGATAATCCGCCGCATGAGACTGCGCTTCACCAAGATGCACGGCGCCGGCAACGACTTCGTGGTCGTCGACGGCGTGCGCCAGACGGTGCAGCTGGAGCCGGCGCAGTGGCGCCGGCTCGCCGATCGCCACCTCGGCATCGGTGCCGACCAGATCCTGCTGGTGGAGCCGGCGCGTGGCGCCGGCGTCGATTTCCGCTATCGCATCTTCAATGCCGACGGCGGCGAGGTCGAGCAGTGCGGCAACGGCGCGCGCTGCTTCGTGCGCTTCGTGCACGACCAGGGCCTCAGCGAGCGGCGCGCCCTGCGCGTCGAGACGATGTCCGGCATCATCGAGCCCGCCCTCGAGGACGACGGCCGGGTGAGCGTCGACATGGGTCCGCCGGCCTTCGATCCGGCCGCGATCCCCTTCGATGCCAGCGGGCTGGCCGCGCGCACGCTCGGCGACGACACCCTGTGGCCGCTCGAGATCGCCGGCGCGCTGCGCTGGATCTCGGTGGTATCGATGGGTAACCCGCACGCGGTGCAGGTGGTCGACGACGTCGACGCCGCCCCGGTGGCCACGGAAGGCCCGCTCATCGAGCGCTGCGCGCGCTTCCCGCGCCGCGTCAACGCCGGCTATCTGCAGGTGCTCGAGCGCTCGCAGGCGCGCCTGCGCGTGTGGGAGCGCGGCGCCGGCGAGACGCTGGCCTGCGGCACCGGCGCGTGCGCGGCCGTGGTCACCGGCATCCGCCGCGGGCTGCTCGACGCGAGCGTCGACGTGCACACCCGCGGCGGACGCCTGAGCATCCGCTGGGACGGCGGCAACGTCCGCATGACCGGCCCGGCCGAAACGGTCTTCGACGGAGAGATCGACCTCCCCGTCGCCCCCCTCACGGATCCTGAATGAGCGACAGCGACCCCCACGCCGACGACGTCGCGCAATACCTGCGCGACAACCCCCATTTCTTCCAGTCTCACCTGGATCTCCTGGCCACCATCACCGTGCCGCATCCGCACGGCGGGCGCGCCATCTCGCTGCAGGAGCGCCAGCTCGAGGTGCTGCGCGAGAAGCTGCGCGCCCACGAGTTGCGGCTGGCCGAGCTGCTGCGCATCGGCGAGGAGAACGACGCCATCGCCAAGAAGCTGCAGCGCTGGACGCGCCAGCTGCTGCTGGCGACCGAGCCGGCGCAGCTGCCCGACATCGTCGTCGACGGGCTGCACGGCATCTTCTCGGTGCCCCAGGTGGCGATGCGCATCTGGGGCCTGCGCGATGCCTACTCCGGCCTCGAATGCGCCCGGCCGGTGCCGGTGGACGTCATCACCCTGGCCAACAGCATGAAGCAGCCGTTCTGCGGCCGCAACTCCGACTTCCAGGCGGCCACCTGGCTGCCCGAGGGCGGGGCCGACACGCGCTCGATCGCTCTCTTGCCGCTGCGCAAGGGCGTCGACCCGAACGCCTACGGGCTGATCGTGCTCGGCTCGGCGGACCCCGATCGCTTCGCCAGCGGCATGGGCACGGCCTTCCTCGAGCGCATCGGCGACACCGCCAGCGCGGCGCTGTCGCGCTTGGTCGAATAGGCTCCGCGTGGTGGCGAACGACGACTGCGTCGAGCGCTACCTGGGCAGGCTGCGCAGCGAGCGCGGCTGCTCCGAACGCACCATCGCCAGCTACCGGCTCGACCTGCGCGAGCTGGCGCGGCTCGCCGGCGCCGATGCGGCTTCGATTCCCGCTGCCGGCTCGGGCTCGGGCTCGGGCTCGGGCTCCGGTGGCGGCACGGGCACGGCTGCGCAGGCAATGGCCGAGCCCGACTGGGCGCGCGTCACCGAGCACGAGGTGCGCCGCTGGGTCGCCGCCGGCGCGCGCGCCGGGCTGTCCGCGCGTTCGCTCGCACGCCGGCTCTCGGCGTGGCGCGGGTTCTTCGACTGGCTCGCCGAGGCCAGGCGCGTGAGCATCAACCCGGCGCGCGCGGTGCGCGCGCCGCGCGCACCGCGTCGCCTGCCCAAGGCGCTCGCCCCCGACGTGGCGGTGCGGTTCGCCGAAGGGCCGGCCGGGGAGGACTTCGAGGCGCTGCGCGACCAGGCCATGCTCGAGCTGCTCTACTCGTCCGGCCTGCGCCTGTCGGAGCTCACCTCGCTCGACATGCGCCACTTCGACGCGCCCGCGCCCGCCTCCACCGGCTGGATCGACCTGGCCGAGGCGCAGCTCACGGTGCGCGGCAAGGGCGGGCGCACGCGCACGGTGCCGATCGGGCGCGCGGCGCTGGCGGCGCTGCAGCGCTGGCTGGCGGCGCGCGCGGCCTGGAGCGTGGTGCACCCCGGCGCCGATGAGCGCGCCCTGTTCCTGAGCGGCCAGGGGCGGCGGCTGGCCAACCGCACCGTGCAGGTGCGGCTGAAGCGGCTGGCCATCGCGCGCGGCGTGCCGGTCGACGTGCACCCGCACGTGCTGCGCCACTCCTTCGCGAGCCACCTGCTGCAGTCCAGCGGCGACCTGCGCGCCGTGCAGGAGCTGCTCGGCCATGCCAGCATCGCCACCACGCAGGTCTACACTGCGCTCGACTTCCAGCGGCTGGCCGCGGTGTACGACGCGGCGCACCCGCGTGCGCGCCGGCGCGCCACGGGCGGATGAGCCGGCCGCGGCCCGCGCGAGCCGCGGCCGAAGGGGTATGGAGACCTGCCGCGAGCGTCCGCTGTACACTTCGGCCCCCTGTGAGGGAACTACGATGGCGAACACGCATGTGCCGGTGACCATCCTCACCGGCTTCCTCGGCAGCGGCAAGACCACCTTGCTCAACCGCATCCTCAAGGAACAGCACGGCCACCGCATCGCGGTGATCGAGAACGAGTTCGGCGAGGAGGGGGTGGACAACGACCTGCTGATGCAGGATCGCGAGGAGCAGATCGTCGAGATGAACAACGGCTGCATCTGCTGCACCGTGCGCGGCGACCTGGTGCGCATCCTCGGCGACCTGCGGGAGCGCCGCGACCGCGGCGAGATCGCCTTCGAGCGGGTGGTGATCGAGACCACCGGCATGGCCGACCCGGGCCCGGTGGCGCAGACCTTCTTCGTCGACGAGGAGATTGCCGACTACTACCTGCTCGATGCGGTGATCACCGTGGTCGACGCCCACCACGGCGAGCGGCAACTGAACGAGCACAAGGAGGCGCAGGAGCAGGTCGGGTTCGCCGATCGCATCCTGCTCTCGAAGGTCGACCTGGTCGACGAGGCCGCCCGCGAGCGCCTGACGGCCCGGCTCGGCCGGATGAATCCGCGCGCGCCGGTGCGCCCGGTGCATTTCGGCGATGCGCCGATCGCCGACATCCTCGATATCCGCGGCTTCAACCTCAATGCCGTGCTCGAGATCGACCCGCAGTTCCTCGCCAGCGACGCGCACGAGCACGACGATGCCGTCCAGTCGTTCGTCTTCCGTTCCAACAAGCCGTTCGACCCGGGCAAGCTGGAGGATTTCCTGTCCGGCCTGATCCAGGTTTACGGCCCCGACATGTTGAGGTATAAAGGCGTGCTCTACATGAAGGGTTCCGATCGCCAGACGGTCTTCCAGGGCGTGCACATGATGATGGGCGCCGATGTGGGCCGGCGCTGGCAGGCGGGAGAGAAGCGCTCGAGCCGGATGGTCTTCATCGGGAGGAATCTGCCGAAGGAGACTTTCATCAAGGGTCTGGAGCAGTGTCTGGCATGACCGGTAGCGACATCATGGCAGCAACGAAGGAAAAGCGAATCCCGACCGAGGCGGAGCTGCTGAAGATGCCCGACTCGGACTACATGAACGAGGCCCAGCTCGCGTTCTTTCGGCAGCGCCTGCAGCAGATCGAGAAAGACCTGCTCGCCAACGCCGACGAGACCACCGAGAACCTGCGCGAGACCGTCCTCGTGCCCGATCCGGCCGACCGCGCCACGATCGAGGAAGAGCATGCGCTCGAGCTGCGCACGCGCGATCGCGAGCGCAAGCTGCTGAAGAAGGTGCAGCAGTCGCTGGCCCGCATCGAAAGCGGCGAATACGGCTACTGTGAGGAGACCGGCGAGCCGATCGGCATCCCCCGGTTGCTCGCCCGCCCCACCGCCACGCTCTCGCTGGAGGCGCAGGAGCGCCGCGAGCTGCGCCAGAAGCTCTATGGGGATTAAGAGCTTCACTCGTTCTGGCGCACCCGGACGACAGGCGGTTTCGACCCGACTTGCGGTCGGCGCCGCGCCATTTTGGCGTGGAAGGTGCGTGCTAGACTGCCCCGGCACCCCCCGGACCGTTCGCTGCAACGTCCGGCGGACTCGTCTCCTCGACGTATCGAAGGGTATCGGTGGTCTTCTCCCTCTTCAACCGGAAGGACAGGCTGGACCCGCGCCGCTCCCGCGAGGCGCTGCTCGCACGCACCGCTGATTCCCGTCCCGGGCCGAGCACCGACACGCTCGCCGCCCAGCGCGAGGCGGCCCGGCGCACCGAGGAGAAGATCAACCAGATCGAATCGGAGATGATCGCCGCGGCGGTCGTGGCGCGCGCCGCCGCGGAAGCCGGCGCGGCGGAACCGGCCGCGGCAGGGCGTGTGCCCGCCGCCGCGCCCCCGGCGTCCGAATCGCCCGCCGTGCCCCCGACCGTGGCGCTGGGCGATGCCGCGGGCGCCATGGCCATCGACGTCAATGCCTCGTCGCTGCCCGGCGTGCTCGAAGAAGCGGCCATCCTCTATTCCAACGGCCAGCCGCAGCCGGCGGCCCAGGCGCTGCGCCAGGCGCTCGGCGACGCCTCGTTGGCGGGCTACCAGCCACTGGCCTGGCTGATGCTGCTCGATCTGTACCAGGCGTTGGGCGAGCGCGCCGCCTTCGAGGCACTGGCGCTCGAATATGCCGCGCGCTTCGAGTCCTCGCCGCCGGGCTGGAGCGATCAGCTGTCGGGGCAGCCGCTGGCCGGACGCGCCGGAGCGCAGGCGGCGGGCGCGCCGCAGGGCGGGCCGGCGGCCGGCGCGACGGTATTCCCGGCGCGCATCGATGCATCGGTCTCGGCGCAGGTCGACGCGATCCTGCGCGCCGCCGCCACCCGCGCCGAGGTGCGGGCCGATTTCTCTGCGGCCGCGGCGGTCGATGCCGCCGGTGCGGCGGTCTTGCTGCGCCTGTTCCGGCATTTCACCAAGCCGGCCGCCTGCACGCTGGTGGTGCACGGGGCCGAGCGGCTGCACGCGGCCGCCAGCGGCATCATCGAGACCGGCCGCCGCGACGCCTCCGAGGCCGGCTGGATGCTCGCCCTGCAGGCACTGCGCGTGCTCGGCCGGCAGCAGGCCTTCGAAGACCTCAGCATCGATTACTGCGTCACCTACGAGGTGTCGCCGCCGTCGTGGGAGCCCGCCGGCGAGCGTATCCGCCTCGCCGGAGAGGCCCCCGCGCACGGCGCCGCCCCCGAGCCCGCGCGCAGCCACGATGCCGGCGCCTTCGTGCTGGGCGGCGACCTGCTCGGGCGCATGCAGGCCGAGCTGCAGGCGCTGCGCGCCTACGCGGCCGACCGCGGCGACATCGTCGTCGATTGCCGCACGCTGCGGCGCATGGAGTTCGTCGCCGCCGGCGACCTGCTCAACGAAGTCGCCACCCTGCGCGGGAACGGCAAGCAGGTGCTGTTCGTCGAGCCGAACTACCTCGTCTACGCGCTGATGCTGGTCATGGGCATCCACGAGCTCGCCGAGATCCGCCGGCGTAAAATCTGATACGGTTTCGCGTTCGTATCATCGCGTCGGGGCGGCTTGCCGTGCTGCAGCACTGTCCGTGGCGCTTCGTCTTCATCCGCCCTTGTCCCGGCGGCTGCCGTCCCCATATCTGAATTCATGGAACAGTTCCACGGCACGACCATCGTCTCGGTACGGCGCGGGCCGCTCGTCGCGCTCGGCGGCGACGGCCAGGTCACGCTCGGCAACGTCGTGATCAAGGCGGGTGCCCGCAAGGTGCGCCGCCTGTACAACGATCGCGTGCTGGCCGGCTTCGCCGGCGGCACGGCCGATGCCTTCACCCTGTTCGAGCGCTTCGAGGCCAAGCTGGAGAAGCACTCGGGCCATCTGGTGCGCGCCGCGGTCGAGCTGGCCAAGGACTGGCGCACCGATCGCATGCTGCGCCGCCTCGAGGCGATGCTGGCGGTAGCCGATCGCGACGCCTCGCTGGTCATCACCGGCAACGGCGACGTGCTCGAGCCCGAGCAGGGACTGATCGCGATCGGCAGCGGCGGGCCTTATGCCCAGGCCGCTGCGCGCGCGCTGCTCGAGAACACCGAGCTCGACGCCGAGGCGATCGTGCGCAGGTCGCTGGCGATTGCCGGCGAGATCTGCATCTACACCAACCAGCACCACACCGTCGAGACACTCGGCGCATGACCGGACGCAGGCCGTGATCACCCCCATGACTCCGGAAGAGATCGTCTCCGAGCTCGACAAGCACATCGTCGGGCAGGACGCCGCCAAGCGCGCGGTGGCGATCGCGCTGCGCAACCGCTGGCGCCGCCAGCAGGTGGCCGAGCCGCTGCGCCAGGAGATCACGCCCAAGAACATCCTGATGATCGGGCCGACCGGCGTCGGCAAGACCGAGATCGCGCGGCGCCTGGCGCGCCTGGCCAACGCGCCGTTCATCAAGGTCGAGGCGACCAAGTTCACCGAGGTGGGCTACGTCGGGCGCGACGTCGATACCATCATCCGCGACCTCGCCGAGATGGCGATCAAGCAGGTGCGCGAGCAGGAGAAGAAGCGGGTCGAGCAGCGCGCGCTCGATGCGGCCGAGGACCGCGTGCTCGATGCGCTGCTGCCGCCGCCGCGCAGCATGGGCTTCGGGGCCGGCGGCGAAGGCGAGCCGGCCGATTCGGCCACGCGCCAGAAGTTCCGCAAGAAGCTGCGCGAGGGCGAGCTCGACGACAAGGAGATCGAGATCGAGCTGGCGATGCCCATGCCGTCGATGGAGCTCATGGGCCCGGCCGGCATGGAGGAGGTGACGCAGCAGCTCCAGTCGCTGTTCTCCAACATGCCCGGGCGGCGCAAGGCGCGCAAGCTGCGCATCGGCGAGGCCATGAAGCTGCTCGCCGATGAGGAGGCCGCCAAGCTGGTCAACGACGACGAGATCAAGGCCAGGGCGCTCGCGGCGGTCGAGCAGAACGGCATCGTGTTCATCGACGAGATCGACAAGGTCGCCTCGCGCACCGACGTCCACGGCGCCGACGTGTCGCGCCAGGGCGTGCAGCGCGACCTGCTGCCGCTGGTCGAGGGCACGGCGGTCAACACCCGCTACGGCGTGGTACGCACCGATCACATCCTGTTCATCGCCTCGGGGGCTTTCCACCTGTCGCGCCCCTCCGACCTGATCCCGGAGCTGCAGGGGCGCCTGCCGATCCGCGTCGAGCTGGCTTCGCTGTCGGCCGACGATTTCGTGCGCATCCTGGTCGATACCGATGCGAGCCTGACGCGCCAGTACCAGGCGCTGCTGGCCACCGAGCGCGTCGAGCTGGTGTTCACGCCCGAAGGGGTGCGCCGGCTGGCCGAGATCGCCTCGGCGGTGAACGAGAAGACCGAGAACATCGGCGCGCGCCGCCTCTCCACGGTGATGGAGAAGCTGCTCGAGGAAGTGTCGTTCCACGCCTCGCGCCGCTCGGGCGAGACCGTGACCGTCGACGCCGCGTTCGTCGACGCGCGCCTGTCCACCCTGGCCAGGAGCGAGGACCTGGCGCGCTACATTCTGTAGGACGCGCGGCGCCCCGGCCCTTGCGGGCCGGGGCGCCGCGCGTTTCGACCCGAGCCCGGCAAGGTCGGAATTGGCGCCACGATGGCAGGCTCAGGGATTCAACCTGACCATCGAGTAGTACATCGAGAACGAACGCCCGGTCGCGTCGCTCGAATCGAACGAGATGCCGTTCATGTACGTGTTCTCCGCGTAGGCTCCGTTCACGGTCGGGTGACACTGCGCATCGCCCGCGGGGCAGAGGATCTGCGCCGAGCGGTCTGTCGAGCCGAAGCGCACGCCATCGTCGAACGGCGTGGCGGTGCCGGAGAGCAGGCCGAAGAGCGAAGCCGACGTCGGCGGCAGCGCTGTATCGGGCACCGTCCAGGCGAACGGCTCGAGCGGTGCGCTCGCGGGCAGCAGCGACTGCCCTTCGGGAACGGTTCCCGGCGGATTGGACGCGGCGCGCAGGCGCGTGAGCGTCGCCTCGTCGAGCGCCATCAGGCCCTGGTGCCGCAGCTCGCGGATCGACAGCGGGCGCGTGCGGGTCCTGAACGTCTGCGTGGCCGCCAGCGTGGCCGGGTCCGCAGCCAGGTAGTAGCGGAACGTCCAGACGCTCTGCGCGCGCATCGACTCGATCGATGCGTCGTCGGGGAAGTTCGCCGGATTCGCGAAGTACAGGCGCGCGCTTTCCTTCGCCCGGGGCGACGGATTCGCGGGCGTCGCGGCGTCGACGTACACGCTGCGCAGGCGCAGTTCGCCCGTGTTGCTCAGGCCGTTGACAGCGTCGGTGGAACCGGCGGGATTGGGCAGATAGTTGTACTGCAGCACCAGTTGCGAGCGGCCCGGCCTCGGACGCAGCGTGAGCACGTTACCGCGCGGCGTCGTGACTTCCACGCGGTCGAGGATCGACGCGCCGCCCTGCGTCACGTTCCCGACGCTCAGGTTGTAGCCGGTGCTGTAGTAGCTGAATGCTTCCTGTCCCAGCGTGATGTGCCGGCGCAGCTGCTGCGACGGCACGACCTCGACCGGATACTCGTATCCGTTGCCGACGAGCTTGAGCTTGCCGTCCTCGGACTGGACCGTGAACGTATCGAAGGTCTCGTCGCCGTCGGCGTTGCGGTTTCGGTAGCTGACCACGATGCGGCCGTCGCTGGGGCGCGTGTATTCGTAGTTGCCTTGCGAGAACACGGTACCGGTGCCACCGTCGAAGAACATGCCGCGGAACGGCTTGTTCGGGCCGCCGCCGACCCGCGCACCCCCGTTCTTGAAGTTCGCCGGATCGTTGCCCGCAAAGATGTTGCGGCACTCCGGCGCGACGATGTTCGCCGCCGTGGCGGCCGTGGTGCTCAGGTTCACGCGAACGTGGGTGGGCAGCGCATAGCAGGCGTTCAGGCCGCGCAGCAGCGCGGCGATCAGCTCCGACGTGCCCGAGGCGACCAGCGTTTCGGAAGCAATCGGCGCGCCGCCGACCGATGAGGCCGTGATGTCGTTGGCCGCGACGATCGACGCGACGCTGCTCTGCGCGCTGCTGAACTGGATGGCCGGCGGCGGGGTGGTATCGTCGCTGCCGGTCTGCCGGATGCCGATCTCGATGTTCGAGCTCGTGGCGTCGGCCGGAATGATCTCGACGCGGATCGAATCGAGCAGCCGGTCGTAGCCGGTGCCGTCGACGGCGAAGTCGGCCTTCAGAAGGTCGGTTTCGCTGGTGCCGGTGGCGGCGAGCACCGGCGCGAGGATCTGCCGGATCTCCGTGACGGCCGCCGCGACGCTGGCCGCGCTCACCTGCGAGCGCCCGGCCGCGATGGCGTCGGCCAGCTTCAGCGGATCGCCGGACGGCGAAAGCCGCGATGCGACGAGGTGGGTGATCGGCGTGACGTTGACAGTGGTGGATTCGGCCGACTCGAGCACGCTGACCATCGTTTGCATCTCGCCGGGGGCGCCGGAGCGCGATGCGATCAGCACGAACGGCGCCTGCGCATCGGCCGCGAGCGTGACCGAGTATCGGCCGTTGCTGCCGACCGGCTCGCTGGTACCGACCGTGGCGCCGGTACGGTCGATGACGGTGATCACAGCGTCCGTGAAGGCGGCGCCGGAAGCGGCGATGCCCGACAGGGTCGGCGCGACGGGGGCTGCGGGTCCGGCGGGCGCGCCGGGTGCCCCGCCGCCGGACGCCGCGTCGCCGCCGCTGCCGCATCCCGCGATCGTGAACAAGGCGGCGCTGGAAAGAGCCAGCGCCAGCGGTCTGAGTTCGAATTGCATGGGTTCTCGCATCGAGTGGAGGAAACACCGGGTTCATTCGAGCGAACCCAGCGCCGCCATACGCTAGAGTGCGGACCGCACCGCATGAATAGTGCAAATGCACCATGTATTGCGCCAGCAACGAATAACCGCGAGGGAAGACGCTCCGATGGCAACACAGCGGCCGAACGAATTCAGTACCGTGCTTCTGTCGTTGTACCGTGCCGCTTCCGAGCAATCGCTGATGGCATTCCAGGACGAGGCCCTGAAGATCATCAAGTCGGTGCTGCCGTTCGACTCGTCGATGTGGGGTACGGCGACGCACACGGACGTCGGCATCGACATCCACAGCATTCACCTGCACAACTCATCGCAGGACATGCTCGACTTCTACGAAGAGGTCAAGCATCAGGACGCCGCGGCGGCGGCCTGCACGCGTTCCCCGCAAGCCACGCTCGCGTTCCATTCCCCCACGATGTTCGCGGGCAGGGCGCACAGCGGCATGCGCGCGCTGTGCGAGCGGTTCGGACACGCGAACATGCTGATCAGCTCCGATCTGCGCCCGGAGACGCGGTTCGTTCAGTGGATTTCGCTGTACCGGGCCGATCCCGATGCGCACTGCGGCGAGCGGGAGCGGGCGTTCCTCGAGCTGCTCGCGCCGCACGTGATGCAGTCGCTCGCGATCAACCGGCTCACCCATCTCGACCGGCTGTCGTCGAGCCGGCATGGCGCGGACAAGGGTTTGGCGATCGCCGACGCGCGCGGCGTGCTGTATCACGCCGGCGAGGACTTCGAGTATTTGTTGCGCAGCGAGTGGAGCGGCTGGGACGGCCGCGCCTTACCGGCGCCGCTGCGCGACCATTTCTCCCGCGGGCTCACGCCGTTTCGCGGCAAGGCCCTGGTCGCGCGATGCTCGCTCGACAAGGGGCTGCTGTTCCTGCGGGTACGCGCGCGCAGACCCGTGGACAATCTCACGGAACGCGAGTACGCGATCGCGAAGCTGCTCGCGCAGGGCGCTACGCACAAACACGTCGCGCGCGCGCTGAATCGCTCGCCGGCAACGGTGCGCAACCAGATCCAGACGATCTACGAGAAGCTGGGCATCAACAACGTGGTCGCACTCGTGGGCGAGTTGAGCTTCGACCGCTGACGGGGAAGCCGGGCACGATCGACGCCGCTGGATCCGCGCGGGTGCGCCTTGCCCCGCTGCGCGATCGCACGGAGCCGAGCCGGCGCGACCGGGCCGCCATCTCCTGCATGGAGGTTGCTGCGCTCAGCCCCGGCTCTCCATCAGCATCAGCCCCGAGGCGGTGTTCGAGATCGGGATGTGGTAGTTGGAATGCAGCTTCTCGACCTTGTCGGGCAGCGCGCCGCGCGCGACCAGCCACATCAGCAGCTCGATGCCCTGGGTGCCGGTGAGCTCGACCAGCTCCTCGTTGGAGTACTGCGTCGCCCACTTCGGGTCGTCGATCATGCTCGCCATGAACTTCAGGTCGAACTCCTTGTTGATGTGGCCCGCACGCGTGCCGTCGAGCTGGTGCGAGAGGCCGCCGGTGCCCATCACCAGGACGCGCTGGTCGGCCTCCCACGACTGGATCGCGCGGCCGATCGCCTGGCCGAAGCGGAAGCAGCGCGAGGCCGACGGCAGGGGCGCCTGCACGGTGTTGATCACCACCGGCACGACGCGCACCGGCCAGCGCTGGTCGGGCCACAGCAGCGCCATGGGCAGCGTGAAGGCGTGGTCGACCAGCATCTCCTGGCAGGTGACGATGTCGAACTCGTCGGCCACCAGCGATTCGATCATGTGCCAGGAGAGGTCCTGGTCGCCCGGGAACGGCGGCAGCGTCGGGATGCCCCAGCCCTCGTCGGCGTTGTGATATTCGGGCGCGGCGCCCACCGCGAAGGTGGGCATCTTGTCGAGGAAGAAGTTCAGCCCGTGATCGTTGTAGATGAGGACCAGCACGTCGGGCCTGGCCTGGGCCAGCCACTGGCGTACCGGCGGATAGCCGTCGAAGAACGGTTTCCAGTACGGATCGTCCTGCAGGCGCTTGTGGATCGCCCCGCCGATGGCCGGCACGTGCGAAGTGGTGATGCCCCCGATGATGCGTGCCATGACGACTACCCCCTGGCGGCCACGAGCATGGCCTTGAATTGTTCCTTGGTCATGCCGGTCTGCTGCGCGCCGATGTCCTGCATGTCGAGCCCGAAGATGCCGGCGAACTTGGCCAGGTAATAGGCGTTGCCGCCGGCCTCGATGAGCTGCAGCACGTTGCGCGCGCGGATCGCCTCGCGCTGCTGCGGGTTGAGGCCGTACTTCGCGCAGTAGGCGTCCTCGTCGCGCAGGAACGCCTCGCGATTGGCGGCGTCGTTGAACGAGAAGCACATCTTGTTGAGCGCGTAGCCCTTGCGCGCTTGCGCGCCGTCGAAGATGGTCGTGCCGGGAATCTGTCGCTTGCCTGCCTTCATCGCGGTCCTCCTGGATATGATCTACTGTAGCGGGATCTTTGCAGCCACGATCACTTCGCGCCAGCGCCGGATCTCGCTCGCCAGCAGCGCCTCGAGCTCGGCCGGCGTGCCGGCCTGCGGCCGCACCCCCATTTCCAGCAGGCGCTGCAGCACGGCGGGCACGGAGAGCGCCTGGCGGATCGCGGCCTCGAGCCGCTCGATGACCGCCGCGGGCGTACCGACCGGCACCGCCAGCGCGTTCCACGAGGCCACGTCGTAGTCCGCCACGCCGGCTTCCTGCACTGTCGGGGTGGTGGGCAGCACGCGGTTGCGCCGCGACGCGCTGACGGCCAGCGGCCGCACCGCGCCGCCGGCGATCTGCGGCAGCGCCGGCCCGAGGATCTCGAATGCCAGGTCGATCTCGCCGCCGCGCAGCGCGGTGAGCACCGCCGGGGTGGCCTGGTAGGGCACGATCAGCGCGTCGATGCCGGCGCGCGTCTTGAACAGCTCGGCCGCCAGGTGCTGCGTCGAGCCGATGGCGATCGTGCCGATGGTGAGCTTGCCCGGATGGGCGCGGGCCCAGGCGAGCAGGTCGCGCAGGCTGCGCCAGGGCGAGCCCGAGTCCACGCACAGCGCGAGGTCGAAGAAGCCGATGGTGCAGACCGGCGCGAGGTTGCGGGTCACGTCGAACGGCAGCCTGCGGAACAGGCTCGCGCTGATCGCGTTGGCGTTGCTCAGCAGCAGCGCGGTGTAGCCGTCGGGCGCCGCGTTGACCACCGTGGTGGTGGCGACGATGCCGCCCGCGCTGGGGCGGTTGTCGATCACGACGGGCTGCCCCAGCGCCGAGCCCATCGCCTGCGCGACGACGCGCGCGGTGAGGTCGGCGATGCCGCCGGGCGCGAACGGCACGACCAGCGTGACCGGGCGTTCCGGGTAGCCCTCGCCGCGAGCGAAGGCGCGCGGGGCCGCGGCGGCGACCGCGGCGGCGACCGCGGCCGCCCCGAGCAGCATGCGGCGCGGCACGCAGACGGTACGCGGCCTGCTGACGGCGCCCTGCGCGCGGACGGTATCCATGTCGGACGGCGCGCTGCGCGGCCAGGGGTCCGTCGGCTTCAACTCCGGCCGGCTCCTAGGCAACGGCGGCCAGCTGCTGCTCGAGGCGGTGCAGCGTGCGGTAGCACGGCAGCACCTGCGCCACGCTGGCGTTGGGCTCGCGGCCCTCGCGGATCGCGGCGATGAACTCGCGGTCCTGCAGCTCGATGCCGTTCATCGAGACGTCGACTCTGGAGACGTCGATCTTCTGCTCCTTGCCGTCGAAGAGATCGTCGTAGCGCGCGATGAACGTGCCGTTGTCGCAGATGTAGCGGAAGAAGGTGCCCAGCGGGCCTTCGTTGTTGAACGACAGGCTCAGCGTGCAGATCGCGCCGGTGCTCGCCTTGAGCTGGATCGACATGTCCATGGCGATGCCCAGCGTCGGGTGGATGGGCCCCTGCAGGGCGTGGGCCGCGACGATCTCGCCGCCGGCCTGGTACGCGAACAGGTCGACCGTGTGCGCGGCGTGGTGCCACAGCAGGTGGTCGGTCCAGCTGCGCGGCTGGCCGAGCGCGTTCATGTTGGTGCGGCGGAAGAAGTAGGTCTGCACGTCCATCTGCTGGACGGCGAGCTCGCCGGCGGCGATCCTGCGGTGCAGGTACTGGTGGCTCGGGTTGAAGCGGCGGGTGTGGCCGCACATCGCCACCAGCCCGGTCTGCTTCTGCAGCGCCGCCACTGCCTCGGCATCGGCGAGGCGGTCGGCCAGGGGGATTTCCACCTGCACGTGCTTGCCGGCCTTCAGGCAGGCCATCGCCTGCGCGGCGTGCATCTGCGTCGGCGTGCACAGGATCACCGCATCGACCTCCGCGAGCGCGAGGCTGTCGGCGAGGTCGGTGGCGACGTGCCCGATGCCGAACTTCTCGGCCACCTCGCGGGTCTTGTCGAGCTCGCGCCCGACCAGCGACACCACCTCGACGCCGTCGATGTTGCGCAGGCCTTCGAGATGCTTGATGCCGAACGCGCCGGCGCCGGCGAGCGCCACCCTGATCGTCTTCATGAGGATTCCCTTTCCGTGCGCGCGAATCCGCTCAGCGCGGATTCTCGAGGATGAGGTGGCCGACCGCGGTGTTCGAGGCCGGTACGTGGTAGAAGCGGTGGGCGACCCTGGGCGCCTTGCCGCCCGCCGTGTCGGCCATCGCGCCGCGCGCGATCAGCCACATGACCAGCTCGATGCCCTCGGAGCCGGCCTCGCGCACGTAGTCGATGTGCGGCATGGCCGCCAGGCCGGCGGGGTCGGCGATCAGCCGGTCGAGGAAGGCGTTGTCGAACTCGCGGTTGATCAGCCCGGCGCGCGGCCCCTGCAGCTGGTGGCTCATGCCGCCGGTGCCCCACACCTGGACCTCGAGCGGCTCGTCGTACGATGCCACGGCGCGGGCGATGGCCTGGCCGAGCTGGAAGCAGCGCCGCCCCGAGGGGACCGGGTACTGCACCACGTTCACCGCGAAGGGGATGACCCGGAACGGCCACGCTTCGGGCTGCCCGCACATCAGCGACAGCGGCACGGTGAGGCCGTGGTCGACGTCCATGCGGTTGACGATGGTGAGGTCGAAGTCGTCCTGGATCACCGACTGCGCGATGTGCGAGGCGAGCTCGGGGTGGCCCGCCACCGCCGGCACCGGGCGCGGCCCCCAGCCTTCGTCGGCGATCGCGAACGAGGCGGCGGTGCCGATGGCGAAGGTCGGGATCAGATCCAGGCTGAACGCGTTGGCGTGGTCGTTGTAGACCAGGAACACGACGTCGGGCATGTGCTCCTTCAGCCAGCGCCTGGAGGGATCGTAGCCGGCGAACATCGGCGCCCAGTACGGCTCGTGCGTCTTGCCGAGATCGATGGCCGCGCCGATGGCCGGCACGTGCGAGGTGTAGACGCTGGCGGTGATGGTGGCCATTACTTCTTCTCTCCGGCGTAGCGGTTGCCTTCGATGGAGCGGCCGCCGCGCACCATCATGTCGCGGTATTCCTGCTCGCTCATGCCGGTCATGCTGCCGGCCATCTGCTGGAAGCTCTTGCCGTCGGTGGCGCCGATCTTGGCGAGGAAATAGATGTTGCCGCCCAGCGCGATGCAGCGGTTGAGGTCGCGCGCCAGCACCGCCTGCTTCTGCTCCTCGGTCATCGGCCATTCATCGAGGTAGGCGCGCTCGTTCGCCTTGAAGCGGGCGCGGTTCTCGGCCTTCATCAGCGACATGCAGAACTGGTTCAGGTGGTAGCCCTTGCGCGACTGGTCGGCGTCGAAGATGGTCGTGCCGGGCACGTCCTTGTAGGGTTTGTCGAGAGCCACGGTACCGCTCCTCAGAGTGCCTCGGGCCAGTACAGCCGCATCGGGTTGTCCACCAGGAGCTTGCGCTGCAGCTCGGCCGTCGGGGCGATGTGGGGAATGTAGTCGACCAGCAGGCCGTCGTCGGGCATGTGGTCTTTCAGGTTCGGGTGCGGCCAGTCGGTACCCCACAGCACGCGGTCGGGGAAGGTCTCGACCAGCCGCCGCGCGAAAGGCACCACATCGCGGTAGGGGTCGCGCTCGCCGTCGAGCGCAGGCGGGCCGGTGCGGCTCAGGCGCTCCGGGCAGCTCACCTTGGACCAGACGTTGCCGTGCTCGCGCATCAGCTTCACGAACAGCTCGAACTCCGGTCCGTCGACCGGCTTGCCCACGTCGGGGCGGCCCATGTGATCGACCACCACGGTGGCGGGCAGGGTGGTGAAGAAGTCCCACAGCTCGGGGAGGTCCTGTGCCTCGAAATAGACCACCACGTGCCAGCCCAGCGGCGCGATGCGCTGCGCGATCTCGGCGAGCACCTCGCGCGGGGTGAAGTCGACCAGCCGCCTGACGAAGTTGAAGCGCGTGCCGCGCACGCCGGCGGCGTGCAACGCCTGCAGCTCGGCGTCGGTGATGTCGCGGTTCACCGTGGCCACGCCGCGCGCGCGGTCGCCGGAGTGCTCGAGGGCGTCGACCAGCGCGCGGTTGTCGCTGCCGTGGCAGGTGGCCTGCACGATCACGTTGCGCGCGAAGCCGAGCCGGTCGCGCAGCGCGAACAGCTGCGCCTTCGAGGCGTCGCAGGGGGTGTACTTGCGCTCGGGGGCGTAGGGGAACTGCGCGCCCGGGCCGAAGACGTGGCAGTGCGCATCGACCGCGCCGGGCGGCACCGTGAAGCGCGGCTTCGAAGGGTTGGGGTGGAAGGGTAGCCACCCCGGGGTCATCTCGAATTGCATGTCGCTCCCTCAGTTCCTCTTGCCCTGTTTCCCCTTGCCGGCGGCGAGGATGCGGTCGGCCTCGGCGCGCCAGTTGCCGCGCGCGGCCGTCCTGTCGCCGAAGACGCCCGCGTCGGCCAGGTCGGCGACCCAGGCCTGGCGCTCGGCGGTGCCGGCGGCCGACCACGGCTCGAGGCCGGCCTCGCGCACGGTTTCGGCCGCCTCGCGCATTTCCTCGGCGCGACGCCGGCCGTGCTGGATCACGCGCTGGAAGAAGTAGCTGCCCTGCTGCTCCCAGTCGATGCCGGGGAAGGTCTCGGCGAGCGAAGCCAGCACCTGGTCTTCGACGCCCCAGGCGCGCGCCGCGGTGTAGCTCTCGATGACCATCGCCTCGAGGCCCTTGATCATCACGCTGCGGCACATCTTGCTGGCCGAGGCCACGCCGAGCCGGTCGGAGGCGACGTGGGCGTCGAAGCCGAGCGTGGCGAGCAGCGGCTGCAGCGCCGCCGCGCCCGCGCCGCCCAGCAGCAGCGGCACGCGGATGCGGTAGGGCGGCACCGAGGTCATGACGGCGCCCTCGACGTAGCGCGCCCCGCTCGCGTCGACCAGGGCGCCGGCGCGCTGCTTGGCGCCCGGCGAGGCCGAGTTGAAGTCGAGGAACCAGGCGCCTTCGCGCAGCGCGGGAGCGCACGCCTGCGCCACCGGCACCGCCTGGCTGGCGGTGACCGCCGACACGACGAAGTCGGCTTCGGCGGCCAGCGCCGCGTGCGAGGCGGCCAGCGCCACGCCGTGCGCGGCGGCGTGCTCGCGCAGCGGGCCCTCGGCGGGCGTGCCCAGCTTGACGTCGCAGGCCAGGACCCGCGCGATGCCGCGCCCGCGCAGGTCTTCGGCCAGGATGCGCCCGACCTCGCCGTAGCCGACCAGGCCGATGCGCCAGTGCAGGGGATCGGAGGGGATGTCCATGGTCTCAGTCGATGTACTTCAGGCCGGCCCGCTCGAGCGGCTCGCGCATGTTGTACATGTCGAGCCCGAGCACGCCGGCGGCCAGCTTGGCGCGCTTGCCCGCCTCGTTGGCTTCGCGCGCCTCGGCCGCGTCGGCAGCCTGCTGCGCGATCGCTGCCGGCACCACCACCACGCCGTCGTCGTCGGCCACCACCACGTCGCCGGGGTTCACCTGCGCGCCGGCGCACACCACCGGCACGTTGACCGAGCCGAGGGTGGCCTTGATGGTGCCCTTGGCGCTGATCGCGCGCGAGAACACCGGGAACTGCATGGCGGTGAGGTCCTTGACGTCGCGCACGCCGCCGTCGATCACCAGGCCGCGCCCGCCGCGCGCGCGGAAGGAGGTCGCCAGCAGCTCGCCGAAGAAGCCGTCCTCGCAGTCGGCGGTGCACGCGGCCACCACCACGTCGCCGTCCTGCAGCTGCTCGGCCGCCACGTGCAGCATCCAGTTGTCGCCCGGATGCAGCAGCACGGTGACGGCGGTGCCGCACAGGTGCGCGCCGGTGTAGATCGGGCGCATGTAGGGCTTCGCCAGGCCGACGCGGCCCATGGCCTCGTGGATGGTGGCCACGCCGAAGCGCGACAGCTTCTCGACGGCGGCGCGATCGGCGCGCGCGATGTTGCGCCGTACCACGCCCAGGTTGTTCATGTACATGACGATGGCTCCTGCGGGAAGGGGGCGGCTGCGCTCACAGGCCCTTGCGCTTCAGGGCGGCGTCGAGGCGCGGATAGACGCGGCGCGCGTTGCCCTCGTAGATCTTGCGGCGATCCTCGGCGCCCAGCGCCGAGGCCTCGATGTAGCGCTTCGTGTCGTCGTAGTGGTGGCCGGTGCGCGGGTCGATGCCGCGCACCGCGCCGATCATCTCGCTGGCGAACAGGATGTTGTCGACCGGGACGACGCCGGTGAGCAGGTCGATGCCCGGCTGATGATAGACGCAGGTGTCGAAGAAGATGTTCTTCAGCAGGTGCTCCTCGATGATCGGCTTCTTCAGCTCCTGAGCCAGCCCGCGGAACCGTCCCCAGTGGTAGGGCACGGCTCCGCCGCCATGGGGGATGACGAACCTCAGCGTCGGGAAATCGCGGAACAGGTCGCCGGTGAGGCACTGCATGAACGCGGTGGTGTCGGCGTTCAGGTAGTGCGCCCCGGTGGTGTGGAAGCACGGGTTGCAGCTGGTGCTCACGTGGACCATCGCCGGGATGTCGTACTCGACCATCTTCTCGTAGATCGGGTACCAGTGGCGGTCGGTGAGCGGGGGCGAGGTCCAGTGCCCGCCCGACGGATCGGGGTTGAGGTTGATGCCGACGAAGCCGTACTCCTTCACGCATTTCTCGAGCTCGGGGATGCAGCTCTTCGGATCGACGCCGGGCGACTGCGGCAGCATGGCCGCGCCGATGAAGTGCTGCGGGAAGAGCCGGCTGACGCGATGGCACAGCTCGTTGCAGATCGCCGCCCAGGTGGCGCTGGTCTCGAAGTTGCCGATGTGGTGGGCCATGAAGCTCGCGCGCGGCGAGAAGATGGTGAGGTCGCTGCCGCGCTCCTTCATCTTCGCCAGCTGGTTCTTCTCGATCGACTCGCGCAGCTCGTCGTCGCCGATGCTCAGCTCCGAGGCTTTCGGCGCCTGCGCCGGGTCTTTCAGGCCGGCGATCTGGCGGTTGCGCCAGTCTTCGAGCGCCTTCGGCGCGGTGGTGTAGTGCCCGTGGCAATCGATGATCACTGCCTGCTCCCCTTCCAGATCGAGGCGGGCACCATGACCTCGCCGCGCATGATGAGGCGCGCGGTGCGCAGCAGCGCCGCGCGCACGACGTTCTGCGGATCGTTCGCGTCGAGCTCCAGCTCGACGCTGAACTCCCCGCTCGGATGCTCGACCGACACCGTCTTCATCCGCCCCGCCGGCACCGCCGCCAGGCCGTGGGCGACCGAGCCCTCGAGCACGCACGCGGTGGCGACGGTGACCGCCGCCAGCACGCCGATCGCGTCGTGGCACACGTGCGGGATGAAGCAGCGCGTGGCGATGGCGCCGCCGGCGCGCGGCGGCGCGACGAGGCACATCTTCGGATAGTTCTTGTCGCTCACGTCGCCCAGCCCCATGGCGCGGCTGGCCGTCAGGCGCAGCGCCTCCAGGCGCGCCTTCAGCTCGCCGTCGGCGTTGAGCTCGGCGACGGTCTCGGCGCCGCTGCGCCCGAGGTCGGCGGCGCGCACGATCACCATCGGCATGCCGTTGTCGATGCAGGTGGCCTGCAGGCGGCCGGCCCCCTCGATATCGAATTCGTCGAGCACCCGGCCGGTGGGCAGCAGGCCCGCGCATACCGAGCCCGCGGTGTCGAGGAAATTGATAGTGATCGGCGCCGAGGTGCCGGGCACGCCGTCGATGCGCGCATCGCCTTCGTAGGCCACGTGCCGCCCATCGGGCCCGCCCGGCGTGCGCACGGTGATGTCGCACTGCATGCCGGTGTTGCGCGTGAGCACGCGCAGCGTGGTGGTGTCGCCCTGCGGGGCGGCCAGGCCGGTCTCGAGCGCGAACGGGACCACCGCCGCGAGCATGTTGCCGCAGTTCGGGGTGGTGTCGACGGTGTCCTTGTCGGGCTGCAACTGGGCGAAGAGGAAGTCCAGGTCGACGCCGGCCACGGCGCTGCGCCGCACGATGCCGACCTTGCTGGTGAGCGGGTGCGCACCGCCCAGGCCGTCGATCTGGCGCCGGTCGGGCGAGCCCATCACGGCCAGCAGCACGCGGTCGCGCGTGGGCGTGTCGGCCGGCAGGTCGGACTCGGCGAAGAACGGGCCGCGCGAAGTGCCGCCGCGCATGAACAGGCAGGGGATGGCGGTTTGCATCGAGGGGTCTCGAACCGGTTCGCGATAGCTGATTCTCGCACGCCGGCCCGATCGTTTCAGCAGGGCTGGACGATATCAGCTATGCCGGATCGGCATGGGTAGGCGAGGCATCGGCAGCGCCTCGATAAGCTCGCGCAGCCGGTGCGCGACGTGCCGCGCCAGCGGCGTCGGGCGCTTGTGCGCCGACACCGCCAGGCACAGCACGGTGCTCAGGGGCGGATCCACCAGGGCGCGCACCGTCAGCTCGCGCGCGCGTCCGGAAGCGGCGACCGCGCCGACCGAGAGCACGGCGTGGCCGTAGCCGGCGCACACCAGGTCGACGATCGAGGGCACGCTGGAGACCTCCCAGGCGATGTCCAGGCGGATGCCGGTGCGCATCGCCTGGGTCTCGATCAGCTTGCGGATGGCGTGTGCGCGGTCGGGCACGATCAGCGGAAAGCCGGGCAGCTCGCGCAGCGGCAGCGGCCGGCCGGTGGCGCGGCCGGAGCGGCCGGCGCCGCGCGGCTGCACCAGGCACAGCGCCTCGTCGAGGATGGGCGTGATCTCGAGCGCCGGAGCGGCCTCGGGGTTGTGCAGCAGCCCCAGGTCGACGCGGCCGGTGACGATCCACTCGGCGATGTGCGCCGACAGCCCCTCGACGATCGCCAGCCGGGCGCGCGGCAGCTCGCGCCGGAACGCATCGATGAGCGGCATGGTGAGCTGGCGCCCCATGCTCGGGGGCAGGCCCACGACGATGCGCCCGACCGGCTCGTCGCGGCTCGCGCCCATGTCTTCGCGCAGGCGCGCCACCCGCTGCAGGATGCCCACGCTGTGCTCGAACAGGCGCTTGCCGGCCTCGGTGAGCTGCACCCCGCGGCCGTTGCGCAGCAGCAGCGTCTCGCGCAGGTCGGTCTCGAGCGCGCGCACCTGGCGGCTGAGCGCCGGCTGGGCGATGTCGAGCACCAGGGCGGCCTTGCTGAAGCTGCCCAGCTCGGCGACGTGCACGAAGTATTCGAGCTGGCGCAGGTTCATGGCCGGTCGGGGGATGGCGGGCAGGTATCCGCCTGTGCGGCCGCCCGTGCCTCGCGAGCATACCCGCGGGCGGCCGCCCGGGTCCATGCGAACGGTTCCGTGCGCGGCGTTCCGGCGCCTCGATGCCACGTTCCGAGCGCCGGGAGTCCTGCGGCAGTTCCCCGCGCGCGGCGTTCCGGCGATACTCTGCGCGTCGCTCCCGGAAAGGCCGGCCCATGTCCGACTTACCTGCCAGGCACATCTTCGTCAGCTACAGCAGCAGGGACCGCGCGGACGATCCCGATCTCGTGGATCAGGTCTTCGTGCACATCCGCGGGCTGAAGAGACTGCTGAAGAACGAGTTCAGCGTCGAGATCTTCATCGACCAGGAACGGCTGGCCGCAGGCGACAAGTGGGGACGCGAGATCGAGCGCGCGCTGGCCAGCGCCGACCTCGCCCTGCTGCTGGTGAGCCCGCATTTCCTCGACTCCGACTTCATCATGGAGCAGGAGTTCCCGCGGCTGCTGGAGCGCGAGCAGTCCGCAGGCGCGTGCCTGGTCCCGGTGCTGCTGCATCCCTGCGCGCTCGGCCAGATCCAGTGGTTCGCCCAGGCCGAGCTGCGCCCCCGCGGCAAGAGGGCGCTGTCGGAGATCGCCGAGCGCGCGGAGCGCGACCGGGTGCTCATGCAGCTGACGACGGAAGTGTGCGGCCTGCTCAGGGCCGTGGGCCGTCCTGCCGGCGCGCCGGCCCGGGATCCTGCCGCGGCGCAGGCGCCGCGCCTCGCCCCGTCGCCGCCGCGCGAGGTGGCCGGCCTCGAGGCGAACCGCCATGAGGCGATCCCTCATGAGGCAAAACCCCAGGAGGCGGCCCGCCACGAGGATGTGACCGATGCCCCGGTGCGCCTGCTCGCCACCACCCTCCTGCGGGAGCTGGGCGAGCACGATGCCGATGCGCTGGCGCGCCGGCTGGTCCAGGGCATCGCGCGCTTCACCCGGCTCACCGGCGAAGCGCTGTTCCGCTGCGTGCGCTTCTGCATCGAGTTCCAGCTGCTGATGGCCGACGAACCCGCCGCGCCGGCGGCGCTGCGGCACTTCCTCGGCGAGCCGATCGAGGACGAATCCGCGCAGCGGCTGGTCCAGGAGCTGCGCAGGCGCGTGCCCGCGGGCGACTTCTCGCGCACGCCGGTCAGGGTGAACTCGTACTTCTTCTCGCTCACCCGCGAACGCGAGGAGCTGTGGAAGCGCTACTTCGACGCGGTGATGGAGGCGGGCGTCGACGAGCACGACCGGGAGCGGCTGGCCACCCTGTGCGCGATCCAGGTCCAGTACGGCTTCCTGGCCCCCCAGCACCTGGTGGCCGGGCTGCTGTCGCGCTTCAACGACGACTGGCGGCCGGTGCTCAATGCCTACCAGAACGCGATACCCGATCCGCGGCGGCATGCGGGCGCGTTCGAGAGCCTGCAGGCTTCGCAGTGGAACTGCTGGCTGGTGTGGGGGCCGAGCATCCCGATCTGCACCTGCTCGCAGTGGCGCGGGGTGTACGCCTTCCAGTACGGCTACGGCGACGAGAACAACTCGCTGCCGGTGATCGACCTCGGCGACGGTCGCGCGGGCGAAGGGCGGCCGGGGCTGCTCGATCCGGTCACGGCGACCTTCGATGCCGAGGGCCGCGGCGCCAAATGGGTGCAGATGACCGGGCGCCTGCGCTGGGGGCCGTGGTTGCTGCGCGAGGCCGGCGAGGGCGACGGCGCCGATCGGCCGGACGATCATTTCGACCTCGCGGCGGCCGACGAGATCGACTTCACGCCGGCTTCGAGCCGTCGCCCGGCCGCCCCCGCGCAGGCCAGCCTGTTTCGCGAGGACGGCCTGCAGTTCCGGCACGACAGCGACGGCATCCTGATGCAGGTCGAGACCGTCGAGCGCCTCTCGAACGATCATCGGGTCTACTTCTCGGCCTATCTCTGGATGATCTTCCTGGTGGCGTCGGCGGCCGACGAGCCGGGCATCGGGCCGAGGTTGTTGCGAGGCAGGGCCTGGCCGCGCTGGCCCGATTCCCCGCAGCGGCGCGAGCACGTGCGCGAGGCCCGGCTGTGGGAGCAGCTGCTGCCGGTGTTCGTGCACGCGAACGTGGCCGACCCGGAGGCGCTGGCCTTCCAGAAGCGCGTGCTGGCGCAGAACGCGGTGGCCCTGCTGCAGCAGGTGTGGGAGCGCCGCGCCGAGCTGTTCGATGCGGCGGACGTGCAGGCCGGCATCCGTTTCCACCTGGCGAGCGCGTCCGACTACAGCGGCTGCGGATGCCCGGTGCGCTACCCATCGGGCACCTCGCTGGTCTCGCTGCTGCACGAGCGCCTCGCGCGCGAGCCCGACCGGGCCTTCGCCGACGCGGTGCTCCTGCCCCCGACCGGCACCGAGACGGCGACGCGGCCGCCCGGGCTGGCGGGCTACTTCTCGTCCTGCCACCTGCCGGAGCTGGTCGCCGACTACTTCGACTTCGTCAAGCCGCGAGGCGAGCGTCGTGGCGGGTCGAGCTGACATGCTCCTCCTTTCTTCCGGTCACCGCGGGCCGGGCTTGGCGCGGACGCGGCAGTCGGCGGGCGGCCGGGCCCGGGCGGTCGCCGCGCCGGGCACGGCGCCCGCGCTGCGCATGCGCGAGATCGAGGCCACGCCCGAGGGTCTGGCGCGGCTCGCGCGCTTCTACCGCGAGGTCTACGTCCACGAGTTCCCCGACCCGGACGAGCGCGAGTCGCTGCGCAACATGCGGCACTACCTGTCGGCCAAGGCCGCCGGCTGGTACGGCCGCAACGCCTACCACATCGTCATCGCCGAGCTCGACGGCGCGCCCGCCGGCGCGACGGTGTGCGACTACCTCGCCGGGCCCAACGCGGGCGTCATCGAGTTCCTGTTCGTCACCGCCGCGGCGCGCGGGCGCGGGCTCGGGCGCGCCCTGCTCGAGGAGACGATCCGCCTGATGCGCGCCGATGCGCGCGCGGCCGGCCGCGGGCCGCTGTTCGCCGTGGTCGCCGAGATGAACGATCCGTTCCGGCGCGCGGCCACGCCCGACAACCTCGATCCGTTCGAGCGGGCCGTCATCTGGGGCCGCTGGGGGTTCGCCAGGCTGGACTTCCCCTACGTGCAGCCGGCGCTGTCGCGGCGCCAGAAGCCGGTGGAGAACCTGGCGCTGATCGCGCGCCTGCTCGCCCGCCCCCGCTCGGGCAGCGTCGCCGCGCCGTGGCTGCTCGAGGTGGTGGGCGAGTACATGCGCTGGGCGATGCGCATCCCGGTGCCCGTGCGCAATGCGCAGTTCCGCGCGATGGCCGCGGCCCTCGGCGAGCGCCGGCGGGTCGCACTCATCCCTCTGGAGCGCTACGTCGGGCGTGATCCGCAGCAGCCGTTCCATATCCGGGAGATCGCCGGGCCGGGCGCCGCGCTGCGCGAGACGCTCGCCCTGCTCGGGCGCGCGATCCCGCATGCCGGCCGCGTCGCCTCGGCGCGGCAGTTCCGCCAAGCGCTGGCGCTGCGCCCGTCGCGCGACAGGCGCTACCGGCTGTGGTCGTTGCACGCCGCGGGCGCGCCGCGCATCGCGGGGCTCGCCAGCTTCTTCGCCCTGCGGCCGTGCGGGTTCGGCGGCTATGTCGTGCTCGACGGCGCGCTGCGCGGCCGCGGCCTGCTGCGCCTGCTGGTGGCGCGCATCGAGGAGCAGATGATGCGCGACAGCGCGAGCGCCGAGGGCTGGTTCGTCGAGTGCGGCGAGGAGTCGATGGCGCCGTTCCTGCACATCGGCTTCGCGCGCATCGACGGCGACTACCGGCCGCCGGCGGTCGGTGCTTCCGTCGCCCCGGGAGGCGAAAGCGCCGGGCAGGGGGGCGGCATCTCCGCGCGGCCGGAGCCGCTGCAACTGCTGTACAAGCCGTTCGGCCGGCCCTGCGGCGGGCAGGTGCCCGCGCCTGCCTTCGTGCTCGAATGCGCGGCCGCGATCCTGCGGCACGTCTACGGCGTGGCCGCTCCGCGCCGCCACGCCTGCCACCGCCGGCTGGCCGCCTCGCTGGAGGCCGCGTGCTGACCCCGCGCCAGCGCGCGGCGCTGTGGCGCTGGGGATTCGTCGTCCTGGGGCTGGCCGCGCTGGTGCTGGGGTTCTGCGGCTTCATGGCGCAGGCCGGCTGGTCGTGGGATCGCTTCCACGTCCACGATGCCCTGTTCAAGGCGGTACAGCTGTTCGCGCTGGCGGTGTCGGTGAAGGAGCTCGAGAACCCGGCCACCCAGCTCGCCAGCGTGCTGGCGCCGGCATCCACCGCCGCGACGCTGTGGCTCGCCTTTCTGGGCCGGATCCGGCGCCGCTGGCGATTCCTCCTGCTCGTCTGGCGGCCTGCCGGCGAGCTGTTCCTCGGCGGCGGCGAGACGGCCGCCGCGATCGTCGCCCAGCGCGGCGCGGGGCGCAGTGCCGGGCACGACGCAGGACGTGGCGGCGGCGGTACGGACCCGGCCGGCGCAGCCGGCCGCGACGAAGCGCCCGTGGTCGGCCTGGACCCCGCGGCCGATACGCCGCTCGAGCGCAGGCTGCGCGCCACCCGCACGCCGGGCTACGTGATACGCGGCGATGCGCAGTCCCCGGACTACCTGAACGCGGTCAACGCGGGCGCGGCGCGCAAGGTGTGGGTGCTCGCCGGCGACGACCTGCGCAACATTGCGATCGCGCGGCGGGTGATCGCGATGCGCGAACGCATCGGTGCCCGCGGCGAGGCGACGATCATCGTCAGCGTGCGCGAGCCGGCGCTGGCGCACGCCAGCGCCGAGCTGTGGCGCCCGCGGCCGGGCCTGGCGCGCATCGAATACTTCGACCTGCCGCGCCGGGCGGCGCGGCGCCTGCTGCAGGCTCATCCGCCTCCCTATCCGACGCTCGCCCCCGACGGACAGGCAGCGGCCCGGGCGCCGCACCTGTGCATCGTGGGCACGAGCGATCTCGCGCCGGCGCTGCTGGTGCACGCCGCCCTGCATTGCGTGGTCCACGAGGATCCGGCGCACTGCCTGCGCGTGACCTGGATCGGCCCCGATGCGAGCGCGCGGATGGCGGCGCTGCATCGCCGCCATCCGGCGCTCGACCCCGCCAACGCGGCAAGGGACGGCAGGCCGGGCGACCCGCTGCTCGCGGGCCTGCTGCCGCTGGCGCAGATCGTCGCCCTCGACGCGGATCCGGCGCAGCTCGCCCCGCGCCAGTGGCTTGAGCTGCAGCACGAGGCGCCGTTCTCGAAGGTGTACGTGACGGCCGGGCACGAGCTGGCGACCCGCGCCGCGCTGCAGCGCGTGCAGGCGGTGCAGGACGTCTGCGCGGCGCTCGGGCATCCGGCCGCCGAGGTGGTGGCGTGCCTGGGCGAGGGCGGCGCAGTGGCGCCCTCGGTGCGGCGCTTCGATGCGCTTTCCGAGTGCTTCGTCGCCGGCGAGGCCTATCCCGGCGAGCGGCGCGACGCGCTGGCCAGGATCGTCCATCTCGCCTACGTCGCCGGCGACCCCGGTGCGGCCACGCCGGACCAGCGCAGGGCGGCCGAGGCCGGCTGGACCGCGCAGACCGACGACCTGCGCTGGTCCAGCCGCTGCAGCGCCGACCACATCGAGGTGAAGCTCGCCCTGCTCGGCCTGTCGCGCGACACCGTGCGCCTGGAGGCCGCCGATCCGGGTACGCAGCCCCTGCTGGACGAGGCGCTGGCGCACCCGCCGACCCTGCAGCGGCTGATGCGCATCGAGCACCGGCGCTTCCTGGCCGAACGCCTGCTCGGGGGCTGGCTGCCCCTGCCGGAGCCCGGCGCCGCGGCGCCGGCGCCGCCCAGCGGACTGCCCTACGACGGCGCCGAGGCGCTGACCCAGAAGGCCTACCTGCGCCTGAACCGGACGCTGGTCGCCTTCGATGCCCTGAGCGAAGAGCAGAAGCGCTTCGATCGCGAGATCATCCAGGCCATCCCGGCCTGTCTGCGTGAGGAGCGCCGGCAGGCGGCGCCGCGCCCGCCGCAGGCCGGGAGCGCGGGAAGGTGAGCGACCTGACCGGCTGCGACCTCGCGCGCGACGCCTACGCCCGGCGCGCGCGCAAGCGTCCGCTGCCGGTGGCCGTGGAGTTCGCCGCGCGCCCCGGCGTCGTGCAGACCCTCGAGGGGCCGGTGCGCTTTCGCGGCGGCGATGCGCTGCTGACCGGCATCGCCGGCGAACGCTGGCCGATCGGGCGGGTGCGCTTCGATGCCGCCTACGAGCCGATTCCACCGACGGTCGCGGGCAGCCCCGGACGCTATCGCCGGCGCCCGCTGGTGGTCTGGGCGCGCTGCATGGCCCGGCCGTTCCGCGTGCGCGTGGGCTGGGCCGGCGATGCGCTGCACGGCCGGCCGGGCGACTGGCTGCTGCAGTACGGACCGGGCGACTACGGCATCGTCGCCGCCGCGCTGTTCGCGCAGACCTACGATCTGCTCGATGGCGATGGCGATGGCGATGGCGACGGAAGCGACGTCGGAGGCGTGGCCTCGGGCGGCGCGACGTAGTCGAGCAGCTCGGCATCGATGTGGCGTTCGGCCAGCGCCGCGCCGATGCGCAGGAAGTCCTCGCGGTGCGCCACCGCGTCCAGCCTGGCGAGGGCCTGCGGGTCTAGCCCGGCACATCCGAGCCCGGCCAGCCCCTCCGCGGTGAGGTGCGCATTGATGCGGAAGTAGGTGAAGAGCTTTTCGGCCACGGCGGTGCGCCCCTGGCGCAGGTCGCCGACCTCGAGGTCGATCGGCTCGCCGCGCCTGCAGCGGCCGAAGGTGCGGCACAGCAGGTCCTGCTCGCGATCGCTGGCCAGGATCAGCGCGTGCGGCACCTCGCGCAGGTTCCACAGCAGCGACATCCGGTGCGGGCGCAGTCCGGGATCCTCGCGCCTGGGGTAGCCGGTGCCGACCGAGACCACGGTGAGCAGGGCTTCGCCCGCGGGCCAGCTCAGCCGGTAGGGCTCGGTGGTCGCGTAGAGGAAGGCCTTGAAGGCCGGATTGTTGAAGCCGGTGAGGCCGCCGTCCACGAACACGAAGCGCTTGGGCGGGTCGCGCCCGAGGACGACTTCTTCGGGCGCGAAGAACACCGGGGCGGCCGCGCTCGCGCGCGCCAGCCGCCACAGCTCGAGCTTCAGGTTGCAGTCGTCGAGCTCCCTCGCGTTGAACCTGGCCAGCGGGTTGTTCGACACCACCCACGGCGAGTCGGTCGACGCGTTGCGCAGCACCAGCATCACGCCGGTGCGCAGCCGCTCCGAACCCAGGGTCGTGTCCGGACCCAGGAAAGCCTTGATGCCGCTTTCGAGCTGCTCCTTGTCGTACCAGTAGCGCAGGCGCCGGCGCCAGCTGGCCGGCTTGAACATGGTGCCGGCGTGGGCCAGCACGAATGCCTTCGTCTCCTGCATCGGCTTGCCGAGCACGATCGCCGAGGCCACCAGGGCGCCGCCGCTGGTGCCCGCCACCAGGTCGAAATGATCGGCCAGGACCGTGTCGGCGCGGCCGGTGCGCTCGGCCAGGCGCGCCTCGAGCCGGCACAGGAACTCGATCGGGATGAGGTCGCGGATGCCGCCGCCGTCGATCGAAAGGATGCGCCGCGGCCGCGCGCCGGAGGCGGGGTCGGGGGAGGGCCGCGAAGGCTGCGCCTGCATGCGACGCATCCTAACGCCGGCGTCGCGCCGATGCGCGCCCGCCGCGCCGCTCGGTTAGAATTTCCGGCTACCCGAGGAACCCCATGAGCGCCGCCCCCGCCGATCCCGGCTCGCCGATTCCCCCCTCGCTGAAGGCCGCGATCCTCGCCGAAGCGATGCCCTACATCCGCCGCTTCCACGGCAAGATCGTGGTGGTGAAGTACGGCGGCAATGCGATGACCGACGACACGCTCAAGCAGAGCTTCGCGCGCGACGTGGTGCTGCTGAAGCTGGTGGGCCTGAACCCGGTGGTGGTGCACGGCGGCGGTCCGCAGATCGAGCAGCTGCTGGCGCGCGTCGGCAAGAAGGGCGAGTTCGTGCAGGGCATGCGCGTGACCGACGCCGACACCATGGACATCGTCGAGATGGTGCTCGCCGGCCAGGTCAACAAGGAGATCGTCGAGCTGATCAACATGGCCGGCGGGCGGGCCGTGGGGCTCACCGGGCAGGACGGCGGGCTGATCCGCGCGCGGCGCATGCGCATCACCTCGAAGGACAAGCCCGACGAGCAGATCGACATCGGGCAGGTCGGCGAGATCGAGCAGATCGACCCCGGCATCATCCAGACCCTGACCGCCAACGGCTTCATTCCGGTGATCGCGCCCATCGGCTCGGGCGGCGAAGGCGAGACCTACAACATCAATGCCGACGTGGTGGCGGGCAAGGTGGCCGAGGTGCTCAAGGCCGAGAAGCTGGTGCTGCTCACCAATACGCCCGGCGTGCTCGACAAGAGCGGCAGGCTGCTCACCGGGCTGAGCGCGCGCCAGATCGACGAGCTGTTCGCCGACGGGACGATCTCGGGCGGCATGCTGCCGAAGATTTCGTCGGCGCTCGAGGCGGCCAAGGCCGGCGTGAACTCGGTGCACATCGTCGACGGGCGCATCGATCACTGCCTGCTGCTGGAAATCATGACCGACCATGGCGTCGGCACGATGATCCGCAGCCACTGATCGGCGCGCGAGCAGCCGCAGCGGCGTCATGGGCCCTTGCGCCCTTCGCATGCCGCGCTCCCGGGGCGGGGCGGGCAGCGGGCCCCACGAAAGGCGCGAGGGCCCATGACGCCGGTCTGGCTGCTCGATCTGGACAACACCCTGCACGACGCGATGCCGGTGGTGTTCCCGCGCATCAACCGCGCGATGACGGCGTACGTGGCGCGCGAGCTGTCGCTCGACGAGCGCGAAGCCGGCGCGCTGCGCGCGCACTATTGGCAGCGCTACGGCGCGACGCTGCTCGGGCTGGTGCGCCATCACGGCATCGATCCGCACCACTTCCTGCGCGAGACGCATCCGTTCCCGGACCTCGAGCGCATCGTGCGCCGCGATCACCGGCTGGCCGACGCGCTGCGCCGCCTGCCGGGGCGGCGCATCGTGGTGACCAACTCGCCGCTGCACTACGCCTCGCGCGTGGTGCGCGCCCTGGGCATCGCGGCGCGGATCGATTCGATCGTGTCGATCGAGGCGATGTCGTTCGCGGGCCGCTGGCAGCCCAAGCCTTCGCGCCCGATGCTGCGCCGGCTCGTGGCGCGGCTGCGCGTGCCCGCGGCGCGCTGCGTGCTGGTCGAGGATACGCCGGTCAACCTCGCGGCGGCGCGCCGGGTCGGGCTGCGCACGGTGCTGGTCACCGGCATCAGCCACCGTCCGTTCCATCCGGCGCGCCGTACGCGCGCCGGAGCATCGAAGCGAATCGACGTTCAAGTACAATCGGTCGCGCACCTGCCGCGCAAGGCCCTTCGATCCGTGACCCTCCCGACATGAACGATCAGGCGACGTCCGTGCACGACCAGACAGTGCCCGCCCCCAGGCCGGCACGTCCGAAGCCCGGTGAGCGTCGGTTGCAGATCCTCCAGACGCTGGCGGCTATGCTGCAGGAGCCGGGCGGCGATCGCGTGACCACCGCCGCGCTGGCCGGGCGGCTGCAGGTGTCGGAGGCCGCGCTGTACCGCCACTTCGCCAGCAAGGCACAGATGTTCGAGGGCCTGATCGAGTTCATCGAATCGACCATCTTCGGCCTGATCAACCGCATCACCTCGCAGCACGACGACGGCCTGCGCCAGCTGCGCGACATCGTGGCGATGCTGTTGTCGTTCGCCGACAAGAACCCGGGCATGACGCGCGTGCTGATCGGCGACGCACTGGTCACCGAGGACGATCGCCTGCAGGACCGCATCAACCAGCTGATCGACCGCATCGAGGCCTCGCTCAAGCAGTCGTTCCGCCTCACCATCGCCCAGGGCCACCTGCCGCAGGACACCGACCCGGCCGCGCGCGCCGGCATCGTGCTGGCCTACGTGCTGGGGCGCTGGCTGCGTTTCGCCAAGAGCGGCTTCCGCCGCTCGCCCGCCGAGCTGTTCGAGCAGCAGGCGCCGTTCCTGATCGCCTGATCGCCCCCCGGGCGTTGCGCGCCCGGTCCTGCCGTCTCGGTCTTTTCGTCCTGCCGTCCGGCAGGCCGCTCGCCGCCGCTCATGACACTCATGTTGCATTGCAGCAATGAAGCGGGTAGAGTGTTGCCTGTCTCCTCCACCTCCTCCTCTGGTGGATTCGGCCCGGTCGGCAACGTCCGGGCCGTTTTTTTCGTCCCGCTCGTTCGTGTTAGGCTGGCGCGCGTGAGTGCCGTCTATTTCACGATCGTCGCGATCGTGCTGTATTTCGTCGCCGATCGCATCCTCGACGCGATGGAGCGCCGGGCCGGGCGCCGTTTCGAGCAGCGCGGGCTGATCTTCTTCGCCCTCCTGCTGGTCATGGCGCTGGTGACATTCGCGATCATCCGGCGCGTTTTCGAGTCGGGCTGAACGCAGCCTGCACGTACGGCGGAATTCACGTATCATGGTGCAATGCGGCATCGAGGGTGATGCCGCAGGGCGACGTCGATAGCCAGTCTCCGCGTCGCATCTTCCCGGCATCCGCCGGTATCCGTTCCGCAACCCGATTCGTCTGCCCGCGACTGGCGTCGCCAACGCGGCCGCCCGAGTGCGCTGCCGCCGACCGAGGCCGATGTCGCTGGAGTCCCATGTCCTTTGCTTCCCTCGGCTTGTCCGAAGCCATCCTCCGTGCCGTGACCGAACGCGGCTACGATTCCCCCACCCCGATCCAGGCGAAAGCGATCCCTGCCGTGCTGTCCGGCGGCGACCTGCTGGCCGGCGCGCAGACCGGTACCGGCAAGACCGCCGGCTTCGTGCTGCCCATCCTGCAGCGGCTCTCGACGACGCCCGCGCGCAAGCCCGCGGCCGGCGGCCGGCGGCCCATCCGCGCGCTGATCCTGACGCCGACGCGTGAGCTCGCCGCCCAGGTCGAGGAGAGCGTCGTCGCGTACGGCAAGTACGTGAAGCTCTCGTCGACCGTCGTGTTCGGCGGCGTCAACATCAACCCGCAGATCGAGCGCCTGCGCCGGGGCGTCGACATCCTGGTCGCGACGCCCGGCCGTCTGCTCGACCATGCCGGCCAGCGCACCGTCGATCTCTCCGGCGTCGAGGTGCTGGTGCTCGACGAGGCCGATCGCATGCTCGACATGGGCTTCATCCACGACATCCGTCGCGTGCTGAAGCTGCTGCCGGCCCAGCGGCAGAACCTGCTGTTCTCGGCGACGTTCTCCGACGAGATCAAGGCGCTGGCCGACGGCCTGCTGAACAAGCCCGAGCTGATCGAGGTGGCGCGCCGCAACGCCGCCGCCGAAGGCGTGGCGCAGCGTGTGCTGGCAGTGGACAAGGCGCGCAAGCGCGAGCTGCTCTCGCACCTGATCCGTGAGCGCAACTGGTTTCAGGTACTGGTGTTCACGCGCACCAAGCACGGCGCCAACCGGCTGGCCGAGCAACTGACGAAGGACGGCATTCCGTCGCTCGCGATCCACGGCAACAAGAGCCAGAACGCCCGCACGCGCGCGCTGGCCGAGTTCAAGTCGGGCAGCCTGCAGGTGCTGGTGGCCACCGACATCGCGGCGCGCGGCCTCGACATCGTCGAGTTGCCGCATGTCGTCAACTTCGAGCTGCCCAACGTGCCGGAAGACTACGTGCACCGCATCGGCCGTACCGGCCGCGCAGGCGCCGAGGGCGAGGCCGTGTCGCTGGTGTCGCCCGACGAGAACGGCCTGCTGCGCGACATCGAGCGGCTGACCAGGCGGCAGCTGCCGCGCGAGACCATCGCCGGCTTCGAGCTCGACCCGAACGCGCGCAACGAGCCCGAAGTGGACGACCGCCCGCGGCGTGCGCCGCGTCGCCCGATGCGCACCGATGCGCCGCGCGGCGCCGGTACAGGGCCACGCAGCGGCGGTGTGCGCGGCCCGGGTCCGGCGGCTGCGCCGCGGCCCGCGCAGCATGCTCCGTCTGCGCGTGCGTCATCCGCATCCCCGGCACGGGCGCCGTCCGCACCGCCGGCGCGCGTGCCTGCATCCCCCGAGCCGGCCGCCCGCCCGGCGCGGCAGCCGGCCCAGGCCGCACGGCCCGGCGGCGTCGGCGGCTTCCGCCCCAGGTCTACGGGGCGCTTCGGCCGCTGATCGGCGCACTGCCCGCTTCCGGACGACGTCGGACACGGTGACTCTCGAGAAACAGAAGCGAAACCGGCCTCCGGCAACCGGAGGCCGCCCGTTTTTTTGATCTGCGTTATATCCGTGAGAACATTTCGGGTATCTAATACCAGCCGATGCCGATACGCGAGCGCCCCGGCCGGCTCGCTTCGGCTTTTTCTTGGGCACCGTTATATCTATATAAATATATCGAGACCAGAGAGGGAACCGATGAAGCAATCCGCACTACCCCCGTCGCCGCCGTACCGGCCGAGCCTGCCGGCGCTGGCCGTCCTCGCCGCCTTCCTTCCCGCCCTCGCATCGGCGCAGGAAGCGTCCAGCGTCCGCCCGTTCGAGCTGGGCACCGTCACGGTCACGACGACGCGCCCGCAGCTCGGCGAGATCGGCGAGGATCAGGTGGCCTCCGTGGTCACCCGCAAGGACATGCAGCAGTTCAACCGTGACAACATCGCCGACGCATTGAACCTGCTCTCCGGCATCGTGATTTCCCACGGCCAGAAGAACGAGCGGCGGGTCTCCATCCGCGGCTTCGAAACCACCAAGGTCGGCCTGTACATCGACGGCATCCCGGTATACATCCCGTTCGACGGCGCGGTGGACATGAACCGCTTCACCACCGCCGATCTGGCGGCCATCCAGGTGGCCAAGGGCTTCACCTCGATGGCCTACGGCCCGAATGCGATGTCCGGCGTGATCAATCTCGTCACGCGCAAGCCGGTGAAGGCCTTCGAAGGCGACGTCAGGGTCGGCTTCGGCGAGGGCAACGAGCGCCAGGCGCAGGTCAACGTCGGCACGAACCAGGGCCTGTGGTACCTCCAGGGCGGCGTGTCGTACCTGGAGAGCGACTGGTTCCGCATGTCCTCCGATTTCAGGCCGAACCAGTTCGAGGATGGCGGCCATCGCAACAACTCCTACCGCAAGGACCAGAAGGCCTCCTTCAAGATCGGCCTGACGCCGAACGCCACCGACGAATATGCGCTCAGCTACATCAAGCAGGAAGGCGAGAAGGGCCAGCCGACCTCGACCATCCAGAACGCGCAATTCTGGCGCTGGCCCTACTGGAACAAGGAAAGCATCTACCTGAATACGCGCACCGCGCTCGGCGACAAGGAGACGTTCAAGGTCCGTCTGTACCACGACACCTTCGACAACGCGATCGACATGTACACGAACGCGTCGTTCACGCAGACCACCGGCACCGGTGCCAGCATCTACAACGACAAGACCGACGGCGGCTCGGTCGAGCTGGAATCGACGCGCATCAAGGACAACATCCTGCGCCTCTTCGCCTTCTACAAGCAGGACGTTCACGACAAGAACGACTACTCGGGCACGCCCGCCAAGTTCGACCGGATGAAGGACACGTTGGTCTCGTATGCGGTCGAGAACAACTACCAGATCCGTCCCGACCTGCTGATTTCACTGGGCGCCGGCCGTCATTGGCTGAAGCCCAACGAGATCTACAAGTCCGACGCCCCCGCGCCCGGCCTGACGCTGCCGGGCGAGAAGTCGGCCAACGACGCCCAGGTCGGCCTGTTCTACGACTGGTCGTCGCAGGCGCGCTTCTACGCCACAGTAGCCAGGAAGACCCGCCTGCCGTCGCTGGCCGACCGCTACAACACGGCCTTCGGCAGGTACGTCGAGAACCCTGCGCTGCAGCCGGAAAAGTCCGTCAACTACGAGATCGGCTACCAGGGCACGCCGTGGCGGAACGCGAAGGCGGAAGCCGCGCTGTTCTACAGCGAGGTCAAGGACAAGATCCAGACCTGGTATCCCGACCCGAACCTCTCCTGCACCGCCGGCACCAACGTCTGCCAGCAGCGCAACGTCGGCAAGGTGCGCTACCCGGGCATCGAACTCGGCCTGCGCGCGCAGGTGTCGCCGTCGCTCGAGCTCGGCGGCAACTACACGCAGCTCGATCCGGAGAACGTCAGCGATCCGGGAACGAAGGTCACCGACGTGCCGAAGCGCAAGGTGACGGTGCACGCCGTGTACCGTCCGGTCGGCGCCGTCGATCTGGTCGCCTTCGTCGAGAACAGCAGCGACCGCTGGGTATCGAACACCGTCAAGCTCGGCAACTACACCACGCTGAACGCGAAGGTCGCCTATCGGCCGATGAAGGCAATGACCCTGGAAGCCGGCGTCAACAACGCCACCGACAGGAACTACGAGCTCGCCAACGGCTACCCGCAGCCCGGCCGCATGTGGTACGCCAGCGCTTCCTACACCTTCTGACGGGGCGGGCGGCAATGCGCATCCATCGACGACCGGCCAGCGCCGCGCTCGCCGGTCTCGCTGCCATCGCGGCGCTGGCCACCGGGCCGGCGGCTGCGGCCGCGAACGGCATGGCGCTGGCGCGGGACGGCGGCTGCCTCGTCTGCCATCGCGGCGCCGAGCAGCGGATCGGTCCGGCCTTCCGCGAGGTGGCCGTCCGCTATGCCGGCCGGGCCGACGCCGAGGCCGTTCTCGCCCGGCACATCGTCGCCGGCACCGGCCCGGACGGTATGGGCTGGCAGAAGGAAGGCAAGGCCCGCCTGCCGTTCATGCCGCCGAACGACGGCGTGGCGCCGGAAGACGCGCGCCAGCTGGCGCGCTGGATCCTCGGCGTGAGCAGCGAAATCGTCGACGCGGAGCAGTTCCGCAGCGACGGCTTGGAGGTTTCCGGCCAGGTCGCCCATCCGCTCAGGCTCGACGTCGCTGCGCTGCGCGAATTTCCGGCGCGCAGCATCGAGCCGGCGCCGGCCGGCGAGCGGGCGAAGGCCGACCGCCGCGTGTCGAGCTTCACGGGCGTCCTGCTGCGGGACATCCTGGAAAAGGCCACGGTCACCTTCGGCAGCCATTTCGACCTCAAGAAGACGGTCATCGTCGCCAGGGCCACCGACGGCTACCGGGTCGTCTTCTCGTGGAGCGAGCTGTTCGCCTCGCCCATCGGCGACGGCGCGCTGGTCTTCTTCGAGAAGAACGGACAGCCGCTCGCCGACGACGAGGGGCGCATCGCCCTGCTCTCGGCGAAGGACGCCAGCCTCGCCTCGCGCTACGTGAAGTGGCTGAAGACGATCGAGGTGCGCAGGCTCGCGGACTGAGCAAGCGGAGCCGCCGCACCGATCCCCCCCACCGCCCGGCCGCCATGAAAGAACGGACCGCAAGCGCCGCACCGTCCGGAAACCGATGAAGCGCCGCACCCTGCTCGGCGCCCTGGGCGCGGCCCCGCTGCTGCCGCTACTCGCCGCCGGCGCCCGCGCCGGCGAGGATGCGGCGAACAGCACCATCGCCGCCGCCTTCGGCCGCCTGCCGGCGCCGGCCGACATCCGCCGCGTCTTCGTCGGCGGCGCGCCGGCGAGTGCGCTGCTCGCCGTGCTCGCGCCGGAAAAGCTGCTCGGCTGGCCGTGGAACGTTTCCGCCGAGGCACGCGCCTGGCTGCCGCCGGCGGTGCGCGAGCTGCCCCAGGTCGGACGGCTCGCCGGACGCGGCAGCACGATGTCGAACGAAACCCTGCTGCAACTGCAGCCCGATCTCATCCTCGACGTCGGCACCGTCGACGCCACCTACATCTCCGCCATGCAGCGCGTGGCCGAGCAGACCGGGCTGCCGTGCGTGCTGGTGCACGGGCAGTTGGCCGATCACCCGGCGCAGTTGCGCGAGGTCGGCCGCCTGCTCGGCGTCGCTGCGCGCGGCGAGCGGCTCGCCGCCTGGGCCGAGAAAACCATCGCGCTGTCCGAGCGCGTGCGCGCGGCGGTGCCGCCGGAGAAGCGTCCGCGCGTCTACTACGCGCGCGGCGCCGGCGGGCTGGAAACCGGGCTGGCCGGCTCGATCAACATGGAGACGATCGACTTCGCCGGCGGCCGCAACGTCGCCGCCGAGGCCGGCCGCGGCGGCATCGCCAAGATCTCGCTCGAACAGGTGCTGGCGTGGAACCCGGAGGTGATCGTCACGCAGGACCGCGAGCTCGCCCGGCGCGTGCTCGACGACCCGCTGTGGCGTCCGCTGGAAGCCGTGCGTGCGCGCCGCGTGTATCTGGCGCCGACCCGCCCCTTCGGCTGGCTCGACGTGCCGCCGAGCGTGAACCGGCTGATCGGCGTGCGCTGGCTGCTGACGCTGCTCCACCCCGGTCGCGCCGACGACGCGGCGTCCCTGCGCGCGGCCACGGCCGACTTCTACCGGCTGTTCTACGGCGTCGAACCGGGTGCGGCGGCGCTCGACGCGCTGCTCGGCGGCAATGCATGAGCATGCGCGTCCGGCCGCCCGAGGGATGCGCGCCGCCCTCGCCGAGGAGGCGCGCGCGCCGCGACCGGAGCGCCGCCCGATGAGCGCGTCGGCGCTCCGTCCCGCCGCCGCCTGGCTGGCCGCCTCGGCCGCGCTGGCAGCGGTGCTCGTCGCCGCCTTCGCCGTCGGCAAGTTCCCGGTGGCGCCGGGCGACCTGCTGCGCTCGCTCGCCGGCCGCCTTCTCGGCGCCGGCTCCGGCCTGCCTGCAGCGGTGGACACCGTGGTCTGGAACATCCGCCTGCCGCGCGTCGCCGCCGGCATCGTCGTCGGCGCCGTGCTCGCCGCAGCCGGCGCCGCCTACCAGGGCATGTTCCGCAACCCGCTGGTGTCGCCGGACATCCTCGGCGTCTCGGCCGGCGCCGGGCTGGGCGCGACGCTCGGCATCTATCTCGGCCTGCCGCTCGCCTTCGTGCAGGGCGTCGCCTTCGTCGGCGGCCTCCTCGCCGTCGCCGTGGTCTGGCGCATCGCCTCGCTGGTGCAGCGGCACGACCCGGTGCTGGTCCTGGTGCTCGCCGGCGTCGCGCTCGGCGCGCTGCTCGGCGCCGGCATCTCGCTGGTCAAGATCATTTCCGACCCGTACACGCAGTTGCCGACGATCACCTTCTGGCTGCTCGGCGGCCTCAACCAGGTGAGGCCGAGCGATCTCGCAGCGACGGCGCCGGCGATGCTCGCCGGGTTGCTGCCGATGGCGCTCCTGCGCTGGCGCATCAATCTGCTCAGCCTCGCCGACGAGGAGGCGGCGGCGCTCGGCGTCGACGTCGGCCGCCTGCGCCTCGTCCTCGTCGCCGCGGCCACGCTGTCCACCGCCGCCGCCGTGTCGCTCGCCGGCATCGTCGGCTGGATCGGGCTGGTCGTGCCGCACGTCGCGCGGCTGCTCGTCGGTCCGGACTTCTCGCGCCTGCTGCCGGCCTCGCTGCTGCTCGGCGCCGGCTTCCTGGTGGCCACCGACACGCTGGCGCGCATCGTGGCGCCGATCGAGCTGCCGCTCGGCATCCTCACCGCCGTGGTCGGCGCGCCGTTCTTCCTGTGGCTGCTGGCGCGCGTCGGAAGGACGTCGTGAGCGCCGCCGCGGCCGTGCCGCAGGCGGCGGACTGCGTCGTCGAGGCCTGCGATCTCGCCATCGGCTACCCCGGCCGCCGCGTCGGCGCCGGCATCTCGCTCGGCATCGGGCACGGCGAGGCGCTCTGCCTGCTCGGCCCGAACGGCAGCGGCAAGACGACGCTGTTCAAGACCCTGCTCGGCCTCCTGCCGCCGCTCGCAGGCGAAGTGCGCGTGCTCGGCGAGCCGGCCGCCGACTGGTCGCGTGCCGCTTTCGCGCGCAAGGTCGGCTACGTGCCGCAGGCGCACGCCGGCCTCTTTCCGTTCACCGTCGAGGACATCGTGCTGATGGGCCGCGCCGCGCGCATCGAGCGCTTCGCCGCGCCGTCGCGGCACGACCGCGAGATCGCCGCCGACTGCCTGGCGGCGCTCGGCGTCGACCACCTGCGCACGCGCGTCTACACCGAGATCAGCGGCGGCGAGCGGCAGCTCGCGCTGATCGCCCGCGCGCTGGCGCAGGAGCCGGCGCTGCTGGTCATGGACGAACCGACGGCAAGCCTAGACTTCGGCAACCAGATCCGCGTCCTCGACCACGTCGGCCGGCTGCGCGGGCGCGGTATCGCCGTGCTCATGTCCACGCACCAGCCGGAGCACGCGCTGCGCGTCGCCGACCGCATCGCGCTCCTGGCGCCGGGCCGGCTCGCCGGCCTCGGCGCGCCGGCCGAGGTGGCGACGCCGGAGGCGCTCGCCGATCTCTACGGCGTCGACGCGGCGGCCATCGTCGCCAGCCTGCCGGCGCTTTCCCGGTTCCCGCAACATCGCCGCGAGATGGACGCCCCAGCAAGCGCCTCCGCCCGGCCGTCCGCAGGGGGCGCCCGCCCTCCCTAGAAGGATGGCGAAACCACGTGTGAAGGAACCGTGGTGAGCGTCCCGAGGTCATGCCGGGGGCGAGCATCGCAGGCGCGAGATCGGGGCGCGCAGCAGCCCCCTCATACGTTCTCGCCCCAGGGCGCGGCGGCGAACTCGCGCACGAAGCGCTCGAGCTCGCTTTCGGCCAGGCGATCGATGCCGCCGGCGGCCGCGCGTCCCGCTCCGCCGAAACGCCGGCACAGCGGCGCGGCGCCGCCCGGCGCCTCGATCGGCGCGCGCACGCTGACGGCGAGATGGCCGTCGCCGGCGCGCCTGGCCACTGCGTGCGCACGCCGCGGCTGCGCGAACGCCAGCTCGTTGGCGAGGCTGCCGATCACCCGCCGGCTCCAGGGCTCGTCCGGCAGCAGGTAGACGGCCCCGGCCGCGCCTTCCCAGTACGGGCGCTGCTGCAGCCCCTGCGCCAGGTCGGCCCGGCGCCGCGCGGCGATCTCGGCCGCGACCGGCTCGCGCTCGAGGAACTCCAGCGGGTCGCGGTAGCGCGCCAGCAGCGGGTACAGGCGCGCGGGCGCGATGAGCACGTCGCTTTCGTCGTCGCCGTAGGCGTTGTAGTTGATCGCTTCGCCGAGCGTGCGCAGTCGCTCGCAGGCTCCGTCGGGCAGCCCCATTCCGGCCGCCAGTTGCCGGGCCGTCTCGCGCAGGTTGTCGCCGAACGCGCCGACCACCGCCCAGGCCCTGAAGCGTCCGCCCAGGTGGCGATCGACCAGCACGCTGGTGCACACGCCGCTGGCGAGGTCGATGTGCGCCTCGAGCAGCGGATGGGACGGCACTTCGTCCGCCGTGTGGTGGTCGAAGTAGCGCACCCGCGCGCCGCGCTCGAGCAGCTGCAGCAGCGCCGCGCGGTTGCGCTGCATCGACAGGTCGCACACCAGCACCTCGTCGCCGGCGTGCGCAGGCACGCGTTCGAGCAGCTCGATCTCGCGCTTGAGGCCGGTGACGAGAGTCGCCTCGGCCGGCTGGTGCAGGCGCCACTGCACCACTGCGCACAGGCCGTCGGCATCGCCGTTGCAGACGTCGAAGCAGCGGGCGCGGTGCGCGTCGTGCGCATCCGGAGCGGGGGTGGCCATGCCGCCATCGTGCCCCGATCGGCGCCGTGCGCCAAGTCCGGGCGCACGGAGGGATCTCGTCGTGCGTCGCAGACGGTTCGGCCAGATACGCCACCGGGCACGCGGAAGGATCTGCCGCGCGGCCACGGGCCGCCCGCTACGGTTGCTGCGCGTGTTCCCGGTGCGCGGCGTCGCCGCGGGCCATCGCCTCCTGGCGCCGGCCGAGCCAGAAGCTGTCGGCCAGCCACGCGAGCGAGATGGCGACCGCCAGCAGCGCGATGACCGTCATGCCCAGGCCGGCCGAGCCGAGCAGGGCATACGACCAGCTGCCGACCTGGTCGCCGGTGCGGTAGACCACCGTGTCGATGGCGTTCTTCGCCTTGTACTTGTCCTCGCGCGAGAGGACCGTGAACAGCAGCTCGCGGGTCGGCCTGGCCAGGCCGAAGTTGCCCACGCGCCGGCTCACCTGGGCGAGCACCAGGACCGTGACGGTGGGGGCGATCGCCAGCGCCGCGAAGCCGATCGCCGAGAGCACCGGCAGCACCGACGCGGTGACGGCCACGCCGTAGCGGCGCAGCACGCGGGCGGTCACGAAGAGCTGCACCAGGAGGGTGGCCGCATTGACCGCGAGATCGATCGAGGCGAAGAAGCGGGTGCGCGCCGCGCGGTCGGCGAAATGCTGGCTGGCGATGCCGGCCTGCTCGAAGTACAGCAGGGTCGAGGTGATCGAGAACAGCAGCATGTAGGCGCAGATGCCGATCAGGTAGGGCGAGCGCACCGCGTGCGTGAGGCCTGCCCAGACGCTGCCGCCGATCGGCGTGCCGTTGCCGCCTCCGCCCGTACTGCCCGCACCCGCGCTGCCGCCTGTTGCCGCGGCACCGCCTCCGCCCGTGCCGCTGTCGTGCGGCGCGCCGCCGTGCCGCGCCAGCGCCGTCGACAGGCCCGCGAGGCGATGCACGCAGGCGACCGCCACGCCCAGCAGCGCGATCGAGGCGAACAGCAGCCGGGTGGTGCCGACGCCCTCGACCAGCGAGGCGGTGATGCTCGAGCCGACGATCGCGCCGACGGTCGCTCCCGCCGCGAGGAAGCCGAACAGGCGCTTGCCCTGGGCGGGATCGAACACGTCGACCATGAGCGCCCAGAACACCGACACCACGAACAGGTTGAAGACCGAGGTCCAGACGAAGAATGCCCGTCCGACCCAGACCTGCTGCGCCGGGGAGGCGAGCGTGAACGCCGCCACGAAGGCGAGCAGGTTGGCGGCGAAGAACAGGTAGGTGACGGAGATGAAGCGCCGGCGCGGCATGCGCCGCACCAGTGCGGCGAAGGCCGGGTTGAGCGCCAGCATCGCCAGCAGCGTGGCGGTGAACAGCCACTGCAGGTTCTCGACGCCGCCCTGCACGCCCATCTCGTCGCGGATCGGCCGGATGACGTAGTAGGCCGACATCAGCGAGAACACCAGCAGCCATGACCAGCCGAGCAGCGCGAGCTCGTCGGGCTGCACCGCGCACAGCCGGCTCATCAGCCGCAGGGCCAGGCCGTCGCGAACCGGCGGCGCGCGCGCCACCGGTTCAGAGGGCATCGACGAAGGCCTCCATCCGCTTGCGCGCCGCGGCGTCGGGCAGCCGCCCGGCGGCAGCGCCGATGTTGTCCGCGGCGTATTCCGGTGTGGCGGTGCCGGGGATGGCACAGGTCACCGCCGGGTGCGCGACGATGTACTTGAGGAAGAACTGCGCCCAGCTGCGGCAGTCGAACTCGGCCGCCCATTCCGGCAGGGCCTTGCCCTGCACGGCGCGGAACAGCCGCCCGCGGCCGAACGGCAGGTTGATCATCGCCGCCATGCCGCGCTCACGCGCCAGCGGCAGGATGCGCTCGGCGGCCGCGCGGTTGTCCAGCGCGTAGTCGACCTGGATGAAGTCGAGCGTCTCGCGCGCCATCACCCGCTCGAACTCGGCGTACTGGGCATCGAACGAGGTGGTGATGCCGAGGTAGCGGATGCGGCCGGCCTGCTTGAGCTCGCGCAGGGTGTGCAGCTGGGTGGCGACGTCGCGCAGGTTGTGCACGGCGATCAGGTCGATCCTGGCGGTGCGCAGGCGCTCGAAGGAGCGCTCGATCTGCGCGCGCCCAGCCTCGCGCCCCTCGGCGCCCACCTTGGTGGCGAGGAACAGGGCATCGCGCAGGCCGGCCGACTCGATCAGCGCGCCCAGCACGCTCTCGGCGTCGCCGTAGGAGGGCGCGGTATCGACGACCTGCCCGCCGGCGGCCGCGAAGCGGCGCAGGGTGTCGCGCAGCACCGCCATCCCGGCCTCGTCCGGTGTGCGCTCGTAGCGGCGCGCGGTGCCGATCCCGATCACCGTGAGCGGCTCGCCGCTCGAGGGGATGGGCTTGCGCAGCGGCGCGGCCGGCGCAGGCTGCGCCCATGCCCCGCCGGCGGGGGCGAGCGTCGCGGCAGCGGCCGCGGCGAGGAATCGGCGGCGGGTGCTCACGCGGGCTCGATTCGACTCCGGCAGCGTCACTGGGCTTCCTCCATGGCGTCGTGCGCGGCCGACCCGGTCTCCCCGGCCCCGCCCGCTTGCGACAGGATAAGCGCGATCAGGGCCTCGCCATGCGCTTCGAGCTTCTTCGCCCCGATCCCGCCGATGGTGCCCAGCGCCTCGAGCGAGGCGGGGCGGCGCTCGGCGATCGCGCGCAGCGTGGCGTCGTGGAAGATCACGTAGGGCGGCACGCCGCGCTCGCTGGCGGCAGCGCGCCGCCATTCGCGCAGGCGCTCGAAGAGCCGGGCCGCCTCGGCGTCAGGGCGCTCCGCGCCGTCCGGCGCGGGGCTGCCCGGCGTCGTCGCGCCGCGCAGGCCGCCGCGGGCGCCGCGGCCCGGGCGCGACTTCACCACGGCGGCCGGCCGGCGCATGCCGATGGTGCGCGCGCCGCGCAGCACCTCGCGGCTGGCTTCGGTGAGCACCAGCACCTGGTGGCGCGCGTGATCGACGGCGACCAGGTCCTGCGCGATGAGCTGGCGCAGCACCGCCCGCCATTCGGCCTCGCTCAGGTCGGCGCCGATGCCGAAGGTGCTCAGCGATTCGTGGCCGTACTGGCGCACCCGCGCGCTGGCCTGGCCGCGCAGCACGGCGATGATGTGCTGCGCGCCGAAGCCGAAACCGGCGGCCTGGCGCACCCGGTAGATGCACGACAGCAGCTTGCGCGCCGCCTCGGTGGCGTCCCAGGGCTGCGGCGGCTCGAGGCAGTTGTCGCAGTTGCCGCACGACGTGCTCGCTTCGCCGAAGTACGCGAGCAGCCTCACGCGGCGGCAGTCGATGGTCTCGGCCAGCCCGAGCATGGCGTCGAGCTTGCCGGTGGACACGCGCTTGTAGGCCTCGTCGGCCTCCGACTGCTCGATCAGGCGGCGCTGCTGCACCACGTCGGCCAGGCCGTAGGCCATCCAGGCCTCGGCCGGCTCCCCGTCGCGGCCGGCGCGGCCGGTCTCCTGGTAGTAGCCCTCGACGCTCTTGGGCATGTCGAGGTGCGCCACGAAGCGCACGTCGGGCTTGTCGATGCCCATGCCGAAGGCGATCGTCGCCACCATCACCAGGCCGTCCTCGCGCAGGAAGCGCGACTGGTGCGCGCTGCGCGTGGCCGCGTCCATGCCGGCGTGGTAGGGCAGGGCGGGGACGCCCTGGTCGCTGAGCCACTGCGCGGTCTCGTCGACCTTCGCGCGCGAGGCGCAATAGACGATGCCGGCCTCGCCGGCGTGGCCGTCGCGGATGAAGGCGAGCAGCTGGCGGCGCGCGTCGAGCTTCTCGACGATGCGGTAGCGGATGTTCGGCCGGTCGAAGCTGGAGACGAACTCGCGGGCCGACTGCAGGGCCAGTCGCTCGACGATCTCGCGCCGCGTGAGCGCGTCGGCGGTGGCGGTGAGCGCCACCCGCGGCACATCGGGCCAGCGCTCGTGCAGCACCGTCAGCTGCAGGTATTCGGGGCGGAAGTCGTGCCCCCACTGCGAGACGCAGTGCGCCTCGTCGATGGCGAACAGCGCCAGCGGCACGCGCTCGAGCAGCTCGAGGCAGCGCGGCGTGAGCAGCCGCTCGGGCGCCACGTAAAGGAGATCGAGCTCGCCCGCCAGCAGTGCGCGCTCCACTGCTGCGGCCTGGCGCCCGGAGAGCGAGGAGTTGAGGAACGCCGCGCGCACGCCCAGCTCGCGCAGCGCATCGACCTGGTCCTGCATCAGCGCGATGAGCGGCGAGACCACGATGCCGGTGCCGGGGCGCAGCATGGCGGGGATCTGGAAGCACAGCGACTTGCCGCCGCCGGTGGGCATCAGCACCTGCGCGTCGCCGCCGCCGGCCAGGTGCGCGACGATCGCCGCCTGCGGCCCGCGGAACGCCTCGTAGCCGAAGGTGCGGCGCAGGATCTCCAGCGCCGCGGCATCGCCCGGACTGCCGCTCATCGGGCGCCCCCCGCCGGCGGGCGGTTGCCGTACGCCGGCCCCGGGCGGGTGCTGCACACCGGGCACTGCGGATCGCGCGGCACCTTCACCGCGTGCCACTCCATGGTGCGTGCGTCGATCATCAGCAGACGTCCGACGGCGGGCACGCCGAAGCCGCCGGCGAGCTTGAGCGCCTCGGCCGCCTGCACGGTGCCGACGATGCCGGTGAGCGGCGCGAACACCCCCATGGTGGCGCAGCGCACCTCCTCCATGCCCTGGCCCTCGGGGAACAGGCAGTGGTAGCACGGCGAATCGTCGCGGCGCGGGTCGTAGACCGCGACCTGCCCGTCGAAGCGGATCGCCGCCCCCGAGACCAGCGGCACGCCCAGCGCGAAGCAGGCGCGGTTGACCGCCTGGCGGGTGGCGAAGTTGTCGCAGCAATCGAGCACCACGTCGGCACGCGCGACCGTCTCGCGCATCGCCTCGTCCTCGAGCCGGCGCACGATCGCCTCGACCTCGATGCCCGGGTTGAGCTCGAGCATCGTGCGCCGCCCCGATTCGGCCTTGGCCTCGCCGACCCGGTCCTGGCGATGCAGGATCTGGCGCTGCAGGTTGGTGAGGTCGACCCGGTCGTCGTCGGCCAGCAGGATGCGTCCGATGCCGGAGGCCGCCAGATACAGCGCCGCCGGCGAGCCCAGCCCGCCGGCGCCGACGATCAGCGCGGTAGCCTCGAGCATGCGCTGCTGCGCCTCGATGCCGATATCTTCGAGCAGGATGTGGCGGCTGTAGCGCAGCAGCTGTTCGTCGTTCATCGCCTCGCCGGTGCGGCCGGGGCCGCCGCCGGATGGAAAAAGGGCCGCGCAGCGCGCGGCCCCATTGTGCGCGCCCGCCGGCTCAGCGGGCCTGCGTCGCGTTGTCCGGGGTGGCGCCCGGCGCCGACTCGTCCTTGGCCTTGGCGACCATCACCGGCTGGCCCTTGAGGTAGTTCATCGCCTGCTGCAGCTGGTAGTCGTCGGCCGAGCCGAACTCGACCGGCTTGCGCTCCTCGGGCTTGGCCGTCGCGTCGGTGGGCTTGGGCAGCAGCGAGCGGAACTCCTTGCCTTCCTTGTCCTTGTCGTTGGTCAGGTGCCGGGTCAGGTCGGCCTCGCGCACGCGGAACGCGCTCAGGTCGCCCTCCGGTGTTTCCTCGACGAGGTAGTCGGGCGTGATGCCCTTGGCCTGGATCGAGCGCCCGTTGGGCGTGTAGTAGCGCGCCGTGGTCAGCTTGATGGCGGTGGTGTTCGACAGCGGCAGGATCGACTGCACCGAGCCCTTGCCGAAGGTCTGCGTGCCGATGAGCACCGCGCGCTTGTGGTCCTGCAGGGCGCCGGCCACGATCTCCGAGGCCGAGGCCGAGCCGGCGTTCACCAGCACCACCATGGGCACCGTCTTCACCGAGGCCGGCAGGCGCGCGAGGATGTCCTCGCGCGTGCCGCGCAGGTAGTCCTCGGGGCTGGCGATGTACTTGCGGCGCGCGTCTTCGGTGCGCCCGTCGGTGGTCACCACGGTGGCCTGCGGCGCCAGGAACACGGCCGATACGCCGACCGCCCCGTGCAGCAGGCCGCCGGGGTCGTTGCGCAGGTCGAGCACCAGGCTCTTGAGCGCCTGCTGTTTGGCCAGCCCGTCGAGCGCCTTGACCAGGTTCTCCACGGTGTGTTCCTGGAACTGCGTGATGCGCACGTAGCCGATGCCCGGCTCGAGCACCTTGGACTTGACCGACTGGACCTTGATCACGTCGCGCACGATCTGCATCACGATCGGCTGGTTCTCGCCCTTGCGCGCGATGGTGAGCGTGATCGGCGTCTTGGGCTTGCCGCGCATCAGCTTGACCGCGTCGTTGAGCGACATGCCCTTGGTCGGGCGGTCGTCGATGCGCACGATGAGGTCGCCGGCCTTGACGCCGGCGCGCGCCGCGGGCGTGTCCTCGATCGGCGAGACCACCTTCACGAAGCCGTCCTCGGTGCCCACCTCGATGCCCAGGCCGCCGAACTCGCCCTGGGTGCCCACCTGCAGCTCGCGGAAGGCGTCGGCGTCGAGATAGGCCGAGTGCGGATCGAGCCCCGAGAGCATGCCGTCGATCGCCCCGGTGATCAGCTTGCGGTCTTCCACCGGCTCGACGTAGTTGGCCTTGATCGCCCCGAACACGTCGGTGAACTGGCGCAGCTCGTCCAGCGGCAGGGTGGCGCGCGGCTCGCGCTGCGCGACCGCGCTCAGCCCGATGCTGACGAGGATGCCGGCGACGGCGCCGGCGGTGACGAGACCCAGGGGTTTGAGCTTGCCCTTCATGGCCGATCCTGCAGGTCAGAACGGCCGGCAAAAGAAGATGCCACGCGACACACCGTCTGGCTTGCCGGGCAGTATAAACCGCGACCAGGGGGAAAGGGGGTGAACACCCCCGGGGCCGATGCCCGCGCGGCGGGCTTATGCCCGGCTTTTGCCCTGGGCGGCGACCGCCGCTGCCGCTGCCTCGATCTCGGCCTGGTCGCCGAGGTAGGCATGGCGCAGCGGCCGCAGCGCGTCGTCGAGCTCGTACACCAGCGGGCGGCCGGTCGGGATGTTCAGGTTCACGATCGCCTCGTCGGAGATCCCGTCGAGGTGCTTGACCAGGGCGCGCAGCGAGTTGCCGTGGGCGGCGACGATGACCCGCTTGCCGGCGCGCACGGCCGGCGCGATGGCCTCGTTCCAGTACGGCACCACGCGTGCGACGGTGTCCTTCAGGCACTCGGTACGCGGGATCTGCTCCGGGGACAGGCCGGCGTAGCGCGGGTCGCCCTCGGCACCGCGCGGATCGCCCGCCGGCAGCGGATCCGGGGCGATCGCGTAGGCACGCCGCCACGCCAGCACCTGCTGGTCGCCGAAGCGCGCCGCCGTCTCGGCCTTGTTCAGCCCCTGCAGGGCGCCGTAGTGGCGCTCGTTCAGGCGCCAGTCGGGCACCACCGGGATCCACATCCGGTCCATCTCGTCGAGCACGCTCCACAGCGTGCGGATGGCGCGCTTGAGCACCGAGGTGAAGGCGAGGTCGAAATCGAACCCCTCGGCCTTGAGCAGGCGTCCGGCCCGCTGCGCCTCGGCGCGCCCGGTCTCGGTGAGGTCGACGTCGGTCCAGCCGGTGAACCGGTTCTCCAGATTCCACTGGCTTTCGCCGTGGCGCAGCAGCACGAGCTTGAAGGCCATGTCGCGGCACGCTCCCGAAAAGCGACTATTCTATAATTTCGGGTTTCCGCCACGGACCGTACCCTTGGACTTCGTCATCCAGAACATCGTCCTGATCGCCATCGCACTGGTCTCGGGCGCGATGCTGGCGTGGCCGCTGGTGGTGCGCGGCACCGCCGGCCCCTCGCTCGACACGCTGAAGGCCACGCGGCTGATCAACGACGCCGGCGCGCTGGTGCTCGACGTGCGCACGCCGCAGGAATTCTCCGGCGGCCACCTGCCCAACGCGCGCAACATCCCGGCCGCCGAGCTGGACAAGCGCCTGGGCGAGCTGCCCGCCGGCAAGCCGGTGATCATCTGCTGCGCCAGCGGCGCGCGCTCGAGCCGGGCCGCGGGCGTCCTGCGCAAGGCCGGCCGCACGGACGTCTTCAACCTCGACGGCGGCCTGCAGTCCTGGCGTCAGGCCGGGCTGCCGGTCGTCAAGTGATTCCGGGTCCATCCATGACCGCACACGTATTGATGTACCGCACCGCCACCTGCCCCTGGTGCGAGCGTGCCGAGCAGCTGCTCAGGGCGCGCGGCGTCGAGCGCATCGAGGAGATCCGCGTCGACCTCGAGCCGGGCCAGCGCGAGGCGATGATCGCGCGTACCGGCCGGCGCACCGTGCCACAGATCTACATCGGCGAGCGCCACATCGGCGGCTTCGACGACCTCGACGCGCTCGACCGCGACGGCGGCCTGTTGCCGCTGCTGCGCGCCTGAGCTGCTTCCCGACGCCCATCCACCCCACCGGCCGGCGGCCGGCCCTGCATCCACCGAGGCACCCACATGAGCGACCAGGCGCAAGCCCCCGTATTCGCCATCCAGCGCATCTACCTGAAGGATCTCTCGCTCGAGATCCCCAATGCGCCGCGCATCTTCCTCGAAACCGCGCAGCCCAGCGTCGAGGTGCAGATGGACGTCGGCAGCGAGCAGCTGGCCGAAGGAATCTACGAAGCCACCGTCACGGTCACGGTGACCACCAAGGTCGGCGACAAGACCGCCTTCCTGGTGGAGGCCAAGCAGGGCGGCATCTTCGAGGTGCGCAACGTGCCGGCCGAGCAGATGCCGCTGCTGCTCAACGTGGTGTGCCCGAACATCGTCTATCCCTACCTGCGCTCGAACATCGCCGATACCGTCCAGCGCAGCGGCTTTCCGCCCATCCACCTGGCCGAGATCAACTTCGAGGCGCTCTACCAGCAGCGCCTCGCGCAGGCGCAGGCCGACGCCGGCAAGAAGGATTCGGGCATCATCGTGCCGGGCGTCCACTGAACGTATGAATGAACCTACTGCGCGGCCCGATCTCGCGCCTGCGATGCTCGCCGTACACTAGGGCCTGTTCACCCTTCGGGCCGGGGCCTGGCGAGTCGCCACACTTCGTTGCCGGCTCCTTGCGTGGCACCGCCACGCGCGTCGCCGGCGTCTCGTTTGGCGGCTCGCCAGGCCCCGGCGCGGGGTCGATCGCAGGGTGAACAGGCCCTCGTACGGCTGCGCTTCTCGGCGCGACCTCGGGCCGCTCGCTACGGTTCCTTCACACGTTCTGAACGGCCACTATCGGAGGCAGGTCATGGTCGAACCCGCGCGTGCACATCGCCTGATGCAATTGGCGACGGATTTGCTCGCCGTGTGCGTGCCACCTGCGCGCGTGCGCGCGGGGGTGCTCGCTGCGGCGGCCGTCGCCTTGGCGATGCTGGCGCCCGCGCCGCCGGCGCTGGCCCAGGCGGCCGCCCCGGCGGCCCGCTATTTCGAGGTGGCCAACGCCGCGGCGGTGCTCTACGACGCGCCCTCCGAGCGTGCGCGCAAGCTGTTCATCGTGGTGCGCGGCACGCCGCTCGAGCAGGTCGCGGTCATCAACAAGTGGGTCAAGGTGCGCGACCTCAGCGGCGACGTGCTGTGGATCGAGCGCGGCGATCTCGGGCCGGCGCAACACGTGGTCGCCGGCACGCTGGCCGCCCTGCGGCGCACGCCCCAGGCCAACGGCGAGCTGATCGCCCAGGTCGAGCGCGGCGTGCTGCTCGAGGTGGTCGACGCCGGCGCGCCCGCCGGCTGGCTGCACGTGCGCCATCGCGACGGCAGCATCGGCTACGTCGCCGCCGCCGAAACCTGGGGCCGCTGAGGCCGCAGGCGCCGGGCCGCAGCCGCGCCCATCCCCGCAGGCACGCATGCGCGTCGCGATCTTCGGAGCTGGCGCCTGGGGCAGCGCACTGGCGCGCCACACGGCCGCGCGCCACCCGGTCATGCTGTGGGCACGCGATCCCGCGCTGGTCGAGGCGCTGCGCCGCGAACGCCGCAACGAGCGCTACCTGCCCGGGGTCGAGCTGCCGGCCACGGTCGCGTTCACGCACCGCCTCGACGAAGCCTGCGAGTGGCTCGCACAGGCACCCTCGCTGGCCGTGATCGGCACCGCCGTGGCCGGGCTGCGTCCGACCCTGCGCGCGCTCGATGCGCGCCTGCCCGCGACCGCGGGCGTGGTGTGGCTGTGCAAGGGCATCGAGGCCGGCACCGGCCGCCTGCCGCATCAGGTGGCCGGCGAGGAGCTGCATGGCCGCGCCACCGGCGTGCTCTCGGGCCCGAGCTTCGCGCAGGAGGTGGCCGCCGCACTGCCGGTGGCGCTCACCGTCGCCTCGGCCGACGCCGCGCTCAAGGCCGCGGCCATCGAGGCCTTCCATCACGGGCCGGCGCGCATCTACCGCAGCGACGACGTCGTCGGGGTGGAGCTCGGCGGTGCGCTGAAGAACGTGATGGCCATCGCCGCCGGCATCTGCGACGGCCTGGCGCTGGGCCACAACGCGCGCGCTGCCCTGATCACGCGCGGGCTGGCCGAGACCGCACGCCTGGGCGCGGCCCTCGGCGCCCGCGGCGAGACCTTCATGGGCCTGGCCGGCCTGGGCGACCTGGTGCTCACCTGCACCGGCGATCTGTCACGCAACCGCCGGGTCGGCCTGGCGCTGGCCGGCGGCGAGGCGCTGTCGGAGATCGTGGCGCGGCTCGGCCACGTGGCCGAGGGCGTGCCGTGCGCCGCGGCGGCCGACGCGCTGGCGCGCGAGCTCGGCGTCGAGATGCCGATCGTGGCGGCGGTGGTGGCCGTGCTCTCCGGTTCGCTGCGCCCGCGCGACGCGGTGCTGGCGCTGCTGGCGCGCGAGTCGCGCGCCGAGCACGGCTGACGTGGGACGTTCCTGATCGAGCGACATTGGCCATGAGCGAACACAAGACGGTATGCGTGTTCTGCGGCGCCAAGCCGGGCCGCGACCCCAAGTACGTGCGCGGCGCGCGCGAGGTCGGCGCCGCCATCGCCGCGCGCGGCTGGACCCTGGTGTTCGGCGGCGGCGGGGTGGGGCTGATGCGCGAGGTGGCCGAGGCCGCCATGGCCGCCGGCGGCGAGGTGATCGGCATCATCCCGCAGGCGCTGGTGGCGCGCGAGCTCGGGCTCACGCACATCTCCCGCCTCGAGGTGGTGGCCGACATGTCGGTGCGCAAGCAGCGCATGATCGACCTCTCCGACGGCTTCGTCGCCCTGCCCGGCGGCCTGGGCACGCTCGACGAGGTGTTCGAGGTGCTGACGCTGCGCCAGACCGGCTATCACGCCAAGCCGATCGGCCTGTACAACCAGGACGGCTATTACGACGCGCTGCTGGCCGCCTGCCGCGGCTTCGTCGAGCAGGGCTTCGTCCTGCCGGCCGACATCGGCTTCCTCGTCGATGCGCCGCGCATCGACGAGCTGCTCGAGCGGCTGTTCGCCGCCGCGCGCTAGCGCGCAGTACACCCCGGGCGCGCTACTGCGCTCCGCAGAAGCCGAACTGCCGCCACGCCTCGAACACGGTCACCGCCACCGCGTTCGACAGGTTCAGGCTGCGGTTGTCCGGCCGCATCGGCAGGCGCAGCCGCTGCGCCGGCGGGAAAGCGGCCAGCACCTCCTCGGGCAGGCCGCGCGTCTCGCAGCCGAAGACCAGGTAGTCGTCGCGCTCGAAGGCGACGTCGGTGGGCCGGCGTTCGCCGTGGGTGGTGAGGGCGAAGCAGCGGCGCGGCTGCTCGTGCGTCAGGAAGGCGGGCCACGACGCATGCACGCGCAGCGCGGCGAACTCGTGGTAGTCCAGGCCGGCGCGGCGCAGCCGGGCCGAATCGAGCGAGAAGCCGAGCGGCTCGACGAGGTGCAGCCGCGCCCCGGTGTTGGCGCACAGGCGGATCACGTTGCCGGTGTTGGGCGGGATCTCAGGGTGGACCAGGACGACGTTGAGCATCGGGAAGCGGCGTGCGGGCGACCACACAGTTAATCACACGTGCGGCGCCGGCCCGTGCGAGGGCCGCGGCGGCGGCCTCCAGCGTGGCCCCGGTGGTCATCACGTCGTCGACCAGCAGCACGGTGCGCCCGGCGGCGGCATCGCCGGCGGCGAAGGCGCCGGCGAGCGCGGTACGCCGCTCGTGGGCGTGCAGGGTCGAGGCCGGCGCACCTGCGCGCGTGCGCCGCAGCAGGCGAGGGGCGAGCGCGCAGCGATGCGCGCGGGCCAGCGCGCGGGCGATCTCGAGCGACTGGTTGAAGCCGCGCGAGGCTAGGCGCTGCGGCGCCAGCGGGATCGCAGCCACCAGCGGTGCGGCCCGGACCACGTCGGGCGGCACGCCCTGCGCCAGGCAGCGGCCCAGCGGCTGCGCCAGCGATGCGTCACGGCCGAACTTCAAGGCGTGCACCACCCGGTCCAGCGGCGGCGCGTAGTCGGCGAGCACCAGCGTGCGCTCGAACGGCGGCGGATCGGCGGCGCACCCGGCGCATGTCTGCGGCGGTTCGTCGGCGCAGCCTGGCGGCGGGCCGGAGGTGCAACCCTGCGACGGGTCGGAGGTGCGGCCGGCGCAGCCCCGCGGCGCGCCCGCCGCGGCGGTGAGCAGGCCGCAGCGCGGGCAGCGCGGTGCGCAGCGCCCGGGCAGTGCGGCCGCGCACGCGGGGCACAGGCCGCCGGGCTCGCCGGTGCCGCATACGATGCACGCCGCGGGCAGCCACGCCTCGACGAGCTCTGCCAGCATCCGGACGAGGAGGCCGGGCGGGTTGAACGGGCCGGCCGCTCGCGCGGCGCCGGCTGCCTCGGGTGAAACCCTGCCATCGGTGCGCATGCCGTACATTCAACCTCGACAGGCCCCTATACTGAAACGCATGCTTACTCCGCCCGACCTAGATCCGGCGGCCGTGCGGCGCCAGTTCTCGCGGCGCGCGGCGGCAGCGGTGCGCGCCGACTTCCTGCTGCGCGAGGTCGAGGCGCGCATGCTCGAGCGGCTCGACGGGGTGCGCCTGTCGCCGCGCGACGCGCTCGACGTCGGCTGTGGCGCCGGGCACGGGCTGCTGGCGCTGAAGAAGCGCTATCCCTCCGCCGCGCTGCTCGGGCTCGATTCGGCCTTCGCGATGGCGCAGGCGGCGCGTCGCACGCTCGCGGCGCCCGCGCAGGGCTTCTTCGCGCGCCTGCGCGGTGCCGCGGCCGAACCGATCGCGCGCGTCGCGGTGGCCGATGCGCACGCCCTGCCGCTGGCCGATTCGTCCGTCGACCTGGTGTGGTCGAACCTGGCGCTGCACTGGTTCGAGGCGCCCGAGCGGGCGTTCGCGGAGTGGTACCGGGTGGCGCGCCCGGGCGCGCTGGTCGAGTTCTCGTTCTTCAGCGTCGACACCTTCGTCGAGCTGCGCCGCCTGGGCGCGCGCATGATGCCGTTCCACGACATGCACGACATCGGCGACCTGCTGGTGGCGGCCGGCTTCGCCGAGCCGGTCATGGACACCGAGCGGCTGGCGCTGTCGTGGGCCGATCCGGCGGCGCTGCTCGCCGACCTGCGCGCGCTCGGCGGCAACGCGCTGCGCCAGCGCTTTCGCGGCCTGCTCGGGCGCGGGCAGCGCGCCGCCTGGCTGCGTGCGCTCGAATCGCTGCGCGGGCCCGACGGGCGGCTCGCCGCCACGGCGGAGATCGTGTTCGGCCACGCCTGGTGCCCGGCGCGCAAGCGGCGCGCCGACGGGCTCGCCACCATCGAGTTCATGCCGCATCCGGGAGGCCGGCGGTGAGCGGCATCGATTTGCCGCGGCCTTGCGCGCGCCCCTATAATCCGGGGCCGTCAAGAATGCAATGATGCAGCTCAAGCCGAAGCGAAGGTCATGCCGTACCGATGGATGTACGTGGCCGAAGCCGATCGGCACCGCTGGGTGCTCAAGCGCAATTGCGCGCTCACCCCGCGCCAGCTCGGGGCGTGGTTCGGCACGCTCGCAGGGGCTGCGCTGCTCATTGCCGGGCTGTGGGCGGCATGGGGGGCGTGGTTCGTCGTGCCGTTCGCCGTCGTCGAGGTCGGCGCCCTGGCGGCGGCCTACCTCGTCTACGGGCGGCACGCGGGCGACTACGAGCGCATCGAGGCGACGCGTGGCCGCCTGACGGTGGAAACGAGCAGCGGCGCGCGCCTCGAGCGGGTCGAGCGCGAGTCGGGCTGGGTGAGGGTCGAGTACGGCGGTTCGCGTCGCGAGCCGATCCGGCTCGTGACGGGGAAGGAAGAAATCGCGGTCGGCCGGTTCGTGCCGGACGATCGCAAGGCCGAACTGGCGCGCCAGATGCGCGCCGCCCTGGCCCGGTGGCGGGCGGGCTGACGATGACGATCGAAGAACGAGGACGGGTGGAGATGCTCAGAACCGAATTCAGGCATGCGATCGAGGCGCTGGCGCTGGCTGCGCTGGGCGGTTGGGCCACGGCGGCGTCGGCGGTGGCCGACATGCCGGGCGGACCGAGGGTCAACCAGCTCAATCTCGCCGAGCCGGTCACCCAGGTCGCGGCGGACCTGCACTGGATCCACTGGTTCGTCATGTGGGTCTGTGTGGTGATCTTCGTCCTCGTGTTCGGCGCCATGCTCTACGCCATCGTGAAGCACCGCAAGTCGAAGGGGCACGCGGCCGCCGAGTTCCACGAGAGCACCGCGGTCGAGATCGCCTGGACCATCGTGCCGTTCCTGATCATCGTCGCGCTGGCCCTGCCGGCCACGCGCATCGTGGTCGAGCAGAAGGACACCGCCAACGCCGACCTCACCATCAAGGCCACCGGCTACCAGTGGAAGTGGGGCTACGACTACATCAAGGGGGACGGCGAGGGCATCTCGTTCCTCTCCATGCTGTCGACTCCGCGCGACCAGATCGAAGACCGCAACTACCCGGGCGCGAAGGAGCGCCGCGAGCAGAACCCGACCTACCTGATGGAGGTCGACCACCCGATGGTGGTGCCGGTGAACAAGAAGGTGCGCGTCGTGCTCACCGCCAACGACGTGATCCACGCCTGGTACATCCCGGCCTTCGGCCTCAAGCAGGACGCGATCCCCGGCTTCGTGCGCGACGCCTGGTTCCGCGCCGAGAAGGTCGGCGTGTTCCGCGGCCAGTGCGCCGAGCTGTGCGGCAAGGACCACGCCTTCATGCCCATCGTGGTCGACGTGCGCTCGGAGGAGGACTACCTGAAGTGGGTCGCCGAGCAGAAGAAGGAGATGCTCGCCAAGGCCGAGGACCCCGGCAAGGTATGGGCGATCGCCGACCTGGAGGCGCGCGGCGAGAAGGTCTTCGCGGCGAACTGCGTGGCCTGCCACCAGGCCAACGGCAAGGGCGTGCCGGGCACCTTCCCTGCGCTCGCCGGCTCCAAGGTGGTGCTGGGCAAGAAGCAGGGCCAGATCGACACCGTGCTGCAGGGCCGGCCGGGCACCGCGATGGCGTCGTTCAAGCAGCTCTCCGACACGGAGCTGGCGGCGGTGATCACCTACACGCGCAACGCCTGGGGCAACAAGGCCCCCGAGAACATCGTGCAGCCGGCCGACGTGGCGGCCGAGCGCAAGTGACGGGCCCGCGCCCGGCCACCCTTCGAATGCAGCGAGCTTGCAGGAGTCCATCGAAATGAGCGCAGTCCTCGACCAGCACGGCGGCCACGCCCACGATCACGGGCACGACCATCCCACCGGATGGCGGCGCTGGCTGTACGCCACCAACCACAAGGACATCGGCACGATGTACCTGTGGTTCTCGTTCACCATGTTCCTGATCGGCGGCGTCAATGCGCTGCTGCTGCGCAGCGAGCTGTTCCAGCCGGGCCTGCAGATCCTGCGCCCCGAGTTCTTCAACCAGCTCACCACCATGCACGGGCTGATCATGGTGTTCGGCGGCATCATGCCGGCGTTCGTCGGGTTCGCGAACTGGCAGATCCCGATGATGATCGGCGCCTCCGACATGGCGTTCGCGCGCATGAACAACTTCAGCTTCTGGCTGCTGCCGGCCGCGGCCCTGCTGCTCATCGTGTCGTACTTCGTGCCGGGCGGCGCCACCGCCGCCGGCTGGACGCTGTACGCGCCGCTGTCGGTGCAGATGGGCCCGGGCATGGACCTGGCCATCTTCGCCCTGCACATCATGGGCGCGAGCTCGATCATGGGCGCGATCAACATCATCACCACCATCCTGAACATGCGCGCGCCCGGCATGACGCTGATGAAGATGCCGATGTTCTGCTGGACCTGGCTGATCACCGCCTACCTGCTGCTGGCGGTGATGCCGGTGCTCGCCGGCGCGGTCACCATGGTGCTCACCGACCGCCATTTCGGCACCTCGTTCTTCAACGCGGCCGGCGGCGGCGACCCGGTGATGTACCAGCACATCTTCTGGTTCTTCGGGCACCCCGAGGTCTACATCATGATCCTGCCGGCGTTCGGGATCATCAGCGAGGTCATCCCCACCTTCGCGCGCAAGAAGCTGTTCGGCTACAGCTCGATGGTCTACGCCACCGCCTCGATCGCCATCCTGTCGTTCATCGTGTGGGCGCACCACATGTTCACCACCGGCATGCCGGTGACCGGGCAGCTGTTCTTCATGTACGCCACCATGCTGATCGCCGTGCCCACCGGCGTGAAGGTGTTCAACTGGACCGCCACCATGTGGCGCGGCTCGATGACCTTCGAGACGCCGATGCTGTTCGCCGTCGGCTTCATCTTCGTGTTCACCATCGGCGGCTTCACCGGCGTCATCGTCGCGCTGGCCCCGCTCGACCTGCCGCTGCACGACACCTACTACGTGGTGGCGCACTTCCACTACGTGCTGGTGGCGGGCTCGCTGTTCGCGCTGTTCGCCGGCACCTACTACTGGATCCCCAAGTGGACCGGCCACATGTACGACGAGCGGCTCGGCAAGATCCACTTCTGGGCCTCGATGATCACCTTCAACATCACCTTCTTCCCGATGCACTTCCTCGGGCTGGCCGGCATGCCGCGCCGCTACGCCGACTACCCGATGCAGTTCGCCGACTTCAACGCGCTGATCACCATCGGGGCGTTCGGCTTCGGCCTGTCGCAGCTGATCTTCCTGTGGGCGGTGATCAAGTGCATCCGGGGCGGCGAGAAGGCCACCGACCGGGTCTGGGAGGGCTCGCATGGCCTGGAGTGGACGCTGCCCAGCCCCGCTCCGTTCCACACCTTCGAAACGCCGCCGGTGGTGAAGTGAGCCGCCGCGACAACCTGCGCACGGCGCTGATCCTGCTGTCGATCGCGATCGCTTTCTTCGTGGGGGTGATCGCGCGACACTGGCTGTTCCGGGGCTGAGCACGCCATGCCGGGTGCAGGCACCCCGCCGCGCGAAGAGGGCTCCGGCCGTGCGCAGAACCTGCGCATGCTGGGCAAGCTGGTGGTCGTCGCCTGCGCGATGTTCGCCTTCGGCTTCGCGCTGGTGCCGCTGTACAACGCGATCTGCGAGGTCACCGGCCTGAACTACCTCACCAAGGTGGACCGCAGCGCGGCCGAGTTCGCCCGCAACACCCAGGTCGACAAGGCGCGCACGGTGGTCGTCGAGTTCGACGCCAACAGCCGCGGCGCCTGGCAGTTCCGGCCCGAGGTCAATTCGCTGACGGTGCATCCGGGCGAGCTGGTCACGATCGAATACGACCTGGTGAACACGCGCGGCGTGGCGAGCACCGGCCAGGCGATCCCCAGCTACGCGCCGCAGGAATCGGCGCCGTACTTCCGCAAGCTCGAATGCTTCTGCTTCCGCCAGCAGGCGCTGGCGGCGCACGAGTCGCGGCGCTTCCCGGTGGTGTTCGTGATCGACCCCAAGCTGCCGAAGGACGTCACGACCATCACCCTGTCGTACACGTTCTTCGAGGTCGCCACGCGCGCCGGCGTGCCGGAGGCGACCGGTGCGCCGCAGGTGGGCGGCGCCGGCGGGGTCCGGGGCGGCTGATGCGCGATCCGCGACCGGCAGCTCCGCCCCCGGCGGGCATCCTCGACGCGATCAAGGCGGTGGCGTGGTCGTTCTTCGGGGTGCGCGCCGGTCGCGCACGGGAACGGGATTTCACCCGGCTGAACCCGGTCCATGTGATCATTGCCGGGCTGGCGATGGCGCTGCTGTTCGTGCTGACGCTGGTGGCGATCGTTCACGCCGTGGCAGGCTGACCACGGGCCAACCATACCAATCGATCGATACGCGGATTCACTTTCGGGGAGACAGGACCATGGCTACGGACGCGACCTCTCGGGCGCCTTACTACTTCACCCCCCAGCCCTCGAAGTGGCCGGTCGTCGGCGCGATCGCGATGGCGTTCTTCGGCCTCGGGCTGGCGAGCTGGTTCAACGACGCCTCGTTCGGCCCGTGGCTGTTCGCGATCTTCGTGGCCATCCTCGTCTACATGCTGGTGGGCTGGTTCGGCACCGTGGCCCGCGAGTCCGAGGGCGGGCTGTACAACGCGCGCGTCGATTCCTCGTTCCGCTGGTCGATGAGCTGGTTCATCTTCTCCGAGGTGATGTTCTTCGGCGCCTTCTTCGGCGCGCTGTACTACGCGCGCACGGTCTCGATGCCGTGGCTCGCCGACATCGACAGCAAGGCGCTGCTGTGGCCCGACTTCCAGGCGGTATGGCCCAACGCCGGGCCGGCCGGCACGATCGAGCCGTTCCAGACCATGGGGCCGTGGCCCATCCCCACCATCAACACCGCGCTGCTGCTCACCTCCGGCATCACGGTGACCATCGCGCACCACGCGCTCAAGGAGAACCGCCGCGGCGCGCTCACCTTCTGGCTGGCCGCCACGGTGCTGCTGGGCCTGGCCTTCCTCGGCTTCCAGGCCTACGAATACGCGCACGCCTACCAGGAGCTGAACCTGAAGCTGTCCTCGGGCATCTTCGGGTCGACCTTCTTCATGCTCACCGGCTTCCACGGCTTCCACGTCACCGTGGGCGCGATCGCGCTCTCGGCGGTGCTCTACCGCGTCGTGAAGGGGCACTTCACGCCCGAGCGGCACTTCGCCTTCGAGGGCGCCGCCTGGTACTGGCACTTCGTCGACGTGGTCTGGCTCGGGCTGTACGTCGTCGTCTACTGGCTGTAGGAGCCTGTCGAGGTCGAAGCCGGTCCGCGCCGGAGCGGCGGCGCCAGCCCCGGCGCGCTTCAGCCCACCGGCACGCCGGTGGGCTGGATCCAGCCCATGTAGTGGGCGAACAGGATGAACACGAACAGCGCCACCGACAGGCCGATGCGCCAGGCGAGCGCCTTGAGCGTGTTGCGGGTTCGACCCCGGTCGCGAATCAGGAAGATCATCGCCGAGACGAGGCTGCCGATGATCAGGACGAACGCGACGAGGATGATCCACTTCACGGGCGGCTCCGGTAACCCGTGGATTCTAGTACCCCGACCCGGAGGGCTAGGGCCGTGCCGCGCCGGGGCGGCATGACCCCACGCGCGATCGTGCCGACGCTGGCCGCGCTCGTGCTGGTGTTCGTCACGGTGTCGCTGGGCAACTGGCAGCTGCGCCGCGCCGACGAGAAGCGCGCGCTGGCGGCCCAGCGCGAGGCCGCCGAGCAGACCGCGCCGATGCAGCTGGCGGGCGGTGCGCTCGCCGCGCCCGAGGCGGCGGCGCTGGCCGGGCGGCGCGTCGTCGCCCGCGGCCGCTTCCTGCCGGAATGGACAGTCTTCGTCGACAACCGCCTCCATGGGGGAATTGCCGGCTTCCACGTCCTCGAACCGCTTAGAATCACGGGTTCGGATCGCCACCTGCTGGTGCTGCGCGGCTGGGTCGCGCGCGATCCCCGCGATCGCAACCGCCTGCCGCCGCTGGATACGCCGGCCGGCGAGGTCGAGATCGAAGGGGTCGCGCAGGCCGACCTGACCCGCCAGCTCGAGCTTGGCCGTTCGCCACTGCCGGGTCCGGCCGACCGGCTGTGGCAGAACGCCGACCTGGCGGGGTTCGAGCGTTGGTCGGGGCTGGCGATGCAGCCGCTGGTGGTGCGCGAGACCGCGCCGCCGCGCGGCGCCGCGGGGGCGCACGACGACGGGTTGGTGCGCGACTGGCCGAGTCCGGGCAACGATGTCCAGCGGCACGTCGCCTACGCGGTCCAGTGGTACGCCATGGCGGCGCTCGCGGCCGGCTTGTGGCTACGCTTCGTGCCGTTCGGAAGAAGGAAGTCTGGCAGGTGATGACGCGATCGATGGATGCGGATACGGTGGCGGAGGCGGCCGGAGCCCCTGCCCGCGCGCCCGGCGGCCGAAGGCGCACCGGGCGCTGGAAGATGCTGGCGATCTTCGCGGTGTGCGCCGCCCCGGTCATCGCCTCCTACTACACCTACTACGTGATCCGGCCCGAGGGGCGCACCAACTACGGCGCGCTGGTCGAGCCGATGCGCCCCGTGGGCGCCCTGGGAGCCACCCCGGAGCTCCCCGGCGGCCTGTCCTCGCTGCGCGGGCGCTGGGTCATGCTGGTGGCCGCGCCCGCGGCATGCGATGCTGCGTGCCGCGAGCATCTCTACGATATCCGGCAGGTGCGCCTGACCACCGGAAAGGATCGCGACCGCGTCGAGCGCGCCTGGCTGGTGCTCGATGCGGCCGATCCCGATCCGGCCCTGCTGGCGCAGCACGAGGGGCTGGTGGTGCTGCGTGCGGCGGCCGGGCAGGCCGCGGGCGTGCTCGCGCCTGCCGAAGGCAACGAGCCGTCCGACCACATCTACATGATCGATCCACTGGGAAACCTGATGATGCGCTTTCCGAAGAACGCCGATCCGAGCCGGATGAAGAAGGATCTGGCCAAGCTGCTGCGCGCTTCCCGGGTCGGCTGACATGAGCGCAACCTTGCAGGGCCGCTCGCCCGACCAACCCCTGTATGCCGAGGTTCCGCTGGCCGGGCTGGCCACCTACCGGCGCCTGATCGCGCTGGCCGTGGTGCTCACCTTCGGCCTGATCATGCTCGGCGCCTACGTGCGCCTGAGCGACGCCGGGCTGGGCTGCCCCGACTGGCCGGGCTGCTACGGGCAGATCTCGCCCTTGCAGGCGCAGGACCAGATCGCCCAGGCGGTCGCCGAGCAGGGCGGCGAGCACGGCCCGGTCTCGATGGGCAAGGCCTGGCGCGAGATGATCCACCGCTACTTCGCCAAGGCGCTCGGCCTGCTGGTCATCGCGATCGCCGTGATCGCCTGGCGGCGCCGCGCCGCGCTGCGCCAGTCGCCGGCGCTGGCCACGACGCTGGTCGGCGTGGTGATCCTGCAGGGCATCTTCGGCATGTGGACGGTCACCCTGCTGCTCAAGCCGGCGATCGTCACCGGGCATCTCGTCGGCGGTCTGCTCACCTTCTCGCTGCTGCTGTGGCTGTGGCTCAGGCAGCGGCCGCCGGTGCGCTACGTCGACGCCGAGCCGGTGGCCGCGCTGGGCGCGCCCGCAGCGGTCGGCCTGGTGCTGCTGGCGGGACAGATCTTCCTCGGCGGCTGGACCAGCACCAACTACGCCGCGCTCGCCTGCACCGACCTGCCGACCTGCCAGGGGCAATGGTGGCCGGCGATGAACTTCTCCGACGCCTTCCACTTCTTCCGCGAGCTGGGCAAGACCGGCGACGGCGAGAACCTGCCGATGCAGGCGCTCACCGCCATCCATTTCATGCACCGGGTGGGCGCGGTGATCGTCGCCTGCTACCTCGGCTGGCTGGGCTGGCGCGTGCTGCGCACCGAGGGCGCCCGGCCGCTCGGCGTGGCGCTGATGGCCGCGCTCGTCCTGCAGTGGGCGCTCGGCCTGTCCAACGTGTGGTTCAGCCTGCCCATCGGCGTGGCCGTGGCGCACAACGGCGGCGCCGCGCTGCTGCTCGGCCTGATGGTGGCGCTGGTGTTCCGCGCGCGGCGCGCGCGCCTGCAGGTCTAGGGCCGGGGCGATCGTGGACGTCTCCGGAGCGCCGCCCCAGGCCGCCTGGCGCCAGGTCGGCGCGCAGTACCTGGCGCTCACCAAGCCGCGCATCGTCATGCTGGCGGCCTTCTGCGCGCTGATCGGCATGCTGCTGGCGGCGCGCACGCTGATCGACTGGCGCATCCTGGTATTCGGCACGCTCGGCATCTCGCTGCTGGCCGGCGCCGGGTTCGCGTTCAACTGCGTGATCGAGCGCGGCATCGACGCGCGCATGGCGCGCACGCGCGGGCGCCCGCTGGCGCGCGGCGAGGTCGCCACGCCGGCGGCGGCGGCCTTCGCCACCGTCATCGGCGTGCTCGGGGCGCTGCTGCTCTACCATTTCGTCAACGCCCTCACCATGTGGCTGACGCTGGCCACCTTCGTCGGCTACGCGATCATCTACACGGTGATCCTCAAGCCGTCCACGCCGCAGAACATCGTCATCGGCGGTGCCTCCGGCGCGATGCCCCCGGTGCTCGGCTGGGCGGCCGTCTCGGGCGAAGTGAGCGCGCCGGCGCTGGTGCTGTTCCTGATCATCTTCGTGTGGACGCCGCCGCACTTCTGGTCACTGGCCCTGTACCGCATCGACGACTACCGCAAGTCGGGCCTGCCCATGCTGCCGGTCACCCACGGCGAGGCGTTCACGCGGCTGAACATCCTGCTCTACACGGTGCTACTGGTGGCCGCCTCGGTGCTGCCTTATGCCATCCGCATGAGCGGCCTGCTCTATCTCGCCTGCGCGCTCGTCCTCGACGGGGTGTTCCTCGCGTATGCCTGGCGCATGTGGCGCGACTACTCCGATGCGCTGGCGCGCAAGACCTTCGGCTATTCGATCTTCTACCTCGCCGCCCTGTTCGGCGCGCTGCTGATCGACCACTACCTGGGCTGACGGCCCGCCCCCGGCTCGACCGCAACACTCACGCAGCAGCCATGCCTCATCCGCTTCGTTTCCTCGTTTCCCGCGGCGCACGGGCCCGCCTGTCCGCCTGGGCGCTCGCGTTCGCCTGCGCGCTGGCACTGGCCGCCTGCCAGGGCAGGCCCGAGTTCCGCAACACCGACGTCACCGGCGCCGACTTCGCCCAGGACTTCTCCCTCACCGGCCACGACGGCAAGCCCTATACGCTCGCCGACTTCCGCGGCAAGGCGGTGGTGATCTTCTTCGGCTATACCCAGTGCCCCGACGTGTGCCCCACCACCCTGGCGGAGCTGGCCGAGGTCATGAAGCAGCTCGGGCCCGACGCCGCGCGCGTGCAGGTGCTGTTCATCACCGTCGACCCCGAGCGCGACACGCAGGCGCTGCTCGCGCAATACGTGCCGGCGTTCGACGGCCGCTTCCTCGGTCTGTACGGCGACGCGGCCGCCACCGAGCGCACCGCCAAGGCCTTCAAGGTCTTCTACCAGAAGGTGCCCGGCTCGGCGCCCGGCATCTACACCGTCGACCACACCGCGGGCAGCTACGTCTACGACCCGCAGGGGCGGCTGCGCCTGTTCGTCAAGCACGGCACCGGTCCCGATCCGATCGTGCATGACCTGCGGCTGCTGCTGAAGGACTGATACGGTTTTGCGTTCGTTCGCATCACTGCGTTGGGGCGCCTTGCCGTGCTACAGCACTGTCTGCGGCGCCCCGCCTTGTTCTGCGAACGAACGCAAAACCGTATGAAGCAGGTTCTTCCGCGGACGCGGCGGGCGGCCGGGCTCCCGTAGGCCGCCGCGCCGGACGCGGCGGAGCGACCGAAGCTGCTACAGCAGCTTCTCGATCGCCGGCGCCAGGTCGGCGGGCACGGTGGTCGGCGCGAAGCGCTCGACGACGCGCCCGTCGCGATCGACCAGGAACTTGGTGAAGTTCCACTTGATCGCCTCCGAGCCGAGCAGCCCCGGGGCCTCCTTGCGCAGCCACTTGAACAGCGGGTGGGCGGTATCGCCGTTGACGTCCACCTTGGCGAACATCGGGAAGCTCACCCCGTACTGCGTCTCGCAGAATGTCGCGATCTCGTCCTCGCTGCCCGGCTCCTGCGAGCCGAACTGGTTGCACGGGAAGCCGAGGATCTCCAGGCCGCGATCGTGGTACTTGCGATGGAGCTCCTCGAGCCCTGCGTACTGCGGCGTCAGGCCGCACTGGCTGGCCGTGTTCACGATCAGCAGGACCTTGCCGCGGTACTGCGCCAGCGGGCGGGCGGCGCCTTCGATGGTGTCGGCGGTGAAATCGAGTGCGCTGGTCATGTCGGTGAACCTCCGGAGACGGCGGCGCGCGCCGGGGAGCGGTCGGTCTGCAGCGACGCGAGCACGGTGGCGCTGAGGATCAGCAGCCCGCCGACGATGGTACGCCCGGCGAGCGCCTCACCGCCCAGCCAGGTCGAGGACAGCGCGGCGAACGGCACTTCGGAGAGCATCACGACCGAGGTGGCCGCGACGGGCAGCCGCGCCGCGCCGTATTGCAGGGCGAGGTTGCCGGCCAGCAGGGCGATGGCCAGCGCGGCGCTGCCGGCCATCCAGCCCCACGCCGGGGCAGGCGGCGGCCCGATCACGCCGCCCGAGGCGAGCGTCGCGGCCATGGCGCTCGCCACCACGCAGCCGCCGGCGAACATCGCCAGGGCGCGCGACTCGTCGGAGGCGTCGCGATGCCGGCGCACCAGCACGTTGACCAGGGCGAAGCTCGCTCCGCCGGCCAGGCCGAGCCAGTCGGCCAGCGCCGGGGGCCAGGGCAGGCCCGTGCCCGGCCGCCACAGCACGATCAGCGCGCCGGTCAGCGCCAGCGCCACGCGCCCGAGCGCGGCGCCGGTGATCGGCTCGCGCAGCAGCCAGCGTGCCAGCAGCAGCGACCAGACCGGCATCAGGTAGAACAGCAGCACCACCCGCACCACCTCGCCGATCGTCACCCCCCAGTTGAATGCCACGTTGGTGGCGCCCGCGGCGAGCACCAGCCACAGCAGCGCCGGGCGGCGCAGCAGGCCGAGCCAGGCAGCCGGCCGCCACAGGGTGATCACGACGGTGGCGAGCAGGAACGCGAAGCCGGTCGTCCACAGGCTGTGCAGGCCGAGCGCGTCGAGCCGGCGAAATGGCCACCACGACACGCCCCAGACGAAGGCATTGAACAGCAGGCAGGCCAGGGCGGCCGGCGGGAGGATGTGGCGCGGCGGAGCTGGCACGGTCAAAGAAATGCCGCCTTCGGTATTCCTCGGGCGGCAAAGAGGGGGAGGAAAGAACGGATGGAACGCCGCAGCAACAACCGCGACGCCTCCGTTAGACGTAGGAAGCGAGTGCGCCTTTCATCTTCTGCAGCGCCTTGGCTTCGATCTGGCGGATCCGCTCGGCCGAGACGCCGAATTCGTCGGCCAGCTGGTGCAGGGTCATCGAGCCGCCTTCGGAATCGTCCTTGAGCCAGCGCGCCTCGACGATGCGGCGGCTGCGCGCATCGAGCCTGTCCAGCGCCTCGCGCAAGCCGTCGGACTGCAGGCGGTCGCGCGCGCGCGCCTCCAGCACCTGGGTGGGCTCGGCCTGCGACGCGGCCAGCCAGGCGATCGGCGCATAGCTCTCCTCGCCGTCCTCGAGCTGGCTGTCGATGGCGACATCCTGGCCGCCGAGGCGGGTTTCCATCTCGACGACGTCTTTCTCGCGTACGTTGAGCTCGCGCGCGATGGCATCGACCTCGCCGGGCGACAGCGTGTGCGCCCCATCCTTGTGCGAGCGCAGGTTGAAGAACAGCTTGCGCTGCGCCTTGGTGGTGGCCACCTTGACCATGCGCCAGTTGCGGAGGATGTACTCGTGGATCTCGGCCTTGATCCAGTGCATGGCGAACGACACCAGCCGCACGCCGCGCGACGGGTCGAAGCGCTTGACCGCCTTCATCAGGCCGATGTTGCCCTCCTGGATCAGGTCGGCATGAGCCAGCCCGTAGCCGAGGTACTGGCGGGCGATCGAGACCACCAGCCGGAGGTGGGACATGACCAGCTCGCGCGCCGCGTCGAGGTCGTTCTCCTCGCGGAAGCGCCGGGCCAGGCCGACCTCCTGCTCGGCAGTCAGCATCGGCAGGCGATGCACCGCCGAGATGTAGGCGTCGAGGTTCCCGACGGCCGGCAACGCCAGGGCGACGTTGCGTCCGCCGAGGGGTACGAGGGCAGTCGAATTCCTTTTGGACATGTACGCTTTCCCTTTCTCGCCCGGGGAAGCGGCTGGGGGCCTGACCTTCTGTTGATGACCCGCCAGTCAGTTCCGAGCGCAGTGCAACATTAGCACTCATTTGACGAGAGTGCCAGAGATTCCTTGCAACCCCGAGGAGATCGCATGCTCACCTTGTACACCTATTTCCGCAGCTCGGCCTCGTTCCGGGTCCGCATCGCCCTGAACCTGAAAGGGTTATCCTGGGAGCCGGCGGTGGTCTGGCTGCCGACCGGGGAGCAGGCCGGTCCGGATTTCCGCTCAGTGAACCCCCAGGGGCTGGTGCCGACCCTGGTCGACGGCGAGCACCGCTTGAGCCAGTCGCTCGCCATCATCGAGTATCTCGACGAAACCCGGCCCGGGCCGAAGCTGCTGCCGGCCGACCCGCCCGGGCGGGCCCGGGTGCGCTCGCTGTCGCTGCTGGTGGCCGCCGAGATCCATCCGCTGAACAACCTGCGCGTGCTCAATCACCTGCGCGATGCGCTCGGGCTCGGCCAGGATGCCATCGCCGCATGGTACCGGCACTGGTGCGACGAGGGCTTGGCCGCCTTCGAGCGCCAGCTCGGCGACGGAGGCGCGGGACGCTTCTGCCACGGCGATGCGCCCACGATGGCCGACGCCTGCCTGGTGCCCCAGATCTTCAATGCGCGCCGCTTCGACACCCGGGTCGAGCGCTACCCCCAGGTCATGCGCATCTTCGAGGCGTGCATGGCGCTCGAGGCGTTCCGGAAGGCCGAGCCGGCGGCGCAGGCCGAGGCGTCGCGGGCGGGATGAAGCGAAGTCCCTCCGGCTTCCTTCGGCGCTCGGCGCGGACGCGGTAGGCGACGGTCTGCGGGTCGGTGGTCGGTGGTCGGTGGTCGGTGGTCGGTGGTCGGTGGTCGGTGGTCGGTGGTCGGTGGTCGGTGGTCGGTGGTCGGCTCACGCCTTTGCTCGTGCCGACCATAGCACGCCGACGGATCCGGCCGAGCGGCCGTTCGGATCAGACCAATGGCTGATGCGGCAGGGCATGCACCGGCTTAGCATCGACGGATCAGCCACGGAAGCCGCCATGCCCACTCCAGCCGTCCATCGCTCCCCGATCGGGGTTCGCGTCGTCAGGACCGACGCCGATCTTCGCAAGGTGCTCGCCCTGCGTGCCGCCGCCGCACCCGGCGGCGCAGCGGCCGGGTCTGCCGAGCCGGATGGCTTCGACCGGCTTCCCAACGCGACCCTGCTGCTGGCCGAGTCGCGGCTCGACGGCGAGGCGCTGGGCAGCCTGCGCATCCTCACCAGCGAGCGCGGCCCGCTCACGTTCGAAGGCCGGGTGGCGCTGCCGGCGGCGGCCAGGGCGGAATCGCTGGCCGAAGCGTCGCGCCTGGTGGTGCGGCGCGGCCGCCATGCGACGCTGGCCAGGCTGATGCTATGGAAGGCGTTCCACCGCTACTGCCTCGCCGCGCAGATCGATGCCATGCTGATCGCCGTCCGCGAGCCGGCCGATCGTCAGTACGCCTGGCTGGGCTTCACCGACGTCCTGCCTGCGGGCGTGCGCTTCTCGCCCGAGGGCGATGGCACGCCGACCCATCGCCTGATGAGGCTCGGCGTGTTCGAGGCGCACGAGCGCTCGCTGCGCACCGGGCATCCGCTGCACGATTTCTTCTTCGTCGAGAGCCATCCCGACATCGAGCTTCTGGCCGCCGTCGGCGCCGCTGCCACGCGCGCGCCGCGGCCCGCCGTGCGCGCCGCCAGCCTGCCCGACCACGCGCACATCGCCGCGCAACTGCAGGAGCTGGCGATCGTCTGAGAACGGCTTTCGGCTGCGTTGGGAAGACCGGCTGTCAGTCGATCAGGGCGCTCGCGAACTCGTCGGCGGAGAACGCCTGCAGGTCGTCGATGCCTTCCCCGACGCCGACGAAATAGACCGGGATCGGGCGCTCGCGACGGGTGAAGGCGAGCGCGGCCAGCGCGCCGCCCTTCGCCGTGCCGTCGAGCTTGGTCACGATCAGGCCGGTGAGCGCGATGGCGTCATCGAAGGCCTTGACCTGCGCCAGCATGTTCTGGCCGGTGTTGCCGTCGAGCACCAGCAGCGTCTCGTGCGGGGCGCCTTCCATCGCCCGGCCGACGACACGGCGCACCTTCTTCAGCTCATCCATCAGGTGCACCTGCGTGGGCAGGCGTCCCGCCGTGTCGATCATCACCACGCCGGTGCGCCGGGCGCGTCCGGCATTGACCGCGTCGAAGGCCACCGCGGCCGGATCGCCGCCCTGCTGCGCGATCACCTCGACGTCGTTGCGCGCGCCCCATTCGGCCAGCTGCTCGCGCGCGGCCGCGCGAAAGGTGTCGCCGGCCGCCAGCAGCACCGTCTTGCCTTCGCGCTGCAGGTGGCGCGCCAGCTTGCCGATCGAGGTGGTCTTGCCGGCGCCGTTGACGCCCGCGATCATGATCACCAGCGGTTCGGCGCGATCGATGTCGACCGGCGCCTCGAGCGGCCGCAGCAGCTCCACCAGCAGGGCGCGCAGCGCATCGCGTACCTGCGCCCCCTCGGTCAGGCGCTGCCGGCGCACGCGCTCCTGCAGCTCGCGCATCAGCCAGTCGGTGGTGGCGACGCCCGCGTCGCTGGTGAGCAGCGCCGCTTCGAGCTCCTCGAACAGTGCGTCGTCCACGCGCACGTTCGAGAACAGCCCGGCGAGGTTGCCGCGCGTCTTCGACAGGCCCTGGCGCAGCCGCGCGACCCAGCCGCGGCGGTCGTCGCGCGTCGCGGCGGGCGCTGACGGGGGCGCAGCGGAGGCGGGCGCAGCGGAGACGGGTGCGGCGGAGACGGGTGCGGCGGCGGAGGGCGCGGTAGCCGTGGGCGCAGCGGTCATCGCCGCGGCAGCCGGTGCGACGGTGGCGGCGACGGTGGCAGGCGCAGCGGCAGCGGGTGTGGCGGCAGCGGATGGCGCCGGGGCCGCCGGCGGTGGCGGTGCAGCGGGCGCCGGCGGCGCGCCGAGCATCTCGGGCGGGTAGAGGAAGCCGGCCGGCGCGGATGCCGTCACCGTGGCCGGAGACGGCGGTGCGGACGGCACGGCCGGGGACGGAGGCGAGGATGCCGTGGCGTCGATCGCCGTAGCCGACGGCTGCGCTTCGGCCGCGCCCGCGCCCGCGGCGTTGTCCGCGGCGGCGATGTCGGTCGGAGGGGGGGAGGCGTCGCTTGCGGCGGGCCTTTTTCGACGCAGGAATCCGAACATGGCTACACTCGGGCTGAATTCTACCTGCCCCGAAGATGCCGCCCGCATTCCCGCTGCCCCGCACGCTCGCCCGCACGCTGCCGGGCTTCGCCCTGTCGTGTGCCGTCCTGTGGCTGCACGGCGCCTCGGCGGCCGCGCCTGCGCCCGGGCCGACCGTCTTCGAGCGCTCGCTGCCCAACGGCCTGAAGGTGGTGGTGCGCGAGGACCGCCGCGCGCCCACCGTCGTGCACCTGGTGCTGTACCGTGCTGGCTCGATGGACGAGGAGAACGGCACCACCGGCGTGGCGCACGCGCTCGAGCACATGATGTTCAAGGGCTCCAAGACGGTGCCGGCGGGCGAGTTCTCGCGCCGCGTCGCGGCGCTCGGCGGGCGCGAGAACGCCTTCACCACGCGCGACTACACCGGCTACTTCCAGCAGATCGGCAGCAGCCACCTGGCCGACGTGATGGCGCTCGAGGCCGACCGCATGACCAACCTGGTCATCGCCGACGAGGAGTTCGCCAAGGAGATCATGGTGGTGATGGAGGAGCGCCGCCTGCGCACCGACGACCGCGCGCAGGCGCTGGTGTCGGAGCAGCTGATGGCCAGCGCCTACGTCGCCTCGCCGTACCGCACGCCGGTGGTCGGATGGATGAGCGACCTGCAGTCGATGACCGCCGACGACGTGCGGCGCTGGTACCGCGAGTGGTATACGCCTTCCAACGCGGTGCTGGTGGTGGCGGGCGACGTCTCGGCCGAGGAGGTGTTCCGGCTGGCCGAGCAGACCTACGGCGCCGCGCAGCCGCACGCCCTGCCGGAGCGCAAGCCGCAGCAGGAGCCGGCGCAGCGCGGCGCGCGGCGCGCCTCCGTGCGCGCGCCGGCGGAGAACCCGTACGTGGTCCTCGGCTTCAAGGTGCCGCGGCTGCGCGACGTCGAGCGCGACAGCGAGCCCTATGCGCTCGAGGTGCTGTCGGCGGTGCTCGACGCCGACGAGAACGGCCGCATGACGCGCGACCTGGTGCGCGGCTCGCGCATCGCCAACCAGGCCGGCGCCAGCTATGACCTGATCGCGCGCGGTCCGGCGCTGTTCGCCCTCGACGGCACGCCCGCCGAAGGGCGCACCACCGCCGAGGTGGAACAGGCGCTGCGCGGCGAGGTCGAGCGCATTGCCCGCGAGGGGGTGCGCGAGGACGAGCTGCGCCGCATCAAGACGCAGTACGTGGCCGCGCAGATCTACAAGCGGGACTCGCTGATGGGCCAGGCGATGGAGATCGGCAGCCTCGAGATGGCCGGCTTCTCCCATCGCGACGCCGACCGCGTGCTCGAGCGCATCCGCGCGGTCACCGCTGCCGAGGTGCAGGCGGTGGCGCGCAAGTACTTCGGCGACGACGCGCTGACCGCCGTCACGCTGCTGCCCCAGCCGCCCGAGCCGGCCGCGCCGCGCCCGCCGGCCGCCGGCATGCGCCAGGATTGAACGGCCGTGCCGCGCATCGACCGTATCAGCGTGCGTACCCTGGCCTTCCTCCTGCTGCGCGCCGGTTTCGCGGCCGCTGCGGCCTGGGTAGGCGCCGCCTGGGCGGCGCTGCCGATCGAGCACTGGACCACCTCGAGCGGGGCGCGCGTGTTCTTCATGCGCGCCGATGCGATCCCGATGCTCGACCTGAACATCGACTTCGACGCCGGCGCCCGCTTCGACCCGCGCGGGCGCGAGGGGCTGGCCGCGCTGACCAATTCGATGCTGGCGCGCGGCGGCGACGGCCTCGACGAGACGGCGATCGCCGAGGGTTTCGCCTCGGTGGGCGCGCAGCGCAGCGGCGGCGCCGGCGACGATCGCGCCAGCATGGGCCTGCGTACGCTCACCAGCGAGCCCGAGATGGGCCAGGCGGTGGCGCTGCTGGCGCGCGTGCTCGCGCGCCCGGCATTTCCGTCCGCGGTACTGGCGCGCGAGAAGGAGCGCACGGTCCAGGCGATCCGCGAAGCCGAGACCAAGCCCGAGACCATCGCGCGCTGGACCTTCGATGCGCTGATGTACGGCGGCCATCCCTACGGTGCCCATGCCAGCGCCGAGTCGATCGCCGCCATCGGCCGCGACGACCTGGCGGCCTTCCATCGCCGCTACTACAGTGCCTCGCGGGCAGTGGTCTCCATGATCGGCGCGGTCAGCCGCGAGCGTGCGCAGGCGATCGCCGAGCAGCTCACGCGCGACCTGCCGGCCGGCGAGGCCGCGTCCCCGCCGCCCGCGGTCGAGCCGCTCGCGCGTGCGGTCGAGCGGCGCATCGCCAACCCGGCCTCGCAGAGCCACATCCTCATCGGCCAGCCGGCCATCGCGCGCGGCGACCCCGATTTCTTCCCGCTCTTCGTCGGCAACTACGTGCTGGGCGGCGGCGGTTTCGTCTCGCGCCTGTACTCGGAGGTGCGCGAGAAGCGCGGCCTCGCCTACAGCGTCTACTCCTACTTCGCGCCGCTGCTGCAGCCCGGGCCCTTCGCCATCGGCCTGCAGACGCGCAAGGACCAGACCGACGTCGCGCTCGGGGTGGTGCGCGAGACGCTGGCGCGCTTCCTGAGCGAGGGGCCCAGCGCCGAGGAGCTGCAGGCCGCGAAATCGAACCTGGTCGGCGGCTTCGCGCTGCGCATCGACTCCAACCGCAAGATCCTCGACAACCTCGCGGTGATCGGTTTCTACCGGCTGCCGCTGGACTACCTCGATCGCTGGACCGACCGTGTCGAGGCGGTCACGCTCGAGGACGTGCGCGCCGCGTTCGCGCGGCACATCCACCCCGATGCCATGGTCACGGTGGTGGTGGGCGCCGGCCCCGTGCCCGAGAAGGCCGCCGCCGGGGCGCCCGGTGAAGGCGCCGCGCGCTAGGTCGTGTCAACACGCCCCAGGCCGGCGTCCGCACGCGGCGGCGCGCGCGCCCCGCACCCCGGGGGCGCGCACGCGCATCGGGTACGCATCGTCGGCGGTCGCTGGAAGCGCACGCCGCTTGCCGTGCCCGACGTGCCCGGCCTGCGCCCCACGCCCGACCGCGTGCGCGAGACGCTGTTCAACTGGCTCGGCCAGACACTGGACGGGCGCAGCTGTCTCGATCCGTTCGCCGGCTCGGGAGCGCTGGGCCTGGAGGCTGCCTCGCGCGGCGCCCGGCGCGTGGTGATGATCGAGCGTGACCGCAGCGCGCTCGCCGTGATTCGCGCCGCCATCGAGCGGCTCGGCGCGGCGCAGGTGGAGCTGGTGGCCGGCGATGCGCTCGAGGCGCTGGCGCGCCTGGCGCGCGCCGGCGAGCGCTTCGACCTGGTGCTGCTCGATCCGCCGTTCGATGCCGGCCTGCTCGAGCCTGCGCTGGCGCGGCTGCCGCCGCTGCTCGCGCCCGGCGCGCGCGTGTACGTCGAAGCCGGCGCGCCGCTGGCCGTGCCGCCCGGATGGCGCATCGAGCGGGCCGCCCGCGCCGGCCACGTCCACTATCATCTGATCTGTCGCGACGACCAACCGCCGGGAGAGGCCCCATGACCACCGCGATCTATCCGGGAACCTTCGATCCGCTTACCCACGGCCACGAGGACCTGGTGCGCCGCGCCGCGCGCCTGTTCGACCGGGTGATCGTCGCGGTCGCCGACAGCCGCGGCAAGAACCCGATCTTCAGCCTCGAGGAGCGGCTGGCGATCGCGCGCGAGGTGCTCGCCGGGCATGCGAATGTGGAGATCGTCGGCTTCTCCGGGCTGCTGGTGAAGCAGGTGCAGCAGCGCAAGGCCGACGTCGTGCTGCGCGGCCTGCGCGCGGTGAGCGACTTCGAGTACGAGTTCCAGATGGCGGGCATGAACCGGCACCTGATGCCGGAGGTGGAGACCATCTTCATGACGCCCACCGACAAATACCAGTTCATCTCCGGCACGCTGGTGCGCGAGATCGCGCTGATGGGCGGCGACGTCACGAAGTTCGTCTCGCAACCGGTGCAGACCTGGCTGCGCAACAAGCTGGTGCAGCTCGGCGCCTCGCCGCCGTCGTCATCGTCGTCGCCGTGAGCATCGCCCGAGGTGGCCTGACATGGCGCTGATCATCACCGACGAGTGCATCAACTGCGACGTGTGCGAGGCGGAGTGCCCGAACGGCGCGATCTCGATGGGGCCCGAGATCTACCGCATCGACCCGCACCGCTGCACCGAGTGCGTCGGCCACTTCAGCGAGCCGCAGTGCCGCCAGGTGTGCCCGGTCGACTGCATCCTGGCCGATCCGGCCTGGCCCGAGTCGCCTGCGCAGCTGATGGAGAAGTACCGCCGCCTGCAAGGCGAGGCGGGCACCGCCGGTGCAGCGGGTGTCACCGCGGCGTCGTCCGCGGCCGCGGCGGCACCGGTTCCTGCGGCGGCAAGGGCGCGGCGCTAGCCTGGCTTGGCTTGGCGCCACTGCCTCGTCATCGAAGCGTCATCGTCGCCGTCCACCATGGGTGTCTTCGCCACGCGCAGACCGAGGCACGCTGACACGCAAGGTGCGGTGGAGCAACTGACATGGAACTCGTTCTCTGGCGACACGCCGACGCCGGCGAGCCCTTGCCCGACGCCGCCGGCGATCTCGAGCGCCGGCTCACCGACCGCGGCCGCAAGCAGGCCGGGCGTATGGCGCGCTGGCTGCATTCGCGTCTGCCCGAGCGCTATGTGGTCCTGAGCAGCCCTGCGGCGCGGGCGCGCGAAACCGCCGCGGCGCTCGGCGCGAAGGTGCGCACCGACGAGCGCCTGGCCCCGGGGGCCGATGTCGCCGCCCACCTGGCGGTGCTGAGCTGGCCCGAGGAGCCGGACAGCCGTTCGCGCCACCTCGTGCTGGTCGGCCACCAGCCGGCGCTCGGCCGCCTGGCGAGCCTGCTGCTGAGCGGGCACGAGGACGACTGGGCCATGAAGAAAGGCGCTGTGTGGTGGCTTGCGTTGCGCCGGCGCGACGGACGCGAGCAGGTCGTGCTGCGCGCGGTGATCGGGCCGGACCTCGCCTAGTACCCCGCCCCGGCCGCGAGGCCGACAGACTCCCGGCGTTTCCGCCCCGCCTCGTCCCACGCCTTCTGCCGCGGCGAGAGCAGTTACCCGCCCACGGTGCGCGCGCCGAGCAGGATTTCGGCGTTCGCTCGCATTCCCGCGGCCAGCGGATAGGCGATAGCCGCCGAGTTCCAGGGCGTTGGTTGTCGGGGTTATGAGAGCCTTGTAGCGTAAGGGGTGCTGGCCGGCGGTTGGACTAACGATTGCAGGGGGCTCAAGTGGAAGGGCGGGCCCGGGCCGTCGAAGAGATACGGGCGGGTTAGGCGGCGGGGCAGATGGCGTTAGCTGGCGATATAGGACGCGGATCGAGTCCGGGCGCGGCGTCCGGCACGCCGGTCGTCGTCGGTTAGATTCAGGGCGGTGAGTTAGCCGCTAGACTGTGCGAGCGAAATACAAGTTAGAGCCCCTGTGCTGCCCGAAGCAGTCATCATCGAGCCGCTGGCGTTGCACCGGGAAGCCTTGCCCGAGCTATGCCGCATGTTCGAAGCCGAGTGGCCTTCGTGGTACGGCGCTGGCGGCCGTGGCAGCGCCGCGAACGATCTGCGTGCGTTCTCGGCGACATCAGGCCTGCCATTCGGTGTCGTGGCGCTGCGGCGAAGCGAGGTCTGTGGTGTTGCTGCGCTCAAGGCCGAGTCCATTCCCAGCCATCGCCACTTGACTCCCTGGGCCGCTGCCGGCGTCGTGAAAGTGTCGCTCCGCGGGCAAGGTATCGGCGCTGCTCTTCTTGCTGCGCTGGAAGAGCAGGCTCGGGATCGAGGGTACCGGGCAATACACTGCGCCACTTCCACCGCTGAGTCGCTGCTCCAGCGTCGTGGCTATCGGCTGCTGGAGCGTGTCATGCATGAGGGCCAAGATCTTGGTGTCTATCAACGAGGCCTCTAACCGCTCCATCGAGCGGACGTCCACCGGCTGGCTTTGCCATCCGGCGGCCGCCGCTCATGTCGAACGTTAGGCGGCACGAACCCATTCCGCTCGCGGGCGTAGCATCTCGTTAGAGCAAATCGAGGAGAGCCACTTGTCCACCGCCGCCAGTGTTGTTGTTCTGCTCGTCGCGCTGCTTCATGTCTACATCCTCGTTCTCGAGATGTTTCTCTGGAACAAGCCGCGCGGGCTCAAGGCCTTTGGTTTGACGCCAGAGTTCGCAGCTCAATCCAAGGTGCTCGCGGCAAACCAAGGTCTCTACAACGGCTTCCTTGCCGCGGGCCTATTCTGGGGTTTGTATCTCGGCAGTGCCGGGCAGCCGGTCAAGGTCTTTTTCTTGCTCTGCGTGTTGGTGGCTGGGCTCTACGGCGGAGCAACCGCCAACAGGCGCATCCTCTTCATTCAGGCCTTGCCGGCTGCCGTTGGCTTGGTACTGTTGGCGCTCTAACTCGGCAAGCCACAGCGTGCCGCCTAACCTTTCGCTGCACCCGAAGTGCTACAGCAGGCTTCGCCTGCTTCCGCCCTCGGGTGAGCTCAAACTTTAGATGGGTCCAGCGATGACCTCGGAATCTCTCATCGCAATCGATTATCAGATGGCAATCGCCATTCGTCGGGTCCTGCAACGACTTCTGGCAACTCTATTTCAAGCTCCACCAAGGCCGGAAATGCGGCGCTCCCGGCGGCAGCGAGTCAAATCGGACTCCTGGAGATATTCATGGCGTCATTCCATGGAGCAAAGAGCATGAAGCATGTCGTCGTTTCTTTAGTCGCCATAATGGTGCTTGCGTTTGTTGGAATGACTATGCCTCAGACAGCGGATGCAAGGGGGAAGGGAGGTCACTACGCCGGTGGCAAAGGCAGCAGTCACAAAGGTGGCTCCTACGTACCACCACCTGGGAAGCGCTACAGCCGCTGACTTTTCTATCACCATTCAGGTCTCTGCCACGGACACTTGACTCGCCGTGCGCGTGCGGCAGCGAGCGTGCGTTGGGGTCAAGAGCCGCCGACCTCTGTCGTTGGCCGCTTCGATGAAAAGGTCCCCGCAGTTTCATCGCCACCATGAGATTCGAAGAATTCGTGGCGATCTCGAGCAGAACAGTTTCCCTCGGCTACAGATGTTGCTGCTCGTTACGCTTACGGGCGCGTCGGGCTTTGTCGCCTCATACATTCTGCTTAACGCTGGCCTCATAGAAATGTGGCTAAGGTACCTCGCTTCATTTGGCGTTGCGTACCTGACGTTCCTGGTTCTTCTGTGGTTGTGGCTAAGAACACGGGCGGAGGACTACGCCGATGTATCAGATTTATCCGGATCCTCGCCTTCTGGTTCAACCAGCTCTGGCACCTGTTACAGCGGAAAAGGTGGCGATTTCGGGGGCGGAGGCGCAAGTGGTTCATTCGACGCGCCATCCGAGCACATCACAGTAATTGGTGATTCGGGCAGTTCCATCGGAGATGCTCTTGGTACGGTTGCCGAGGCTGAAGAACTCGCCATTCCGCTTGTCGTTCTGGTTCTCGCCGCCGCTATGGCCTTTTCGTCGCTCTTCATGATCTATTCGGCTCCAATACTTTTCGCCGAGATCATAGTTGATGGTGTACTTTCTGCGAGTCTCTATCGCAGACTGCGCGGTCTTGAAGTGCGTCACTGGCTCGAAACCGCTCTCCGCCATACGGCATTGCCGTTTTCACTCACCGCTGCAATTGTTTCCGCTTCAGGTTGGGGCATGGCACTTTATGCGCCTGAGGCCCACTCAATTGGAGATGTCATTTATCATTCAAAGCACGGTGGCTAACGTGCAATGACCAATCCATCATTCGAGCGGGCGTTCGCGAAAAGTCGCGTAGGCCACTCAATTCAGATGCTACGCATCAAAGCGGTATGTCGAGCACCAAGGCGCTGCAGAAGTCAGCATGATCAGCATCGAGTTCCTCATCACGTCCTTGGTGGTCGTTCTGATTCCAGGTGCCGGCGTGATCTACACCGTGTCTACCGGCTTGGTGCGGGGCCGCACGGCAAGCGTCCATGCGAGCCCGGGGTGCACAGCGGGGATCGTTCCGCACCTGGCAGCCGCTGTTCTCGGTCTGGCAGCTGTCATGCATACCAGCGCCCTGGCGTTCCAGGTGCTCAAGTACGCGTGATGGCGTGTTTGGAGGTATAGGGGCAACTCTACCGGCAGATCGCCAAGCTCGTGGGCGTGGCGCCGCTGGCCGGCGACTCGAGCAAGCGGCAGGGCGAGCGGCTGACCTGGGGGAGGCCGCGCCGAAGTGAGGTCCGTGGTCTACATGGCCGCGATCTTGGCGATGCGGTACAACTCGGTGATGCGTGCCTTCTACGAGCGTCTGGCCGAAGCCGGCAAGCCCAGGAGGGTCGCCATCGTGGCGTGCATGCGCAAGTTGCTAACGAGTCGGCCCTGAACAACTCAATTCGTGACGATGGCGAGCCGCAGTGCGTTCGGCGAGTTGCCGATGTCATTGCGGACGAGCCAGAGAATCAGGCGGACAAAAAGTACCCGCAGGTACGCCAGGATCA